>VFQU01000007.1_pt1 | contig 620432 bp, 622 predicted proteins | sample 3512311 | NCBI WGS metagenome assembly VFQU01 (sample SAMN10412377, study PRJNA504923) | tailings metagenome | isolation source: Relicate 3 Philex TSF3 active mining site | place: Philippines: Tuba, Benguet | collected 2017-08-29 | reverse complement strand
TTCTGGTTCTGAACTGAAGAGGACACATCATGCGTATCCCCGCCCTTCTCGCCGCTCTCGCCCTCACCGCGATGACCCCCGCCACCGCGCTCGCCCATATCGAGCTTTCGGCCTCCACCCCGGCGGCGGGCAGCGAGGCCAAGGCGCCGAAGGTGGTCACCCTCAGCTTCACCCAGCCCGTCGACCAGGCGAGCACCGCGGTGGCCCTGGTGATGACCGCCATGCCGGGCGTCGCGAACCACGGCGAGATGCCGATCCGCAACTTCACGGCGGACTGGTCGGACGACGGCCGGACGGTGACGCTGAACCTGCGCAAGCCGCTCCCCGCCGGCAGCTACGAGGTGCGCTGGCAGGCCGCCGCCGACGGCCATGCCATGAGCGGAACGGTCGCCTTCACGGTGCGATGACGCGGACCGGCTATCGCGCCAGCCGGATCAGGCGGCGACCTTCGCCGCCATCCAGAGCGCCATCGCGATCATCATCAGGTTCTCCGTGAGCGAGACGAAGCCCAGCGGGACATTGCTGCTCCCGCCGACGCAGGCGCACTTCAGCTCCCGGCGATCGACATAGACCGCCTTCGCGACCGAGACCGCGCCGACGGTTCCGATGAACAGCGCCAGCGGTATTGACAGCCAGTGGAGCACGCCGGCCACCATCAGCACCCCGGCAAGCCCCTCGGCAAAGGGGTAGAGGCGGCCATAGGGCACCCAGCGCTGTGCGAGGAGGTCGTAGTTCAGGAACATCGTCGCGAACTTCTCGACGTCCTGGAGCTTGAGCAGCGCCAGCACGCACATGCTGAAGGCGATGAACCATTCGGCGGCCCGGACCCAGAGCGCGCTGCCTTCGGCCACATAGGCCGCCGCCATCGCCATCGCCGCGGTCATGGCGAAGATTGCGATCACCGGCCGGTAGCTGGTGGCCTCCGGGTCCCTCACCTTCAGCCCGAAGTGGCGGCGCAGGTCGTCGTAGCCCCCGATGCGCACCCCGTCGATGAAGGTCTGGGGGGTCGTGGCGACGCCGTGCTCGGCCTTGAACCTGTCCGTCGCCTCGCGCGAGACGAGATGGTGGTCCTCGACCCGGTAGCCCCGCTGTCTCAGCAGGTGCCGCGCCTTGAGACCGTAAGGGCAGACATGGCGATCCATGACCATGCGGTGAAGGACGGCGGTCTTGGTCGGCGACGTCATGGATCTCTTCCCTTGTGGCCCTTTGTCGCCCGCCCATATAGCTTCCGTACCATGGTACGGGTTCAAGAGGCGAAATGAAGATCGGCGAACTCGCCCGGGCGGGCGGTGTCAATGTCGAGACGGTCCGTTACTATCAGCGCCGCGGCCTTCTCGCCGAGCCGCCGCGCGGCGATGGTCTGCGCCGCTATGCCCCGGGCGATCTGGCGCGCCTCCGCTCGATCCGGGCCGCGCAGGCCGCGGGGCTGACGCTCGAGGAGATCGGCGCCCTGCTCGCGCTCGACACGGCGGACCGCAGCGGCGCGCGGGACATCGCGGCCGCGCGCATCGCGGCGCTCGACGACCGCATCGCCACCCTGCAGACCATGCGTGCGGCCCTCGCGGAACTGGCGAAGGCCTGCGCCTCCGGCGAGGAGGGCCCCTGCCCGATCATCGCCGCCTTCCGCCCCGCGCCGCGGCCCTCCGCCGACTGAGCGTCAGCCTGCCTTGCCTACTCCGGCAAGGGCCTCGCAACGCAGCCATTCTTCGCGAGCCGCACGGCCAGGATCTCGGCCTAAGGTACTATTGGCCCGGCCCTGCGACAGGCGCACATTTGAGCCTCAACACAGCCGGGCGAGAGGAGAAGCGCGATGCTTGAACAGGCTCTGAGCAAATTCGAAGGCAAGGCCCTGATCAAGGGCAAGTACGAGAACTTCATCGGCGGCCAGTGGGTCGCGCCGGTGAAGGGCCAGTATTTCGACAACATCTCGCCGGTCAACGGCAAGCGCGTGTGCCAAGTGGCGCGCGGCAGCGCCGAGGACATCGAGCTGGCATTGGACGCCGCGCACAAGGCCAAGGCCGCATGGGGCCGCACCTCGACCACCGAGCGCGCCAACATCCTCAACCGCATCGCGCAGCGCATCGAGGACAACCTCGACATGCTCGCGCTGGTCGAGACCATCGACAACGGCAAGCCGATCCGCGAGACGACCGCGGCGGACCTGCCGCTGGCGGTCGACCACTTCCGTTACTTCGCCGGGTGCCTGCGCGCCCAGGAAGGCGGCATCTCCGAGATCGACCACGACACCATCGCCTACCACTTCCACGAGCCGCTTGGCGTCGTGGGCCAGATCATCCCCTGGAACTTCCCGCTGCTGATGGCGGTCTGGAAGCTCGCCCCGGCGCTCGCCGCGGGGAATTGCGTGGTGCTGAAGCCCGCCGAACAGACGCCCATGAGCATCATGGTGCTGATGGAAGTGATCGGCGACCTCCTGCCCGAGGGCGTCGTCAACGTCGTCAACGGCTTCGGGATCGAGGCGGGCAAGCCGCTCGCCACCAGCCCGCGCATCGCCAAGATCGCCTTCACTGGGGAAACCACCACCGGCCGCCTCATCATGCAGTACGCGTCGGAGAACCTGATCCCCTGCACGCTCGAATTGGGCGGCAAGAGCCCCAACATCTTCTTCGCCGACGTGATGCGCGAGGATGACGACTATCTCGACAAGGCGCTCGAGGGCTTCGCGATGTTCGCGCTCAACCAAGGCGAGGTCTGCACCTGCCCGAGCCGCGCGCTGATCCACGAATCGATCTACGACCGCTTCATGGAAAAGGCGCTGGCCCGCGTGAACGCAATCAAGATGGGCAGCCCGCTCGATGCCGCGACCATGATCGGTGCGCAGGCCTCGAACGACCAGCTCGAGAAGATCCTCAGCTACATCGAGATCGGCAAGGGCGAAGGCGCCAAGGTGCTCGCCGGCGGCCACCGCCACATCCAGGAAGGCGAACTCGCCGAGGGCTACTACGTCCAGCCGACCGTGCTCGAAGGGCACAACAGGATGCGCATCTTCCAGGAGGAGATCTTCGGTCCCGTCCTGTCGGTCACGACATTCAAGGACGACGCGGAAGCCCTCAGCATCGCCAACGACACCCTCTACGGCCTCGGCGCCGGGGTGTGGAGCCGCGATGCCAACACCTGCTACCGCTTCGGCCGCGCCATCGAGGCGGGCCGGGTGTGGACCAACTGCTATCACGCCTACCCCGCCCACGCGGCCTTCGGCGGCTACAAGCAGTCGGGCATCGGGCGCGAGAACCACCGGATGATGCTGGAGCACTACCAGCAGACCAAGAACCTGCTCGTGAGCTACAGCCCCAAGGCGCTGGGCTTCTTCTGAGCTCAACGACCGGAACCGCCTCCCGCTCAACCTCTCTCCGCAAGAGCCGGTTCCGGTGTCCCACGGGGCGGATGGCCAGATGGCCGTCCGCCCCGCTTTGTCTTGACTGACCCGGCCGAGGAGAGACCCGTGACCGCCGCAACCGACCTGCCCCCGCGCATCCTCGCCACACCGCAAGCGGAGGAGTGGATCGCGCGCCTTGCCGCCACCCACGGCCCGCTGATGTTCCACCAGTCCGGCGGCTGCTGCGACGGCTCGGCACCGATGTGCTTCGTGCGCGGCGAGTTCCGCACCGGCGCGCAGGACGTGCTGCTCGGGCACGTCGCGGGGGACACGCCGGTATGGATCGGCGCGCGGCAGTTCGAATACTGGCGTCACACCCAAGTCATCATAGACGTCGTGCCGGGCCGCGGCTCAGGCATGAGCCTCGAAGCGCCCGAAGGCGTGCGCTTCGTCACCCGCAGCCGGGTCTTCGACGATGCCGAGGCGGCCCTCCTCGAAGCCGCCGGCGACCCGCCGACCGGGTCCTGAAATTGCTTGTCCCCATGGCGAATCTGCAACAATATGACGCAGGGATGAAGGCTAGGCCTTCGTGGGAGATCTGGGAGAGGCCATTGCACGCACCGCGCCCACCGGCGGTCGGCGGTCTTGTCGTTGCAAGCTCGCACGCCGCGTGCCCCGCGCAAGCGGTCGGCGAGATCGCGAAGGCGATCGCCGGGCGTGCGCTCGCCGGGGGCGTGATATTCTGCTCCAGCATCTACCCGCGCGAGGCCCTTGCGGCTGCGCTCGGCGAGCACCTGCGCGGCATTCCGCTCGCCGGCTGCACCAGCGCGGGCGAGATCACCGGGCGGGGCTATGATGCCGACAGCCTGCTGTTCATCGGCTTCCCCGCGGAAAGCTTCACCTTCCGCGCGATGCACGTCTCCGACCTCGACAGCTTCAACCCCGAGGACGCGCGGCGCCAGGTCCGCCACCTCGCCGCCAATGCCCGCCACGAGGCGCGCTGCCTCGGCGAAGCCTGCAGCCAGGTCGCGCTGTTCCTCGTCGACGGGCTCTCGCACCGCGAGGAGCTGCTGACGATGACCGTGCAGGACGCGCTCGGGGACATCCCGCTGATCGGCGGATCGAGCGGCGACGGGCTGCTGTTCAGCGAGACCGGGGTGCTGTGCGACGGCGCCTTCCGCAGCGGAACGGCCGCAATCGTGATGCTGGCGAGCGCGCGGCCGATGCAGGTCCACTCCGAGTGCTTCTACGAGCCCGGCCCCGAGCGGATGGTGGTTACCGCCGCCGACCCCGAGCGACGCATCGTCCACGAGATCAACGCCGCCCCGGCGGCCGAGGAATACCGCCGCCTCGCGGGCGCGCCCGCCGACGCGCCGCTCGACACCGCCTTCTTCGCCGCGCACCCGCCGATGGTGCGCGCCGGGGGCACCTATCACGTGCGCGCGATCCAGACCGCCAATGCCGACGGCAGCCTCACCTTCTACGGCGCGGTCGATCGCGGAATCGTGCTCACCATCGGCAAGCCGATTGACCGGCTCGCACGCATGGAGGCCTTCTTCGCCCGGCTGCGCGAGAACCTCGGCGAGGTCGACCACGTGCTCGGCTTCGATTGCGTGCTCAACCGCATCGACGCCGAGAACCGCCAGCTCGCCCGGCAGGTCTCCGACATCTACGCCGCCAACCGCGTGACGGGCTTCAACACCTATGGCGAGCAGTTCCGCGCGGCGCATCTCAACCAGACCTTCAGCTGTCTGGTGATCGGCCGCTGATGTCCGCCACCCCCGAGGCCGACGAGATCGCCCGGCTGAAGGAGCAGGTCCGCAAGCTCGAGGCGATCAACGCCGCGCTGATCGATCGGGTCGAGCGCGCCAGCGACCTGCACGGCGGGGCCTTCTCGATGTTCGAGAATGCGATCACCCTCGAGGCGATGGTGCGCGACCGGACGGGGGAGCTCGAGGAGGCGATGGTCAAGCTCGCCTCGGTCAACGCCCAGATCGAGGCCGCGCACACCGATGCCGACGCCGCCCGAGCGCGCCTGCGCGATGCGATCGAGTCGCTCGGCGACGGCTTCGCGCTGTTCGACGCCGAGGACCGGCTGGTGCTGTGCAACACCGCCTTCCTCGACATCTGGCCCGAGTTCCGCGAGATCGTCGACGAGCGCCCCAGCTTCGACGAGATGGTCGACCTCCTCGCCGGGCACGGCAGCACCGTGGGCTCGCTGGTCGCGCCCGAGCGCTGGAAGCAGGAACGCCTCGCCCGGCATCGCGACGGCGGGGCGCATGTCCAGCTGCTCGCCGATGGTCGCTGGCTCCAGATCAACGAGCTGCGCACCAGCGAGGGCGGAACGGTCGGGATCTACACCGACATCACCAGCGTCAAGGCCGCCGACGCCCGCCAGCGCGCCCGCGAATTGGCCGAGCGCAATCTCGCGCTGCAATCGACGCTCGACACCTTGTCGGAAGGTGCGTGCCTGTTCGGGCCCAACCGGCAGTTGCAGGCGTGGAACGACGAGTTCGCCAACATGCTGCGCCTCAACGGCGATATTGTCGCCCACGTCGGGACTCATGCGGATTTTGTGGAGCACTGCATCGCCAAGTGCCGGCTCGATCGGCCGCAGGCGGTCGAGTGGCGGGTCGGCCGCGGTCCGCGGATCAGCACCGACTGCATGCTCGGCAGCCGCAATTTCGTGGTCCGCTCGGTGACGCTCGCGACCGGAGGTATGGCCTTCGCCTTTGATGACGTGACCGACCGCATCCGCTTCCAGAAGTCGATGACGGAGGTCGCAGAGACGCTCGAGCGGGCGGTAAGGGCGCGCACGGCCGAGCTGATCGAGGTCAACGCGCAGCTGGCCGAGGCCAAGGACGAGGCGGAACACGCCAACCTTTCGAAGACCCGCTTCCTCGCCGCCGCCAGCCACGACCTGCTGCAGCCGCTCAACGCCGCGCGCCTGTTCGTTTCGGCGCTGCACGAGAAGCGGCTGGCGCAAAGCACCCGCCACCTTGTCGGGCAGGCGGCGATCGCGCTGGATTCGGTCGAGGACCTGCTGGAGAGCCTGTTCGAGATCTCGCGGCTCGATGCCGGAGCGATCCAGCCCGAGATCCGGCCCATCTCCCTCGACCGCATCCTGTCGGCACTGAAGGTCGAGTTCGATCCCCTGGCGCGCTCGCGCGGGCTCGCCTTCGCGGTGCCGGAGACCAGCCTGTTCGTGGCGAGCGACGTGCAGATGCTGCGGCGGGTGCTCCAGAACCTCGTGTCGAACGCGATCCGCTACACGGCCTCCGGCAGCGTCACCGTCACCGCGCGGCGGGAAGGCCACGAGGTGACGGTTGCGGTCACGGACACCGGGCCGGGGATCGCGCCGTCCGAGCAGCGCTTCGTCTTCGAGGAGTTCCGCCGGCTCGATGCGACGCGCAAGATCCCGGGGCACGGCCTTGGCCTCGCCATCGTGCGGCGCAGCTGCGCCATCCTGGGTCACGCGGTCGCGCTGAAATCCGCGCCGGGGCGCGGCTCGACCTTCTCGGTCACCCTCCCCGCGGCCGAACGGATCGCCCCGGCCTCCGGCGCGTCCCCAAAACGCAGCAGCAAGCCCGCCCTGACGAGCGGCGCCATCCTGGTGATCGACAACGACGAGACGATCCTCGCCGGGATGCGCGCGCTGCTCGAGAACTGGGGCCACGCGGCAATCACCGCGGTCAGCCCCGATCATCCCGAGGTGCGCGCGGCGGCGAGTGCGGGCCTCGCGCTGATGCTCGCCGACTATCATCTCGAGGACGACCTCACCGGCGACGAGGCGGTGGCCCGGGTGCGCGCCTGGCATGAGGGCGATCTGCCCGCGGCGATCGTCACCGCCGACCGCAGCGAGGAGGTGCGTGCCAAGCTCGGCGCGGCGGGGCTGCCGGTGCTCAACAAGCCGATCAAGCCCGCCCAGCTGCGCGCGCTGCTGCGGCAGATCGCGGTGCCCGTCTAGATTATCCTTCGAACCCGACCCGGCTGGCGAGGATCACCGCCTGGGTGCGGCTGAACACGTTGAGCTTGCACAGGATCGCCGAGACGTGGGCCTTGACGGTCGTCATGGAGATGTCGAGCTCGTGGGCGATCTGCTTGTTGAGGCGCCCCGCAACAAGGTGACCGAGCACCACGCGCTGCTGCGGGGTGAGGCTGTCGATCAGCTTGCGGATCTTCTCCTCCTCCTCACCCGCGGGCGTGTCGCTCTGGAGTTCGCCGGGGACGTAGATCTCGCCCGCCATCACCTGCTGGATCGCATCGAGGATCGTCGCGCGGTCGAGCGTCTTGGGAAGGAACCCTGCCGCCCCCGCAGCGAGGGCATCGCGCACCGTCACCCGGTCGTAGGAGCCCGAGACCATCACCACCGGCAGGCTCGGGAAGTCGGCGCGCAGCTGCTCGAGGGCGGAAAAGCGCGCGGCATCGGGGATGTTCAGATCGAGCAGCACGAGGTCGGGATCGGGCATCGCCTCGAGATTGCCAAGCGCCTCGGCGAAGCTGCCGGCCTCGGCGATCGCACAGGCGGGGAAGGCCGAGGACAGGATCGCGCGCAAACCGTCGCGGATCAGGGCATGATCGTCGACGATCAGGACGCTATCGAGCGGCGGCGCATCGGTCATGGCGGGAGCTTATCGCCGGTCAGGGCGAAGGCGACAAGGGCGGCCGAGCACTTGCGCACCGCCCGCCCTTGCCTTCTCCGTCACTTGGGCAGCTTGAACACCCAGAGCGAACCGCCCTGGCTGATTTCCTTGAAGGTCTTGGCGACCTCGCCGCCCCACAGCGGCACCGCGCCGCCCCAGCCGGACATGACCGCGACATACTGCTCGCCGTCCTGTTCCCAGGTCACGGGCGAGCCGACCACGCCCGAGCCGGTCTGGAACTTCCACAGCTCCTTGCCGGTCCTGGCGTCGAAGGCCTTGAGGTAGCCTTCCGGCGTACCGGTGAAGACGAGGTTGCCGCGGGTCGTCAACACGCCACCCCACAGCGGGGCCTTGTTCTTGTATTCCCACTTGATCTCGCCGGTCTTGGGATCGACCGCGCGCAGCGCGCCGATGTGGTCCTCGGCGATCGGCTTGATAGTGAAGCCCGCGCCGAGATAGGCCGCGCCCTTCTTGTAGGCGATCGGCTCGTTCCAGATGTCCATGCCCCAGTCGTTCGAGGGCACGTAGAACATCTCGGTGTCGGGCGAATAGGCCATCGGCATCCAGTTCTTGCCGCCCAGGAACGAAGGCGTGGCGAAGACCGAGGTGCCCTTGTCGCCGGTCCCGGGCGCGCCGGGGCGGTTGGCCTCGTTGTAGACCGGGCGTCCGGTCTTGAGGTCGATCTTGCTCGCCCAGTTGGGCTGCATCACGAAGGGCGTCGCGTTGAGGAGCTTGCCGTTGGTGCGGTCGAGCACGTAGAAGAAGCCGTTGCGGTCGGCCTTGGCGCCGAGCTTCATCTTCTTGCCCTTGAACTCGCCGTCGAAGGGGATGAACTCGTTGACGCCGTCGAAGTCCCAGCCGTCGTGCGGGGTGGTCTGGTAATGCCACTTGATGACGCCGGTGTCGGCATCGATCGCGACGGTCGAGGCGGTGTAGAGGTTGTCGCCGGGGCGCAGGTGGCTGTTCCACGGGGCCGGGTTGCCGGTGCCGAAGAACACGAGGTTGGTGTCGGGGTCGTAGGTCCCGCCGAGCCAGGTCGCCCCGCCGCCGGTCTTCCACATGTCGCCCTGCCAGGTCGCGTTGGTCTTGCCGGTGATGCCGTTGTCCTTGCCGTTGAGGGTGCCCATGTGGCCCTCGATCACAGGCCGGGTCCACACCAGTTCGCCGGTGTCGACATTGCGCGCCTGGACCTCGCCCACCGCGCCGAACTCGCCGCCCGAATTGCCGGTGATGAGGAGGTTCTTGACGATGATCGGCGCGGCGGTGGCGGAGTAGCCCGCCTTGTAGTCGGCGGTCATCTTGTTCCAGATCACCTTGCCGGTCTTGCGGTTGAGGGCGACGAGGCGCGCGTCGAGCGTCGCGAAGATCACCTTATCGCCGTGGATCGCCGCGCCGCGGTTGACCACGTCGCAGCAGGGCATGATGCCGTCGGGAAGGCGGTGGTTGTATTCCCACAGCTTCTCGCCGCTGCGGGCGTCGAAGGCGAAGAGGCGCGAATAGGAGCCGGTGACGTAGATCACCCCGTCATAGACGATTGGCTGCGATTCCTGCCCGCGCTGCTTCTCCCCACCGAGCGAGGCGGCGAAGGCCGGGACCATGCGCGCGACGTTCTCGGTGTTGATCTGCGCGAGCGGGCTGAAGCGCTGCTGCTGCGGACCCATGCCGTAGGTGAGAACGTCACCGGTCGACGTGGCGTCGGCCATCAGCTGGTCCATCGTCGGGCCGTCCTCGGCGATCGCCGGGGCCGTCAGCGCGATGCCGGCGAGCGCGGCGCTCGCGGCGAGAATTGTGCGGATACCTTTCATCTTATCCTCCTCGTCTTGTTCTCTGCCCCCGCCTTCGGTTCTTGCGGTGCCGCAAGGCGGGTCACACCCCCATCAGGAAACACGAGCCTACCCCCCTCGGCGGCCGCAACAATTGAACCTTGGAACTAGAGCGGGCGCTCAACCGATCGACTGCGTGGCGGCGGCGGGCTGCCAGGTGACGCCGTGCCTGGCGAAAAGCGCCGCCATGCGCCCGTCGGCGGCCATCGCGGCGACGATCTCCTCGATCGCGAAGCCGAGCGAGCGGCTGTCCTCGCGCACCGCCATGCCGATGTCCCAGCCCTGCGAGGGCAGCATCGGCAGCGGGCTCTTGCGGCGCTTGACCCCGCTCTCCGCGCGCTCGGCCATCGAGGCCTCGATCTGGGCGCGGGTGGCGACCGCCATCTCGGCCTCGCCGTCATGCACCGCGAGCGCCGCGGCATGGCCGGTCGGATAGTGCGCGACATCGCCGCGCAGGATCCCCCCGAAGCTGCCCATGAGGTAGAAGTCGGGGATGGAATCGAGCTCGGCGGCGACCTTGCTGCCGACGAAGCGCTGCGGCGGCATGTCGCAGTCCTTCGTCTGGGCGCTGCACAGCGCGCCGAATTCCTCGCGATAGTAGGGCGCGACGAAGACCACCTGGTCCTCCCGCGCCGAAAGCTGCATGTCGAAGGGGACGTGCAGCATGACGTCGCAGCGCCGGAAGCCGAGCAGGCCGCCGCGCCACACCACGTTGCGCAGGTCGTCGGAAAGATCCTCGTCGGCGGTGAACAGCGCGATCTCGGACCTGACGCCGAGCTGCTCGGCAATCGCGGCGGCGAGGTCGGCGTCGATCCCGGCCGGCACGCCGCCCATGTCCCACGACCAGGGCCGGTTGTCGGCGTAGAGCCCGATCCTGAGGACCCCGAGCTCCTTCACCTTGGCAAGCGGCGCGGCGCCCAGCGGGCCCGTCAGCAGCGCCGCACAGCCCGCCCCGAGGGCGCCCGCGAGCAGGCCCCTGCGCGTGGCCTCCACCTTATTCTTCCGTGTACTTGGTTTCGAGGAAGGCGCGGATCGCCCAGCCCGCCTTCTGGCCGAGCACCTCGCCGAAGGGTGGCATGTAGACCTTGCCGTCGTGGCTCGAACCGTTGCGATAGCGCTCGATGAACCAGCTGTCGCCCGAGGCGCCGAGCTCGAGGTAGCGCAAGTCCGGCGCGATGCCGCCGGAGATCGCTTCGAGCCCGTGGCAGCGCGCGCAGTTCTGGTTGTAGGCCGAGGTGCCGATCTCGATGGCGCGGGCGTTGCCGCTGTAGGGGTTCTCCTCGAGCCAAGCCTCGCCGATGTCCGGCAGGCTGGAGGTGTCGACCGCCTGCGGCGTCACGTCGCCGTGGGCGAGGATCTGCGGCCCGGCGGTCATGGCCAGGCTGGCGATGGCCGCGCCCAGCAGGATGCGTCCGGCGGTGATGTTCATTGCCTCAACCCCTTTTGTGTGATGCTGCGCCGCCGGCGTCCGGCGGCGGCAATCTCCCTTGCCATCAGATTACGCCTAAACCCCCGAATCCCCATTGCACTTTGGTACAATCGCCGGGTGAGCGGGGGTCTGTAGGATGCCGGACATGACGTTTCGCACCGCCCTTTTCGCTGCTGCGGCCAGCCTGACGTGCCTCGCCGCGCCCGCGGCGGCCCAGACCGCCTACGTCAGCAACGAGCGGGGATCGAGCGTCAGCGTTATCGATGTGGCGAACGGCACCCTCATCGACACCTTCGCGGTCGGCCAGCGCCCGCGCGGCATCCTGCTGAGCCGCGACGGCAGATATCTCTACATCTGCGCCAGCCTCGACAACGCGGTGGAGATCCGCGACGCCAGGACGGGCGCGCTGGTCGCGGTGCTGCCGGCGGGCAATGATCCCGAGCAGTTCTTCCTCTCCGTCGACGGACGCTTCCTCTTCGTCTCCAACGAGGACGACGCGGCGGCCACGGCGATCGACCTCGAGAGCCGCAAGGTGGCTTGGCAGGTGGCGGTCGGCGAGGAGCCGGAGGGCATCGCGCAGAGCCCCGACGGCAAGTGGCTGCTGGTCGCCAGCGAGGAGGACAACACGGTCAGCTGGATCGACCTCGCGACGCGCGAGACCGTTGCCGAGACCGAGACCGACGCCCGGCCCCGCCACATCGAGTTCACGCCCGACGGCAGGCACGTGTGGATCGCCGCCGAAATCGGCCAGACCGTGCACGTGATCGACGTCGCGACGCGCGAGATCGTCAAGACGCTCCCCTTCGCTCCGCCCGGCGCGATGGCCTACAAGGTGCTGCCCTGCGGCATCCGCTTCACCCCCGATGGCAGCCTCGCCGTCATCGCGCTCGGACGGGCGGACAGCATCGCGCTGGTCGACACCGCGACGATGGCCGTGCGCGGCTATGTCAGGACCGGCGGGCGCCCCTGGCACCTTGCGATCACCGCCGACGGCAGGCGTGCGGTGGTCGCCAACGGCACCAGCGACGACGTCGCCGTGGTCGACCTTGCCACGCAGACGGTGGTGGCGCGGATCCCGGCGGGCGAGGGTCCGTGGGGGGTGGCGTTGGCGGAGTGACGGGGCCGATCGCAGGCTGACGAGACCGCGGGAACAGCGGCCGTTTCGGGAGAGGCATGGGGATGAACAGATTGACGGGCCTGCTGCTGTCGGGAGCCGCGATGGCGGTGCCGCAGATGGCGCGGGCCGAGGTGGCGGAAGACACGGCCGGGGACGGCGCGGAGGCCCGCGCGGCGATCATCGTCACCGCACCCGGCGGCGCCATCGACCTCGATGATGCGCTCGCGCTCGAGCGGCGCGACATCACCATCGCCGGGACGCCCGACCTGCTCGCCGCGCTCACCCGCAACTTCGCGGGCGTCACGGCGCAGGACGCGCAGAACAATCCCTGGCAGCCCAACCTCGTCTATCGCGGCTATGTCGCCTCGCCGCTGGTGGGGCAGGCGCAGGGGCTTGCCGCCTATGTCGACGGGGCGCGCTTCAACCAGCCCTTCGGCGACACCGTGAACTTCGAGCTGATCCCCGACGCCGCGATCCGCAGCGTGACCCTGCGCGACGCGAGCCCGGTCTACGGGCTCAACACGCTGGGCGGCGCGCTGGTGATCGAGACCGCGACCGGCCAGAGCGTGCAGGGCGTGGAGGCCGCCGCCGCGATCGGCTCCTATGGCGAGCGCGACCTAAGCCTGTCGGCGGGGGACGCGATCGGCGGGTTCAGCTGGTTCGGCGCGGTGCAGTACCGCGAGGAGGACGGGTGGCGCGACTTCAGCCCCTCGGACCTCGTCAACGGCTTCGTCGACGTCGGTTACGACGGCACGGGGGCGGGGGTGCACGTGAAGTTCATCGGTGCCGACACCGACCTTACCGGCAACGGGGTTGCGCCCGTGGAGTTGCTCGCGGCGCGGCGGCGCTCGGTGTTCACCTGGCCGGACAACCAGCGCAATGCCTACGGCCGCCTCAGCGTCCACCCGTGGCTGGCGATCTCCGATGCGGTCCGCGTCGAGGCGACTCTCTACCGCCAGCGCCGCAAGGCCTCGCTCCTCAACGGCGATGCCGCCGACATCGAGGCATGCGAGGACGATCCGGACCTCGAGGGCTTCCTTTGCCTGGAGACCGTCGGCGCGGGGGACGCGGAGGTGCAGTCGCCCCTCACCGACGGGCGCGGCAACCGGATCGCCGACGTGCTGGACGGCGGCGACTATGGCGTGTTCAACCGCGGCACCATCGCCTCGCGCTCCGAAGGCTTCCTCGCGCAGGTCATCACCGAACAGGCGCTCGGCGGCCGCACCAACCGTCTCGTGCTGGGGGTCAGCTACGATTCGAGCGAGAGCGATTTCGCCGCCTCGACCGAACTCGGCGAACTCACCGAGGACCGCAGCGTCGAGGGGCTCGGCGTCATCATCGCCCAGGCGGACAACGCCATCGCCCCGGTCGGCCTCAAGACCCGCTCGCGCTTCTGGGGCCTCTTCATGAGCGACACCCTGCCGCTCACCGGCACGCTGACGGCGGAGATCGGGCTGCGCTGGAACCACGCGCGGCTGATCCTCGAGGACCAGATCGGCACCGCGCTCAACGGCGACCACAGCTTCAGCCGGCTCAACCCCGGTATCGAGCTGGACTGGGCGGTGAGCCCCGCGGTCACCCTGCGCGCGGGCTTTGCCGAATCGAACCGCGTGCCCACCGAGGCGGAGCTCTCCTGCGCCGACGAGAACGCGCCGTGCAGCCTCACCAACTTCTTCATCGCCGACCCGCCCCTGGAGCAGGTGGTCGCCAGGACCTTCGAGCTTGGCGCGGCGGGCGATCACCGGGCGGGCGCCTGGGAGATCGGCTGGCTGCTCTCGGCCTATCGTGCGACCAACATCAACGACATCCAGTTCGTCGCCTCGAGCATCCGCGGGCGCGGCTTCTTCGAGAACATCGGCAGGACCCGGCGGCAGGGTATCGAGGCGAGCCTCATCGCCCGGCGCGGGGGCCTGCGCATGGCGGCGAGCTATGCCTTCATCGACGCGACCTTCCGCGCGCCGCTGGTGCTGAGCAGCCCCGCCAATCCCGAGGCCAGCGAGGAGGGCGAGATCGCCGTCGCCCGCGGCGACCGGCTGACCGGCATCCCGCGCCACAGCGCCACCCTCACCGCCGACTACGAGGGGCGGATCGGCACCCGCGCCTTCGCCGTGGGCGGGGACATGATCGCGCGCTCGGGCCAGTTCCTCGTCGGCGACGAGGGCAATCGCAACCCGAAGGTCCCCGGCTACGCGGTGTTCAACCTGCGCGGGCGGATCGAGGTGGTGCGCGGGCTCTCGCTGTTCGGCGAGGTGCGCAACCTCTTCGACCGCGAATTCGCGACCTTCGGCACCTTCAGCGAGGTGGACGAGATCGACCTTGTGGAGGCCCCCGGCGCCTCGGACCCGCGCGCCTTCGGCCCCGGCGCGCCGCGGCGGGTGACGGTGGGGATCGCGGCGCGGTTCTGACGGGCGCGGCTTCGTCCGAAGGTGCAATGTCGCGGCGCCGGCAAACCTGTCACCTTCGCTGCCATACCAGACAAAGCATGACAGGGAGGATACCATGGCTCTGCGTTCGATTTCGGCCGGCGCGCTGCTGGCACTGGCACTGACGGCCTGCTCGGGCGGCGAACCGGCGGCCGAGGACACCACTGCCGCGCCCGAGGCGGTCGAAACCGCCGCTCCGGCACCCGAGGCGGTCCCGGCGCCGGAAGCCACGCCCGCCGCGGCCCCGGCTGCTGCCGAGACGCCTGCCGCCGAGGCTCCGAAGGTCTCGGCCGCCCCTGCGGCGCCTGCGGCACCGGCTCCTGCCGCCGCTCCGGAAGTGGTCAAGGTCGCCGCCACGGTCGCCCCGCCCGCCTCCTTCGCCCGCTGCGCCACGTGCCACACCGCGGAAAAGGGCGGCGAGGACAAGCTCGGCCCCAATCTCTACGGCACCTATGGCAAGCCCGCCGGCAAGGGGAAGTTCGCCTTCTCCGACGCGCTGAAGGACGCCGGGCTGGTGCTCGACGAGGCGACCCTCCACAAGTGGCTGGAGAACCCCAAGGCGCTCGTCCCGGGCAACCGCATGAGTTTCCCCGGCATCAAGGACGTGGCCAAGCGCCAGGAGATCATCGACTATCTCAAGCAGCAGAGCTGAGGGGCAGCCGGGCTGCGCAAGGGGCGCGGGTGCGGGCCGGATCACGGCCGCACCCGCGCCCTTCTCACGTCGTGCGGTAGATGCTCGGCTGGATGGTCGTGAAGTTCGGGATGTCGGCCATCACCTCGGCGGTCGCGGGCAGGGCCATCGCGGCATCGATCGCGGCGGCGTCGCGGAAGCGCAGCACCACCATCGCCGCCGCCGGCTGGGCGCCATCGGCGGGCCAGAGGATCTCCGCTCCGGTGAGCCCCGCCTCCCGCCAGCTGCGCTCGACGAGCGGGATATGGGTGTCGCGGTAGTAGGCGGCGTCGAAGGACGCGCCCTCGGATTGCGGGTAGCTCACCACCAGGTTGGCCATGTCAGTTCTCCTCCTCTGATTGATCTCGTCGGGGCGTGGCGACGGGCACGGCGACCGCCAGCGCCCGTCCCGCTGCGTGCCAGCCGTCGGTGCCCTCGGCGAGCCAGTGCACGTTCGCGATGCCGAGCCGCGCGAGGCGGCGGGCGGCGTTCCAGCTCATCCAGCAGTCGATGCGGCAGAACAGCACCACCGGTCGCTCGGGCGCGGCGCGGCGGGCCTCGCGAACCTTGGTCTCGAGCGCCTGCCACAACAGCGGATCGACCGGCGCGCGGCCCGTCTCGGGATACCACAGCGCGCCGGGGATGGTGTGATGCGGCTCGCTCAGGGCCCATGTGCCGCTTGCGGGATCGCGCACCCCGCCCTCGGCGGGCGTGACGTCGAGGAACAGCGCGGTTTCGCCCGGGACCAGCGCGAGGGCGGCGGCCAGGGTGATGGTCTGCGCCGGCGCGGGATCGGCCCTGACGGGGCTGCGATAGCGGGCGGCGCGATAGCCCTCGGCATCGAAGAGCGCCGGATCGGGCGGGTTCGCCGCGACAGGGAGCGGGCCGGCGAGGCAGGCCAGCGCCGCCGCGGCGACCAAGATCCGGGCAGCGCGCATCCCCCCTCCTTCTCGTTCCAAGGTCCAATATGGGCCCCGGGCGAGGCCGGGATATATTGGTCCTTGGTATGATGCGCCTGATCCTCACCCTCGCCGCGCTGGCGGCCCCGATCGCCGCGCGCGCCGAGCCGCCTCCGGCCGATCCGCTGGGCTCGCCGATGTGGGACTATCACGCGGCCAAGCTCTTCGGCGGCGCGCCGGTGGTGTTCGACGCATCGGTCAAAGTCGTCCTGCCGGTGCTCGCCGAGAACCAGCATGTGCTGCCCGTGACGGTCGATGCACGGGCGCTGGGCCAGGTCGAGCGGATCGTGATCTTCGCCGATCTCAACCCGATCCCGGTCGCGGTGGAATACACGCCGCTCGCCGCGCAGGCCTTCATCGCCACCCGCATCAAGCTCGACCAGCGCACCCCCGTGCGCGCCGCGGTGCTGACGGCCGACGGCGTGTGGCATGTCGCGGGCGAGTGGGTCGACGCGGCGGGGGGCGGCTGCTCGGCCCCGCCGCTGAGCCGGGTGCGCGGCGACTGGGCCGATCACCTCGGCGAGATGCGCGGCGCGCTGTGGCAGACGCCGGACGCGACGCGGGTGCGGATCGGCTTCCGGCACCCGATGGACACCGGCCTCGTCGAGAACATCCCGGCCTACAATATCGACGCCCTCACCCTCACCGGGGCGGGCGGCACGGCGCTGGCGCGGATGGTGGTGCATGGCTCGGTGAGCGAGGACCCCGCCTTCACGCTGATGCTGGCCCCTGCCCTCGACGGCCCCATCGCGGTCAGCGCGCGCGACAGCGGCGGGTTCGAGTTCGCGGGCACCCTCGCAGCCGACAGCGGGACGCGGGTCGCGGCGGCAAGCGGGCGATGATCGCGCGGCGCGGGGTGCTGGCGGGCGCGCTCGCCCTGCCCCTGGCCTCGCCCTTCATGGCCCGCGCGCAGCAATTCGCCGGGACCTACGCGCCGGCGGCCACGCGCATCGGCGAGGGCATCTGGATGGTGCGCGGCGCCGACGAGGCGCTCGGCTTCGACAATGGCGGGGCGATCGCCAACAGCGTCATCATGGCGAGCGACGCGGGCGCTATCGTCATCGACAGCGGGCCCTCGCTGGGCTTCGGCAAGACGCTGGAGGCGCTGGCGCGGAAATTGACGGGCCGCCCGGTCGCGCGGGTCTACATCACGCACCTCCACCCCGATCACAGCTTCGGCAACGGCGCCTTCGCCGGATCGGAGATCCTCGCTCTCCCCGCCACCCGCGCCGAGCTGGAGCGGGACGGGGCCGGCTTCTCCGACGCCATGTACCGGATGCTGCACGGCTGGATGGCCGGCACCGAGGTGATCCTCCCCACCGCCGCCGCGGCAGAGGGCGAGGTCACGGTCGGCGGCCGGGTGCTGCGGCTGCTCGCGCTCTCGGGACACAGCGAGGGTGACCTCGCGATCCTCGATGTCGCGACGGGCACGCTGGTGGCGGGCGACCTCGTGTTCCACGACCGCGCCCCGGCAACGCCTCATGCCCACATCGCGACCTGGCTCGCATCGCTCGACCGGTTGGCAGCGACGGGCCATCGCCAGCTCGTGCCCGGCCACGGCCCGCTCGATGGCGACGGCGGCGCAGCCATCGCCCAGACCCGCGACTGGCTGACCTGGCTCGACGGGGCGCTGCGCGAGGCGGTGGCGGGCGGGCTCGACATGGGCGAGGCGGCGAACCTCCCCATCCCTGCGCGCTTCGCCGGCATGGCCGCGGCGCGCTACGAGCTGACCCGCTCGGTCTCGCATTTCTACCCCGAGTTCGAAGCCGGGCTCCTGCCGCGCATCGATCTCTAGCCGCTCCCCGGCTCCCCCGGCCGCACTTTGCCTAAGACCAAAGGACGAGAACCAAAGTCCAATTTCGGCGCGCCCCGCGCGGGCGCAGCATCGCGGGGCCGCATGGGACGGCACGAGAACAGATAACGAGGGGAAGGGGACATGAAATCCAGATTCTTGCTGCGCGCGGCCGTGGCGGCGCTCGCCTTGGGCGCGGGCGCGACGCCGGCCTTCGCGCAGGCCACCGCCACCCAGCAGCTGCTCCAGCGCCTGCACGAGAAGGGCATCCTCACCGACGAGGAATATGCGCAGCTGATGGCGGAAACCAATGCCGCCCCCGCCGCCGCTCCTGCGCCGGCCCCCGCGGCCTCACCGCAGGTCGCCGCGCAGAACACCGCGGCCGAGGCGCTCGACATGAGCCGCGTGGTGCGCATGACCGACAAGGGCATCGGGCTCGAGGTCGGCCCGGCGACGATCAAGTTCTCGGGCTCGATCAACGCCTACTACGTCAATGACAATCCCGATACGCCCGGCCCGAACACCACGGTCGGCGGCGGGATCGCCTCGGTGGGCACCGACAGCTCGAACGCGGTGCGCAATGGCCTGCTCCCCGGCTTCCTGCTGATCGACGTCACCACCCAGCAGGCCGGGCTCGACATCGGCGCGCATTTCGGGATGTATCCGGGGATCAACTCGGCCGTGTGGGGCCCGCTCGGCGCGAACAGCGGCGGGCAGCCGACCGCGCTCGCGACCGCGGGCATCGACTTCCGCCAGGTCTATCTGACCATCGGCGGCGGGTTCGGCACGGTGAAGATGGGCCGCGACATCGGCCTGTTCGGTTCCGAGGCGATCCTCAACGACATCACCCTGCTCGCCGCGGGGCCTCCGGGCGGCAATGTCGCACCCGGCAACACCACCCTGGGGCGGATCGGATCGGGCTACATCTACACCGACTTCCAGCCGCAGATCACCTACACCACCCCGAACTTCGGCGGCTTCCAGGCCTCCGCGGGTGTGTTCCAGCCACTGAACTCCCTCACCGCGCCGGCCCAGAGCAACACCGCGCCGGGCTTCCAGGGGAAGGTCACCTTCGACAAGACCCTCGGCGATGTTGCGCTGCGGCTCTGGGCCTCGGGCGTGACGCAGAAGCACGAGACGATCGGGGCGGGCACCGGCGGCCTCGTGTCCTACACCGGGCGCGGGGTGGACGCGGGCGGCAAGGTCACGGTCGGCCCGGTCTCGCTGGTGGCGAACTGGTACACCGCCAAGGGGCTGGGCACCACCGTGCTGAACCTGCTCGACACCGACGCGCGCGGCAATCCGCGCGGCAGCGACGGCTTCTACCTCCAGGGCCTCGCGACCTTCGGCAAGGTGTCCTTCGGCGCGAGCTACGGCGAGAGCAACCTCGACCTCACCGCCTTCGAGATCGCCGCGGGCAACACGCTGGTGCGCAAGAACTCGAGCTACGTCGGGCAGGTCCGCTACGGCCTCACCGACTGGGTGACGCTGCTCGGCGAATACACCCGCGCGATGAGCGAGGCGCATGGCGGTAACGAGGCGGAGAGCAGCAGCATCGCGCTGGGCGCGATCCTGTTCTTCTGATCGCGTGGCCGGTGGGCGGGCGGGCGGCACGCCCCCCCGCTCTCCGGCCCGCCGCCCTGAGGCACGAGCCATGGCTGACACGTCCCAGCGCTACGACCGGGTCGCCCGGCTGCTTCACTGGAGCATCGCCCTGCTCGTGCTCGCCAACCTCGCCTCGGGCCTGCTGCACGAGCCGCTCGAGGGCGTGGTGCGGCTGACCCCGCTCCACAAGTCGATCGGGATGACGGTGCTGGCGCTCACGCTGGCGCGCATCGCCTGGCGGTTCACCTGGCGCGCACCGCCGCATCCTGCGGGCACGTCCCGGCTCGAGGCCGCCGCCGCAAGGGGCGTGCACGCTCTGTTCTACGGCCTGATGCTCGCCATGCCGGTGAGCGGCTGGGTGATCGCCTCGGCCGGCAAGTATCCGCTGACGTGGTTCGGCCTTGCCGACCTGCCCAAGCTCGCCGTCACCCGCGACGATCAGGCCTACCTCGTCGCGCACGAGGCGCACGCGCTGCTCGGCTGGCTGTTCCTCGCGCTCGCCGCCCTCCACGTGGCGGCGGCGCTGCGGCACCACTTTGTCCTGCGGGACGGCGTGCTGGCCCGGATGGCCTGACCTCCGGCGAGGCGGCGGGGCCCTTCGCCCGCATGCGCGGACGGGAGCCCCACCGCTTCGCGTGCCTCAGCGTGCCGCCGACTTCGCGATCCACTCGTCGACCCGCCGCTCGAGGATCGAGAGCGGCTGCGAGCCGGACGCGATCAGCAGGTCGTGGAAGCCCTTGATATCGAACCTGTCGCCCAGCGTCTCTTCAGCCCGCTGGCGCAGCTCCATGATCCTCAGCATCCCGATCTTGTAGCCGGTCGCCTGGCCCGGCAGCGTGATGTAGCGCCGCACCTCGGAGCGCGAACGCTCGATCGGCTGGCGGCCGGTGGTGTTCATGTACTGAACCGCCTCGTCCTCGGTCCAGCCCATCGCGTGGAGGCCCGTGTCGACCACCAGCCGCGCCGCGCGGAACAGCTCGGCATCGAGACGCATGAAATCGGCCGCGATGTCGGGGTAGGCGCCCATCTCCTTGCACAGCGCCTCGGCATAGAGCGCCCAGCCCTCGCCGAAGGCGACGTAGCCGGTGACCGCACGGAACTTCGGCCCGCCCTGCTGGCGCACCTGGATGTCGCCCTGCATGTTGTGGCCGGGCACGGCCTCGTGACACATCAGCGTGTACATTGCCGCCGGGTCGGGCACCGTGCCGACGAGGTGGACATAGGTCCGCGCCGGGCGCGAGCCGTCGGGGCTCGGGGCCGAGGCGTGGGCCGCGCCGCCGGGGACCTCCGAGAAGGCGGGCTCGCGCACCACCTCGATCCCGTAGGCGGGCAGCGTCCCGAACCACGGCTCCAGCAGCGAGCGGGTGTGCGCGACGAAGGCGTTGGCGGTGTCGAGATACTGCTTGCGCGCCGCATCGTCGTACTGCCGCGGCGGGTTGAGGCGGGCACGCTCGGCGTAGAAGGCGTGCCGGTCGGCGACGCCGGCCTGGCGGGCCAGCGCATCCTGCTCGGCCTCGATGCGCGCGACCTCCGACAGGCCGACCGCGTGGATCTCGGCGGCGGTCATGTCGGTGGTGGTGTTGAGCTTCAGCTCGGTGGCGTAATAGGCCTCGCCGCCGGGCAGGGTGAGCGCGCCGACCTTGCCGCTGGGCGCGGTGGGCAGGCTTTCCTCGGCCCAGGCGATGATCCGCTCATAGGCCGGCTGCAGCGCGAGGATCGCCGCGCGGGCTTCGGCAAGCAGGGTGTCGGCCTCGGCGCGGGGAAGCTTTCCGGACGCCACGAGCGCCTCGGTCTTGGCCTTGACGTCGCCCCACAACGCTGCGTCCTCGCCCTCGCCGAAGGGTGCGCCCGAGGTCAGCTTGCGGCTGCCGGCGATGATCGTCTCGATCTGGAAGCGCGGCGGGTTGATCCCTGCGGCCTGGCTGGCCCGGGTGCGCGCGATCGCGAGGTCGAGCACGGCGGGCATGCCGCGCAGGCGGGCGATGTAGTTCCTCAGGTCCTCGGCGTCGGCGACCGTGTGCGTGTTGATGAGGAAATCGGGCAGCTGGCTGTGCGCCGAGTAGAGCCGCGAGTAGAAGGGCGGGCGGTAGATGCGGTTGGCATAGGCCATCTCGGCGCGTTCGGCCTCGAGTTCCCAGATGTCGAAGTTGACCTGCGCCTCGGGGGAAAGCTTCGCGCGGTCAAACTGGTCGCGCATCCGCGCCACGCTCGCCTTGCGCCATTCGAGCTCGGCCAGCGCGGCGGCATCGCTGGTGTCGTTCCAGCGGTCACCGCCCTCCTTGAGCCCGAGCCGGGTGGCGAGCTGCGGCTGGCGCTGGAGCCAGGCGTCGAACTCGGCGTCGAGGAAGGCGGTGAGGCGCGCGTCCTCGGTCGGGGCGGTCGTGGTCGGGGTGGTGGCGGTCTGTGCGAGCGCGGTGCCGGCGGGCAGCACCATGCCGGCGGCGAGCGCCGTCGCCAGCGCGAGCGAAAGCTTGTGTGTCATCGATAGTCCCTCGTGCGCGCGGATCTGCGCGTTACGCCCTTTGGGTAGCGGGCCAGGGAATCGCGATGAAGCCCCTTTCGTCGAGCCAGGTCGGCTGTTCAGCCGAGCGGCAGGTCGAGCGCCTCGGCCACGGCGGCGATATGGAGCTTGCCGCCCGACACGTTGAGCCCCTCGGCAAGGTGCGGGTCGTCGGCCATCGCGGCCTCGGCGCCCATGTTCGCGAGCTTCAGCACGAAGGGCAGAGTCGCGTTGCCGAGCGCGATGGTCGAGGTGCGCGCCACCGCGCCGGGCATGTTGGCGACGCAGTAGTGGATCACGCCGTCCACGACGAAGACCGGGTCCTCGTGGGTGGTCGGGCGCGAGGTCTCGAAGCAGCCGCCCTGGTCGATGGCGATGTCGACCAGCACCGCGCCGGGGCGCATGGAGGCGATCATCTCCCGGGTGACCAGCCGGGGCGCCGCCGCGCCCGGCACCAGCACCGCGCCGATGACGAGATCGGCGCAGCGCACCGCCTCGGCGATTGCGGCGGAGGAGGAGAAGGCCGTCTTGATCGAATTGCCGAACTGCGCGTCGAGCTCGGCGAGGCGGCGGTTGGAGATGTCGAAGATCGTCACGTCGGCGCGCAGGCCCACGGCCATCTGCGCCGCGTTCACGCCCGCGACCCCGCCGCCGAGGATCACCACCTTGCCCGGCTCCACCCCGGGAACGCCGCCGAGCAGCACCCCGCGCCCGCCCTGGTGCTTCTCGAGATAATGCGCGCCGCACTGGACGCTCATGCGCCCAGCGACTTCCGACATGGGCTTCAGCAGCGGCAGCGAGCCGTCGGGCGCGGTCACCGTCTCGTAGGCGATCGCCGTGGCGCCGCTCGCCATCAGCCCCTCGGTCTGGGGCTTGTCGGCGGCGAGGTGGAGGTAGGTGAAGAGCAGGTGGTCCTTGCGCAGCATGGCGATCTCGGAGGCCTGCGGCTCCTTCACCTTCACGATCATCTCGGCGCGATCGAACACGGCAGCGGCGTCGGGCAGGATGCTCGCGCCCGCGGCCTCGTAGGCGGAGTCCTCGAAATCCACGCCCAGCCCCGCGCCGCTCTGCACCACGACCTCGTGGCCGGAACGGGTCAGCTCGGCCACCGCCGCGGGGGTCAGGCCGACGCGATATTCGTTGTTCTTGATCTCGGTGGGGACGCCGACACGCATGGGATCTCTCCTGCCTCTTTTCTGGCGCGCCATTTAGCAGGAAGCGCTCGCGCGTTCTTCGCAATGATCGGCCCGGGTGTGGAGCCGAACGCGAGAATCTTGCATTGGGGCGCCTTGGCGCGCATCGATCGCGCATGGATCGCATCGATCGGACAATCCTCGACCTGCTGGCGCAGGACTCGCGCCTCACCGGAGAGCAGCTGGGGGAGCGCGTCGGCCTCTCCCCCTCCGCCGCGCACCGCCGGGTCAAGGCGCTTGAGGAGAGCGGGGCGATCCTCGGCTACCGGGCACGGCTGTCGCGGGGCGCGCGGGGCAATCCCTCGACGGTCTTCGTGCAGGTGACCCTCACCGACCAGCGTCAGGCGACCATGCTCGCCTTCGAGGAGGCGATGGCGCGCACCCCGGAGGTCGCCGAAGCCTACCTGATGAGCGGCCCGTCGGACTATCTCTTTAAGGTGCTGGTGCGCGAGAACGACAGCTACGAGCGCATCCACCGCGAGATCCTCTCGGCGCTCCCGGGGGTGCAGCGACTGGTCAGCCAGTTCACGATCCGGACGCTCGAAGGCGGCGACTGACCGCGCACAGGCACAGGAACGCGAAAGATCGCTGCCGCCACCCACCCCGACTATCGGGCCGCGGCCCTCTTGCAATCGGCAAAGCACTTCCGATCTGCCGCGCTTCGTTCTGTGACAGTTCAGGGTCACGTTTGCAGTAGCAAGTTAGTTTTTCGACAAGTATAGGACAGACATGGCAACGCCGATCTACGAATTTGCCCAAATCCCGCGGATCGACCCGGCCGGGGGATCACGCGGGCGGGTGCGGCGCATCCGCGATGCGGGGCAGACGCCGACGGTCGGCGTGATCTACAATCCGCGCAGCCATCGCAATCTCGGCGCCGATTTCGACTGCGGCCTGTGTCCTCACGTTCACATCGCCCAGCCGCGCGAGCGCGGACAGCTCCCGATCGCGCTCGCCGAGTTCGCTGAAAAGGGCATCGACCTCCTCGTCATCAACGGCGGCGATGGAACGGTGCGGGACGTGCTGACCTGCGGCCAGGCAATCTTCGGCGACGACTGGCCCGCCATCGCGGTGCTGCCCAAGGGCAAGACCAACGCGCTCACGGTTGACCTCGGCGTGCCCGACGACTGGAGCCTGCAGGACGCGATCGAGGCGCTCGATCACGGCAGCCGGGTCTATCGCCGGCCGATGACGATTTCGACCGTCGACGAGCCCGGCAAGCCGGCGGGCCTGTCGAAGGTTGCCGGGTTCATCCTCGGCGCGGGGGCCTTCACCAAGGCCACCCAGGCGGGGCAGAGCGCGCACAAGCTCGGCGCCTTCGATTCCATGGTGGTCGCCGTCACGGGCGTGTGGGCGCTACTCCAGTCGCTGTTCGCCGGGCGCGGCAATGCCTGGCGCAAGGGCGCACGGATGCGCATCGGGCTGGGCGCTGCCGATGCCCCGATGGCGCACAGCGGCCACGGCGATCCCGCCATGCGCCAGCTGCTCTTCGCCTCGACGCTCGAGCGGCTGCCGGCGGGGATCAACCCTTTCGGCGCGCTGCGGGCGGGGCTGAAGCTCGTCGTCCTCGACCAGATCTCCCGCCGCACCACCGCGCTCATCCCGCTGGTGCTGACCGGTCGCATCCGCGACCGTCTGCGCGAGCGCGGCATCCACCAGGTCGCCGCGACCCAGTTCAGCCTGTCGATCGACGGCCAGTTCATCCTCGACGGCGAGGCCTTTCCCGCGGGCGATTACCGCATCGAGCAGGGGCCGGAGCTCGCCTTCGTCGCGCCATGAGCGCGCTCGCCGAGCGGATCGCCGCGCGGCTCGCCGCCCCTGTCGATCCTGCCGTCGCCACCTTCGCAAGGGCCCTTGCCGAGGCCGCTGGCGCGCGGGCGGTGCTGTTCTACGGGTCGAACCTGAGGACCGGATCGCTCGAGGGGGTGCTCGACTTCTATGTGCTGCTGCCCGGCACCAGGGAGGCGGCGATATGGCCGCGGGTCAGCTATCACGAGCGCGAGCATGAGGGCGCGACCCTGCGTGCCAAGGTCGCGACGATGCGCCTCGCGACCTTCGCCCGGGCGGCGAGCGGGGAACTGGCCGACACCACGATCTGGGCGCGCTTCGTCCAGCCGAGCGCGCTGGTCTGGACCGCGGACGAGGCTGCCCGCGAGGAGGTGATCGCCGCGCTCGTCGCCGCCTCGGCCACCGCCGCCCGGCTCGCCGCCGCGCTCGGGCCCGCCAGCGGCACCGCGGAAGAGTACTGGCGCGCGCTGTTCCGCGCCACCTACGAGGCGGAGTTCCGGGTCGAGAAGCGCGGGCGCGAGGACGATATCCTTGGCGTCAACGCCGAGCATTTCGCAGGGCTTCTGCCGCTCGCGCTTGAGGCGGCGAGCATCGCGCCCGGCCAGCAAGGCGCGACCCTCACCCCGCAGCTGCCATCTGCCGAGCGCGCCCGCACGCTAAACTGGTGGAAACGCCGGCGCCGTCTCGGCAAGCCGCTCAATGTGCTGCGCCTCGTCAAGGCGAGCACGACCTTCGAGGGCGCGGCGCGCTATGCCGCCTGGAAGATCGAGCGGCACACCGGCATGCCCGTCCCGCTCACCCCGATGCGCGAGCGCTTCCCGCTGCTTGCCGCGCCGCAGGTCCTGTGGGACCTGTGGCACCACAAGCGGCGGCAGCGCGCGGGCTAGAGGTACTGCATCGCGATCGTCATCCGGGTGATGCCCGGCCCGGCGGTGAAGCGCACCTTGTCGACCGAGGGCGGGCGCGGGACGAGGCCGAGCACCTTGTTGATCTTGGGGTTGTTCGACATCCCCGCCCCATCGGTCGAGATGTCGGTGCTGCGATTGCCGTTGACGTCGTGCTGGATCGCGATGGCGAAGTCGCCCTCGCCCGGCAGGGGCACGCACACCGTCATGCTGCCCGCCTGCGGCTTGGCGTCGACCCGCATCACGTAACGCTTGCTCTTCAGCCAGTCGGCGCTCTTGGCAGGATAGGCGCGCGCGAACAGCAGACCTTCATCCGACTTGAGCCCGGTTACCGTGACCCGCACCGCCGGACCCTTGCCCTCGGCGCACTGGCCAAGGTCGTTGTTCATGGTCCGGGCGTAGGTGTAGCCCTGCGCGGCCGAGGGCGCAGCAACCAACCCCGCCAGCGCGAGCCCGGCTGCGGCATGGCAGGCGCGGCGGAACAGGAGGGGTGCAGGCGCGGCAGGGGACATGGACATCTCTTGAGAGGGGGGAGGGGAATGGTGGCAGGGTGCGCAGGCGCGACGCTAGTGCCGATCGATCATGGCGCCGCAATTACGCTCCACGCCTGAATTGCGGCTTAATTGATCCGCGCCTCCCGTCCACCGTGGAAAAGCCGCCGAACCGCCTTGTTCCGCGATTCGCGCGTCCCGTATGGCTGGGGGAGCGTCGCAAGAAGGGCCACCTGCCAGCGTCATGCCTCAACCCCTGATCTCCCCCTCGATCCTCTCGGCCGATTTCGCCCGGCTCGGGGAAGAGGTGCGCGCGGTGGACGCGGCGGGCGCGGACTGGATCCACATCGACGTGATGGACGGACATTTCGTGCCGAACATCACCATCGGCCCCGACGTCATCAAGGCGCTGCGCCCACACAGTGCCAAGCCCTTCGACGTCCACCTGATGATCGCGCCGGTGGACCCCTATCTCGAGGCCTTCGCCGCTGCCGGGGCCGACATCATCACCGTCCATCCCGAGGCGGGCCCGCACATCCATCGCACCCTCCAGGCGATCAAGGCGCTGGGGAAGAAGGCGGGCGTCGTCATCAACCCCGGCACGCCGGTCGAGGTGCTCGACAACCTCATGGACATGGCCGACCTCATCCTCGTGATGAGCGTCAACCCCGGTTTCGGCGGGCAGAGCTTCATCCCCTCGCAATTGGACAAGATCGCCCGCATCCGCTCGATGATCACCCGCTCGGGTCGCGCAATCCACCTCGAGGTTGACGGCGGCGTCAACTCTGAGACCGCGCGGATGTGCGTGGAGGCGGGGGCCGACGTGCTGGTCGCGGGCTCCGCCACCTTCAAGGGCGGGCCCGATGCCTATGCCGCCAACATCGCGGCGCTGAAGGGCGGCAGGTGATGGCGACGCTGCTGCGCACCCCGGCCTCGCTGCGCGCCGATGCGCTGGTCGAGCGGGTGGCGCAGGCGCCGGTGCTGACCTTCCCGCAGGGCACCGAACCTGGCGTCGAAGCCGCGCCGCCGCCGCCCGAGGAGCCCTCGCGCGCGCTGGCGATCTCCGATGTGATCGCCGTCAGGTCCGGCCCCGGCGAGGCGCTGATCCGCTTCGCCTATCGCCTCGGCATTCCCGGCCACGCGCTCAGCCAGCCCTTCCGCCGCCCCCAGGCCCTGCGGGTGCTGGCGACGGTCGAGAGCCCCAACCGCGGCGACCGCGCCGCCGGCACGGCCCTGCGCGCCGGGCACTTCCTCATCCACGGCGCGCGCCTACCGATCGCGAGCTTCGACTTCTCCCCCGTCGCCCGCCACGCCGCCGGGGTCGAGCGGGTCGTCCATTCCTTCGCCTGGCTCGCCGATCTCGCCGCCAGCGCCCCAAGGGCCGACGGCGCGGCAGTGGCCGAGCGGATCGCGACCCAGTGGCTCCACGGCCATGCCGCGCCGGGCAAGGGCCCCGCGTGGGAGCCGGAACTCGCCGGCCTCAGGCTCCTCGCCTGGCTCGTCCATGCCCCGCTGATCCTCGGCGGCACCGACAAGGCGCTGAAGGCACGCCTCCTCGCCGCAATCGGAGAGACCGCCGCCTGGCTCGACCGCCGCGCTCCGCGCGAGCCGGCCGGCTTCGGGCAGGTCGCGGCCTGGGCGGGCGTGGTCGCGGCCGGCCTGCTGCTGCCGCACGGCAAGCCGCGCAGGCTCTACGGCGAGGCAGGGCTCGTCACGGCGCTCGGCGACATGGTCGGCGAGGACGGCGGCGTCCTTTCGCGCTGCCCGGCCGCGCAGCTCGAGGCGGTGCGGCTGCTCACCGATCTCCTCGCCTGCTACGCGGCGGTCGCGGTGACCCCGCCCGCGGCGCTCGAGGTGATGCGCGAGCTGCTGGTCCCGCCGCTGCTGGCGCTGCGCCACGGCGACGGCGCGCTGGGGAGCTGGCAGGGCCAGGGCGCGATCGCGGCCGAGCGCGTCGATGCCGTGATCGCGGCGAGCGGCGTGCGGACCCGCCCTCTCGCCCAGCCTGCCGCCTGGGGCTATCAGCGCATCAAAGCAGGCGAGACGCTGCTCCAATTCGACACCGCCCCGCCGCCGCGCGCCAGGCACGCCCGGACCGGCTGCGCCTCGACCCTCGCTTTCGAGCTTTCGGACGGGCCGCAGCGCATCATCGTCAATTGCGGCGGCGCGGCGCTTGCCGGGGGGCAGGTCCCGGCGCGCATCGGCCAGGCCCTGCGCGCCACCGCCGCCTTCTCGACGCTGGTGCTCGACAACGCCAATTCCACCGCCGTCCTGCTGCACGGCCAGCTGGGCAAGGGGGTGGAGACGGCCGAGTTCGAGCGCCGCATGGTCCCGGGCGCCGGGCGCGGGGCGACCCGGATCGAGGCCGCGCACGATGGCTATGCCGGCCGCTTCGGCCTCTCTCACCGGCGGATCCTCACCCTCAGCGGCGACGGCACCGAGCTCGCCGGCGAGGACATCCTCCTGCCCACCGCAAAGAACGGCAAGCGCGGCAAGATCGCCTTCGCGATCCGCTTCCACCTCGGGCGCGGGGTCGAGGTGCAGCTTGCCTCCGACCGGCGCGGGGCGAGCCTGCTGCTGCCCGACGGTCGCCTCTGGCAATTCCGCCTCGGCGGGGATAGGGCGGGCGCCGACGACATCACCCTCACTGCCGAGGACAGCCTGTGGGTCGACGGCGAAGGCCGCCCCCACGCCACCGAGCAGCTGGTGATCGAGGGACTGGCAATGCGCAGCGGGGGACAGTTCTCCTGGCGCTTCAGGAAAACGGGATAGGTTCCAGCATGAGCGACAATGTGATCCGGCGGGCGCTGCTGTCAGTGTCCGACAAGAGCGGTTTGGCCGATCTGGGCGCGGCGCTGGCGGAGCGCGGCGTCGAGCTGGTCAGCACCGGCGGGACGGCGAAGGCGCTGCGGGATGCCGGCCTCGCGGTGAAGGACGTCTCCGACCTCACCGGCTTTCCCGAGATGATGGACGGGCGGGTGAAGACGCTCCACCCCACGGTCCACGGCGGGCTCCTCGCCCTGCGGGACAATCCCGAGCATGTGGCGGCGATGGAGGCCCACGGCATCGGGGCGATCGACCTCGTGGTGGTCAACCTCTACCCCTTCGAGGCGACGGTGGCGAAGGGCGCGGACCGCGCGGAGGTGATCGAGAACATCGACATCGGCGGGCCCTCGATGGTGCGCTCGGCGGCGAAGAACCACGGCTTCGTGACGATCCTCACCGACCCCGCCGACTACGCGACCCTACTTGCGGAGATGGACGCGAACGGCGGGGCGACCACCCAGGCCTTCCGCACCCGCATGGCGGGCAAGGCCTATGCCCGCACCGCCGCCTACGACGCCGCGATCGCGAGCTGGTTCGCCTTCTCGCCCGCCGCGTCCGACGAGCCGACCCTGTTCCCCGAGACCCTGCCGATGGCGCTGAAGCGCGCCGACACGCTGCGCTACGGCGAAAACCCGCACCAGAGCGCGGCGATCTACGTGCCGCAGGTGGCGGGCACCGCGGGCGTTCCGCAGGCGGCGCAGCTCCAGGGCAAGGAACTGAGCTACAACAATTTGAACGACGCCGACGCCGCGCTCGAACTTGCCGCCGAGTTCGCGGGGCAGGAGCCGGCGGTGGTGATCGTCAAGCACGCCAACCCCTGCGGCGTGGCGCAAGGGCCCTCGCTGCTGGCAGCGTGGGAGGCGGCGCTCGCCTGCGATTCCGTCTCGGCCTTCGGCGGGATCGTCGCGGTGAACACCGAGCTCGACGGGCCCACCGCCGAGGCAATCAGCGCCATCTTCACCGAGGTGGTCATCGCCCCCTCGGTGAGCGCGGAGGCGCGCGAAATCTTCAGCAAGAAGAAGAACTTGCGCCTGCTCGAATGCGGCGCGCTGCCGAACCCGCGGCGGGGCGGGCTGGCGATGAAGACCATCGCCGGCGGGGTGCTGATCCAGTCGCGCGACAATGGGGCGATCGGGCCGGACGACCTCAAGGCCGTGACCAAGCGCGCGCCCACCGAGCAGGAATTGAAGGACTGCCTGTTCGCCTGGACTGTGGCGCGGCACGTCAAGTCCAACGCCATCGTCTATGCCAAGGACGGCGCCACCGCCGGGATCGGCGCGGGGCAGATGAACCGCCGGGATTCCGCGCGGATCGCCGCGATCAAGGCGAAGGAAGCCGCCGAAACCCATGGCTGGGACGCCCCCCGCACCCTCGGCAGCGCGGTCGCCTCGGACGCCTTCTTTCCCTTCGCCGACGGGCTGCTCGCGGCGGCCGAGGCCGGGGCGACGGCGGTGATCCAGCCGGGCGGGTCGATCCGCGACGAGGAGGTGATCGCCGCCGCCGACGCCGCGGGTCTCGCGATGGTCTTCACCGGGATGCGCCACTTCCGCCATTGACGCCCCGAACCCGCTCCAGAAGGCGGGCGAACGGGGGTCTGAACGCGGCTGGAGGCGGCCTGGGCGGCGTCTAGGAGGGATCTAAGACCCCCCTGAACGCGCCCGCGCGACAAGCTTTCCGGAGCTTTCGTCCTGGATTTGCGGGGATTTCCGTTCCGCTTCAAGGTCCGCATGGCCTTGTGCAGGGCGCGAGGAGCGGCGAGGCGGCGTTCGGACGATATTGGTGCGGCGCGCGGTAGGGAAGTCCGTTCGATGCTACTCTTCGCACCCCTGCGCTAAGCGCCGACCCTCATTTCGCCGCATCCGCGACACGCCTTGGCCCGCAGGCCCGTTAACCGCAACTATTCGTCCGCCGTTCCGTAACCAGGTTAGGGCCGAACCTGAATATGGGCCGTCGCCGAGTTCATCCCGTCGCAATCCGGCAGCGGGCACAACGGGGCCGAGACCAGTCAACCGCGAGCTGAACCATGCGCCTCTTTGCCCCCGACCTGTACCGCAATTTCGGCCTCGGCTTCGTGCTCGGCGCGCTGTTGATCGTCGGCACCGATGTGGAGGACTGGAGCAACGCGGTCGCCTCGCCCGCCCGGGCCGCCGAGCCGGTCGCCGCGGGACAAGGCACCCCGGCCCCCACCAGCGACTTCGCGATCGCGCCAACCGAGGCCTGATCGCTTGCGCCGCCTCGCCGCGCTCCTCGCCGCCGCCTCGCTCGCGCTCAGCGCCTGCGCCGGCCCGGCCGTCGCCGAGGAGCCGGTCAACGCTCCCGTCGCCAAGCGGATCGCCAAGGAGGAGAAGGGCCTCAAGACCGCGGTCTTCGCCGGCGGCTGCTTCTGGGGCGTCGAGGGCGTGTTCAGCCACGTCAAGGGCGTGACCGGCGCGGTCTCCGGCTTCCACGGCGGGACCAAGGCGGGGGCGAAATACGACATCGTCGTCAGCGGCGTCACTGATCATGCCGAGGCGGTGCTCGTCACCTACGATCCGGCGGTGGTGCGCTACGACCAGCTGCTGCGGATCTTCTTCTCGGTGATCGCCGACCCCACGCTCAAGAACCGGCAGGGCCCGGATGTCGGCGCGCATTACCGCAGCGCCATCGTGCCGATGAATGCCGAGCAGGAAGCGGTCGCCAAGGCCTATCTCGCGCAGCTCGGCACGTCGGGCCTGTGGTCGAAGCCGATCGTCACTCGGATCGAGCCCTACAAGGCCTTCTACCCGGCGGAAGCCTATCACCAGGACTTCATGCTGAAGAACCCGCGCCACGGCTATATCGTCCGCTGGGACGCGCCCAAGGTGGCGGCGCTAAAGACGATGTTCCCCGGCCTCTACCGCGCGAGCTTCCTCAAGGACGCGGGGTAGGACCCTATTCTTCTCAACGCGGCGTCATCCCAGCGGAAGCTGAGACCCAGGGCGGCAAGCGCTGCACTCCGATGCCCTGGGCCCCAGCTTGCGCTGGGGTGACGAACTGGCGGGGCAGAGCCTGCAAACGCCGCCACTGGCGCGAACGCCTTCGTCCCACTATATCGGGGTCATGGCCCACCATGCGCACAGCCACCACGAACATTCGGGCAATGATCTCGTCGTCGAGGCCGCGCGGGCGCTGGTCGCGGCGGGCGAGCAATGGACCTCGATGCGCGAGGCCGTCTTCACCGAACTCGCGCGGCACGACCGCCCGGTGTCCGCCTACGACATCGCCGACAACCTGTCGGCGGCGCGCGGCAAGCGGGTCGCGCCCAACTCGGTCTACCGCATCCTCGACGTCTTCGTGACGAGCAACCTCGCGATGCGGGTCGAGAGCGCCAATGCCTACCTCGCAAACACCCACCCGGGCTGCGCGCACGACTGCATCTTCCTCGTCTGCGACGAATGCGGCGAGGCGGCCCATGTCGACGACGAGGAGGTGAGCCGCGCGGTCCGCGCCATCGCCGCCTCCCGCAGCTTCAAGGCAGAGCGCCCGGTGCTGGAGATCAGGGGCCTGTGCCGGGCCTGCGCCTGAGTCCGGCATCGATCTGACGCAAGCCTTTGCGTCGACACGCCGGATTTCCGGGTGTAAGGCTGAGCCGCATGACACAACCGCCTTACACTCCGCTGCTCGATCAGGTTGACACTCCCGCCGATCTGCGCCGCCTCAAGCCCGAACAGCTCCGCCAGCTCGCCGACGAACTGCGCGCCGAGATGATCGACGCGGTGAGCGTGTCCGGCGGGCACCTGGGTTCAGGCCTCGGCGTGGTCGAATTGACCGTCGCGATCCACTACGTCTTCAACACGCCCGAGGACAAGCTGGTGTGGGACGTGGGGCACCAGTGCTATCCGCACAAGATCATCACCGGCCGGCGCGACCGCATCCGCACCCTGCGCCAGGGCGGGGGGCTTTCGGGCTTCACCAAGCGCTCGGAAAGCGAATATGACCCCTTCGGCGCGGCGCATTCCTCGACCTCGATCAGCGCGGCCCTGGGCTTCGCCATCGCCAACAAGCTGCGCGGCCTGCCCGGGCGCGGCATCGCGGTGATCGGCGACGGCTCGATGAGCGCCGGCATGGCCTACGAGGCGATGAACAACGCGGCCCAGGCAGGCAACCGGCTGATCGTGATCCTCAACGACAACGACATGTCGATCGCGCCGCCGGTGGGCGGCCTTTCGGCCTACCTGGCGCGGATGGTGTCGAGTTCCGAGTATCTCGGCATTCGCAGCCTCGCCAGCCGCGCGGTCAAGAAGATGAGCCGCCGCCTCCACGACACCATCGGCAAGGCCGAGGAGTTCACCCGCGGCATGGTGACCGGCGGCACGCTCTTCGAGGAGCTGGGCTTCTACTATGTCGGCCCGATCGACGGGCACAATCTCGACCACCTGCTCCCCGTGCTGGAGAACGTGCGCGACACATCGGAAGGCCCGGTGCTGATCCACGTCGTGACCGAGAAGGGCAAGGGCTATGCCCCGGCCGAGAACTCGGCGGACAAGTATCACGGCGTCCCCAAGTTCAACGTCGTCACCGGCGAGAAGGCCAAGAGCGCGCCTTCCGCGCCCGCCTATCAGGACGTGTTCGGCCTGACTCTCGCCAAGCTCGCCGAGACGGACGAGCGCATCTGCGCGATCACCGCCGCCATGCCCTCGGGCACCGGGGTGGACAAGTTCGCCAAGGCGCACCCGGCGCGGACTTTCGATGTCGGCATTGCCGAGCAGCACGCGGTGACCTTCGCCGCGGGCCTCGCGGCGGAAGGCATGCGGCCCTTCGCGGCGATCTACTCGACCTTCCTCCAGCGCGCCTATGACCAGGTGGTGCACGACGTGTGCATCCAGAACCTGCCGGTGCGCTTCGCCATCGACCGCGCGGGGCTGGTCGGGGCCGACGGGGCGACCCACGCGGGCTCCTTCGACATCACCTATCTCGCAACGCTGCCCAACATGGTCGTCATGGCCGCCGCCGACGAGGCGGAGCTGGTCCACATGACCTACACGGCCGCCGAATACGACGAAGGCCCCATCGCCTTCCGCTACCCGCGCGGCAACGGCACCGGCGTGCCGCTCCCCGAGGTTCCGGTGAAGCTGGAGATCGGCAAGGGCCGTCTCGTGCGCGAAGGCTCGAAGGTCGCGATCCTCTCGCTGGGCGCGCGCCTCGCCGAGGCGCTGAAGGCCGCCGACACGCTCGAGGCCAAGGGGCTCTCCACCACCGTCGCCGACCTGCGCTTTGCCAAGCCCCTCGACGCGGAGCTGATCGCGCGGCTGATGCGCAGCCACGAGGTGATCGTCACGGTCGAGGAAGGCGCGATCGGCGGCCTCGGCGCGCACGTGCTGACCTTCGCCAGCGACGAGGGCCTCACCGACGCCGGCCTCAAGGTCCGCACCCTGCGCCTGCCCGACACCTTCATCGACCACGACGATCCGATGAAGCAGTACGACGAGGCCGGCCTCAACGCCCCGCACATCGTCGACGCGGTGCTCAAGGCGCTGAAGCACAACAGCCCGGGGATCGAGACCGAAGAGGCACGGGCCTGACGGCAGCGCGCCGATGGGCGCATGGCTCGGCATCCCGGAGTGGCTCGCCCTCACCGGGTTTGTCGTCGCCGGCCTGTCGATCTGGCTCGGGCTCGGCTTCGTCACGATCCGGCGCGCCCACGCCCGTGTGGCCGCACGGCGCCCCAATCCGACCGAGGCCGAGTTCCTGTGCCTGATGGCGCAGGACTGCTCGCCCGAGGCGGCGCGCTTCGTGTGGGAACAGGCGCTCTACTATGTCACGCCCCGCCTGACCCCGCACCCCGACGACCTGCTGCTCTGCGACCTGTGCATCGACGATGACGACATCGACATGGACTGGACGCGCGCATGGGCGGAGCGGCTGGGCCTTGCCGAACGCGACCTGCCCGAGTGGCCGCAAGACTGGACGTTGACCATCCGCAATTTCGCGCGCTGGTGCGATCTGGCCGCGACGTCGCTTCCAGAGGGAGTATGGCCCTCTAGCGCGGCTGGGTGATCAGCAGCGCCTCGGGATCGGCGGGGGCTTCGGGCGGGGCGGGGCTTGCCGCCGCCGCCTTCAGCGCCTCCAGTTCCTCCAGCCAGCGCGCGTCCTCCTCGGACACCGGCTCGCCCTTGAGCTCGGCGATGTCGCGGCGGCGCTGGGCGAGGTAGGTCTGGCGGCGCAGCAGGTAGGGATCGTCGGTCGACCGGATCGCGGCGATCTCCTCGTCGAAGGCGACGCGCTGGTCGAGGCCGTTCACCACGAAATAGGTCGCCGCATAGGCGGGCCGGTTGAAGGGCCGCCCCACCGCGATCGGCAGGAGCAGCTGGTCGAGCGTGCTCCCGGCAAGGTCGCGCACCGAGGTCGCGCCGGTGACCGGCAGGTAGAGATAGGGCCCCGGCCCCACGCCGTAGAACCCCATCGTGTTGGCGAAGCCGTTGCGACGATAGGGCAGCCCCGCCTGCTTCTCCGCCACGTCGAACAGCCCGCCCACGCCCAGAGTCGTGTTGATCGCCAGCCGCCCGAGCGTCTCGAAGGCCTTGCCGACCTTGCCCTGCAACAGGAAGTTGAGCGCATTGGCCGGCTCGCCGAGGTTCCGGACGACATTGCCGAGCCCGTCGCGGATCGGCTCGGGCAGGCCGTCGCGATAGGCATAGGCGACCGGCTCGATCACCGCCTTGTCGACCGCCTGGGTGACGCGGTAGCTCTCCTCGTTGAGGCGCTCCATCGGATCGCTTCTGGGCGGGCCGACCTCGCCCTCGACGACGATCTCGTCGAGCGGCTCGCCGTTCGCATCGGTCTCAGGCGGCGGCGGACCGCCCTCCTGCGGGGCGGCGGCGAGGCTCCAGGCGAGCGGGACGATCGGGGGCGGCGCGGGCGGCGGCGGGGGCGGCAAGGCCGCGGCCGCAAGCGCGGCGCTCAGGATCGGTGGAGAGGTGGCAAGCAGCGCAAGGCTCGGCATCGCAGTCCTTTCATCCCCCCTCTTCCACGAGGCTGCGCCCCCGCCTGAACGATTCTTGCCCTTCTCCCGCACCCTCCTATACGCAAGCTGAACCAATGACCCGAGAGGCGCAAGACCCCCCATGTCCCTGATCCAGATCACCCGCGACGGCCCCGTCACCACCCTCACGCTCGACCGGGCCGAGAGCATGAACCCCCTCGGCGCCCCGGGCGACGGGGATGAGTTCGTGCAGGTGGCGAACGCCATCAACCGGGACATGGAGTGCCGCGTGGTGATCCTCACCGGTGCCGGACGCGCCTTCAGCGCGGGCGGCGATATCAAGGCGATGCGCGACAAGACCGGCACCTTCGGCGGCACCACGCCCGCCATCTCCGACGGCTACCGCGACAACATCCACCAGATGCTGCGCGCTCTCTATGGATTGCGCGTTCCCGTCATCGCGGCGGTCAACGGCCCGGCGATCGGCCTGGGATGCGACGTCGCCTGCCTCGCCGACATCCGCATCGCCTCCGAGACCGCGAAGTTCGGGGTGACCTTCCTCAAGCTCGGGATCATCCCGGGCGACGGCGGCACCTGGATTCTCCCGCGCGTGATCGGGATGAGCCGCGCGGCGGAGCTGTTCTACACCGGCGACGTGATCGACGCGGCAACCGCGAAGGACTGGGGCCTCGTCAGCCGCGTCGTGCCGGCGGAGGCGCTGATGGACGAGGCACGCGCGCTCGCGGGGAAGATCGCCCAGCTCCCGCCCCATGCGCTCAGGCACACCAAGAACCTGCTGCGGCAGGGCCAGCAGACCAGCTACGACACCGCGCTGGAGCTCGCCGCCAACACCCAGGCGATGATGCACACCACCGCCGACCATGCGGAGGGCGTCGCGGCGCTGATTGAAAAGCGGCCGGCGGTGTTCACCGGGGAATAGCCCGTGGCAGGTCTGGCGCTGCGCGTCCTCGCCGGCCTGCTGCTCGCCTACCTTGCGGTCGTGGCAGGGCTCTATGTCGGACAATCGCGCCTGATCTATCCCGCCCCGCAGGAGCGCCACGCGCCCGCATCGGGCTATGCCGAAGCGCGCCTCGCGACGAGCGACGGACTGGTCTTGCAGGCCCATTGGCGCGCGCCCGCTGCGGGGCGCCCCGCCGTCGTCTTCTTTCACGGCAACGGTGGCTCGCTGCGATTGGCGCGCGAGGAAATGCGGGCCTATGCGGCGAGCGGTTATGGCGTGCTGCTGGTCGCTTATCGCGGATATGGCGGCAATCCCGGCACGCCTTCGGAAGCGGGCCTCTATCGCGACGGACAGGCGGCCATGGCCTTCCTCGCTCAACAGGGCATCCCGCCCGCCCGCACGATCGTCGTCGGCCATTCGCTCGGCACCGGCACCGCGACCGAGATGGCGCGGCAGTTCGCGCCCGCCGCGCTGATCCTGCTCGCTCCCTTCACCTCGCTGCCCGAGGCCGCCGCAGCCGCGATGCCCTTCGCCCCGGTCCGCTGGCTGGTGCGCGACCGTTTTGATAATCGCGCCAAGCTGCCTGACCTTGCCAGCCCGGTGCTGATCATCCACGGGACCGCGGACACGGTCGTGCCCTTCACCCTCGGCGAGCGCCTGGCGCAGGCGGGCAGGGGCGTGAGCTTCCGCCCGGTGGTGGGAGCCGGGCACATGATCTCGCTGGACGGCGAGGTGCAGGCGGCGCAGCTTGCCTGGCTGGGGGAGCGGGGGCTCTAGAGCCAGCGGAACACCCCGGCCGGGATTGCCGCCTGCCACAGGTGCAGCCAGCTCGCCGCGAACCACAGCGAGGTGCCCGCCACCAGCGGCACCGCGCCGACGCTGAACATTCGGCTCCAGCGCGGCCAGTAGGAGGTGCGGCGCGACCATTCCGCCCAGGCCTCGCCCATCTGTGCGGCCTTCTTGCGGTCCTGCAGCCGCGCCCCGACCAGCGCGAGGATGCCGATGGCGAGCGCGGTGATCATGGTGCGGGTGCTCCAGAACAGCACGAGGTGCGAGATCGCCCAGAGCCCGATCCCCCACATCATCGGGTGGCGGGTGACCTTGAACACGCCCCGCGGCTCGGCGCGGGCCTGGGCCTCTGCCTGGGGCGTGGGCATGGCCGGGTTGCCGACCAGCGAACCCGCCAGCAGGATCATCGCCGGCCAGGTGATGAGGCTCGCCGCGATCCAGCCGATCTCGCCCGATCCCGGCAGGTCGGCGCCCGGCGCGGCGGTGAAGGCGAACCACACCCAGCCGAGCGTCGCGAAGCTCACCGCCGTGTGGGCGAGCGAGAAGCCCTTCTCCCCCAGCGCCTGCACCATCGGCGCGCGCAACGGGTGGGACATGGCGAAGTGCGAGCCGACGAAGGCGGCGTTGGCCGCGGCGAGTGTGACGAGTGCCCCGTTCATGGGGCGAAGACTAACATGGGCGAATCCGTGCGCCTAGCCGGTGCGGATCAGGGGACGATCCCGGTGGGAACGATGGTGGCCTGCGCGACCGCGACATGGACCGGCGCCGCGCCCTCGCTCTCGGCCCAGACGTCGGCGCGCACCACCACCTGCCGCTTGCCGGCCTTGACCACCTGCCCCTTGGCGCGCAGCCGCTCGCCCTTGGCCGGGCGCAGGAAGTCGATAGTGTAGCCGCCCGTCACCACGTCGCCCGCCACCGAGGCCCCCGCCCAGGCGCAGGCGTTGTCCGCCATCAGCCCGACGATCGCACCGTGCGCGTAGCCGTGGTGCTGGGTCATCTCCGGCCGCAGCGTCAGGGTGAGCTCGCTCTCGCCCTCCCACACCGTCACCGGCTCGACATCGAGCCACGAGGAGAAGCCGGAGCGCGCGACGGCGACCTTGCGCATATAGGCGATCGATTCCTTAGGCGAGGCGAAGCGGTTGGGCAGGACGGCGTTCATGACGGGCTCCTCAAGTCTGCAACACAGACGTTATGCCGCTTGCCATCAGTGCGCGCAAGTCTGATAATCAGACGGATGAAGACCTACCGCCCCTCTCGCGCCCCCTGCCCCATCGGCCGCGCCGCGCGCCTGCTCGGCGATCGCTGGGTGTTGCTGATCTTGCGCGATGCCCTGCTCGGCGCAGAGCGCTTCGAGGAGTTCGTCGAGCGCCTCGGCATCAACCGGGCGGCGCTGACCTCGCGGCTGGCGATCCTGCAGGAGGCGGGGCTGATGGTGCGCGAGCCGCCGGAGGGCAAGCGGGCGCGCTACCGCCTCACGGACAAGGCCCGCGCGCTGGTGCCGCTGTTCGAGCAGCTCGGCGACTGGGGCAGCGCGCACCTCTTCGCCGAGGGCGAGCGCCCGGGACACTGGCCGCGCGCGCTCGGGGAGACCTCGCCCTAGTCTTCTATGGCGATCAGCTCGACCTTGAAGACGAGCGTCGCATTGGGCGGGATCGGCCCGCGCCCGACCGGGCCGTAGGCGTAGTCCGCGGGGATCGCGACCTCGATCGTCTCGCCGACGCCCATCTGCGGGATGGCGACCCGCCAGCCCCTCACCAGCCGCCCGAGCGGGAAGGTTGCCGGCTCGCCGCGCGCGTAGGAGCTGTCGAACACCGTCCCGTCGAGCAGGCGCCCCTCGTAGTGCACGGTGACGACATCGGCGCGGGTCGGCTTGCGGTCCGAGGCGCGGTAGGCAATCCAGCGCCAGCGCACCCCGCCCTCGGCGAGGTGCCAGCCGTCCGCGGGGGTGAGGCCGAGGAGGTAGGCCTGCTGCTGCATGTGCCACGCCGGGCTCTGCGCCTCGGGCACCGCGCCGCCCGCCCCGTCCTGCGCATGGGCGGGCGAGAGGGCGAGCAGGAGCGAACCGCCGAGCACCGCGGCGAGCGCCTTGCGGTGCGCGGCCATCACCAGTCGTAGGCCTTGGGCCGGTTGCTCTCGTCGAGGTCGCGGTAGCGGTCGCGCAGGCGGGTCTGGTGGTTGGTGAGGTCCTGTTGCACCCCGCCGATCCACACCTGCGTCGGCACCGAGCCGACCTCGAGAGGATCGTCGGTCCACATCACCACGTCGCCGAGCGCACCGGGCCGCAGCACGCCCGCCTTGCCGCCCATCCCGCTGATCTCGGCGGGCACGGAGCTGATCGCGGCGAAGGCCTGCCCCCAGGTCATGCCCGCCGCGCCGGGGATCCGCGTCAGCGCGACGAGATTGCCCGCCACCTGCTGCAACCGCCGCGGGTCCTGCATGGTCGCGGCGTTGATCGCGACCTTGACCCCCGCCCGCGCGAGGCGGCCGGCGTTGGACTGGGTGGCGCCCAGCTGCTCGAAGGTCTCGGGCAGGTCGACGAGGCCGTTGGCGATCACCGGAACCCCGGCCGCCGCGATCTCTGAGGCGACCAGCCAGCCCTCGGTGGCGCCGACCAGCACGAGGTCGAGCCGCGGGTATTCCTGCTTGAGGGCGAGCACGGCGCGGATGTCGGCCATGCGCTCGACCGCGACGTAGAGCTTCTGGCGGCCCTGCACCACCGGCACCAGCGCCTCGGCGTCGAAGCGGCTGAGATAGACCTCGTCGGCCTTGTCGATCGCGGTCGTCTCGGGGATGCCCGACTTGCCGACCAGCGCCTGCGCCTCGCGCAGGGCGGCACGCAGCAGCGCATGGGCGGCCGGGCGGCTGCCCCCCGCCTGCGCCGCCCCGCCCTCGCCGAGGTTGATCATCTGGAAGGCGCGCGCCTGCACGATCGGGCGCGGATCGCCGTCGAGGTCGATGATCGCGCCCTGCCCGGCGAAGATCGAACCCGAGGGCAGCAGGCTCGTCGCCGCGCGGGTGATCCCGGCGGCCTTGTGGACGAGGATGTGCTGCGAGGTCGGGTTGATCGCGGAGGACGCATCGAGCGCGGCGCTGAAGGGCGTGTTCCTCGCAGTAATGTCGTTGGATTCGCTGACCGCCGAGACGTCCGAGAGCCCGAGGGTCGTCACCGTCGCGAAGATGCCGGGGGTCACCCAGGCGCCGCGCGCGTCGATGGTCGTCCCGCCCGCGGGCGCGCCGCTCGCCGGGCCGGCATAGACGACGCTGCCGCCGCGCACGACGACCGTGCCGCCCTCGACGGGCTCGGAGCCGTCGCCGATCACGAGCCGCGCGTTGGTGATGGTCACGTCCTGCGCCAGCGCAGGGGTGGAGAGCGCCAGCGCGCTCGCGGCGAGGGTCAGGAGGCGCTTCATTTCACATCTCCTTCACCGGGCTGGCCGAGCTCGAAGTCGCTGACAGGCCGCATTTTGGGATCGAGCGCGTCGAACATCAGCGCGCCGTCGATCCACACCTTCTCGGGGCGCGAATAGACGCTGAGGGGGTCGCCGTTCCACAGCACCACGTCGGCCATCTTGCCGGGCTCGAGGCTGCCGGTCATGTCGGCGATGCCCATCGCCTTGGCGGCGTTGAGGGTGATCCACTGGATCGCCACCGCGTCGGGGATGTCGATGCCGAGCCGCAGCCCCGCCTTCTGCGCCTTGCGCGCCTCCTGGTTGAGCCGCTGGATGTCGTTGGCATCGTCCGAGTGGATGACCACGCAGGCGCCCTCGCGCTGGAGGAAGGCGGCGTTCTCGAGGATGCCGTCGTAGCTCTCCATCTTGAAGCCGTACCAGTCGGCCCAGATCGCCGAGCACACGTCGTTCTCGCGCAGCAGGTCGCCGATCTTGTAGGCCTCGACCGCGTGGTGGAAGGCCGCGACCTTGTAGCCCATCTCCTTGGCCATATCGAGCACCAGCGCCATCTCGTCGGCGCGGTAGCAGTGGTTCTGGATCAGGATCTCGCCGCGCAGCACGCCCGCGAGCGTCTCCTTGGCGAGGTCGCGCTTGGCCTTGGGATCGTTGGCGTAGTCGATCGCGGCGAGCCAGGTCTCGCGGTTGACGGCGATGTTGCCCATGCGGGTCGAGGGCATCCGCCCGCGGCTGCCATAGACGCGCTTGGGGTTCTCGCCGCAGGCCATCTTCATCGAATAGGGCGCGCCGGGAAACTTCATCCCCTGCATGGTGCGCGCGGGCACGTTCTTGAGCGTGACCGAGCGCCCGCCCATCAGGTTCGCCGAGCCGGGGAGGATCTGGAGCGCGGTGACGCCGCCGTTGGCGAGGGCGCGGCTGAAGCCCGGGTCCTGCGGCCAGACTGAATGCTCGGCCCACACCTCGGGCGTGGTCGGGCTGGTCGCCTCGTTGCCGTCCGAATGCGCATCGACGCCGGGCGAAGGGTAGTCACCGAGGTGCGAGTGGATGTCGATGATGCCGGGGGTGACGAACTTGCCCGCGCCTTCAAACACGGCGATGTCGGCGGGGATCGGGGTGCCGGGGCCGCCGACCGATACGATCTTGCCGCCGCTCATGAAGACGACGCCGTTGTCGATCCTGCCGCCCTTGCCGTCATAGATCGTCGCGCCGCGGATCGCGGTCGCGATGTTGGGGAAGGGCTTGTAGGTCGAGGCGAAGACCGGCTCGCCCGCCGGAGTGGCGGCGAGGGTCTTCCCGTCGGACTTCGCGGAAGCGGAGGCCGGTTCGCCGGCGCCCCCGGTGGTGGAACAGGCGGCCAGCGCCAGTGCGCTCGCCAGGGCCCCCAGCGCGCCTGCCCGGGCGCGCCCTCTCTTATCTGCCAACATTCAAACCTCGCGATATTCCGATTCCGGCGTTGGAACGGAAATCGCGAGGTTTGTCCATGTCGCCCGACGAAATTTTCGTCAGGCGCGGTTTACTCCGCCGGGCGCGTCGCCGGGTGCATCCCGGTCGGCTGCGGCTGTGCGGTCTCGACATCGCCGAACACCCGATCGGCCTCCGTCCGCGTGTCGTCGTCGCGCAGCGTGTCGAGGTGCATCAGCTTCTTGATGAGCGGGCTGACGACCAGCACGCCCACGCCCACCGCGATCGCGATCCAGCCGATCTGGCTGTAGACGCCGAGCACGACCTCCTTGCCGGCGCCCTCGCCCGAGGCCGCTTCCGACCCGGTCGCCGCCGCGATGAGCCCGGCGACGAAATTGCCGGTCGCCGAGGCGAAGAACCAGGTGCCCATGATGAGGCTCGCCATGTGCGCGGGCGCGAGGCGGTTCATCGCCGAGAGGCCGACCGGGCTGAGGCACAGCTCGCCGGTGGTGTGGAGGAGGTAGATGAGGAAGATGAAGAGCACCGGGGTGAGGTTCCCGGTCGCAGCCCCCGCCACCAGCACGAGGAAGCCCGCGCCCAGCTGCATCAGCGCGAGGCCGAACTTGGCCGGGGCCGAGGGCTCGAGACCCTTGCGGCCGAGCCAGGTCCACAGCGTCGCGAACAGCGGCGCGAGCAGCACGATGTAGATCGCGTTGATCGACTGGAACATCGAGGCCGGAACCTCGAAGCCCAGCATGGTCCGGTCCACGTGGCGGTCGGTGTAGAGGTTGAGGCTGGACCCCGCCTGTTCGAACAGCGCCCAGAACAGGATCGAGCCGATGATCAGGAACATCGCCGCGAAGATGCGGTCGCGATCATGCGGGGCAAGCTTCACCACCGCCGTGAACAGGACGTAGCCCACGAGCGCGACGCCGGCGAGGCCGAGCAGCGTGCCGACCACCGACTGGTTCTGCACCATCCACCAGCAAGCGCCCACGGCGGCGACACCGATCGCGTAGAGACCCCATTCGGTGCCCTTCGCCAGCGGCCTGGGCGGCTCGCCGCGGCCGAGCAGCAGCGGCTTGAAGACGGTGAACACGAGCAGGCCGAGCAGCATCCCGAAGCCCGCCGCGCCGAAGCCGTAGGCCCAGCCGTAGGTCTGGCCAAGATAGCCGCACAGCAGCGAGCCGATCGCCGCGCCCAGATTGATGCCCATGTAGAAGATCGTGTAAGCCCCGTCGCGCCGCACGTCGGTGCGGGGATAAAGCTGGCCGACGATCACCGAGATGTTCGCCTTGAGAAAGCCCGAGCCGACGATGATGAAAGCAAGCGCCAGCCAGAAGATGCTGAGCGCGGCCGGATCCTGCCCGCCGCTGCCCTCGAAGCCCATCAGGAAGTGCCCGAAGGTCAGCAGCACCGCCCCGTAGGTGACGGCCTTGCGCTGCCCCAGGTACTTGTCGGCGAGATAGCCGCCGAGCACCGGGGTGATGTAGACCAGCGCGGTGTAGGCGCCGTAGATGACGCCCGCCTGGCTGTCGGAGAACAGCCAGTGCTGCGTGAGGTAGAAGATCAGCAGCGCCCGCATGCCGTAGTAGGAGAAGCGCTCCCACATCTCGGCGAAGAAGAGGACGAACAGACCCTTGGGGTGGCCGAGGAAAGTCCCGGCGCTGTCCCCGTGCGGAAGCTCAGCTGTGGCCATGTAAACGGATATCCCTAAAGCGCGCCTCTCTCCCGGCGCGGTCCCATGGGCGCGCACCCTAGCGCGTGTTTCACTTGTGTGAAGGGTCGAATTGCCGAGGCATGAACGGAGGAGTCCTTCGCTCCACACCCCGGGGCTTGGTCCGGGGATCCGAGTCCTTGTTTGCTGCACGCCATCCGGCGTGCAGTCCTCGCTGCGTTTCGCGCCCTTCGGACACGAGCAGCTGCGGCTCGCGCGCGTGCGCTCGCGGCCCGTCCGGTGGCGGGCCGGTGCTTGTGCCCCTTTCCGGTCGGAGAAACGCCCGCCAGGCCCGCCGCCTTGACCGCATGGCTGTATTATGGCACTGATGCACCCGATGAACCCCAACCGCCCCGTCTATCTCAAGCTGCGCGACCAGATTGCCGCGGCGATCATCGACGGGGTCTATCCGGAGGGCGCGATGCTGCCCTCGGTGCGTGCGCTCGCCGCCGAGCAGGGGGCCAACCCGCTCACGGTCGCCAAGGCCTACCAGCAGTTCCAGAACGACGGGCTGGTCGAGGTGCAGCGCGGGGTCGGCATGTATGTCGTGAAGGGCGCGGCCGAGCGCCTGCGCGCCGCCGAGCGCGAGGCCTTCCTGCGCGAGGAATGGCCGGAGATCCGCAGCCGCATGCAGCGGCTCGGCCTCGACCCCGCCGATCTCGCGCCCGCTTCCCCCTGACAGGCATGCGCCTGACATCCATGCACATTGCGTCCCATCCCGCTTTGTGACACTTTGCCTAATATCGCGGGACTTGCGGGTTGCACAAACCGCAAGGCTGCGATTAAAGGGGCTGCCTCGCGGGTCGGAGGCGAGTGAAAGAAACGACGGGGTAACCCGCATTGGGGCGCGAGGAGGGGGCATGCTTGTCCGCCCGGCGCCGGGAGATCGGCATGATCAGATCCGAATTGCTGCAGGAACTGCACAGGGACAATCCAGACCTCCGCGCCGACGAGATCGAGCAGGTGGTGGACATCTTCTTCGACGAGATCGCGACGCGCCTGGCCGAGGGCGGCCGCGTCGAACTGCGCGGCTTCGGCGCCTTCTCGACCCGCGAGCGCGAGGCCCGCAGCGGCCGCAATCCGCGCACCGGCGAGACGGTCGAGGTGCCGGGCAAGCGCGTGCCCTACTTCAAGGCCGGCAAGGAAATCCGCGAGCGGTTGAATCGCTGATTTGGGTGCCCGCATCCGCGGGCACATCCTCGGCGAGCCTCAGGCCCTTGCGGGCCTGATCGCCTGCGGCTCGCGCGCGTGCGCTCGCGGTCGCTGCGCGACCGGCATCAGCGCTACAGACAGTTTTGGCCGTGTTCCGGCCCGCCAAACGGACGGGCCGCAAGGCCGACCGGCCGCCCGCAAGCGCTCCGAAGCGCAGCGAAGAAAACGCGCCGAGGACGCTCGCCCGGTTGGCGAGCGCCAACAAGCTACGCCGCGCGCAGCGGTGCGGGCTCGTCGTGGGCGAGGTTCGGCACCGGCATCTGCCGCGTTCGGCCGAGTGCCGTGAACACCAACTCGGTGAGCCGCTCGATCCCGCCGCTGGTGCTCATGTCGACCGGCAGGAGGCCGAGCGCAGCCATCTCCTCGATCGCCTCCGCGCTCTCGACCGCGATGATCCGCGCAAGGCCCGGCATGCGCTGCTGCGCGAGCGGGGTGAGCTCGCGCGAGACCTCGGTGTCGCCGGTCGCCACCACCAGCACCTGCCGCCGCTCGAAGCCGATCGCGTCCCAGCTGCGCGGATCGGCGGGGTTGGCGCGGTGGACGAGATAACCGTCGGCGAGCGCGAGCTGGAAGCGGTCGTGGTCGGCCTCGAGCGCGAGGTAGCCGACCTCGTTGAAGGTCAGCGCGTCGGCCACCGCGCGGCCCGCCGAGGTCATGCCGACGATCAGCACCGGCGCGTCGTCGCCCGCGAGCTTGCTGTCCGGCGGCCCGGCGCGCAGCCGGCCCGCCAGCTTGCGCCCGAGGTTTGAGACGAAGGGCGTGACCGCGAGGCTGATCGCGATCGCGGTGACCATCGCGGCAACCAGCCGCGGCTCGGCGAGGCCCGCCACGGCGGGGAGCGCCAGCAGCACCAGCGTGAACTCGCTTCCCTGCCCGAGCAGGAACCCGAGCTGGATCGAGCCCGGCACCGACCAGCGGTTGAGCAGCCCCGCCGCGACGTTGAAGGCGCATTTGAGCGCGATCACCCCCGCCGTCATCGCCGCTACCAGCCCGAGGTCGCTGACCAGCAGCGCCGGGTCGATGGCGAGGCCCACCGAAATGAAGAAGAAACTCAGGAACAGCCCGCGGAAGGCATCGATCTCGGTCTGGACGAGGATGCGGTAGCGCGAATCCGCCACCGCCATCCCGCCGAGGAAGGCGCCGAGCGTCAGCGAAAGCCCCGCCATGCCCGTCGCCCACCCCGCGGCGAGCGCGATGAACAGGGCAGTGGCGGTGTAGACCTCCGTGGTGCCGGCCCGCGCGATGAGGCCGAACAGCGGCTCTGTGAGGAACCGCGCGAAGAGCACTGCGACGGCGAAGGCGGCGAGCGCCTTGACCCCGGCGAGGCCGAGTTCCGGCAGCATGTCGCCCCCGCCCGCCAGCGCGCCCGCGGTCACCAGCAGGAGGATTGCGGCGATATCCTGGAAGATCAGGATCGACTGCGCCGCACGCCCCACCGGGCAATCCTCCTGCCCGCGCTCGCGCACCAGGCCGATGACGACTGCCGTCGAGGACAGGCCCATGCCGAAGCCCGCGATCACCGCGAAGGCAGGCGGCAGGCCGAACAGCCAGAACAGCGCCGCAAAGCCTCCGCCCGCGACCAGCATCTGCAAGCTGCCGAAGCCGAAGATGTTGCCCGCCTCGGCCCGGATGCGCCCCAGCGAGAAATGCAGCCCGAGGTTGAACAGCAGGAACATCACCCCCGCCTCGGCCATCGCGGCGACCACCGGCCCGCTGAAGCGCTCGGCAAAGCCGAGGCTGGCGATGGCGAGCCCCAGCCCGAGATAGCCGACGATCGGGTTGAGCCGCAGCGCGCGCGAGCCCAGCGCCGCGGCGATGCCGAGGCCGAGCAGGGTGATCGCCGGTTCGATCGTGGCGACCACCGAATGCGCGTCAGATGCTTCGCCCGCCATGTTCTACCCCGCTGCCTCGCCGTCCGGGCTGAGATGGCGCTTTGCCGGGGCGCTGGCAAGCTTCGGGGGGAAGCTCTGGCGCGGGGCCTGCCATCTGTGGCAAGGGCCTTGGCGATGCGGGCGTGGCGGAATGGTAGACGCCGGGGACTTAAAATCCCCTGAGCTTTGCTCGTGCGGGTTCGAGTCCCGCCGCCCGTACATCAAATGTGGTTACGATTCCGCGGCCTCTCGCGCGGCGCATTATCCCGGCTTTAACGCCTTGGGCTTAGCGTCACACGGATAGCACGGGGGGCACCTGCGTCCCCCGATGAATTCCGGCCAGTGCCAGGACCAGGGGCTGACGGTTTGGGATCACGAAGCATGGACCACGCGACGCCTACCGCACGGGTTGAACCGGACCCCGATCCGCCGGTGCCGGTGCCCGGTAGCCCCGAGCACGAACAGCGCGCCGCGCCGCGCTTCACCCTGCTCATCCGCGCCGCCAAGCTGGTCTCGGCGCAGGGCGAGTTCGTCTGCGTGATCCGCGACGTGTCCGAGACGGGGGCGAGCGTGCGCCTGTTCCACGCCCTGCCCACCGGTGAAAGCTATGCCCTGCACATGCCGGCCGGTGCGAGCTACGAGGTCACGCGGGTGTGGGAGCGCGGCAACGAGGCGGGCTTCAGCTTCGCCGAGCCGGTCGAGGTCGAGACGCTGGTCAACGAATCGAGCGAGTATCCCAAGCGCGGGCTGCGGCTCGGCCTGTGCTTCCCGGTGAAGGTCAGCTCGCTCGGCACCTCGTTCGAGGCGCTGGTGGAGAACCTCTCGCAGCAGGGCGCGCGGCTGACCTGCGACCAGCGCCTGGCGATCGATCAGGCGGTGCGGATCGCCCTGCCCCTGCTCTCCGGCCACCCGCGCGAGGTGCGCGCCAAGGTGCGCTGGCGGCGCGACACGCAATATGGCGTGGTGTTCGACGACACCTTCACGCTGGGCGATTTCGCCCGCCTCGCGGCGCAGCTCCAGGCGCCGGGCCTGCTCGAGAGCCCCGCGCCCGCCTAGGCCGGGACGAACTTCAGCGCCACGCCGTTGATGCAGTGGCGCTGACCGGTCGGCCGCGGCCCGTCGCCGAAGATGTGGCCGAGATGCCCCCCGCAGTCCGCGCAGTGGACCTCGGTGCGCGGATAGCCGATCAGGTAGTCGGTCGAGGTGCCCACCGCCTGCCTGTCGATCGCCTGCCAGAAGCTCGGCCAGCCGGTGCCGCTGTCGTACTTGTGCGCCGAGGAATAGAGCGCGTTGCCGCATCCTGCGCACACGAAGGTGCCCTTGCGCTTCTCCTTGTCGAGCGGCGAGGTGAAGGCGCGCTCGGTCCCCGCCTTGCGGAGGACGTAGAACTGTTCCTTGGTGAGGATGCGGCGCCACTCCTCCTCGGACTTGCCCTTGGGGAAGCTCTTCGCCTCCGCCCGGTCGCTGCCGCAGGCGCTGGCGAAGGGCAGGGTCACCGCGATGGCGGCGCTCGCGGCGATCAGGCGGCGGCGGCTCGGGGCAGGCAGGCGCATGGGGGCAGTCTCCACAGGGGCGGCGCTGGGCGCACGTCCCCTATACGTCGGGCCGCCCTGCGCGGTTTCAACCGCCGCCGCCTCGCTCAGAAAGAGGTGATCTCGACCTCGAGCTTGCGGAAGCCGTGGACGAAGTTGGCCCGCACCCGCTCGACATCGCCCGCCACATGCACCCGCATCCGGCGCTTGTGCATCTCCTCGAGCAGCACGCGCAGTTGCAGTTCCGCCAGCCGCGCGCCCACGCAGCGGTGGATGCCGTAGCCGAAGGCGAGGTGGCGGCGGGCGTTCTCGCGCTCGAGATTCATCCTGTCGGGGTCGTCGAAGACCTCCTCGTCGCGGTTGGCGCTGATGTACCACAGCACCACCTTGTCGCCCGCCTTGATGGTCTGGCCGAACACCTCGGTGTCCTCGGTGCAGGTGCGGCGCATATGCGCCAGCGGCGTCTGCATCCGCAGCATCTCCTGCACCGCGTTGGGGATGAGCTCTGGCCGCTCCTCGAACAGCTTGCGCTGGTCGGGGAACCTGTCGAGCGCATGGATGATCCCGCTCATGGTGTTGCGGGTGGTGTCGTTGCCGCCGACGATCAGCAGCACGAGGTTGCCCATGAACTCCTCGGGCCGCATCTGGTTCATCGCCTCGGAGTGGATCATCATCGAGATGAGGTCGCTGCCCGGCTCCTTGTCCATGGTGCGCTCGATCCACAGGGACTGGAAATAGGCCGCCATCTCCTGGAGGAGGCCCCAGCGCAGCTCGTCGAGGTCGCGCACCGTGGCCAGCTCGGTGTCGCCCGCCCAGTCCGACCAGAAGGTCAGCAGGCGGCGGTCTTCCCAGGGAAAGCCGAAGAGGATCGCGAGCATGCCCGTCGTCAGCTCGATCGAGACGGTGTCGACCCAGTCGAAGACCTCGCCGCGGGGCAGGCGGTCGAGCACCTCGCCGGTGCGGGCGCGGATCTCGGCCTCCATGTCGGCCATCGCCGAGGGCGTGAACTTGGGCGCGACGGTGCGGCGCTGCCCGGTGTGCTGCGGGCGGTCCATCGCGATGAACATCGGCAGCTCGCGCCGGTCGAGGCCGGCGGCGGCAAGCTCTTCCTCGCTGAGACGGTTGAGGATGGTGATGCCGCCATGCTCCCAGCTCGACGAGAAGGTCTCGGGCAGGGCCTCGATGTGCTGGATCGCCTTGTGGCCGACCACCGCCCAGTAGGGGCCGAAGGGGCTCTCGGGGATCCAGTGGAGCTGGCCCGCCTTGCGCATCTCGGCGAAGATCGGCTGCCAGCGGTCCTCGTAGTAGATGTCCGAGCGGCTGACGTCCCAGGGGTGGGGGTGCTGGAGGCGCTCTTCCGGATGGGCGGCGAAGTGGGCCTTCAGCGCCTCGTAGGCGGAAGGTTCGCGGCGAACCTTCGGGCGCTGCACGGGGGTCGGTGGGGCGATCGTGGCCATGTTGTCTCTCCCGTCGGGCAGCCTCTGTGACGGGCCGCTCCATACGAGTCGCAATCTGCCCTAACTGACAGGCTTGTCAATAGTCGGTTGCGATGAAAAACTGATCGCGTCCGCCTCAGGCGGTGCGCAGGCCCTTGCGGCCCTTCTCGCGCCCCGCGCCGCCCGACTTCATCACCCGCTTGCGGAACAGCAGCGAACCGCCCTTGACCAGCACCAGCACCGCAGCCCCCTGCCAGGCGAGCGCGACGACGTGGGTCCACAGCGCCGGTTCCATCGCCGCGCGCGCCAGCATGGCGAAGGGCGAGGACAGCGGGAAGGCGATCGCGGCGAGCTCCAGCGTCGAGCCGGGCTCCTTGATGACATAGGCGGCAAGGAAGAACACCATCAGCTGCATCATCGTGACCGGCATCGAGAGCGTCTGCACCTCGCGCACCGAGGTCGCCATCGAACCGATCGTCAGGAACAGCGCGCCGAGCAGCAGGTAGGCCATCGCGAAGTAGACCACGCCCAGCGCCACGAACAGCGGCCAGCCGACGGCCGGGGCGGGGAGGTTGGCAAGATCGAAACCCGTCGCCTGGGTGACCGCCGCACCGCCCGCGGCCCACAGCCCGAAGGCCGCACAGCCCCACACCGCGATGCCGACGAAGGACACCGCGAGCATCGCGAAGAGCTTGCCCATGAACACCGCGTCCATCGGGATCGCAGCGGCGAGGATCTCGATGATCTTGTTCGCCTTCTCCTCGACGAGGTTGGAGAGCACCATGCCGGCGAGCAGCATGGTCAGGAGGAACAGCAGCATCTGCGCGATCTGCGCGGTCTGGATGCGCGTCGTGCGCTCGTCGGCGGCGCTGGTGGCGACGGGTTCAGGCGCGACGGCGGGGACGGGCGTCGGCTCGGCAGCCAGCGCGTGAGCGGCGAGAAGGCCGACCGGGCCCCGCCAGCGGGCGATCTGGCCCTCGGTCCCGACCAGCGTCGGCGCGGCGAGCGTGCCCGTCACGATCGCGGCATAGTTCCCGCGCCGCGCTTCCATGAAGGCGCGTGCGTCGAAGGCAGGGTCGCCCGCGGCCTCGGGCACCTCGCGCAGGCGCGGAAGCGCCCCGCCGAGCTGCGGCGCGAGATTTCCGGCCGCGCCGATGATCGCGGCGTTGTCGGCCGGGCTCATCGCGAGGCCGACCTCGTAGCTCACCGCCTCGCGCTGGACCTCGCCGCCGATGCTGCCGGCGAGCCCGCCGACGATCACCGGGAAGAGCGGCCCGAGGAGGAAGAACAGGAAGGCGCGGGAGAACAGCACCGCGACGAAATCGCGCCGGGCGATGACCCAGGCGGCCTCGAGCGCGGACAGGCGGGGGCGGATCGTCTCGGTCACGGGCGGCCTCCCTCGGCGTCGGCCTGAAGCTGGCGCGCGGCGGCCTCGCCGGCGATGGCGACGAAGGCGTCGTGCAGCCCGGCGCGCTCGATGGAGAGCGAGAGGATGCCCGCCTCGCCCTCGATCAGGCCTTTCAGCAGCGGCTCGATGCCACTTTCGGGCAGCGGGAAGTGGAAGAAATCCCCGTTGCGGCGAGTCTCGGCGGGCAGCGCGGCAAGCCATGCGCCCTCGCGCGCGCGGGTCTCGAGGCGCACCTGCGCCGGGATGCGATCGCGCGCCGCCTCGACCGAGCCGGCATAGGGCACCTTGCCCCCGGCGATGATCGCCACGCCCTCGCACAGGCGCTCGGCATGGTGAATGACGTGGGTCGAGAAGATGACGGTGACGCCATCATCGGCGAGCGCGCGGATCATCATCTCGAGCTTGCCCTGGTTGATCGCGTCGAGGCCCGAGAAGGGCTCGTCGAGCACCACCAGCCGGGGCTGGTGGACGAGCGTCCCGAGCAGCTGGACGGTCTGGGCCATGCCCTTGGAAAGCTGGCGGATCTGGCGGTCCGCCGCATGGCCGAGGCCGTGGCGCTCGAGCAGCTCCACCGCGCGCTTGCGGCCCTCCTTCAGCGGCAGGCCCCTGAGCGCCCCCATGAAGGCAATCGCCTCGATGCACTTCATCGCGGGATAGAGCCCGCGCTCCTCGGGGAGGTAGCCGATCAGCCGGCCGATGTCGTGCGGGCGGTCGTGCCCGAATACGCGGCGCACGCCCGCATCGGGGTCGATGATGCCGAGCAGCATGCGGAGCGTCGTGGTCTTGCCCGCCCCGTTCGGCCCGAGGATGCCGTAGATCGCGCCCTCCGGGACGGAGATGTCGACGCCGTCGACCGCGCGCGTCCCGTCGAAGCTCTTGACGAGGCCGCGCGCCTCGATCGCCAGCGGCCGCGCATCGTCGGGAAGCGCGCTGAAGCTCTCCATGCGATTGCCCGCGCGCAACTGTTCGCTTACCGCCATGTCCATGAGCACCGCGGTTAGCGCTCAGGATTAAACGGGAGCCTCTCCGAACATGGTTAACGCGCCCGCAAGAGATGGGCTCGCCGCCCGGATCGCGGCGGAGGCGCGCGCGCTCGGCTTCGCCGCCTGCGGGATCGCGGGGGCGGGGGAGGACCCGCTGCGTTCGGACCGGCTCGAGGAATGGCTGGGCGAGGGGCACCATGGCTCGATGGCATGGATGGAGGCGCGCGCCGGGGAGCGCCGCTCGCCCCAGGGCCTGTGGCCCGAGGCGCGGAGCGTCATCGCGCTCGGCATGAGCTATGCCCCTGCCGACGATCCGCTGGCGCTGGAAGGCTCAGCGGAGCGGGCGCGCATCTCGGTCTATGCGCAAGGCAAGGACTATCACGACGTGGTGAAGAAGCGCCTCAAGGCGCTCGCCCGCTGGCTGATCGCCGAGGAGCCGGGGGCACAGGTCAAAGTCTTCGTCGACACCGCGCCCGTCATGGAGAAGCCCTTGGGCGAGGCGGCGGGGATCGGCTGGCAGGGCAAGCACACCAACCTCGTCAGCCCCAGCCACGGGAGCTGGCTGTTCCTCGGTGCCATCTACACGACGCTGGACCTCGCCCCCGCAAGGGGCCACCGCGACCAGTGCGGCAGCTGCCGCGCGTGCCTCGACGCCTGCCCCACGGATGCCTTTCCCGCACCCTACCGATTGGATGCGCGGCGCTGCATCTCCTACCTCACCATCGAGCACAAGGGGCCGATCGCCGGGGAGTTCCGGGCGGCGCTCGGCAACCGCATCTACGGCTGCGACGATTGCCTCGCGGTGTGCCCCTGGAACAAGTTTGCCTCCGCCGCGCAGACGATGCGGGAGTTCCTCCCCCGCGCCGAACTGGTCGCGCCGCGGCTCGGGGAGCTGCTGGCGCTGGACGACGCGGGGTTCCGCTCGCTGTTCTCCGGCTCGCCGATCAAGCGGATCGGGCGCGACAGGTTCGTGAGGAACTGCCTCTATGCGGCGGGCAACAGTGGCAATGCGGCGCTGGAAGGGCCAGTGGAGGCCCTGACCCGAGACCCAGACCCGGTGGTGGCCGAGGCGGCGCAGTGGGCGCTCGGCCGGCTCAGATCAGATCCTTGAGCGCCACGTCCGGGTCCGCCAGAAGCGCCGGATCGATCTTGCCGCAGCCGCTTTCCAGCAGCTTTCGCGCCTGCACGTAGTCCTTCATCGTCCCCACGCAGTCGAAGGCGATCGGCACGCCGGCCTTCAGGTAGACGACCGTGAACTTGCGGCTCTCCGGATCCCCGCGCAGCACCGTCGCGTCGTAGCCGAGGCTCAGCCCCGCGGTCTGGAGCTTGAGGTCGTACTGGTTCGACCAGAACCACGGCAGGGCGTGATAGGGCTCCTTCTCCCCCATGATCGCCCTCGCCACGGTGTTCGCCATGTCGTGCGCGTTCTGCACCGATTCCAGCCGGACCACCGCCCCGTCGGCATAGGGGTTCGCGTGGGCGGCGCAGTCGCCGATGGCGTAGATGTCGTCGAGCGTGGTGCGGCAGAACTCGTCGACGTCGACCCCGCTCGATCCCGCCGCGCCGGCCGCGATCAGCGCAGCCACGGCCGGCACGATGCCGATGCCGACCACCACCATGTCGCAGGGCACCTCCTCGCCGGAATCGAGCCTCACGCCGGTCACCCGGCCCTCGCCCAGCACCGAGTGGACCCCGGTTGACAGCCGCACGTCGACGCCCTGGCGGCGGTGCTCGGCGGCGTAGAAGTCGGAGAGCTCCTCGCCCGCCACCCGCGCGAGCAGGCGGGGGAGCATCTCCACCAGCGTCACCTCGCAGCCGAGCTTCCTCAGCACCGCGGCGGCCTCGAGCCCGATATAGCCGCCGCCGATCACCACCGCGCGCCGCGCACCGTCGGCCAGCGCCTGCATCATCGCGTCGGCATCGCCCTTGTCGCGCACGTAGAACACGCCCGGCAGCACCGCGCCCGGCACCGGCAGGCGGCGCGGATCGCCGCCGCCCGACCAGATCAGCTTCCGGTAGGTGACCCGCCCGCCATCCGAGAGCGTCAGGCAGCGCCGCACCGGGTCGATCGCCGTCACCGCCGCGCCGAGCCTCAGGGCGATGTCCTTCTCGGCCCAGAACTTCTCGGGGCGGATCATGATCCGCTCGAAGCCCTTGTCCCCGGCGAGGTATTCCTTGGAGAGCGGCGGGCGCTCGTAAGGGGGCGCCTTGTCGCGGCCCACCATCAGGATCGAGCCCTCGTGCCCGTGCTGACGCAGCGCGATCGCCGCCTGTGCCCCGCCGTGACCGGTGCCGACGATCACGACGTCGGCGTGTTGGGTGGTGGATGCCATCTGCCTCGCTATGCCCCTCCGGAGACCCTCGGCCCTTGACTTGCCGCAAATGCCCCGGGGGTCAACCTGATGGTTTGAGGGGCGGGCCGGACGGTGCCCGGCGCGCCCTCATCGCCCCACCCCACGCGAGGATCACCGCTCCAGCAGGTTGCGCGCCTGGCTGACGATCTGCGCGAGCATCGTCGCACCCACCGGGGGGCGGGACTGGGCGCGGGCGATCATCGCGCGGAACTGCGCCACGCCCTCGCGGTTGCGCTCGGCCCACTCGGCGGCCGCACCGCGCGGGTCCTCCTTGCCGGCCTTGCTGCGCATCAGCCGCCGCAGGAAGTCGATGCGCATCTGCTGGATGTCGCGCGCGAGGCCCGAGACCAGCAGCCGCTCCCACACGTCGGACGGGCTCATGTGCGCGGCGGTGCCCTGCGCCCAGTCGAGCCCGAGCCGGGTGCCGAGATCGGCGAAGGCATGGGTGAGCACGCACGGGTCGATGCCCGTCGCGCGCGCCGCCTGGGCGAGGCCGGCCGCGCCGTCGAAGTCGAACAGCGCCGCCACCCGCGCCGCCAGAGGCTCGGGCGCGCCGAGACTGACGAAGCTCTGGCACAGCGCCCGCGAACGCGCGCGCGGCTCCTCGGTGAGCAGGTCCTCGCGGCCCGCGACGAGCGTCGCGACGCCGTCCTGCAGGTCCTCGATCATCGTCCCCGCGGCGACCTTGCCCGCGGCGGTGCGCAGGACGTCGCTCATGAGGTTGCCGACCGCCGCGGCGAGCCGGTCGAACAGCGCGAGGCGCGCCGATTCGGGGATCGCCGCCTCGTCGATCTCGCGCCACAGCGGCTCCAGCCCGAACAGGCGCTCGGCGACCACGAAGGCCGCGGCAACCTCGGCCAAGCCCACGCCCTCCTCCTCGGCGAGCTCGAAGGGATGGACGATGCCGAGCCGGTTGACGATGCGGTTGGAGAGGCTGGTCGCGATCATCTCGCGCCGCAGCCGGTGGCCGCGGATCTCCGCGGCATAGGTCTTGCGCATCGCCGAGGGGAAGCGCGCCAGCAGCAGCGGCTCGAGCACCGGGTCGTCGGGCAGCTTGCTCGCCTCGATCGCGTCCTGGAGCGCGAGCTTCGCCGAGGACAGCAGCACCGCGAGTTCGGGCCGGGTCAGGCCGAAGCCGTCGGCGGCGCGGCGGGTCAGCGCCTCGCCCTCGGCGAGGCCCTCGGTGCGGCGGTCGAAGCCGCCGATGTCCTCGAGCCGCTCGATGAGGCGCACATAGGCCGGGGTCGCGCCCGCGCCGCCGCTCTCGGCGATCGACAGGGCGAGCGCCTGCAACCGGTTGTCCTCGAGCACCAGCGCGGCGACCTCGTCGGTCATCGCGGCGAGCAGCGTGTTGCGCTTCTTGGGGGTGAGCTTGCCAGAGGCCGTCGCCGCGGCGAGCGCGATCTTGATGTTGACCTCGTTGTCCGAGCAGTCGACCCCGGCGGAGTTGTCGATGAAGTCGGTGTTGATCCGCCCGCCGTTCAGCGAGAAGGCGATGCGCCCCGCCTGTGTAACGCCAAGGTTCGCGCCCTCGCCGATCACCCGCGCCCGCACCTCGTCCGCGTCGACGCGCAGCGCGTCGTTCGCCGGGTCGCCGACCTGGATGTGATTCTCCTGCGGCGCCTTCACGTAGGTGCCGATCCCGCCGAACCACAGCAGGTCGACGGGCGCCTTGAGGATCGCGGTGATGAGCGCTTCAGGCTCGATCTCCTTGGCCTCGATGCCCAGCACCTCGCGCGCCTGCTTCGACAGCTTGATCGACTTGGCGGTGCGCGGGAAGACGCCGCCGCCCTTGGAGATCAGCGCCTTGTCGTAATCCTCCCAGCTCGAGCGCGGCAGGGCGAACATGCGCGAACGCTCCTTCCAGCTCGCCAGCGGATCGGGCGAAGGGTCGATGAAGATGTGGCGGTGATCGAAGGCGGCGACGAGCTTCAGCGCCTTGGAGAGCAGCATCCCGTTGCCGAACACGTCGCCCGACATGTCGCCGCAGCCCGCGACGGTGATGCTGTCCGTCTGGACGTCGACGCCCATCTCGCGGAAGTGGCGCTGCACGCTTACCCAGGCGCCGCGCGCGGTGATGCCCATCGCCTTGTGGTCGTATCCGTTGGAACCGCCGCTCGCGAAGGCGTCGTCGAGCCAGAAGTCGCGGCTCTGCGCGATGCCGTTGGCGATGTCGGAGAAGGTCGCGGTGCCCTTGTCCGCGGCGACCACGAAATAGGGGTCCTCGCCGTCATGCACCTCGACACAGGTCGGGTGGACGACCTTGCCCTCGACGATGTTGTCGGTGATCGACAGCAGCGTGCGGATGAAGATCTCGTAGGCCGCGCGCCCCTCGGCGGCCCAGCCCTCGCGGTCGATCGCGGGGGAGGGGAGCTGCTTGGGATAGAACCCGCCCTTTGCGCCGGTCGGCACGATCACCGCGTTCTTGACGCGCTGCGCCTTCATCAGGCCGAGGATCTCGGTGCGGAAGTCCTCGCGCCGGTCCGACCACCTGAGGCCCCCGCGCGCCACCGCGCCCGAGCGCAGGTGGATGCCCTCGACCCGCGCGGAATAGACGAAGATCTCGCGCCACGGCACCGGCTTCGGCAGGCCGGGGACGAGCGAGGAGTCGAGCTTGAAGGCGAGCGCCTCGGCTGCCGCGGGGGCGAAGGCGTTGGTGCGCAGCACCGCGCCCATGACCGCGCGGTAGAGGCGCAGCAACCGGTCGTCGTTGATCGCGGTGACCTTGGCAAGGCCGCGGGTGAAGGCGCCCTCGGCCTCGGTGATCGCCGCGGCCCGATCGCCCGAGAAGGCCGGGTCGTGGCGCGCGGCGAACAGCGCGATCATCGCCCGCGTCACCTGGGGCGCTGCGGCGAGCGCGTCGACGACGGTGTAAATCGTGTAGCTGACCCCCGCCTGGCGCAGGTAGCGGTAGATCGCGCGCAGCCAGTTCGCCTCGCGCAGGGTCAGGCCGGCGGCGGCGATCAGGCGGTTGAACGGGTCGTCCTCCGCCGCCCCGCCGAGCACCGCCGCGAGCGCACCCTCGATGAGCGCGGCGCGTTCAAGCAGCGCCCCGGCATCGCGCCCGGCGGGGACCGCGAGCAGGAATTCGTCGATCGCGCCCAGCGCCGGGTCGGCGAGCGGGGTCGGCACCTCGGACAGCACCCGGAACCCGAAGTTCTCGAGTGCCGGCACCGCATCGGACAGCGCCAGCGTGCCCTTCAGCACATAGACCTTGAGCCGCAGGGTCTGCGGCCCGTCGGCGGGAAGGCGGTAGAGCCGCACCACCCGCTCGGCACGCTCGCCCTCGCCCTCGCCGATCGCAAGGGTGCGCAGCTTGGCGATGTCGCGGGCGGCCTCCTCGGGGCCGTGGACGAGGCGGTAACCGGTCGGAAAGGCGGGGGCGTAGCGCGCGGCGAGCGCGGCGGCGCGGCCTTCCTCCTCGATGGTGGCGAGGTGGGTCGCGACCGCCTCGTTCCAGCCGCGCAGCAGGTCGGCGAGCTGGGCCTCGATCGCGGCGTCCTCGGGCAGGGTGTCGCAGGCGCGCACGTCGACGAGGAAACGCAGCAGCGCGAGCGAGCTGCTCTCCACCGTCAGGCTCCAGTCGAGCAGCTTTGCGCCCGGCGCCTGGAGCAGCATCGCCTGGATCTGCAGGCGCACGTCGGTCGAGAGCTGGTCGCGCGGCAGCCAGACGAAGGCGAAGACGTGCCGCTCGAGCGTCGATCGCACCATGATGACGCGCGGCCGCGGGCGGTCGATCAGCGCCATCTTGGCGATGACGAGATCGGCAACGCGCTCGGGCTCGAAGGCGACGAGGAGGTCGTTGGGGAGCGAGGTGAAGGCGTGGACCAGCGCCTTGCCGTTGTGCCCGCCCGGATCGAAGCCGAGGTGCGCGGTCATCGCGTCGACCATCGCGCGCAGCACCGGCACTTCGGGCGGCCGCTCGTTGAGCGCGGCGCTGGTCCACAGCCCCGCATGGATAGACAGCGCGGTGATGGCCTCGCCCTCGCGCACCGGCACGATGAACAGGTCGAGCGGGCTCGCGCGGTGGACCCGCGACTGGACGTTGGACTTGATCGCCAGCAGCGCACGCGGCGTGCCCTCGGCCTCCTGCCGGTCGAACCAGGCGAAGGCGCGCTCGTAGCTGACGTCGGCGAGAAGGTCGCTTGCCGAGGCGGTGCAGATGCCGAGCCGCGCCGAGGTGCTGCCGTCGCGGTGGCGGGTGAGGTGGCCGAGCTGGGTGAGCATCCCGCCGCCCAGCCAGTCGAGCAGCGCGCCCGCCTCGGGGTCGAGCGTGGCGGCGGCGGCGGCGTCGGCGCGCATCGCGGCCTGCATCTCGGGCCAGTCGTGGACCGCGGCATGGACGTCGCCGAGCGTGATCTGGAGCGCCTCGAGCAGCTCGCGCCGCTGGCGGGCGTCGACGCGCGGGGTCTCGATGTAGATCAGCGATTCGCGCGCGCCCTCCTTGCCCAGCCCGGCGATGGCGCCGGCCGCGTCGCGCTCCACCGGCACGACGGGGTGGAGCAGGAGGTCGATCTCCACGCCCTGCGCGGCGATGGTCGCCGCGACCGAATCGACGAGGAAGGGCATGTCGTCGTTGACCACCGCGATCCTGAGGTGGCGCCGCTCGCCGGCGGCGGATTCGAGCTGGACGAGCGCCTGCCCGGGCGCGCGGGTCGCGGCGGCGGCGAGGAGCCAGGCAGCGGCCTCGTCAAGCGCGCGCTTTTCGGGGGGCGTGTCGCCGGGGAGCAGCGAGGCTTCGAGCTGGAGGCGCAAGGCCTTGATCAGCGCGCGTGACGGCGCGGTGGCGACGGACTTCGACCCCATAGAAGGCTCCTGCTCATCCTGCGGTTCCGGCTCTGCCTCGCAAGCAATATTATTATGCCGGATTGTTCTATTCGTAGCAGGCCCGATACCCGCTTTCCGCCCTGCGGCGCAAGCGGGATGATTGCGGACAATCAGAGCGCGGGCACGCTCCGGCAGGCGTCGAGCGTCAGGTCGAGCGAGCGGATGCGCGCGGCGGGATCGTAGGTCGCGCCGCACAGCATGATCTCGTCGGCGCCGGTGCGCGCCACGAAGGCGGCGATCGCCTCGCGCACCTGCGCGGGGGTGCCGACGGCGGCGGCCTGCCCGAGATGCGCGAGCATCGCCTGGGCGCTGGCGGGGAGCGTCTCGGCATAGTCCCTGACCGGAGGGGGCAGGCGCCCGGGCTGGCCGCTCCTGAGGCGCACGAAGCTCTGCTGCTGGCTGGAGGCGATGAGGTGTGCCTCGGCCTCGGTGTCGGCGGCAAAGACGTTCATCGCGACCATGACATGCGGCCGCTCCAGCGCCTCGGAGGGCCGGAAATCGCGGCGATAGAGCGCGAGCGCGGCGTCGAGGTGGTCGGGGGCGAAATGCGCCGCGAAGGCATAGGGCAGGCCGAGCCGCGCCGCGAGCTGCGCGCCGAAGAGGCTCGACCCGAGCATCCAGAGTTCGACCTTGGCGCCCCGGCCCGGCGTGGCGGTGATCGGCAGGTCGACATCGCCGGTCAGAAGCGCGCGCAGCTCGACCACGTCCTGCGGGAAGTATTCGGCAGCCTCGTGGAGGTTCTTGCGCAGCGCCCGCTGGAGCTCCGGCCCCGCCCCCGGCGCGCGGCCCAGCCCGAGGTCGATCCGCCCCGGGAACAGCGCATCGAGGGTGCCGAACTGCTCGGCGATCTGGAACGGGGTGTGGTTGGGGAGCATGATCCCGCCCGATCCGATGCGGATGCGGCTGGTGGCGTTGCCGATATGCGCGAGCACCACCGAGGTCGCCCCGCCCGCGATCCCGTCCATCGCGTGATGCTCCGCGACCCAGAAGCGCTCCGCCCCGAAGCGCTCTGCCGCACGGGCCAGCTCGGTGGCGGCGGCGAAGGCCTCTGGCAGAGAGCCGCCCTCGCGCACGGGGACAAGGTCGAGGACGGCGAAACGGGGCATGGGGGCGACTCCTGCGGCTATCGGGGCTCCTGCGCGGCGCCACTCTCGGCCACTGGGCCGAGCTGCGCAAGGTAATCCCGCGCCGTGGCGGCGATGGGGCTGTCGGGAGCGAGGTCGATCACCGACTGCCAGCTCGCCCGGGCCGCCGCATCGCGTCCGCCCAGGGCTGCGATCACCCCGGCCTCGAGCCCGATCTCGGGGTCGCGTTCGGAGACGGCGGCGGCGCGCTCGATGGCGGCCTGCGCCTCGCCGAGCCGGTCGAGACGGCGCAGCAGGGTGGCCTTGAGGAGCCAGCCCTCGGCGCGATCAGGGGCGCGGGCGGTGGCGGTCTCGAGCGCGGCGAGCGCCTCGTCCGCGCGGCGCAGCGCCACGAGCGCGCGGGCGCGATCGGTGGCGGCGATCGCCTCAAGCGGGGCGGCCTGCGCGGCGCGGGCGTCGGCCTCGGCGAGGCGCAGCAGGCCCTCGGCCCCGTCCGCGTCCCCGCTGGCGAGCGCGGCATTGCCCGCGAGCGCGGCGAAGCGGGCGCGGGCGCGGGTCTCGTTCTCGGGGGTCTCGCCCCGGGCCGCGGCGAAGGCGGCGCGCGCGTCGTCCCACATCCCGAGCTGGGCCGCAGCCGTGCCGAGGCAGTGGTTGGCGAGCACCCGGTCGGTGCCCGATGTCTCGCTGCGGCGGATCTGCGCCATCGCGTGGGCGCGCGCCGGGTCCTCCTCGAGCTGGTCGAGGCAGGACTGGAGCCAGGCGCTCGCGGCCGGCGTCTCCTGCGTCGCCGCACCCCGCCGCGCGGGCCGGTCGCGCACCAGCTCGTCGCCCGGCATTCCGCCACCGAGCGGGTTGGGACCGACTTGCATGAGCAGGGCGAGGAGCAGGGACGTGACAGGCATTTCGGGGAGGCGCTATCCGTAGAACTCGGCCACGATGGCCTTGAGAAGGGCGATGTCGCTGTCACGCGACAGGCGGTGGTCGCCGTCCTCTACCAGCGTCACCTGAACGTCGCCCGACCGGAGCGCCGCCTTGAGGCGAAGCGAGATGTCGAAGGGCACGTCCGCATCCGCCTTGCCGTGGAGGAGCCGCACCGGGCAGCTGAGGTCGATCATCTGTTCGAGCCGCAGGTGGCATTCGGCATCGGCGAAGAAGCCGGGGTGGGTGGGCGTCGGCTCGGGGCCGTAGGGGTTCTCCTCGAGCACCGTCTCCCCCGCCGCCAGCGCCGCGCGCTGTTCTTCGGTGTAGCCCCAGCGGGTGAAATCGGGTGCGGCGGCGATGCCGACGAGGCCGGCGAGGCGGTCTTTCAGGTGCTCGGCGACGAGCAGCATCAGCCACCCGCCCATCGAGGAGCCGACCAGCAGCACCGGCCCGGTGACGTAGGAGGCGACCAGCGCCAGCACCTCGTCGCGCCACCTCGAGAGCATCCCGTCGGCGAAATCCCCGTCGCTCGCGCCGCAGCCCGAATAGTCGAGCAGCAGACAGGCGCGTCCGGCCAGTTCGGCCTCGGCGAAGAGCGCGGTGGCCTTGCTGCCGCTCATGTCGCTCATGTAGCCGGGGAGGAAGACGAGACACGGGCCCCGCCCGTGGGTGTAGCGGAAGGCGATGCGGCGCCCATCGTAGAGGGTGTGGTGGAGGATTGCGGTCATGCCAGCGTCATGCTTGCCTCGCGCGGACGAGGCAAGCATTGTCACGGATGCGCAACGGGAGAGGATTACGCGCCCCGCCATGTTCAAGACCGACACCGCCGCCCAGCCGGCCCCCGCCTCGGCGGCGCTGACCCGCCGCAGCCTGTTCACCCTCGCGGGCGCCTCGGCCGCCGTCCTCGCCGCGCCCGGCGCCGCCCAGGGCTTCGGCCGCGGCTTCACGCATTCGGTGGCGAGCGGCGAGCCCTCGGCCAACAGCGTGCTGCTGTGGACCCGCTACGTCGGCGGGGCCGAGACCGCGCTGACCTGGCAGGTGAGCGCGAGCGAGGATTTCGCGCGGCCGCTCGCCGAGGGCAGCGCCGCCGCCTCGCCCGATCGGGACTGGTGCGCCAAGGGCATCGCCACCGGCCTCGAGCCGGGCCGCTGGTACTTCTACCGCTTCCTCGCCCCCGACGGCACCGCCTCCCCCGTGGGCCGCACCCGCACCCTGCCCGAGGGGCCGACGTCGCGGTTCCGGCTGGCGGTGTTCTCCTGCTCGAACTTCGGCTTCGGCTGGTTCAACGCCTATGCGCACGCCGCCGAGGCCAATGAGGCCGATCTCGCGGTGCATCTCGGCGACTACATCTACGAATACGGGCGCGACACCTACCCGAACCCGCGGGAGGCCCACCCCGAGCGGGTGCTCGAACCCGCCACCGAGATCGTCGCGCTCGCCGACTACCGCCTGCGCTATGCCACCTATCGCACCGACCCGGACCTCCAGCGCCTCCACCAGGTGCTGCCGATGATCGCGGTGTGGGACGACCACGAGAGCGCCAACGACAGCTGGACGGGCGGCGCGCAGAACCACCAGCCGGAGACCGAGGGCGACTGGGAGGTGCGCAAGGCGGCGGCCAAGCAGGCCTATCGCGAGTGGATGCCGGTCTCGAACGCGCCCTATGCCGCCTACCAGGTCGGCGACCTTGCCACCCTGTTCCGGCTCGACACCCGGCTCGAGGGCCGCGAGGAGCAGTTCAGCCTCGAGGCGGTGATGGCCGGCGCGCGGGAGCCGGAGGCGCTCGCCGCCGCGCTGGAGAAGTTCCGCGACGGCGAATGGTCCGCGCCCGAACGCCAGCTGCTCGGACCTGCACAGGAGCGCTGGCTGGCCGAGGGGCTCGCCGCCTCGAGGCGGGCGGGCACCCATTGGCAGGTGCTCGTCCAGCAGGTGCTGATCGGCAACCTCAAGACCCCGCGCGAGCTCGCTGAGCAGGTCGGCAGCGGGCTCCCGGACTTCGTGCGCAACCGCCTCGCGGCGGCGGCGGCGGCGAGCGCGGCGGGCATCCCCTCGAACATGGACGCCTGGGACGGCTATCCCGCCGCGCGCGAGCGTGTCTTCAACGCCGCGCTGGAGGCGGGGGCGAACCTCGTCGTGCTGGCGGGCGACACCCACAACGCCTGGGCCTTCGAGCTCACCCAGGGCGCGGCGCCGGTGGGGGTGGAGTTCGGCGTCAGCTCGGTGAGCTCGCCCGGGTTCGAGAACTACCTCTCCTTCCTCAAGCCCGAAACGCTCGCCGGCGCGCTGGTGGCGGAGAACGCGCAGCTCGTGTGGGCCGACACCTCGCAGCGCGGCTACATGCTGGTCGAGCTCACCCCGGGGCGCACCACCAACGAATGGCGCTTCACCTCGGGGGTGAGGCAGCGCTCGGCGCAGCTGGCGGGGACGAAGCGGGCCGCCACCGACAAGGGTTCGGGCAAGCTGGCGGTGTGAGGCGATGTTTCACGTGAAACATCGCCCTCGCCCGGGTCGCAGGATGGGGCCTGAGCGGGGCCTCGGCGGGGCCTAAGGGGGGTCTGGACCCGGCTAGCGCGGTTCTACCGCGAACCTCGGAGCCCCTGCGCCCGCCCGAAGCGAGCACCTATTCGCCCGCCGCCCCTCCGAGCCCCGCGCGAAGCGCCGTCTCGAAAGCCTCGGGCTGGTCGAACATGACGAAGTGGTAGCTCTCCTCGATCACGGTGAGCTCCATCTGCGGCAGGGCAGCATAGGCGGCGCGGTAGAGCGGCTCCACCCGCGCGCGCGGCGCGAAGGGGTTGGCGGCGGCGATCACCGTCACCGGCGCGGCGACCCCGGCGAGGCGCGGGCGCAGGTCGGTGGTCATCAGCGCATGGACCGCGCCCGCGAAGGTCGCCCTGTCGCTCGCGATCGACCACTCCGCGACCCGGCCCTGGAAGGCGGGGTTGCGCACCAGCGTCGCGGCGGTGCGGCGCTGGCCTTCGGCGAAGCTGTCGCGGTCCTGCGCGAGGAGGCCGAAGCGCGTCCCCTCGGCGATCGGCGCGGCGGTTGCGGTGGTGGCGGCGGGATCGAGGATCAGCGGGAAGAAGGGCAGCGAATCCACCACCACCACCCGCTCGACGCGCCCGGGATGGTCGGCGGCGAAGGTCAGGGCGAGGAACCCGCCCATCGAATGCCCGGCGAAGGCCGCGCGCTCGACCTTCCGGCAATCGAGATGGCGCAGGATCTCCGCCCCGGTGCGCGCCAGCAGCGTGTCCGGGTCGCCCGCCGCCGGCCGCCCGGCGAAGCCCGCGACATGGACGAAGTGGAGGCGGTGGGTGGTCGCGAGGCGCTCCTTCACCCCGTCCCACACCGCCGGCGGCGAGCCGAGCCCGGGGATCAGCACGAGATCGGGGCCGGTGCCGACCACCTCGAAGGGCGGGCAGGGCGCATCCTCCGCGGCGAGCGCGGCGGCGGGGAGCAGCCACGCGGCGAGCGCGGCGAGAAGCGTGCGGGCGAGATGTCTGGGGGCGGGGGTCATCGGGGGCGTTCCTCTCTCAGGAAGATGGATTCGATCGGCAGGCCGAAGACGTCGGCGATGGCGAAGGCGAGGGGCAGGGAGGGGTCGTAGCGGCCCGTCTCGATGGCATTGACGCTCTGGCGCGAGACGCCGAGCCGGTCGGCGAGGTCCTGCTGGCTCCAGCCGTGCTCGGCGCGCAGCACGCGCAGGCGATTGTTCACGGGCAGTCTCCGGCATCGTCGTCGAAGGCGAGGCGGTTGACCAGCTGGCCCACGAACAGCCCGCCGCACCAGATCGGGAAGACGTAGAACACCGGCAGGCGGGGGATGGCGTCCGAATAGATCTCGAGCAGCCCCCAGACGCTGGTGATCGCGAGCGTGACCCCGGTGGCGACGATCAGCTTGCGGACCTCGAGCATGCGCAGATACTCGTCCGAAAGGTCGGCCACGAAGCGGCCGATCGCCCAGATGGCGGCCAGCATGGCCAGGCCGGGTATCAGCGCCATGCCGATGGTGAGCGGCCCGAGCGGCGCGGCCCGGTCAACGGTCAGGCTCGCGAGCATGATCCCGGCGACATAGGCCACGCCGATCGCGAGCATGCGGCGGAGGTAGCGGGCGGCGGCGGGGGTGCGGGCCATGGGTCAGGCCCTCCGCAGCCCGCAGGAGGGCGTGCGGCGGATGATCCACGGCACCACCGCCAGAGGGGCATATCGCGCGACCTCGCCCGGGATCGCGCCGACCGCGGCGAGCCCGGCGACGGCAAGTAGGACGATGGCAAGGCAGAGCGCCTCGGCGATGGGGGTCATGGAAAGCTCCTTTGGCACAATGGCAAGGACGCTTTACATTCTTGGCGGGGCGCGTGTCAAGGTCCCTTTCCATTGATGGTGGGACGCAACGACCCCGTGGGTGTATTTCATCAACTTGCGCGTGACTTTTCGCCGTTGGAGGATTACGTCGCCCGCATGGCCACGCTGCTCGCCACCACCCGCACCACCACCACCCGGACTACCATCCGGGGGCGGCGGCGCGCGGGCTGACACCTGCCATCCGCCGCCCGGTCAGGGGCGGCGCGGTGTCCTCTCCCGACCGGTTCACGCAAGCAACACCGCTCTTCCGGTGCGCTGCCCTTTGCCTTAAGGGCCGCCCAAACGAGACGGACCTGCGACGATGACCGAGCTTCTCAAGATCAGCCTGCCCGACGGATCGGTGCGCGAGGTGCCCCCCGGCTCGACCCCGGCGGACATCGCCGCCGCGATCGGCCCGGGCCTTGCCAAGGCGGCGCTCGCGGCGCGGGTAGACCATGGCTTTGGGGCAGAGCTGCGCGACCTCAACCGCCCCTTCGAGGGCGATGCCGAACTCGCGCTGGTGACGGCGCGCGACGAGGCCGACGCGCTCGAACTCGCCCGGCACGACTATGCCCATGTCCTCGCCGAGGCGGTGCAGTCGCTGTTCCCCGGCACGCAGATCACCTTCGGCCCGGCGACCGACGACGGCTTCTACTACGACGTGAAGGCCCCCGAGGGCCGCGAGCCTTTCTCGATGGACGACCTCCCCGCCATCGAGGAGGAGATGCGCCGCATCATCCGCGCCGACAAGCCGCTAAGGCGCGAGGTGTGGAGCCGCGAGGACCTCATCGCCAGGTGGTCGGCCGAGGGCGAGGTGTTCAAGGCCGAATGGGCGAAGGAACTCCCCGAGGGCGAGGAGCTCACCGTCTATTGGAGCGGCGAGGACTGGCTCGACATGTGCCGCGGGCCTCACCTGCCGAGCACCGGCAAGCTCGATCCCGACGCCTTCAAGCTGATGCGCGTCGCCGGGGCCTATTGGCGCGGCGACCAGAACAATGCGCAGCTTACCCGCATCTACGGCACCGGCTGGCTCAACAAGAAGCAATTGCAGGCGCACCTCACGCGCCTCGAGGAAGCCGCCAAGCGCGACCACCGCAAGCTTGGGCGTGAAATGGACCTCTTCCACCTGCAGGAGGAGGCGCACGGAAGCGTCTTCTGGCACCCCAAGGGCTATCGCATCTGGCGCGAGCTCGAGGCCTACATGCGCCGCCGCCTCGACGCGGCGGGCTATGTCGAGGTCAAGACCCCGCAGGTGATGGACGCCCGCCAGTGGGATCGCTCGGGCCACTGGGGCAAGTACCGCGAGAACATGTTCGTCATCCCCGACGAGGTTCCCAACGTCGACGACGAGGGCCCGGTGATCAGCGGCGAGGCCGAGTGGATGGCGCTGAAGCCGATGAACTGCCCGGCGCACGTGCTCATCTTCAAGCAGGGCATCACCTCCTACCGCGACCTGCCGCTGCGCATGGCCGAGTTCGGCTGCTGCCACCGCAACGAGGCGCACGGCGCGCTCCACGGGATCATGCGGGTGCGCCAGTTCACGCAGGACGACGCGCACATCTTCGTGCGCGAGGACCAGCTGGTGGGCGAGGTGCGCGACTTCTGCGACCTGCTCGACAGCGTCTACAAGGACCTGGGCTTCGACCAGTACGCGATCAAGCTCGCGCTGCGCCCCGAGAAGCGCTTCGGCTCCGACGAGATGTGGGACCGCGCCGAGCAGGAGCTGCGCGACGCGGTGATCGCCTCGGGCCGCGCCACCGAGGAATTCGGCTGGGAGGAGCTGCCGGGCGAGGGCGCCTTCTACGCCCCCAAGCTCGAGTTCCACCTCACCGACGCGATCGGTCGCACCTGGCAGGTCGGCACGATCCAGTCGGACCGCGTGCTGCCCGAACGGCTCGATGCGCACTACATCGGCGAGGACGGCGAGAAGCACCGCCCGGTGATGCTCCACCGCGCGATCCTCGGCACCTTCGAGCGCTTCATCGGCATCCTGATCGAACACTTCGCCGGCAAGCTGCCGACGTGGCTCGCCCCGGTGCAGGCGGTGGTCGCGACCATCGTCTCGGATGCCGACGTCTACGCGAACGAGGTGGCGGACCGGCTGCGCGCGGCGGGCATCCGGGTCGAGACCGACACCCGCAACGAGAAGATCAACTACAAGGTCCGCGAACACTCGCTGGCGAAAGTCCCGCACCTGCTGGTCGTCGGCAAGCGCGAGGCCGAGGAGGGCACCGTCGCGGTCCGCACACTCGGCGCGGAGCACCAGAAGGTCATGCCGCTCGCCGAGGCCATCGCGATGCTCCGCGCCGAGGCGACCCCGCCCGATCTCAGAACCGAGGACTGACCGATGAAACTCGCCGCCCTCCTCGCCGCGCCCGCGCTGCTGCTGCTCGCCGCCTGCGGAGCCAAGACCGACACCGGCACGGATGCCGCCGCCGTCGATCATTCGACGATGGACCATTCCGGCCACGACATGGGTCCCGTTACCCCGGCCGCGCTCACCGCGGCGCAGGCCGACTACAAGGCGGTGAACGACCGGATGCACGCCGGCATGGCCGACATTCCCGCCGATCCAGACGTCGCCTTCATGCAGGGGATGCTCGCCCACCACAGGGGCGCAGTCGAGATGTCGGAAGTCGCCCTCCGCCACGCGACCGACCCGCAGGCCCGCGACCTTGCCGCGCGAGTGATCGCCGCCCAGAAGGAGGAGATCGCCGAGATGGAAGCCTGGCTCGCCGCGCGGCAACCGAACTGACGTGATCCTGCGCGCGGCGACCCCGGACGACGCGGCCGCCGCGCTCGCCATCTGGCGCTCGGCCGTGGACGCGACCCACGGCTTCCTCTCGCCCGAGGACCGCGCGGCGATCGAGGCCGAGGTTGCGGGCTTCCTGCCGCACGCGCCGATGGTGCTCGCCTGCGACGCGGGAGGCACGCCGCAGGGCTTCCTCATCCGCGAGGGCGCGAAGGTCGAGGCGCTGTTCGTCGCCGCAGGCAGCCACGGGCGGGGCTACGGCAGCGCGCTCCTCGATCACGCCCGCGCCGAGGCCGGAGCGCCGCTGGAGGTCGACGCGAACCTCGAGGCCGACAACGCGCTCGCCTTCTACCTCGCGCGCGGCTTCGTCGAGACGGGCCGCAGCCCGCGCGACGCGCAAGGCCGGCCCTATCCGCTCGTGCATCTGCGGCAGCCCGCTTGAGCCTCGCGGGCTTCACCGCGCTGCAGATCGTCGTTGCGCTGGCGGCGGCGCTCGGCTCCGCCTTCGTGCGCGGGCTCACCGGCTTCGGCATGGCGATCCTGCTGGTGCCGGTGCTCGCCCTCGCCCTGCCGCCGGTCGAGGCGGTGGTGCTCGCCAATGCCCTGTCACTGATGATCGGCGCGACCGAGATCCGCACGCTGGTGCGCGACGCCGAGCCCACCGCCTGGGCGATCGGCGCGCTGGTGGTGCTGACGACGCCGCTCGGCCTCTGGGCGCTTTCGATCACCGGACGGGACGTGGCGCGGCTCGCCATCGCGCTGATCGCCTTCAGCGCCTTCCTCGCGATCCTCCTGCCGCGCCGGGGCGCAGGCGTGCCGGGGCCGCTGGTGACGGGCGGGGTCGGCGTGCTGAGCGGTGCGATGACGGGCTATGCCGGCATGCCGGGGCCGCCGGTTGTGCCCTACTACGCTGGGCGCGACCTGCCGCGGGCGACGATCAAGGCCTCGATGCAGCTGATCTTCACCATCGCCGCGAGCGCGGGCCTGGCGAGCGCGACGTGGCTTGGCATCCTGCGCTGGGAGCTGCTGCTGTTCGCGGGTGCGATGCTGCCGATGATCGTCCTCGGCAACCGGCTCGGGGCGCGCGTGTCGGGGCGGATCGGCGATCCCCTGTGGCGCGGGGTCGTGGGGTCGGTGCTGGGAGCGGCGGCGGTGGCCGCCCTGGTGCGCCTGCTCTAGATCAGAACGGCAGCGCGCGTCCAGCGAGGATCAGCGCCGCCGCGCAGCCCAGCACGATCGTCCGCCGCGCGAGTTCGAGCGCATCGACGCGCATGGCGGCGGAGAGCGGAACGGCGAGGGCAAGGGAGCGGGTCATGGTGCGCAGTCTCGGCCCAAATCCCTAACGAAAGGTTAAAGCCGTTCTCTCAGGCGGGCATCTGCTGGCTCGCGCAGTGGAAGCCCCCGCCGCCGGCCAGCACCGCCTCGCCCGGCAGGCCGATGGTGGCGCGGTTGGGGAACAGCGCGGCGATGGCGGCCACACCGTCCGCATCGTGGGGCGAGCCGAAGGTCGGCACCACCACGAGGTGCGAGGTGATCGCGAAATTGACGTAGCTCGCGGGCTCGACCCGCCCGTCGCGCTCGATGCGCCCCGGAGAGGGGATGCGCACCACCTCGACCCCTGCGGCCTCGGCGCGCGCGGCGGCATCGGCATAGATCGCGGCGTTGGGATCGTCCCGGCCGGTCGCTTTCGGCACCACCAGCCGGTTCGGCGCCACGAAGCGCGCGAGGTTGTCGACATGGCCGTCGGTGTGGTCGTTGACGAGCCCCTCGCCGAGCCACAGCACGCGGGTGAAGCCGAGCTGCACCGCCAGTTCCGTCTCGATTCCCTCGCGGCCCATCTGCGGGTTGCGATTGGGGTTGAGGAGGCACTGCTCGGTGGTCGCGACCAGGCCCGTGCCGTCGCCGTCCACCGCGCCGCCCTCGAGGATCATCGCGGCGGAGACCACCGGAAGCCCGGCATCGCGCGCGAGTTCCGCGCCGACCTCCATGTCGCCCGGCATGAGATACTTGCCGCCCCAGCCGTTGAAGCCGAAGCGCCGCGCGCCGCGCGTGCCGTCCGCCTCGCGCACCACCAGCGGGCCGGTGTCGCGCAGCCACACGTCGCCGTAGACGCGCCGCTCGAGCGTCACCTTCCCGCTGACAAGCGCGCGGGCGCGCGCCTCGTTGGCCTCGTCGCGCACCAGCAGCCGGACCTGCTGTCCGCTTTCCGCCACCGCGCTGGCGAAGGCCGCCATCTGCTCTTGCGCGGGTTCGAGCCAGCCGGGCCACTCCTCGGCGAGGTGCGGAAAGCCGATCCAGATCCAGTCCTGCGGCGCCCATTCGGGGGGCATGATCGCGGTCATGACGCGCTCAGCACCCCTGGCTCGCCGCCCGGCACGAAGCGTCGCGGATGCCGCGGAACTCGTCGCCCTCGTTCCAGTTCGGCCAGGCGGTGCTCATCGCCATCATCCGGCCGAGGCGGTAGTAGAGCTGGAGGTCGGCCATCACGCCCGACCAGTCCCAGCTCTCGTCGAACTCGTCCTTGGGGCCGTGATAGCGGTTGGCGGTGTAGTCCGCCGCGATCGCCTCGCCCGCGGCGCGGCCGCCGTCGATGAGGTCGAGCCCGCCGTCGACATAGAGCATCGGCACGCCGAGCTTGGCGAGCGCGAAGTGGTCCGAGCGGTAGTAGTAGCCAGCCTCGGGCTTGGAATCGGGGGTGATGGTCCGCCCGTCCGCCTGGAGCGCGGCCTCGAGGAAGCGGTCGAGCTGCGACTTGCCGAGGCCGACCACGGTCACGTCGCGCGCGGGGCCGGCCATCTGGAGCGCGTCCATGTTGACGCCCCCGACCGTCTGGGCGAGCGGGTAGATCGGGTTCTGCGCATAGTAGGTCGCGCCGAGGAGGCCGGATTCCTCCGCCGTCACCGCCATGAACACGAGGCTGCGGCGCGCGGGGCCGGCCTTGGCGTGGGCCTCGGCGAGCGCCACCAGCGCGGCGGTGCCGGTGGCGTTGTCGATCGCGCCGTTGCAGATGTCGTCGCCGTCCGGCGCCGGGGTGCAGCGCCCGAGGTGGTCCCAGTGCGCGGTGTGGAGCACGTATTCCTCGGGCTTCTCGCTGCCGGGCAGGATGCCGATGATGTTGTGGGAGATGAAGCTGCGGATGTCGCTGGCAAAGCGGGTCGAGACCTGCATCCCGAGCGGCACCGCCCTGAAGCCCTTCGTCTGCGCCGCCTTCGTCAGCGCGTCGAGATCCTGCCCCGCGGCGGCGAGCACCTGGCGCGCCGCGCCTTCCGTCACCCAGCCGTTCATCTGGGTGAGCGGCGGCGCATCGGGCCCGCGCCGGGCATAGGCCTGCGCGCCCGTCCAAGAGCTTTCGACCACCTGCCAGCCATAGGCGGCGGGCGCGGTCTGGTGGACGATCAGCGCCCCCGCGGCGCCCTGCCTCGCGGCCTCCTCGTACTTGTAGGTCCAGCGGCCGTAATAGGTCATCGCCCGGCCGTTGAACGGGCCTTCCAGCCCTTCGCTCTGCCAGTCGGGATCGTTGACGAGGATCACCACCGTCTTGCCGCGCACGTCGAGCCCGGCGTAGTCGTTCCAGCCCTTCTCGGGCGCGTTGATGCCGTAGCCGACGAAGACCAGCTCGCTGTCGTCGATGCGGGTCGCGGCGTCCTCGCGGTAGGTGACGCCGACCCAGTCCTTGCGGAACTCGAAGGACAGGGGCTCGCCCTGCCCGGTGATCGTCAGCGGGGCGTAATCGCGGCCGGTGATCTCGACCAGTGGGACCTCCTGCAGCCAGGAGTCGCCGTTCCCCGGCTGGAGGCCCGCCGCCTGGAACCGCGCGGTCATCAGCGCGATGGTCTTCTCCTCGCCGGGGGTGCCGGGGGCGCGGCCCTCGAACTCGTCGCTCGCGAGGATGCGGGTGACGTCCTTGATCGTCGCCTCGACGATCTGGCCGGGGGCGACCGCCGGGATGTCGAGCGCGGCGCTGGAGGACGCGGGCGCGGGCACGTTCGCGCACCCGGCAAGGGCGAGGGCGGCCGCGGCGAGGCTGCCCGAGGCGATGTGGCGGATGGTCATGGCGCGTTCTCTCTCCCTTGTCGGCCAGCCGAAGCGGGCTTGCCATTGCAGAGCCTCGCCGGGCGCGCAAGCACACCGGAGCCCTTGCCGCGGGACGCGGGCGGGGCCAGAGAGGCGGGCGATGGGAGAGGACCGGCACCCCGACTGGACAGGCGCGCTGCACCGCGCCCGCACCTGCGCGCCCTTCCTCGCACGCGCGCTGGACCGCCAGCCGGATCTCGCCGCGCTGCTCGCCGCGGGGGAGGGCGAGGCGGCGCTCGCCTGGGCGCGCGCGCAGGGCGAGGAGAGCGACACCGAGCTCGCCCTGCGCCGCGAGCGGCTCGCGCTGGCGGCGGCTCTAGCGGTGGGCGACCTCGCGGGTGCCTTCCCGCTCACGCGCGTGGTGGGCGAGCTCACCGCCTTCGCCGACCGCGCGCTCGACCGCGCGATCCGCACCGCCATCGCCGAGCGAACCGACAGCGATTCGGTAGAGGGTTTCATCGCGCTGGCGCTGGGCAAGCAGGGGGCGGGCGAGCTCAACTACTCCTCCGACATCGACCCGATCCTGCTGTTCGACCGCGCCCGCCTGCCGCGCCGGCCGTCCGACGATCCGGGCGAGGCGGCGCAGCGCTATGCGCGCCGCGTGGTGGCGCTGCTCTCGGCCAACACCGCGGAAGGCTATGCCCTGCGCGTCGACCTGCGGCTGCGGCCCGCGAGCGAGGTCAGCCCGCTCGCCGTGCCGGTGGGCTCGGCGCTCACCCACTACCAGGGGCAGGCGCTGGCGTGGGAGCGCGCCGCCTTCACCCGCGCGCGCGCGGCAGCGGGGGACATCGCCGCGGGCGAGGACTTCCTCGCCGCCATCCGCCCCTTCGTATGGCGCGGCCAGCTCGATTTCGGCGCGATCGAGGAGATCAGCGCGCTCACCCATCGCATCCGCGACAGCCACGCGGGGCCCGCCGCACCCGGCCCCGGCTTCGACCTCAAGCGCGGGCGCGGGGGCATCCGCGAGATCGAGTTCTACGCCCAGACCCACCAGCTGATCCACGGCGGTCGCGACGCCTCGCTCCGGGTGCGCGGCACGCGCGCGGCGCTCGATGCGCTGGCGGCGGCGGGGTGGATCGAGGCCGAGCACGCGGCGACGCTCGGCACCGCCTACGACCGGCTGCGGATGCTCGAGCACCGCCTCCAGATGGTGAACGACCGCCAGACCCATGCGCTGCCCGAGGGTGAGGCGCTCGACAACGTGGCGCGGCTCGATGGCCTCGCGGACGGTGCGGTGCTGGTCGCCGAGCTGACCGAGCTGACGGGCCGCACCGCGCGCATCTACGAGGAGCTGATCGGTCGGCCCGAGGCCGCGCCCGAGCCCGTCGCCATGCCGACGAGCGCGCTCGCACGGAACCTCGAGGCGTGGGGCTTCACCGATCCGCGCATCCTCGCCGAGCGGGTCGAGGCGTGGCGCGACGGGCGTTATGCCGCGATCCGCTCGCCCCAGGCAATCGAGGCGTGGGACCGTCTGGCCCCGGCGCTGCTCGAGGCGATCGCGCGCAGCGACGATCCGGTGCGCGCGGTCACCCGCTGGGAGCGGATCATCGAGAGCGTGCCTTCCGCCATCACCACCTTCCGCCTGCTGGGCGCGCGGCCCGACCTCATCGAGCGGCTGGTTGCCGCGCTGACCCTCGCCCCGGTGCTGTCCGACGAGCTGGCGCGCAAGCCCGAGCTTCTCGACACGCTCATCGACAGGGACGCGCTCGACCTGCCCGGGGAGGTCCCGGCGATCATGGCGCGGATGCAGGGCGCGGCGATCCGCGAGGACTACGAGGCGCTGCTCGACGCGATCCGCATCGTCACCGGCGAGATCCGCTTCGCGCTCGGCATCCAGCTCATCGAGGGGCTCGCCGACCCGCTCGACATCGCCCGCGCCCTGTCGCGCACCGCCGAGGCCGCGCTGCGGCTGGCGGCGGACGCGACGGTGGCGGAGTTCGCGGCCAAGCACGGGCGCATCGCCGACAGCGAGCTGCTGATCCTCGGCCTCGGGCGCCTGGGCGGCGGGGCGCTGACCCATGCCTCGGACCTCGACATCGTTTATCTCTTCACCGGCGAGTTCGCCGCGCAGTCCGACGGCGAGCGCCCGCTGGGCGGCACCATCTACTACAACCGCCTCGCCAGCCGGGTCAGCGCCGCCCTGTCGGTGCCGACCGCGCAGGGGGCGCTCTACGAGGTCGACACAAGGCTGCGGCCGCAGGGCAACCAGGGCCCGCTGGCGGTGAGTTGCGCGGCTTTTGGCAAGTACCAGCGCGAGGCGGCGTGGACCTGGGAGCACATGGCGCTCGCCCGGGCGCGGGTGCTCTACGGCTCCCCGGCGGCGCGCGCGGAGCTGGAGGCGGTGCTCGCCGAGGTGCTGCGCGCGCCGCGCGAACCGGAGACCCTGCGCGCGGCGGTGCTGGCGATGCGCAGCGAGATGGCGCGGCACAAGCTGCCGGGCGGGTCGGTCGACGCCAAGCTGACGCGCGGCGGGCTCGTCGATATCGAGTTCCTCGTCCACTACCTGCAACTGCGCGGCGAGACCGCCGACGGACGCGCGCTGGCAGAAGCCGCCCCGCAGGCGCTCTCGCCCGATCTCGCCGAGGCGCTCGCCGGGCTGGCGGCGGCGGGCCTCGTGCCCGCCGACCTCGCCGGGCCCCTTGCGCTGATGAACCGCATGCTGGTCGCCGGGCGGCTGCTCGCCCCCGATGGCCGGATGCCGCCGCCGAGCGGCGCGCGGGCGCTGGCGCGGGCCTGCGGCCATGAAAGCTACGAGGCGCTGGAGGCGGCCTTTGCGCAGGCGCGCGCCAGGGTGGCGGAGGTCTGGAAACAAATCCTCGGCACGGACATTCTCGCAAGCGAACAGGAGGACACCCCATGAGCAACTTCCCCGGCGTCGGTGACGCCATCCCCGACATCGCGATGGAGTCCCCAGAGGGCGCCAGCGTGAAGCCCTCCGACTTCGCGGGCTCCAAGCTGGTGATCTTCTTCTACCCCAAGGACGACACGCCCGGCTGCACCACCGAAAACAAGGATTTCTCGGCGCTGAAGGACCAGTTCGAGGCGGCGGGCACCAAGCTGCTCGGCGTCAGCAAGGACCCGGCGAAGAAGCACGCCAAGTTCATCGCCAAGCACGGCCTCACCGCCCCGCTCGCCACCGACGCGGAGGAGGGCGGTCTCTCGGACGCGCTCGGCGTGTGGGCGGAGAAGCAGATGTACGGCAAGACCTACATGGGCATGGTGCGCGCGACCTACCTCGTCGACGCCGACGGCAAGATCGCGCGCATCTGGGACAAGGTGAAGGTCGCCGGCCACGCCGAGGAAGTGCTCGCCGCGGTCAAGGCTCTCTGACGAAGCCGTGACCACGGTCGCCCGCGCCATCCGAGGCGCGCTGCTCACCCCCGAGCCGCGCGCCAAGTGCTTCGCGACTCGTGAGGTGGCGCGGGCGTGGCGGCGCGGGAGCCTCGCGTGGGATTTCGACGTGGCCATGCCCGACCGGCCCGCGTGGCCCGACGCGCCCGAGCTCCTCCCGCCGAACCGGATGCCGAAGCGCGGGAAGGGCGGGTCCGATCGCGCGCGAATCGCCCTGTGGCATTCGCTCGCCCACATCGAGTTCGTCGCAATCGACCTCGCGCTCGACATGGCGGGGAGATTCGGGGCAGAAATGGGCGAGGATTTTGTCACCGACTTCCTCGCCGTAGCGGCGGACGAGGCGATGCACTTCGCCCTGCTGGCGAGGAAGCTCCACAGCCTCGGCAGCCACTATGGCGCGCTTCCCGCCCATGCGGGGCTATGGGAGGCCGCGCATGGCACCCGTCATGATGTCGCCGCGCGCCTCGCCGTCGTGCCGATGGTGCTCGAGGCGCGCGGGCTCGACGTGACGCCCGCGACGCTCGAGAGGGTTCGCGCTGCGGGCGACGCGCAGGGCGCGCGAATCCTCGAGAGAATACTTGACGACGAAATCCGCCACGTCGCGGCGGGCACCAAGCACTTTCTGCGCTGTGCCGAAGCGGTGCAGCTCCGGCCCGAATCCTATTGGCAAGACCTCGTAAAACGGCACTTCAGAGGGCAACTTAAGTCGCCGTTCCACGACTCGGCGCGTGTTGCTGCCGGTTTGTCGCGAGATTTTTACGCGCCGATTGCCTCTTAACGACTCACCCGGATAACCAGCCTCCAGCGAAAGGCGCGCATCAGACGTGTCGGAACATTCCTACGGCGCAAAGCCGCAATCGGGACCGGGTCACATATGAAGTCTGTTTTGCGCCAAGTGTTGAAGCTGGTTGGTACTGCCTGCACCGCTGTCTGCCTGACCGCCGCTGCCCCGGCGTTCGCCAACACCGCCAATTCCGCCACCTCCACCACCAGTGCCGATGTCACCGAGCCGCTCCGCGAGGCGAAGGGCGAAGTGGTCGACAACGGCGACACCCGCTTCAAGTCGCTGTTCGCCAGCTGGACCGCGATCGAGCGCACCGCGCCGACCGCCGGGACCGGCGAGACGGTGACCGCCTATTCCTCGCCCGTCCAGCAGCGCGCCGTCTCGGTGCCCTCGCGCATGCCGCTTGAAGGTGCGCAGCTCACCAGCGGCTTCGGGATGCGCAACCACCCGGTGCTCGGCGGCCGCCGCCAGCACGCCGGGATCGACCTCGCCGCGCCGACCGGCACCCCGGTCTACGCCACCGCCGACGGCGTGGTCGGCCGCGCGGACTGGTATTCGAGCTACGGGCTCTACATCAGCATCAACCACGGCGCCTCGATGGAGACGCGCTATGCCCACCTGTCGCGCCTCGCGGTCGCGGCGGGCGACAACGTGAAGAAGGGCGACCTCATCGGCTATGTCGGTTCGACTGGCCGCTCGACGGGCCCGCACCTTCATTACGAAGTTCGCGTCGACGGGGTTGCAGTCAATCCGATTCCGTATATGGTGGAGAGCGAAGCACAGCTCGCCTACGCCCGCGATGCCCGGCTGACCGGCCAGGGCGGCGAGTAGGCCAGAAGGATTGCCCGCTGTAAGCGGGCCGGACATTGGAGAGGGTGTCCGAACATGGGCGGCGGGTCATCCCGCCGCCTTTTTTTGTCTGCCGTCCGCCTGCGCCCCGGGGTCCTTGGCACAATCGGTAGCATTTCCCATACGGTTTTCGCTTGCGGGCGTTCCCGCTCCCGCTAGATTTTCGCCCGAGAGAAGGCAGGGCGTGGCGCTCCGGCGACGCGCAGCCCCCGGGAGAGAGAACCATGTCCATGCACCCGATCGCGCACGCCGCGACCCGTCCCGATCATCCGGCCGTCATCATGACCGGCTCGGGCAAGCGGATCACCTACGGCGAGATGGAGGCGGAATCGAACCGCTTCGCCCACCTCCTGCGCGCCCGCGGGGTCGGCGCGGGCGAGGCCTTCGCGGTGCTGCTGGAAAACCGCATCGAGTACTTCAGCCTGATCTGGGGCTCGCAGCGCGCGGGCACGATGCTGGTGCCGATCTCCTCGCGCCTGACCGCGCCCGAGGCGGCCTACATCATCCGCGACTCGCAGGCGAAGCTGCTCATCACCTCCGGCCACTTCGCCGGGGTGCTGGACGGCATCCGCGCCGAGTGCCCGGGGCTCGAGGTGCTGGTGATGGATGCGGGCGGGGCGGAGGACTTCGCCGCCGCGCTCGCCGCCCAGCCGGCCGAACCGATCCCCGACCAGAGCGCCGGCATGGTGATGCTCTATTCCTCCGGCACCACCGGGCGGCCCAAGGGCATCCGCCCCGCCCCGCCCGAAGACCCGGACCCGCAGGCGATGGTGCCGCTGGTCGGGCTCGCGGTGATGGGCGCGGGGATGCCGACAGACGGGTCGATGGTCTACCTCTCCCCCGCCCCGCTCTACCACGCCGCGCCGATCGGCTGGTGCTCGGTCGTCCACCGGCTCGGCGGCACGGTGGTGATGATGGAGAAGTTCGACCCCGAGGAGGCCCTGAAGGCGATCGAGCGCCACAAGGTCACCGACAGCCAGTGGGTGCCGACCCACTTCGTGCGCTTCCTCAAGCTCGATCCGGCGGTGCGCGCCCGCTACGACCTCTCCAGCCACCAGCGCGCGCTCCACGCCGCCGCGCCCTGCCCGGTGCCGATCAAGCGCGATATGATCGAATGGTGGGGGCCGATCATCAACGAATACTACGCCGGCAGCGAGATGATCGGGATGACGCTGGTGAAGTCGGAACACTGGCTCGCGAAGCCCGGCACGGTCGGCGTCGCGGTGCATGGCAAGGTCCATGTCTGCGGCCCCGACGGCGAGGAGCTGGGGCCGGACGAGGACGGCCTCATCTATTTCGAGAACGACACCCTGCCGACCTACCACAACGACCCGGCCAAGACCGCCGAGGCGATGCACCCCAAGGGCTGGATGACGCTTGGCGACATCGGGCACCTCGACAAGGACGGCTTCCTGTTCCTCACCGACCGCAAGAGCCACATGATCATCAGCGGCGGGGTCAACATCTACCCGCAGGAGATCGAGAACCTGCTGGTGACGCATCCCAAGGTGATGGACGCCGCCGTGATCGGCGCGCCCTGCCCCGATCTGGGCGAGAAGGTCGTCGCGGTGGTGCAGCCGCGGAACATGGCTGATGCGGGGCCGGGGCTTGAGGCGGAGCTGCGCGACTTCCTCGCGCCGAGCCTCTCCAAGATCAAGATGCCCAAACTCTTCGACTTCCGCCCCGACCTGCCGCGCGAGGCCAACGGCAAGCTCTACAAGCGCGAGCTGCGCGACGAATACGCGGCGAAGGCGCGCGAAGGGGCAGAGGCGGCGTGAGCGGGGAGGCGGTGCTCGCGGGCGAGCTCGCCCGCCGGGTGATCGACCCCCACGCCTATGCCGCCTGGGACGGTCTCCTCGACACCTTCGACCACATCCGCGACACGACGCCGGTGGCGAAGGTCCAGCCGGACACGCCGGGGCTGTTCGAGCCCTTCTGGCTGGTCACGCGCTACGACGACGTGATGCGGATCTCGAAGGACAACGCGGCCTTCCTCAACAACCCGCGCCCGGTGGTGTTCAGCTTCAACGAGACGATCGAGTTCAGCCGCGCCGCCACGGGCTCGAACATGCTGGTCGATTCGCTGGTGGTCTTCGACGCGCCGATCCATCCCAAGTACCGCAAGCTGACCCAGGAATGGTTCATGCCGCGCAGCCTCGCCCGGCTGGAGGACGAGCTGCGTGCCCTTGCCGCGCGCACGGTGGACCGGATGATCGAACAGGGGGGTGGGCATGGGGAAACAAGAACGCTCGACTTCGTCAAGGAGGTCTCCGGCCCCTATCCCTTGCGCGTCGTCATGCAGATCCTCGGCGTGCCGCCGGAGGACGAGTTCCGGATGCAGATGCTCACCCAGCAGCTGTTCGGCGGGCAGGACAAGGACTTGTCGGGCTCCGGGCTCGACCAGATGACGCCCGAACAGGTGGTGCAGATCGTGGCCGGGGCGGTGCGGACCTTCGAGGACTATTTCGCACAGCTCGCCGAGGACCGCCGCCGCAACCCCACCGAGGATGTCGCGAGCGTCATCGCCAACGCCACGGTCGACGGCCAGCCGCTGCCGCCGCGCGACATGGCCGGCTACTACATCATCGTCGCCACTGCGGGGCACGACACGACCAGCGCGAGCACGGCGGGGGCGATGCAGGCCCTCGCGCGCGATCCCGAGCAATATGCCCGCGTGCGCGCCGACCGCTCGCTGCTCCCCGGCATCGTCGAGGAGGCGATCCGCTGGACCAGCCCCGTCCAGCACTTCATGCGCACCGCGGCGGAGGATTGCGAGATCGGCGGGCAGCGCATCGCGAAGGGCGACTGGCTGATGATCAACTACGTCGCCGCCAACCACGATCCCGCGCAATTCCCGGACCCGAGGCGTTTCGATGCCGCCCGCTCGCCCAACCGCCACCTCGCCTTCGGTGCGGGGGCGCACCAGTGCCTCGGCCTGCACCTCGCGCGGCTGGAGATGAAGATCCTGTTCGAGGCGATCCTCGACCGGGTGGCCGCGGTCGAGCCGGCGGGCGAAGCGAAGCGCGCAAGCAGCACCTTCGTCGGCGGGCTCAAGACCTTGCCGCTGCGGGTCACGCCCGCCTGAAGAATCGGACTCGGTCGAGCCGATTTTCCTGTTACCTCGCCGCGCTTTGCCCTAGCTTGCCGGGCATGGGATCTCACGCGCGCTCGACTGTTCCGGCGCAGGGCTGCGCATCGCTGCGGGCGGGGTTCGCCGCATGATCCTGCTCGAGCCGCACAACCTGCCCTTCCTCGTCGCCCTCGGCCTGCTGGCGCTCGTCGCGGTCGGCCAGCTGGCGGGCATCGGCGAGGCGCTGGAGGGCGGCGGGTCGATCGATGCCGGCGCGGCGGACGGGCTCGATGCGGGCGGCCTCGGCGAGGGGCTGACGGCGCTGCTCGGGCTCGGCCGCGTGCCGCTGCTGATCTGGCTGTCCTGCCTGCTCCTGACCTTCGCCGCCGTCGGCCTCCTCGGCCAGGCGGCGCTCGCGAGCCTTGCCGGCGCGCCGCTCACCGCCGGCTGGGCGAGCCTTGCCGCGGGCTTCGCCGCCCTGCCGCTGAACGGCCTCGTGGTGCGCCCCCTCGGCGCGATCATGCCGCGCGACGAGACCACCGCCATCGCCCTCGACGAACTGGTGCGGCGCGACGCGGTGATCCAGATCGGCACCGCCCGCCCCGGCTCGCCCGCCCGCGCCAAGGTGATCGACCGCCACGGCCAGGCCCACTTCGTCATGGTCGAGCCGCAGGACATCGCCACCGAATTGCGGGAGGGCGACACCGTCCTCCTCGTCCGGCGGGAGGGGCCGACCTTCCACGCCATCCACTACGAGAGCCCGCTGCTCGGGCTCGATCCATAAGGGGTACGCGACATGGATTGGATCACTCTGGCACTGGCGGGCGGCGGGCTGCTCGTCTTCGTCATCTTCTTCGCCTTCCTGACGACGCTCTACCGCCGCGCAACCAAGGAGACGGCCTTCGTGCGCACCGGCTTCGGGGGCGAGAAGGTGGTGATGAACGGCGGCGCGCTGGTCTTCCCGGTGTTCCACGAGGCGATGCCGGTCAACATGAACACCCTCGTGCTGAGCGTCGTGCGGCGCGACAGCGAGGCGCTGATCACGCTCGACCGGCTGCGCATCGACGTGAAGGCGGAGTTCTACGTGCGCGTGCGCCCCGATGCCGCGGCGATCGCGATGGCGGCGCAGACCCTCGGCCAGCGCACGATGCAGCCCGATGCCCTGAAGGACCTCGTCGAGGGCAAGTTCGTCGACGCGCTGCGCTCGGTCGCGGCGGGGATGACGATGAACGAGCTCCACGAACAGCGCGCCGACTTCGTGCAGAAGGTGCAGCAGGTCTCCTCGAACGACCTCGCGATGAACGGGCTTGAGCTCGAATCGGTGTCGCTGACCGGCCTCGACCAGACCTCGATCGAGCACTTCAACGCCAACAACGCCTTCGACGCCGAGGGCCTCACCAAGCTCACCGAGCAGATCGAGGCGCGCAAGAAGCTCAGGAACGACATCGAGCAGGACACCCGCGTCCAGATCGAGACGAAGAACCTGGAGGCCGACAAGCGCAGCTTCGAGATCGCGCGCGACCAGGAATATGCCCGGCTCGAACAGGAGCGCGAGGTCGAGGTGCGCCGCGCCGCGCAGGCCGCCGAGATCGCCCGCGAACAGGCCGAGCGCAACCGCGAGGCCGATGCCGCGCGGATCGAGGCCAAGAAGCAGGTCGATGCCCAGCAGATCGAGGCCGACCGCCTCGTCGAGGAAGCGCGCATCGAGCAGCAGCGCGCGCTCGAGATCGCGCGCCAGGAGCAGCAGATCGCGGTGCAGAACAAGTCGCGCGAGGAAAGCCGGGCTAAGGCCGAGGCCGACGAGGCCCGCGCCAAAGCGGTCGAGGCCGAGGAACGCGTTGCCACCGCGCGCGAGAGCGAGATCGCCGAGCGTCAGAAGAAGATCGAGCTGATCGAGGCCGCCAAGCAGGCCGAGCGCGACGCCATCGCGGTCAAGGTCCAGGCCGAGGCCGAGAAGGACGCCGCCATCAACCGCGCCGAGGCGATCCGCTTCGAGGCGCAGGGCGAGGCCGAGGCCGAGAAGCTGCGCGCCGAGGCGGCGCGGGTGCGCTTCGAGGTCGAGGCCGCGGGCCAGCGCGCGGTCAACGAGGCGGCCAACATCCTCTCGATGGAGCAGATCAGCCTGCAGACCAAGCTGGCGCTCCTCAAGGTGCTGCCCGAGGTCATCCGCGAGAGCGCGAAGCCCATGGAGGCGATCGACTCGATCAAGATCGTGCAGGTCGACGGCCTCACCGGCGGCGCGCGGCCCGCGAACGATGCGGGCGGCAGCGGCGGGGGCGCGGGCTCGGGCAACCTCGCGAGCGACGCCGTGGCCGCCGCGCTCGCCTACCGCGCCCAGGCGCCGGTGCTCGACGGGCTGATGCGCGAGCTGGGCCTCGACGGCTCCTCGCTCTCGGGGCTGGTCAAGGGCGCGGCGGAGGCCGAGGCCGAACCGGCCCCGGCACCCCCCGCCAAATCCGCGCCCGCCAAGGCGATCGCCCGCGACAACGACGCCGACGAGGCGCCCAGCGAAGCGGCAGAGTAAGAAGGGTCACCCCCTCCCCCCGGGGAGGGGGCCCCTTGATCCTACTTCAGCAAATCCAGCGCGATCGCCCGCACCTCGTCGCCCATGTCGGAGCGCTGGAGGGCGATCGCGAGGGTCGCCTCGACAAACCCGACCTTGCTGCCGCAGTCGTAGCGGAAGCCGTCGAAGGTCACGGCGTGGAAAGGCTGCGTGCCGATCATCTTCGCCATCGCGTCGGTGAGCTGGATCTCGCCGCCGGCCCCCTTGCCCTGGTTCTCGAGCACCCGCATCACCTCGGGCTGGAGGATGTAACGGCCCGAGACGATCTTGTTGGAGGGCGCCTCGGCCTGCGGGGGCTTTTCCACCAGCCCTTTCACCTCGGTCAGGCTGCCGCGCGATCCGCCCGGGGCGATCACGCCATAGGACGAGACCTGCTCCATCGGCACTTCCAGCACCGAGATGAGGTTGCCGCCGACCTCGTTGTAGGCCTCGACCATCTGCTTCATGCAGCCCGTGCCGCCGGGCTTCGCCACCATCAGCTCGTCGGGGAGGAAGATCGCGAAGGGCTCGTCGCCGACGATCGCGCGGGCGCACCAGATCGCGTGGCCGAGGCCCAGCGGCACCTGCTGGCGCACCGCGATCACGTCGCCGGGGGTGGCGCGGGTCGGCTCGAGGATGGACAGGTCCTTGCCGCGCTCGGTCATGGTCTTCTCGAGCTCAAAGGCAATGTCGAAGTGCTCGACAATGCCGGTCTTGCCACGGCCCGTGACGAGAATCAGCTGCTCGATCCCCGCCTCGCGCGCCTCGTCGACCGCGTATTGAATCAGCGGGCGATCGACCACCGGCAGCAGCTCCTTGGGCACTACCTTGGTGGCGGGCAGGAAGCGGGTGCCGAGACCGGCGACGGGGAAAACGGCTTTGCGGATCGGCTTGGGGGACATGGACGGCTCTCGCTTGTGAGGACGGGACGGCCCGCGCGTCTGCGCAATCCCGTGCCCCGCGCCATAACGCAGGTCAATGCCTGTCGGGATCGGACCCGCAGCGCGCAGGGGAGCGAGTTGCGCCCCATGCGCTTTCCGCTAAGGCGATTGTCATGGACAAGCTGATCATCAAGGGCGGCCATCGCCTCCAGGGCACGATCCCAATTTCCGGCGCGAAGAACGCGGCGCTGACGCTTATTCCCTGCGCGCTCCTGACCGAGGAGCCGCTGACGCTGCGCAACCTGCCGCGCCTTGCCGACATCGACGGCTTCCAGCACCTGATGAACCAGTTCGGCGTCACCACCGTGATCCAGGGCACGCGGCCGGAGGATTTCGGCCGGGTGATGAGCATGGAGGCGACGCGGATCACCTCCACCGTCGCGCCCTATGACCTGGTGAGGAAGATGCGCGCCTCTATCCTTGTGCTCGGGCCCATGCTGGCGCGGGCGGGCGAGGCGACCGTCTCGATGCCGGGCGGCTGCGCGATCGGCAACCGGCCGATCGACCTGCACCTCAAGGCCCTGGAGGCCTTCGGCGCGAAGATCGAGCTCGCCGCAGGCTATGTCCGCGCCACCCAGCCCGACGGCGGGATGCCGGGGGGCGATTTCGACTTCCCGGTGGTGAGCGTCGGCGCGACCGAGAACGCGCTGATGGCGGCGGTGCTCGCCAACGGCACCAGCCGCCTCTTCAACGCCGCGCGCGAGCCCGAGATCGTCGACCTGTGCAACATGCTCGTTGCGATGGGCGCGGAGATCGAGGGGATCGGCACCTCCAACCTCGTGATCCATGGCGTCAAGCGCCTGCACGGCGCGACCTACCGGGTGATGCCCGACCGGATCGAGGCGGGCTCCTATGCCTGTGCGGCGGCAATCACCGGGGGCGAAGTGCGGCTCGAGGGCGCGCGCGCCGACGAGATGATGGCGACGATCCACGCGCTCCAGGCCATCGGCGTCCATGTCGACTGGGACGCGAAGGGCATCACGGTGCGGGCGAACGGCGCGCTCAAGGCGACCGACCTCACCACCGCGCCCTATCCGGGGCTTGCCACCGACATGCAGGCGCAGCTGATGGCGCTGCTGTGCAAGGCCGAGGGGACGAGCGTGCTCAAGGAGACGATCTTCGAGAACCGCTTCATGCACGTGCCGGAACTCGCGCGCATGGGCGCGGACATCACCACCGAGGGGCGCACCGCGATCGTCCGGGGCGTGGAGCGGCTGACCGGTGCCGAGGTGATGGCGACCGACCTGCGCGCGTCGATGAGCCTCGTGATCGCCGCGCTGGCCGCCGAGGGCGAGACGACGGTGCGGCGCCTCTATCACCTCGACCGCGGCTACGAGCGGCTGGAGGAGAAGCTCCAATTGGTCGGCGCGGACATCGAGCGGGTGGACGACTAGGGCACACATTCGTCATTGCGAGGAGCGCAGCGACGAAGCAATCCATGGCCTGCGCTCGCCTGATGCGACCGGTCTCTGGATTGCCGCGGCCTTCGGCCTCGCGATGACAAAGCCCTGGCTTGCTAGTCGGCAAGCGCGGGCTTGCGGGCGTGAAACTGCTCCCTGCCTCGTGCCAGACCCCCCCTAGCCCGCTCCAGACCCCCGCTTGCCCGCCTCTATGGCGATGTTTCACGTGAAACATTGCGTTGCGGGTCATGGACGACCAGCCACACCCGGATCGCGCTGGCCAGCCCCGGCGGGGTCGGCGACTTGATCCGCTCGGCATCGATGCGGGCGACCAGGGCCGCGATCGCCACCCCCTCCCGCGCCGCCGCCGCGCGCAGCATGTCCCAGAACAGCGGCTCGAGGCTGATCGAGGTGGCATGGCCCGCGATCGAGAGCGAGCGCTTCACCGGCGGATGATAGGGGGAGGGCAAGGTCATCGCCTTGCCCTTACCATTCAGGCGTTCTCGAAGTCGTCCACATATTCGGGATAGAACACCGGCTCCCTCTCCGACCAGCCGGGCGCGGTGGCGGCGGCTTCGGAGAGCGACTGGAGCAGCAGCTTGCGGCGTTCCGGGCGCATCGAGGGCAGGGCACTCGCGGCGCAGAAGGCGGCCGGGAGATAGGGCCGGACACTCGCGCCGAGCAGGCGTTCGTAGAGGAAGCGGAAGGCCGAGAAGCTCTTGAGCCGCTCCTGCTCGAGGTCGAAGGCGGCGAGGCGCACGAGCTTGCCCATGAAGCGCTCCACCTCGTAGGCGGCGCCGTCCTGCGGGATGAGCGCGCGCAGGGCCTTCAGGTCCTGATAGGCGACATATTGTCGGCGGATCGCGACGTTCTCCGCCTCGCAGCGCCCCCAGCGACGGAAGGCGTCGGTGCGGGCAAGTCCGATATCGAGACTGCGCTTGATGTAGCGCTGTCCGGCCGGAGCGAAACCGGCAAATTCGCGCATCTCGGCAATCGGCATCATCATGGCGCACGTCTCCTTGGATCAAGGAGAAGATCGCAGCCTATGGTAAATGAGTCCTTATCAATTCTAACTTAGATTACTCAACTCGGCGCATTTCCTAGATCAATCCTGCCAGCGGACTCGATGGATCGGCATACATCCGCCGCGCCATGCGTCCCGCAAGGTAGGCCTCGCGCCCCGATTCGACCGCGAGCCTCATCGCCCGGGCCATGCGAATCGGGTCCTTCGCCTCGGCGATGGCGGTGTTCATCAGCACCCCGTCGCAGCCGAGCTCCATCGCCACCGCCGCATCCGAGGCGGTTCCCACTCCGGCATCGACCAGCACGGGCACCTTGGCGCCCTCGACGATCAGGCGGATGGTGACGCGGTTCTGGATGCCGAGGCCCGAGCCGATCGGCGCGCCCAAGGGCATGATCGCCACCGCGCCCGCATCCTCGAGCTGCTTCGCCGCAATCGGATCGTCGGCGCAGTAGACCATGGGCAGGAAGCCCTCCTTCGCCAGCACCTCGGTCGCCTTCAGCGTCTCGCGCATGTCGGGATAGAGCGTGCGAGCCTCGCCCAGCACCTCGAGCTTGACGAGATCCCAGTCCCCCGCCTCGCGCGCCAGCCTGAGCGTGCGCACCGCTTCCTCACCGGTGAAGCAACCCGCGGTATTGGGCAGATAGGTGATCTTCCTGGGATCGATGTAGTCGGTGAGCATCGGCGCCTTGGGATCGGAGACGTTCACGCGCCGCACCGCCACGGTGACGATCTCCGCGCCGGATGCGGCGACCGCGGCGGCGTTCTGATCGAAGCTCTTGTACTTGCCCGTGCCCACGATCAGCCGCGAGCGGAAGGTGCGGCCCGCCACCTGCCAGGTGTCCTCGGGAGCGCCCTGATGATCGCCACCCCCCACGAAATGCACGATCTCGAGCCGGTCGCCCTCGGCCAGCGGCGCCTCGGAGAGCGTCGAGCGCGGCACGATCTCGCCGTTGCGCTCGACCGCGACCTTCTCGGGGGCAAGCTCGAGCTCGCGCACCAGATCGGCGATGGTGGCGGCGGCGGAGCGGTGCGGCGCGCCGTTGAGGGTGATGCTCTTGGTCATGGCGCGAGACATAGGCGCTCGCCCGGAGGGTGCAACCGCCAGATTGGGGGGCGCGCCGGGGCGCGCAGGCGCGATCAGCGCGCCGCGCGCATGTTGAGGATGTGCGCGGCGGCCACGACCAGCACGCCGAGCAGGGTCAGCACGAACTCGTTGGTGCCGTGCGGCACCACCAGGGCGAGGCTCATCAGCGCAAGCCCGCCGAGCGCAACAAGGAACGGCAGGGTCCGCCGGTGCCGCAGCATACCCCAGCCGATCGCCAGCGCCGCGACGCCGAGCGCCAGCATCAGGCCGATACGATGGATGGTCTCGTCGAAAAGGAAGTGCCCGCCGAGCCCCAGCGCGGAGATCAGCCCCAGCGTCGCGAGGCAGTGCAGCGCGCAGAGCCCCGCCAGCCCGATCCCGATCTGGTCGAGTCGGCGACGGAGCGAGCTCCGACTCGCAGGAGGCAGGGCGTCAGGCGTCATTTCGCCTCCGCACATATGTAACGTTGTCACATTCTGCAAGGTCGACTTGCGCCCGCCGCACGGGGCTTTGCGGCAAACGGGCTTGCGCCCGGGACGGCGGGGGGACAAAGAACGCGCGTCATGGCCACCTCCGCCTCCGTGTCGAACCTGTTCCGGTCCGCGCCCGGCACCCGCGCCCGCCCGCTCGCCATCGCGCGCTGGCTCGAGATCGTCGCGGTGCTCGTGGTGGCGATCGTGCTGGTCGGCGGGATCACCCGCCTGACCGAGAGCGGCCTTTCCATCACCGAGTGGAACGTCGTCAGCGGCATCCTCCCCCCGCTCACCGAGACGGCGTGGCAGGCGGAGTTCGCCAAGTACCAGGCGACCACCCAGTACCGGGTCGAGAGCGGCCCGGCGGGGATGGACCTCGCGGCCTTCAAGTTCATTTTCTTCTGGGAGTGGTTCCACCGCATCCTCGGCCGGGTGATCGGCATGGCCTATCTCCTGCCGCTGCTCGTCTTCGCGTGGCGCAAGGCGATCCCGGCGGGCTACGGCTGGCGGCTGACGGCGATGTTCGGGCTGATCCTCGGGCAGGGGGCGCTGGGGTGGTACATGGTGTCTTCGGGGGTCGGCGAGACCGACCTCACCAGCGTCAGCCACTTCCGCCTCTCGGCCCACCTGCTGACGGCGCTGTTCCTGCTTGCCGGCCTCGTGTGGACGGCGCGCGACCTGAGGCGCCTCGCCCACGATCCCGCCGCCCGCCCGGCGCCGCTCACCGCCGGGGCGGCGCTGGTGGCGGGCGTGCTGTTCGTCCAGCTGCTGCTCGGCGCCTGGGTGGCGGGGCTCAATGCCGGGCACGCCGCCTATGACTGGCCGCTGATGAACGGGCGGCTGGTGCCGGAGGTCGACTGGTCGCGCGGCGTGCTGTGGACGGTGACCCACGATCCCTTCCTGCTCCAGTTCATGCACCGCTGGTGGGCCTGGGTCGCCGTCGGCGCGCTGGTGTGGCTCGCGAGGGCCGTGCGCAAGGTGGACCGCTTCGCCTCGATCGCCGTTCATGCCGCCTTCGGCACGATGGTGCTGCTCGGCATTGCCACCGTGATGAGCGAGGTTTCGCTCTGGGTCGCCGCCTCGCACCAGCTGGTCGGGGCGCTGACCGTGGCGGCGACGGCGCGGGCGATGCACAGCCTCGGCACGGCGCGCAGGACCGCGGCATGAGCGGCGCGGCGCTCGTGTGGTGCCCCTATCCCGACGCCGAGAGCGCCCGCGCGGCGGCCGATGCCCTGCTCGATGAGGGCCTGATCGCCTGCGCCAACATCCTCCCCGCCATCGAGAGCCGATTCATCTGGCAGGGCGCGCGCGCCTCAGGGAGCGAGGTGGGGGTGCTGTTCAAGACCACCGCGACGCGTCTGGAGGAGGTCGTCGCGCGCCTGGGCGAACTCCATCCCTACGAGACGCCAGCCATATTCGGGTGGCAAGTTGATGAAGTCCATTCCGCCACGCTGCAATGGCTTGCGGGAGGCGTTTCAACCTAGCGGTATTATTTTACCGTATCGCAAAAACCGCGCTTTTGCTTGACTTCGGACCGCCCCGGCGACATTTGCGCCGCACTTCCCCGCCGGTCGATGGCCGAAGGGGTGATTCTTGGCGGACATCGCCCGGCAGGAACAGTTTCGAACCAAGGACACATGCCATGAAGGCGCTCAGCAAGCAGACCCGGTCGATCAAACCGGCCGAGGTCGAGAAGAACTGGCACATCATCGACGCCGACGGCCTCGTCGTCGGCCGCCTCGCCGCGATCATTGCCAACATCCTGCGCGGCAAGCACAAGCCGAGCTACACCCCGCACGTCGACTGCGGCGATCACGTGGTCGTCATCAACGTGGAGAAGGTGAAGTTCACCGGCAACAAGATGGGTGACAAGGTCTATTACAAGCACACCGGTCACCCCGGCGGCATCAAGGAAACCACCCCGGCCAAGGTGCTGGGCGGCCGTTTCCCCGAGCGCGTGCTGGAGAAGGCCGTGGAGCGCATGATCCCGCGCGGCCCCCTCGGCCGCCAGCAGATGAAGGCGCTGCACCTCTATGCCGGCACCGAGCATCCCCATGACGGCCAGAAGCCGCAGGTGCTCGACGTCGCTTCCATGAACCGCAAGAACAAGGTGGCCGCATAATGGCTGACGAAACCACCACCGTCTCGGATCTCGCCGATCTCAAGGACATCGCCGGCAACGCGCCCCAGGGCGACGCCGCCGAAATCGCCCGCGTCGCCGCCCCGCTGCGCGACCGCGAGGTCGACGCCCAGGGCCGTTCCTACGCCACCGGCCGCCGCAAGGACGCGGTCGCCCGCGTGTGGGTCAAGCCCGGCACCGGCAAGATCATCGTCAACGGCAAGGACCAGGAAGCCTATTTCGCGCGTCCGACCCTGCGGCTGATCATCAACCAGCCTTTCACCATCACCGAGCGTGACGGCCAGTACGACGTGATCGCCACCGTGCGCGGCGGCGGTCTCTCGGGCCAGGCGGGCGCCGTCAAGCACGGCATCGCCCAGGCGCTGACCAAGTACGAGCCCGAGCTGCGCAGCACCGTCAAGGCGGCCGGCTTCCTCACCCGCGACAGCCGCGTGGTCGAGCGCAAGAAGTACGGCAAGGCCAAGGCCCGCCGCAGCTTCCAGTTCTCGAAGCGCTAAGCCTCACCCAGCTTCCGGTACCCGGAAAGATCAAGGGCGGCCCCCGCAAGGGAGCCGCCCTTTTTCGCTGCCCTGTGCCTCGGGGTCAGCGTTGCAGCAAGAGCAGTCCGAAGGACAGGCCGCTGCCGCCGAAGAACAGCGGCCACGACCAGTAGACGCGCGCATCGGCGACATCGACGAGGTGGATCGCGAGCGGCCCGGCGCTCGAGCCCTGCGACCCGATCACGAGCGCGATGGTCGCCGAGAGGATCGCGCCGAGCGTCAGAGACTTGATCAGATCCATCATCGCTCCCCTTGAGACAAACCCGACAGCCGGCGGGCCGCACCCGCGGGGGGAGCGCGCCGACCCGCGGCATTTCACCAACGAAAGCTTAACGCGGAGCATGGGGAAAAGGTTAAGCCGCGCCCCGGGAAGGTTACCGGGCCGGGCGGGGCCGCCCCCCGCGTGGCCGGTCAATGCACCGGCGGATCGACCTCGGGCACCCGCTCGATGGGCGCGACCGGCTCGCCCGGGGCGCGGGGCGGGGTCGCGTCCTCGGGCACGTCGGCGATCATCATCTCGGGGGTCGGCACGTTCTCGAGATTGCGCACCGTCACGCCGAGCTGGTCGCCGTCCCAGGTGAGCTCGTTGAAGCTCGGCGGGGTGGAGCGCACGCGCTGCGAGAGGGTGCCCGCGCCGATCATCCGCACCGTCCCTTGCGCGGTCGGCTCGGCGATGTCGAAGGCGTCGTGGACGTGGCCCGAGAGCACGCCCAGCACCCCGCGCCGCGCGAGTTCGGTGAGCGCCTTCTCCCCGCCGTGGGTGAGCGCGGTGCCGTGGGTGCCGACCTCGCGCAGCGGGTGGTGGACCGCGACCAGCACCCGCGTGCCCCGGGGCAGGCGGTCGATCGCGGCGAGGCACGCCTCCAGAGCCGGCGCCGTCACCCAGCCCTTCGACCAGTTGGTGCGCGGCTGCCAGCGCCGCACCGTCTTCAGCGGCACGATCGCGAGGCCCGGCAGGTTGATTTCCCGCTCGACCACCGCCTTCATCCCCTCGAAGCGCTTGTAGGGGGTGAGGAAGCGCTCGATCAGGTTGAAATAGGGCATGTCGTGGTTGCCGATGCTGATCGTCACCGGCACGTCGAGCGCATTGACCCAGCGGGTCGCGGCGGCGAACTCGTGATGGCGGGCGCGCATCGTGTGGTCACCGGTGATGACGACGGCGTCCGGGCGGCGGGTGGCGATCTCGTCGCGGACCCAGGCGAGCGCGCGCTTGTCCTCCAGTCCGAAGTGGATGTCGGACAGGTGGAAGAGCAGGAGGGGTTCAGAGCTCATGGGAGGTGGCTAACAGATCGACGCCGCAAGGCTCTACCCTGAAGCAGGAATTCGAGGCACATTCAGCCGGTTCGCCGTCGATAAGGCACGCCAGGGGGGAGCCGTCGGCACTGGCGAGGGTGACGCGCTCGGCGATGCCGAGGCGGTCGTGCGGTCCCTCGCGGAAGCGGCGGCGCAGCAGCGCCCAGGCCTGCCCCGCGTAGTCGAGCGGTGCTTCGGCATAATAGCCGTCGATCTGGATGCCGTGCTCGCCCGGGGTCAGCTCGACCAGCGGATAGCCGCCTTCGCGCGTCGCCCGGCGATCGGTGACGATGATCCCGGCAGCCTCGGTGGTGTGGCGGATCGCCTCGACCGTCTCCTTGGCCATGTCGGCGATGGCGAGGCTGCGCATCGATTCGCGCACCCGGCTCCACGCCGTGCCGGGGCCGACCAGCAGGCCGGCGAGCGCAACCCCGGCATCGCAGGCCACGCAGTCCGGCCGCCGGGCGCGGGCGCCGCCATTGGCCGCGATGTCGAGGATGAGGTCGACGTCGAGCGTACGGTGGAGGCGCAGCGGCAGCAGGTTCATCGTTCCGCCCGGCAGCGCCAGGACCTTGCCGGACCATCCGGCGAGCGCATTGATCGCGCCGCTCATGGTGCCGTCGCCGGTGTAGATCACGAGGAGCTCGATCCCCGCCGCCTCGAGCGCGGCGCGGGTCGGCAGCGGGTCGTCGGGGAAGGCGATCACCCGGTCGACCTGCCAGCCCCGCTCGCCGAGCGCGGCGCAGAGCCTCTGCGCGGAACTGCTCTCGTTGCTTCCGCTCGCCGGGTTGACGAGGAGCCAGCAGCGCGTGTTCGCTTCCATCGGCGTGTCAGGCTCCCTCGCGCACGTCAGACCCGGCCACTCAGGATCAGCCACGCCGCGCCGGCATTGACCGCGGTGTAGACGGCATAGGCCCACGCATAGCCGGGCCATCCCTCGACCGATAGCAGCAACGCGAAGAACAGCACCGCGAATTCGCTCACCAGTGAGGCGCGGCGGCCGAGCCGCTGGCTGGCCTGCGGCAGACGCACGAACATCGGGTGCCCGCGGGCGAAGACCGCCCCGTTGATCGCGAAGTTGGCGATTCCCAGCACGAAGATGATGACGGTCGCCAGGCTCATGGCCGCACTATGGGCCTGCGCCGGTCGATTGGAAACCGCCTTTGGTCGCCCGTTTCGCGCCTTTCGTCACATCGCCCCCGCGCCGGTCGACGGCGAAGCGCGGGTTGATCGAAGGTCGGATGCGGGGCCTCGGGAGCCGGCGTATCAGGGGTTTCAGCAGGACGCTTGGCACTCCCCGGATCGGACCCCCGCCCGATCTCAAGTCCCTGCATTTATTGGAGGAATGAGAGATGAAGCCCCTTGCGAAAATGATCACGAGTACATTTGCCACCCTCGGCGTCGCCGGCCTTGCCGTCACTCCCGCGCTCGCCGCGACGGGTGGGTCGCCGGTGGTGAAGACCGTCTCGGTCCCGACCCACGACCTCGACCTCGGCACCGTCAAGGGCCAGCGCATGCTCGACAACCGGGTCGAGCGGGCGGTGCGCACGGTATGCCGCTCGACCAGCCTCGAGAACGGCTCGCGCATCCTGAGCCAGGATGCTCAGAACTGCCTCGCCAAGGCGCGCGCCGATGCCCGGCAGCAGGTCGCCGCGCTGGTGAGCGACGAGCAGCGCGGCGGTTGAACCGCGCAGTGCTTTCCCTGCGCCACCTCGCGGCGCAGGCATACGGCCCGAACCCTTCCAGTCCCGGGGTTCGGGCCGTTCTTTTTGCCAGAAGGGAAAGGTGGCTTGGCCGACGGGCGCGCTGATCCTCAGCGGCCCGCCATCGCCTTGACCCGCGTCAGATAGGTGCGCCCAATGCGCAGCGCCTCGCCGTTCACCAGCTCCGCCGACCACACGCCCAGCCCGTCGTGGCGAAGGCCGCGGATGTGGTCGCGCCGCAGGATCGTCGAGCGGTGGATGCGGATGAACTGCTCGGGGTCGAGCCGCTCCTCGAGGCCGGCGATGGTCTGGAGCAGCAGGTAGGAGCGCCCGCTCTCGGGCCCGCCGACATGCAGCCGCACATAGTCGCGCTCGGCATCGATCTGGTGGACCTCGCTCACCGCGATGCGCAGCAGCTCCGACCGGTGCGGCACCCACAGCTCGTCGAGATAGCGGCCGGTCTTCTGGCGGCGCTGGCCGCGGCGGGCGACCGCGCGCTCGATCGCGCGCTCCAGCCGCTCGGCGGAGACGGGCTTCAGGACATAGTCGACCGCCTCGAGATCGAAGGCCTCGACCGCGAAGTGATCGTGGGCGGTGACGAAGATCACCACCGGCGCCTGCGGCTGTTCGGCGAAGTGGCGCGCCACCCCGAGGCCGTCGAGTTCCGGCATGGTCATGTCGAGCAGCACGAGGTCGGGTTGCAGCTTCTCGGCAAGGCGCAGCGCGGCGGCGCCGTCGCTGGCGGTACCGACCACGCGCACCTGCGGAATCTCCGCGCAGATCACCTGCACCCGCTCCACCGCGAGCGGCTCGTCGTCGACGATCAGGGTGCGAAGGGCTGCGGTCTCGGTGTCGGTCTCATGCATGGCGGTTCGCTTGATGACTCAAGGGGCGTGACAAGGGAATACGGATTTCGGTGCAATAGCCGCCCGGCACCGGTCCCGAGGTGAAGCCGATGTCGGGGCCGAAGCGCGCCTCCAGCCGGTCGCGAACATTGGCGAGGCCGATGCCAAAGCCGTGGTCGGTGCCCTGCGGGACCCCCGGCCCGTCGTCGCCGACGGTGATGACGAGGCGGTCGAACTCCTCGCGCGCGGCGAGCGTGATCGTCACCGGGCGCGAGACGGGGGAGACGGCATACTTCACCGAATTCTCGACCAGCGGCTGGAGGATCATTCCCGGCACGCGGCAATCCTCGAGATCCTCCGGCAGGTCGAAGACGCACACCAACCGCGTGGGGAAACGCACCGCCTCGATGTCGAGATAGAGCTTCTGCAGGTCGAACTCGTCGCGCAGGGAGACATCGGCGGTCGGATCGGTGGCGAGCGAGTGACGGTAGAAGCGGCTGATGGTCTGGATCATCCGCTCGGCGGTCGCGGCCTTCCCCGTCATCACCAGCGCGGACAGGGAGTTGAGCGTGTTGAACAGGAAATGCGGGTTCACCTGGTAGCGCAGCGACCTGAGCTCGGCGGCCTTGGCGGCCGAGCGGAACTGCTCCTCGCGGCGCTGGGCGGCGCGCGCCTGCACCCCGGCGAGCAGCGCGAAATAGGTCGAGGCCCAGGCGAGCAGCAGGAAGTAGCGCCCCAGCGCCACGTCGAGCAGTTTGCGCCAGAAATCGGCCTCCGCCGGTGCGATCATCACGGGCTGGGTGCCCACCACGTCGCTGTTGTCGGCGGGTCGCTGTCCCGCAGGGCTGACCCGCCGGATCGGCACGTCGACAAGCAGGTTGCCGCTTTCGTCCCGCCGCAGGTTGAGGTTGTACTTCTTGGCGTAGAGCCGCTCCTGCGCCAGCTCGATGTCGCGGAACATCCACTGGTTGACCTGCCCGATGGCGAGCGCGATCGGGAAGGCCAACGCCAGCGCGGCAGCGATCTTGAGCCACAGCGCGCGGGAATCGAACAGGCGGAGGAGCAACCACAGCACGATCGTCAGCATGACGCCGACGGCGGTGATCACCATCCGCCGCCAGCCGAGCTCCCACTGGAGGCTGACATCGAGCACGAGGCTGCTGCGCAAGGTGGTGAGCGCGAAATAGGTCGCCCACAGCACCACCATGGATAAGATCACCGTGCGGAAGGGCACGGTCGCGGGGGGCTCACCGGAAGCGGCTGCGCTGGGCAGGTTCATCGTCATCTTGCCCAAGGGCGATAGCGCCCCGCCGGCGCCGTGGCTACCGGCCAGGGCGCATGTCGTCGGGCCGACTCGCGCCTTGGTCGAATGATGAACGGTTGTTCAGGCTCGACCGGCGCCGGGTTCAGTCGCGCGGGCGGATCATGTCGGTCGGAACCACCCACTCGGCAAACTGCTCCTCGGTGAGGAGGCCGAGCTCGAGCGCGGCTTCCTTGAGGGTCGTCCCTTCGGCGTGCGCCTTCTTCGCGATCTTGGCCGCGTTGTCGTAGCCGATGTGCGGGTTGAGCGCGGTCACCAGCATCAGGCTTTCGTTCAGAAGCTGGGTGATGCGGGTGGTGTTCGCCTCGATCCCGACCACGCAATTGTCGGTGAAGGCATGGGAGGCATCGCCGATCAGCTTCATCGACTGGAGCACGTTGTAGATGATGACGGGCTTGAACACGTTGAGTTCGAGATGCCCGTGCGATCCGGCCACGGTCACCGCGGTGTGGTTGCCCATCACCTGCGCGCAGACCATCGTCATCGCCTCGCACTGGGTCGGGTTGACCTTGCCCGGCATGATCGAGGAGCCGGGCTCGTTGGCCGGAAGCGACAGCTCGCCGAGGCCAGAGCGCGGGCCCGAGCCGAGCAGGCGGATGTCGTTGGCAATCTTCATCAGGCTGACCGCGAGGACATTCAGCGCCCCCGAGATCTCCACCATCGCATCATGCGCCGCGAGCGCCTCGAACTTGTTGGGCGCCGTGACGAAGGCGTGGCCGGTCTCGGCCGCCACTTCCGCCGCGAAGGCGGTGTCGAAGCCGACCTTGGCGTTGATGCCCGTGCCGACCGCCGTGCCGCCCTGCGCCAGCTCGAGCACGCGCGGCAGCGCCGCCTCGATGCGGGCGATGCCGTAGGCGATCTGCTGCGCATAGCCCGAGAACTCCTGCCCGAGCGTCATCGGGGTCGCGTCCTGGAGGTGGGTGCGGCCAATCTTCACGATGTCGGCGAACTCCTTCGCCTTGGCATCGAGCGCGCCGTGCAGCTTCTTCAGCGCGGGGAGCAGGTGATCGAGCGCCTCGCTCGCCGCCGCGATGTGCATGGCGGTGGGGAAGGTGTCGTTCGACGACTGGCCCATGTTGCAGTGATCGTTGGGGTGGACGGGGCTCTTGCCGCCCTTGTTGCCGGTCAGGATCTCGTTCGCGCGGCTCGCGATCACCTCGTTGGCGTTCATGTTCGACTGGGTGCCCGAGCCCGTCTGCCACACCACCAGCGGGAACTGGTCGGCGAGCGTCCCGTCGATCACCTCGCGTGCGGCGGTCACGATCGCTTCGCCGAGCTTCGCGTCGAGCACGCCCAGCTTCATGTTGGCCTTCGCTGCCGCGAGCTTCTGCACGCCGAGCGCACGCACCAGCGCGGGGGGCATCCGCTCGCCGCCGATCGGGAAGTTGACGATCGAGCGCTGCGTCTGCGCGCCCCAGTGGACGTGCGCGGGCACCGCGACCTCGCCCAGCGAATCGGTTTCGATCCGCACCTCGCCGTCCGCCTTCGTCATGTCACTCATCGAACCGATCCCTCTCTAAGTCGAATACAAGCACAAGGCTTCGGGCGCTTCCCTAAGCACCGGCGGGCGCTTTGGTCAAAGGCGTAAAATCGCTGCGCGCATGAGGCCGCTTCATGGGGCAAGCCCCTTGGAAGCGGCCCCGCGCAGGTCTAAGGAGAGGGTTGACGGACTGTATTGCATCCCTAATACAGTGATCCCGAGAGAACACGCACACATCATGACGACGACCCTTCCCGACACCGCCCGCGCCCGCCGCGCGATGATCGACAGCCAGCTGCGCACCAGCGGCGTCAACGAGGAATACGTGCTGGCCCGGATGCTGGCCGTGCCGCGCGAGGACTTCCTGCCCGCCGACAAGGGCGCGCAGGCCTATATCGACCGGGCGGTGATGCTGGGCGAGCAGGGCCACCTCGCCGCGCCGCTGTTCTACGGCAAGCTGCTGGTCGAGGCCGCGCCCCTCCCGGCGGACCGGGTGCTGGTGGTGAACGGCGGGACCGGCTACCTCGCCGCCCTGCTGCGCCCGCTCGTCGCCGAGCTCGACGAGGTCTCCGCTGCCGAGGCTGCCGCCGGAGGCGGGACGGGCACATACAGCCTGATCCTCGTCGACGGCGCGATCGAGCAGCTGCCCGAGAGCCTCGCCGCCAAGCTCGCCGACGAGGGGCGGATCGTCACCGGCCTCGTGCTGCGCCAGGTCACCCGCCTCGCCGCCGGACGCCGGACCGCTGGGCAGGTCAACCTCCAGCCGGTCGAGGATCTCGGCATCCCCGTGCTCCCCGCCTTCGCCGCGCCCAAGGGCTGGACCTTCGCGTGAACCTCGCCTCTGCCCCGTTGCGGCTGGCCGGATCGGCGAGCCTGCTGGCGCTCGCCGCCTGGACCGGCCCCGCGCGGGCCGACAACCTGCGCGAGGCGCTGGTCGCCGCCTACACCACCAACCCCACCCTCGAGGCGGCGCGCGCCAACCAGCGCGCCACCGACGAGGGCGTGCCGATCCAGCGCGCGCAGGGCATCCCCTCGCTCAACGTGACCGCGACGCACATCGAGTTCATCCAGCAATCGGCCAACGCCTTCGCCGCGCCTGATCGCAATCTCGGCGTGAACGCCCAGTTCCTCGTGCCGGTCTATTCGGGCGGCGCGGTGCGCAACGGCATCGCCGCGGCGCGCAACCGCGTCGAGGCGGGGCAGGCCGACCTGCGCAACACCGAGAGCACGCTCTTCTCCCAGGTGGTCGCCGCCTACATGGACGTGCTGCGGACCGAGGCGCTGGTGGCGCTGGCGCGGAACAACGTGGCGGTGCTGCGCACCAACCTCGAGGCGACCAGCGACCGGTTCCAGATCGGCGACCTCACCATCACCGACGTCGCCCAGTCGCGCTCGCGCCTCGCGGTCGCCGAGGGTGACCTGCAGACCGCCGAGGCCAATCTCATCAACGCGCGCGAGACCTATATCCGTCTCGTCGGCCGCGAGCCCGGCGAACTCGACGCGCCCCCGCCGTTGCCGGGCCTGCCCGATTCCGTGGGCGAGGCGATCGTCACCGCGCTCGAGAACAACCCCAACCTCATCGCCGCCAAGGAGCGCGCCGAGGCGGCGGGCTTCGACACGCGGGTCGCGGGATCGGGCCGGCTGCCGACGGTGAGCGTCTTCGTGAACGGGGACTATTCGGACTTCTTCGGCACGCTCGGCGGGCCGATCTCGGCGAACTTCCTCCAGCGCGAGACCACGGCCAACGCGGGCGTGCGGGTGACCGTGCCGCTGTTCCAAGGCGGCCTGCCCGCCGCGCAGCAGCGCCAGGCCGGCGCGCGCGAGAGCGCCGCGCTCGAGGACGTGATCGCCGCCGAGCGCCAGATCATCGCCGAGACCCGCGCGACCTATGCCAACTGGCAGGCCGCGAACGGCGTGATCCGCAGCGCCCAGGCCGCGGTAGAGGCCGCCGAGCTCAGCCTCGAGGGCGTGCGCGCCGAGAACTCGATCGGCAACCGCCAAGTGCTCGACGTGCTCAATGCCGAGCAGGAACTGGTCAACGCCCGCGCGCAGCTCGTGACGGCGCGGCGCAATGCCTATGTCGCCGGCTTCAACCTCCTGGCACTGATGGGCCGGGCCGAAGCGCGCGATCTCAACCTCGACACCGGGGGACCGCTCTACGACCCGACGATCAACGCGCGGCGGGTGAGCAGCAAGATGTGGGACTGGGACCGCGACCCCGAACCTGCGCCGAATTCGACCAGCACCGTTGACATTCCCCCCGCCACGGCAACAATCGGCCCGCAATTGCTGCCCGGCGAGTGATCGGCGGTCCCGATTCGGGACGCCGCGCGGGCATTCAGACGGGGCATGGGAATGGCGCAGGACAACACCGGTCAGGGCGGCGAGGCTTCGGTCGAGGAGATCCTCGAATCGATCAAGAAGGTCATCGCCCGCGACAATCGCGTCGGCGCGCTCGAGGCGCGGCGGCGGCGGATGCTCGTCTCCGAGGAGTCCGAGGGTGAGCCCGCGCCGCTGCTGCGCACCCCGCGCGTGCGCGACAGCGAGGAGGTGCTCGACCTGTCCGACATGGAAGTGCCGGAGGAGCCCTCCGCCCTGCCGCTCGAACCGGCCGAGGAAAGTCCGCTGATCGCCGAGACGGTGCGTGACGCCATGCAGGAGAACCTCGCCGCGCTCGCCATGCTCGCCGAGCCGCCCGCGCGCCCGCAGATCGTTCGCTCGGGCGAGACCTCGCTCGAGGGGCTGACCCGCGAACTGCTGCGCCCGATGCTCGCCGAATGGCTCGAGGCGAACCTGCCGGCGATGGTCGAGCAGCTGGTCCAGGCCGAAATCGCGCGGATCGTCGGCAAGCGCCGCTGAAGGGTTCCACTCGCGCGGCGGGCAGGCTAGTCCTGCCGCCATGCTTCGCCCCCTGACCTCCGGCGCCCTGATCGCCGCCGCCGCACTCCTCGCCGCCCCGCTCGCCGCGCAGGAGACCCCCGCTACCGCCACCGCCCCCGCACAGGCCGAGGCACCCGCGATTCCCGGCCTGGCCGCCCGGCCGATGAGCGCGCAGGACCTCGTCACCCTGCCGCGGCTCGGCGCCCCCGCTGCCAACGCCGAGGGGACGCTCGCGGTCTACAGCGTCACGGTCACCGACCCCGCCAGCTTCTCGCGCAGCCCGACGCACTACCTCATCGACCTCGCCACGCGCGGCGCCGCTCCCGTCCCGCTGACGTTCGGAATCCGGGCCTCGGGCCTCGCCTTCGGAGCGGACGGCCACCTCTACTTTCTGAGCGGCGAGAGCCCGGACAAGTCCGCCGAGGCGCGCAGCCGGGTGTGGCGCGCCTCTGTGGCGAGGGACGGCACCCTCGGCACCCCGCAGCTGGTCGCGGATGCGCCGGGCGTCGAGATCGCCGGCTTCAAGCTCGCGCCGCGCGGCGATGCTATCGCCCTGTGGGGCGAGGTGCCGCGCGATTGCCCGCGCTTCGGCTGCCCCGACGCCAGGGCGCGCCACCTCCCCGGCCCCGGCACCGGGCGGCTCTACGAGGGCACCGACGGCTTCGTGCGTCACTGGGACCGCTGGGCGACGCCCGGCGTCCACAACCGCATCTTCGTCTTCCCCCTCGCGAACGGGACCGCTCAGGGCGAGGGCGTGCCGGTCGACGGGACGGACCCTGCGACCGGGATCACCGCCGACACCCCGACCATGCCCTTCGGCGGGGCCGAGGAGATCGCCTTCTCCCCCGACGGCACGCGGCTCTACTTCACCGCGCGGCTCGCCGATGGGCAGGAGCCCGCCTCGACCAATCTCGACATCTACGTCTCCGACCTCACCGGCGCCGCGCCGCGCCTGCTGACGGCGGACAACGCCGCCACCGACACCACCCCCGTCCCCTCGCCCGACGGCCGGCAGCTCGCATGGCTGGCGATGGAGCGGCCGACCTACGAGGCCGACCGGCTCTCGGTGCGGCTGATGGACCTCGCGAGCGGCACGGTGCGCAACCTCACCGCCGGCACCGACCTCAGCTTCGGCAGCCTCGCCTGGGCGGCGGACGGCCGGAGCCTGATCGCCACCGCGCAGAAGGTGCTCGACACCCCCGCCTTCCAGATCGACGTCGCGAGCGGCAGGGTCACGGAGCTGAACCTCATGGCCGGGAACGAGGCGCATATCGCGAACCTCGTGCCGCTGCCCAGGGGCGGGGCGCTGTTCACGCGGGATTCGGTGGGGAGCCCGGCCGAGCTGTTCCTCTCGGACGGCATGGGCCAGGCCCGCCCGCTCACCGACGTCGCCACCAGCCGCATGGGGGAGCTGGCGAACATCGTCACCCGCCGCTTCAGCTTCACCGGCGCGAACGGCGACACGGTGTGGGGCCAGATCACCCGCCTCGCCGACCAGACCGGACCGATCCCTGCGCTCCTCTACATCCACGGCGGGCCGCAGGGGAGCTTCAACGACGCCTGGTCGACCCGTTGGAACCCGCGCGTGACCGCGAGCCAAGGCTATGCGGTGATCTCCATCGATTTCCACGGCTCGACCGGCTACGGCCAGGCCTTCACCGACGCGATCAACCGCGACTGGGGCGGGGCACCTCTGGAAGACCTCCAGAAGGGGCTCGAGGCCGCGCTCGCGCTCGACACCCAGATCGACGGCACCCGCGCCTGCGCGATGGGGGCGAGCTACGGCGGCTACATGGTGAACTGGATCGCCGGCATGTGGCCCGACCGCTTCCGCTGCCTCGTCAACCACAACGGGCTGTTCGACACCCGCGCCTTCGCCCACACCACCGAGGAGCTGTGGTTCCCGCACTGGGACTTCGGCGGCTCCTACGAGGAGGCGCGCGAGACCTACGAGCGCTGGAACCCGGCGAACCATGTCGACAAGTGGCAGACCCCGATGCTGGTGGTGCTGGGCGAGAAGGACTTCCGCGTGCCCTACACACAAGGGCTCGGCGCCTTCACCATCCTGCGCCAGCGGAACATTCCCGCGCAGCTCCTCGTCTTCCCGGACGAGAACCACTGGGTGCTGAACGCCCGGAACTCCGTCCAGTGGCACAACACCGTCTTCGCCTGGCTCGACCGCTGGCTGAAGCGGGACGGAGCGGAGTGAGCCGGCAGGAGCTCGCCGCGGCCGCGCATTCGCTCGCCAAGCATTACGGCGATCCGGCGGGGGGCACCGCGATCGGGCGGCACATCCTGCTGTGCGCCGTGTCGGACAAGCAGAAGTGCTGCTCGCGCGAGGCGGGGGAGGAGGCCTGGGCCTATCTCAAATCGCGACTCAAAGAGTTGGGGCTGGTCGGCCCGCGGCGCGGCGAGGAGAGCCGGCGCGGCGCGGGCGGCGGGGTGCAGCGCACCAAGGCGGACTGCTTCCAGATCTGCGCCGCCGGGCCCATCGCGGTCGTGTGGCCGGACGGGGTGTGGTATCACTCGTGCGGCCCCGCGGTGCTCGAGCGGATCATCCAGGAGCACCTGATCGAAGGCCGGCCGGTCGAGGACTACCGCCTCCACCCGGCCTGCGAAAACTAGTCCTCCCTGGGGCTCCAGAACTCGTCCCGGCTCGGCATCTGGTTGTCGACCGACTCGTCGTGCCCTGTCCCGTTGGAGAGGAACACGAGGCCCATCAGCCCGCCGCCGAGCAGCATGGTGAGGCTGATCCCCAGCGCCACCGCGATGTAGAAGTGCACCGAGATCGCCCCGTTGTAGGCGAACAGCAGGGCCATCGCGATCCCCACCGTCAGCACCGTCGCGGCGAGCAGCAACTTCATGATCCGGCGGTAGCGCGCCCAGGCATGGGCGGCGTTGGCGGGATCGTCGAGCGGGGATTTGCGGGTCATTCCTCCGACATGGCGTGCCTGCCCCTACTTGGCAACGCGCGAAAGCCGCAAGGGGCGCTGCTTGCGGTGCAAGACCCTCGCGGCACCCCCGCATCGATTCGCCTTTTGCCGAGAATCATGGCACTTTCCTTGCCCGGAGTGAGAGGAAGCCTGCCATGAACATCGCCCACATCATCGCCCTGCGCGATCCCGCCGAGATCATCGCCTGCGACTGCGCCACCCCTGTCTCGGAAGTGGTCCGCACGCTCGCCACCCGCCGCATCGGCGCCCTGCCGGTGCTGAAGGGGGGCCGCGTGGTCGGCATCGTGTCGGAGCGCGACGTGATCTACTGTCTCGGCGCACGCGGCGCGGAGTGTCTCGACGTGGCCGTGGAGGAGATCATGACCTCGCCTGCGATCACCGTCGAGCCCGCGACCACGGTCGATGAGGCGCTCGCCATGATGACCCGCCGCCGCTTCCGCCACTTCCCCGTGGTGGAGAACGGCGAACTCGTCGCCTTCATCTCGATCGGCGACCTCGTGAAGCACAAGATGGACGAGGTGCAGCACGAGGCCGAGGCGCTGCGCAACTACATCCAGGCTGTCTGATCGCTTGAGGAAAGCCCGCCCGCGCCCTAGATTGGGGACATGACCGCCCAGCCCCTCACTCTCACCCCCTCCGCCGCCAAGCGGGTGGCCTTCATCGCAAGCAAGCAGTCGCGCCCGGCGATATTGCGCCTCGCGGTGGAGGGCGGGGGGTGTTCCGGCTTCCAGTACAGGTTCGACCTCGCCGAGGGGGCGGAGCCCGACGACTCCGTGTCGGAAACCGACGGCGTGAAGCTGGTGGTCGATCCCGTCAGCCTCGACCTGATCGCGGGGAGCACAGTCGACTTCGTGGAATCGCTGGGCGGCGCGGCCTTTAAGGTCGAGAACCCGCAGGCCGCGGCCGGCTGCGGCTGCGGCGCCAGCTTCGGGATTTGAGTTAGACCCGCGCGGGCCTTTCGGGCATCAGGGCGCGCATGAAGATCGCCACCTACAACATCAACGGCATCAAGGCCCGCCTGCCGCGGCTGCTCGAGTGGCTGGAGGAAACCCGCCCCGCGGTCGCCTGCCTGCAGGAGATCAAGTCGCAGGACGAGGGCTTCCCGGCCTCCGAGATCGAGGCGCTGGGCTACACCGTGCTCGTCCACGGGCAGAAGGCCTTCAACGGCGTCGCGATCCTGGTCGACACGGCCGCGGGCTACGCCTGCACTGAGGTGCGCCGCGGCCTCGGCATCCCCGGCCCCAATGAGGGCGACGAGGAGCAGGCGCGCTATCTGGAAGCCGATGTCTCGGGCATCCGCATCGCCTGCCTCTACCTCCCCAACGGCAACCCGCACCCGGGGCCTAAGTTCACTTACAAGCTCGCGTGGATGGAAAGGCTGCGTGCGCGCATGGCCGAGATCTGGGCCGAGGAGGTCCCGGCGGTGGTGCTCGGCGACTTCAACGTCATCCCGCATGACGACGATGTGTGGTCGGTGAAGGCAATGGCGTCCGACGCGCTGATGCAGCCGGAGAGCCGCGCCGCCTATGCCCGCATCCTCGCCGACGGCTGGGTCGACGCGGTGCGCACCCACAACCCGCGCGGCGGGGTGTGGACCTATTGGGACTACCAGGCGGGCGCATGGCAGCGCGACCACGGCTTCCGGATCGACCACATCCTGCTCTCGCCCGAATGCGCCGACCGGCTCGAGGCCTGCGGCGTCGACAAGGCGCACCGCGGCCGCGAGAAGGCCAGCGACCACGCGCCTGTCTGGGTCAGGCTTTCAGCCTGATCCTCGCCGCATTTCGCGCTACGCGCGAGCGGCTGCGGGCGCCCGTTCGGGCTTGCGGCGCTGCGCGCCGGATCCCGCACTCAAGCAGCGCAGCGGTAGGACGACAAAGGCGCGGCGAGGATCAGCGATAGAAGATATGCGTGTCGATCTGCGCGAGGCGGACCTTGCGCTGGCTCCAGCCGGGACGGACGTAGCGGGCGTGGAAGAACACCGCGTCACCGACCTCGGATTCCCATAGGCCCTTGTCGGCGATCCGCGCCACCGCGACCGCGCGGCGCCAAGCGGGGGACCCCTCGCGCACCCGCGGCATCGAACGTCCGCGCATGAAGGAGAACTGGCCCGGCTGCGCCACCACGTCGCAATAGGAGCGCGGGAAGCGGCCGTCCTCGGTCCTGTTGACGATCACCTGGGCGACCGCGAGCTGGCCATCGATCGGCTCGCCGCGCGCCTCGAAATAGACCGCGCCGGCAAGGCAGCGCATCTCCCGGTCGAGCGGTGCGGCGGTGTCGATCATGCCGACGAGCTCGTGGAGCGATCCGGCCTCGGTGAGCACCGGGGGTTCCGCCTCCGGAGCGGGAAGGGGAGCGGGGGAGGGGCCGCGCAGGGGCTGCACCACCTCGCGCGAAACGAATTCGATCACCTGGGGCACCAGCTCGGGCTCGGGAGCCTCGGCGGGGGCGGGATCGGCTTGCTGGTCCTGCGTGGCCTCGGCCAGCGCGGCGGCCTCGGGGCCGGTCGGGATCAGCATGGCGGCGACAGCCAGCGCGGCAATCGCCGTGAAAGTGGTCGTTCTACGACTCATCAACTCTACTAATTCGGCGGTGAGCGCGCGCTGGCGCAGGCGGGAACCTTTCCCCTCCTTGCGGATTGGTGGTTCAAGAAAGCCTGCCGGCCGCCCCCCGTCTGCGTGCCGGCGATGCGGCCGAATTGCCGCCATGCCAGCCTGCGCGAGGAATTGGAGCGGGCCTTTGGCGGCGCTTGCCGTTTACGTCAACTCGATTCGTCGAGCGCGGCGATGAAGCGTTGCGGATCTGCGACATCAACTTCGATGATCCAGACATCGCTGTCCTGCTGGCGACGGCGGGCCAGATACTCGCCAAATTCCTGCGGTTTCTCAGCGTCTTCACGTTTCGTCGCAAGAAATTTGCGCGAACCGTCGAGCTGCGGCATCCTTTCGTGCAGCACGCCGCCCTCGCCGCGACACAGCGTTACCACGAGGATCGTGCCCGCATCGCGCTCGCCCTTCGCCAGAATGGTCGCGAAGCCGCCCTCGCTCTCGGCGAGGCGCACAATCGCGCTCGCCTCGAGATGGGCGGGGAGCCGGCCTTCCATGCCTAGAGCCCCGAAAGCCCGTCCGCGGCGTAGCCCGGCAGGCTCGAGAGCGGGATGCGCGAGCGCATGAAGGTGCCGGTGCCGCGGCCGATCTCCTCGCCCTCCGCGTCCACCAGCCGCGCCTCGGCGACGAAGACGCGGCGCCGCCCGCTTACCCACCGCCCCTCTGCCGTCACGGTCCCGGCGCGCACCGGCTTGGTGAAGTGGAGGTTGAAGCTGGTGGTCAGCAGGAAGCGGTCGGTCGCCAGGGTATTGGCGGCATAGAAGGCCGCATCGTCGAGCATCTTGAAATAGATCGTCCCGTGCGCCGCCCCGGCCGCGTGGTAATCCTCCGGGCTGACGGTGAAGGTCAGCTCCGAGCGCCCCTCGCCCGGGATGTGCAGCCGGCTCGCGAACTTGGTGTTGACCGGTGCGGAGGCATAAAGCCGCTCCAGCGCCCGGTAATGCTGCTGCGCCCCGGCGGCGGCGGGTCTCTCGTCACTCCCGGCCATGCGCAACTCGGATCGGATCAGGCCGCGGTGCGCAGGAACTGGTTGGTGAGCAGCGCATAGACCGCCTCGGTGTCGGGCGCATCCGCGAGCATCTGGAGCGTCGTCTCGTCGCGGGTCAGGCGCGAGATCGCGGCGAGCGCATGGAGATGCGTCGCCCCGGCGTTCTCGGGCGAGACGAGCCCGCACACCAGCGTCACGGGCCGCGAGTCGGCGGCGGCGAAGTCGATCGGCGCCTCGAGCCGGATCAGCGCCAGCGACGGGCGCCGGATGTCCTTCGCCCGGCAGTGCGGGATCGCCACCCCGCGGCCGAACCCGGTGCTCCCCAGCGCCTCGCGCGCCTCGAGGTTCTCCAGCACCTCAGTCTCGGCGAGGCCATAGGCTTCGGCGAGCAGCTGCGCGGTGCGGGCCAGAACCTTCGCCTTGGTGTCGAGCCTGGCGAACGCGATGGCCTGCGGCGAGAGAGCGAGGTTGACGTCCATTATGTCACGAGTCCCGGTTGGTTGGCCCCCACCTTAACCCCCAGGGAGCCCACAAAGGTCCCGTCCGGTCATGCCTTTCGCAAGACACCGCCGGGCAGGGGCGGAGCCCCTCCTGCTGCCGCCGTCTGGGCCTTTCAAGGAGAAGCGCCCGGCCTCCTCAGGCCGAAGCGGCGTTCCGGGGCCCTATCTCGGCTCGACCCATCCGATCGAGCCATCGGCGCGCCTGTAGACCATATTATGCCGTCCCGTGCCAGCATTTTTGAAGAACAGCGCGGTGGTGTTCCTGAGATCCATCAGCATCACGGCATCGGCGACGCTCGCGGTGGGGATGTCGACGCGGGTCTCGGCGATGACCAGCGGCGCGTCGGCGACGACGACCTCGTCCTCGTCCTCGACCTCCTCGACGGCGAAGATGGTGTAGGCGGCCTCCTCCTCCCCGCGCGCGTGATCGGCCTGCTCGTGACGGTCGGTGAGGCGGCGCTTGTAGCGGCGGAGCTGCTTCTCGATCTTCCCCACGGCCTCGTCGAAGGCGACATGGACATCATGCGCGGTGCCCTGCGCCTTGAGGATCAGCCCCTGCATCACGTGGGTGACGATGTCGCAGGTGAAGGCCCCCGCGGGCGCCTTGCCGAAGGTCACGTGGCTGGAGAGCGCGCGGTCGAAATACTTGTCGACGATCGCGCCGAGCCGGTCGCTCGCGTGCGCCTGCAGCGCGCTGCCGGTGTCCATCTGGTGGCCGGAAATCCGAATGTCCATGAAGCGTGTTCCTCCCGTCTGATGAGGATCCCAGAGTCAGGTAGTGAGGCTGCGCCGGGCGTCAGGCGGCCCAGATCGCGTCCTTGATTCCCGCGATGAAGGCGCGGTGGCGCTCCAGCTCCTCCGGGCTGGCAGCATGGGGGCGGGGCTCGCGCCGCGGCCGGTCCGGGGCGGGGCGATGCCACAGGGCGTCCTGCGCCGCGGCGGGGGCGGCGTCGAGAACCGGGACGGTGTCCGCCGGGCCGTCGACCAGCCCGAGCCCGATCTGCCGCCCGCCGGTCAGCTCGACATAGACCTGCGCGAGGAGTTCCGCATCGAGCAGCGCGCCGTGCTTTACACGGTGGCTGCGGTCGATCCCGTAGCGGGTGCACAGCGCATCGAGGCTGAGCTTGCCGCCGGGGTGCTTGCGGCGGGCGATGGCGACCGTATCGACCATCCGCTCCAGGCTCACGGGCGCGCGGCCCGCGAGCTCCAGCTCGTTGTTGAGGAAGCCGAAATCGAAGCCGGCATTGTGCGCGACCAGCGGCGCATCGCCGAGGAAGGCGAGCAGCTCGTCCGCCAGTTCGGCGAAGCGCGGCTTGGTCGCGAGGAAGGCGGCGCTGAGGCCGTGGACCCGCTCCGCCTCGACAGGCATGTCGCGATCGGGGTTGAAATAGGCGTGGAAGGTGCGCCCCGTCTCGACCCGGCCGATCATCTCGATGCAGCCGATCTCGACCATGCGGTCCCCGGTCTTGGGATCGAGCCCGGTGGTTTCGGTGTCGAAGATGATCTCGCGAAGATGGAGCGACATTTCAGGGACTATCCTCCCATGCCGCGGCACTTGCAAGGGGCGGTCTGCATCAAATTGAACATGTCACAGACCCGCAATCAGCGCCTCGACCGCGGCGCGGGTTTCCTCGAGCGAGGTGCCGGTGTCGATCACCCGGTCGGCACGCGCGCGCTTCTCGGCATCGGGCAGCTGCAGGCCGAGGATGTGGTCGAGCTTCTGCGCGGTCATCCCCGGGCGGGCGAGGACACGGGCGCGCTGGACCTCCTCGGGGGCGGAGACGACGACGACGAGGTCCACCGCCTCGTGCCCGCCGCGCTCGAACAGCAGGGGGATGTCGAAGACGACGGCGCGCCTGTCGCGGTTCGCCTCGAGGAAGGCCGCGCGCTTTGCGGCGACGGCGGGGTGGACGATGGCCTCGAGCCGCGCGAGCGCCTCCTTGTCGGCGAAGACCTGATGGCCGAGCCGGTCGCGGTCGACGCCCTCGGGCCCGGTCGATCCGGGAAAGGCGGCCTCGATCGCCGGGACGAGTTCGCCGCCCGGCCCCTGCATCGCGCGCACCTCGGCATCGGCGTCGAAGACGGGAATGCCGGCTTCGACGAACATGGCGGCGACGGTCGACTTGCCCATGCCGATGGAGCCGGTGAGGCCGATGATCCTGGGTGTGGTCATTGGGTCAGCAGGGCCCGCAGTTCGGCATCGTGCTCGCGCGGGGGCGGCTGGCCGAAGAAGTGCTCGAAGGCGATGGCCGCCTGCCCGATCAGCATCGAGAGCCCATCGATGGTGCGGTGGCCATGCGCACGGGCGCCTTGCAGAAAGGGCGTGTCGACTGGGGCGGTGACGATGTCGTAGGCGATGCTGCCGGGCGGGGCATGGCTCCAGTCGAAGGCGAGCGGCGGCTGCCCCGCCATGCCGAGGCTCGAGGCGTTGACGACAAGATCGAGGCACCCTTGTCTGTCGTCGAAGGCGAAGTCGGTGGGGTCCGCGAAGTGGGCGAGAGGGGCGACGTGGTGCTCGCCCTCAGGGGCCAGTTCGTCGAGCAATGCGCGCGCCTTGCCCGGGTCTCGCCCCGCGACGACCAGCGTGAAGCCCTCGCCAGCCAGCGCCTTGATGATCGCCCGCGCCGCACCCCCGGTGCCGAGGATGCGGGCCATGCGGAAAAAGTGGGCCTGTTCCAGATCGCGCTTGAGCGGCTCGAGGAACCCCTTTGCATCGGTGTTGGTGCCGCTTAGACCCCCCTCAGACCCCCGCTTGACCGTGTTCACCGCGCCGATTTCGCCCGCCGGCGGGTCGATCCGGTTGAGAAGCGGCATCACCGCCTGCTTGTGCGGCATCGTGACATTGCACCCGCGCCAGTCAGGGTCTTCGCGGCGAGCAGCGAGGTAGTCGGCAAGCCCTTCGGAGTGGACGTGGGCGGCGCGATATTCGGCGTCGATTCCCAGCTTGCCGAGCCAGAAGTTGTGCATTTTCGGGGACTTGGACTGGGCGATGGGATCGCCGATCACCTCGGCATAGGGGCAGGTCATGCGATCAGCACCCCATGTTCGCGCAGCGCGCCCAGCAGCGGCAGCAGCGGCATCCCGAGCACCGTGAACTGGTCGCCCTCGATCGCCTCGAAAAGCTGCACCCCCGGCCCCTCGATCCGGAAGGCGCCTACGGTGTGGCCGATCGCGGGCCACTCAAGCGCCAGATAATGCGCGATGAATTCATCCGAGAGGTCGCGCACGTGTAGGCGCGCCAGGCTCGCGTGGCTCCACTCGCACCCGCTATCGCGCACCAGCGCGGCGGCGGAATGCAGCTCCATCACCCTGCCGGAGAAAAAGCGCAGATGATCCGCCGCCTCCACGCGGCTCCCCGGCTTGTCGAAGCGGCGGCCTCCGCAGACGACCAGCGAATCGGATCCCAAAACAAGGGCTTGCGGGTGATCGGCCGCCACCGCCGCGGCCTTGGCGACGGCCAGCGCCTCGGCCACCTCCGCCGGGGAGGCATCCGCCAGCCCCGCCTCCACGGCCCGCTCGTCGATGTCGGCGGGGATGCTCTCGTAGGCGACGCCCGCGGCATCGAGCATCGCCCGGCGCGAGGAGGATTTGCTCGCCAGAATCAGGGTCATATCGGCTTGTCCACCCCGTCGATCCGCGCCGGGCGCCGCTCGCGCTCCTGCACCAGCCGGATGATTGCCGCCGCGGTTTCCTCGATCGAACGGCGGGTCACGTCGATCACCGGCCAGCCATTGTCGCCGAACATCCGCCGCGCGAATTGCAGCTCGGCCTTGACCCGGTCGTTGTCCACGTAAGCCGTCTCGGTCGCTTCATTGAGGGATAACAGGCGGTTGCGGCGGATCTGGATGAGCCTTTCCGGGCTCGTGGTGAGCCCCACCACCAGCGGGTGCCTGAGGCCGAACAGCGCCTTGGGCGGCGGGCTTTCCACCACCAGCGGGATGTTCGCGACCTTGTAGCCGCGGTTGGCGAGATAGATCGAGGTCGGCGTCTTGGACGAGCGCGACACGCCCACCAGCACGATGTCCGCCTGCTCCCACTCCTCGTGGGCGAGGCCGTCGTCGTGGGCGATGGTGAACTGGATCGCGTCGACCCGCTTGAAATAGGTCTCGTCCATCATGTGCTGGCGGCCGGGCCGGGCATGAGCCACCTCGCCAAGTTGCGCCTCGAGCGCGGCGGTCACCTGGTCGAGCACCGGCACGGCGGGCAGGCCGAGGTGGCGGCAATGCTCCTCCAAGCGCTTCCTCGTCTCGGGATTCACCAGCGTGTAGAGCACCAGACCGGGGTGCGCGGCGAGATCGGGCACGATCCGGTCGAGGTGTTGGAGCGAGCGGACCATCGGCCAGAAGTGCCGGTTCACGCCGGGATTGTCGAACTGGGCGAGGGCCGCCTTGGCGATCATCTCCAGCGTCTCGCCGGTCGAATCCGAGACAAGGTGCAGGTTGAGTCGGTTCATGCCGGGGCGCCTGTGGACAGATCGCCGCATAAACCACGGGAGGGAGTGCCGGACAAGCCGGGGAGGGATTTTCCTGCCCGCTCCGGGCCTTTTCACCGGGTCATTTGCCCACACGGGACAAGTCTTGTCGACAGGCTGGGAAGAGTGGGGATAAAGCTCGCTTGACGTCCAATCCAGGCGGATTCGGTGGGGGCTTGAGTCAGGGGGGCAGGCTGGGGGGAACCGGGCAGGGGCCGGTAATTCCCGCTTTCCACAGGGCCAACAGACTCCATCACTCCTTTTATAACTTGAATTGATTTGCTCTAAGGAACGCCATGCCCGGTCCGCTTCTCGATACGCTCAAAGGTGTCCGCCAGCCCGTCGCCCCCGTCTGGCTGATGCGCCAGGCAGGCCGTTATCTCCCCGAATACAGGGATTTGCGTGCCGAGAAGGGCGGCTTTCTCGAGCTCGTCTACGACAGCGAGGCCGCGGCCGAGATCACGGTGCAGCCGATCCGGCGCTTCGGTTTCGACGGGGCGATCCTGTTCTCCGACATCCTGATCGTGCCGCATGCGATGGGGCAGGGCCTGACCTTCCAGGCCGGCGAGGGGCCACACCTTTCGCCGACGCTGCTGGAGGTCGACCTCGACAGCTTCACCCCCGCCTTCCAACGCTTCGAGCCGGTGTACGAGACGGTACGCCTCACCCGCAAGCAGATCGGCCCGGCGGTGACGATGCTCGGCTTTGCGGGGAGCCCCTGGACGGTCGCGACCTACATGATCGCGGGGCAAGGCTCCAAGGACCAGGGGCCGGCGCGGCTCCTCGCCTATCTCGATCCGGCGCACTTGCAGGCGATCATCGACGCGATCGTCGAGGTCTCGGTGACCTACCTGCGCGGCCAGATCGATGCAGGCGCGGAAGCCGTGCAGCTGTTCGATTCCTGGGCCGGGAGCCTCGCGCCCGACCAGTTCGAAAAGTGGGTGATCGCGCCCAACGCGGCAATCACGGCGCAGCTCAAGCAGTCTCATCCCGATACCCCGGTGATCGGCTTTCCCAAGGGCGCGGGCGCGAAGCTTCCCGCCTATGCGCGTGAGACCGGGGTCGATGCCGTCGGCCTCGACGAGACGCTCGATCCCGATTGGGCGCACGCGAGCCTGCCCGAGGGGATGCCCGTGCAGGGCAACCTCGATCCGCTGCTGGTCGAAGCGGGCGGCCCGGCGCTCCCCGAGCGGGTGCGCGCCATCATCCGCGCTTTCGAGGACCGTCCGCACGTCTTCAACCTCGGCCACGGGATCGGCCAGTTCACGCCGATCGAGCATGTCGAGCAGCTTCTCGCCGCGCTGAGGGGCTAGGGCATGGCCGAGCTGCTCTCCTCGATCTACCTGTTCCTCAAGTCCGGGCACGTGATCTTCATGGTGTTCTGGCTCGCGGGGCTGTTCATGCTGCCGCGGCAGTGCATCTACATGCTCGATCACGCGCCGGGTTCGCCGGGCGAGGCCAAGTGGGCCGAGCGCATGGGCAAGCTGCGCAGGATCATCCTCACGCCCTCGCTGATCGTCGTCTGGGTGCTGGGGCTCTCGATGGCCTGGTCGGGCGGCTGGTTCGCCTATGGCTGGCTCCACGCCAAGCTGACGCTGGTGCTGATCATGACCGGCTATCACGGCTGGCTGGTGGCCCAGACGAAGAAGATGGCGCGCGGCGAGCGTCCGCTGACCGAGGCGCGGCTGCGCATGATCGGCGAGGTGCCCGGGCTGCTGCTGATCCTCATCGTCCTCCTCGTCTATCTCAAGCCCTTCTGAGACCGCGCGGTCCCGCAATCGTCGATTGACCTTGCGCGGCTGCGCTCCTATCTCGGCTGCACCTATCCGGTAATCGGCGCGTCAAGTTCCAGCGCCAAGGTCTGCTTTCTCCAAGCCCGGCCCCGCCACCCGCGGGGCGCCGCCTTCCCGAGGCGGTACTGACCACCCGGCCACCTCCTGACTTTCGGAATACACACAATGCATTTGAAGGATCTCAAGCGAAAGACCCCGGCCGAACTGGTCGCGATGGCGGAGGAACTGGGCGTCGAGGGCGCCTCGACCATGCGCCGCCAGGACCTGCTGTTCAGCATCCTGCGCGAGCTTGCCGAGGACGAGGAATACGAAGAGCCGATCATGGGGATCGGCACCATCGAGGTGCTGCAGGACGGCTTCGGCTTCCTGCGCTCGCCCGAGGCGAACTACCTCGCCGGGCCCGACGACATCTACGTCTCGCCCAACCAGGTGCGCCGCTGGGGCCTCAGGACCGGCGACACGGTGGAAGGCGAGATCCGCGCGCCGCGCGACGGGGAGCGCTATTTCGCGCTGACCAGCCTCGCCAAGGTCAATTTCGACGATCCCGATGCGGTGCGCCTGCGCACCAATTTCGACAACCTCACCCCGCTCTACCCCGACCAGAAGCTGACGCTCGACACGCTCGATCCGACGGTGAAGGACAAGAGCGCGCGGGTGATCGACATCATCGCGCCGCAGGGCAAGGGCCAGCGCGCCCTGATCGTCGCCCCGCCGCGCACCGGCAAGACGGTGCTGCTCCAGAACATCGCCAAGGCGATCACCGACAACCACCCCGAGGTGTTCCTGATCGTGCTGCTGGTCGACGAGCGGCCCGAGGAAGTCACCGACATGCAGCGCTCGGTGAAGGGCGAGGTGATCTCCTCGACCTTCGACGAACCCGCCAACCGGCACGTGCAAGTCGCTGAAATGGTCATCGAAAAGGCCAAGCGATTGGTCGAGCACAAGCACGACGTGGTGATCCTGCTCGACTCGATCACGCGCCTCGGTCGCGCCTACAACACCGTGGTTCCGAGCTCCGGCAAGGTGCTGACCGGCGGTGTCGACGCCAACGCCCTCCAGCGCCCCAAGCGCTTCTTCGGCGCCGCGCGCAACATCGAGGAAGGCGGCTCGCTCTCGATCATCGCCACCGCGCTGATCGACACCGGCAGCCGCATGGACGAGGTGATCTTCGAGGAGTTCAAGGGCACCGGCAACTCGGAAATCGTGCTCGACCGCAAGGTCTCGGACAAGCGCATCTTCCCGGCGCTCGATGTCGGCAAATCCGGCACCCGCAAGGAAGAGCTGCTGGTCCAGAAGGACAACCTGTCGAAGATGTGGGTGCTGCGCCGCATCCTCATGCAGATGGGCACCGTAGACGCGATGGAGTTCCTGCTCGACAAGATGAAGGACTCGAAGACCAACGAGGACTTCTTCGCGACGATGAACCAATAGCTTGGCATAGAAGGCGGGCGAGGGGTCGGCCCGCGGGAATACGGACGGAACAGTGCTCAGCCAATACCTCTACATCAGCACCGCGCCGAGCCTGCCGCGCGAGGACGTCGACGCCATCATCGCCGCCAGCGCGCGCAACAACCCGGCGCGGGGCATCACCGGCTTCCTGCTGTTCAACGGTCGCAACTTCCTCCAGCTGCTCGAGGGCGAGGAGGAGGCGGTCGCCGCGCTGATGGAGACGATCACCGCCGACCCGCGGCATTCCGGGGTCTCGGTCATCGACCGGCGCGACATCGCGCAGCGCGCCTGCCCCGACTGGGCGATGAAGCGCGTGATGATCGCCGAGAGCATCGACACCCGCCGCGAGATGCTGGAGAGCGAGTTGCCCGGGGCGCTCGACCCCGAGGTGCGCAAGATGATCGTGAACTTCGCGCTGCTGAACTGACCATGCCCTCGGTGCGCCACCTCGTTCTCACGGGCGCACCTGGAGCCGGCAAGAGCACCCTTCTTGCGGCAGCGGCAGGGGCGGGCGTGACGACCTCGCCCGAGGTTGCCCGCGATCTCTTGCGCAGGCCCGGCGGGATGGCCCTGCGCGCCGAGAACCCACTCGCCTTCGCGCAGGCGATGATCGATGCGCACCGGGCGGAATACGAGGCCGCGAGCGCCAGCGCCCGCCCCGTCGTCTTCGACAGGGGCTTTGCGGATGTCGCCGGCTTTCTCGACGTCCTCGGCCTGCCGGTGCCCGAAGCGGTCGACCGTGCCTGCCGGACCCTGCGCTACCACGGCCCGGTGCTGCGGGCGCCGGCGTGGCAGGCGATCTACCGGACAGATTCCGAGCGGATCCAGACCTGGGACGAGGCGGTGGAAAGCGACAGGGCGGTGACGGCGGCGTGGAGGCGCTATGGCTATGAGGTCGAGGACCTGCCTCTGGCACCCGTGGAGGAGCGCCTGCAGTTCCTGCTGGCGCGGCTCTAGCCCTTCGCCGCCTCGAGCTGCGCGGCCATCATCTCCCAGACCTTGTTGATCGCCTTCAATGGGCGCACCATAACCTTGAAATCGCTGATGGTTCCTTCTTCGTTCCAGCGGATGATGTCGACCCCGTTGATGGTGATGCCGTCCAGTTCTGTGACGAACTCCAGCATCATCTCGTTGCCGTCCACCAGCTCGCGGACATAGCGGAAGGTCTCGTTCCCCAGAACATGGCTGGCGGCGACGAGGTAGGCCATGGCGATCGGCTTGCCGATTTGCGGCGTGTGCACCACCGGCGAGTGGAACACCGCGTCCTCGGCCAGCAGCGCCGCGAGGAGGGCAGGATCGCTCTCGCCCTCCATATAGGCGTGCCAGCGGGCAAGATTGTCGCGTCCCTTGCTCATCGGTCCTCCCTCACTGTCCGCCGGGCCAGCCGAGCAGATCGTCGCCGGCGGGCGCATCCTCGAGCCTGATCGGCGGGCTCGGCTTCTTGCGCCGCGTCCTGCCCACGATGTCGTAGGCCTGATCCCCGCCACCGCGCCGCAGCCGCATCCGCTGGGTGACGAGATCGCCGGTCAGCAGGTTCCAGCTCGCCTCGCTTCCGTCATGGGCGAAGGTGCGGCTGTACAGCGTTGCGTCGAGCCCGATCAGCCGCATCGCGCCAAGCTTCGCATCCCAGCGGAAGCGGTGGGTCGAGGCAACCGCAGTGGTGCCGCCGGTCAGGTCCTCTAGAAGCAGGACCCGGTTCCTGACCATCAGGCTGCCGTCGCCGAGGGGGTAGGGATCGAGCGCCAGCACCTGGGGCATGGTCTCGCCGACCGCGGAAGCGCTTCCGTGGGTCGTCACCACCCTGAGCTCGCGCTGTTCCTCGCTGCGGGCAATGTAGGCGAGGTCGGGGAGGGCGTCGCCGTCGAGATCGGCGCGGACCTCGGCCTCGACCCTCTCGCCCTCCGCCAGCGCCGGCTGCGGGCCCTCCTGCGCGGCATGGGGGGCCGCCATCAGCGCCAGCGGGAGGAGGGTGGCGGCCTTCATCCCAGATGTTCTGCGAAGAACGCGGCGGTGCGGCTGTCGGCGAGGTTCGCGGCCTCCTGGTTGCGGCGCTTGCCGTGCTCGGTGGCGAAGCCGTGGTCGAGGCCCTCGTAGTCATGAAGCGTCACCTTGGGGTGATCGTCGAGCCCCTCGTGCATCGCCTGCTGTGTTTCACGTGGAACAAAGCCGTCCGCGGTGGGGATGTGCAGCATCAGCGGATGGGCAATCGCGTGCTTCTCGTGGAGCAGTCCGTCGATGCCGACGCCGTAATAGCCGACGCTCGCGTCGATGTCGGTGCGCGCCGCGGTCATGTAGGCGAGGCGCCCACCGAGGCAGTATCCGACGCAGCCGACCTTCGCGACGCCGAGCGTGCGGCGGATGTGGTGGATCGTCGCCTCGATGTCGCGGATACCCGCATCCTGGTCGAAGTCGCCGAACAGGCCGAGCGCGCGCTGGAACTCGGGCTCCACATCGGGATCGAGGACGATGCCGGGCTCGAGCCGCCAGAACAGGTCGGGCGCCACCGCGAGGTAGCCCTCGGCGGCGAGCTTGTCGCACTTCTGGCGGATGCCGGGGTTCACGCCGAAGATCTCCTGTATGACGATGATCGCGGCCCGCGGCGTGCCCTCCGGACGGGCCACATAGGCACCGAACTGCGCGTCACCTTCCAGCGTCGGGATCGTTTCGTTGAGGCTCATGGGTCTCTCTCGTGGTTGGGGGGTGTGGCCGATGGTCTAACGCTTGCCTTGCCCGCGTGCCAAGCGCAAATGGGTGAGGCACGGCCCGGGCGAGAGGAGCGGCTCCCATGAAGATCAACATCGAAATCGAATGCACCCCCGAAGAGGCGCGCAGCTTCATGGGCCTGCCGGACGTGAGCCCGGCGAACAACGTCTATGTCGAGAACCTGACGCGGGCGATGCAGGGCGTCTCGAGCCCCGACCAGCTTCAGCAATATGCTGCCGCGCTCGCGCCGATGGGGCAGGTGGGGCTCAAGCTATTCCAGAACTTCGTGGAGGGGAGCATGAAGGCCGCGTCGGGATCGAAGCCTTCCGAATAGGCCTCGGGTGAGCGAGACGCCGACCATCTTCGCGCTGTCGAGCGGCGCGCCGCCGGCGGGCGTGGGCGTGATCCGCGTCTCCGGCCCCGCGGCGCACGCGGCCTTGCAGGCGCTTGCGGGACGGGTGCTCGAGCCGCGGCGCGCGTCGCTGGCGAAGCTGCGGAATGGCGCAGGGGCGCTGCTTGACGAGGCGCTGGTGCTGTGGTTCCCGGGCCCGAGGACGGCGACCGGCGAGGACCTCGCCGAGTTCCACTGCCACGGCGGGCGCGCGGTGATCGCGGCGGTGGAGGCGGCGCTCGCTGCCGTTCCGGGCCTGCGCCGTGCGGAGCCGGGCGAGTTCACCCGCCGCGCCTTCGCGAATGGCCGCATAGACCTCGCCGAGGCCGAGGGGCTGGGCGATCTCCTTGCCGCTGAGACCGAGCTCCAGCGCGCAGCCGCCGTGGCGAATGCGGGCGGGGCGCTGTCGCGGCAGGTCGAGGGCTGGCGCGAGCGCGTGCTGGCGCTCTCCGCCGAAGTCGAGGCGGTGCTCGACTTCTCCGACGAGGAGGACGCAGCCGACTTGCCGGAATGTTTCACGTGGAACATTGCCGCGCTGGCCGGGGAGCTCGGCGAATGGCTCGCCCGCCCGCGGTCCGAGCGGCTGGGGGAGGGGTTCCGCGTGGTGCTCGCCGGGCCGCCCAATGCCGGCAAGTCGACCCTCTTCAACGCGCTGGTGGAGAGCGAGGCGGCGATCACGTCGCCCATCGCCGGCACGACCCGCGACGTGATCGAGCGCTCTGTCGCGATTGCCGGGGTGCCCTTCACCTTCGTCGATACCGCGGGCCTGAGGGAGGTAGGCGCGGCGGACCCTATCGAGGCAATCGGCATGGACCGCGCTCGCAGCGCCCTGACACGCGCCGATGCGGTGCTTTGGCTCGGTCCCGAAGGCGAGGGGCCGGAAGGAGCATGGGAGATCGCCGCCCAGGCCGACCGCGAGGACTTCGCGGCGAAGGCTTGGGCGCGCTTCACGCTCTCGGCGGCGACGGGGGAGGGGATGGCGGCGCTCAAGCAGGCGCTGGTAGACGCGGCGCGGGCGACGCTCCCGAAGCCGGGTGAGGCCGCTCTCAACGCCCGCCAGCACGCTCGCCTCGCGGAAGCCGCCGAGGCGCTGCGGGCGGCGGAGGGTCTCGCGGACCCGCTGCTCGTCGCCGAGGAGCTGCGCCGCGCGCGCCTCGCCTTCGATCGGCTCGTCGGACAGGCCGGAACCGAGGACATGCTCGACACGCTATTCGGACGCTTCTGCATCGGGAAGTGAGGCTCGGCCCGGCTCAGGAATGTTTCACGTGAAACATTCCGGGCACGTGTGAGCGATGTTTCACGTGAAACATTCCTTCCACGTGATGAAAATGTTTCACGTGAAACATTTTGCCGGACGACCTACGAGGTTCAGGACGAGCACGCCACCATTCGGTCTTTGACGATTCGCGCCCCGCGGCCTATCTGCCGCCCATGCATTCCTTCGACGTCCTCGTCATCGGCGGCGGTCACGCCGGGGTGGAAGCCGCCTGCGCCGCGGCCCGCATGAGCGCACGCACGGCGTTGGTCTCCTTCGACCTCGCCGCGATCGGCGCGATGAGCTGCAACCCGGCGATCGGCGGCCTCGGCAAGGGGCATCTCGTGCGCGAGGTCGACGCACTCGACGGGGTGCTCGGCCGCGCGGCGGATTCGGGCGCGATCCACTACCGGATGCTCAACCGCTCCAAGGGCAGCGCGGTCTGGGGCCCGCGGGTGCAGGCCGACCGGGTGCGCTTCAGGGCGGCGGTGCAGCAGGCGGTGCGCGGGCAGGCGGGCCTCACGCTCATCGAGGGGGAGGCTGCGGCGTTGACGCTGGAGGGTGGCCGCGTCGCCGGGCTCGAACTCGCCGACGGCACCGTGCTCCACGCCCCCCGGGTCGTGCTCTGCACCGGCACTTTCCTCGGCGGCGTGCTGTTCCGCGGCGAGGAGCGCTTCGAGGGCGGGCGCATCGGCGAAAATGCCGCACACCGTCTGGCGCAGCAGCTTCGCGGGGCTGAACTGCCGATGGCGCGGCTCAAGACCGGCACGCCGCCGCGGCTCGACGGGCGCACTATCGACTGGGCGGTGCTCGAGGAGCAGCCCTCGGACGGCGAGGCCTGGACCATGTCGCCGCTCACCCCGGCGCGGGTCAATCCGCAGGTCTTCTGTGCGATCACTCGCACCACGCAGGCCGGGCATGACGCGATCCGCGCCAATCTCCACCGCTCGCCGCTCTTCTCGGGCGCCATCGCAGCCGCCGGGCCGCGCTATTGCCCCTCGATCGAGGACAAGATCCACCGCTTTGGCGACCGCGAGGGGCACCAGGTGTTCCTCGAACCCGAGGGGCTGGACACGCACCTCGTCTATCCCAACGGCATCAGCACCTCGCTGCCGGTCGACGTGCAGGAGGAGGTCGTCCGCACAATGCCAGGTTGCGAAAAGGCGGTGATTGTGCAGCCGGGCTATGCCGTGGAATACGACCACATCGATCCGCGCGCCCTGACCCCTGACCTGCAGGTGCGGGCGATCCCCGGGCTCTATTGCGCCGGACAGATCAACGGGACGACTGGCTACGAGGAGGCGGCCGCGCAGGGGCTGGTCGCGGGGCTCGAAGCCGCCGCCGCGGCGCTGGGCAAGGCCGCTCCGCCCCTAGACCGGGCGAACAGCTACATCGCGGTCATGGTCGACGACCTCACCTTGCAGGGCGTCTCCGAGCCTTACCGGATGCTCACCGCGCGGGCCGAGTACCGCCTGCGGCTGCGCGCCAACAATGCCGCGACGCGCCTCACCGGCCTCGGCGTCGAGGCCGGGTGCATCGGCGAGGAGCGTCGCCGCTGGTGGGAGCGGCGCGAAGAGGTGCGCGCAATGTTTCACGTGAAACATTCCGAGCGCATCCACGCCCGGGAGCTCGCCGATCTCGGCTTTCCCGTCCGACGCGATCATGGTGAAAAGCCGCTCGCCGAATGGCTGCGCTACGACGGCGTCACGCCCGCGGCGCTCGCCCCCTGGCTGGGCGAGCTGACGGCGCTCGACCTGCTGCTTGCCGAGGAGATGGCGGAGGATGCCGCCTATGCGCCCTATCTCGCGCGGCAGGACGCCGAGCTCCGCGACCTGCGCGCCAGCGAGGCCCTGCCGCTGTCTGCGGACTTTCCTTATGGCGAAGTGCCCGGGCTCTCCAACGAGATGGTCGAGCGCCTGACCAAGGCCGCCCCGGGCACGCTTGCGGCGGCGGGCCGGGTGCCGGGCGTCACCCCGGCGGCGCTCTCGGCGCTGTTGGTCCATGCGCGGCGGCGTCTTGCGGACGGGCAGCAGGCGGCGTGATCGTCACCGAGGAGGAGGCCCGCGCTTACGTCGCCGGTCTGACCGATGCCGAGGGGATGGCGCGGCTCGAGGCGTTCGCCGCGATGGTACTGGAGGAGAACCGGCGGCAGAACCTCATCGCCAAGGCCACCGAGCCTCATATCTGGCAGCGCCATGTCGCCGATTCTGCTCAGCTAGTCGAAATTGTTTCACGTGAAACATTGGGCTCATGTGCAGAAGGAGCGTGGCTCGATCTCGGGAGCGGACCGGGTTTTCCCGGCCTGGTGATTGCCGCGCTGTGCCCCAACATGCCCGTGGTGCTGGTCGAATCCCGCGCCCGCCGGGCCGAGTTCCTGAACCGCGCCATCGCCGCGCTCGACCTGCGCAAATGCCGTGTCGAGGGCCAGCGGCTCGAGCGCGTCGTGCCCTTCGCGGCCCGCGCCATTTCGGCACGCGCCTTCGCGCCGCTCCCCAAGCTTCTCGCCTTGTCCGCACCCTTCTCCACAAGGCGGACGGTCTTCGTGTTGCCCAAGGGGCGCTCGGCGGCGCAAGAGTTGCAGGAGTTGAAGCCTCCGATTCGGGCAATGTTTCACGTGAAACATTCCTTGACCGATCCCGAGGCGGGGATCATCGTAAAGGCCTGAGACGCGAACACGCCCGCATCCGGCAGGACAGGGGCGCGGGAAGGACGGGAACACCATGCTGACCATCGCGATCGCCAACCAAAAGGGCGGGGTGGGCAAGACCACCACCGCGATCAACATCGCCACGGCGATGGCCGCGACGGGGTGGCGAACGCTGCTCATCGACCTCGATCCGCAGGGCAATGCCTCAACGGGGCTGGGGGTGCACGCGGCCTCGCGGGAGGTGTCGAGCTACGATCTGCTGGTCGATGAGGTGGCGCTCGATTCCGCCATCGTCCGTTCGACCATTCCCAAGCTCGATCTTGTACCTGCGACGGTGGACCTGTCAGGGGCCGAAGTCGAGCTGGTGGCGGTCGAGGGGCGGACACACCGCCTCGACAAGGCGCTGAAGGGCCATCAGGGCCACGACATCTGCTTCATCGACTGCCCGCCCTCGCTGGGCCTGCTGACTCTCAACGCCCTGTGCGCCGCCGACACCCTGCTGGTGCCGCTGCAATGCGAATTCTTCGCGCTCGAGGGCCTCAGCCAGCTGCTGCAGACGGTCGACCAGGTGCAACAGCGCTTCAATCCGGACCTGGGCATCATCGGCGTGGCGCTGACGATGTACGACCGCCGCAACCGGCTCACCGACCAGGTGTCCGATGACGTGCGCGACTGTCTCGGCAAGCTGGTCTTCGACACGGTAATTCCGCGCAACGTCCGCCTCTCCGAAGCGCCGAGCCACGGGCTCCCGGCGCTGATCTACGACCAGCACTGCACCGGCAGCCGCGCCTATATGTCCCTGGCGCGGGAATTGATCGGGCGATTTCCCGCAGAAAGACAGGCCGCATGACCGAGATGAACGCGCAAACCTCTGATAGTGCAGCCAATTCTCGCGGCGAGGACAAGCCGCGCCGGCTCGGCCGGGGGCTCGGGGCGCTGCTCGGCGAGACCCGGCGCGAGGAACCGCTGGTGCGCCGCGAGGATGCCCCGGCCGAGGCACCGGCGGCAGGCGGCTCGCCGCTGCGCAATCTTGCCATCGCCAGCATCAAGCCGCTGCCGGGTAACCCGAGGAAATATTTCGACGAATCCGCGCTCGACGAGCTCGCCGCCTCGATCGCCGCGCGCGGGGTTATCCAGCCTGTCATCGTCCGTCCGCACCCGCAGGGCGAGGGCTTCCAGCTCGTTGCGGGCGAGCGGCGCTGGCGGGCGGCGCAGCGGGCGCGGTTGCACGAGATCCCGGCGCTGGTCCGCGACCTCTCTGACCGCGAGGTCATGGCGCTGGCGCTGATCGAGAACCTCCAGCGCGAGGACCTGAGCCCGGTCGAGGAGGCGCGCGCCTATCACCGCCTCTCCGAGGAGGAGGGGATGATCCAGGTCGACATCGCCAAGATGGTCGAGAAGTCGCGCAGCCACGTCGCCAACATGATGCGGCTGATGACCCTGCCCGACAGGGTGCTCGACCTCATCGAGGAAGGCCGGCTGACGATGGGCCATGCTCGCGCGCTGATCGGGCGTCCCGATGCGCAGCATATCGCCGATATCGCGGTCGCCGAGGGGCTGTCGGTGCGCGACATCGAGACGCTCACCCGCAAGCCGCTGGCCCCTGCTGGCCCGGCAGAGGCGCCCTATCTCCCCGCCGAACACGCCGACATCGTCGCGGTGCAGCAGCATCTCGAGGAGTTCCTCGGCCTCAACGTGCGCATCAAGCCCGAGGTGGACCCGCGCAAGGGCACGATCACGATCCGCTACACGACGCTCGACCAACTCGACCTCGTGTGCCAGCGCCTCACCGGCGGCGAGATCTGACGCGGCCTTCCCAAACGAAGAAGCCCCGCGCCGTCGCCTGACAGCGCGGGGCTTCCCCATGGCCCCGAGGGGCGCGGTTCAGCGGTTCTTGATCATCTTGGGCGAGGGGCGAGCAGGCTCGGGGATGACCCTTGCCGCGCCGGGAACGGTGTAGCTCTCCTCGCGCACGGTCTCGCGCACCACCACCTGCTGCGGCACCTCGGTGCGCACCGGCACCAGCACCATCTGCGGCGGCGGGGCATAGGTCGTGTAGCCATAGGCGTAGTCTGCCGGATAGGCATAGCCGTAGCCCGGGTAGGCGATTTCGCGGCTCGCGATGCGCGGGGCGGGGGCGCCGTAGGTCGACAGGTAGCTGTCGAGCGCCGCCTCGCAGTCATAGCGGTTCTTCTTCCGGTCGCCGTCGAAGAGGCTGCCGATGAGCCCCCCGATGAGCCCGCCCCCGCCGACGCCGAGCACCGTGCCGAGCACGCGGTCCCCCGCACCGGCGATCTCGTAGCCCGCGACGCCCCCGGCGAGCGCGCCGAGCAGCCCGCCGATGATGAGGCCGGTGTCGCTGCGGTTCCGGCCGCGGGTGCGGCGGCGGCATTCCTCGATCCACTGCTCGCGCTCGAACACCACCGGCGCGCTCGCGAAGCCGGTCGCGGCGACCGGGGCGGCATAGGTCTGGGTGTAGGTGGAGGCGTAGCCCTGGGGCGGAGCGGCAGGGCGGGGCGCGTCGATGCGGCGGGTGCGGGTGATCGTCTCGACCCCGTCCACCACCGTCACGGTCTCGTCGGTCCGAACCGTGGTCGGCGCGCTGCGCATGTCTTCGGGCAGGCTGCGCAGCTCGGCCTCGCTCATCGGCGGGAGCGGCGGCAGGTCGGCATAGTTCTGCGCCTGCGCCGTCGCCGGGAGGGCGAGCGCGAGAGCCGCAAGGGCCAGGGTCGGACGGAACGTGGACATGGGCGAATCCCCCTCGGTCAGCCGGGTGCGGCTATGGTTAGCCAAAGCCTAACACCGCGCCGCGCCGCGCCCCAAGCCGCCCATCGCTCCTGTCCCGTTTCGGGAAGGTCAGATGCGGTCGGCGAGCAGCGCCGCGAGCGCCTCGATGCCCTCCGCGTCGTCCTCGGTGAAGCGCGCGGGGGAGGGGCTGTCGAGGTCGATCACCGCCACCACTGCGCCGTCGCGGATCACCGGCACGACCAGCTCGCTCGCGCTCGCTGCGTCGCAGGCGATGTGGCCGGGGAAGGCGTGGACATCCTCGACAAGTTGCGTGGCGCGACTTTCCGCCGCCGCCCCGCACACGCCCCGGCCGAAGGGGATGCGGATGCAGGCCGGGCGGCCGACGAAGGGCCCGAGCACCAGCTCCGCCCCCGCGCCCACCTTGTCCGGCGCCACGCGGTAGAAGCCCGCCCAGTTGAGATCGGGCAGGAACTCCCACAGGAGCGCGGCGACATTGGCCATGTTGGCGATGCCGTCGGGCTCGTCGGCGGTCAGCGCCTCGGCGGCGGCGAGGAGGTCGCGGTAGAGCGCCTGCGGGGCAGTCGCGGCGGCGGGCTTGAAATCATACACGGGCGGGGGCCTTTCATCGCGGCATGCGGGCGGTTGAAGGTTGCCGCCGGGGCGGGCGGGCCTTATCTCGCTCCACATGGCCATTTTCCGCAAGATCGCAATCGTTCTCCTCGTCGTCCTCGTGCTCGTCGGGGCGGCGCTGTTCTTCATGACCCGCGGCCAGACCGCCGAGCTGTCGGTCGAGGAGGTCACCGGCACCGATCCGGTGCTGGCGGAGGCGCGCAAGGAGCGGATCCCGACGGTGCAGATTGCCGAGCCCGTGGGCTGGGAGCCGGGCGAGACGCCGATCGCTGCGGAAGGCCTCGAGGTGGCGCGCTTCGCCGAGGGGCTCGACCATCCACGCACGCTCTTCACCCTGCCCAACGGCGATGTCCTCGTCGCGCTGACCCGCGCGCCCGCGCAGGACAACAGCGGCGGCGGGATCATGGACCGGATCACCGCCTGGGTCGCCGACCGGCTGCTGACCAAGGCGGGCGCGACGGGGCCTTCGCCCAACCAGATCGTGCTGCTGCGCGACGCCGACGGCAACGGCACGGCCGAGGTGCAGCGGGTGATCCTCTCCGACGGCCTCGATTCGCCGTCCGGCATGGCGTGGCGGGACGGGACGCTGTTCGTCGCCAACCACAATGCCGTGCTCGCCTTCCCCTATGCGCTCGGCGCCGATCGGGTGAGCGGGAGCCCGCGCAAGCTCATGGACCTCGCGCCGGGCGGCGGGCACTGGATGCGCAACCTCGCGCTCTCGCCCGATGGCGAGCGGCTCTATGTCGCGGTCGGATCGGCCAGCAATATCGGCGAGTTGGGCATGGAGGTCGAGCAGGGCCGCGCGCTGATCTGGGAATATGACCTCGCCGCCGGCCGCCAACGCCAGTTCGCCGCGGGGCTGCGCAATCCCAACGGCCTAGATTTCAGCCCCTGGACGGGCGAGCTGTGGACCACGGTGAACGAGCGCGACATGCTCGGCTCCGACCTCGTGCCCGACTACCTCACCAACGTGCCGATCGGCGCGCAATACGGCTGGCCCTGGGTCTATTACCGCACCAACCGCGACCGCCGGGTCGACGCGCCGATGCCGCGCTTCCTGATGGAATATGTCCGCAACCCCGAATACGCGCTCGGGCCGCACGTCGCCGCGCTGGGCCTCGTCTTCTCGCGCGAGGGCGACAGGATGGGCACGAATTTCGCCGGCGGGGCCTTCGTCGCGCGGCACGGCTCGTGGAACCGCAAGCCGCCCTCGGGCTACGACGTGGTCTTCGTCGACTTCGACGCGCGCGGCAATCCGGTGGGCAAGCCGCGGCCGGTGCTGACCGGCTTCCTCAAGGACGACGGCACCACCCGCGGCCGCCCGACCTGGGTGGCCTGGGCGGGGGACGGCTCGCTGCTGGTCTCGGACGACACGGCGGGCATCGTGTGGCGGGTGCGCTCGCCCACCGCCGCGCCCGCGCCGGGCATCGCACGGCTCGAGGGCGCCTCGCTCCAGCCCCGCCAGCTCCGCGACCCGCGCGCCGACTTCGAGGCGGACTACCTGCGCCGGCAGGCGGGGCAGAAGGCGAACTAGAGCCGCAGCCCCGCCCGCCCGGCCAGCTCGGTCGCGAACTGGAGCGCGGTGCGGCCCGAGCGGTTGCCGCGCTGGATGGCGAAGGCCAGCGCCTCCTCGGGATCGAAGGACAGCCCCAGCGGCGCGGCGTAGCCCGTGAGGATCGCGAGGTAGGTCTCGCGGTCGGCGGGGTGGAATCCCAGCGTCAGCCCGAAGCGGTCGGCGAGCGCCAGCGCATCGTCGCGCTCGTCGCGTTCGTGGAGCGCGGCCGAGGTGTCCTCGCGCTCCACGATGGCGCGGCGGTTGGCGGTGACGGCGAGGCGAATCTGCGCCGGGCGCGGGGCGACGCCGCCGTCGAGGAGGCTCCTGAGCGCCAGCATCTCCGCACGTCCGTCCGCCCCAAAGCCGAGGTCGTCGATGAACAGAAGGAAGGCGCGGCGCTGGGCCGCGAGTTCGGCGATGAGCGCGGGGAAGGTCGGCAGGGTGCCGGGGGCGAGCTGGACGAGCGCGAGATTTCCGGCGGCGGCCTGCACATCGGCGACGCAGGCACGCACCAGCGCCGACTTGCCCATCCCGCGCGCGCCCCACAGCAGCGCGTCATGCGCCGCCGCGCCGCCGGCGAGCCGGGCGCAATTGTCGCGCAGCGCGACTTTCTGCGCCTCGATGCCGTGGAGCGCGGACAGCGGCAGCGCGTCGAGCACCGGCACGGCCCGCGCCCGATCGCCCTCCCAGACATAGGCGGGCGCGGCGAGCCAGTCGGTCGGCGGCGGGGGCGGGGGCGCGAGACGCTCGAGCGCGGCGGCGATCCGCTCCAGCGCGTCCGCATCGCCCCCGGCGTTCATATCAGCCGACCAGCGCTTCGGCGGGGAGGGCGTAGAGCAGCTCCGCCCCCGCCACCGCCCCGGCCTTGAGGCCCGCGGCCTCGGGCACGACCCGCTCGAGGAAGAAGCGCACCGTGACGGGCTTGGTCGCTGCGAGTTCCGGCGCGGCGCCCGCCGCCACGGCCGTGGCTTGCTTGGTGAGCTGCCACCCGGCGACGCAGACCGCCGCCATCGTGCAGAAAGGCACGCTCCCGGCGAGGCGATCGTCGAGGCTCGCCTCGTCCCGCATCCAGCGCGCGACATTGGCGCAGTCGCGGGCGAGGGCGGAGAGGGCGAATTCGTCCGCCACCTCGCGGGCGATGGTCTCGAACAGGGTCACCATGGCCTCGCCGCCGTCGAGGCCGAGCTTGCGGGTGACGAGGTCGGCGGCCTGGATGCCATTGGTGCCTTCGTAGATCGGGGCGATGCGCGCGTCGCGCCAGTGCTGCGCGGCGCCGGTTTCCTCGACGAAGCCCATGCCGCCGTGAATCTGGATGCCGATCCCGGCAACTTCCACGCCGACATCGGTGCCCCACGCCTTGATCAGCGGCACGACGATCTCGGCGCGCGCCTTCGCGGCCTCGTCGCCGAGGTTGCCGCGGTCGACCTGCCCGGCGCAGTAGTAAAGCAGTGCGCGCACGCCCTCGGTCAGCGCCTTCATGCGCAGGATCATGCGGCGCACGTCGGGGTGCTCGATGATCGCCACCGGCGTCTTGTCGGGCGAACCGGCGCGGGCGGACTGCACGCGGTCGCGGGCATAGGCGAGCGCCTGCTGGGTGGCCCGCTCGGCGATCTGCGCGCCCTGGTTGCCGACGTTGATGCGCGCGTTGTTCATCATCGTGAACATCGCGGCGAGGCCCTTGCTGGGCGCGCCGACGAGTTCGCCGATGCACTCGCCGTTGTCGCCGTAACTCATCACGCAGGTCGGCGAGGCGTTGATTCCGAGCTTGTGCTCGAGGCTGACGCAGCGAAGGTCGTTCTTCGGGCCAAGGCTGCCGTCGTCGTTCACGTGATACTTGGGCACCACGAAAAGCGAGATCCCGCGCGAGCCCTCGGGCGCACCGGGGAGGCGGGCGAGGACGAGGTGGATGATGTTCTCGGCCAGCTCGTGTTCGCCCCAGGTGATGTAGATCTTCTGGCCGGTGATCCGGTACTTGCCCGCGTGCTCGCCGCTCTCGATGGGTTCGGCCGTCGAGCGCAGCGCGCCGACATCGCTCCCGGCAGCGGGCTCGGTGAGGTTCATCGTGCCCGACCACTTCCCGCTGACGAGGTTGGGGAGGTACTTCGCCTGCTGGTCCTTGGACCCGTGATGCTCCAGCGCCTCGATCGCGCCCACCGAGAGCATCGGCAGCAGGGTGAAGGCCATGTTCGCCGCGCCTAGATTCTCCAGCACGTTGCAGGCGAGGGTGAAGGGCAGGCCCTGGCCGCCGTGGGCGGCGGGGGAGGCGATGGCGTTCCAGCCCTGCTCGACATAGGCCTTGTAGGCGGCCTCGAAGCCGTCGGGCAGGCGGACCACGCCGTTTTCGAGCTTCGCACCCTCGAGATCGCCCGCGCGGTTCAACGGCGCGAACTCGCCGGCCGCGAACTGGCCTACGCCCTCGACGATCGCCTCGACGAGGTCGGGCTCGGCATGGGCGAAGCGCTCGTTGGCGGCGAGCTCCTCGATCCCGGCATTGACGCGGATGGCGAGCAGCTGGTCGGCGGTCGGCGGGGTGAAGGGGGTCACGGTGGGAAGGTCCTCGGATGTCGGAAAAGCGGCCCGCACTTGGCAGGGCGGGCAAACGAATATAGCGCCGGGGCATGAGCGGCAAGAACGTTACGGAAGTGCTGGCCGCAGGCCCGGAGGGGATCGCGCGGGCGGCGGACATCCTCGAATCGGGCGGGCTCGTCGCCGTGCCTACCGAGACGGTCTATGGCCTTGCCGCGCGCGCCGACAGCGCGGAGGCGGTGGCGCGGATTTATGCCGCCAAGGGCCGCCCGGACTTCAACCCGCTGATCGTCCATGTCGCCGGGCTCGCGCAGGCGGAGCGCCATGCCGACATCGCGCCCGAGGCACGTGCGCTGGCGGAGGCGCATTGGCCCGGGCCGCTCACGCTGGTGCTGCCACGACGTCATGACGCCGGCCTCGCCCCCGCGGTCACGGCGGGCCTGCCGACCGTCGCGCTGCGCGCGCCCGCCCACCCGGCGATGCGCGCGCTGCTGGCGGCAGTGGACTTCCCGCTCGCCGCGCCTTCGGCCAATCGCAGCGGCTTCATCAGCCCGACCACGCCCGCCCATGTGCTCGCCTCGCTCGACGGGCGCATCGACCTGGTGCTCGATGGCGGCGCGACCACGGCGGGGGTCGAATCCACCATCGTCGCGGTGCGCGCGGATGGGAGCCTGGAAGAATTGCGCCCCGGCCCGCTCCAGATCGGCGAGCGGCGCGGCGGCGGCACGGGCGGGATCGAGGCGCCCGGCCAGCTCGCCAGCCACTACGCTCCCGGCAAGCCCCTGCGGCTGAATGCACTGGCGGCGGAGGCGGACGAGTTCCTGATCGGCTTCGGCGCGGTCGCGGGCGATGTCACGCTGTCTGCGCGCGGTGACGTCAGCGAAGCCGCGGCGCGGCTCTATGCCTGCCTCCACGAAGCCGCTCGCGCGCCGCGCCCGCGCATCGCGGTCGCCCCGGTGCCCGAGGAGGGGGTGGGCCGCGCGATCAACGACCGGCTGCGGCGGGCCGCGGCCTAGTCGATCCCCGGCGAGAGCGCCTTCATCTCCGCGTAGATCGCCCGCGACCGCTCGCAGGCGGACTCGTCGCCGTTCTCGCAGCGCTTCAACTGCCGCTGGTAGTCGCGGTCGAGCTTGCCGAGGCGTTCCTCTCGCTTGCGGATCTCGCGGCCGCGCTTCTCGTCGGCCTCGGACTGGCTGGTGGTCACCGCGTCGACCCCGGCGCTGGCGGCGCGCACCGGGAGGGTCACCACGTTGACGGCGGTGCGGGCAAGGCAGCCCTGGAGGGCGAGGGCGGCAAGGGCGAGGGCGGCGAGGCGGAGCGCGGGCATGATCCGCGCCTTATCCTCTCCGCCCTTAACGAAGGCAAACCCTATTCTGCGGCCTAGCCCGCAGGCGCGGCAGGCGCCGCCGCGCCGCCGGCGCCCGTGGGGGTGCAGGTCAGCGAGCCCGAACCGAAGGAGTTGAGCTTGCACTTGGCATTGCCGCTCACCTTCACGTCGCCCGAGCCGCCGATGTTGGCCTCGACCGTGCCGTCCGATGCAAAGACGACATCGCCGCTGCCGCCGATCGAGACCTCGGCCGTGTCGGCCTTGAGGCCGGGCATGATGATGTCGCCGCTGCCGCCGATCAGGACTTCCAGCGTCCGCGCCGTGCCCGTGCCCTGCACCGATCCGGCGCCGCCGATGTTTATGCCGAGCTTCTCGGCCGCGACGCGCTGGAACTGCACCTTGCCGCTCCCGCCGACATTGATCTCGGCATTGCTGGCGAGCGACTGCGCCTGGACCGAGCCGCTGCCGGCGATCACGATCTCGCGCGGGGGCGGCATGGTGATGCGGATCACCGCGCCGCTCGGGCCGGTCCAGTTGTTCTCCCGCGTGACGCCGATCACCTCGCCGTCGCGCACGAAGCGCAGGCCCTCGGCGCCGGCGCCTTCCACCTGGATGTCGAAGATGTCACCGTCGGTGACGATCACCGTGTCGCTGGAGGAGAGGATCACCTGCGAAGGCGGCGGGCCGGAGATCTCGATCTCGGAGAGCGGCACGCCCTTCTGGCCGTTGATCTCGATACCGCCATCGCATCCGGGAAGCGCGAGACCCGCGCCCAGGAGTGCGGTGGAGGCGAGGAGGGTGCGGGCAGCTTCAATCATGCGGTTCTCTCCCTGATGCCGGTCAGCGTATTGCCGGTGTAATACACCAGGGAGCCGCGCGCAAGCGCGGGCGCGCCAAAGCAGAAGGGCCGCCCCGCGGGACGGCCCTTCCGGTATCTTTCAGCGGAGGGGGAGCCTCAGGCTTCCTCGGCGCTCTCGTAGTACTGGGGCGCATGTTCGCGCAGCACGTCGAGGATCTTGCCGAGCGCGGTCTGCTCGTCGGTTTCCTCCATCGCCGCGAGTTCGCGGGCGAGGCGCGAGGAGGCGGCCTCGAAGATCTGCCGCTCGGAATAGCTCTGCTCGGGCTGGTCTTCCGGGCGGAACAGGTCGCGGGTCACCTCGGCGATCGAGACGAGGTCGCCCGAATTGATTTTGGCTTCGTATTCCTGGGCGCGGCGCGACCACATGGTGCGCTTCACCTTGGGCTTGCCCTTCAGGGTTTCCATGGCCTGCTTGAGGGTCTTGTCCGACGAAAGCTTGCGCATCCCGATGGCTTCGACCTTGTTGACCGGCACGCGGAGCGTCATGCGCTCCTTCTCGAACCGCAGGACGTAGAGTTCGAGCTGCATCCCGGCGATTTCCTCGCGCTGGAGCTCGACCACCCGGCCCACGCCGTGCTTGGGGTAGACAACGTAATCGCCGACGGTGAATGCGTTAGCGGTGCTTGCCATGCAAGTTCCTTTCAATGGCCGACTCCGGCATCGGGAGAGGGACAATCGACCCGGCGGCGCGACCCATGCCTCTCGCGAGGCAAGCGCCGGGTGCGGATCATCCGGTGGGGGTGTGCTGGTGTCGGGCCTTCCTGGTTTCCATCGCCTGCGCGGGGGCTAGCCCGGCGCGGTCGGCGCATCATATAGCACGCCTGCAACAAAATTGCGAGTCCCGCGTGCGATCAGGGCCGTTCGATGCTGGCGGCGGCAACATGCGCCCCGAGCAGCAGCAGCAGGGCGCTGAGCCACAGCCAGGTTAGGAACACGATCACCGCTCCCAACGAGCCGTAAGTCGCGTTGTAACTGCCGAAGTTGCTTGCATAAAAGCCGAAGCCGGCGGTCGCGGCGAGCCATCCGAGGGAGAACAGCGCCGCCCCGCGCATGGCGGCGCTGCGTGGGATGCGCGACACGTTGGGGATGATGCGATAGGCGAGCGTCGCTCCGCCGAAGCCCGCGAGCCCGACCACCGCGAGCCCGCCCAGCGCGCCGAGCCCGCCGCCGATCCCGGTGGTCGCGAGCGTCGTCGCGCCCGCCACCAGCCCGAGCCCGATGACCGCCGCGAGCGTGATCGCCAGCGCGAGGAGCGTCGCCGCGATGAAGCCGCGCATCGCCGGGGCGTCGAAGGCGATATCGAGCGCGGTGATGATCGCGCCGGCCGCGACCCGGGCGCCGAACAGCGACAGGGCAATTGCCACTAAGAGGCCGAGCCCACTCGCCCCGCCGCGGCTCTCGGCGACGCTGGCGACCTGCTGCGCGACGAGCTCGCCCGCCGCGGCGGGCAGGTTCGCCGCCAGCGCCTCGCCGTGGGCGGCGATGGTCGCCGGGTCGACGACGAGACCGTAGGTGAGAATGGCGGTCGCGATCAGCGGGATCAGCGCGAGGAAGGCGTAATAGGCGACGCCCGCGGCGAGGATCGCGACATTGCCCTCGCTCGCGCGGGACCAGCCGGACTTGAGGGAAGCTGTCAGGGAGCGCATGCCCTGACTACCGGGCGAGCCTCTGCAATGTTCCTGCCGGTCGCCCTGCTCCCAGGGCGATCAGTCGCCGTCGCCGGGCGCGTCGCTGAAGTATTTCTCGAACTTGCCCTTCTCGCCCTTGTGCGCGTCGGCATCCTCGGGCGGGGCCTTCTGGCTGGTGATGTTGGGCCACATCGCCGAATACTTGGTGTTGAGTTCGAGCCACTTCTCCAGCCCGTCCTCAGTGTCGGGCAGGATCGCCTCGGCCGGGCACTCGGGTTCGCACACGCCGCAGTCGATGCACTCGCTGGGATTGATGACCAGCATGTTCTCGCCTTCGTAGAAGCAGTCCACCGGGCACACTTCCACGCAGTCGGTGTACTTGCACTTGATGCAGTCTTCGGTGACGACGTAAGTCATTGCGGCTCTTTCACGAGGAGTCTTCGGGATCGGCGGGCAGGACGCCCGGCCCGGGCGGCGATGCGCCTAAGGTATCTTGCCCCTTAGGGTCAAGTCGGCCCTCGTCAACCTCGCGATAATGGGAAAGCGCCTCGGCCGGAGGGCCCCGCCGGGCGGGGAGGGCGAGGAGCTCGATGACCCGCACCCGGCCCCCGACGGCGAGGGTCAGGACATCGCCGATCCGCACGCCTTCCGAGCCGCGCGCGACATGCTGGCGGTTGCGGCGCACGGCGCGCCCGGCGATCAGCGCGTCGGCGGCGGAGCGGGTGCGGGCGAAGCGGAGGTAGACGAGCAGCCGGTCGATCCGCAGGCTTGCGGCCGCGCCGTCGCCGCTCATCCCTTGAGCAGGTCCGCCAGCTTGTCGAAGGCCCCGCCGGCGCGCGCCGGACCGGTGTCTGCGGGGGGTCTGGAGGGGGTCTGCGCGGGCCTGGAGCCCCTCTGGCCGCCCTCACGCGGAGGTCTGGACGGGGTCTGGGCACCCCCTGCGGCACCTTTGCCGTGCCGCGCCTTGTTATCCGGAGCCTTGTCGGGCCGAGCCTTGCCGTGCGGCTTGCGGTGCTCGTGGCGACCTTCCCGCCGCTCCTCCTGCTCCCCGGGGCGGCGCGGGCGCCAGTACCAGCGGTCGGGCGCGGGCGGGCCGAAGGCGCCCTCCGCCAAGGGCCTAGCGCGCTCGCAGCGGAAGCCCGCGCTGCCGAGCAGGCGCCGGGCGTTCTCGCTTTCGAGCCCCACCGACACCGCCAGCGACAGGTCGACCCGGAAGGGGCGGTTGCGCTCCTTCGGATGGGCGGCGGTCACCTTCGCCCTTGCCTCGAACGCCGCGCGAAAGATCTTTTCCGCAAGATCGACGCGGATCGCCTGGGTGCCGGCGAAGCGGTAGCCGGCCGGCAGGCGCCCCTTGGCCCAGCTTCCCTCCGCGAGCACCGGCACCATCGCCTCCTGCACCGGGCGCGGGTCGAGGCCGAGGGCGTGGAGCAGCCGCCGTGGGGCGGGCTTCAGCAGCGGGGCATCGAAGATGTCGAGCGCGCCGAAGGTCACGCCGAGCTTGCGCAGATAGGGCCGCATCTCTTTGGGGAGGTTCTCCAGCCCCGCCTCCTCGCGAGCCATCACGCCGCGCGCCTCGATGAGGGTGATGACCAGCGCGCGCGCCTGCGAGCCCGCTTGCGGGTCGCGCGCCGCCTCGGCGAGCTTCCTCAGCGGTTCGAGCGGTTCGAGCTGCTTCTCCAGCCACGCGGCAAGGCCCGCCTCCAGCTTCGCCTTCGCCGCCTCGGGCAGCAGGGCGAGGTCGCGGGTCAGCGTCAGACGCGGGGTGCCGAAATGGCCGGAGCCAGGCTGGCCGGGGAAGGTAATCTCCGCAAGCGCGCGGGCCTGCCAGCGGATCGCGCCACCGGCGATCTCGAGCTCGCCGAGACCCTGCCCCAGCAGCCCCTCGGCGCGTTCGGCGAGCAGCGCGGGCAGCGCCTTCTCGCCCGCGGCGAGCAGCATCCGGCGGTCGGCGACGCCTGCCGAGGGATCGACATGGAAGCGGAAGCCTTCCAGCCTCCCGATCGACTCCCCCTCCACCGTGAGGTGGCCGTCGGGTTCGAGGGTGACGGGCAGCGCGCTCGCGTCCTGCCCCAGGGATTTCATCAAGAGTGTCGTCCTCCGGTTGACGAAGCGCTCGGTGAGCCGCGCGTGCAGCGCATCCGAGAGCTTCGCCTCGACCGCGCGTGCCCGCGCGGCCATCTCGTCGCGTGCCAGCACCCAGTCGGGCCGCTGGCAGATATAGGCCCAGCTGCGAATCGCCGCGATCCGCCCCTGCAGCGTGTCGATGTCGCCCTGCATCCGGTCAAGCTCGGCGATGCGCGCGGCGACGAAATCGGCGCCGATGTATCCCCCCTGCAAGTCGTCCCAGAGACGCGCGACGAAGCGGGCGTGCTGTTCGACGCCGAGGTTGCGGAAGTCGGGGAGCGAGCAGGCCTCCCAGAAGCGCCGCACCGCGCCCGGCCCCTTGACTGTGTCGGCGATGGGGTCGGCGGCGAGGCGTTTCAGCACCGCGAGGTCGATCGCCTCGGGGGCCGCCTTCAGCACCTCCTGCGCCGGCCGCGCCTCCAGATCCGCGATCAGGCGGCCGAGGCTGTCGAAGCGCGGATCGGCATCGCGCCAGAAGAGGTGGGTGAGAGGGGCGAACTTGTGCTCCTCGATCGCGTAGACCTCCTCGTCGGTGAAGGCGAGCGGCTCGCCGCCCTCGTTTCCGGCCCCCTTCGCCATGCCCGACAGCGTGCCGAAGGTCCCGTCGCGCTGGTGCCGCCCGGCGCGCCCGGCGATCTGCGCCATCTCCGACGGGGTGAGGCGGCGCTTGCGGCGCCCGTCATATTTCGTCAGCGCGGCGAAGGCGACGTGGTCGAGATCGAGATTGAGCCCCATGCCGATGGCATCGGTGGCGACGATGTAGTCGACCTCCCCCGCCTGGAACATCGCGACCTGCTTGTTGCGCGTCTCGGGCGACAAGGCGCCCATGACGACCGCCGCCCCGCCGCGGAAGCGCCGCAGGGCCTCGGCCATCGCGTAGACCTGCTCGACGCTGAAGGCGACGACGGCGCTGCGCTTGGGGAGGCGCGAGAGCTTGCAGATGCCGGCGTGGGAAAGCGTCGAGAAACGCGGGCGGCTGGTGACCTCCGCCTTGGGGATCAGCGCGCGGACCATCGGCTCGAGCGTCGCCGAGCCGAGGATCATCGTCTCCTCGCGCCCGCGGGCGTGGAGCAGCCGGTCGGTGAAGATGTGCCCGCGCTCCGGGTCCGCGCCCAGCTGCGCCTCGTCCAATGCGACGAAGGCGTGCTGGCCGGCGGTGCGGGGCATGGCCTCGGCGGTGCAGAGGAAGTAGCGGGCGTCGGGCGGCTCGATCCGCTCCTCCCCGGTGATCAGCGCCACCGCCTCGTCGCCCTTGATGGCGCGCACCCGGTCATAGACCTCGCGCGCCAGCAGGCGGAGCGGGAAGCCCATCATGCCGGAGGAATGGCCGCACATCCGCTCGATGGCGAGGTGGGTCTTGCCGGTGTTGGTCGGGCCGAGCACGGCGCGCACGCGCGCGTCGTCGCCGGGACGGGTGGGGGAGGGGGCGGTCACGATGGCGCGGGTTGTGTCAGGCTTGGCGCGGGCGGGCAAGCGCATGGGTCAGGCCGGTTCCGCTACGCGACACACCTCATCGCACGCGCAGCGCGGCTGATCGCTGGTTAAGGCGACGTTTACTTTGATCTGCGAAGGAAATGGGACATGGCACGGCCATGGGGTGCATCGCAGGTTGGGCAGCCGCAAGGCTGCGCCCCGCACCGCTTCCGGGGCAATGATGTTGGATCAGCTACGCAAAGTGAACGAGGCTGGCGAGCCGGACGACGCGCCGCTCCCCGACCCGTCGGCGGGCGGGAGCCGCGCCATGGTCGTGCCCTTCGCGCCGGTCGACCCCGAGACCGCGCGGGAAATCCTCCCCTATCTGCGCAATTCCCAGAAGCTCGCCCCGCCGACCGCCGCGCAGAAGGCGAAGCGGCGGCTGGCGGCGCGTCTCGGCACCGCCGCGGAGCGCTACGAGGCGTGGCGTCTTGACGCCTCGCGCTGGTTCGACCGGCTCGACCTCGCCCCCGATCTCGCCGAGGACATCGGCAGCCGCCGCTGGCTGCGCGGGCTCGGCACGATGGTCGGGCTCGGGGTGGTGGCGCTGGCCTTCTGGCCCGACATGACCCCGCTCGAGGCGCGCCCCGCCATGCCGCAGGGCGCCGAGGTTGCGAGCGAGATGCGCAGCCAGATGATCCTCCCGCTCGCGCTCGGCGCGGACAGCGGGCGGCGGATGGGGCCGACCCAGGCCGTGACCCCGCTCAAGAGCGCGCCCGAGCGGCCGCAGATCCAGCTCGTCGTCACCCTCGCGCCCGGCGACAGCTTTGCCGCGATGCTGCGCCGCGCAGGCGTGGCGGGCGAGGACATCGACCGGGCCGCGGCGCTCGTCGGCCAGGCGGTCGCCGTCGGCGACATCGCGCCCGGCACGCAGATGGACCTCGTCCTCGGCCGCCGCCCTGCGCCGGGCGAGCCGCGCCCGCTCGACAGCCTCGCCTTCCGCGCCCGCTTCGACCTCGCGCTCGAGCTGACCCGGCCCGGTGTGGGCGAGACCAATGCGGACGGAACGCCCGTGATCCCCTCGGGCCCGCTCGCGCTGAAGCGCAACATCATCCGCGTCGACGAGACCCCGCTCCGCGTGCGCGGCCCCGTCGGCAGCAGCCTCTACCGCTCGATGCGCGCCGCGGGCGTCCCGGCGAGCGCGGTGCAGGAGTATCTGAAGGCCCTGGACGCGCAGATCGACATGGAGCGCGAGGTCCGCGCCTCAGACGAGTTCGACATCATCATCGCCTATCGCCGCGCCGCCACCGGCGAGCGCCAGGCCGGCCAGCTTCTCTATGCCGGGGTCGACCGCGGCGGTCAGCCCCGCACCCAGCTGATGCGCTGGGGGAACGAGGGCCGCTTCTACGAGGCCTCGGGCGTGGGCGAGCAGCGCCGCGGGCTGCTGGCGCCGGTGCCGGGGGCGGTGACCTCGAACTTCGGGATGCGCCGCCATCCGATCCTCGGCTACAACCGGATGCACGCCGGGGTCGACTTCAAGGCCGCCTACGGGACGCCCATCGTCGCGGTGAGCGACGGGCGGGTGTCGAGCGCGGGCCGCTCGGGCGGTTGCGGCATCCAGGTGCGGCTCGAGCACGGCGGCGGCCTCGCGACACGCTATTGCCACATGAGCCGCATGGCCGTGACCCCCGGCATGTCGGTGCGCCGCGGGCAGGTGATCGGCTATGTCGGCTCGACCGGCCTCTCCACTGGCCCGCATCTCCACTACGAGATGTATCGCGGCGGGCGCGTCATCAACCCGGCGACCGTCCAGTTCGTCACCCGCGCGCTGCTCTCGGGCACCGAGCTCCTCGATTTCCGCCGCCAGCTGATCCGCCTCAAGGAGATCGAGGTCGGCGCCGCGCTCAAGGACCTCGAGCCCGAAGCGGGCGAGGTGAAGGAACCGGTGCGCGAGATCGAGAAGGTCGACCTCGCGCGGCAGGGGACAGGCCGCAGCACGCTGTAACGAGAGCTTGTCGCGCCGGGGCGATTGCGCCACATCTCGCCGCATGACCGGACACTACCCCAACACCCGCCTGCGCCGCACCCGCGCCCACGGCTGGAGCCGCGCGCTGCACCGCGAGACCGTGCTCACCCCCGCGGACCTCATCTGGCCGCTGTTCGTGACCGCGGGCGAGGGCGTCGAGGAGCCGATCGCGACGCTCCCGGGCGTCTCGCGCTGGTCCGTCGACGGGATCGTAGCGCGGGCGAAGGAAGCGGTGGCGCTGGGCATCCCCGTGGTCGCGCTCTTCCCCAACACGCCCCATGACCTGCGCAGCGACGACGGGGCCGAGGCGCACAATCCCGACAACCTGATGTGCCGCGCGATCCGCGCCATCAAGGACGCCTGCGGCAACGACATCGGCGTGCTCACCGACGTGGCGCTCGATCCCTACACCAGCCACGGCCAGGACGGGCTGGTCGACGAGACCGGCTATGTCGTGAACGACGAGACCGTCGCGGTGCTGGTCGACCAGGCGGTGAACCAAGCCAATGCGGGGGCGGACATCATCGCCCCTTCCGACATGATGGACGGCCGCATCCACGCGATCCGCCGGGCGCTCGAGATGAACGGGCACCCCAACGTCCAGATCATGTCCTACGCCGCCAAGTATGCGAGCGCCTTCTACGGCCCGTTCCGCGACGCTGTCGGCAGCGGGGGCCTGCTCAAGGGCGACAAGAAGGCCTACCAGATGGACCCCGCCAACGCCGACGAGGCGATGCGCGAGGTGGCGCTCGACATCGCCGAGGGGGCGGACAGCGTGATGGTGAAGCCGGGCCTTGCCTATCTCGACATCATCTACCGGGTGAAGCAGCGCTTTGACGTGCCGGTCTTCGCCTACCAGGTCTCCGGCGAATACGCGATGATCGAGGCGGCGCAGGCCGCCGGGATCGGGGATCGCGACGCACTGGTGCTGGAAAAGCTCATCGCGTTCAAGCGCGCTGGGTGCAGCGGCATCCTCACCTACCACGCCGCCCACGTCGCCCGCCTGCTGAATGGGTGAGGGGGTTCTCGCGACCGAGCGCCTGATCCTGCGCCCGCCGGTGGCGGAGGACCTGCCCTGGGTGCTGGCCGAGATGAACACCGAGCCCGTGCTGCGCCACCTTGGCGGTGTGCGTCCGGCCGGGACGGCTGCCGAGAACTTCGCAGGGGACATCACGGCCTTCGCCGAGGGCACGCACATGCGCTGGACGGTATGGCTGCGTGACAGCTCGGTGCGGGTGGGGCGCGTGGGCCTCTTCACCGTCTACGCCCCGCTCGCCCCCGCGGCAATGAAGGGCCAGCGCGAGATCGGCTGGACCTTCGCGCAAGCCCACTGGGGCAGGGGCTATGCCACCGAGGCGGCGCGGGCGGTGATCGGCCATGCCTTCGCCGCGCTGCGACTGCCGGTGCTCTACGCCCAGACCAGCGACTCCAACGCCGCCTCGACCCGCATGATGCAGCGCCTCGGCTTCATCTACCGTCCCGAGCTCGGCTATGTCGATCCCGACTATCCGCCCCAAGACAACCCCACCACCGTCTGGTCGATGGATCCCCCGTATGCCTGAGTTCCACCACGACACCGCCCGGCTCACCCTGCGCGACTGGCGCGAGGCGGACTGGCCCGAGTTCTGGCGCGTCACCAACACGCCCGCGGTGATGCGCTGGCTCGGCGGCGTGCAGGACGAGGCCGGGCGCGCCGCCGGGCAGGCGCGGATCGAAGCCTACCGCGCCGAGCACGGCCACACCTTCTGGGCGGTCGAACGCCGGGAGGACGGCGCGATGCTAGGCTTCTGCGGCCTCAAGCGCTCGAACCAGGCGGGCGGGCCGCAGGGCATGATGGAGGTCGGCTGGCGGCTGCGCGAGGATGCCTGGGGGCAGGGCTACGCCAGGGAGGCCGCCGCCGCTTCGCTCGACCTCGCCTTCGACCGCTTCAGGGCCGACGAGGTGATCGCACTGACGGTCGAGGGGAATGCCGCGAGCTGGGGCCTGATGGTGCGGCTCGGCATGGAGCGGCGCGCCGACCTCGACTTCGCCAGCGCCGAGTTCGACCCAGAGAACCCGGTGATCATCGCCTATGCGATCACCCGGGCGGCGTGGCAGGCGGTGTCGTGACGTCACCCGTGCTGGTGACCGCCCGGCTGGTGCTGCGGCAGATCGGCGAGGACGACCTCGATCGGCACATGGCGCTGCTCAACACCCCCGCCGTGATGGAGCATCTCGGCGGGGTGCAGCCGCGCACCGTGATCGCCGCCAAGCACGCCGCCTCACGTGCGAGCTTCGCCGCGGAGGGCTTCGGCTTCATGATCATGGAGGAACGCGCCACCGGCGAGCTGGTCGGCCACTGCGGGATGAAGCGGGTCGACCACCCGCGCGCGCCCAACCCCGGTGATCCCGAGATCGGCTGGTTGGTGCGCGAGGACCGCTGGCGGCGGGGCTATGCCCACGAGGCGATGCGCGCGGTGGTGGACTGGGCCTTCGGGACGATCCGTGTGCCGCACCTCGTCGCCCTGACCGACGCGGCCAATGCGGCGAGCTGGGCACTGATGGAGAAACTGGGCATGGTCCGCCGCCCCGACCTTGATTTCACCGACCCGGCGATGCCACCCGAGGCGGACCCGCTGATCCAGTATGCGCTCTCCGGCGCGCGATGGGAGGCCCTGCGATGACCGACCTGGCCGGCACCCCAGCCGCCGCCGACAACGAGACGAGCGCCGCCGACGCCGCGGCCTCGCCCAGGCGCTGGCTGTTTGCCGTCACCATCCTGACCGGAAGCTTCCTCCTCTTCCTCGTCCAGCCGCTGGTGGCGCGCATGGCCCTGCCGCGGCTCGGGGGCGCGCCGAACGTCTGGAACAGCGCGATGCTGGTTTACCAGGCGCTGCTTCTGGGGGGCTATGCCTATGCCCATGCGCTCTCGCGCCTCGCCGTCGGGCGGCAGGCGCTGATCCACCTTGCGCTGCTGGTCGCCGCCGCCTTCACCCTGCCGATCGCACTCCCCGATATCGCGCCCCCGGCAGCGGGGCGCGAGGCGCTGTGGGTGCCCTGGCTGTTCTTCCTGACCATAGGGCCGCTGTTCTTCGTCGTCTCCGCGCAGGCGCCGCTGATGCAGCGCTGGTTCGCCTCGCACCCGCAGGCGGGCGATCCCTATCCGCTCTATGCCGCGTCAAACCTCGGGAGCTTCGCCGGCCTGCTCGCCTATCCGCTGCTCGCCGAGCCGCTCCTCCCGCTCGGCGCGCAGAGCCGTGCCTGGGCGGCGGGTTACGCGGTGCTGGTGGTGCTGGTCGCCTGCGCTGCGTTCGCGCGCCGCGCCGCGCCTGCGCCCGCGCCGCTGCCGACAGGGAACGCCGACGACGGCGAGGCCGCTCCCTCCGCCCGGCGCATCGCCCTGTGGCTGGCGCTCTCGGCGGTGCCCTCGGGACTGATGCTCTCGACCACCACGCACCTCACCACCGACATCTTCGCCATGCCGCTGCTGTGGGTGATCCCGCTCGGCCTCTACCTCCTGTCCTTCTCGATCGCCTTCGCCGCCCGGCGCGGCGCGGCGCGGGTGCTGACCGCCATCGCCCCCGTGGTGCTCGCCGCCTCGGGAGCGCTGGCGATGCTCGGCTCCTCGCGGGCCTCGCTACTGGCTGTCGCGGCGAGCCTGCTGATGCTCTTCGCCGCCGCTGTGGCGCTCCACGCGCGGCTTTACGACCTGCGGCCGGCACCGGCGCGGCTGACGCAGTTCTACCTCGTCATGTCGGCGGGCGGCGTGCTCGGCGGGTTATTCACCGCGCTAATCGCGCCGCTGGTGTTCGACTGGACCTGGGAGCACCCCATGCTGATCGTCGCCGCCGCCGCGCTGCTCCCGCTCGGCGCCTGGCGCAGCTGGCTCGGGCGGTTCTTCCGCGATCCCCGCACCTTCCGCATGGCGGTGGCGCTGCTGTTGCTCCTCGTCGTCGTGGGCTCGCTCCAGATCCGTGCGCGCCTGCTGGAAAGCCCGGTGTGGCGCCCGCTCGACATGGCGATCTTCGCCGGGCTGATCGCCGCTGTCGCGGTGCTCGCCGCGCGGCGCTGGGCCTTCGTCGCCGCCTGCGCCGCGCTCATCGCCGCGCTCGGCGCGCTGGCGCAGCTCCAGACCAGCCTCGAGGGCGTGCGCACCCGCAGCTATTTCGGCATCTACACCGTGCGCGACACCGAGAGCGGGCTGCGCAATCTCGTCCACGGCACGACGCTCCACGGCGTGCAGCGGCTCGACCCGGGCGGCCAGACCGCGCCGACCACCTATTACGGCACCGAATCGGGCGTCGGCCTCGCGCTCGCCTCGGCGGAGCGGCTCTACGGCCCCGGCGCCCGGATCGGCGCGGTCGGGCTCGGGGTGGGCACGCTTGCCTGCTACAAGCGGCCGGGGCAGAGCTGGACTTTCTTCGAGATCGACCCCGCGGTGCTCGAATTCTCGCGAAGCGGCCAGTTCACCTATCTCGAGCGCTGCGCGCCCGAGGCTCCGGTGGTGATCGGCGATGCGCGGCTCCAGCTGGAGAGCCTGCCGGCCGAGAGCTTCGACATCCTCGTGGTCGATGCCTTCTCCTCTGACGCGATTCCGCTTCACCTGCTCACCCGGGAGGCGCAGCAGGGCTACTTCCGCACCCTCGGGCCCGACGGGCTGCTGCTCATTCACATCAGCAACCGCTTCATCGACCTCGAGCCGGTGCTCGCAGCCCTCGCCCGCGAAGACGGGCTGGTGGCGATGCTGCGCGAGGACCGCACGCGCGGCCGGGCCATGTCGCCGTCCAACTGGGTTGCCCTGTCCCGTAGCCCGGCGCAGCTCCGGGCGTTGACGCAGGACGGGCAGTGGCGCGCGCTCAGCCCGCCCGCCGCCGATGTCTGGCGCGACGACTACGCCTCGATCCTCCCGCACCTCATCCTGAAGAACCTCTGAGAGACCCGCCATGAGCCAGTCGATCCACCGTCCGGGCGTCAACATCGTGCCGATCCATGGCAAGGCCCCGCGTATCCACGAAACCGCCTTCATCGCCCCCGGCGTGACGATCATCGGCGATGTCGAGATCGGCGCGGGCTCGTCGGTGTGGTACAACTGCGTGCTGCGCGCGGACGTTTCCCGCATCGTCATCGGCGAGCGCAGCAACGTGCAGGACGGGAGCGTCCTGCATTGCGACCCGCCGCGCCCGGGCGATCCCGAGGGCTCGCCGCTGATCATCGGCAACGACGTGCTGATCGGGCACATGGCGATGGTCCACGGCTGCACGATCCACGACCGCGGCTTTGTGGGACTGGGCGCGATCGTCATGAACAAGGCGGTGATCGGCTCGGACGCGATGCTCGCGGCGGGGGCGATGCTGACCGAGGGCAAGGTGATCGAACCGCGCGAGCTGTGGGGCGGGCGCCCCGCGCGCAAGATGCGCGATCTCGACGAGGCCGCGATCATGGGCATGCGCATCGGCACCGCCCATTATGCCGAGAACGCGAAGCACCATGCGGATGCGGTCGCGGCGGCGCTCGGCCGACCGGCCTAGCGCAGCAGCGCGGCCTCCTCTGCGAGGTCGGCGTCCGCCTTGACGATCCGCCACTCCTGCGGGCGGCGGCTGTCGATCACCACCACGCCGCCCTTGGGGCAGATGTCGAGGCACGGCACCTCGACGATCCCGACCTTCGCCTTGCGGCCTTTGCCTGCGCCGAGTTCGCGCTTGAGCGCGGCGGCGAGGCGCTTGTCGTCGGGGCCGAAACCGTGCCCCTTCTTCGCAAGCTTCTTCGAGCATTTGGCGCAGACCATGACGGCGTGCGACCAGTTGGCGCGGACCTTCGTCTTCATGACAGGCTTAAGCCGGTTCGGGGCCGATTTGATCCCGGCACTCGCCCCGCGGGCAACCTCATCCCGCCGCGGGCGCGCGCAGATATTTCATCATGTGGCCGACATAGTCGATCTTGCCGATCGCCAGCCCCTCGGCGCGCAGGATCGCGTAGGTCGCCATGAGGTGGAAGTAGAACTGCGGGATCGCCCAATCGCGGCAATATTCGTGCGCCTGCATGGTGAAGCCCATGCCGTTGGGCAGCTCGAACTCGACGATGGCATCCGAGGCGGGCCAGGTGCCCGGATCGGTGTCCGTCACCATCGCCCGAACCGCCGCGATGCGCTCGCGCGCGGCATCGAAGCTGGCGATCTCGCTGGTGTCGAGGGTGAGGCCGAGCCCCCCGAGCCGGTCGAGCGCGACCGTCACCTGATCGAGCGTGAAGCGGATCTGGGTGTGCAGCGGGAACATGTCCTCGGCCAGCTGCGCCTGAAGCAGTGCCTCGCCCTTGTCGTGCTCGCTCGCCTTGGTGACGAGATGATCGAGCGTGCCGAGCATGTTGCCCCAAGTGGCGAGGGCGGCGGAGGCGTAGGACATGGCTGTTCTCTCCCGTGGCTGTCCGGGGGAGGTAGGCACGCGCGCGCCATTATCAACGCGGGAAGGCTCAGTCCTTCACCAGCGCCCGCAGGCTCTCCAGCCGGTCCGCCTCGTGCGCGGGCTTGTCCCAGCGGATGCGGTGGATGCGGGGGAAGCGCATCGCGAGGCCGGACTTGTGGCGCTTGGAGGTGTGGGCGGAATCGAAGGCGACCTCGAAGACCAGCCGCTTCTCCACCTCGCGCACGGGCCCGAACTTCTGCACGGTGTTCTGCCGCACGAAGCGGTCGAGCTTCTTGAGCTCCTCGTCGGTGAAGCCCGAATAGGCCTTGCCGACGGGGAGCAGCTCGGCCCCCGCATCTGGGTCGCCGTCCCAGCAGCCGAAGGTGTAGTCCGAATAAAAGCTCGACCGCTTGCCGCTGCCGCGCTGGGCATACATCAGCACGCAGTCGATCAGCAGCGGATCGCGCTTCCACTTGTACCACAGCGCGACCTTGCGGCCCGCGACATAGGGGCTCTCGCGGTGCTTGAGCATCAGGCCCTCGATCGCCTCGTCGCGCGCGGTGTCGCGGATGCGGGCGAGGGCGGCGAAGTCCTCGGCCTCGACGAGTTGTGAAAGGTCGAAGTGGCTTTCAGGCAGGCGTGGCATCAGCGCCTCCAAAGTCGCGCGGCGCGACTTCCATGGGTGCTCGCGCCAGTCCTGCCCCTCGATCAGCAGCACATCGTAGAGCCGCACGAAGGCGGGGTAGTCCTTGAGCATGGCCTTGGAGACGGTCTTGCGCCCGAGCCGCTGCTGGAGCGCGTTGAAGCTCGCCGCGCCCCCAGCCTCGCCCCCTTGCGCCGAGCCCCGCACCAGCAGCTCCCCGTCGAGCACGGCGTCGATCGGCAGCACGTCGAGCAGTTCGGGAAAGGTCGCGCTGATATCGTCGCCGCTGCGGGAATAGACCCGCGTCTCGCCCCCGGCGCGGACCAGCTGCACCCGGATGCCGTCCCATTTCCACTCCGCGGCGTAGTCCTTTAGGTCCACCACCCCGTCCTCGAGCGGGTGGGCGAGCATGAAGGGCCGGAAGCGCGGGGTGTGGGCGAGATCGGGGGCCTCGCCGCCGTCTGCCGCCCACCGGAACAGCTCGGCATAGGGCGGGGCGAGGGCATGCCAGTATTCCTCGACCTCCTCGACCGGCACCTCGAAGGCGAGGGCGAAGGCGGTCTTGGCGAGCCGCGCCGAGACGCCGACGCGCATCCCCCCGGTGGCGAGCTTGATCAGCGCATAGCGGCCCTTGGCATCGAGCCGGTCGAGCAGGCCGGGCAATTCGCGCGGGGCGCTGGCGCGGGTGAGGGCGGAGAGCCGCTCGATCACTTCGGTGAGCGAGAGGTGCGGCTGCGGCGCGGCATCCTCGGGCTCGGGCCAGAGCAGGCTCGCAGTCTCGGCCGTGTCGCCGACGAAATCGCGCGAGAGCGTCCAGAGCACCGGGTCGATGCGCTCCATCATCAGGGTGCGGATCGTGTTGCTCTTGACGGCCGGGAAATCGAGCCCGTCGGTCAGCGCCGCAAGCGCCCAGCCGCGGTCGGGATCGGGCGCGGCGCGCAGGTAGGCGGCGATCAGCGCCAGCTTGCGATTGCGGCTGGTGGTGTAGACAAGGGCATCGAGCAGCGCGGCGAATTCCTCCATCAGCCATGCCCCCGAAACGGCACAGGATGTTCATTGCGCAGCCACGTGAATCCGCTAGATCGCTCTACTGACACGGGTGTCAGTCGGGATGCCCGCCACGTCGCCAACAAGGGAACCGCCGCATGAAATCCGTGACTCTTGCCGCCCTGGGCCTGGCCCTCGCCGCCGTGACCGCGCCCGCCGCCGTCCTCGCGCAGGATGCGCCTGCCGCGCCCGCGCCTGCGGCCGCCTTCTCCGTCGACACCCCCATCGAGGCGCTGATGGCCGACGAACGCGCCAAGGCGGTGCTGGTGAAGCACCTGCCCGGCATCGACCAGCACCCCGCCTACAACGACTTCAAGGCCCTGAGCCTCAAGACCCTCGCGCCCTTCTCGCAGGGGCTCATCACCGAGGAAATGCTCGGCAAGATCGACGCCGACCTCAAGGCGATCGCCTGAGCAAGGCACGGCGGGGGCGAGGGGCTCAGTCATCCTCGTCCTCGTAGCCGACCAGCGCCAGCGCCCGGGCGCGGCGCTGGTTCAGCTGGCACCAGCGCAGCAGCGCCTCCTCGCGGCCGTGGGTGATCCAGGTCTCCTGCGGGTTGACCTCGCCAATGGTGCGGGTGAGCTCGCCCCAGTCGGCGTGGTCGGAGATGACCAGCGGCAGCTCGACCCCGCGCTGCCGGGCGCGCTGGCGCACCCGCATCCAGCCTGAGGCCATCGCCGTGACCGGATCGGGCAGACGCCGACTCCAGCGGTCGCCGAGCGCCGAGGGCGGGGCCATGACGATGTGCCCGCGCATCTGGTCCTTGGTGGCCTCGCTCACCAGCCGGAGGTCGCCGAGCGGCACGCCATGCGCCTCGTAGAGCCGGCACATCGCCTCCATCGCGCCGTGGAGCCAGATCGTGTCCGTGTGGCCCGCCGCGCGCAGTTCCGCGATCACCCGCTGCGCCTTGCCGAGCGCATAGGCGCCGACGAGGATGCAGGCGTCGGGGTTCTCCTCGCGCGCCTCGAGCAGCTTGCCGATCTCCTCGCCGATGGGCGGGTGGGTGAAGACCGGCAGGCCGAAGGTCGCCTCCGTGATGAAGATGTCGCAGGGGGTGACTTCGAAGGGTGCGCAGGTCGGATCCGCGCTGCGCTTGTAGTCGCCGGTGATGACCACCCGCTCACCCGCGCGCTCGAGCAGGATCTGCGCGGAGCCGAGCACGTGGCCGGCGGGGAGGTAGGTCGCGGTGACGCCGCCGCCGATGGCGACGGTCTCGCCATATTCGACCGGAGAGGCCCCCTCACGGGTCTGGTAGCGCAGTTCCATGATCGCGAGCGTCGCCGGGGTGGCGATCGTCGTCCCGTGCCCGCCGCGCGCATGGTCGGCGTGCCCGTGGGTGACGAGCGCACGCGAAACCGGCCGCGAGGGATCGACCCAGGCATCGGCGGGGACGATGTGGATGCCCCAGGGCTCGGGCCGGATCCAGGAGAAGGGGGGGCTCATGCGTCTGCTAAACAAAAGGGGCGCGGAAGAGGTTCCTCTTCCGCGCCCCGCCTGTCTTTCGGCCTGTCTCAGCCCTCGTCCGTCTCCGGCGCCGGGTTCTTGGCTGCGGGCTTCTTCTTCGCCGCGGCCTTCTTCGCCGGCTTCACCTTGGGCGGAGCCGGGGTCATCTCGAAGGCGGGCTTGCCGTCCTTGATGCTCACATGGACCTCACCGCCTTCCGACAGCTTGCCGAACAGCAGTTCCTCGGCGAGCGGCTGCTTGATCTTCTCCTGGATCAGGCGGGCCATCGGGCGGGCGCCGTAGAGCTTGTCGTAGCCCTTGTCGGCGAGCCAGCCGCGCGCGTCGCTGTCGAACTGGATGTGGACGTTCTGTTCGGCCAGCTGCAGCTCGAGCTGGAGGATGAACTTGTCCACCACCCGCGCCACGGTGCTCTTGCCGAGATAGGCGAAGGGCACGATCGCATCGAGGCGGTTGCGGAATTCGGGGGTGAACATCTTCTTCACCGCCTCGTCGCCCGCGTCCTCCTTCGACACGTCGCCGAAGCCGATGCCCTGCCGCGCCATGTCGGCCGCGCCCGCATTGGTCGTCATGATGAGAACGACGTTGCGGAAGTCGACCGTCTTGCCGTGGTGATCGGTGAGGCGCCCGTTGTCCATCACCTGCAGGAGAATGTTGAACAGGTCGGGGTGCGCCTTCTCGATCTCGTCGAGCAGGAGGACGCAGTGCGGGTTCTGGTCGACGGCATCGGTGAGGAGGCCGCCCTGGTCATAGCCGACATAGCCCGGAGGCGCGCCGATCAACCGGCTGACGGAGTGGCGCTCCATGTATTCGGACATGTCGAAGCGCTTGAGCTCGATCCCCATGATCGTGGCGAGCTGGCGGGCGACCTCGGTCTTGCCGACGCCGGTGGGGCCGGAGAACAGGAAGGAGCCGATCGGCTTGTCCGGATCGCGCAGGCCCGCACGGCTCAGCTTCATGGCGGTGGCGAGGCGGGTGATCGCCTCGTCCTGACCGAAGACGACGTGCTTCAGGTCGCGTTCGAGGTTCTCGAGTGCCTTCTTGTCGTCCTTGCTGACCGACTTGGGCGGGATGCGCGCCATCGTTGCGATCACCGCCTCGATTTCGCGCGCGGTGATGGTTTTCTTGCGGCGGCTGGGCGGCACGAGCATCTGCATCGCGCCGACCTCGTCGATCACGTCGATCGCCTTGTCGGGGAGCTTGCGGTCGTTGATGTAGCGCGCCGACAGCTCGACCGCGGTCTTGATCGCGTCGGGCGTGTACTTGACCTTGTGGTGCTCCTCGAAGGCGGTGCGCAGGCCCTTGAGGATCTTGATCGTGTCCTCGACCGTCGGCTCGTTCACGTCGATCTTCTGGAAGCGGCGCAGCAGCGCGCGGTCCTTCTCGAAGTGGTTGCGGAACTCCTTGTAGGTGGTCGAGCCGATGCAGCGGATCGCGCCGCTCGACAGCGCCGGCTTCAAGAGGTTCGAGGCATCCATCGCCCCGCCGCTGGTCGCGCCCGCGCCGATCACGGTGTGGATCTCGTCGATGAACAGGACCGCGTTGGGCATCTGCTCAAGCTCGGAGACGACCTGCTTCAGCCGCTCCTCGAAATCGCCGCGATAGCGGGTGCCCGCGAGCAGCGCGCCCATGTCGAGCGAGTAGATCACCGCCTCGGCGAGCACTTCCGGCACGTCGCCCTCGACGATCTTGCGCGCGAGACCTTCGGCGATGGCGGTCTTGCCGACGCCCGGATCGCCCACGTAGAGCGGGTTGTTCTTCGAGCGGCGGCACAGGATCTGGATGGTCCGGTCGACCTCCGGCCCGCGGCCGATCAGCGGGTCGATCTTGCCGTTCTCCGCTTTGGCGTTGAGGTTGACGGTGAACTGGTCGAGCGCGGTTTCCTTCTTGTTGCCGCCCGTGTCCTTGGTCTGCGCGGCCTCCTCCTGCTTGTCGGTGCCCTGCGGGGTCTTGCTCTCGATCTGCCGGCCGCCCTTGCCGATGCCGTGGCTGATGTAGCTCACCGCATCCAAGCGGCTCATGTCCTGCTGCTGGAGGAAGTAGACTGCATAGCTGTCCCGCTCCGAGAACAGCGCGACCAGCACGTTGGCGCCGGTGACCGTGTCCTTGCCCGAGGACTGGACGTGCAGGATCGCGCGCTGGATCACCCGCTGGAAGCCGGCGGTCGGCTGCGGATCGGCACCGTCTTCGGTCTTCAGCGACTGGTATTCCTGGTCGAGATACTGCTTCACCACCTCGCCCAGTTCGGCAAGATCGACGCCGCAGGCGGCCATCACCTGCGCGGCGTCCTCGTCGTCGATCAGCGCGAGCAGCAGGTGTTCGAGCGTGGCATATTCGTGCCGCCGCTCCGACGCGTTGCCGAGCGCGTTGTGCAGCGTGCGTTCGAGGTTCTGGGCGAAACTGGGCATGGGAGAGGAGCCTTATCTCTGCGGGGGGATGCTCGGGACGCAGCGAGCGGTGGGAGGATCTTTCCGGGAATATGGCATGCGCGATGCGGATTGCGACTCCCGCATCGCACAAATGCGACGGATTGTTGCGCGGGGCATCATCGCCCCTTTCCGAACAGCGCATCGGCGGCGGCGCGGTGGGCGGCGGCCTTGTCGCGGTGGGCCTTCACCCGGGCGATCTCGGCCTCGAGAAGCGCGATCCGTTCGTCCAGCTCGCCTTGCGAATAGGGGCCGAGGTCTTCGCCCGCGAGGCGACTCGCCGCGTCTCCACTGGGGCGTGGGCGATCGGGTTCTTCCATTGCGTCGCAGCATCCGCCCCAAGCGGCTTGCTGTCAATCGGCGAGACGGTTATTCGCCGAGGAGACTGGTTAAAGTAGCGCTAACGCGAGCGAGGGGCACGAGCACATGGATGCACGCAAGGGGCCGGGTCTGCCGGACACCATGCAGTCGATTGGCTTCGATGCGCCCGGCGGTCCCGAGGTGATGCGGCTCCAGACCTCGCCCGTGCCGCGCCTGCGCCCCGACGATGTGCTGATCCGCGTCGCCTTTGCCGGGGTGAACCGCCCCGATTGCCTCCAGCGCGCCGGCCTCTACCCGCCGCCCCCGGGCGCCTCGCCCCTGTTGGGGCTCGAGGTTGCCGGCGAGGTCGTGGCGGTGGGGACCGAGGTGCCGCGCGAGATGATCGGGCAGCAGGTCGCCGCGCTCACGCCGGGCGGTGGCTATGCCGAATATTGCGCGGCCCACTGGCAGCATTGCCTGCCGGTGCCGGAGGGGATGATGCTCTCCGAGGCGGCGGCGATCCCCGAAACCCTGTTCACCGTCTGGCACAACCTTTTCGAGCGCGGCCTCGCGCGGGACGGGGAGCGGGTGCTGATCCACGGCGGCACCTCGGGCATCGGCACGATGGCGATCATGCTCGCCAAGGCCTTCGGGATGGAGGTGATCGTCACCTGCGGCGACACCGCCAAGTGCGCCGCCGCGACCCGCATCGGCGCGGACCTCGCGATCAACTACCGCGAGGCCGATTTCGTCGAGGCGGTGATGGACCACACCGAGGGCAAGGGCGTGAACGTCGTGCTCGACATGGTCTCGGGCGACTACGTGGCGCGCAACCTCAAGTGCCTCGCCGAGGACGGGCGGCACGTCACCATCGCGGTGCTCGGCGGCGCGAAGGCGGAGGTGAACATGGCGCAGGTGATGATGCGGCGCCTGACGCTGACGGGTTCCACGCTGCGCCCGCGCTCGGACGGGTTCAAGGCCGCGCTTGCCGACGAGATCGCCGACAATGCCTGGCCGCTCTTTGCCGACGGCGAGCTCGCGCCGGTGATGGACATGAGCTTCCCGCTCGCCGAGGCCACCGCCGCCCACGCGCGGATGGAGGCGGGCGAGCATGTCGGCAAGATCGTGCTTGAGGTCGCGGGCGCTCAGGCCTGAGCGGCTGCCGCCACCGGCGCGAAGCTGCGGCGGTAGGCGGTCGGCGAACACCCGAGCTGGCGGCGGAAGTTCTGCTGGAGGCTCGTCGCCGAGCCGAAGCCCGCAAGTTCCGCGATCCGCTCGACCGGCAGCGTCGTCGTTTCCAGAAGCGCGCGCGCGCGGGCAATCCTGGCGCGCAGCACGTAGGTCCCCGGCGCGCATCCCGCGCGCGACGCGAAGGCGCGGGCGAGGGTCCTGAGGCTCATCCCCGCCTCGCCGGCGAGCCGGCCTACCGGCCAGTCCTCGGCAGGCTGCGCGAGGATCCGGGCCATCAGCGCGCCGAGCCGGTCGCTCTGCCGCGGGGGGCGCAGCGTATCCTCGTACTGCCGCTGGTCGCCCTCGCGCTGCGCGGGGAGCACCAGCCGCTTGGCGACCGCGTTCGCCCGCGCCACCCCGAAGTCCTTGCGCACGATGTGGAGCAGCAGGTCGATCCCCGCCGCCGAGCCGGCCGAGGTCAGCACGTCGCCGCCGTCGGCGAAGAGGATGTCCGAGGCGACCGCGACCCGCGGGTAGCGCCGCGCCAGCAGCGGGGCGTGCATCCAGTGCGTCGTCGCGCGCCGCCCGTCGAGCAGGCCGAGCTCCGCGAGCAGGAACGCGCCCGAGCAGATCGAGGCGAAGCGCGCGCCGCGGGCATGGGCGTCGAGCATGGCATCCCGCAATGGTGCGGGCACGGTGCTGTCCGCCGTCCGCCACCCGGGGATGACGACGAGTTCCGCCGCCGCGAGCAGCGCGAGGTCGCCGTCGACCGACAGGCTCCAGCCCGCCCCGGTGCGGATCGGGCGGCCATCGGCGGAGGCGAGCGCGAAGCGGTACCACTCCGCGCCGAACTCGGGGCGTGGCAGGCCGAAGATCTCGGCGGGCAGGCTCAGCTCGAACAGCGGCGCGCCGTCAAAGGCGAGCGCGACGACGAGCGGCCCTGCGGGTGCTGGCGCATGCATTGGCAGGATCCTTGTTGTGAATGGCACATCGGCCAATTGTCACGCCGCACCCCTCGAAGCAACAGCATGGCCATCGCACAGCACAAGGGAGTAGCGCCCATGTCCACCCTGACCCTCCACGAGGACCCCTGTAGCGGAAATTGCTACAAGATCCGCCTTACCGCCGCGCTGCTCGGCCTGCCGATCGAGCGGCGCTTCTACGACATCATGAAGGGCGAGACGCGCACGCCGGAGTTTCTCGCCGAGGTCAACGCCAACGGGCGCATCCCGGTGCTCCAGATCGGGGAGGGCGACGGCGCGCGCTTCCTGCCCGAAAGCAATGCCGCCTGCTGGTATCTCGCCGAGGGCAGCGCGCTGATCCCGGAGGATCGCCTCGCCCAAGCCGATTGCCTGCGCTGGATGTTCTTCGAGCAGTACAGCCACGAGCCCAACATCGCCACGCTGCGCTTCTGGATGCGCTTCGTGGGTGAGGCGAACCTCTTGCCGGAACAGCGCCTGCTGGTCCCCCACAAGCGGGCCGCGGGCGAGGCCGCGCTGGTGCTGATGGACGGGCACCTCGCAAGCCAGCCCTTCTTTGGCGGCGCGGCCCCCACGCTCGCCGACATCGCGCTCTTCGCCTACACCCACGTCGCGGAGGAGGGCGGTTTCGCCCTCGAGCGCCATTCCCACATCCGCGCCTGGATCGCGCGGACCGCTGCGCTGCCCGGCTTCGTTCCGATGGACTGAGTGCCCCGCCGGGCGAGCCGTGCCACCGCTGGCTTGCCCGGTCGCGCAGCGGTCATAATCTGGCCCGATCGTTCCTCGCAGGCCCGGCCGCGGGCGCGTCGCAATTCGGAAGGATGACGCGAAACCGTCACTCGCCTGTGAGTCCGCTGTAACAATTCGCTGCCAAGGGAGGGGGCACGCGAGACATGACGCGCGAGGGATCCTGCGATGACCAGTGCCGACCTCACCGACCTGATCAGCGACAACGTCGCGAATTTCCCCCTCTCCCCGCCCCGCATCCCCGAGCCCGAGGGGATCGAACGCCGCTCCTACCGCACGGTGTGGATCAGCGACGTCCACCTCGGCACCAAGGGCTGCAACGCCGAGATGCTGATCGACTTCCTCGACAACGTCGACAGCGAGACCATGTACCTCGTCGGTGACATCATCGACGGGTGGCGGCTGAAGAAGAAGTTCTACTGGCCCGCCGCGCACAACGACATCGTGTGGCGCATTATGAAGCGCGCCCGCCGGGGCACGCGGGTGGTCTACATCCCGGGCAACCACGACGAGATGTTCCGCCAGTTCACCGGCCTCAACTTCGGCGGGATCGAGATCCGCCGCGCCGCCTTCCACGACACCGCCGACGGGCGGCGTCTGATGGTGCTGCACGGCGACGAGTTCGATGCTGTCATGCTGTCACACCGCTGGCTCGCTTTCGTGGGCGACCATGCCTACCACTTCATGATGAAGTGCAACATCGCGGTGAACACCGTGCGGCGCTGGATGGGCAAGCCCTACTGGTCGCTCTCCAAGGCGGCCAAGCACAAGGTCAAGAACGCGGTCGAGTTCATCGGCAAGTACGAGGAGGTCGTCGCCCGCGCCGCCGGCGAGCGGGGGGTCGACGGGGTGGTGTGCGGCCACATCCACACCGCCGAGTTCCGCCAGTTCGAGCACAACGGCCGGGCGATCGAGTACTGGAACGACGGCGACTGGGTCGAGGGCTGCAACGCCCTCGTCGAGCATCACGACGGGCGTATGGAGATTCTCCACTGGCCCGAGGAGATGAAGCGCCGCGCCGCCTCCCATGCCCATGCCAGCGAGGCGAGCCCCGAGCGGCCCGCGCGCGAGGCGGCGTGAACCGGCTGACGACGATCCCTTCCGACAACCGCGTGCCCCCGCCGGCCCCAATCGCGCCCGCGGGGCCTGTGCCCGCATCCATCGCCATCGTCACCGATGCCTGGCACCCGCAGACCAACGGCGTGGTCCGCACCCTCTCGACCACCTGCGAGGTGCTGCGGGGCTGGGGGCACGAGGTCGCGGTGATCTCGCCTGAGGGCTACCCTTCCGTCCCCGCACCGACCTATCCCGAGATCCGCCTCGCGCTCACCGCCCCGGGCGCGGTCGGGCGGCGGCTGGCGAAGATCGCGCCCGACGCGGTGCACATCGCCACCGAGGGGCCGCTGGGCTTCGCCGCGCGGCGATACTGCCTGAGGCGCAAGGTGCCCTTCACCACCGCCTATCACACCCAGTTCCCGGACTATATCGCGCGGCGCACCGGCCTGCCGGCCTCGGTCTTCTGGCCCTATATCCGCTGGTTCCACCGACCGGCGCAGCGGATCATGGTCGCGACCGAGACGATCCGCGCGCAATTGCGCGAACAGGGGCTCGCCCAGCTCACCCACTGGAGCCGCGGGGTGGACCTCGCCTGCTTTTCGCCCGATGCCCCGCCGCCGCCCGAGTATGCCGACATCGAGGGGCCGACCCTCCTCTACGTGGGGCGCGTGGCGGTGGAGAAGAACATCGAGGCCTTCCTCGCCTGCCCCTATCCCGGCACCAAGGTGGTGGTCGGCGACGGCCCGGCGCGCGCGGCGCTCGAGGCGAAGTTCCCCGAGGCGCGCTTCCTCGGCAAGCGGACCGGCCTCGACCTCGCGGGCTGTTATGCCGGGGCCGACGTCTTCGTCTTCCCGAGCCGCACCGACACCTTCGGCCTCGTCATGATCGAGGCGCTCGCCTGCGGCACGCCGGTCGCGGCCTTCCCGGTCCCGGGGCCGCTCGACATCGTCACCGACACGGTCGGCGCGCTATCGGAGGACCTCACCCGCGCCATCGACGCCGCACGCTATTGCGACCGCGCGACCTGCGCGGCCTACGGCGCGAGCTTCAGCTGGGAGGCCGCGACCCGGCAGTTCCTCGCCGGGCTCGTCGCTCTGGAGGAGGACGAGGCGGTCTCGCTGCGGGATCTCGCCGCCTTCTGACTCCCTTTCCCTTGCCGTTCGGCCCCGTTTCGCCTATCTGAGAATCCAAGACGGCCGCTCCGAAAGGGGCGGCCCTTCTATTTTCAACGGAGATTTCCCCCATGGCGACCAAGGATCAGCCCAAGCCGCTGATGCCGCATGCCACCGCGACCTGGCTGGTGGACAACACCGCGCTCTCCTTCGAGCAGATCGCCGAGTTCTGCGGCCTCCACATCCTCGAAGTGCAGGCGATGGCCGACGATCTCGCCGGCAGCAAGTACACCGGGCGCGATCCCGTGCACTCGGGCGAGCTGACCCAGGCCGAGATCGAGAAGGGTCAGGCCGACCCCGCCTATGTGCTCAAGATGCACAAGGCACCGGTCGAGGTGACCCGCACCAAGGGTCCCCGCTACACCCCGGTTTCGAAGCGGCAGGACAAGCCCGACGGCATCGCCTGGATCCTGCGCAACCACCCCGAGGTGTCGGACGCGCAGATCTCCAAGCTGATCGGCACCACCCGCAACACCATCGGCGCGATCCGCGACCGTTCGCACTGGAACATTCAGAACATCACGCCGAAGGACCCGGTGACGCTGGGCCTGTGCTCGCAGCGCGAGCTCGACGCGATGGTCGCCAAGGCCGCCAAGCGCGCCGGGATCACCGAGGACGCCGAGGCCGCAGCCGCGCCGATCCGCAACGACCGCGAGAAGCTGATCGAGGAACTGCGCGCCGAGCGCGAGGCGAGCCACAAGGCCGCCGCCGAGGCCGCGCAGGAGGCCGAGGCCGAGGCCTGGCTCGCCCGCCGCCGCGCCGCCGAGGCCGAGGAACAGAAGATCGATCCCGAGAGCGGCTTCATCTGATCGCGCTGACCTGAGCGAATTCGCCGCCCCGTGCTTGACACGGGGCTTGGCTATCTTTGGCTGAGCGGCCGGAGGAAAGCAGCCAAGCCCCGGATCAAGTCCGGGGCGACGCTGTTTCGCACGGGTTCTAAAATCGCGCAAATCCCCCGGTTTTGCTTGTGCGCCAGGCGATTGTCCGCCACAATTACTGACATGACTGTCAGTAGCATCGCCGCCCCTCCCGCCTACCATCACCCGACCCCGCAGGATTCGGCCTTCGAGCCGATGAGCCTGCCTGCGATGTTCGAGCGCACCTTGCGCCGGAACCCGGAGGCGCCCTTCCTGCACTTCCTGGGGCGGACCTACACCTATCGCGAGATCTTCGCACAGGCGCAGGCCTTCGCGCTTGGCCTCGGCAGGATCGGCATCGCCAAGGGCGACCGGGTCGGCCTGTTCCTCCCCAATGTCCCGATCTACGCCGCCGCCTACTACGGCGCGATGATGGCGGGCGCGGTGGTGGTGAACTTCTCGCCGCTCTACTCGGTCGAGGAGCTGTCCTGGCAGGTCGGCGACAGCGGCACGCGGGTGCTGGTGACGCTGGACGTGCCGGAGCTCTACAAGACCGCGAAGAAGGTGCTCGATGGCTCGGCGCTCGAGACGCTGGTGGTGGGCAGCCTCGCCGAGATGCTGCCGTGGTACAAGGGGATCGCGCTCAAGCTGCTGAAGCGCAGCCAGATCGCCGAGGTCGCCTATGGTCCGACCGTGAAGAGCTGGGCGGAGATGACCCTGGCGGGCAGTCCGCCCGCTGTGGAGGTCACCCCGCAGGACCTCGCCCTCCTGCAATACACCGGCGGGACCACCGGGCGGCCCAAGGGGGCGATGCTCGGGCACGACCAGCTCTCGATGAACGCCCAGCAGGTCGCCGCGCTGCACCCCTTCGGCAAGGCCGAGAGCGAGGTGTTCATGGGGGCGCTGCCCTTCTTCCACGTCTTCGCCAACACCGCGCTGCTCAATCACGCAGTCGTCACCGGCGCCTCGATCGCGATGATGCCGCGCTTCGAGACTCGCCAAGTGCTCGAGACCATCCAGCGCTATCGCTGCACCGGCTTTCCCGGCGTGCCCACGATGTTCCAGGCGATCCTCGACCATCCGGACCTTGCCAAAACCGACCTCTCCAGCCTCAAGATCTGCATCTCCGGCGGCGCGCCGATGCCCGGGCCGGTGCATGTCCGCTTCGAGGAGACGACCGGCGTGCGGCTGGTCGAGGGGTACGGCCTGACCGAGAGCGCGGGGGTGGTCTCGGCCAACCCCTATGAGGGCACGCGCAAACGCGGCACCATCGGTCAGCTGGTGCCCGGCACGGATGTGATCCTGCTCGACAAGGAGGACCCCTCGCGCCTCGCGCCCGAGGGCGAGCCGGGGGAGCTCGCGGTGAGCGGCCCGCAGGTGATGCGCGGCTACTGGAACCGGCCCGAGACCGACGCCGAGACCTTCGTGACCATCGACGGCAGGCGCTACCTGCGCACGGGGGACGTGGCGAAGATTGACGCCGAAGGCTTCCTCGAGATCGTCGACCGCATCAAGGACATGATCGCGGTGGGCGGCTTCAAGGTCTTCCCGAGCGTCGTCGAGGACGTGATCCTCGAGCATCCCGCGGTCAAGGAGGCGCTGGTGATCGGCGTTCCCGAGGAATATCGCGGCGAGGTGCCGCGCGCCTATGTGACCTTGCAGGACGGCGCCACGGCCACGGGCGAGGAGCTCGCGGGCTGGCTCAACGCGCGGATCGGCAAGCACGAGCGGGTCGACATGGTGGTGATCCGCGAAAGCCTGCCCAAGACGATGATCGGCAAGCTCGACCGCAAGACCCTGCGGGCGGAGGTGCTCTGACGGCCGGAATGTTTCACGTGAAACATTCCGGATGGTCGTCATAGCGGCGGAAGCCGGGATTCCGAGGCAAAAACACCGTGCTGTGCCGCCCCAGGCACCGGCTTTCGCTGGGGTGACGGGGGGCTAGGGGGGGGCTAGCCCGGACCTGAGCGAGGCTAAGACGGGCCAGGAAAAGCCAGGCTTCAGCCCCGAGCCCTCCCCCAAGGGGAGCGAGGGCCCGGCTTCTTACTCCGCAGCCTCGACCTGCGCAGGCGTGCTCGGCACGGCCTTCACCGCCTGCCTCGCGTTCGGCGCGAAGCGGCCGTCGACCTCGGCGCCCTGCTCGATGGTGAGCGCGTCGTAGTGGACGTCGCCCTCGATGCGGGCGGTCTTGAGGATCACCAGCTCGCGCGCGGTGATCGAGCCGGTCACCTTTCCGGCGAGCCGCGCGCTCTCCGCCGTCACCGCGCCGCTGATGCTGCTCTTCTCGCCCTGCACGAGGCTGGCGCAGGCGATGTCGCCCTCGATCGTGCCGTCGATGTGCAGGTCGGCCGAGGCGCTGATGTTGCCCGTGATCGTCACGTCCGCGCCGATCACCGAGAAGGTCGATCCGGATGCCATGCTGCTGCTCCTGTTAGCGGGCCGCGGCGGCGGCGGGGCGATCGGGTCCGGCTCGGCGGACTTCCTTGAGAACATCGGGGGCGGCCTCCAGAAAGGGGCGCGGGTTGACCGCGCGGTCGTTGATGCGGACTTCGAAATGCAGGTGCGGACCCGTCGAGCGCCCAGTGTTGCCGAGCCCGCCGATGGTGGCGCCGGCTTCGACGGCCTGGCCGACCCGCACGCCGATCCGCGACAAATGCGCGTAGCGGGTCAACATCCCGTTACCATGGGTGATCTCGATCGTCTGGCCGTAGCCCGCCTTCCACCCGGCGAAGGTCACGCGGCCTTCGGCGGCGGCGAGGATCGGCGAGCCGACCTCGCCCTTGAAGTCGATGCCCGAATGCATCGCCGCGTGCCCGTTGAAGGGGTCGCGGCGATAGCCGAAGCCCGAGGTGATGTTCTCGACGCTGGCGGGGACGACCTGCGGGATGCCGTCCATGGCGCGTTCGAGCGTCGCCATGCGGGCAAGGCTGAGGCCGAGGCGCTCGAAGCGCGGGTCGATGCCCCGGGCGCCGGCGAGCGCCTCGAAGGGACCGCCCATCGCCTCGCGAGTCTCGCGCAGCAGGTACTTGGGATCGAGGTTCAACTTGCGGATCGCCGCCTCGGCACGGCGCGCGCGGGCATCGGCGAAGCGGGTCAGCCGTTCGGCGAGGGCGAGCTGGCGCGCCTCGATCTCGGCAAGGCCGCGCGCCTCGGGGATGAGGGCGCTGACCTTGGTGACGGTGGCGCTCGCCTCGGCGGAGGAATCGGTGACGGTGCCGCTCGCGGCGCCCTCGGCCACCATGTCCTCGGGCAGCATCCGCGCCATTTCCTCGAGGAACTGCTGACGCTGCTGGAGATCGTCGACCACCTTGTCGACATTGCCGGCATAGGCCTTGATCCGCTCATCGGCGCTGGCGACTTCGGCGCGCTTCTCGGCGAAGGAGGCAAGGTCGGCTTCGGCGCGGTACTGGCCCCAGGCCATGGCGGCGAGCGCGACGAGCCACAGCACCAGGGTCGCGACCGCGCCGGCGGCGACGCGCATCTGCAGCTTCGACGAGACCTTGATGAAGCGCACCTCACCATCGGCGCGCATGAAGAACTCGCGGTCGGGGAACCATTGACGCAGCCGGTCGCCCCACGCTTGTGCGGTATTCCTGTCTGACAAAGTGTGCGGCCCCGATTGTTCTGTAGTGCCCCGTCGCGCCGCTACCAGCGTGCTTACCTATGGTCGAATCCTAAGTCGCCCTCGTGGGTGAATCGAAGCGGAATCGCGGCGAGTTGATCGAGGGGTTCGGAACCTATGGTTTACCTGAAGTTAGCCGCAGATAATGCGCGGGCTTTCGGGCGCGAATCACCCGGCCTGACAGCGGCCGGGGGAGATGCTAGGACGCGGCGATGAATCGCATGACCCTTCCCGAGGCGCAGGCGCGCGCAGACGATCCCGAGGCGCTGGTGACGGCGCTGGCCGAGGCGGCCCGCAAGGCGCAGCGCCGGCTCGCCGCGATGCCGAGCGCCGCGCGCGCCGCCGCGCTCCACCGCGCTGCCGAGGCGTTGCGGGCCGCGACCCCGGCGGTGCTCGAGGCCAATGCGAAGGACCTCGCGGCGGGCGAAGCGCGGGGGCTGACGAAGGCGATGCTCGACCGGCTGGCGCTCGACGATGCGCGGCTCGCGGGGATCGCCGATGCGGTGGCGGCGGTGGCCGATCTGCCCGATCCCGTGGGGCAGGTGATCGACACAAGCGAGCGGCCCAACGGGTTGAACTTGCAGCGCATCCGGGTGCCCATCGGCACCATCGGGATCATCTACGAGAGCCGCCCCAACGTCACCGCCGATGCCGCCGCGCTCTGCGTGCGGGCGGGCAATGCGGCGCTGCTGCGCGGGGGAAGCGAGGCGGTCCATTCCAACCGCGCGATCCACGAGGCGCTCGTCGAGGGCCTCGTCGCGGGCGGCGTGCCGGCGGAGGCGGTGCAGCTCGTCCCCTCGCAGGACCGCGCCTGCGTCGGCGCGATGCTGACGGCGAGCGGCCTCATCGACATGATCGTGCCGCGCGGGGGCAAGAGCCTCGTCGCGCGGGTGCAGGCCGACGCCCGGGTGCCGGTGCTCGCCCACCTCGACGGCATCTGCCACACCTATGTCGACGCCGCCGCCGACCCGGCGATGGCGCTGTCCATCGCCCTCAACGCCAAGCTGCGCCGCACCGGCATCTGCGGGGCGATGGAGACGCTGCTGATCGACGCCGCCTATCCCGAGCCGGCGGCGCTGGTGGCGGCGCTCCTCGACAAGGGCTGCGAGCTGCGCGGCGACGCGCGCATCCGCGCCCTCGACCCGCGCATCCTCCCCGCGAGCGACGAGGACTGGGACACCGAATATCTCGACGCGATCCTCTCGGTGGCCTGTGTGGACGGGCTCGAGGCGGCGCTCGCCCACATCGCCCGCCATTCCTCGGCCCACACCGATGCCATCGTCACCGCTGACGCGGCGGTGGCGGAGCGCTTCCTCGCCGAGGTCGACAGCGCGATCGTGATGCACAACGCCTCCTCGCAGTTCGCCGACGGGGGCGAGTTCGGGCTCGGGGCGGAGATCGGGATCGCCACCGGGCGGCTCCACGCCCGCGGGCCCGTCGCGCTCGAGGGGCTGACGACCTACAAGTGGCAGGTGCGCGGGAGCGGCCAGACACGTGCCTGAACCGCGCCCCTGAGCCCATGTCCCGTCCCCGCCTGACCGGGCTGCTCGGCGGCAGCTTCAACCCCGCGCATGGCGGGCACCGGCGCATCACGCTCTTCGCCGCGACGGCGCTCGGGCTGGAGGAGACCTGGTGGCTGGTCTCGCCCGGCAACCCGCTCAAGGGCCGGGACGGCATGGCGCCCCTCGCCGCGCGGCTGCTCTCGGCCCGGCGGCAGGCACGGCGCGCGCGGATCGTGCCGACCGCGATCGAGCGCCAGCTCGGCACCCGCTACACTGCCGACACCCTTACGCGGCTGGTGCGCCGCTATCCGAAGCGCCGCTTCGTGTGGCTGATGGGCGCGGACAATCTCGCCCAACTGCACCTGTGGAAGGATTGGCGGAGGCTCGCGCGGACAATGCCGATTGCGGTCGTTGCAAGGCCCGGCTATGATGGAGCGGCCATGACGAGCCCCGCCATGGCCTGGCTTCGGCGCTATCGTGTGCCCGCCGCCAGCATTCGGAAACGGGGGCAATGGAGCGCACCGGCCCTGGTGTTATTGCGTTTCGATCCCGACCACCGCTCGGCCACGGCGATCCGCCGTGCGAAGGCCGGATGGGCCGAGGACATCCTCGGCAAAGGACGAAAGGCGCCGCTGCGCGATCGGCTGACATTCCGCACCGTCCGTCCCGAGGAGGGCGCATGAAACGCAGGCCACGCGTTTCGGCCCACCCGCTCGCCGGCCCGCGCGATGCCGGCTCTCATCGCCCCGAACTCTGGAGATACCCGATTGCCCATGACCGAGGCGCTTCTGGCGTCGCTTCCGCAAGGCGCGGTGCAAGCCGCCGCCAACGTTGCCCACTCGCTGGCGCGCTCTGAGATGAGCCCTGCCGCGCTGCACCGGCTGGTGCTCACCCAGCTCGACGACGATCAGGCGCAGGACGTCGTGACCATCCCGCTCGAGGGCAAGAGCTCGATCGCCGATCACATGGTGATCGCCAGCGGCCGCTCGACCCGGCAGGTCGCGGCGATGGCGCAGAAGCTCGCCGAAAAGATCAAGGAGGCGGGCTACGGCCCCGCGCGCGTCGAGGGCCTGCCGGCCGCCGACTGGGTGCTGATCGACGCGGGCGACGTGGTCGTCCACCTGTTCCGCCCCGAGGTGCGCAGCTTCTACAACCTCGAGCGGATGTGGTCCTTCGAGGGAACGGAAGCCTCGGCCTCGGGCAGGGCCTGAGACTGTTTCCTGTTTGCGCGCGCCCATCCGGGCGCGCGTCCTCGGTGCGTTTCTGCCGCTGCGCGGCAGAGCACCTGCGGCTCGCGCCGTGCGCTCGCGGCCCGCTGCGCGTGCCGGATCAGCGTCCTAGTCGAGGTTCGTTCTCATTCTCCTCCACATCATCGCCCGCGGGAAGATCGGCCGTTCGCCCGAGGGCGAACTGGTGGAGCGCTACGGGAAGCGCCTGAACTGGCCTGTGAGGATCACCGAGTGGCCCGACACCGGCGCGGGCAAGGTGTCCGAGCCGCTCTCCCCCCATCGCACCGTGCTCCTCGACGAGCGCGGCAAGGCCATGTCCTCGGAGGCCTTCGCGGCCCTCCTCGGCAAGTGGCGTGACGAGGGCGTGCGCGAGACGCGCTTCCTGATCGGCGCCGCGGATGGCCATTCCGACGCCGAGCGCGCGTCGGCCGACCTCCTCCTCGCCTTCGGACCCGCCACCTGGCCGCACCTCATGGCCCGCGCCATGCTCATGGAGCAGCTCTACCGCGCCACCACGATCCTTGCGGGCCATCCCTATCATCGGGCATGAGGCCTCCATGCGGGCCCCTGCGATCCTCACCTGTCTGGCGATGCTCGGCATCGGCGCGGCGCTCGCGCTCGCCTGGCCGGCGAGCGAGGCCGCCACGCCCGCGACGCTGCTCGATCCCGGCGACGCCGAGGCCGCGCTCGCCCGCGCCACCCGCGAGAGCCGCCTGGCCGAGGGCCGCGCGGCGCGGCTCACCCGCGAGGCCGAGACCGCGACCGAGGCCGCCCAGCGCACGGCCAGCGAGGCCGCCGCGCTCGCCGCGCGCATCCAGCAGGCCGAGGCCGACATCGAGGCCGCCCGCGCCCGCCTGACCATCGCCCGGAGCCAGCGCGCGGCACTGACCGCGCGCCTCGCCGAGAAGCAGGCGCCCACCGCGCGCCTCGCCGCCGCGCTCCAGACCGCCGCGCGCCGCCCGCTCGCGCTCGCCGCGCTGCAACCGGGCTCGCTCAAGGATGTCGTCCACATGCGCGCGGTGCTGGACAGCGCCGTCCCGCAGATCCGTGCGCGCACCGCCGACCTGCAGCGCGATCTCGACAACGGCCGCACGCTCGAGGCGCAGGCGGCGCAGGCGCTCGAGGAACTGCGCGGCGGGGAGGCGGCGCTGCGCCAGCGACGCACCGAGCTCGCCGCGCTCGAACAGCGCCAGCGCCTCGCCTCGCAGAGCGCCCGCGGCGCCGCCCAGCGCGAGGCCGAGCGCGCGCTGGCGCTGGCCGAGGAGGCGCGCGATCTCGACGGGCTGGTCGACCGGCTGGACGCCGTGGCGGCGCTGCGCCGCGAGCTCGCCGCCCTGCCGGGTCCCGTGCTGCGCCCCGACGATCTCGCCGCCGCGCTGCCTGCCGCCCCCGCCCCCGTGCCCGCCGCGACGAGCGCGCCGCCGCCGCGCGATTTCCAGCTCCCCGTGCAGGGCCGCACGCTGGTCGGCTTCGGGGCGCGGCGCGAGAGCGGGCTGGCCTCGACCGGCCTCACCCTCGCCCCCGCCGCGGGCGCGCAGGTCGTCGCCCCGGCGCGCGGGCGGGTGGCCTTCGCCGGGCCCTATCGCGGCTTCGGGCGAATCGTCATTCTCGAACACGCCGGCGGGTGGACGAGCCTCGTCACCGGGCTCGATCGGGTGGACGTCGCGGTCGGCGATTCCGTCATCGGCGGCTCGCCGCTGGGCCGGGCAAGCGGCGGCGCGGCCCCGGTGACGATCGAGTTGCGGCAGGACGGCACGCCGGTCAACCCGCTGCAATATCTCCGATAATCTGACAACTTCGCGCCGATCGGCGCGCGCCTGCGCCGCCTCGCGCCTCGGCCTGTCGCACGCAGGGGCGCTCTCATCTGGCGTTCAGCCCTGCGAACCTATACATTGGTTCGACAAAGGAGCCCCTCACACCTCATGAACATCGCCGCACTCCTGCGCAGCGCCGCGCTGGTCACCGCCGTCGCGCTGGTCCCCGCCACCACCGCCACCATGGCCCAGGTCGATGGCCGCGCCGGCCCCGAATTCGCGAAGCTCTTCGCGGTGTTCCAGCGAATCCAGGCCAGCTATGTCGAGCCGGTCGAGAACGAGAAGCTGATCCGCGGCGCGATCGACGGGATGCTCTCGGCGCTCGATCCGCACTCGGCCTATCTCGACGGCAATGATCTCCAGCGCCTCGAGACGATGATCGACGGCAAGTATTCGGGCCTCGGCCTGTCGGTGGTGATGCAGGACGGCGCGGTGAAGGTCGTCTCGCCGTTCCGCGGCAGCCCGGCCGAGGAAGCGGGGATCAAGGCGGGGGATTTCATCACCCATCTCGACGGCCAGCTGATCGTCGACACCAAGCTCGACGACGCCGTGGCGCGGATGCGCGGGCCCAAGGGCACCTCGATCCGGCTGACGATCTTCCGCCAGGGCCGCAGCGAGCCGCTCGAGCTCGACGTCACGCGCGGGGTCATCACCCTCGAGCCGGTCACCTCCGAGCTGGTCTCGGGCGGCATCGGGGTGATCTCGGTCAACGAGTTCTCCGCCAATGTCGGCGCCAATGTCTTCGCCGCGTGGCAGGACCTCAAGAAGAAGGCGCCCGGCGGCCAGCTCGCGGGCCTCGTGCTCGACCTGCGCAACAACCCGGGCGGGAGCCTCGACGAATCCGTGGCGCTCTCCGATCTGTTCCTCACCGAGGGCCGGATCGTCAGCCAGCGCGGCCGCGCGCGGGGCGAGACGATGCTCTACGATGCCGAGACCGTCTATCGCGGCGACATGGCCGCGGGCGTGCCGATGATCGTGCTGATCAACGCGGGCTCCGCCTCGGCCTCGGAGATTGTCGCCGGCGCGCTCCAGGATCACCGCCGCGCGCTCATCATGGGCGAGCGCAGCTTCGGCAAGGGCTCGGTCCAGTCGCTGCTGCCGCTCGGCAAGGATGCCGCGCTGAAGCTCACCACCGCGCGCTACTACACCCCCTCGGGCAAGTCGGTGCAGGAGGGCGGGATCCGGCCCGACATCATCGTGCCGCAGATCTCCGACCCCGACTACGCGGTGCGCCAGAAGTACCAGACCCGCGAGAGCGACTTGCGCGGCCACCTCATCAACGAGCTCGGCATCAAGGACGAGGAGATGGAGGCGGACAAGCTCGCCGATCCGCGCTTCCAGCTCACCTCCGCCCAGCTCGAGGCGCAGGGGATCAAGGACTTCCAGCTCAACTACGCGCTGGACACGCTGCGCCGCACCACCAAGGCGACCGTGGCGCTGCGCCCGGCGCCGTCACGCGAGTCGGCCCGCCAGGCCAAGCCCTGAGGGCTCACGCATGGACAAGGCTGGAGACAACCCGGGCCTCGCCCGCGCGCTGGCCGTGCTCGTCCCGGCGGTGCTGCTCGGCGGGGCCTATGTCTCGCAATACGGCTTTGGCCTCTACCCTTGCGAGATGTGCTGGTGGCAGCGCTACCCGCACTTCGCGGCCCTCGGGTTCGGCCTCGCCGCCTTCGTGCTGAAGCCGCCGCGGGTGTGGACCGCGCTGGCGGGGCTCGCGATCATCACCTCCGGGCTGATCGGCGGCTATCACGCGGGGGTGGAGTACGGCTGGTGGGAAGGCATCACCGCCTGCACCGCGCGGGGCCCGATCAACGTGCTCGATCCCGCCGCCGCCCCGCTGATCCGCTGCGACGTCGCGCCCTGGACCTTGTGGGGCATCTCGCTGGCGGGCTTCAATTTCCTGTTCTCGACCCTCGGCGGTGCAGCCGTGGTGGCGCTGGCTGCGTATCGCAGGTAAGGCATAGGCGAAGGAGCCGCACATGGACCGCCAGGACATCCACCGCATGATCCGCGTCGACCAGGCCGGGGAGTTCGGCGCGACCCGCATCTACGAGGGCCAGCTCGCCGTGATGGGCGACCGCGGGCCACATTCCGCCGAGATCCGCCACATGGCCGCGCAGGAGGCCGAGCACCGCGCGAAGTTCGATGCCCTGCTGGCGAAGCGCGGGGTGCGGCCGACCGCGCTCCACCCCTTCTGGTCGGCGGCGGGCTATGCGCTCGGCGCGGGGACGGCGCTGCTCGGGCCCGAGGCGGCGATGGCCTGCACCGCCGCGGTCGAGACCGAGATCGACAAGCACTATTCCGAGCAGCTCGACAAGCTCGAGGCCACTGGCGCCGATCCGGAGCTCGCCGCGCTGATCGAGCAGTTCCGCGAGGAGGAGCGCGAGCACCGGGATTCGGCGCTCGCCAATGGCGCAGAGCGTGCGCCCGCCTATCCGCTGCTGGCCGGTGCGATCCGCCTCGGCTGCCGCATCGCCATCAAGCTCAGCGAACGGGTGTAGCGGGCCGCCCGCCGCCGCGGGACGGGCTTCACCCCCGGTTCAGCGCCGGCGCACTAGACAAGTGCCCTCGCGCGGGGGCATGGCTGCACGGTCACGCCCGCGCACCGACATGAGGATCCACGCGCCATGAAGCTCCCGACCGCAACCGCTGCCGCTCTCGCCGCCCTGGCGGCCGCCGCCGCCGGCCCCGCCGCGGCGCAGAGCGCGAACGAGCGGATCAACATGGTGATCGCCTACGACGCCTCGGAATGCCCCGTCGCGCGGCCCGGCGAGGTGGTGATCTGCGAGATCCTGGTCGAGGCCGACCGCTACCGCATTCCCTCCAACCTGCGCCACAGCGACAACCCCGCCAACCGGTCGCAGGCCCGGCTGGTGGACGAGATCAAGTATGTCGGCGATTTCGGCACCATGAGCTGCTCGCCCGCCGGGGCGGGGGGCTTCACCGGCTGCACCCAGAAGTTCGTCGAGGCCTGGGCCGCGGACCGCGGCGAGGCGGAGGGCATCCGCTTCGGTCGGCTGATCGAGCAGGCGCGTCAGGAACGCCTCTCCACCATCGACGCCGAGGCCGCCGCCGAGCAGGAGCGCGTCGAGATGATCGAGCGCGAATACATGCAGCGCCTCGAGCGCGAGCGGCAGGCCGAATTGCCGGGCGAGGGCACGCTGCCGGTCCCGCCCGCCTCGACGCCGCCGCAGGACGGCCCCGGGGGCGAGTGACGCCTCACACGCCGTAGTAGTCGCGGTACCACGCCACGAATTTCGCCACGCCCTCGCGGAAGGGCGTCTGCGGGGTGTAGCCCGTCAGCGCCTTGAGCAGCGAGGCATCGGCCCAGGTGGCGGGCACGTCGCCCGGCTGCATCGGCAGGTGGTTGCGGATCGCCGCACGGCCGCACTCGGCCTCGATCGCCTCCACGAAGTCGGTGAGCCGCACGCTTTCCCCATTGCCGATATTGACCACCCGGTAGGGCGCGGCCGGCGAGAGGCTGTCGCCCGGCGCAATGTCGTCCGGCGTCTCGGGCCGCACCGGCGCCGCGTCGATCAGCAGGCGGATGCCGCGCACGAGGTCCGCGACGTAGGTGAAATCGCGGTACATCTCGCCATCGTTGTAGATGTCGATCGGGGTGCCCTCGAGGATGCCGCGGGTGAACTTGAACAGCGCCATGTCGGGCCGCCCCCACGGTCCGTAGACCGTGAAGAAACGGAACATCGTGGTCGGCAAGCTCCACAGGTGGGCGTACGAATGCGCCATCGCCTCGTTCGCTGTTTTGGTCGCGGCGTACAGCGTCAGCGGCGTGTCGACCTTCTGCTGCTCGTGAAAAGGCATATCGGTCACGGCGCCATAGACCGACGAGGTGGAGGCCATCAGCAGGTGCTGCACGCCCAGCTCCCGCGCGCATTCCATGACGTTGAAGGTGCCCACGAGGTTCGCCTCGACATAGGCGCGCGGGTTCTCGAGGCTGTAGCGCACCCCCGCCTGCGCGGCGAGATGAACGATGATCTCGGGCTTCTCCGCCATGGCCAGGGCGTGGAGGCGGTCGAAGTTCTCGAGCATGCCCTCGACGCAGGTGAAATGCGGGTGCTGGAGCAGCATCTGGTGCCGCCGCTGCTTCAGCCGCACGTCGTAGTAGTCGGTCATCCCGTCATAGCCGACCACCCGGAACCCCTCCTCCAGCAGCAATTGCGAGAGGTGGTAGCCGATGAACCCGGCCGATCCGGTGACGAGGACGGTGCGCATCGAGGGCTCAGGTGAGCGCGATGTCGGGCGCGTCTTCCTGCTTCATGCCGACGACGTGGTAGCCCGCATCGACATGGTGCGTCTCCCCGGTGACGCCCGATGCGAGGTCCGACAGCAGGTAGAGCCCCGCCCCCCCGACGTCCTCGATGGTGACGTTGCGGCGCAGGGGCGAATTGAGCTCGTTCCACTTGAGGATGTAGCGGAAGTCGCCGATCCCGCTCGCCGCCAGCGTCTTGATCGGCCCCGCGCTGATCGCGTTGACGCGGATGTTGCGGGGCCCGAGGTCGTTGGCGAGATACTTGACGCTCGTCTCCAGCGCCGCCTTGGCGACGCCCATGACGTTATAGTGCGGCACGACCTTCTCCGCGCCGTAGTAGGACAGCGTCAGGATTGCGCCCCCGCTCTCGGGCATCATCTCCGAGGCGCGCTTGGCGATGGCGACCAGCGAATAGGCCGACACGTTCATCGTCAGCAGGAAGTTGTCGAGGCTGGTGTCGACATACTTCCCGCGCAGCTCGTTCTTGTCGGAAAAGCCGATCGCGTGGACCACGAAGTCGATGGTCTCCCAGCGCTCCTTCAGGGCGGCGAAGGCGGCGTCGAGCGACTCCATCCGCGCCACGTCGCACTCGAAGGTGAAGTCGCTGCCCAGTTCCGCCGCAAGCGGGATCACCCGCTTCGCCAGCGCCTCGCCCTGGTAGGAAAAGGCGAGCTCGGCCCCCTGCTCGGCGAGCCGCTTCGCGATGCCCCAGGCGAGCGACTTGTCGTTGGCGAGGCCCATGATCAGCCCGCGCTTGCCGGCCATCAGGCCGCCCCCGGTCGTTGCATTCATCCTGTCGTCTCCTCGGGCGGGGCGGGGGCCGCCAGCTTCTCGGGCTCGGCCAGCGCCGCGTTCAACTGTGCGCCGATAACGAGACCGAGGCCGACGAGCCAGAAAAAGAACAGCGTCACCATCGTTCCGGCAAGACTGCCATAGGTGAGATCGTAGCTGAAGACGGTGCGCAGCACGATCGGCAGGGCGGTGGTGACGCCCACCCACCAAAGCGTCGTGAACAGCGCGCCGGGCCACTTGGGAAAGGCCTTGCCGCGATAGGAATGCGGGGTGAGGGTCAGGAACAGCACCCACAGCGACCCGCCGAGGCCCAGCGCGGGCACGATCCGCGAATAGCGCAGCATGGCGATGAACTCGCCCAGCTGCGGCAGGCGCGCGTCGATCACCTGCTGCACCGCGCCGATCGCGACCTGCGAGAACAGCGAGATCATCAGCACCACAACCGCGCCGAGGATCAGCCCCGCCGACAGCAGGCGATAACGCCAGAAGGCGAGCCGCGCCTTGGTGCCGTAGGCGCGGCGCAGGATGTCGCGGATGGTCTCGATGAGGCTCGACACGGTCCACAGCGCGAAGACCGCGCCGAGCGCCAGCAGCCAGCCCGAGCGCGAGAAGATCACCGTCTCGGCGACCGGCTGGATCACGTCGCTCACCGCGGGCGGGAAGGCGAGGCTGATCGCGTCGATCATCCCCTGCGCGCTCTCGCGCCCGCCGATGAGGTCGAACAGCGCCGCGCCGATGATGAAGAAGGGGAAGATCGCCAGCATCGCCATGTAGGCGAGGTTCCCGGCGTGGATGAAGCCCTCGTTGTAGGTGCCCGTCAGCACCCGGCCGGTGACCTCGAAGACCTTCGTGCCCGGCCCGAGCCGCGCCCGCATCCGCGCCCAGAAGCCGCCGCGCGTCTCGCGCTCGCCGCGCACGGCGCGGTGGAGGCGCGCCTCGGGCGACTGCGAGCGCACTTCCCGCGTCTCGGGCAGCGGGCGGGCGGTCTCGCTCATGACGGGCTCCTTTCAGTCCGGCCGCTAGAGGCCGAACTTCTCGCGCGGCCGAGCCGTGTCAACCCAGCCATCGAGCCGTTGTTCCAGCGCCTTCACATCGGCGGGCAGCTGGATCTCGATCGTCACCAGCTGGTCGCCGCGCTCGGTCTTGCCGTCGACGGTCTTGCCGTTCTTCCTCGTCCACCCCTTGCCCGCAAGGCGCAGCACCGTGCCGCTGGAGCTGCCGGGGGTGATGGTGAGCATCACCGCCCCGTCGACCGTCGGGCACTTGACCTTGGCGCCGCGCACCGCCTCGTCGAGGGTGATCGGCAGGTCCATGCGGATGTTGTCGCCGTCGCGGCGGAAGAAGGGGTGGGGGCCGATCTCGACCATCACGATCCCGTCGCCGTTGCCGCCCGGGCCGGGGTGGCCCTTGTCCTTGAGGCGCATCATCGTGCCGTCCTCGACCCCGGCAGGGAGCTTGAGGCTGATCGCCTTGCCGTCGGCGAGCGTGATGCGCTGGTCGCGCCCGGCGGCCGCCTCGACGAAGGGCACCGCGAGGCGGTACTGGATGTCCGCGCCGCGTTTGGGCGGAGGCGGCGGGGGCTGGCGGCCGAAGCCGCGCCGCGCGCCGCCATCGGCCTGCTGCTGCCGGCCGCGCCCGCCGAACAGCCCCTCGAAGAGGTCGCTGAGGTCGACATCCTCCGTGCCGCCGAACCCGCCGAAATCGCCCGGCCCGCCGCCCGGCCCCGCGCCGTAGGTGCCGCCCCGGCCATAGCCGCCGCGCGCGCCCATCCCGGCGAAGGGGTTGGCGGGATTGCCCTCGGCGTCGATCTCGCCGCGGTCGTATTGCGCGCGCTTGGCCTTGTCGGAAAGGAGGTCGTAGGCGCGGGTCGCCTCGGAGAACTTCTCCGCGGCCTTGGGATTGTCCTTGTTGCGATCCGGGTGCAGCTCCTTGGCGAGCTTGCGATAGGCACTCTTGATGTCCGCCTCCGAGGCGGTGCGGGCTATGCCGAGCGTGCTGTAGGGATCGCGCATGGTGAGTTAGCTAGGTGAGACAGCGCCTTGGCGCAAGCGGGGAGCAGGAGGCACGGCCAGGATGTGCGGGATCGGGACCGCATCCGCGGCATCGACCAGTGGCCGATCCGCATCGCCGGGCGTCCCGCTTGCGCCTTTCGCTGCCCGGTGCGCGTAGCTATGGGGCTTGCCGCAGCCATCGAGGAACACCTCCCATGTCCGATGCCACCCCTCTCGACGATGCCCAGCTGGCCGACAGCGTCCTGCCCGCGGGCGCCGACCCCTTCGTCCTGTTCGAGGAGTGGTTCGCCGCCGCGCAGGTGGGGGAACTCAACGATGCGAACGCGATGGCCCTCGCCACCGCGACCCCGGACGGCGCACCCTCGGTGCGGATGGTGCTGCTGAAGGGCCACGGCGCGGGCGAGACAGCTGGAGGCGGCTTCACCTTCTTCACCAACGCCGAGAGCCGCAAGGGCGGGGAGATCCGCGCCAACATGCAGGCCGCGCTGCTGTTCCACTGGAAGAGCCTGCGCCGCCAGATCCGCATCGAGGGGCCCTTGATCGAGGTCACCCCGGAGCGTGCCGACGCCTATTTCCACTCGCGCCCCTACAAGAGCCAGGTCGGCAGCGCCGCCAGCGACCAGTCGCGCCCGCTCCCGGAGCGCCGCGAATACATCGACCGCGTGCAGGCGCTGTGGGCCGAGCACGAGGCGGAAGGCAAGGTCCCGCGGCCGTCGCACTGGACCGGCTTCACCCTCTCACCCCGCCGCATCGAATTCTGGATCGACCGCGACAACCGCCTCCACGACCGCCGCGAATTCGTCCGCGATACCGCCGATGCGCCGTGGTCCGACACGCTGCTCTACCCCTGAGGAACACCGCCATGCCCCAGACAATCCCCTACTGGCACGTCGATGCCTTCGCCGCGCGCCCCTTCGGCGGAAACCAGGCGGCGGTGATGGTGCTCGAGGAATGGCTGCCCGACGATGTGCTGGTGAAGATCGGGGGCGAGAACCTCTTCGCCGAGACCGCCTTCGTGGTGCGCGACGCGACCGGCGAAGCGGACTGGGAGCTCAGGTGGTGCACCCCCACCTACGAGATCGCCCTGTGCGGCCACGCGACCCTTGCCAGCGGGCACGTGCTGCTGACCCGGGATGGGGGTGATCGCATCACCTTCCGCACCCGCAAGTCCGGCATCCTCGAGGTGCGGCGTGATGGCGAGGGCTACGAGGTTTCCCTCCCCGCGATGGCGACCGCGCCCGGCGCGAGCGAGGCGGCGCCGCTGATGGGCGGCAAGCCGGTCGCGATCTACCGCCCGCAGGGTGCGGAGATCCGCTACCACATGTTCCTCTACGCGACCGAGGCCGAGGTGCGCGATCTCCAGCCCAATATCCGCGCTCTCGGCGCGCTGGGCGAGGACCAGTTCATCGCCACCGCGCCGGGCGATCCCGGGTCGGGCTACGACTGCGTCAGCCGCGTCTTCGTGCCCGGCGGCGGGGTCGACGAGGACAGCGTCACCGGCTCCGCGCACTCCCTCCTGACCCCGTTCTGGGTCGAGCGGCTGGGGCGCAACAACCTGCGCGCCCACCAGGCCTCCACGCGCGGCGGCGACCTGACGCTGCGGCTGGAGGGCGACCGCGCGTGGCTCGGGGGCCCCTGCGTCACCGTGGTCGAGGGCGCCTTCTACCTCTGAGGGTAGAGCTCGAGGATGTCCGCCGCCTGCTGGAGCATCGGCGGGCGCTCGCTTGCATCGGAATGGCCGAGCCGCACCAGCGTCACCCGCTGGCTGGGCGAGACCAGCACATACTGGCCCATGTGACCGATCAGCGCAAACAGGCTTTGCGGCGCGCGGTCGGGAAAGAGCGGGTGCTCCTCCGCCGCGCGGCCCGGGATCGGGCGGTTGAGCCAGGTCTGGAAGCCGTAGTGCGGGCTCGCGGGGGAGGGCGTCACCATCGCCTCGACCCAGCGGCTCGGGACGAGCTGCTCGCCCCCCGGCGCGCGGCCCTTCAGCCGCAGGAACTCGCCGAACCTCGCCCAGTCGCGCGCGGTCGCGTGCATCAGGCTGCCGCCGATCAGCGTGCCCGAGGCGTCGAACTCGGGCACCATGCTGGTCATGCCGAGGGGGGCGAAGAGGCGCTGCTGGAGATAATCCGCCACCGCTTTGCGCCGCACGTCGGGCTTGTCGCTCGTCGTCAGGGCGCGGGCGGCGATGGCGGCGAGGATCACGCTGGTGTTCGTGGAATATTCGAACTGCCGGCCCGGTTCGGCCTCGAGCGGCTGCTCCTCGGCCCATTTCGCCATGTTGTCGCGCCCGTCGAGGAACAGCATCCGGACCTCGGAGGATTCGTAGGGCGGATCGCCGCTCTCGGTGTGCCTCAACCCGCTCCGCATCTGGAGGAGGTGCCGCAGGGTGATCTCGGCGCGCGGGTCGCCGGGGCGCTGCCACAGGGGGACGGGGGCGGGCTCGTCGAGCGCCAGCAGCCCGTCGGCGGCCAGCATCCCGATCAGCACGCCCGTCACCGTCTTGGCCATCGACCAGCTGATGAAGCGCGTGTCCTGGTCGTACCCTTCCGCATAGCGCTCGGCGGCGATCCGGCCGTCGGCCATCACCACCACCGCGCGGGTCTCGCCGAGGCCGGGCATGGTGAAGAGGTCGTCGATCTCGCGCGCCAGGCGGTCGCGCGGGGCGCCCGCGTCCTTGGTCACGGCGGCGAGCGCCTCGGGCGAAAGCGGCTTGTCCGCCGTCGGCGCCGCCGAGCAGGCGGCGAGCGACAGCAGGGCTGGCGCGAGCAGGATCGCGCGATTAGAGACGGCGGCGCGGAGGGTCATCGCGCCCTCATGTCCCGAAGCATGAAGGCTTGGCAATGGCGAAATCACCGACACGCGCCCGGAGGCGCCGCACCGCGCGCAAGGGGCTGTGGGTGCTGGCGATCGTCGCGCTGGCGATCGGGGTGGCGGCCTTCGCCTTCCGCGAGCCGATCCGCGGCTATGGCAGCATCGCCTCGGCCTATTCAGCGCGGGTGGCGTGCTCGTGCCGCTACGTCGCCGAACGCAGCCTCGAGGACTGCGCCAAGGACAAGCTCGGCGGGATGGAGGCCGTGACCCTCGTCGAGAAGCCCGCGACGAAGAGCGTCACCGCCCGCTTCCCGCTGGTGGCGAGCGCCACCGCGACCTATCGCGAGGGCTATGGCTGCGTGCTGGAACCCTGGGAGGGGTGAGGCCGCCTTCCGCAACCGATGTTTCACGTGAAACATCGGTGCAAGCAGGGCCTGGCGGGGATCTAAGGGGAGTCTGGAGGGGGTCTGGGCCGGGGCAAGCGCAGGCTGGCGCCCCTCTGCGGACCCCTTAGCCGCTCACCTTCTCGGTCGAATCGATCCACCCGCCGCCGACCACCCGGTCGCCGGCATAGATCACCGCCGCCTGCCCCGGGGCGACGCCGTATTCGGGCTCGGCGAAGCGGATCGTGGTCGCCGCACCATCCCCCAGCGGCCCCTCGAGCATCACCGGCACGGGCCGCGCGAGGCTGCGCACCTTGGCGGTGAGCGGCGCGTCGGGCAGGGGGCCGATGCGATTGGTCTCGGTGAGGCGCGCCGCGTTCACCGCGAGCATCCGCTTGGGCCCGACCCGCACCTCGCGCGCCGCGGCATCGAGGCCGATCACGTAGAGCGGCTCGGGCTGGCCGCCGATCTCGAGGCCCTTCCTCTGGCCGACGGTGAAATGGACGATCCCCTTGTGCTCGCCCAGCTTTTCGCCGGTCGCGGCGTGGACGATCGCACCCGGAGCCGCGCCCTCGGGCCGCACCCTGGTGACGATCTTCGCGTAGTTCCCGTCGGGCACGAAGCAGATGTCCTGCGAATCCGGCTTGGCGGCATTCCGCAGGCCCGCCGCCTCGGCGAGCGCGCGCACCTCGGTCTTGGGCATCCCGCCGAGGGGGAAGCGCAGGTAGTCGAGCTGCGCCTCCGTGGTGCCATAGAGGAAATAGGACTGGTCGCGCGCCGGATCGTGGGCGCGGTGGAGCTGCACGCCCTCGGGCGTCATGACCCGCCGGACATAGTGCCCGGTCGCGAGGCAATCCGCGCCCAGTTCGCGCGCCATGCGGAAGAGGTCGGTGAACTTGGGCCCCATGTTGCACCGGATGCAGGGGACGGGGGTGCGCCCGGCGAGGTATTCGTCGGCGAACTGCTCCACGACCTCCTCGCGGAAGGCGCTCTCGTGGTCGAAGACGTAGTGCGCGATGCCCAGCCGGTCGGCCACGGCGCGCGCGTCGCGGATGTCGTCGCCCGCGCAGCACGCGCCCTTGCGGCCCGTCGCCGCGCCATAGTCATAGAGCTGGAGCGTGATGCCGATCACCTCCGCCCCGCTGGCGCGGGCGAGGGCGGCGACCACCGAAGAATCCACCCCGCCGCTCATCGCCACCACGATCCGGCATTCGGACGCGGGGCGCGGCAGGTCGAACAGCGCGGCGGCATCGGGCCCGGCGATCGGGCCGGCGCGGAGGAGGGCGGGGGTGTCCATGGGCGCGGGCGATATAGCGATCCGCCGCCCCCTTCGCCAGTGCGCGTCTCCCCGCGCCCGGGCGGCCCCCTTGCCGCGCGCGCCCGCACTATTCCTAAGCGGGGGTAAAGGCCGGTTTTACCGGATTTTTAAGCACTCGGGTTAGGGAGAGGGATGATGTTCGAGAAAGCCAAGCCTTTCCATACGCCTCGCCTCGCGCCCTCGCGCGCTCATCCCGCCGAGCCGAGCGCCGGCCTGCGCGCCGCGGGCGACACGGCACGATTCGCCGAACAGCCCGCCTGGCGGGCCGGCGACGCGCTGCGTTCGCTCGAATGGAGCGAGCTCACCGCCCGGCTCAACGCCGCGCGCGACCTCCGCCTGCTGCTCCGCCACGAATCGCAGGGCGCGATCGAGGCGGTCGCGGCGAGCTTTGGCGATGCGGCGGCCAGTTACTTCGCGCTTCTCGATGATGGCGAACCCAACGTTAACCCTGATGCTTTAGGCCGCTTGAATCTTCCGGGTGCCAAGGTCGTCGCCAGCGATGGAAACCGCCCGGGTGATACGGCAGGACAACGTTCCGATGCGCCCCGCGGCGCTGCGAGAGACAAGCGATGATTGAGAATCAGGACATCCGCCCTGCCCAGGTGATCGGCCCCCTCGGGGAGCCGCTGACCCTGGCCGACCTGCCTTCTCCCGACACAAAGCGCTGGGTGGTGCGCCGCAAGGCCGAGGTCGTGGCCGCGGTCAACGGCGGGCTGCTGACGCTCGACGAGGCGCTGGCCCGCTACGGCCTCACGCTCGAGGAATTCGCCTCGTGGCAGCGCGCGGTCGACCGTTCGGGGATGCACGGCCTCAGGGTCACCAAGATCCAGCACTACCGCGACCTCTACGAGCGCCAGCTCAAGTACTGACCGGCGCGAGCTTCGCTTCACCGCGCTCACGGCCCGCTCCGCCCGCAAGGCGTTGCGGGCCGCGGCGCTTTGGCGTCTCCTGCCGCGAAACGCCGACACCCGCGCTGCGGAAGCCTTTTTCCGCGCGCCCTTCGTCTAGGCTGAAAGTCATCGGTCGATGCACGGATTGCGAGCCGCGGGCTCACGATCTATGAGGCGTTGCACTTGGTGACTTAGGCGAGTAATACACTCGTTGGTCGTGACCGGCGCCCTGCGCGCGGTCCGGCCCGAGTGAGGGAACGGCGATGAATTACGAGACGACGATCACGGCTGATGCTGCCGACGGGGTGGCCACCGAATATGCCGGTGCGCGCACCCTTGCCGCGCCCGCGATCCCGCGCTGGCTGATCGTCGGCGGGCTGGGCCTGTTCGTGCTGCTGGTGCTGATCGCGGCCTATTTCGCGATCGCGGGTGGCCAGCCGGCGGTGGTCGACGACGACAATGCGCAGGCCCCGACCGTCACCGTCGTGACCCCGGGCCGCACGATGGTGGCCGGCGAGATCGAATCGCCCGGCACGCTCGCGGCGCGGCGTCCGATGCCGGTCGGCGTGGCCGGCGAGGGCGGGCAGGTGCTGCGCGTCACCGTCGACGCGGGCGACTGGGTGCGGCAGGGCCAGGTGCTCGCGGTGATCGACCGCTCGGTGCAGGTCCAGCAGGCCGAGGCCCAGGCCGCGCAGATCGATGTCGCGCGCGCCGATGCGGACCTTGCCCAGGCCAACCTCGACCGCGCCCTGCAGCTGGTGGCGCGCGGTTTCGTCTCCAAGGCCGACGTCGACCGCCTGACCGCGACCCGCGACGCCGCCGTCGCCCGCGTCAAGGTCGCCGAGGCGCAGCTGCGCGAACTGCGCGCGCGAAACGACCGGCTCAACATCTACGCGCCCGCGAGCGGCTTCGTCCTGTCCCGCAACGTCGAGCCCGGCCAGACCGTCGGCGCCGGCAGCCAGGCGCTGTTCACAATCGCCAGCGGGGGCGAGATGGAGATGCTCGCGCAGCTTTCGGAGGAACAGCTCGCCAAGCTCGCGGTCGGCACGCCCGCGACGATCATCCCGACCGGGTCGGCCCGCGAGTTCACCGGGCAGGTGTGGCAGGTCTCCCCCGTGATCGACCAGGCTACCCGCCAGGGCACGGCGCGCATCGCGCTCAGCTTCGCGCCCGAGCTGCGCCCCGGCGGCTTCGCCACGGCGCGGATCAACAGCGGCAGCTTCAGCGCCACCGTGCTCCCCGAAAGCGCGGTGCTGGCCGACAGCCAGGGCAGCTATGTCTATGTCGTCGGATCGGACAACAAGGCGGTGCGTCGCCCGGTGAGGACCGGCGCGGTCACGGCCAGCGGCATCGCCATCACCGAAGGCCTCAACGGGTCGGAGCGCGTGGTGCTGCGCGCCGGCGGGTTCCTCAACCCCGGCGAGACCGTCAACCCGCAGCCCCTGAAGAACTAAGGCGCCCCTCCCCGCCGCGGCACGCCGCTTGAGAAGGGGAGGGCCGCAACCGGCGAAACACAGGCAGGACATTCATGGCACTTCGCGACATCTCGGCCTGGTCGATCCGCAACCCGGTGATCCCGCTGGTGTTCTTCACCGCGCTCCTGTTCGCCGGGATCGTCAGCTTCATGCGGATGGACGTGACCAACAACCCGGATGTCGACTTCCCGGCCGTCAGGGTCACGATCGCCCAGCCCGGCGCCTCGCCGACCGAGATCGAGAACCAGATCACCCAGCGCGTCGAGAGCGCGCTGCGTTCGATCGCCGGGGTCAATTCGATTCAGTCGACCGCGCGCGAGGGCAGCTCCTTCACCTTCGTCGAGTTCGAGATCGGCACCAACCTCATCGAGGCGGTGAACGAGGTCGAGACCGCGATCGATTCGGTGCGCGGCAACCTGCCCGACGGCATCCTCGAACCGCAGGTCGCCAAGGTCAACGTGGTCGGCGACGCGATCGGCTATGTCGCGGTCGAGGCCGACGACATGACGCTCGAGCAACTGAGCTGGTTCATCGACGACACCGTCGCCAAGCGCCTGCTCAAGATCCCCGGCATGGCCGAGGTCGGCCGCTTCGGCGGGGTCGACCGGCAGATCGAGGTGATCCTCGATCCGGCGCGGATGCAGTCCTTCGGGGTCACCGCCTCGCAGATCAACGCGGCGCTGCGCCAGACCAACCTCGACGCCGCGGGCGGCCTTGCCGAGGTCGGCGGCACCCGCCAGTCGCTGCGCGTGCTCGGCAATTCCGACACCGCCTATGCCCTGTCGCAGACCCAGGTGCAGCTCGGCGGCGGCCGCTCCGTGCGCCTCGCCGACATCGCCCGGGTGCGCGACGGCTATTCCGAGCGCACCTCGATCAGCGAGGTCGGCGGCAAGGAGGTCGTCAACTTCTACATGAACCGCGCGCGCGGGGCCTCGGACCTCACGGTCTATGACGCCGCGCTCGAGGAGATGGACAAGATCGAGGCCGAGAACCCCGGCATCAAGTTCATCAAGCTCTCGACCAACACCACCTACACCCGCGGCCAGTACAAGTCCTCGATGTGGGCGCTGGTCGAGGGCGCGGTGCTCGCGGTGGTCGTGGTGTTCATCTTCCTGCGCGACTGGCGCGCGACCTTCATCTCGGCGGTCGCCATCCCCCTGTCGGCGATCCCGACCTTCTGGTTCATGGACCTCCTCGGGTTTAACCTCAACTTCCTCTCGCTGCTCGCGCTGGCGCTGGTCGCGGGGGTGCTGGTCGACGATGCGATCGTGGAGATTGAGAACATCGTCAGACACATGCGGATGGGCAAGACCGCCTACCAGGCCTCGATCGACGCCGCGGACGAGATCGGCCTGCCGGTGGTCGCCACCAGCTTCTGCATCGTCGCGGTGTTCCTCCCCGTGGGCCTGATGCCGGGCGTCTCGGGCCAGTTCTTCCAGAACTTCGGGATCACCGTGGTGGTCGCGGTGCTGATGTCGCTGGCCGTCGCGCGCATGATCACGCCGCTGATGGCAGCCTATTTCCTCAAGGCCAAGGGCCATGCCGAGCACGGCGAGGGGCCCGCGATCAACGCCTACATGCGCGTGCTCGCCTGGACGCTCGACACCGGGCGCATGGCCGCGCGCCGCGCCGGGCTGACCGGGCCGCGTCGCCGCGTGTTCTATGTGCCCGCGCTGCTGCTGATGGTGCTCGCGCTGATGGCGGCGACGGGCGCGGCGATGTTCATGGGCTTCGGTGCCATTGCCGAACTCAACCTGCCCAAGCAGATCGCCGCCGCGGTTGAGAGCGACACCAACACCCGGATCAACTTCCTCGTCCTCAAGCTGTTCGAGATCGTCCAGCTGCTGTTCGTCTCGATCCTCGCCTTCCTCGCCGGGTGGGGCCTGTTCAAGCTCGTCGAGATCACCGGCCGCGGCTCGAGCGCCTATGCCCGCGGCACCCGCTGGCTCACCGCGCGCTTCTACGATCACCGCATCTGGATGCTCGGCATCGGCTGGTTCTCGCTGCTGGTGACGATCCTGCTGTTCGGCCAGATCCCCGGCCAGTTCCAGCCCGACCTCGACACCGAGAACAGCCGCATCGAGATCGAGCTGGTGCCCGGCACGACCCTTGCCGAGACCAAGCGCGTCGTGAACGCGGTCGCCAACCGTGTGCGGCAGGAGCCCGAGGTCGAGCGTCTGCTCGAACGCATCCGGCTGGGCGAAAGCTCGACCATCTTCATCAAGCTGCGGGAAGACCGCGAGCGCAGTTCGATCGTCTTCGAGCGCGAGCTCGCCCCTGTCCTGGCGCAGATGCCCGATGCGCGCGTGCGTTTCCAGTCGCAGTCCGGCGGCTTCGGCTCGGGCCGCGACATGACGGTGATGCTGGCCGGGTCCGATCCGGCGGTCCTCGAACGGACCGCCGCGCAGCTCGTCGAGGAGATGAAGGGCTTGCGCTCGCTGGTCGCCCCGCGCATCAGCGCCGACCTCAACCGGCCCGAGATCATCATCACCCCGCGCGAGAAGATCGCCGCCGAGCTCGGCATCACCACCGCCGCGCTGTCGCAGACAATCCGCATCGCGACGCTGGGCGAGATCGAGCAGAACGCCGCGCGCTTCTCGCTCTCGGACCGCCAGATCCCGATCGTGGTGCGCCTCTCGGAGGAGGCGCGGACCGACTTCCGCACCATCGAGAACCTGCCCGTGCCGCTGGCGAACGGCGGCTCCGTGCCGCTCAGCCGCGTCGCCGACATCAGCTTCGGCTCGGGTCCGACCGCGATCCAGCGCTACAACCAGAACCGCCGCGTGCTGGTCGGCGCGGACCTTGCCGCGGGTGTCCTCAAGGGCGAGGCGCAGGCCCAGATCGACGCCCTGCCGGTGCTCAAGAACCTCCCGCTCGGGGTGATCCGCGACGCGGTGGGCGAGGAGGAATGGCAGCAGGAGCTCATCGCCAACCTCATCATCGCGATCGTCGCCGGCGTGCTGCTGGTCTTCGCGGTGCTGGTGCTGCTCTACAAGCGGCTGATGAGCCCGCTGGTCAACATGACCTCGCTCGCGCTCGCGCCGCTCGGAGGCATCCTGCTGATCTGGCTGCTCGGCCTGCCCAACTCGATGCCGGTCTATATCGGCATCCTGCTGCTGCTCGGCATCGTGTCGAAGAACTCGATCCTGCTGATCGACTTCGCCATCGAGGAGATGAACAAGGGCATTCCCAAGCTCGAGGCGATCATGGACGCCGGGCACAAGCGTGCCCAGCCGATCGTCATGACCACCGTCGCGATGACCGCGGGGATGGTGCCGGTGGCGCTCTCGCTGTCGGGCGACGGGGCGTGGCGCCAGCCGATGGGGATCACGGTGATCGGCGGGCTGGTGCTCTCGACCCTGCTGACCCTCCTGATCGTGCCCGCCGGCTTCAGCCTCGCCGACAGCTTCGAGCGCCGCGTGGGGCCGTGGCTGCGCGCGCGGATGCTGACCTATCAGCCGGGCGACGACACCCGCGGCATCGCGCCGCCGCCGGAGCCGGCCCTGCCGGTTCCCGCCCGCCGTTTGCCGCCGCCGGGCACCGAACCGGCCGAGTGACCGGTTTGGGGCGTGACTGTCACGCCCCAACCGCGCTAAGGCCCTGGCGATGGCGACGCGTTCCCTGAGGCCCCTGACCTTCGGCGGGCAGCCGCTCACCGCCGACCGTGCGCGGCGGATGCGCTGGACGGCGACCGGCATGCTCGCAGCGATGGCGGTGATGTTCTTCGCCACCCACGAGCTCGCCCTGACCGGGCACCCGGCCTGGGGCTACGTCAACTCCTTCGCGGAAGCCGCGATGGTGGGCGGGCTCGCCGACTGGTTCGCGGTGACCGCGCTGTTCCGCCACCCGCTGGGCCTGCCGATCCCACACACGGCGATCATCCCGGAGAACAAGGACCGCATCGCCGACACGATGGCGCAGTTTCTGCGCGAGAACTTCCTCACCCCCGCCGTGGTGGCGCGGCGCATGGCGGGGATGAACGTCGCGAAGGCGGCGGGTGAGTTCCTCGCTGCCTCGCCCGAGCGCGGCGGGGACGTGCGCTCGCGCATCACCTCGGGCGCGGCGGAGCTGCTCGCCGAGGTGCTCGAGAGCCTCGATCCCGACCGGCTCGGCAACCAGGTGCGCTCGGGCCTCGCGGGCCAGCTCGCCAAGCTCGACATCGCCCCGCTCGCGGGCCGGATGATCGAGAGCGCGATGGTCGACAAGCGTCACCAGCCGCTGATCGACGGCTTCGTGCGCTGGGCGGGCCTCACCATCGAGGACAACGAGGACACCCTGCGCGAGATCATCCACCAGCGCGTCGCCGGGGTGCTGCGCTGGGCGGGGATCGACAAGACCATCTCCTCGAGCGTGCTCGACGGGCTCTACAAGCTCCTCGCCGAGGTGCTGGTGAACCCCGACCACCCCTTGCGCGCCAAGATCGAGGAGGGGCTCGCGAAGCTCGGCCACGATCTCCAGCACGACCCGGAGACCCGCGCCAAGGTCGAGGACATGAAGCGCGACCTGATCGCCAACCCGGCGGTGGCGGTGTGGTGGACGGGGGTGTGGGAGCGGATGCGCCAGTCGCTGATCCGCCGTGCCCGCGACCCCGAGAGCGCGATGGGCGAGGAGATGCGCTCGATGCTCGGCGAGCTCGGCCACGCGCTCCAGCAGGACGCGCGGCTGCAACTCCAGATCAACCGCTTCGCCCGCCGCACGATGGTGGGCGTGGCGACCCGCTACGGCGACCAGATCGTGCGGCTGGTGTCGGAGACCGTGCGCCGCTGGGACGCGACCACCATCACCGGCCGCGTGGAGGGCGCCGTGGGCCGCGACCTCCAGTTCATCCGCATCAACGGCACGCTGGTGGGCGGCCTTGTGGGGATGACGCTGCACTTCATCACCACGGTGCTGATGTGACGGGCCTTACCCCATCCGGTAGGTGATCGAGGTGACGTAGAGCGAGCGGAACGGGGTCCCGTTGGCGTCGCGCGCCGGTTCGAAGCGTGCGCCCCGCATGATCCGGCAGGCGGGGGACTCGAGCCGCTCGGCGGCGGTCGCCTTGAGGAGGGTGCAGCTTTCCACCGAGCCGTCCTCGCCGACGATCACCCGCATCCGCATGATCGCCTGCTCACCCTGCGAGGCGGCTGCGACCGGATAGTCGGCGACGATCCTGCGGGTCAGCGCCGCCTGATTGGTCCAGCGCGGAAGGCTGGCGGCGGTGAGGTGCTTTTCGGGGTCGAGCCCCCAGTCGCGCAGCAGATCGAGCGTGCACTCGTTGAGCACCTTGAATGCCTCTCCCAGCCGCCCGGTATCCAGCCTCACTGTGCGCCCGCCCTGGGTCAGCTCGACGAATTGCACGCGGTCCCCTTCGGCCGGATCGAGTTGCGGGATGCCGCCGGCGACCGGCTCGTCGACAGTGTTCACGGCCGCGGGTTCCCCGTCCGTGATCGCGAGCGAGGAATAGATCAGCCCGCTGCCATGTCCCTCGACACGGCCCTTGAAGGGCGTGGTGCGTAGCGGCTTCTGCGCCTCGAAGAACCGGACGTCGGTGCGCTGGAGGCTGCGGAACCTGTCGAATGCCGGTCCCGCGACGGTCACCCCCGCATCCTTGCCCGGCCAATACTGCTGGAACACAAGCAGGTGCCGGTTCTCCCCCTCGCCGAACAAGCGCGCGAGGCGGCACTTCTCCTCCGCGAAATCGACATTCCAGGGGCCCGCAGGCGCAATCTCCACCACACCGGCGCGGGCCGGGGCAGCGATCAGGGGGAGCGACAGGGCAGCTACGGCAAGCGCGGTGCGACGCATAAGAAAACCTCCGGCAGGCGGGCAACCTGCCGGAGGTTCATTTCAATTCAAAGTTCCTTGCGATGAACCGCTTAGAGCGCGATTGCCGGCTCCAGCCGGGCGGTGGAGGGCCGCGACCGACCCGGCGGCGGCGTCCGGTCCGTCTGCATCAATGGCACGCCGGTGGGCGGGCTCACGCGGGCGTTTGGCGTGCAGGATCAGCGCATCTTGTGATATCGATCCTGCCGAGGGCGAGCGCGGGGGGTTGGGATGGCGGGACATCGAAAAGACCATGGCCTCGGCGGACAGTCGTTGCTGCGGCTGTCGCTGATCGGAAAGGTCGATTGCCGCTTTCCGGCCCGCCCTGCACTGGCTGCATCGGAGAACCTGCGTGGGCAGCCATCCTGACGGGCACGGCAGGCCGGGCTCCGGCCGTGCCCTCCTGTGGGGGCAGGGTGTGGCGGGGGCGGTGCTGCTGGGCTTCTCGGCGGTCTCGATCCACGCTTTCGCCGATGATCTTGCGCGCCGTGCGCCGACCGTCGTGTGGAACGACGGCGGCTGGGCTGCACTGCCCGCGTCCCTGTCGCTGCTCTCGCTGGCAGCGGCCCTCCATGTCGCCCGCCGCGACGGGCCGGGTGTCGCCGGGCCGCGCAAGGTCCTGCTGAAGCGCCTGCTCGCGCTTGCGGCCTGCCTGCTGCCCTTGGTGATCGTGGTGCCCCTCGCCGCCCGCTGGATCGCGGCGTCGCAGCTCGAGGCGCGGGGATATGCGCATTGCGGGGGCGGCCTCTGGCAGCGCCCGACCGCGGCAGGGGACGGCACGCCGCGCGGTGCGGCGTGCCGTGCCGATCAGAGCGCGGAGGTCAGCTCCGGGACCGCGGTGTAGAGGTCCGCGACGAGGCCGACGTCGGCGACCTGGAAGATCGGGGCGTCCTCGTCCTTGTTGATGGCGATGATGACCTTGGAGTCCTTCATGCCGGCAAGGTGCTGGATCGCGCCGGAGATGCCGACCGCGATGTAGACTTCGGGGGCGACGATCTTGCCGGTCTGGCCGACCTGGTAGTCGTTGGGGACGTAGCCCGCGTCGACTGCCGCGCGGCTCGCGCCGATCGCGGCATTGAGCTTGTCGGCGAGCGGCGTGATGATGCTCTCGAAGGTCTCCGCGTCCTTGAGCGCGCGGCCGCCCGAGACGATCACCTTGGCACTGGTCAGTTCGGGGCGCTCGCTCTTGGCGATTTCCGAGCTGACGAAGGTCGAGATGCCCGCTTCGCCCGGGCCGCTGACGGCCTCGACCACGCCCGAGCCGCCCTCGGCCGCCGCCTTCTCGAAGGCGGTGCCGCGCACGGTGATGACGAGCTTTTCGTCCGAGGATTCGACGGTCGCGATGGCGTTGCCGGCGTAGATCGGGCGGGTGAAGGTCTTGGGGCCTTCCACCGACAGGATCTCGGAGACCTGCATCACGTCGAGCAGCGCGGCGACGCGCGGGGCGACGTTCTTGCCCTGGGTGGTGGCGGGCGCGAGGAAGGCGTCGTGGTGGCCCATCAGGTCGGCCGCCAGCGGAGCGACGTTCTCGGCAAGGCCGTTCGCATAGGCGGCGTCGTCGGCGACGTGGACCTTGCCCACGCCCGCGATCTTCGCCGCTTCCTCGGCCACGCCCGCGCAGTTGTGGCCGGCGACCAGCAGGTGGACTTCGCCGAGCTTCGAGGCGGCGGTCACGACCGCGAGGGTCGCGTCCTGCACCTTGGTGTTGTCATGTTCGACGAGAACCAGAGTCTTCATGGAGATTTCCTCTCAAATTCCGTGCGGATCAGTTCGCGATGCCGAGGGTCTTGAGCTTGCCCACCAGCTCGGCGACGTCGGCGACCTTGACGCCGGCCTGGCGCACGGCGGGTTCCTGCACCTTGAGCGTCTTGAGGCGCGGGGTGAGGTCGACGCCGTAGTCGGCGGCGGTCTTGGTCGCGAGGGGCTTGGACTTCGCCTTCATGATGTTGGGCAACGAGGCGTAGCGCGGCTCGTTGAGGCGCAGGTCGGTGGTGACGATCGCGGGCAGCGTGAGTTTCACGGTCTGGAGACCGCCGTCGACCTCGCGCTTCACGGTCACGCTATCGCCGTCCACTTCGACGGTATTCGCAAAAGTGCCCTGCGGACGGCCCATCAGCGCGGCGAGCATCTGGCCGGTCTGGTTCGAATCGTCCGAGATCGACTGCTTGCCGAGGATGACAAGGCCCGGCTGTTCCTCGTCGGCGATGGCCTTCAAGATCTTGGCGACGGCGAGCGGCTCGGCGTCTTCATCGGTTTCCACCAGGATCGCGCGGTCGGCGCCCATGGCGAGCGCGGTGCGCAGGGTTTCCTGCGCCTTGGCCGGGCCGATCGAGACCGCGACGATCTCGGTCGCGGCGCCCTTTTCCTTGAGGCGGATGGCTTCCTCGACGGCGATCTCGTCGAAGGGGTTCATGCTCATCTTGACGTTGGCGAGATCGACGCCCGTGCCGTCGGCCTTGACCCGCGGCTTGACGTTGTAGTCGATCACCCGCTTGACGGGGACGAGGATCTTCATGGGGCTTGTCCTTCCTCTCAAAGAATCACGTGGGCCTTCGGCCTTGGCGGGCACCTAGCTTGCGTTTACGTAAACGTCAAGCAAGGCGGGGCCCTGTCGGACCCGGGCCAGGTTGATACGTGCGATCCCCCGGCCCGGGATGTACTTGTTGAACGAAAGCGCCCTGTCAGGCGGCCTTCTTCACTTCCGCGACGATCTTCTGCGCGGCATCGCCGAGGTTGTCGGCGCTGACGATCGCGAGGCCCGAGTTGTCGAGGATCGCCTTGCCCTCGGCGACGTTGGTACCTTCGAGGCGCACCACCAGCGGAACCTGGAGGTTCACGTCCTTGGCCGCCTGGACGATGCCGTTGGCGATCACGTCGCACTTCATGATCCCGCCGAAGATGTTGACGAGGATGCCCTCGACCGCCGGGTCCTTGAGGATGATCTTGAACGCCGCGGTGACCTTCTCGGTGGTGGCGCCGCCGCCCACGTCGAGGAAGTTCGCCGGGAAGGCGCCGTTCAGCTTGATGATGTCCATCGTCGCCATGGCGAGGCCCGCGCCGTTGACCATGCAGCCGATGTTGCCGTCGAGCTTGATGTAGGCGAGGTCGTATTCGGAGGCCTCGACTTCGGCCGGGTCCTCCTCGGTCTCGTCGCGCAGCGCCTCGATGTCGGGGTGGCGGTAGAGGGCGTTGCCGTCGAAGCTCATCTTGGCGTCGAGCACGAGGAGCTTGCCGTCCTCGCTCTCGACGAGCGGGTTGATCTCGAGCATCTCGCAGTCCGTCGCAAGGAAGGCGTCGTAGAGTTGCTTCGCCAGCTTCTGCGCCTGCTTGTTGAGATCGCCCTGGAGCTTCAGCGCGAAGGCCACGGCGCGGCCGTGGTGCGGCTGGAAGCCCTGCGCGGGGTCGACGCTGAAGGTGGTGATGAGCTCGGGCGTGTCATGCGCCACGGTCTCGATGTCCATGCCGCCCTCGGTCGAGACGACGAAGGCGACGCGGCCGGTGGCACGGTCGACCAGCAGCGAGAGGTAGTACTCCTTAGCGATGTCGACGCCATCGGTGATGTAGAGGCGGTTGACCTGCTTGCCGGCCTCGCCCGTCTGGATGGTGACCAGCGTGTTGCCGAGCATTTCCTTGGCGTGGGCCTCGACTTCCTCGAGGCTCTTGGCGAGGCGCACGCCGCCCTTGGCGTCGGGGCCGAGCTCCTTGAATTTGCCCTTGCCGCGCCCGCCGGCGTGGATCTGCGCCTTCACGACATAGAGCGGCCCCGGCAGCTTCTTGGCGGCTTCCACCGCTTCCTCGACGCTCAGCGCGGCATGGCCGGCCGGCACCGCGATCCCGTGCTGGGCGAGCAGTTCCTTGGCCTGATACTCGTGGACGTTCATGGCGTGTCGATCCCTTCTTGCAAATCCTGGGGAGAGGTGGGTTTGCGGGGGGCCTAAGCACGGATCGACGGGCTTGAAAAGTGCCTGCGTCAGGGCCAACACACGAGCCTCTCATGATTGACAGGGATCACCTTCAGGCCATTGTCCGCGAGGCGGGCAGGATCGCCCATTCGCGCTGGCCCGGGGCGGGGCATGCCCTCCACAGCTGGGACAAGAGCCCCGGCGATCCGGTGAGCGAGGCCGACCTCGAGGTCGACCGCTTCCTGAAGCGCGAGCTGCGCCGCCTGCTGCCGTCCGCCGCGTGGCTCTCCGAGGAGACCGCCGACAACAAGGCGCGCACCGCGAGCGGGCTCATCTGGCTGGTCGACCCGATCGACGGCACCCGCGATTTCGTACGCGGGCGCAGCGGCTGGGCGGTGTCGGTGGCGCTGGTGAGCGCGGGCCGCCCGCTGATCGGGATGCTCGCCGCCCCGGCGCGGGGCGAGGAGTGGATCGCCGTGGCGGGGCAGGGCGCGACCCTCAACGACCGCCCCTTGCAGGCCAGCACCCGCAGCGAATTCGCCGGGGCGCGGGTGCCGACCCACAGCCTGCCCAAGGAGGACGCCGATCTCGTCGCGGTGGAGCAGCCCAACTCGATCGCGCTGAGGATCGCGATGGTCGCCGACGACCGCGCCGATCTGGTGGCGACGCTGCGCTGGGGCTTCGAGTGGGACATCGCCGCCGCGACCCTGATCGCGCGCGAGGCGGGGGCGGAGGTCAGCGACGCCTTCGGCCGCCCGCTCGCCTACAACAAGCACGACCCGCGCGACTTCGGCGTGCTGGTGTGCTCGCCCGCGATCCACGCCGCCGCCGTGGCGCGCCTCGCCGACCGGGCCGCGGCGCTGCGCTGAATTCTTCAGCGCCGAGAAATAGAAACGGGCCGCCCATTGGGGCGGCCCGCAAGGCCGAACGGCCGCCCGCAGCGACGCGACCTTCAGGTCGTGTGAGCGAGGATGCGGGGGCGCGACGCGCCCCCGCAGGAAGCATCAGCGGTTGGCGCGCGCCGCGTTCACGTCGTCCTGGCTGACCGGGATGATCTTGATCTCGACCCGGCGGTTGAGCGGTTCGTTGACGTTGTCGCCCGTCTTGACGCGCAGGTAGTCGTACTGCTCGCCGAAGCCGCGGGTGGCGATGCGCGCACGGGCCACGCCGCGCGCGGCGAGGTAGTCGGCCACCGCCTGCGCGCGCTGTTCGGACAGGCGCTGGTTGGTCGCGGCCGACCCGGTGGTGTCGGTGAAGCCGTAGACGTCGATCAGGCTGTTCGGATAGCGCACCAGGGTCTCGGCGACGCTGTTGAGCGTGTCGAAGAAGCCCGGGTTGATCTGCGCCGAGCCGGTCGCGAAGGTCACGCCGTCGGGCAGGCGCACGAGGATCGCGTCCTGATCGCCGATCTGCTCGACGTCGACGCCGCTGCCGGCGGTCTGCTCGCGCAGTTCCTTGATCTGGTCGTCGTACTGCTTGCCGATCACCGCGCCGGCCGAGCCGCCGATGCCCGCGCCGATGATGCGCCCGGTGTTGCCGCCGATCGCGCCGCCCAGGAGGTAGCCGAGCGTGCCGCCGAGGCCGGTCCCGATCGCGGTGCGCGAAACCTTGCGCTCGCCGGTGTTCGGGTCGGTCACGCAGGCGGTGGTGGTGCCCAGCAGGGCGATGGCAGCCGTGCCGGAAAGCAGAATGCGCGAAATGGTCATGAGTGTTACCTCCTTCTTATTGTCTTGCCGACGGTGGCATACCGCCCCTGCGGCAGCAAGTCGCCGGTTCATCAGGACCTATAGCTCCTGTAAGGCAATTCATTGACCCATGTTGAACGATCCGGCCGCAGCGTGCGGCTTTGCTGCCGGCCGGCATGGAGCAAGGCTGGCAAGCATCCCGGATTGTGCTAGCGCACCCGCGTGACACCCTTTCCCTGGTCCGACCTCGCCATCATCCTCGCGCTTGTCGTGATCAACGGCGTGTTCGCCATGTCGGAGCTCGCCATCGTCTCGGCGCGGACCAGCACGCTCGAGGCGCGCGCCGAGGCCGGGTCGACCAGCGCCCGCATTGCCATCGCGCTGGCGGCGAACCCGGGCAAGTTCCTCTCGACGGTGCAGATCGGCATCACGCTCATCGGGATCATCGCCGGCGCCTATTCGGGGGCGAGCCTCGGCGGGCCGGTGGGCGAGCGGCTGGCGGCGCTCGGCATCGGCGGCGCCTATGCCGAGGAGACCGGCTTCGTGGTGGTGATCGCCTTCACGACCTATCTCAGCCTCATCATCGGCGAGCTGGTGCCCAAGCAGCTTGCCCTGCGCTCGGCGGTGCCGGTGTCGCTGGTGATGGCGCGGCCGATGGCCTTCATCGCGCGGGCCGCGGCCCCGCTGGTGTGGCTGCTCGACACGAGCTCGGCCGCGGTGATCCGCCTGTTCGGCATCACCAGCGGGGACGAGGCCGCGCTCACCCACGAGGAGCTGCGGATGATCTTCGCCGAGGCGACCCGCTCGGGCGTGATCGAGGCCGAACAGCGCCAGATCCTGACCGGCGTCGTGCGCCTCGCCGAGCGCCCGGTGCGCGAAATGATGACCCCGCGCACCGAGGTCGACTGGATCGCCGCCGATGCCGATGCGCAGGAGATCCGCGAGACCATCGAGGCCAGCACCCATTCGCTGATGCCGGTCGCCGACGGCTCGCCCGACACGATCATCGGCGTGGTCAAGGTGCGCGACGTGCTCGCCGCGCTGGTCGCGGGGCGCGAGGTGGTCCTGCGCGACATGATGCGCAAGGTCGAGGTGGTGCCCGACCAGCTCGACGCGATGGACGCGCTGCGGGTACTGCAGCAGGCCGAGGTGGCGATGGCCGTGGTCCACGACGAATACGGGCATTTCGAGGGGATCGTCACCCCCGTGGACCTGCTCACCGCGATCGTCGGCAACTTCGCGAGCGACAGCGACGACGGGGACCTGCCCTCGGTCGTCGAGCGCGAGGACGGCTCGCTTCTCGTCTCGGGCTCGCTCTCCGCCGATGCGCTCGCCGACCGGCTGGGGCTCGAATATGGCGAGGACCGCGAGTTCGGCACCGCGGCGGGCTATGCCCTGTCGGTGCTCAAGAAGCTGCCCCAGGAGGGCGAGCACTTCACCGACCAGGGCTGGCGCTTCGAGGTCGTCGACATGGACGGCCGCCGCATCGACAAGCTGCTGGTGAGCCGGGCGGGCGAGGATTGAGCCACGTCTGCCCCCTCCCCTGGGGGAGGGGTTGGGGTGGGAGTACGGCGCCGCCTGATCGCACCGCCGGATCGCCCGTCTCCATGCTTCGCTAGCCGCTGAAGCGGCAAGCTCCGCTATCCTCTCCCCGCCCGGGGAGAGGGAAAGGTCAGGCGCTCGGGATAACCGTCGAGGCCGACTGCCCGTCGCCTTCCGGCGCGGCGATGATGTCGCGGGTGACGCGGCCCTTGGCGACGGTGTTGGTGCCGGTATCGCCGACCTGCGAGCGGATGCTCGGATCGGCGCGGCCGGCGCGGTCGATCACGCTCGCCTCGACGCGGCTGCGCGGGGCCGGGCCACCGAACAGCGCCTCGAGCGCCTGCTCGGAGGCGGAGCCCTCCGCCGGGCGCGGGGCGCCGGGGGCGGGCGGGGTGAGGGTGAAGTCGGGCGGCACCACCAGCGGCGCCTGGCGCTGCACCGCGAACTCGTCGGGCCGCGCGCGGTTGAACACCCCGCCGCCGCCGCCGCAGGCGGTCAGCAGCACCGAGGCACCAGCCAGCAGGATCACGGGTGCAGTCTTACGCATTGTGTCGCTCTCCACGGGGCACGTCCCCGGATTTTCGATCGCCCTTGTCGCGCAGCAGCAGGCTGCGGGCAAGGATTATGAGAACGCCGACGGTGATCGCGGCGTCGGCGATGTTGAAGATGAGGAAGGGGCGGAACGTCCCGATGTGGAAGTCCGCATAGTCGATCACGTAGCCCAGCTCGAAGCGATCGCGGATGTTGCCGAGCGCCCCGCCGAGGATCAGCGCAAGGCCGAGGATCTCGCCGAGCGCCTTTTCGCGCATCATCCACACCAGCACGACGAGCGAGATGACCGCCGTCACCAGCACCAGCAGCCAGCGCGTCTCCATGTCGGTCGCCTGGAACATGCCGAGCGAGATGCCGCGGTTCTCCATGTAGGTAAGGTCGAAGAAGGGCAGGAGGTCGATGTGCCCCACCCGCCGCAGGTCGAGCGGGCCGACGACGTAGAACTTCACCGCCTGGTCGACGATCGCGACGAGCGCGGCGACGGCGAGGCCGATCAGCCGGTTGCGGGTGAAGAGCCCGCTCATGCCACCAGCCCGGCATCGAGCGCTGCCACGACATTGGCGCAGCGCCCGCACAGCGCGCCGTCCTCCGCCGCCACGTCGGGCAGGTGCCGCCAGCAGCGGTCGCACTTGTGATGGGCGGTCTTGGTGACGGTCACCTGATCGCCCTGCCCGCGAGTGACTGTCGCGGTGATGAACAGCTCGGCGAGGCTCGCGTCGGAGACCCCCTCGGGCACCGCGGCGGCGGGCACCACGACCTCGGCCTCGAGGCTGGAGCGGATCGTCTTGTCGCGCCGCAGCGGCTCGATCGCCTCGTTGACGCGGGTGCGCAGGGCCCTCAGCGCCTCCCACTTCCCGGTGTCGACCGCGACCGCGGGCACGCTCGGCCATTCGAGGAGGTGGACGCTCCCGCCCTGTTCCCCGTCCTGCGGGTAGCGGCTCGTCCACACCTCCTCCGCCGTGAAGACCAGCACCGGGGCGGCGTAGCGAACGAGGGCGTGGAACAGGAGGTCGAGCACCGTGCGATAGGCGTTGCGCGTGACGCTGTCCGGCCCGTCACAGTAGAGGCTGTCCTTGCGGATGTCGAAGAAGAAAGCGCTGAGGTCCTCGTTGCAGAAGTCGACCAGCAGGCGCGTGTAGGTGTTGAAGTCGTAGGCCTCGGCGGCGGCGCGCAGCTTGCCGTCGAGGTCGGCCAGCAGCGAGAGGACGTAGAGTTCGAGCTCCGGCAGTTCGCCCGCATCGCTCCAGTCGCCGACGAAGCCGTCGAGCGCGCCGAGGAGGTAGCGGAAGGTGTTGCGCAGCTTGCGGTACTGGTCGCCGACGCCCTTCAGGATCTCGTCGCCGATGCGGTGATCCTCGGTGAAGTCGACCGACAGCGCCCACAGCCGGATGATGTCCGCGCCGTAGGTCTCCATCACCTTCAAGGGATCGACTGTGTTGCCGAGCGACTTCGACATCTTCTTGCCCTTGGCGTCCATCGTGAAGCCGTGCGTCAGGACCTGGTCGTAGGGCGCCCGGCCGCGGGTGGCGGCGGATTGCAGCAGCGAGGACTGGAACCAGCCGCGGTGCTGGTCCGAGCCTTCGAGGTAGAGGTCGGCGGGCCACTGGAGGTCGGGCCAGCGTCCGCTCTCGAGCACGAAGGCGTGGGTGCAGCCCGAGTCGAACCACACGTCGAGAATGTCGGTGACCATCTCGTAGTCGGCCGGGTCGTGGTCCGGGCCGAGGAAGGCCGCCTTGTTGGCGCTGTTCCACGCGTCCATGCCTTCCGCGTTCACCGCCGCGACGATGCGGGCGTTGACCGCCGGATCCTGGAGGTAAGTGCCGTCCGGCCGCACGAAGAGCGTGATCGGCACGCCCCAGGCGCGCTGGCGGGAGAGCACCCAGTCGGGCCGCCCCTCGACCATCGCGCCGATGCGGTTGCGGCCCTTTTCGGGGATGAACTGGACGCGCTGGATTTCCTGCGTCGCGATCTCCCTCAGCGTCATGCCAGCGGAAGCTGGCACCTCAGGCGTCTGGTCACTGCCGCCCGAGGCCCCAGCTTTCGCTGGGGTGACGGCCAAGGACGGATCGAGCGGCTTGTCCATCGGCACGAACCACTGCGCGGTCGCGCGGAAGATCACCTTGGCCTTGGAGCGCCACGAATGCGGGTAGGAATGCGCGTAGTCCGCGCTCGCGGCGAGCAGCGCGCCCGCTGCGCGCAGGTCCGAGCAGATCGGACCGTCGAGCGCGTTGAACTTGGGGTTGATGACGCTCATGCGTCGCTCGTCCGCGCCGCCGAGCCAGCCCCAGTCGTCGCGGTAGCGCCCGTCGTCCATCACCGCGAAGACGGGGTTGATGCCGTGCGCCTTGCACAGCTCGAAGTCGTCCTCGCCATGATCGGGCGCCATGTGGACGAGGCCGGTGCCGCTGTCGGTGGTGACGAAGTCGCCGGGGAGCAACGGGCGCGGGGCCGCGTAGAACCCGCCGAGGTGGTGCATCGGATGGCGGGCAAGGGTGCCGGCGAGGTCTGCGCCTCTAAAGGTTTGCTCTATGTCGACAGCTACTATTGATGCCTTCGGAGGCATTGTCTTCGCTTCGACCTGCCTCACCACATCGGCTTTCAGGCGGCTTGTAAAGCTCTCGGCGAGGTCACGTGCCACGAAGAACCGCGCCCTCTTGCGAGATGACTTCTTTATCTCCTCGATCATTTTGCGACGAATGCGTCCCGAACGATCAGATGGGTCGTCCGGCAGGTTGTCCGGATCCGGGAGGCCAGCGGCAAAATCGTACTCTATGGAGCACAAGGCGTACTCAACCTCCGGCCCATAGGCCAAAGCCTGGTTCACCGGGATCGTCCACGGCGTCGTCGTCCAGATCACCGCGTGGGCGCCGACTAGTTCGGGGATCGGGCTCTCGACGATCTCGAACGCCACGTCGATCTGGGTCGAGGTGATGTCCTCGTATTCGACCTCCGCCTCGGCCAGCGCGGTCTGCTCCACGGGCGACCACATGACAGGCTTCGAGCCGCGATAGAGGTTCCCCGCCTCGGCCAGCTTCAGAAGCTCGGCGACGATCACCGCCTCGCTCTCCTTCTGCATGGTGAGGTAGGGGTGGTCCCAGTCGCCCATGATGCCGAGGCGCTTCAATTGCGCACGCTGCACGTCGACCCAGTGGTGCGCATAGGCGCGGCATTCGTCGCGGAAGGCCTTGACCGCCGCCTCGTCGCGCCCCGCGCCGGTGAGGACGGGCTTGGCCTTCTTTTCCTTGCGGTACTGCTCCTCGACCTTCCACTCGATGGGCAGGCCATGGCAGTCCCAGCCCGGCACGTAGGGCGCATCGCGGCCGAGCAGGTTCTGGGTGCGGCAGACCATGTCCTTGAGGATGTGGTTGAGCGCGTGCCCGATATGCATGTCGCCATTGGCGTAGGGCGGGCCATCGTGGAGGATGAACTTTTCGCGGCCCCGCCGCGCCTCGCGCAGCTGGTCGTAGAGCCCGATCTCTTCCCAGCGTGCGGCGATCCCCGGCTCCTTCTGCGGAAGGCCGGCCTTCATCGGGAACTCGGTCTTCGGCAGGAAGACGGTGTCCCGGTAATCGCGCTGCGTGGGTTCGTCGGACATATCGCGCGCGGCCTTAGCCGTTCATCCCGCAACTGCAAAGGCTCGTCATTGCGAGCGGCGAAGCCGCGCGGCAATCCAAAGTAAGCGCGCGCCGCTCTGGATTGCTTCCCCCGGATCAGGTCCGGGGTCGCAATGACGAAGAGAGCAGCCGCCGCGCCTCGGCGCAATCCTTGTCCATCTGGGCGACCAGCGCCTCGAGGCTGTCGAACTTCGCCTCGCCGCGCAGGTAGTGGTGGAAGGCGACCTCAATCTCCTGCCCGTAGAGGTCACCGGAGAAGTCAAAAAAATAGGGCTCGAGCAGCTCATTGGGCGGCTCGAACTGCGGGCGGATACCAATGTTGGCGGCACCTTGCAGCACCTCGCCGGTCGCGAGGATGCGGCCGGTGACGGCATAGATGCCGTATTTGGGGCGGATGTAGTTCTCGATGCCGAGATTGGCCGTGGGATAGCCGATGGTGCGCCCGCGCTTGTCGCCGTGCTCGACGATGCCCCTGATCGCGAAGGGGCGGGTGAGGAGGCGCGCGGCCTCCTGCGGGTCGCCGGCGCGCAGGGCCTCGCGGATGCGGCTGGAGGAGACGACCTCGCCCCCCTCGCTGACCGCCGCGACCACGCGCGAGCTGAGGCCCAGCTCCCCGCCGAGCGATCGCAGCAGGTCGATATTGCCCTTGGCGCCCCTGCCGAAGGTGAAATCGCCGCCCGTGACCACCCCGAGCGCGCCGAAGCGCGCGATCAGGATCGCGCGGATGAAGTCCTCGGCGCTCGTCCCGGCGAGCTCGGCGTCGAAGTGGAAGACCAGCATCGCGGTCGCCCCCGCTTCGAGATAGAGCTCGTGGCGCTGTTCGAGGGTGCTGAGCCGGAAGGGCGGGAGGTCGGGCTTGAAGAAGCTGACCGGGTGCGGATCGAAGGTCGCGATGATCGAGGGGCGGCCCTCCGCGTGCGCCCAGCGGATCGCCTCGCCCGCGACCGCCTGGTGGCCGCTGTGGAACCCGTCGAAATTGCCGAGCGCGATGATCGCGCCGCGCAAGGCATCGGGGACGGGATCGCGGTGATCGAGCCAGCGCATCAGGCCGCGTCCCTGCGATAGGTGACGAAGGAGAAGGCCGGCGTGTCGCCTGCCGCGGCGTGGTCCGCGCGTGCCGCCTCGCGCCACTCCGGGCCGAGGGGCGGCATGAAGACGTCGCCCTCGTAGTCGCGGTGGATGTGAGTGAGCTCGACCCGGTCGGCGCGCGGCAGGAAGGTTTCGAACACCGCCGCGCCGCCGATCACCGCGACCGTCCCGCCGCCGGCGAGGGAGAGCGCCTCGTCGGGCGTCGCGGCGACCTCAGCCCCCTCCGCGTGCCACTCGGCGTCGCGGGTGAGCACGATGTGGCGGCGGCCCGGCAGCAGGCCCGGCAGGCTCTCGAAGGTCTTGCGGCCCATGATCATCGGCAGGCCCATGGTCAGTGCCTTGAAGTGCCTGAGGTCCGCCGGCAGGCGCCACGGCAGGTCGCCGTCCTTGCCGATCGCGCCATTGGCGGCGCGGGCGTAGATCAGCATGATCTCCTGCGTCATTTCACCGCGTGCCCGACGCGAGTGACGTGGCCCATCTTGCGCCCCTCGCGCGCCTCGGCCTTGCCGTAGAGGTGGAGATGCGGCTCGCCGCCTTCCGCGAGGATCGCGTGGGCGCCGAGGGCCTCCTCGCCGACGATGTTGCGCATCTCGACGCTTGCGAAGCGGGTTGCGGTGTTGCCCAGCGGCAGGCCGCAGATCGCGCGGATGTGGTTCTCGAACTGGCTGGTGGCGGCGCCCTCGATGGTCCAGTGGCCCGAGTTGTGGACCCGCGGCGCCATCTCGTTGAACACCGGGCCGTGGCGGGTGGCGAAGAACTCGAGCGTCAGCACCCCGACATAGCCGAGCGCCTCGGCGACCCTTGCGGCAAGCTCCCGCGCCGCGGGCACCTGCGCCTCGACCAGTGCGCCGGCCGGGAGGACGGACCGCGCGAGCATCCCGCCCTCGTGGTAATTCGCCGTCGAATCCCAGAACCTCGCCTGTCCGTCCTGCCCCCGCACCAGAATCACCGAGAACTCGGTCTCATAGGTGACGAAGCCCTCATAGACGCAGGGCACGCCGGGGAAGCGGACCCCGCCCGCCTCGAGGCCCGAGCGCACGCGCCACTGGCCCTTGCCGTCATAGCCGTCGCGCGCGGTCTTGAGGATGCCGGGGGTGCCGATCCGTTCGAGGGCGGCGGCGAAGTCCGCCTCGGTCTCGACCCGGGCGAAGGTCGCGGGGGTTCCGCCGTGCTGGCTGACGAAATTCTTCTCGTTGAGCCGGTCCTGAGCGACTTCGAGCGCGCGCAAGGGGCAGGCGAGGAGGGGGCTGGGGAGGGCCTGGACCGTGCTGACGGGGACGTTCTCGAACTCCCAAGTCACCACGTCGCAGGACGCCGCGAACCCGGCCAGCGCATCCCGGTCGTTCCATTCGGCGGTGACGAAATCGGAGCAGGCATCGGCCGCGACATTGTCGCCTTCGGGGGCGTAGCCCACCACCCGGTAGCCGAGCTGCAGCGCGGCGACCGCCATCATGCGGCCCAGCTGCCCGCCGCCGAGGATGCCGATGGTGGAACCCGGGGGGAGCATCAGTCCTCCGGCACCTCGCCGACGGCCGCGCTCTTCGCCGCGCGCCAGTCCTGGAGCCGCTCGGAGAGGTCCTCGTCGCCAAGCGCGAGGATTGCCGCCGCGAGCAGGCCTGCGTTCTTCGCCCCCGCCTCGCCGATCGCCAGCGTGCCGACGGGAATGCCGCCGGGCATCTGCACGATCGACAGCAGGCTATCCATGCCCGACAGCGCCTTCGACTGGACCGGAACGCCCAGCACCGGCAGATGCGTCATGCTGGCGATCATGCCCGGCAGGTGAGCCGCGCCCCCGGCGCCGGCGATGATCACCGAGAACCCCTCGCCCTCGGCGCCCTTGGCGAAGGCGGTCATGCGGTCGGGGGTGCGGTGCGCCGAGACGATCCGCGCCTCGTAGGGCACCTCGAGCTCGTCGAGCACCTCGGCTGCGGCCTTCATGGTCGGCCAGTCCGACTGGCTGCCCATCACGATCGCGACCCTGCCCCCGGTGCTCTCCATCACGCGTCCTTCAGATAGTAGCGCTCGCCCGTCACCGCGCCGCCCTCGAAGTCGTAGACGATCGGCTGGCCGGTGGGAATCTCGAGGTCGGTGATGTCCGCGTCGGAAATGCCCGAGAGGTGCTTGACCAGCGCGCGCAGGGAATTGCCGTGGGCGGCGATGATCACCGTCTCCCCCCCCGCCAGCACCGGCAGGATCGCGCTCTCCCAATAGGGCAGTACCCGCTCGATGGTGAGCTTGAGGCTCTCGGTCGAGGGGATCGCGATCCCGGCATAGCGCGGGTCGGCGGCGAGATCGAAGGCGCTGCCCGCCTCCATCGCCGGCGGCGGCACGTCGAAGCTGCGGCGCCAGATCTTGACCTGATCGTCGCCATGCCTCGCCGCGGTCTCGGCCTTGTCGAGCCCGGTCAGGCCGCCGTAGTGCCGCTCGTTGAGCCGCCAGTCCTTGACCTCGGGGATCCACAGCCGCCCGGCCGCTTCTAGCGCGAGGTGCAGCGTCTTGATCGCGCGGGTCTGGAGCGAGGTGAAGGCGTAGGTCGGCAGCACGCCCTTGTCCTTCATCAGCGCGCCCGCCGCGGCGGCCTCGGCGACGCCCTTGTCGGTGAGGTCGACATCCCACCAGCCGGTGAAGCGGTTCTCGAGGTTCCACTGGCTCTGGCCGTGGCGGACGAGAATGAGCTTGGGCATGTTGGCTCCGGGTTGCGGGGGCGTTTCGGCCCCTCGATCGGTGAGAGGTGGCGGCGTTAGCTTTGCGGGGGCGGATTGGGAAGGGGCTCCGCGCGATCCGAATCGCCCTGCGCCCGGGCCTGCGCCTTGCGGCGCCGCAGGTTCTCGCGCAGCTTGGCCGCGAGACGCTCTTCCCTGGCCTTGGGCGCCGACATATTCTTGCGAGGGTCTTCACTCATGCGAAATGCCTTGCAGTTAGATGCGCCTGCCATCAAGCCCCGCTTGACATTGCACGGAAGCGCGCCAATAGCGCGCGCCTGTTTCCGGCGCTGCTGTAGCTCAGTGGTAGAGCGCACCCTTGGTAAGGGTGAGGTCGGGAGTTCAATCCTCCCCAGCAGCACCATTCCCGCCGGCAACCGCGGCAGGGGCCCTTCATGGTGGTTCCCCCCTAGGCAGGCGCGGGTCCCTCCTTCTTCAGGACTGGCCGGTGATCGTGAAGGTCACGAACTCGCCGCGCCGGCGGTGCAGCACGCCGGCAGGCGGCGTGTTCGGTGGCCGGGCCAGCCCGCCAGCGCGGGCGGGCTTATGCGTCCTCGAGCCTGGTCTCCGCCTCGCCCCAGGCGGGGAAGGGATCGTTGAGGCGCTCCCACTTTTCCGGGGTGAACGCCTCGCCCGGGACAAGGCACGCATCGAGGGCGGCCGTGATCGCGGCGCGGTCCAGCCCGATGCCGATGAACACCAGCTCCTGCCGCCGGTCGCCCCACACCGGGTGCCAGTGCTTCACCACGAACTCCTCGAAGGTGCCGTCGTCGGGCCAGCGGTTCTTGGGAACGGCAGCCCACCAGCGGCCCATGCGGCTGACCGTCTTCTGGTGCCCGGCAATCGCCAGCTCGCCGAGGAAGTCGGGGCGGGTGGCGAGCCAGAAGTGGCCCTTGGCGCGGATCACCGTGTCGAGCGCATCGCCGGTCAGGAAGCGGTAGAAGAGCGCCGGGTGGAACGGCCGGCGGGTGCGGTAGACGAAGCTCTCGACCCCGTATTCCTCGCTTTCCGGGCGGTGGCTGGCGTAGTCGTAGAGCTCCTTCATCCACAGCGGGTGCTGTTCGGAACGCTCCTCGTCGTAGAGCCCGGTGCCCATGATCGCGTCGAGCGGGACCTTCCCGAAATCGGCCTCGATGATCCGCGCATCGGCATTTAGCGAGGCGACCACCTGCTTGACCATCGCGAGCTGCTCGGCGCCGACCGCGCGGGCCTTGTTGACGATCACCACGTCGGCGAACTCGATCTGCTCGACGAGCAGGCCGACGAGGCTGCGATCGTCGCCCTCGCCAGCGGTCTCGCCGCGCGCGGAGAGGAGGTCCGTGCTCGAATAGTCGGCGAGGAGGTTGAGCGCGTCGACCACCGTCACCATCGTGTCGAGACGCGCGACATCGCCGAGGCACTCGCCCGCCTCGTCGCGGAAGGAGAAGGTGGCGGCGACGGGGAGGGGTTCGGAGATGCCGGTGCTCTCGATCACGAGATAGTCGAAGCGGCCCTCCTCGGCGAGGGCGCGCACCTCCTTCAAGAGATCGTCGCGCAGGGTGCAGCAGATGCAGCCGTTGGTCATCTCGACCAGCGTCTCCTCCGCGCGCGACAGCGCCGCTTCGCCGCCGCGCACGAGATCGGCGTCGATGTTGACCTCGGACATGTCGTTGACGATCACCGCCACGCGCTTGCCCTCGCGATTGGCGAGGATGTGGTTCAGCAGGGTGGTCTTGCCCGCCCCGAGGAAGCCCGAAAGGACAGTTACGGGCAGGCGAGTGTCGGCGATATTCGGCATGGCGAGGGTGTCCTGAAGAGCGGGTTCGAACAGCGGGCCCTTGTGGCTGGTTGCTTATATGTTACAACATATCCTTGGCAACCTGCTTTGGTAAAGGTGCAAATGCATCGCCGCCAGGCACCTGCGGGAGGCGCAGAATTCATGCCGCGTTCAACCACTCTACAATTGACAATGATTCGCAGTTGCAGCACTGGACGTCCGAACGTCACGCCACAGGAACTGCATGAACACCTTCCGCTCCGCCACCTCGCTCGCCGCCATCGCCCTCGCCGGCCTCGGCCCGCTCGTGACGCCCGCAAGCGCAGAGGTCGGCAACGCGGAGGCCGATGTTGCCGATGCCGCCGAGGACCCCGGCGCGCGCCCCGGCGAGACCATCCTGGTGCGCGGCAAGCGCGAGTCCGGCTACACCTCCGAGACCCAGTCGGGCGGCACCTTCGGCGACCAGCGGCTGCTCGACACGCCCTTCTCGGTCACCGTCATCCCGCAGGAGCTGCTCGTCGACCAGCAGGTGCGCGCGCTCGGCGATCTGGCCCGCAACGATCCCTCGACCATCGTCAGCACCCCGCCGGGCTTCAACGACACGATCAACATCCGCGGCTACAATCTCGACAACTCGACGAGCTACCGCCGCGAGGGGCTGATCTTCCAGAACCAGGTGCAGAGCCCCTTCGAGAACAAGGCGGCGGTGGAGATCGTCAAGGGGCCTGCCTCGGTGCGCTACGGCTTCACCCCGCCCGGCGGCGTGGTGAACTACGTCCTCAAGCGCCCGACCGCGACACCCTACAGCTTCGCCCAGGTGTTCGGCGACAGCTTCGGCGGCTACGGCGTCCACCTCGACACCGGCGGGCCGATCAGCGACACGGTGGGCGTGCGGCTCAACGCCGTGGCCGCGCGCGAGGCGACCTTCGTCGATGGCGTCGCGGGGCCACGGCTGATGGCGAGCGCGCTGGTCGAATGGAAGCCGGCCGACAACCTCGTCATCGACCTCGACCTCGAATACCAGTTCCGCGAGCTCGAACAGCAGGCGGTCATCAGCTTCGGCTCCTTCGCGCCCGGTGTCACCCCGCAGCAGCGCCGCGAGGTGCTCGAACGCTTCGACCCGACGACCTTCATCGGGCAGGACTTCGGCACCTATCCCACATCCAACGTGATCGGCTCGCTGGGCGCGCGCTGGGAGTTCTCGCCCGGCTGGACGCTCCACGCCCGCGCCCAGCAGATGCGGCTCGAACGCGACCAGCAGGCGGTGAACATCCGCGCGGGCACCCTGCAGGCCAACGGCGATTTCGTCGCGACGACCTTCTTCGATCCCAACCAGGTGCGCGACCCGTTCTCGGCCGAGGCCTTCGTGACCGGCGCCTTCGACACCTTCGGCCTGCGCCACGACATCGCCGTGGGCGTCGCCTACAGCCGCAACCCGCTGCGCTTCTCACTGACCTCGGCCTCGCCCAACTTCGGCACCTCGAACATCTTCGATCCCGTCCGCCTGGCGAGGCCCGCACCCGAGACGCTGGTCGTCTCGCCCACCGTCGATGCCGTGATCTTCACCCAGCAGGCGGCGTTCGTCTCCGATCTCGTGACCGTCACCGACTGGCTCAAGCTGTTCGCCGCGGTGCGCTATGCCGACCAGAAGAACGAGGATCGCTTCAACCCGGCCGAAACGCTCGAGGTCACCTACCAGGACACCGCGTTCACGCCCAATTTCGGCATCCTGATCCAGCCGAGCGAGCGGCTGACGATCTACGGCAACTATGCCGAAGGCATCACCACCGGGGTGCAGATCCCGGTCAACGCGATCAACTTCGGCAGCGCCGCCTTCCTCGAGCCCGCGCGCACCAGCCAGTACGAGCTGGGGGTGAAGGCCGAGCTCTTCACCGGCGCCCTCTTCACCGCGGCGGTGTTCGACATCAGCCAGCCGCTCGCCGCGCTCGATGAGCGGGACTTCTTCGCCTATATCGGCGATCAGCGGCACCGCGGCATCGAGGCGACGCTCTCCGGCCAGATCACGCCCGACCTGCGGCTGATCGCGGGCGGGCTCTATCTCGACCCCACCATCAACAACCCGGCCAACCCGGCGGTCGACGGACGGCGCCCGAGCGGCGTGCCGCGCTACCAGGCCAACCTTTTCGCCGACTACGAGGTGCGGGCCGTGCCCGGCCTCGCGCTCAACGGCGGCCTGTTCTACACGGGCGAGCGCTTCGCCGACAACATCAACTCCTTCGCGATCGACGGCTATGTGCGGCTCGATCTCGGCGCGCGTTATGCCTTCGATCTCGCCGGGAGTCGGCTGACGGCGCGGCTCAACATCCGCAACGTGACCGATGCCGACTTCATCGAGGGCACCGCCTTCGGGCAGTTCCTGTTCGGCGCGCCGCGTGCCGCGATCTTCTCGCTGGCGGCGGAGTTCTAGGGTGGTGGCGACCCGTCCCGCCCGGCCCCTGCGCCATGTCGCGGTCGATCCGTGGCCGCTCGTCGTCTGGCGGCTGCTGGCGGGGTTCGGCGGCGGCTACGGCGTCACCTCGGGCTTCGTCGCGCTCGCCGGCTCGGCGCTGCCGCTGCTCGGGCTCGCGCGCGGCGAGGCCCTGAGCCTCGCGCTGCTCGCCGCGCTCTTCGTCTATGTCCCGCTCTGCCTCGCGATGATCGCCAGCCGCGCCCCGCTGCGCGACGGGTTGGCGGTGTTCGGCGCGGCGGCGGCGCTGATCGGCCTTGCGTCGGTGATCTGAGGAGGCGCGCGATGGGGTTCAACACCGAGGAGTTTCGCAAGGCGATGGGCTGGGCGCACACCTGGCTCGGCGTCGCGCTCGGCGCGGTGCTCTTCGCGATCTTCTGGATGGGCAGTCTCACGGTCTTCAACCAGGAGATCGACCGCTGGATGATCCCCGAGACCCGGATCGTGGGCGCTCCGGCTCCCGTGTCCTACGACCGGCTGATCGCCGACATCCCGCCCGGCGCACGGCAGAGCGACTACCTCAACTTCGTCGTGCCCACCGAGCGTTCCCCTGCGATCGGCTTCTTCTACCGCGACGGCGAGGGCAAGTTCCAATCGCTCGAGCTCGACCCGGCGAGCGGGGCGCCGATCGCCGTGACCGACAGCAAGGCGGCGAGCGGCTTCATCTTTCCCTTCCACTACATGCTGACGCTCAACTGGGCGAACCTCGGCATGTGGATCGTCGGCTGCGCCGCGCTGGGCATGCTGCTGCTGCTCGCGAGCGGTCTGTTGATCCACCGCAAGATCATCGCGGAGTTCTTCGTCTTCCGCCCCCGGCGCAAGGCGCGGCGCGCGACGCTGGACCTCCACAACCTGACCTCGCTGGTGGGCCTGCCCTTCTATGTGCTGATCAGCGTCTCGGGCCTCCTCATCTTCGCTTCCAGCCACCTGCCCTGGGCCGTGGCGGAGCCGTTCGGCGGCGATCAGAGCGCGCTCCATGCCGAGATGTCGGGCGCCTACGATCCGGGCGAGCGCACCGGGCGCGCCGCCCCGCTCGCCTCGCTCGACGCGATGAAGGCCGAGGCCGAGCGCCTGTGGTCCGAGGCCGAGGGCCGGCCGGTCGCGACCAACATCGTGCGCGTGCTCAACCACGGGGACGAGAGCGCCGTCGTCTACTTCCGCAACACCTTTCCCCGGGACCGCGTGGTGCTCAGCAAGTATGTCGCGGTGTTCGACGGGCCGAGCGGCCGGCTGATCCGTAACTTCGCCCGCCCGCCGATCAACGAGGCCAAGGGCTGGGTCGAGGGCGCGCATTTCGTGCAGGTCGACCACTGGCCGCTGCGCTGGCTCTATTTCGCGGGCGGGCTGGCGGGCTGCGCGATGATCGCGACCGGGATGCTGTTCTGGCTGCGCGCGCGCGAGGGGCGGCACGGGTCGCGCTCCCCCGGCTTCCGGGTGATGGAGGCGATCACCATTGCCGGCACCACCGGGATCATCGCCGCGACCGGCGTCTTCCTGGTGAGCAACCGGCTGCTCCCGCCGGCGAGCGACGGCTTCGGGCTGGGCCGGGCTGAGGCCGAGGTGTGGGCCTTCTGGCTGGCGTGGCTCGGCACGCTGGTGCACGCCGCGAGGATGCGGGCCGCGGCCTGGGCGCAGCAATGCTGGCTGGTGGCGGGGCTCGCGCTCGCCGCCGTGATCCTCAACGCGGCGACCACCGGGGATGACGTCCTCGCCGCCATCCGCGCCGGGCTGTGGCCGGTCGCGATCATGGACCTGCTGCTGCTCGCGAGCGCGTGCCTTGCCGCGTGGGCGGCGTTCCGGCTCCGGCCGCGCCCTTCGGGCCGCGCGGCGGGGGCGCTGCCCGAGCCCGCCGAATGAGCCTCGTGCTGATCGTCCTCGCGGCCGCTTCGGCCTTCATGGGCTGCGCGCTCCTCGCGCTGTCGCAGCCGCGCCACTGGCAGGCGGTGACAGGCGCGCTGTCCCTGCCGCCGCGCAGGCTGCGCCGGGCGGGCTGGGGCCTAATCCTCGCAAGCCTCGCCGCCTGCGCCTTCCGCGACGGAGCCAGCCTCGCGGCCCTGCTCTGGCCGCTGCTGCTGATGGCGGGCGCGCTCGGCGTGGCATGGCTGCTCGCCTGGCGGCCTGCGGCTTTCCGGGGTCTGGCGCGGCTCGCCGCCGACCAGCCACGCGGTTCCGCCTTGATGCAGCCCGGGAGCGGCGACTAGGCGGAAACCGTCCGTCCCGCGCCCGCCACCACTCGCGGCAGATGGAGCGGGGCGCTTTTGACCCGCCGCGCCGAGCCCCTATGCCACGCCGCGTGACCGCTGCCTCTCCCCCCGATCTCGAACTTTGGCCCATCGGCAATTGCCAGATCAGCGCGCTCGTCGACCGAGCCGGCGCGATCGTGTGGTCCTGCGTGCCGCGGGTCGACGGCGATCCGGTGTTCTGCTCGCTGATGAACGGCGACAACCGCGACGAGGGCACCTGGCGGATCGAGCTGGTCGGGCAGGTCAGCGCAACGCAGGCCTATATCCGCAACACGCCGATCCTTCTCACCCGCCTCGACGCCGAGGACGGGAGCGCCGTCGAAGTGCTCGACTTCTGTCCGCGGCACGAGGGCAAGGGGCGGATGTACCGCCCCGTCGCGATCGGCCGCATCGTGCGCCCCGTGGCGGGCAACCCCCGCATCCGCGTGGTGCTCACCCCGATGCGCGACTACGGCGCGGCCCGGGCCGAGACCACCCACGGCACCAACCACATCCGCTATCTCACCGGCCCGCAGGCGCTGCGGCTCAGCACCGATGCGCCGGTCGGCTACATCCTCGAGGGCCGCCCTTTCCGCGTCGAGGACGACCTCCACTTCTTTCTCGGCCCCGACGAGCCTTTCGCCGGCCCCTTGCGCGAGGACATCCGCCGCATGGAGCAGGCGACGCGCGGCTACTGGCAGCGCTGGGTGCGGGGGCTCGCGACGCCGGTCGAATGGCAGGCCGAGGTGATCCGCTGCGCCATCACCCTGAAGCTCTGCCAGCACGAGGAGACCGGCGCGATCGTCGCCGCGCTCACCACCTCGATCCCCGAGGCGCCGCATTCCGAGCGCAACTGGGACTACCGCTACTGCTGGATCCGCGATTCCTACTACACCGTCCAGGCGCTGAACCGGCTGGGCGCCCTCGACGTGCTGGAGAAGTATCTCGCCTATCTCAGGAACATCGTCGATGCGGCGATGGGCGGGCAGATCCAGCCGCTCTATTCCGTGATGGGGGTGGCCGAGCTGCACGAGACCGCCGCCCCCGCGCTCGCAGGCTATCGCGGGATGGGGCCGGTCAGGATCGGCAACGCGGCCTACCTCCAGATCCAGCACGACTGCTACGGCCAGATCGTGCTGCCCACCGTGCAGGGCTTCATCGATCAGCGCCTGCTGCGCATGGCCGACGACCGCGACTTCGAGAGTCTCGAGGCGGTCGGCGAGGTCGCCTTCGAAATGCACGACCAGCCCGATGCGGGGCTCTGGGAGTTCCGCACCCGGCAGGAGGTCCACACCTATTCCGCGGTGATGAGCTGGGCCGCCTGCGACCGGCTGGCGATGGCGGCCGACTGGCTCGGCAAGCCCGAGCGCGCGGCCGAGTGGCGCGAGCGTGCCGAGGCGATCCGGGCGAAGATCGACACCGAGGCCTGGGTGGAGGGCGACTCCGAGGGCGAGGGCGGCCACTATGGCGCGAGCTTCGAGAGCGACTATCTCGACGCGAGCCTGTTGCAGATGGTGGAGCTGCGGTTCCTCGCCCCCGACAACCCACGCTTTCTGTCGACCTTCGCGGCGGTCGAGGAGCAGCTGCGGCGCGGCGACTTCATGCTGCGCTACGCCGCCGAGGACGATTTCGGCCTGCCCGAGACCGCCTTCAACGTCTGCACCTTCTGGCTGATCGAGGCGCTGCACCTCGTCGGCCGCAGCGAAGAGGCGCGCGAGCTGTTCGAGACCATGCTCAGCCACACGACCGCCTCGGGCCTGCTCAGCGAGGATCTCGACTTCGTCACCGGCGAGCTGTGGGGCAACTTCCCGCAGACCTATTCGCTGGTCGGCGTCATCAACTGCGCCGGGCTCCTGTCGAAGCCGTGGAGGGACGTGCGGTAGGCTCTCGCCCAACCCCCAAAATTGACGATACGCCCCGCCACCCGCCTCGGCTACCCTTCGGGCACACAGGCAAGCCGGGGAGAGGCGACATGGATCTGGGACTTAGCGGCAAGAAGGTCATCATGAACGGCGGGGCGCACGGCCTCGGCCTCCAGTCGCTCAAGCTCTTCGCCGCGGAAGGCGCGGACGTCGCCTTCTTCAGCCGCAAGGAGGACAAGATCGAGGCCGCCAAGGCCGAGATCGACGCCGCCGGGCCGGGCAAGGTCTTCGCCGAGGTCTTCGACATGGCAGACGGCACGGAAGCCTACCAGGCGTGGCTGGAGAAGGCCGTGGCCGAACTCGGCGGCTGCGACATCTTCGTCCACACCGCGAGCGCTTCGGGCACGGGCGGTGCCGGCGACTGGCAGGCGTGCCTCGACATGGATCTGAAGGGCGCGGCCTATGCTGTCGAGACCCTGACGCCCCACCTTGAGAAGTCGGGCACCGGCTCGATCGTGATGCTGTCGAGCACCGCGGCGCTCGAGACCTTCATCGCGCCCAACCCCTTCAACGCGATCAAGGCCGCGCTCATCACCTATGCCTCGCAGCTTTCCCAGGCGCTGGCACCCAAGGGCATCCGCGTGAACACCGTCAGCCCCGGCGCGATCTACTACAAGGGCGGCAACTGGGAGATCATCGAGGAGCACATGAAGCCGCTCTACGACGCGACCCTCGCCAAGATGCCCACGGGCCGCTTCGGCGAGCCGGTGGAGGTGGCGAAGGCGATCGTCTTCGTCGCCAGCCCCGCGGTGCCCTACATGACCGGCGCGAACATCGTCATCGACGGCGGCTTCACCCAGCGCGTCCAGTTCTGATCTCCCCTCTCCTTCGAAGGTGACACACATGTCTCAGATCGACCGCGACAAGCTGCTCGACATCTACACCCGCACGATGAAGGTGAACCGCACCGACGAGAAGTTCCGTGCCCTGCTGATGGAGGGCAAGGTCGCGGTGATGTACTACTGCGTGCGCGGGCAGGAGCTCGTCTCGGCCGCGGCGATGGCGGCGCTCGAGAAGGAGGACTACGTCGTCTGCACCTACCGCGGGCAGGGCGAGCAGACCGCCAAGGGCATCCCGATGGAGAAGTGGTGGGGCGAATGCCTCGGCAAGGCGACCGGCACCTGCAAGGGCAAGGGCGGCACCATGCACATCACCGATCCCGACACCGGGATCATGGTGACGACCGGCATCGTCGGCTCGGGCCTCCCCATCGCCAACGGCCTCGCCATGGCGAGCCAGAACAACGGCGACGGGCGCGTGACGCTGGTGAGCTTCGGCGACGGGGCGGCCAACATCGGCGGCTTCCACGAGGCGATGAACATGGCCCAGCTTTACAAGCTGCCCGTCGTGTTCCTGTGCCAGAACAACCGCTACGGCGAGCACACCGCCTATGCCGATCACACCGACAGCCCGAGCATCGCCGCGCGCGCCGAGGGCTACGGGATGAAGGGCGTGCGGGTCGACGGCAACGACGTGCACCAGGTCTATCCGGCGGTGAAGGAGGCGGTCGACCGCGCCCGCGCGGGCGAGGGGCCGACGCTGGTCGAGGCCATGTGCTACCGCATGATGGGCCACTTCTTCGGCGCCGACTTCAGCTACATGCCCCCCGAGCACATCGCCGAGATGAAGGCCGAGGACCCGCTGCCCAAGCTGCGCAAGGTCATGCTCGAGCACCAGTTCACCGAGGAGGAACTGGACGCGATCGTCGCCGACATCGACGCGCAGATCAACGCCGCGGTCGAGCACGCGCTCGCCGCGCCGCTGCCGGACACCGACGAAATCTACAAGGACGTGCTGGAGGAGACCGCCTGATGGCCCAGATCACCATGACCCAGGCGCTCAACCTCGCGATCGACGAGGCGATGGCCGAGGACCCGGGCGTGTTCTGCCTCGGCGAGGACGTCAGCGCCAAGCAGGGCGGCGGGGTGTTCAAGGTCACCCAGGGCCTCACCGAGAAGTATGGCGAGCACCGCGTGCGCGCGACGCCGATCTCGGAGACCGCCATCGTCGGCGCGGCGGTGGGCGCGGCGCTCGCGGGGCAGCGGCCGATCGCCGAGATCATGCTGATGAACTTCGTCGGCGTGTGCATGGACCAGATCGTCAACCACGCCGCCAAGCTGCGCTTCATGAGCGGCGGGCAGACCCCATGCCCGATCGTGATCCGCACCACCACCGGCGTCGGCGTCGGCTTCGGCGGGCAGCACTCGGACATGCTCGAGGCGTGGTTCGCACACGTGGCGGGCATCCATGTCGTCACGCCCTCCAACGCCGCGGACGCGCGCGGGCTGATGCGCGCGAGCATCGACGCCAACGACCCCGTCATCTTCATCGAGAACATCCTGTGCTACGGCCTCAAGGCCGAGGACCCCGGCCCGGGCTACCGCGTCCCGCTCGGCAAGGCGGCGATCGCGCGGGAAGGCACCGACATCTCGATCATCACCTATGGGCGCACGGTTCTGGACGCGCTGGCGGTGGCGGCGGACCTCGAAAAGGAGGGCATCAGCGTCGAGGTCGTCGACCTCAGGACCATCGCCCCCTACGACGAGGCGACCGTGCTCGCCTCGGTCCGCAAGACCGGCCGCGCGCTGACCCTCCACGAGGCGGTGCGGCCCTTCGGCACCGGCGCGGAGATCGCGGCGAACATCCAGGAGAAGTGCTGGGACGACCTCAAGGGCCCGGTGCGGCGCATCGGCGGGACCTTCTCGGCGGTGCCCTTCGCCTCGCACCTCGAACAGGCGTGGATCCCGACCAAGCCGCAGATCGTCGAACAGATCAAAGCCTCTCTCGGAAAGCTCTAAATGGCCAGTGAAATCCGCATCCCCAAGCTCGGCATGAGCGCCACCGAAATGACCCTCGTCGAATGGATGTTCGGCGAGGGCGAGCGGGTGGAAAAGGGCGACATCATCTACACCGTCGAGACCGACAAGAGCACCACCGAGATCGAGGCCCAGGCCTCCGGCATCATCCGCCCGACGGGCGAGGAGGGCGCGGTCTACAAGGTCGGCGACCTCATCGGCACGATCGAGGAAAGCTAGGGACCGATCCCGCCTCCGCGGGGCTGCTTGGTTAACCTTATATAGAACAATGTTAATTATCGCGTGGGCGACGGACTCGTGCAGGTCCGGGCGGCCGCGCGGCTTCCCGGAGGCGGCGGGTCGACCCTTGCCGACCGGAAAGCAGCCCTGGCCCACGCGATGACCGCCGCCCAAGCCCCGTCCCCCCGCACCGGCCTGATCGGTCACACCGGCTTTGTCGGCGGTGCGCTGCTGCGCCAGACGGGGTTCGATGCCTGCTACAACAGCGCCAGCATCGCCGCCATCGCGGGCGAGCGCTTCGGCACGCTGGTCTGCGCCGCCGCGCCGGGCTCGATGGTCGAGGCCAACCGCGCGCCCGAGCGGGACGCGGCGGCCATCGAGGGCCTGATCGCGCGGCTCGGCACGGTGGAGGCCGAGCGCTTCGTGCTCGTCTCCTCGATCGCGGTGCTCGCCGACTTCGCGGGCGGGGATGACGAGGGCACCGAGGCCTTCCGGCAGGAGCTTGCCTATGGCCGCCACCGCCGCAGGCTCGAGGCCTTCGTCGAGGAACGCTTCCCCAGCCACCTGATCGTCCGACTGCCGGCGCTGTTCGGAGCGGGCCTGCGCAAGAACTTCCTGTTCGACCTCCTCAACCCCGTGCCCTCGCTGCTCGCCGAGGCGAAGCCCGACGCGGTGGCCGAGGCGCTGGGCGGCGGGCTCGGGGCGTGGCTGCGCGCGCTCTACACGCCGGATGCCGCCACAGGGCTCCTGAAGCTCGACCGCGCCGCGCTCGATGCCGATCCGCGCCGCCCTGCGCTGGAGGCGGCGCTCGAGGCGATGGGTGCCACGGCGACGCAGTTCCACCACCGCGAAACGACCTACCAGTACTACGCCGTCGACCGGCTTTGGCAGGACATCGGCATCGCGCTGGAGGCGGGCCTCACCCACCTCCATGTCGCCCCCGAGCCGCTCACCGCGAGCGCGATCCACCAGCGGCTGACCGGCCGCCCGATGCCCGAGACCCCCGCGAGGCTCCATCGCGAGGACATGCGCACCCGCCATGCCGCGCTGTGGGGGGCGCAGGGGCCCTACCAGTTCGACGCCGCGGCGACGCTCGAGAGCCTCGCCGCCTTCTTCCTCGGGCAGCAGCAGGTGCGCGCGGCATGAGGCTCGCTCCGAAACTGGCCATGTCGAACATCGCTTGGGCGCCCGAGGAGCGGCTCGAGGCCTACGCGATCCTTGCCGAGGCGGGATTCACCGGGCTCGAGATCGCGCCCGGCCTGTTCTTCCACGCCGCCGACGATCCCTTTCTTCCCGACACCGCAAGCGCCCGCCGCGCGCGGGTGGAGGCGGCCGACGCGGGGCTTGCGCTGGTCTCGATGCAATCCCTCCTCTTCGGCGTCACCGGCGCCGCGCTGTTCAAGGGGCGCGAGGCACGGGTCGCCTTCGAGCGCGGGATGCACCGCGCCATCGACCTCGCCGACCGCTTCGGCATCCCCAACCTCGTGTTCGGCTCCCCCCAGCTACGCCGCGTGCCCGAGGGCATGGCGATGGAAACCGCGCTCGAGGAAGCGGTCGAGGTGTTCCGCAAGCTCGGCGATGCCGCCGAGGCGGCGGGAACGCGCATCGCCATCGAGGCGAACCCGGCGGCCTACGGCACCAACTTCTGCAACACGCTGGACGAGGCGCTGGCCTTCGTCGCGCTGGTCGATCATCCCGCCATCGTGCCGCACCTCGATCTCGGCGCGATGCACATGAACGGCGACATCGGCTCGCTGGAAGCCCGCCTGCCGGACCTCGCGCCGCGCCTGTCCCATGTCCATGTCAGCGAGCCCCATCTCGCCCCGGCCCCCGCCGACGCCGCGACGCTCGCGCCGCTGCTCGAGGGGCTTGCCGCCGCGGGCTATGCGAGGGCGATCTCGATCGAGATGAAGCGCCCGGAGGGCGGCCTCCCCGAGGTGCGCTCCGCGGTCGGCCGGCTCGCCGCGGCGCATCGGGGGCCGCAGGCGGAGGCGCTCCATGCGTGAACCCGACGCCAGCCAGTTCGCCAAGCCGCGCGAGGACGTGGTCGTCTCGGTGTGCTTCTCGGAGCTCGCCGCCACGCCCGCCACCTTCGACGCGGTGCGCGCGCTCGCCGCCACGCTCGACACGGCCTTTCGCTTCCGCGAGATCATCCTCGTGGTCGACGACACCCAGCGCGAGGCCTTCCTCCCGCTGGTGCGCAAGGTGCCGAACACGCGGCTCTTCGTCGTGCGGCGCGGCACCGAATATTACGACCGCCGCGTGATCGCCGCCGAGGAGGCGATCGGCGACCTCGTGGTGCTCGGCAACCTCGACGAGGTGGCGCAGCTCGATGTGCTGAAGTTCCTCGCCTATGCCGAGGCCGAGAACGCGGTGACCATGGCCTTCCGCCCGGCCCGCCAGCCGGTCAAGCGCCTGCTCGCCTGGCCCTTCGTGGCGCTCGGCAAGCTTGCCGGGTTCAATGTCGATCCGCGCGAGTTCCAGTCGATCGCCGTGCCGCGCACGCTGCTCAACCTGATGCTCGCCCACGATGAACCGCGCCTCGCGCTGCGCTTCCCCCCGCGCGACCCGCGCCTGCCGCGCGAGTGGTTCCGCACCGAGGTGAACGTCGCCGGCCGCAACGCCTTCATGGGGGTGGGGCGCCGCCTGCACCTGCTCCAGACGCTGCTCGTCTACCTCACCCCGACGATCCTGTCGGTGGTGGCGATCTCGTCCACCCTCCTCACGCTGGTGGGCCTCGCCTATGCCGCCTGGGTCATCGGCGCGCTGCTGCTGGTCGACCAGCTCGCGCCCGGCTGGCTCACCACCAACGCCATGCTGGCGGTGAGCGCGATGTTCATGGGCTTCTCGACCCTCGGCCTCAGCCTCGGGCTCCAGCACCTCCTCAAGCAGCAGCGGCGGCTGAAGGGCGGGGTGGTGCCCGAGGAGGTGAACCGCATCGACCTCTTCCAGCAGGTCGCCTTCGATCTCAACGTGGTGCTCGAAAGCGATCCCGCCGCCCCGGCGCCCCCGCGCGAGGACTGATGCGCGAGGGGCCTGCCACGCACTACGACTACGTCGTGATCGGCGGCGGCTTCTACGGCTGCTGCCTCGCGCTCTACCTGCGTTCGATCTCCGCGCGGGTGCTGCTGGTGGAGGCGGGCGAGCGGCTGATGGACCGCGCCTCGCGGGTCAACCAGGCGCGGGTCCACACCGGCTTCCACTACCCCCGCAGCGCCGCGACGGCGGTGAAGTCGATGCTGCTCCACCGCCGCTTCCTCGCCGACTTCCCCGAGGCCGTGGTCGACGACTTCCAGATGCTCTACGCCATCGCCCGGCGCCGCTCGAAGGTGACGGCGAAGAAGTTCCACCGCATGTTCCGCGACATGGGCGCGCCGATTGAGGTGGCCGGGCCGGGGCACCGCGCGCTGTTCGACACCGAGCGGGTCGAGGAGGTCTTCGCCTGCCACGAGGTCGCCTTCGATCACAAGATCCTGGGAAGGCTGGTCGGCGAGCGGCTGGCCGAGGCCGGGATCGAGCTGCGCCTCGCGACCGCCGTCGTGGGATTGGAGGACCACCGCAGCGGCGTCGTGGCGCAGCTGTCCGACGGCAGCGAGGTCTCGGCGGGTTACGCCTTCAACATCACCTATTCGCAGATCAATGCGGTGCTGGCGAAGGCCGGCCTGCCCCCGGCGCGCCTCAAGCACGAGATCGCCGAACTCGCCCTGATCGAGCCCCCGCGCGAGCTTGAGCGGATCGGGGTGACGGTGATGGACGGGCCGTTCTTCTCGGCCATGCCCTACCCCTCGGAAGGGCTCTATTCGCTGACCCACGTGCGCTACACCCCGCACGACAGCTGGGCCGATAATGCCGCGGCGCGCGATTCCTACCGCCATTTCGCCGCGCTGGAGCCCGAGAGCCGCTACGCCTTCATGCTGCGCGACGCGCGAGGCTACCTGCCGTGCCTCGCGAGGGCGACCTACCATCGGTCGATCTACGAGGTGAAGACCGTCCTCATCAAGAACGAGGCCGACGACGGGCGCCCGATCCTCTACCATCGCAGCCCCGAGGCGAGCCGGGTGATCTCGGTGCTGGGCGGGAAGATCGACAACATCTACGACCTGTTCGAGGCGGTGAAGGGCAGCGGCGGGGCCTTCGCGGCGCTCGATCCGGGGTTCGTGTTCGGGCGGGTCCATGCCTGAGCGGGCAGGGCTGTGGACAGGCCCGCGCGGCGGGATGCTGGCGCTCGTCGGCGTGGCGGCGGCGCTCGCGTCGCTGCGCGGCATGGCGCTCGTCCACGCGCACAGCCTCAACTCGATCGACGGGGCGCTGCAGACGTGGTTCGCGCTCGATCACTTCGCGCGCGGCGAGGCGCTGGGGACGGCGTTCCAGTCCTATCTCGGGATCACGATGGTGCTGGCGCTGCTGCCGGTGTTCGTGGCCTTCGGGCAGACGCTCTTCGCCTCGACGCTGGCGGCCTGCACAATGGTGCTGGCCGGGGCCTTCGGCGCGGTCTGGGCCTGCGTCTGGCTGATCCGCCCCGTGCCGCCGCGGGCGCGCTGGCAGGCGGCGCTGGTGCTCGCCTTCCTGTTCCACTACGCCGGGCCGCTGGCGGCGGGGGCGGTGGGCCTCGCCTGGCCCGCGACCCTCGACCCCGGCGTGTCGCTGCGGCCCCTGCGCGGGGCCCTGCCGTTCCTCGTGCTGCCTTTCTTCGTGGTGCTGCTGCGCCGGGTCCTGCGCGAGGGGCGCGCCCTTCCCGGGTGCTTCCTGCTCGGGCTGGTCGCGGGGGCGGGGCTGCTGTGGTCGAATGATGCGGGCATTCCGCTGGTGATCGCGCTCGCCCTCGGACTGGTGACGGCGCTGCATCGCCGTGCGGGCCTGCTGGCCCGGACGCTGGCAGCTTTCGGGGTTGGCGTCATGACGTCGCCGGGGGCAATCCTCCTTGCGGTCACCCGCGGCGCGCCGGGGCCGTGGCTCGCCTACAACTTCCGCGACGTGGCGGGCGACCAGTTCTGGTTCTTCGGGCCGTGGGAGCGGAGCACGCGCATCCTGGGGCCGGCGGACCTCCCCAACATCCTCGTCCATGCCGACCCGCTGTCGGCCCTGAGCCTCGTGGTGCTGGCCCTGTGCGTCGCCTTCGCCGCGGTGCAGCGCCTGCGCGGGCGGAGCGCGCCGGTGCGGGGGAGCGCCTTCGTGTTCGTCGGCGCGAGCGTGCTCGGCACCGCGCTCGTGCCGCAGATCGGCGGGCACGTGGGGGCGGAGTACAACGGTATCACCTTCGTGCTGGGCGCCTGCGCGCCGCTGATCGTCGCCCCGGCGGGGCTGTGGCGGCGGGCGGGGGGGCTGCTTCGGGCGATCGGACCGCGACAGGCGGGCGTGCTGGCGGGCCTCGCGGCGCTCGCGATGGTCGGCATCGAGGCCGGGCGGCTGGCGACGACCGTCACGGGCAGCGACCGGACCGTCCATGACCCCGCGCTCGGCTTCCGCGTCACTCCCGCCTATGCGGCGGACCTTGCCGCGATGCGCCGGCTCGCCGCCGCGTGGGAAGCGGCGGGGGTGCCGCAGGACCGCCGCCTGCTGTCGGTCTACACCTCCCCGCTCGACATCGCCGCCGGGGTCGGGAGCCCCGCCGATGTCGGCTCGCTGATCCACGCGCTCGGGCCCGAGAAGCGCGCCGCCTTCACCGCTCTGGTGGCGGAACGGCAGGTCGCCGCCGTCACCACCATCGCCCCCGACTACAGCGGCTGGGAGGGCTGGCTGCGGCGCGCCCAGTGGCCCTTCTTCCGGGCGCTGCACGCGAACTACGTGCCGATCGCCCGCAACGAGCAGCAGGTGCTGTGGGTGAGGGCCGAACGCGCCGCCGCGCCCCCCGCCCCGGCCTCCTGCCGCGTCGCGGAGCGCGCGCCCGGGAGTCTGGTGATCGAGGTCGCCGCGCCCGTGCCCGGCCTCGCCACGGTGACCGTCACCCGCCGCCCGCCCTTCGCCACCGGGCGGGGCGCCATGCTGACCGTGATCGAGGACTCGCCCGAGACTGCCGCCGCCCCGCAGGATCGCTGGGCCGATTTCCCGCGCTACGGCATCGCCAATGCAGAGGCGCTCGAACTGCTCGCCCCCGTCGCGCCGGGCCGGCCCACCCGGCTGACGCTCGAGGTGCTCGACGGCTCGGCGGTGGGCGAGGCGTCCTGCACCGCCGATGTCCTGCCCGCCTTCGACTTCGTCGCCCTGCCGGGGCTGACCGAGGGCGTCGCCCGCCACCTTGCGGGAGGCGTGCGGTGAGCGAGCTCCTCCGCTTCCTCGCGGTGACGGTGCTGGGGGTCGTGATCGACCTCGCCATCGCCTTCGCGCTCCACACCTTCGCGGGCGTGCCGCTGTGGCTCGCGGCGGCGACCGGCTTCACGCTGGCGGCGAGCGTGAACTACGTCATCCACCAGACCTGGAGCTTCCGCAGCGGCCCGCTGTCGGTGCGGCGCGCCGGGCTCTATGCGCTGGTCGCGCTCGCCACGCTGGCGGTGCGCGTCGCCATCGTCGCCCTGCTCGAGCGCGCCGCCCAAGGCGCGTGGCCGCTCGCCATCCTCGTCGCGGGGGCCGGGGGGTCCTTCCTCGTCAACTTCGCCTTGAGCAAATTCGTCGTCTTCGCCGCGCCGCCTGCGGGAGAGCCCCGATGACCATCCACCCCGAGCCGATCCTCGACGACCGCGACTGGGAGGTGCCCGCGCACGAGGTCGCGCTCTACGCCCCGCGCGCGCACCGTCATGCGCTGGTCATCCCGGTCATCAACGAGGGCGAGCGGATCCGCGGCCAGCTGCTGCGCATCAAGGCGGCGGGGCTGCCGGTCGACGTGATCGTCGCTGACGGCGGATCGACCGACGGCTCGCTCGATGTCCACTTCGTGACCGCCGCGGGGGTGCGCGCGGTGCTCACCAAGACCGGGCCGGGCAAGCTCTCCGCGCAGCTGCGCATGGCCTATGCCTGGTGCCTCAGGCAAGGCTATGCCGGGATCGTCACCATCGACGGCAACGGCAAGGACGGGGTCGAGGCGGTCGCCGCCATGGTCGAACGCCTCGAGGAGGGCTGCGACTACGTGCAGGGCTCGCGCTACCTGCCGGGCGGGGCGGCGGAGAACACCCCGCTCGAGCGCACCATCGCCAACCGCGTCATCCACGCGCCGCTGTTGAGCATCGCCGGGCGGCACTGGTTCACCGACACCACCAACGGTTTTCGGGCCTATTCGGCGCGCTACCTGACCCACCCCGGGGTGCGCCCGTTCCGCGAGGGGTTCTCGGTCTACAACCTCCTGTTCTACCTGACGGTGCGCGCCGGGCAGCTTGGGCTGAGGGTCGCGCATGTCCCGGTCGCGCGGCGCTATCCTGAGGACGGGAAGGTGCCGACCAAGATCGGCGGGATGGCCTCCAAGCTGGCGCTGCTCAAGGAGACGGTGATCGCCGCCACCGGGGGCTACTCGCCCGACACGGCGCTGCCGCAGCGCGCGGGCTGGGGGTGGCAGGCGCTGGTGCTGCTGGCGGTGCTGCTGCCGTTCCTCGCGGCCGTGATCGCCGCGCCGCCCTACTCCCCGGATTCCTGGGCGCTGTGGGAGCTGTCGCGCAGCGTCTTCGGCGATTTCTACCGCTTCACCCACTGGCGCAGCTACGCGAGCGACCTGCCCTTCTCGGCGAGCTTCCCGCCGCTCACCCCGGTGCTGATCGCCTGTCTCGACGCCCTGTTCGGGACGGGGCCGCGAACCGGGCTCTACCTCGCCTTCGCGAGCTTCGGCGGCTTCGCGCTCGCATCCGAGGCGATCGGGCGGCGGGTGACGGGGGCGCCGTGGCTGGGGCTGGGGGCGGCGCTGGTGCTGCTGACCGGGCCCAACATGGTGCTGATCGAGATGAGCGCCGGGCGCACCATCCCGCTGCACCTGCTCCTGAGCGCGCTGGTGATGCTCGGCCTGCTGCGGGCCGAGCGGATCACCCTCGCGCAGGCGGCGGGGGTCGGGGTGCTGGCGGGCCTCGCCGTCCTCAACCGCTTCGATGCGCTGCTGCTGCCGGTCGCGGCGGCGCTGGCGATCGGCTGGCTGACCCGCTCGCCGACGCGGAGGCTGGCCGCGCTGGCCGCCGCGGCAGTGACCCTCGCGCCCTGGGCGGCGTGGTCGCTCGCGACCTTCGGCACGCCCTTGCCCACCGACAATGCCGGGGTCGCCGCCGCGCTCGACCCGCGGGCCTATGTGACCGACTGGTGGCCGACCCCGCAGCCGACCCTTGCGGACGACCCGCTGGCCTGGGCGGCGAAACTCGCGGGCAACGCCGCCGGCCTGCTGCGCACCGCGGCGGGGCTGCTGGCGAGCCCGCTGGGGCTGGCGGCGGCGGCCCTGCTCGCCTGCCCGGCGGCGCTCGCTGCGCTCCATCGGGGCGAGCCTGCGCGCGGCGGGAGGGCGCTGGGGGTGCTCGCCGGGTTCGCGGGGCTGGCGGGCCTGATGCTCGCGCCGCAAGTGGCGACGGGCTATCTCGAGCACCGCTATCTCGCCCTCCTCGCCTGGTCGGCGCTGCTGGCGGCCGCCTGCGCGGGGATCATGCGCGGGCGCTCGCTGCACCAGCGCCGGATCGCTGCCAAAGGCGCCTTCGCGCTCGCGGCGCTGGCGGTGGTGGGCGTCGTGCTCGCCGGGGGGCTGGACGTGCGGCGGGCGACCGCCACCGATCGGGCAGCGTTCGACGACCCCGGCGAGGTGCGCGCGCTCGCGGCGTGCCTGCGCGGCGAGGCGGGCGCGCGCGTTCTCGTGATCGGCGACGAAGCCTTCGCGGCACGCGCCGGGGCGCTCGGCGGCCTCGTGACCATGATGGAGCCGCGCAACATGGCCGAGGGGCGGCTCGATGCCGACGGCGCGCGCGCCTTCGCCGCCCGGTGGCGGGTGAGCCACGTGCTGCTGCGCGACCCCGCGCGCGCCGGATGGGTGGCCGAGACCTTCGCGCCCGGGCGGGTGCCCGGCTGCCCCCTGCCGCTCCATCGCCTCCCCGGCTGAGGCGCCACGCGCCCCCATCTCGACGGCCTGCGGAGAATGGCGTATTCTCCCGCCCCGGAACGCCGCCCTAGGGTTGGCCGATCCGACATGGGGGACATCCGGTGAAACAGTCGCTCGTCAACCTCCTGCCGCCCGCGACCCTTGCGGCGATCCTCGCCTTCTGGGGCCTCGCGCCCGAAGCCTGGGTGACCTTGCCCTGGGTGCTGCCCGCCGTGGCGGTGGGGACCGTGATCTTCGTCCAGTTGCTCGAGTTCGTCTTCGAGCGGCACGAGGGCTGGCGCATGAACTGGCGCGAATTCGCCACCGACGTCTTCTACTTCGCCTTCGTCTTCTTCGTGATCGGCTGGCTTACGGACACGCTCGTCAACGGGCCGCTGAGCGAACTCAAGAAGGCCTGGGGCATCGGCACGCCGTGGCTCGCCGAGCTGCCCTTCCTCGTCCAGACGATGATCGTGCTGTTCCTGTTCGAGCTCGGGCAGTACTGGATGCACCGCGCGATGCACAACTGGACCCCGCTGTGGCTGACCCATGCGCCGCATCACCATGTGACGCAGCTCAATGCGATGAAGGGCTTCATCGGCAATCCCATCGAGCTGTTCCTCATCAGCATCGGGGTGATCGCGCTGCTTGACGTGGATCTCAACGCCCTGTTCGCGAGCTTCACCGTGGGCAGCGCGATCGCGACCTTTGCCCATGCCAACGTGCGCGCCGACCCGCCGATCTTCTATGGCTTCTTCTTCACCACGATCCGCAACCACAGCCTCCATCACACCGCCCTCAGCTACGAGGACACGCGCTGCAACTACGGCAATTCGGTGATCTTCTGGGACCGGGTGTTCGGCACCTACCGCGAGGGCGAATCCGCGATCGTGGGACAGGACGATCGCCGGCGCCTGACGATCCGGGAGCAATGGCTTTTTCCGCTGCGTCCGTGGCTCGGGAAACATTCGAACACGGTCTGATGCCAGACGACGCATGCCGGGACAGGAACGGTAAGTCTTTGAGGCTAATAGAGACTAACAGCGTGCTGAGTGCGCCGCAAAAAGGGCACTTTGCATCTTATGTTATAGTCGCGCCCACCCCCGGTCCTAGCGGTTGACCTCAGGTGGCCACGGGAATTGGGTTGTGGATGAGAAACCGGGGCCTGCACGCGATGCGGCGGCCAGGGCGAGAACACGCAAATCGGGTCTGAGCGAGGGTCGATGGCTCCCGTTCCGCCTTTCAAGGCTCTCTGCCTATCTGCTCACCATCCTGCTGACCCTTCTGACCGTCGCGATGCGCAGCGCCCTCGATGTGTTCGGCGAGGAGGTGGTGCCCTTCGCGCTGTTCTACCCGCTGGTGCTGGCCTGCACGCTGCTGGGCGGGCTCGGCACCGGTCTCCTGTCGCTCGGCCTGTCGCTCGTGGTGGTGACGACGCTGTGGCTGGAGCCGCGCGCCCAACTCGCCGTGGACGAGGCGGGCGCCGTCAATCTCGCGCTGTTCATCCTCTCGGCGGGAGTCCTCGTCATGGTGGGGGAGCGCCTGCGCACCGCCCTTCACAGCCTGCGGCGCAGCGAATCCCGCCTCGGCCTTGCGCAGGAGGCGGGGCGGGTCGGCATGTGGAACATCAACGTCACGACCGGCGAGGTCTGGTGGTCCGACCCCTTCTACGACGTCACGGGCATCGATCGGCAGGTGGCGCCGAGCGTCGAGGCCTTCTTCGATCGCATTCATCCCGCTGACCGTGCCCGGGTGACCGCCGCCTTCGAGGAGGCGCGCGCCGGGGTGAGGGATTTCGACCACGAGTTCCGTTTCAACTCCGACGACGGCCGGGTGATCCATCTCGTCGGACGCGCCGAGGTGCTGCGCGACGCGCGGGGCAATCCGCGGCGCATGACGGGCGTGAACTTCGACGTCACCAACCTGCGTGAAGCGGAGAAGGCACGCGACCGCGCCACCTCGCTGCTCCGGACGTTCTTCGACACCCTGCCCGGTGCGGCCTATGCCAAGGATACCGAAGGCCGAGCGTTGATGGGCAACCCGCGCTACGCCGAAGCGGTCGGCCACGGCCCCCAGGAATTCATCGGCAAGACCGATCTCGAGCTCCTGTGCGACGAGGCGCAGGCCCGCGCGATCATGGACAATGATCGCCGGGTGATGCGCGATGGCGTGACCCAGTCGCTCGAGGAGGATCTCGTCATGCCCGACGGGCGGCTGACCCACTGGCTGTCGGTGAAGACCCCCTTCACGGACTCCGACGGCAACCTCCTCGGGATCATCGGCGTCTCGCTCGACGTGACCGAGCGGCGCCGCGCCGAGGAGCGCCTGCGGCTGCTCGCGCACGAGGTCGACCACCGCGCCAAGAACCTGCTGGGCGTGGTGCAGTCGGTGGTGCGGCTCACCGATCTCGAGGATGTTGCGTCGTTCAAGGCGGCGGTGACGGGGCGCATCCAGGCGCTCGCCCGGGCGCACAGCCTGCTCGCCGCGAGCCGCTGGGAGGGCGTGACGATCGACCGGCTGGTGGAGGAGGAGCTCAAGCCCTTCACCGTCGGCGAGGCCGATCGCGTCTCGGCCGCGGGCCCGCAACTGATGCTGCGCCCGGGCGCGGCGCAGACCATCGGCATGGCCCTGCACGAACTGGCGACCAACGCGGCGAAATACGGCGCGCTCACCAACGGGGAGGGGCGCGTCGACATTTCGTGGCGGACCTTCGCGCAGGACGGACAGCCGCGGCTCGAGCTGGTCTGGAGCGAGAGCGGCGGCCCCCAGGTGGCGGCGCCGACGCGCACCGGCTTCGGCTCGACCGTGATCGCCGGCTCGATCCGCCAGCAGCTCGGCGGCGAGGTGTCCTTCGACTGGCAGCCGACCGGACTCGTCTGCCGCCTCGAGATGCCGCTCGACCGGCTGGATGCGCGGCACGAATACCGGATGCTCGAGACGCAGCCCGGGCCCGAACAGGTGCCGCCGGTGTCGCTCGCCGGCAAGCGGGTGCTGATCGTCGAGGACGAGGCGCTGATCGCCCTCTCGCTCGCCGACGCCATGACCGAGCTGGGCTGCGTGGTGGTGGGGCCGGCCGGTTCCGCCGAGGACGCGCTCGCGCTCCTCAAGGGCGGGGGCGCCGATCTGGCAATCCTCGATCTCAACCTCGGCGGCCGGAGCAGCACCGGCGTCGCGCGGGCGGTGCGGGCGCTCGGCATCCCCTTCGTCTATTGCACCGGCTATTCCGAACCGGCCGTCGCCGAGGCGGCCGAGGGGCTCGAGGCGGAGGTCGTGACCAAGCCGGCCGGCACGCGCGAGCTCGCCGATGCGCTGCGCCGCGCGATGGCGGGGAGCGCCGCGGGCGGGCCCACGGCGCCCCGCTGAACCGCGCTCCCCTGCCGGGCCCTTAGCCGCCCTTGCGGCTCTCCTCGGCGGCGGCGATCACCGCGGGCTCCCACGTCACCCGGGTCTGGGTTTGCGGGTTGAAGCGATCATCCTCGTAGCGCGCAGCCCTGGCGGCGGCGATCTCGGCCTCGGTGAGGTGCTCGCTCGGCGCCAGTGCGAAGACGTCGATGCCGCGGGTGATCTCGGTGCCGTAGATGTGGCCCTTATACCAGTAGGTCGACCAGTAGCCGCCGACGATCATCTGCTTGGCGTCCACCGGCCCGCGGTCGAAGAAGGCGATCTCCTTGGGGTTGGCGCTGTCGGTGAAGTCCATCACCGAAAGGCCGCCCTGGTACCAGGCCTGGGCGAAGATGTCGCGGCCCGGCACCGGGATGATCGAGCCGTTGTGCGCGACGCAGTTCTCCTTGTCGGTCTGCGGCGCGGGCATCTTGTAGTGGCTGCGGAACACGAGCTTGCCGTCCACGATGTCGTAGATCGCGTTGGCGCCCCAGGTCTTGGGGTCGGACGCCTTGCAGCGCGGCCGCCCGCCGCCGCCCCACTCGTCGGTGAAGATCACCTTGGTGCCGTCATTGTTGAAGGTCGCCGAGTGCCAGTAGGCGAAGCCCGTGTCGGTCACGACGTCGAGCCGCTTGGGATTCAGCGGGTCGGCGATGTCGAACAGGATGCCGTTGCCCGAACACGCCCCCGCGGCCAGCTTCAGCGCCGGGAAGACGGTGATGTCGTGGCACTGGTCGGTGCGCGAGGTGCTCTGCGTGCCGTCGCCGTGGTCGCCGCCCTTCCACAGGCCGGCGATCTCCCCGGTGGTCTCGTCGGCGAACACGCGCGGGCTGCTGACGATGCGCGCCCTCGACGGGTCCGCGACCGGGATCTCGATGACGTCGATCGAGAACAGCGCGGTGCGGCTGTCGCCCGGGGTGCTGCCGATGCAGCCCGCCAGTTCCTTCTCGTCGCGGATGCCCGCGGTGCCCGAGTTGTAGACGATGAGCCGCTCGGCGTCGGCGCTGACGATCGAGTGGGTGTGGCTCCCCCGGCAGGTCTGCACCGCGCCGACCTGCACCGGGGCGGCGAGGTCCGAGATGTCGAAGATGCGAAGGCCCCGGAAGCGCTCCGCGTTGACCTTGCCCGGCGCGCCCTGAAGGCCGCAGTCGATCCGTCCGCGGGTCTGCTCGACGCTCATCACGAGGAGGTTGCCCGCGACCGAGACGTCCCCCTGCCCGCCGGGGCACACCACCGAGCTCATCAGGCTCGGCACCCCGTCCGCGCCGAGCCGGTAGATGTTGAACCCGTGGTAGGAGCCCGCAACCATGACGTCGCCGAAGAAGGCGAGGTCGGTGTTGGCGAAGTCGAGCAGCGGCGAACGCTCGGCGAATTCGGTGAGGGTGTCCTCCTCCTCGCGCGGCGGCGCGGCGGCGGCGGCCTTGGCCTTCTTGCCCGCCTTCTTGTCCTGCGCCTTGGGCTCCTCGCCCTTCCTGGGCGGCACCGGCGGGCGCAGGTCGGCGGGGTTGGCGGGGTTGAAGAAGCCCGCGGGCTTCCTCAGGCTCGCGACCTTCACGAGGTTGCTGATCGCCTCGCCCGCATTGTCGAAGCCCGCCGCGAGGCCGACGCGCGGATCGACCGAGAGCCCGGCGAGGAGCTTGTCCATCCGGCCGATCTCGGTCTTCTGCTCGCTCTCGACATCGCCGACGAACTGGAACAGCACCGGGTCGGCGGCGGTGCCGTCCTCGTCGAGGAGCTTCTTGACCATCTCCACCGCGCCTTCGTGATGGGCGATCATCAGGGCGAGGAACTGGCGGTCGAAGTCGGCGCCCTTGGCGGCGGCGAGGGCGGCGAGCTCCTCGGGCGAGGCCATGCCCTTCATCATGTGATGCAGGTGTTCGCCGTGCCCCGCCATCGCCGGGTCGGCGAGCGGCTCGCCGCGCTCCCGCAGCCAGGTCTGCATGAAGGCGATCTCGTCCGCCTGGCTCGATTCGATGCGCCCGGCGATGGTCAGCAGGTCGGCGGTGTTGGTGCGGTCCTTGACGAGCCTCGCCATCGTGACGGCCTGCTCGTGGTGGACGATCATGTGCTGCATGAAGGCGACATCGGCGGGGGTGTAGCTCGCCTGCGCCAGCTTGGTTGCCTCCTCGGCGGTGAGGGTCTTGCCCGCCTTGCCCGGCGCGCCGGGCTGGACGATCGGCGCGCTCTGCGCATGGGCGAGGCCCGAGGCCGAGAGCAGCAGGGCGGCAAGGCCGGCGCGCGCGGCGCGGCGGGTGGCGGTGTCGGTCATGAAGGTCCCCTTGGATCCGTGTCTGACGCCAGACTGCCGCACGGGCGCGCGCAGTCAAGGGGCGGGTGCCGCCCGCAAGAGCGCAATCGACGAAAGCGCAACCCGGGTCGAGCAAGACCCCTCCGACTCCCCGGACTGCCGACGCTCGGCGACCAAACGCCCCGTCTGCGTCAAGCACTCCATTCGCCGCACGCGCCGAACAGAGTTCTTGCAGCGGCAAAGCGCTGATGCGTAAGTATGCCGTTAAGCACGCCGCAACCCCGTTGGAGTAGCTTCATCCACATGGCACGACCCCGCTTCCTGGCCGCTTTCGTCGGCATCGCCGCCTCCTTCGCGGCCCTCGCCACGCCGGCCGCGGCCCAGCAGGACGAATGGCAGTCGACCTTCGACAGCACCCTCGGCACGCAGCCCCGCGCGCCGCAGAGCTTCGATGCGGTCTACGCCTCGAGTTTCCAGCAGCGGATCGCCGATCTCGCCAACCCCGCCCTCGGCCGTATCGGCGTCGCCGCGGTCGACCTCGCCACGGGCGAGGAGGTGATGGTGCTCGGCGACCAGCTCTTCCCGATGGCCTCGACCAGCAAGATCGCGGTCGCCGCGACCTATCTCGAGATGGTCGAGCAGGGGCGCTACTCGCTCACCTCGGAATTCCCGCTGATGATGCCGGTCGCCTCGCCGCGCTTCTCCTCGCCCAAGGCGCCGGTGCGCCCGGGGCAATACATGAAGGCGATCGACCTCATCGAGATCATGATCACCCGCTCCTCCAACCCGGCGACCGACGCGCTGCTCGCCGCGGTGGGCGGGCCCAGGGCAGTCAACGACTGGATGGCGAGGAAGGGCATCGCCCCCTTCTCGATCAACCGCGACATCGCCACCCTCGTGCGCGACGACGGCGAGTACAACCCGGCGACCTATATCGACACCCGCGACGCCGCGACGCCGCGCGCGATGGTGCGCCTGCTCGCCGGGCTCTATCGCGGCGAATATCTCAACGAGCGCAGCCGCCAGGTGCTGCTGAGTTCGATGAGCCGCACCGTCACCGGCAAGCGCCGCATCCCCGCGCATATCCCGCTCGAGGCGCGCGTCAGCCACAAGACGGGCTCGCTCAACAACACCTCGAGCGACATCGGCCTCATCGAATGCCCCGACGGGCGCGTGATCGCGGTCGCGATCTACGTCACCGGGCAGGGCGGCAAGCTCGCCCGCGAGGAGCGCATCGCCGCGATCGCGCGGGCGCTCTACGACGGTTTCGCCGCCAAGGCCCAGACCGACCCGACCCGCAACTGGGCGAGCGCCCCCTACGGCACGGGCGGCTGAGGCCTCTTCCCCGGACCAACGAAAAGGGCGGCACCGCGAGGCGCCGCCCTTTGCTGTTTCAAGGCCCGGGCCGGATTACTCCGCGCCGGCTTCCTCGGCGCTGTTGACCACGCCCAGCGCGTCGTCGCCGATCTGGTCGGTAGTGCGCTCGGCCTGTGCGGCAGCGCGCGCCGCCGCGGCATCGACCTCGGCAGCGCTTTGGGTGGTGGTGGTCTCGATCTCTTCGCCGGTCGCGTCGGCATTGACCTCGGCGTCGGCCTCGATCGCCTCGACGGCTTCGTCGGTTTCGCGTTCGGCGTTGTTGCTGCACGCCGCGAGCCCGAGCGCCGAGGTGGCGACGGCGGCGGCGAGAATGATCTTGCGCATGATGTTGTCCTTGTTGCTGCGGAGTGACCGGGTTCTCTTGCCGGTTCCGGCTGGAAATTAGGGGCAGCGGCGCGGCAGGACAAGGCAATTGCGGCACCACGCCGCATTTGCGCCCCATTCCTGCCACATTTCGCGCCCGGTTCATCGCAAGCCCGCCGCGCGGCAACCCCTACCCGCCGGCGGCCGCGCCTGCTAGCGAGACGCCATGGCCGAAAAGCACCACCTCTACCTCGTCGATGGCTCCTCTTACATCTTCAGGGCCTATCACCGCCTGCCGCCGCTGACGAACCCGCAGGGCACGCCGGTCGGCGCGGTCTATGGCTACACGACGATGCTGTGGAAGCTCGCCGCCGATCTCGATGCGGCCGACGGCCCGACGCACCTCGCGGTGATCCTCGACGCGGGATCGGTAAGCTTCCGCAATGACATCTACGAGCACTACAAGGCCAACCGCCCCGAGCCGCCCGAGGATCTCGTCCCGCAGTTCCCGCTGATCCGCGACGCGACCCGTGCCTTCAGCCTGCCCTGCATCGAGGTCGAGGGGCTGGAGGCCGACGACCTCATCGCCTCCTACGCCCGCGAGGCGCAGCGGCGGGGGTGGGACGTGACCATCGTCTCCTCCGACAAGGACCTGATGCAGCTCGTAGGCGAAGCGAACGGCGCGCGCATCGACATGCTCGACACGATGAAGAACCAGCGCATCTGGCTCCCCGAGGTCGAGGAGAAGTTCGGCGTGGGGCCGGAGCTCGTCGGCGACGTGCTCGCGCTGATGGGCGATTCGGTCGACAACGTGCCGGGCATCTTCGGCATCGGGCCCAAGACCGCGAGCAAGCTGATCGCCGAGCACGGCTCGCTGACGGCGGCGCTCGATGCGGCGCCGGCGATGAAGCCCTCCAAGCTCAGGGACCGCCTGATCGAGGGCCGCCAGGATGCGGAGCTGTCGAAGATCCTCGTGACGCTGCGGGAGGACTGCGACCTGCCCCAGCCGCTCGAGGCAATGGTGCTCGGCCCCGTTCCGCCTGCCCCTCTCGCGGCGTTCCTCGAGACGCACGGCTTCACCTCGCTGCTGCGGCGGCTGGACGCCGGGGCGGGGAGCCCCTCGCCCTCGGTGCAGCTGGACCCGCCCAAGCCGACCACCGCCGGGGCGAACGGCACGGGCGAGGCCAATCGCCAGCCGCTCCCCGCGATGCCGCCCATCGACTACGCCGCCTACGAGACGGTGCAGACGCTGGAGCGGCTCGAGGCGTGGGTCGCCCGCGCCCGCGCGGCGCAGATGGTGGCGGTCGACACGGAGACGAGCGGGCTCGATGCGATGCGGGCCGAACTTGTAGGAGTGAGCCTCGCGCTTTCCTACAACGACGCCTGCTACATCCCCCTCGGCCACGGCGGCAGCGACATGTTCGCGCAGAGGCCCGAACAGATCGACACACGCACGGCTCTATCTGCACTTAAGCCCCTGCTCGAGGACGAGGCGGTCCTCAAGGTCTTCCACAACGGCAAGTACGACCTCAACATCCTCGCCCGCCACGGCATTGCCGTCAGCCCCATCGACGACACGATGGTCATCAGCTTCAACCTCGATGCCGGCCGCGGCGAGGAGGGGATCGGCGGCGGGCACGGCATGGACGAGCTGTGCCAGCGCCACCTCGATCACAACGCCATCGCCTTCAAGGACCTGTGCGGCACCGGCAAGAAGGCGATCGGCTTTGCCGAAGTGCCCCTCGACCGCGCCACCCACTACGCCGCCGAGGACGCCGACATCACCTGGCGGCTCCACGCGATGCTCAAGCCGCGCCTCGCGGTGGAGGGCGGGAGCCGCATCTACGAGCGGGTCGACCGCCCGCTGATCCCCGTCGTCGCCCGCATGGAGCGCGAGGGCATCAAGGTCGACCGCGCGCGGCTGGCGAGGCTGTCGGAGGAGTTCTCAGGTGAGATCGGGCGGCTGGAGGGCGAGATCCACGGCCTCGCCGGGCAGGAGTTCGCCGTCGGCAGTCCCAAGCAACTGGGCGAGATCCTGTTCGACAAGCTGGGCTACAAGGGGGGCAAGAAGGGCAAGACCGGGCAATATTCGACCGACGTCTCGGTGCTGGAGAAGCTGGCGGCGGAGGGCGCGCCGATTGCCCGCAAGGTGCTGGAGTGGCGCCAGCTCGCCAAGCTGAAGTCGACCTATACCGACGCATTGCAGGAGGCGATCAACCCGCAGACGGGCCGCGTCCACACCAGCTACAGCCTCGTCGGCGCGCAGACCGGGCGGCTGTCCTCGACCGATCCCAACCTCCAGAACATCCCGATCCGCACCGCCATCGGCCGCCAGATCCGCGAGGCCTTCGTGCCCGAGAACGGCAACGTGCTGCTCGCCGCGGACTATTCGCAGATCGAGCTGCGCCTCGCCGCGCACATGGCGGACGTCGCGACCCTCAAGGAGGCCTTCGCGTCCGGCGAGGACATCCACGCCCGCACCGCGGCCGAGATGTTCGGCGAGGTCACCCGCGACACCCGCGCCCGGGCCAAGACGATCAACTTCGCGATCCTCTACGGCATCAGCCGCTGGGGCCTCGCCGGGCGGCTCGAGGTCACGCCCGAGGAGGCGCAGGCGATGATCGACACCTATTTCCAGCGCTTCCCCGGCATCCAGCGCTACATCCACGAGACGCTCGAGAGCGTGCGGGCGCGCGGCTATTCCGAAACCCTGTTCGGCCGCAAGACGTGGTTCCCGCGGATAAACGCGCGCAACCAGGCCGAGCGGCAGGGCAGCGAGCGCGCCGCGATCAACGCGCCGATCCAGGGGACCAGCGCCGACATCATCAAGCGCGCGATGGCGCGGATGCTCCCGGCGCTGGCGCGCGAGGGCCTGACCGACGTGCGGATGCTGCTCCAGGTCCACGACGAACTGGTGTTCGAGCTGCCCGAGCACCGCGTCGAGGCCGCCGCGCCGATCATCCGGCAGGTCATGGCCGAAGCCGCGCTCCCGGCGGTGGAACTGAGCGTGTCGCTCGGGATCGAGATCGGCACCGGCCTCAGCTGGGACGCGGCGCACTGACGCGCGGCTCCGCGGCGGCGCAGCGCAGGTAGCCGAGCGCCGCGCGCACCGCCTCATCCTCGGCGCGGCCCAGCTGCGGCGGGTCGAGGTTTGCCCACAGGTCGACGACCGCACGCACCAGCCCGGGCAGGGTCCGGGCCGCGACCTCGGGCGCGGTGGGCGCGATCTCTCCGGGGAAGCGCGCGAGCAGGCCGCCGACCAGCGCCCCGGCTTCCGCAAGCGCGGCGGCGACCACCTCCCCGGCGGGCAGGCGCGCCTCCTCATGGTCGATGGCCGAAGCGAGGAGGTCGTCCTCGCGGTGCTGCGCCATCGCGGCGCGCACCAGCATCCGCAGCGCCGCTTCAAGATCGGCCCCGGCCGGAAGTGCCTCCAGCGCCTGCGCGATCCCCGCAACCTGCTGCGCCTGCCGCTCGGCGATCAGCGCGAGCATCAGCGCGTCCTTGTTCGGGAAGTACTGGTAGAGGCTGCCGATGCTGACGCCCGCGCGCGCGGCGACCGCGTTGGTGTTGAAGGCGGCGAGCCCCCCGGCGGCGACAATGTGAGCAGCCGCCTCGAGGATCGCCGCCCGCGTTGCCTGCGCGCGGGGCTGGCGGGGGATGCGGCGCGGGGTGAGCGGTCCGGTCATGCGCGTCCGATCGGTTTGGCGGGAATGCGAGTAGGAGGATTGCGAGCAATCACTCATATTCGCAAGCGATTTCGACACAGGAGGTTCTCATGGCGACGACAGCAGGCAGCGACATCACCTTCGGCACGTTCTACCGGACCGTCTATCGCCAGGATCACCGGCATCCCGCCAACCTCGCGCTCCACATCCTCGGGGTGTTCCTCGGCCTGGGGCTGGTCGCGGCGAGCCTCACCGTCTGGCCGTGGTGGGCGATGCTCGGCTTTCCCGTGGTGCACGCCGCGCCGGGCCTGATCGGCCACCGGCTGTTCGACCGCAACGCGGACGTGGGCGACATCAGGGTGACGCGCGGCGATCACCCGCTGTGGTGGTTCATCCTCGCCAACCACCGCATGGCGGCCGAGGTGCTGACGCTCCGTTGGTGAGCCGGGGCTTGGCGGGGAGGGTGGGGACAGGGTGCGCTTGCGGGCCGCCAAGCCCCCGCTTGACCCCCGTTGAGTCGCTCTAGACCCCGGTTAGCCCGGCGCTGCCGGGCGCTTGCGGCGCGCTGGCGCGATGTTTCACGTGAAACAGTCGGGCGCGCGTCAGTCGTGCTTCTTTTCGCGGGTCGGTTTGAGCATTTCCGGCGAGAAGAACCCGATCGGCTGCACCGCCGCGGCGCGCTTCTTCAGCTCGCCGCGCATTTTGCGGTACTCCTCCTCCATCTCGGGCGTGACCGTGGCACGCGAATCCTTGAGTGCCGCCTCGAAGTCCCGCGCCTCGACCGTGCTGACCTCCCCGCCCACGCGGCGCAGCGCCGCAAGGCCCGCGCGGCGCACGAGATCCTCGAGATCCGCGCCCGTGAAGCGCTCGGTCTGCGCCGCGAGGGACGCAAGGTCGACTCCCTCGGCGAGCGGCATCTTCGCGGTGTGGATGCCGAGGATGTGCTCGCGCCCCGCCTTGTCGGGGGTGCCGACATAGACGAGCTCGTCGAAGCGGCCGGGGCGCAGCAGCGCGGGATCGACCAGCGCGGGGCGGTTGGTCGCGCCGATCACGACGACCGACTGCAGCTCCTCGAGCCCGTCCATTTCGGCGAGGATGGTGTTGACCACCCGCCCCGTGACCTGCGGCTCGCCCTGCCCGGAACCGCGGGCGGGAACGAGCGAATCGATCTCGTCGATGAACACCACGCAGGGCGCGACGGCGCGGGCGCGGGCGAAGAGGCGGGCGATCTGCTGCTCGCTCTCGCCGTACCATTTCGACAGCAAGTCGCTGCTTTTCATGGAGATGAAGTTCGCCTCCGCCTCGCGGGCCACGGCCTTGGCGAGCAGGGTCTTGCCGGTGCCCGGCGGCCCGTAGAGCAGGAAGCCCTTGGCCGGGCGGATGCCGAGGCGGCGGAAGGCGCCAGGATTTTTAAGCGGGAGTTCGACCCCTTCCTTCAGGCGGTCGACCGCCTCGCCCGCGCCGCCGATGTCGTCCCAGCCCACATTGGGCACCTGCACCATCACCTCGCGCATCGCCGAGGGTTGGACGCGCTTCAGGGCACTGAGGAAGTCGTCGCGGGTAACGCAGAGATCCTCGAGCACCTCGGGCGGGATGGTCCGCTCGTCGAGGTCGAGGCGCGGCATGATCCGGCGCACCGCCTCGATCGCCGCCTCGCGGGCGAGGGCGGCGATGTCCGCGCCGACGAAGCCGTGGGTGACGCGGGCGAGCTCGTCCAAGTCGACGGCGCTCTCCAGCGGCATCCCGCGCGTGTGGATGGCGAGGATCTCGCGCCGCCCGCGCTGGTCGGGCACGCCGATCACGATCTCGCGGTCGAAGCGGCCCGGGCGGCGCAGCGCCTCGTCGATCGCGTCGGGGCGGTTGGTGGCAGCGATTACCACGAGGTTGGCGCGCTTCTCCAGCCCGTCCATGAGGGTCAGGAGCTGGGCCACAAGGCGCTTTTCCGCCTCGCCCGGCACCTGGGTGCGCTTGGGGGCGATCGAATCGATCTCGTCAATGAAGATGATCGCGGGCGCGGCGCGGGTCGCCTCCTCGAACACCTCGCGCAGGCGCTTTTCGCTTTCGCCATAGCCCGAGCCCATGATCTCGGGGCCGTTGATGGTGAAGAACTCGGCGTCGCTCTCGTTGGCGACGGCCTGCGCGAGGCGGGTTTTGCCGGTCCCCGGCGGACCGTGAAGCAGGACGCCCTTGGGCGGCTCGACCCCGAGGCGGATGAAGAGTTCGGGATAGCGCAGCGGGAGCTCGACCATCTCGCGCAGGGCGCGGATGGTCTCCTCCATGCCGCCGACGTCATCGTAGTTGACAACCGCGCGGCCATCGCGCGGCTCCTCGAACTCGGCGCGGAGCTCGACCTCGGTGTTCTCGTCGATGTGAACGAGCCCCTTGGGGCTGGTCGAGGCGACGGTGAGGCGGATCTGCGTGAGAGCATAGGCGGGGGCGCGCAGCAGCTGGCGCACGTCGGCGGGCATGTTCTGCACGGGCTGCTGCCCGGTGGTGGCAACGAGGTCGCCGGCGACCAGCGGGCGGCGGAAGAAGTTGCGCTTCAGGGCCTGGGTCGGCCCCTGGAGCCGCATCTCGCGCTGGGCGGGGGCGAACACGACGCGTGTGGCGGGACGCGACTCGCCGCGGGCGATCTCGACATGCTCGCCGGACCCGCCCTGCGCATTGGCACGCTGGAGGCCGTCGAGGCGCACCACGTCGAGCGCGTCGTCCTCGGGGTAGGCGGCCATGGCGATCGCGGCGGTGACGCGCTTGCCGCGGATCTCGACCACATCGCCCTCGGTAATGCCGAGCTTCTGGAAGGCCGAACGCGGCATCCGCGCGATGCCCGCTCCTGATTCCTCCTGCCGCGCGGGCGCGACCTGGAGCCGTACGGTGCGGGTCGGAGCGGCGGTTTCGGCGTCGGCCATCGGGCGGTTCCTGTGCGAGCTGATGCGAGACCAGTAGCTAGGAACGGCGGCAATCGAATGCAATCGGCGACAGGCCGTGCCCAAGGCGCCGCGGAGCGGGTGCCCGGCAGCCAAGAAAAAAGCCCGGCACAAAGGCCGGGCTTGGAAAGTTTGGGAGAGGATGCCTGAAAGGCAGCTTCTAAATGGCCGATTGCAACCGATTGTGCAAGTGCGAAAGCGACACAGAACGATGCAAAGAACGCAACAGATGCGTCAAAAGGCTGCCTATCGTACGCAAACTTGCAAATTGATGCCTATTTTGGCGGCAGTCGCCTAAACGAGAGGCAGAATTCCCCTTATGACCGTTTTGCGACGCAACATGAAAGATGATTCGGGTAGCTGCTCGGCCGGGCGTGACAGGGAGCGCGGAACGCTTTAATCGGAGAGCCGCTCCCGCACGAGGGATCGTCGCCAAGGCTATGAGAAGAGGCAGGAACGCCCGATGACGAAGCTCTACACCGATGCCGCCAGCGCGCTTGCGGACGTGCTGCGCGATGACATGCTGATCGCCGCCGGCGGCTTCGGCCTGTGCGGCCTGCCGGAGCGGCTGCTCGATGCGATCCGCGATTCGGGGGTGACCGGCCTGACCTTCGCCAGCAACAATGCCGGGATCGACAACGAGGGCATCGGCAAGCTGCTGCGTACGCGGCAGGTGAGGAAGATGATCTCCTCCTACGTGGGCGAGAACAAGGAGTTCGAGCGGCAATATCTCGCCGGCGAGCTCGAGGTCGAGTTCTGCCCGCAGGGCACGCTCGCCGAAAGGATGCGGGCAGGGGGCGCGGGCATCCCCGGCTTCTACACCCGCACCGGCGTCGGCACCGAGGTCGCCAAGGGCAAGGAGCACAAGGAGTTCCCCGACCGCGACGGGGTGATGCAGACCTATATCCTCGAGCACGGGATCTTCGCCGACCTGTCGATCGTCAAGGCATGGAAGGCCGACGAGACGGGCAACCTCGTGTTCCGCAAGACCGCGCGCAACTTCAACCTGCCGGCGGCGACCTGCGGGAAGGTCTGCGTCGCCGAGGTCGAGGAAGTGGTGCCCGCGGGCGCGCTCGATCCCGACCAGATCCACCTCGCGGGCGTGTTCGTGAACCGCATCGTCCTCGGTGCGCCTTACGACAAGAAGATCGAATTCCGGACCGTTAGGGAGAGGGAGACGGCGTGATGGACAAGAGGCTGGCGCTCCTGCCGCTGGCGCTGCTGGCGGGCCCTTCGCTGTCGGGCTGCGTCGCGGCGGCGATCCCGGCGCTCGCGGGCTCGGCGATCTTCGGCTCGCAGGTGGCCGACGGCAGCGCGACGGAGGCCTCGGCACCCGCGGCCCGCGTCGCTGCCGCACCCGCGGCGAGCGAGCCGACTCCCGCACCCTCTCCAGCCCCTGCTCCACCGCCTGTCGCCCCTCCGGCACCTGCGCCTGCGCCCTCACCGGCAGCGGCTCCGGCGCCGAGCATCGCGGTGGTCGACCCTTCGGTCGCGGCGGCGAGTGCGGCTCCCGCACCGGCTGTTGTCGCTCCGACGAGAGCGCTCCCGCCGGTGAATGCCTTTCCCGACCCCGACCGTCCGCTTGCCCCAAGGCACGCGAACTTTGCGCGCTTCGTCCGTTTCGCCCAGACCTCGGCGCGCCAGGCCGCGCAAGGCGCGGAGCTGCCCTCGGCCATGCTCAGCGATCCGGTTGCACTCGACGGGAAGCGCCGGCGCTGTGCAGAGGGCGAACAGCTCATTGCCGTGATCGACCTCGATCCCGCAGGCGGTATCTTCGCGCCCCCCGCCAGCCCCGCGCGCGAGCCAGGCGTCGCGCTCGGCCTTGCCGTGCTGCGCGAGGCGGGTGTGGAGATCGCCTGGCTTTCGGATCTGCCCACCTCCCAGTCCGGCACCCTGCGTCAGGTGCTCGAGCAGTCCGGGCTCGATCCGCGCGGGCAGGACATCATCTCGCTGCGCCGTGAAGAATCCGATACTAAGGATCAGCGCAAGTCCAGCCTCGGCGGCATCGCCTGCATCGTCGCGATTGCGGGCGACGAGCGACCCGATTTCGATATGCGCTTCAGATACCTGCGCAACCCCGAGGCAGGCGCGACGATCGAGACCCTGATCGGGGACGGGTGGTTCCTGATCGAACCGCTGCTCGGCAACTAAGGACAAGACCCCGGTATGACCACACTTCTCTCCGGCTGGACTCGCGACGACATGGCCGCCCGCGCGGCGCGCGAGTTGAAGGACGGCTACTACGTCAACCTCGGCATCGGCATCCCGACGCTGGTCGCCAACCACATTCCCGAAGGCATGCTGGTGACGCTCCAGAGCGAGAACGGGATGCTCGGCATCGGGCCTTTCCCCTACGAGGACGAGGTCGACCCCGATCTCATCAACGCGGGCAAGCAGACCATCAGCGAACTGCCCCACAGCGCCTATTTCGACAGCGCGACGAGCTTCGCGATGATCCGCGGCGGGCATATCGACCTCACCGTGCTGGGCGCGATGGAGGTCGCGGAGAACGGTGACATCGCCAACTGGATGATCCCGGGCAAGATGATCAAGGGCATGGGCGGGGCGATGGACCTCGTCGCCGGGGTCAAGAAGATCATCGTGGTGATGGACCATACCGCGAAGGACGGCTCGCCGAAGTTCATCCCTGAATGCACCCTGCCGCTGACCGGCGCGGGGGTGGTCGACATGATTATCACCAATCTCGCCGTCTTCCAGCGCCCCGACCACGCCTCGCCCTTCCGCCTGATCGAGACCGCGCCGGGCGTCACCGAGGCGGACATCGCCGCGAGCACCACCGCGCATTACGTGGTGTGATGCGCCGTGGGCTCGCGCTGGCGGCCGGAGCGCTGGTTCTCGTGATCGCGGGCCTGCTCGCCTTCACCTCGCCGCCGCGGCTGCTCTCGCTTTACGACCGGGCGAGGGGCGGGACGGCGGGCGCGCGGCTGGTGGCGGAGGGCGTCGCCTTCGGCGGTCACGGCCAGCGCCTCGACATCTGGGCGCCCGAAGGCGCTGCCGCCGGAGATCCCGGGGCCCCGCTCCCGGTGGTGATCTTCTGGTACGGCGGCGGCTGGGTGAAGGGCGACCGTGCCGCCTATGCCTTTGCCGGACGGGCGCTGGCGCGCGAGGGCTTCCTCGTGGTGATCCCCGACTACCGCAAGGTGCCCGCGGTGCGCTTCCCTGCTTTCCTCGACGATGGTGCTGAAGCGATCGCCTGGGTGGCGGACAACATCGCAGAACACGGCGGCGATCCGGCACGGGTGGCGGTCATGGGCCATTCGGCGGGCGCCTACCAGGCCGTGATGCTGGCGCTCGATGCGGAGCGCCTCACCGCAGCCGGGGTGGACCCGGACATCGTCAAGGCGGGTGTCGGCCTGTCAGGACCCTACGACTTCTACCCCTTCGACAAGAAGCGCTCAATCGACGCGATGAGCCACTGGCCGCGCCCGGAAGAGACGCAGCCCATCACCTACGCCCGCGCCGATGCGCCGCCGCTCCTGCTGGTGACCTCGGACGGCGACGACACCGTGCGCCCCAAGAATGCGAACAACCTCGGCGAGAGGCTGCGCGGGCTGGGGGCGCCGGTCGAGGTCACGAACTACGGGCCGCTCACCCATGAGGAGGTGGTGATGGCGCTTTCGGTCCCGTTCCGCGCCAAGGGTCCGGTGCTGGCCGACACTGTCGCCTTCCTGCGCAGGCATCTGGGCGAGTGACCATGTGGCTCCCCGAACCCCGCAACCCCAACGCCCCGCTTGCCGGGCTGAAGGTCGTGGAACTCGCCCGGGTGCTGGCGGGGCCGTTCTGCGGCCAAATCCTCGCCGATCTCGGCGCCGACGTCATCAAGGTCGAGAGCCCGGAAGGCGACGGCACGCGCCTGTGGGGACCGCCCTGGGTCGAGCGGACGGGCCCGGACGGCAAGGTTCACCGCGAGGCCGCCTACTACCATGCCTGCAACCGCGGCAAGCGCTCGATCATCGCCGATTTCGCCGACGCCGCGGACCTCGCGCGGGTCAAGGCGCTGATCGTCGGGGCCGACGTGGTGATCGAGAACTTCAAGACCGGCAGCCTTGCGAAGTTCGGCCTCGACTACGCGAGCTGCGCCGCCGCCAATCCGGGGCTCGTCTACTGCTCGATCACCGGCTTCGGCCTCACCGGCCCGCGCGCGCACGAGGCGGGCTACGACTTCGTGGTGCAGGGGATGAGCGGCTTCATGTCGCTCACGGGCGAGCCCGAGGGGCACCCGGTCAAGATGGGCATCTCGATCAGCGACCTTTCCACCGGGGTCTGGGCGGCGAACGGCATCCAGGCCGCGCTGCTGATGCGCGCGAGGACCGGCAAGGGGCAGCAGGTCGACATCAGCCTGATGGATAGCTCGGTGGCGCTGCTCTCCAACCAGGCGACCTATTACCTCACCACCGGCCACAATCCGCCGCGGATGGGCAATGCTCACGCGCAGGTCGCGCCCTATGGCGTCTTCGCGGTGAGCGACGGTCACGTGATCCTCGCGCCCGCCAATGACAAGCTGTTCCACAAGCTGATGGATCTTATGGGGCTGGGCCACCTCTCGGGCGACCCGCGCTTCCTCACAAATGGCGACCGCACCGCGAACGCCCGGGCGCTGGAGGCAGAAATCGCTGCGGCTGCAAGCACTTGGACCAAGCAGGGGCTGCTCGACGCCTGCCATGCGGCGGGCATTCCCGCGGGGCCGATCAACCGTCTCGACGAGGTCTTCGCCGATCCGCAGGTGATCGCCCGGGGCCTGCGCGTCGAGCTCGGCGGGATGGCGGGGGTGCGCAGCCCCTTCGTTTTCTCCGAGGCGGAGCTCGCGCTCGACCGGCCCTCGCCGATCCACGGGGCGGACGGCTAGGAGAGCGCCCGCGCTACGGCGCGCCACAGCCGCTCGAAGGGCCCCTGCCCGAACCGCGCCACCCACGGCGGCGACCACACGAGCATCCCCGCCACCGGCACCAGCCCCAGCGCGAGCGCCTGCCAGCGGGTCACCTCGCCGAACAGCCCCAGACCCCAGGCGGCGAAGAGGCTCGCGAGAAGCACGCTCGTCAGCAGGTAATTGGTCAGCGACAGCCGCCCGGCCGCCGCGAGCCTCGCCGTCAAGCCCTTGTCCTTGCTGAAGAACGCCATCGCCAGCGCGGCATAGCTCACCCCCAGGATCGTGTCGAAGGGAGCCGAGAAGACCAGCGCCGCCGGGCCGACCAGCGCGGCGGGGAAGCCCTCGGCGACCAGCCACACCGCGAGCAGCAGCAGCCCCGACAGGGCGACGAGCGCGCCGATGCCCGCCACGCGTTGCAGCCGGAAGGTCCGCCACTCGCCCTTCAGCATCCCGCCCCGCCACAGGCCCATGCCGAGGGCGATGGCGGAGAGGTTGAGGGGCAGGGAGGCGACGAGGGTGGTCATCTGCGCGGGGATGCCGGCCACCCGCCGCACCACCCTCTCGCCCATTCCCTCGCGGCCCTGTTCAAGCAGCGCGGTAATCGTCGCGGCGTCGTGGCCGAACTGCCGCTCGGCCCACAGCAGCGCGTCCGCGCCCGGATGTTTCACGTGAAACATGGCCAAGGGCGCCCCTAGGACGGCCAAACCGAGGGCGAAGTGGAGGCAAAGGAGGCCCAGAGCCACCGTAACCAGCCCCTGCGCCGACATCCCCGCGAGCAGCGGCAGCGCGAGGCCGGCCAGCGCATAGGCGCGCAGCACGTCGTTGCTGGCGAAGAACGTCGCGTGGACGAGGCCGATCGCGAAGAGCACGATCATGCGCGCGTAATGCGCCCGCCACGGCCGGACGCCCCCGCGCTCGATGAGGATCAGGCACCCCGCGCCGAACAGCATCGCGAAGAGCGTGCGGAACTTGTCCTCGATGAAGACGAAGCTCGCCAGCCACACCCAGTAGTCCACGGGGCCGACGCCGCCATAGGCGAGCGGGTTGTAGTAGGCCGGCCCCGGCAGGGCGAAGGCGAGGACGTTCATCCCCACGATCCCGATCACCGCCACGCCCCGCAGCGCGTCGAGCGCGAGGATGCGGGGCGGGGGGGACAGGGGTGCCGACATAGCCAGCACCCTAGCGCAAGATCAGCCCAGCGCCGCCTTCAGATCGTCGACGAGGTCGAGCCGCTCCCAGGGGAAGAGGTCGCCGGTCGGCTTGCGACCGAAATGGCCATAGGCGGCGGTCGGCTGGTAGATCGGCTTGTTGAGGCCGAGATGCGTGCGGATGCTGCGCGGCGTCAGACCGCCGAGCTTGGCGATGCCGAGGATCGCCTGCTCGATCTGGTCGTCACCGACCGTGCCGGTGCCGTGGGTGTCGACATAGAGCGAGAGCGGCTCCGACACGCCGATCGCATAGGCGATCTGGATGGTGCAGCGCGTCGCCAGCCCTGCGGCGACCACGTTCTTCGCGAGATAGCGGGTGATGTAGGCGGCCGAGCGATCGACCTTGGTCGGGTCCTTGCCGCTGAAGGCGCCGCCGCCGTGCGGGGACGCGCCGCCATAGGTGTCGACGATGATCTTGCGCCCGGTGAGGCCCGCGTCGCCGTCAGGCCCGCCGATCTCGAAGGCCCCCGTGGGGTTGATGTAGTACTTGGTCTCGCGCAGCAGCACCGGCGGGATCACCTCCGAGACGACGCGCTTCACATAGGTCTCGAGCTCGCGGAACTTGGCGGGGTCGGCATGTTCGCCGGTCAGGCAGTAGCCCTGCTTGTGCTGGGTCGATACGACGATGGCCGTGGCCGCGACGGGCAGCGATTCCTCGTAGCGCAGCGTTACCTGGCTCTTGGCGTCAGGCTCGAGGAAGGGTGCCGCGCCCGAGTGGCGGTCGGCGGCCATGCGTTCGAGGATCTTGTGGCTGTAGTAGAGCGTCGCCGGCATGAGGTCGGGGGTCTCGTCGGTGGCGTAGCCGAACATGATGCCCTGATCGCCCGCGCCCTCGTCCTTGTTGTCGCCGGCGTCGACACCCTGTGCGATCTCGGCCGACTGGCCGTGGAGGTTGTTCTCGAAGCGGAAGCTTTCCCAGTGGAAGCCGGTCTGCTCGTAGCCGATGCGCTTCACCGTCTGGCGGACGGTCTGCTCGATCTCTTCCTTCGCGCCCGGCGCCCATTCGCCGTTTTCGTAGACGCCCTTGCAGCGGATCTCGCCCGCCAGCACCACGAGCTGCGTGGTCGTCAGCGTCTCGCAGGCGATGCGCGCTTCGGGGTCCTTGGACAGGAACAGGTCGACGATCGCGTCGGAGATCTGGTCCGCGACCTTGTCGGGGTGGCCTTCGGAGACGCTTTCGGAGGTGAACAGGTAGTTGGTGCGCATGGATACCCCGGGGGCTGAGAGTGCGTTCGCGGGCGGAGGCGAAGGGCGCCTTATAGAGATATAAGGAAACCTTTATGTCTCGCCTCTGTCCGCTCCGCCCTAGCGGCGCGCGCGGGCCAGCGCAAGCACTCTCGGCAGGCCGAGGCCGAGGGCGAGGAACAGCCCCGCCCAGGCGAGCGTCAGCGCGTGGCCGAGCTGCGCGAAGAGGGTCGGCGGCTTGGCGGCGGGGATCATCCCCTCGAGCGCAGCGGCCTTGCCCATCCCGATCGTGCCGCGCACCACGCCGTTGGCGTCGATCACCGCGCTGATCCCGGTGGTGGTCGAGCGCAGCACCGGCAGCCCCTCCTCGATCGCCCGCATCCGCGCCTGCGCGAGGTGCTGCGGCGGGCCCCACCAGCCGAACCAGCCGTCGTTCGAGGGGTTGAAGATGTAGTCGGGCCGATCCGCCCGGTCGGCGACCGCGCCCGAGAAGACGATCTCGTAGCAGATCATCACCCCCGCCCGGCCGTGGACGCCGAGGTCGAGCGTGCGCGGACCGGGGCCGGGCAGGTAGTCGATGCTGCCGGCCACCAGCCGCGAGGCGCCGAGCGGCTCCAGCAGGGCGCGCATCGGCAGGTATTCGCCGTAAGGCACGAGGTGCGCCTTGTCGTAACCGCCGAGGATCCGCCCTGCGCCGTCGAGCGCCATCACCGAGTTACGCGCGCTGACGGCGCCCGCGCGGCCATCGGGGAGCTGGCCGATGTTGAGGTTGACGACGCCGGTCAGCAGGGTGGACTGCGGGCCGATCACCGCGCCGATCCGCCGCCGCGCGAATTCGGGATCGCCGCCGGAGGTCATCTGGAAATAGTAGCGCTCCGGGTAGCCCTCCTCGAGATAGTCCGGAACCGCACTCTCGGGCCATAGCACGACCCGCGACTGGTCCCGCCCCGGTGCGGTGAGGCGGTTGAGGCGCGCGAAATGCTCCTCGAACATCGCGGGGTCGTTAATCTCGGGCTGCGGGAGATAGGGCTGGACGAGGGTGTAGCGCAGCTGCGAATCCGCGCCGGGCTCTCCCGGAAGGTGCATAGCAAGGCCGACGAACAGGAGGGGCGCGAGCAGGCTCGACAGCCGCCGTTCCTTGGCAATCTCGGCCGTGATTGCGGCAAACACGATGGCGAGGCCCGAAAGCGCGTAGGTGCCCGTCCACGGCAGCACCATGGCCCATCCCGGCGTGCTCCACCCGCCGAGCAGCATCAGCCCCACCGGCGGCCACGGATAGCCAGTGAACACCCAGCCGCGCGCCCACTCGGTGACGATCCACGCCCCGGCCAGCACCAGCCCGAAAGCCCAGAGTGGCCGCCGCCTCGCGAGGAGATGTGCCGCCAGCGCCGCGAGGGCGGGGTAGGCCGCGAGGTAGACGCACAGCAGCGGCACGGCCAGCCACCCGAGGAACTCGGGCATCTGTGCCTGGTGGGTGAAGGCGGTGGCGATCCAGTTGTTCGCGAGCGTCAGGTGCGCCCAGCCGAAGCACCAGCCCAGCCACAGCGCGCGGCGCCAAGTCGGGGCGGAGTGGATCAGCCATACGAAGCCGCCGAGCGCCGCGAGGCCGAGCGGCCACAGGTGCAGCGGCGGGTAGGCGCAGGCTCCGACGAGCCCGAGCACGACGGCAAGGAGTGCCGGGCGACGCTGCGCCAGCGCCGCGAGCGCAGCCAGCCGCTCGGTCATGTCAGGTCAGTCGACCGTTTCGAGCGCGCCGCCGGTCTCGCCCGATCCGGTGTCGTCGCCGCGGATCGAGGGCGGGAGGATCGAGCTGTCGATCGCGCCGCGGCCGTCGCCCTCCTTGGCGCTCTTGCGCGGCTTGCGGACCCGCGCGGGCTTGTCGGCCCGCTCAGTGCGCTTCTCGCCGCGCTCGGGGCGTTCGGCGCGGTTGCCGTCGCGCTCCTTGCGCGGCTGGCGGCGCGGCGCGCGCTGGCGGCCCTCGTCGTTGCCGCGGTCGCTGTTGCCGCGATCCTCGGCGAGGAAGGGTTCGCCCTCCTGCCCCGGCTCGCCCTCGACGACATCGCCGCCGCTGGTGGCCGGGCTCTCGGGCTGTTCGTAGGGCGAGCGCGTCGGCGTGTCGCCGCGTCGGCCGAAGTCGAAATCGTCCTCGAACTCCTCGGCCTGCTCGCGTTCGTCCTGGCGGCGGTTGCCGCCGCCGCGCTGTTCGTCCTGGCGGGCCTTGTTGTCGGCGATGACGCGGAAATAGTGGTCCGCGAACTGGAGATAGTACTCCATCTGCACGCGGTCGCCGTTGTGCTGCGCGTCCTGCGCGAGCTTCTTGTACTTGTCGAGCATCTGCGGGGCATTGCCGCGGGCCCGGCTGTCGATCCGGTTCAGCTGGGCGCCATTGCCGCCCTGGTTGCGGTTGCCGCGACCGCGACGCCGGTTGTTGCGATTATTATTCAAGGAATGTGTTCCTTATCAGCGACCTGGCGCGGGCGAACTTCTGCTCGCGCGGTCAACAGACCCCTTGCCCATGCGCCACGCCTGGCCGTGCCGTAAGCATGCCGCGTGCTCCGCGCTGCGAGCGGCCGGGGGCGTGCCCTGACGGCCGTATCAGCTGAGTTTAGGAGCTTGGCCCCGCGATTTGCGCCCTTCGCAGATCGCCGGCCTGACACCGACGTAGCGATGCCCAAGCGGTTTGCCAAGTGCTTGCGCAAGCTTTTCTCTCAGGCCAGCACCACCGCGCGGGGGCGCCCGGCGAGATCGCGGCGCAGCGCCGCCGCAAATCCCGAGGCGGCTGCGAGGGCCCCCACGCTCTCCGCCTGATTCGCCCCGATCTCGAGCACTGCGACGGCGCCGGGCTTCATCAGCGCGCGCAGGGCGGGCACGAGGATGCGGTAGTCGTCGAGGCCCTCGGGCCCGGCGAAGAGCGCGCTGGCGGGCTCGAAGTCGCGGACCTGCCGGTCGAGGTCGGCGTCCGCCTCGACATAGGGCGGGTTGCACAGGATCAGGTCGAAGGTGCCGAGGTCGTCGGCCCAGCCCGGATTGCGCCAGTCGCGCAGGTGCCATGCCGAGCGGTCGGCAAGCCCGAGGGCGGCGGCGTTCTCCGCGGCGACCGCCAGCGCCGCGGGCGAGGCGTCGATGCCGCAGCCCTCCCAGCCTTCGCGGCTCGCGAGGACGGCGAGCAGCAGCGCCCCCGTCCCCGTGCCGAGGTCGAGCGCACGGCCCTCGGGCCCGGCACGCTCCAGCGCGGCCTCGACCAGCGTCTCGCTGTCACAGCGCGGGATGAGGGTGGCGGGGGTGACCCTCAGGGTGAGGCCGTAGAACTCGGCTTCGCCGGTGATGTAGGCGACCGGCTCGTGCGCGGCGCGGCGCTCGACCAGCGCGGCGAAGCTTGCGGGCGCGGGGTCGCGCATAGCGCGCAGCAGCATGTCGGAGCGGGTGAGGCCGAGCGCCTGTGCCATCAGCAGCTCGGCATCGAGCCGGGCGGTGTCGCTGCTAGCCGCGAGGCGTGCCGCGGCGGCGCGGATGGCTTCGGCGACCGTCACACCAATCTCCGTTCGTGCTGAGCTTGTCGAAGCACTGCTTTTCTTCTTCCGCGGCGCCAAAAGTGAAGAACAGCCCTTCGACAAGCTCAGGGCCAGCGGTATTGGACGCTATTCACTGAGCGCCGCGAGCCGCTTGCCCTCGTCCTCGGCGATGAGCGCATCGACCAGTTCGCCTAATCCCGGCCCGGCGAGCACCTCCTCCAGCTTGTGCAGCGTCAGCCCGATGCGGTGATCGGTGACGCGCCCTTGGGGGAAGTTGTAGGTGCGGATGCGCTCGGAACGGTCGCCGCTGCCGACCATCGCCTTGCGCGCCTCGGCCTCGGCGCCCTGGGTCGCCTCGCGCTGGGCATCGTAGAGGCGGGTGCGGAGCACCTGCATCGCCTTTTCCTTGTTCTTGTGCTGGCTGCGCCCGTCCTGGCAGGTGACCACCGTGCCGGTCGGCAGGTGGGTGATGCGCACGGCGGAATCGGTGGTGTTGACGTGCTGGCCGCCGGCTCCGGAGGCGCGGTAGACGTCGATCTTGAGGTCCTTCTCCTCGATCTGGACATCGACCTCGTCGGGCTCGGGCAGTACCGCGACGGTCGCCGCCGAGGTGTGGATGCGCCCGCCGCTCTCGGTGACGGGGACGCGCTGGACGCGGTGGACGCCGCTCTCGAACTTCAGCTTGGCGAAAACCCCGGTGCCGGTGACGTTGGCGATCACCTCTTTGAAGCCGCCAATGTCGGAGGCGTTGATGCTGACCGGCTCGACCTTCCAGCCCTGCTCGGCGGCGAAGCGCTCGTACATGCGGTAGAGGTCCGCGGCGAAGAGCGCGGCTTCGTCGCCCCCCGTGCCGGCGCGGATTTCGAGCATGGCGGGCTTGGCGTCGGCGGAATCGCGCGGGAGCAGCGCGATGGCGAGGCGGCGCTCGAGATCGGGGAGGGCGGCCCTGAGGGAGGCGAGCTCCTCCTCGGCCATGCCCTTCATCTCGGGATCGGCGAGCATTTCCTGAAGGCCCGCCATCTCCTCGCGCGCTGCCTTCACCTCGGCGGCGATCTTGGCGACGTGTTCAAGCTCGGCATAGTCGCGGGAGGCCCGGACGAAGGCCTCGCCCTCGAGCGTGCCCGAGGCCATTCGCGCCTCGAGCTCGGCGAAGCGGTGCGCGATCTGGTCGAGGCGTTCGGAGGGGATTTGCATTGTGATTTCTCTCTACGTCATTCCCGCGCAGGCGGGAATCCAGCTAAGCTTGGAGGCTGCCGAAAGGGCAGCTGGACCCCCGCCTTCGCGGGGGTGACGAGGGACGCTAATTGTCGGTCAGGAAGCGGGCAGCGAAAATGTCGGCTGCATCGGCCTCGCGCACAAAGTCCGTCTGCACGACGCTGAAATTGTCAGAGTTGGCACCATCGCGCACGTCGAGTGATATCAATATCGCGGAATTCGCCTTGCGCGCCTTGTCATACCTTTTGCGGGCGCTGCCGGAGGCAAACAGTTCGGCAGCAAAGCCGGCCCGGCGGAAATCGGTCACGAGAGCCACAGCCTCGGTCTCGCGCTCGGCATTTTCAGCCGCAACAGCGACGTCAAGCCGCTCCTCCTCCCGCGCCCCCACCAGCATCGCCAGCCGCTCGATCCCCGCGGCCCAGCCGACCGCAGGCGTGGGTGCGCCGCCGAGCGATTCCATCAGCCCGTCATAACGCCCGCCGCCCAGCACCGTGCTCTGCGAGCCCAGCGCCGCCGCCGAGGCGCTGCCCTCGTCGGGGATGAACTCGAAGGCGGTGTGGCGGTAGTAGTCGAGCCCGCGCACGAGGCTCTCGGCGCGCACCCATTTGACGCCGGCTGCATCAAGCCCGCTCGTCACCGCCGCGAAGAAGGCGCTCGCCTCCTCGGACAGGAAGGCGTCGATCTTCGGCGCGTCGGCGAGGAAGGGCTTGTCGCGCGGGTCCTTGGAATCGAGGATGCGCAGCGGGTTCTTCTCCAGCCGCTCCTGCGATTCCTCGGAAAGGTCGCCCTTCACCGCGCGGAAGTAGTCGATCAGCGCCGCACGCCACGCCTCGCGGCTGGCGGCATCGCCCAGCGTGTTGAGGTGCAGGGTCACGTCCGCGATTCCCAGCTCCTTCAGCAGCTGGTCCGCCATCGCCAGCAGCTCGACGTCCGCCTGCGGCTCGGCGGCGCCGATCACCTCGGCGTCGATCTGGTGGAATTGGCGGTAGCGGCCCTTCTGCGGGCGCTCGTAGCGGAACAGCGGGCCGTGAGTCGCGACCTTCAAGGGCGCATATTGCTGCCAGCCGTTCGTCAGGAAGGCGCGCGCAATCCCGGCGGTGAACTCGGGGCGCAGGGTGAGGCTCTCGCCGCCGCGGTCCTCGAAGGAATACATCTCCTTCGACACCACGTCGGTCGTCTCGCCGAGCGAGCGGGCGAACACCTCGGTCTTCTCGAATACCGGCATCTCGACCCGGCGGAAGCGGTAGAGGCGGCGGACGCGCTCGAAGGTCTCGACCACGAAGGCGAAGGCCTCGGCCTCGGCGCCGAAGATGTCCTGGGTGCCGCGGATGGGCTGGGGCGTTTTCCTGTTCATACGGCCCGCGCGATTAGGCCCACGCGGGGTCTTTCGCAATCCTGAGAGAGGCTTTAAGGGCGGCGCCACATTGTTCTCCTGCCTCTCAGCCGCAAGCGATAACGCACGGCCAACCACGCGAGACCATTCATGCGCATCGACAAGATCCCGACCGGTATCAATCCGCCCGACGATCTCAATGTGATCATCGAGGTGCCGACCGGCGGGGAACCGGTGAAGTACGAGTTCGACAAGGAGAGCGGCGCGCTGTTCGTCGACCGCATCCTCCACACCCCGATGCGCTATCCGGCCAACTACGGCTTCGTGCCGCACACGCTGTCGCCCGACGGCGACCCGCTCGATGCTCTGGTGATCTCGCGCTCGCCCTTCATCCCGGGCTGCGTGGTGCGCGCGCGACCGATTGGCGTGCTCAACCTCGAGGACGAGCAGGGCGGCGACGAGAAGCTGGTCTGCGTGCCGGTCAACGAGACCTTCCCCTACTATGCCGACGTGATCGAGACGAGCGACCTGCCCTCGATCATCTTCCAGCAGATCGAGCACTTCTTCACCCACTACAAGGACCTCGAGGCCGAGAAGTGGGTGCGCGTGGGCAAGTGGGGCAACGCGGCCGAGGCGCGGCAGATCACCGTCGAGGCGATCGAGCGCTACCAGGCGGGGAAGTGACGGGGCGGCCGGCTGGCCGCGCGCCCGTCAGAAGACGCTCAGGAGCATCTTGAAGATTAGGGTGAGGCCGAAGGGCAGGCCGATCGCCAGCGACCACAGGGCGATGACGTCGCGGCGGAAGGCGGGGGCGAAGTCGGGGTCGGCGGCCTCAATGTCGTCGAGCCCCGCCCAGCGCTTCTCGAACCAGCCGCACACCGGGATGATGCCGGCGACCAGCACGATCAGGGCGAGATAAGGCAGCGCGGTCGAGGAGCCCTCGGAAAGCGCCTTCACCGTCACGAAGATCTGCAGCCCGGTGTAGGCGAGCAGGCCATAGGCCACATGATCGCTCATCGCCTTGCGCCAGTCACGCGTGCGCCGGGCCGGAAGCGCCGCCACGTGCTTGTCCGTTTTCACCATTCGTGCCGCTCCCCGACAGTCGTTTCTCTTCGAGGCAGTATCGCAAAGCCGTAACGGAGTTGCAACATGCGGCGGCAATCCGGCAGATTGTTGCGCGCCGCGCAAGGCGCGCGGTGCAAACGGTTCAGATCGCCCGATCTTTCGCGCATCCGCGCGGCCTTGCGGAGGGTTGACCATCGGATAAGCAAAAATCCTGCCAACCCTGCAGGGGGCCTTTTCTGAGCCCCCAAGGCTGCTAAGACTCGGCGCTGTCATGAGCACGAGACTTTCCGATCCGCCGTCCGAGGCCAGCGATCCGGCCGCCATCGCGCCGCTCGGCTCGGGGCTCGAGGTCATCTCGATTGCCAAGAGCTACGACAAGCGCGCGGTGCTGACCGACATCTCGCTGACCGTGGCCAAGGGCGAGGTACTCGGCCTGCTCGGCCCCAACGGGGCGGGGAAGACCACCTGCTTCTATTCGATCATGGGCCTCGTGAAGCCGGATTCGGGCCGCATCCTGATGGACGGCGAGGACGTCACCAAGCTGCCGATGTATCGCCGCGCGATCCTCGGCCTCGGCTACCTGCCGCAGGAGACGAGCATCTTCCGCGGCATGACCGTGGAGCAGAACATCGCCTGCGTGCTCGAACTCGTCGAGCCGGACAAGGCGACCCGCGCCTCGGAGCTGGAGCGGTTGCTCGACGAATTCGGCCTCACCCGCCTGCGCGAATCGCCTGCGATGGCGCTGTCGGGCGGCGAGCGCCGCCGCTGCGAGATCGCTCGCGCGCTCGCCGCGAAGCCCTCGATCATGCTCCTCGACGAGCCCTTCGCCGGCATCGACCCGCTCTCGATCAGCGACATCCGCGATCTCGTGAAGGACCTGAAGCAGCGCGGCATCGGCGTGCTGATCACCGACCACAACGTGCGCGAGACGCTCGATATCGTCGACCGCGCCTGCATCATCTACGGCGGGCAGGTGCTGTTCGCCGGGAGCCCGCAGGAGCTCGTGGCCGACGAGAACGTGCGGCGGCTCTATCTCGGCGAGAGTTTCACCCTCTAGGGCCGGCAGCGATGGCGCTCGGCCCCCGCCTGGACCTTCGGCAGTCCCAATCGCTGGTGATGACGCCGCAGTTACAGCAGGCAATCAAGCTGCTGGCGGCCTCCAATCTCGAGATCGAGACCTTCATCTCCGAGGCGCTGGAGGCGAACCCGCTGCTCGACACCGGCGGACCGGCGGAGCCGGGCGAGCCCGAGCGGATCGAGATCGCGGCGCCCGCCGGCGAGGAGGCGACCGCCGACCAGTTGATGCTGGCGGGCGGCGGGGAGGGCGATGCGCCGCTCGATCTCGCCTCGGTGGACCGCGACTGGGATACCGGCGACGGCGAATCGCGCAGCCTCCGGGATGCCGAGTGGGGCGCGGCGGCGGGCTCGGGCGGGGACCTCGCCGAGCTGCCCGACTGGGAGCAGCTGCGCGCCGCCGAGGTGACGCTCGCCGAGCACCTCGAAGCCCAGGTCGGCGCCCTTACCGAGGACTCGCGCACCGCCTTTATCGCGCGGCACATCATCGGCCTTCTCGACGAGGCGGGCTACCTGTCCGCGCCGCTCGAGGAGGTCGCCGAGGATCTCGGGGTGGAGCTCTACGAGGCCGAGGCGGGCCTCACGCTGGTGCAGTCGCTCGACCCTTCGGGCGTCGGCGCGCGCAGCCTTGCCGAGTGCATTGCCATCCAGGCGCGCGAGGCCGACCGCTACGATCCCTGCATGGCGGCGCTGATCGCCAACCTCGATCTGGTCGCGCGCGGGGAGATCGCGCGACTCAAGCGCCTGTGCCGCGTGGACGACGAGGACTTCGCCGACATGCTGCGCGAGCTGCGCTCCTACAACCCGCGCCCCGGCCTTGCCTTCGCGCCCTCGGACGCGGGCACGATCGTTCCCGACATCCTCGTGTCCGCCAACGCAGGGGGCGGCTGGGACATCGCGCTCAACGAGGAGACGCTGCCCCGCCTCATCGTCAACCGCGGCTACTATCTCGAACTCAACGCTGGGGCGACCAGCCGCGAATCGCAGGGGTGGCTCAAGGAGAAGCTCGCCGACGCCCACTGGCTGATTCGCGCGCTCGACCAGCGGCAGAAGACCATCCTCAAGACCGCCGCCGAAATCGTGAAGCAGCAGGACGGCTTCTTCCGCCGCGGCGTCGCCGAACTGCGCCCGCTCACCCTGCGCGAGGTCGCCGAGCGGATCGGGATGCACGAGAGCACGGTCTCCCGCGTCACCAGCAACAAGTACCTGTGGTGCGAGCGCGGGACCTTCGAGCTGAAGTACTTCTTCACCAGCGGCGTCGGCCGGATCGGCGAGGGGGCGGACGGCGAGGGCGCCTCGAGCGCCGCGATCAAGGCGCGAATCAGGGCACTGATCGAGGCCGAGACCGCGAAGAACATCCTCTCCGACCAGCAGCTTGCCGAGATGCTCCAGAAGGAGGGCTTCGACCTCGCCCGCCGCACAGTCGCCAAGTACCGCGAGGCGATCGGCCTCGGCTCGAGCGCCGAGCGGCGGCGCGCGAAAAAGCTTGCAGGGGTCGCCTAGCACTTTCCCGCAGGCGACACAGGCGGGCGTTCGGCTTATCTTTCAGGGCGTTCGAGGTTGCCGGAGTGTGTCCGGAAAGACTCACTCCTGAATCGTTAACGACTTAAACGCTCTATTAACCTTTTTTGGTGAGAAGCAGCGTGGTTAACAGGCGGCAACCTCTCCTAAGCGGGGGTTACCACGGGGAAGACAGGGGTACAGCAATGCGCGTTCTGCTCATCGAAGACGAACCGACCACCGCCAAGGCGATCGAGCTGATGCTCACCACCGAGGGCTTCAACGTCTACTCGACCGACCTCGGGGAAGAGGGCCTCGATCTCGGCAAGCTCTATGATTATGACATCATCCTGCTCGACCTGAACCTGCCGGACATGCACGGCTACGACGTGCTCAAGAAGCTGCGGGTCGCCAAGGTGCAGACCCCGGTGCTGATCCTCTCGGGCATCTCGGAGATGGATTCGAAGATCCGCAGCTTCGGCTTCGGCGCCGACGACTACGTCACCAAGCCCTTCCACCGCGAGGAACTGGTCGCCCGCATCTATGCCGTGGTGCGCCGCTCCAAGGGTCATTCGCAGTCGGTGATCCGCACCGGCAAGCTCGCGGTGAATCTCGACGCCAAGACCGTGGAAGTCGACGGCGCCCGCGTGCACCTGACCGGCAAGGAATACGCCATGCTGGAGCTGCTCAGCTTGCGCAAGGGCACGACGCTCACCAAGGAAATGTTCCTCAACCACCTCTATGGCGGGATGGACGAGCCCGAGCTCAAGATCATCGACGTGTTCATCTGCAAGCTGCGCAAGAAGCTGTCGCTGGCCTGCGGCGGCGAGAACTACATCGAGACCGTCTGGGGCCGCGGCTACGTGCTGCGCGATTCGGAAACCGAGGTCGAAGCGGCGTAATTTCTTTGCGAGGGCGCATCCGCCCCCTCGTCCTCGGCGAGATTCAGGCCCTGCGGGCCTGTCGCCTGCGGCTCGCGCGCGTGCGCTCGCGGGCCTGCGGGCCGGATCAGCTCTCCCAACCTTCTTGACGCCCGGGCCTCTGGCTCCGGCGCTTCGCCTTGTCTGCGGCCCGGCTCGCGGAGGCCGCTGGAACGGCCCTGCGGCGCTCCTGTTGCAAGTGTCTCTAGCAGAGAAGGAGCACGCAACATGGCCGACAATCTCAAGGCGGGCGACAAGGTCACCTGGTCGAGCCACGGCGGCACGGCCCATGGCAAGGTGGTGAAGAAGCTCACCTCCGAATGCCAGATCAAGGGCCACAAGGTCGCCGCCAGCAAAGACGATCCGCAGTATCTGGTCGAGACCGACGAGGGCAAGCAGGCCGCGCACAAGCCCTCGGCCCTCAAAAAGGCCTGAGCCATGGCGGAGGAGCCAACCTTTACCCCGACGCAGCGCATGGCCGCCGCCGCGAAGCGCGGCCTGCGCTTGCGCGAGAAGTTCGGGCGCGGCGGCACCGAGGTCGGCGTCGCCCGCGCGAACCAGCTCGCCAACCGCGAGCCCGTCAGCGCGGCCGACGTCAAGGCGATGAAGAGCTACTTCGCGCGCCATGAAGTCGACAAGGACACCAAGACCCACGAGTGGGGCTCGGACAAGGACCCGAGCGCCGGGTGGATCGCCTGGCTGCTGTGGGGCGGGGACGAGGGCCGCAAGTGGGCCGAGGCCAAGGCCAAGTCGCTCGAGAGTTGACCCTCCGGCGAGCGCCTGCCAAGCGCCCGGCCCATGACGGCTTACAAGGAAGGCGACCCCACTACCCTCGCGCGGCTCTATGGCCGCAGCGTCGGCAAGAAGCTGCGAGCGTATCAGCAGTCGCTGGTGGACAATCTCCTGCCCCAGATCGCCGTGCCTGCCGAGGGGCCGGTGACGAGTACCACCCTGTTCGGCGACGACCGCCCGCTCCATTTCGAGATCGGCTTCGGCGGCGGCGAGCATCTCGCCTACCGCGCCGATCTCCTCCCCGACCACGGCTTCATCGGCGCCGAGCCCTTCGTCAACGGGGTCGCACAGGCGCTCACCCACGTCGCCGACCAGCGGCTCGCGAATATACGCCTGCACCACGGCGACGCCCTCGAGGTGCTCCAGCGCATCCCTGATGGCGCGCTGACAATGCTCTACCTTCTCCACCCGGACCCCTGGCCCAAGGCGCGTCACGCCAAGCGGCGGATGATGAACGACGGGCCGGTCAGGCTCTTCGCCGAGAAGCTTAAGCCCGGCGGCGAGTTCCGCTTCGGCACCGACCACGCCGTCTACCTGCGCCACGCGCTGATGGTGATGCAGCGCCACACGGACCTCTTCGAATGGGTGGTCGAGAAGCCGGCGGACTGGCAGGTCCGCCCCTCCGGCTGGCCCGAGACGCGCTACGAGCACAAGGCCCGCACCGTCTACGGGCATGAGGTCTGGTATTTCCGCTTCCGCCGCCGCTGAGGCGCGGCTCACATAGGTGATCTCCGAAAGGGCCGCAGCGCGCTAGCCCGAGGGCTCTGTCGCCCCATGCGGAGGATGGCTTGACCCGCGCCCTCACCACCATCGCCGCGATGCTGCTCGCGGGCTGCGTCACCGCCGCGCCCTTGGCGCTGTCCGGCCCGCACCTCGCCATCGACGCCGACTTCCCCGATCCGGCGGTGATCCGCGCCGAGGACGGCACCTATTTAGCCTACGCCACCCAGACCGAGCGCGAAGGGCGCATGGTCAACATCCAGGTCGCCCGCTCGCGCGACCTCAGCCATTGGGAGCACCTCGGCGATGCCTTGCCCGAAAAGCCGGGCTGGGCGAGCGCCACGCAGGACTTCTGGGCGCCGCATGTGGCGAAGGTCGGAGAACGCTACCTCCTCTACTACTCGGCCAAGCCCGACGCGGCGCTCGCCGACGAAAGCCGCGGCCTGTGCCTCGCCGTCGCCATCGCCGACCGGCCGGAGGGGCCGTTCACCGACATGGGCGAGCCGCTGCTGTGCGGGCCCGGCTTCGTCAACATCGACCCGATGCTCTACGACCACCCCGCGACGGGCAAGCGGCTCCTCTACTGGGGCTCGGGCTTCGGGCCCATCAAGGTGCAGGAGCTGCGCGCGGACGGCCTCGCCTTCGCCCCCGGCTCTGCGCCGGTTCCGCTGATCGAGATCGTGCCCACGGATGATCCCGCCAACTACCGCCGGCTCGTCGAGGCGCCGTGGGTGGTGCGGCGCGGGGGGTGGTACTACCTGTTCTTCTCGGGCGACAATTGCTGCGGGCCGAACGCCCACTACGCGGTGATGGTCGCCCGCTCGCGCAGCGCGCTCGGCCCCTTCGAGGTCCATCCGGACAACGGCGGGGTGATCCTCGAGGCCTCGCCCGGGTGGATCGCGCCGGGGCACAACGCGCTGATCGAGGCGAAGGGCGAGACCCTCATCCTCTACCACGCCGTCGATGCCGCAAGGCCGCGCAGCCGCCCGGAGGACGAGGTCAACACCCGCCGCGTGATGCTGGTCGCGCCGCTCGGATGGCGGAGCGGCTGGCCCGAGGTCAGCGCTCCTCGGCCGGCAGGATCGCGTAGGTGACGATGTAGGCATCGTGGTCCGAGAGGCGGCCGCCTTTGTCGGGCCCGTCGAACCACGCCTCGATCCGCACCGGGCGCAGGGCGATGCGCGCGCCGTCGTCGTAGATCTGGAGATCCTGGGTGTCCATCCAGGGCTCGTCGCCGTCGAAGCTCATGCGGATGTCGCAGGGCGGGCTCGCCCGGCCGGCGGCGGCCTCGAGGCAGTGGCGGCGGGCGAGTTGCAGGCCGTGGAGGGTCTCGAAGGCGTCGAAGCGGGCCGGATTGCGGCGCATGTTGAAGTCGCCCGCGAGCACCAGCGGGCTGGCGGGCAGGCTGACGCGGTTCAGGAAGTCGGCCAGCTCCGCCGACTGGGCATTGTGCGCCGCGAGGTGTTTCTCCGGCGGCGCGCCCGAGGCGCGCTGCGAATTCATGTGGGTGGTCGCGACCTCGACCGGATCGACGAGGCCGGGAACGGCGATCCGCACCAGCATCGCCGACTTGTTGGCGAGGCAATCCCACCCGGCGCAGCTGGTCGGGCCGTAGGGCTGGCTGAACACGGCGACGATCGGATAGCGCGAGGCGACCGCGAGCCCGCTCCCCATGAAGCGGATGCCCCATTCGCCGCGCAGGATGTTGCGGCGGCGCAGCACCGGGTCGCGGGTGCGCGGCAGGCCCGAGCGGGTGGTCGCGCGCGGGCCGATCGCGAGGTGCGGGTGCGGGGTCGAGGCGGCGGTGCGCAGCGCGGCGGTGCTGAAGGCCTCCTGGAAGACGATCACATCGGGCAGGACGCCCGCCTCCTCCATCCGCACCAGCTCGCGCGAGATGTCCTCGAGGAAGGGCCTGCGCCCGGTGCGGGCAGGCCAGGTGAGGCCCTCGAGGTTGTAGGTCATGACGCTGAGCGTCTCGGGCGCCGGGCCCGGGGCGATGGCGACCGGGTGGATCGGGGGCGCGTCGGGATAGGTCACGCAGCCGCCCGCCAGCATGGCCAGCAGGCCGAGCAGCGCCCCTCGCATCGCCTTCACCCGCGCTCCGATCACGATTCGAGGTCCTTTCTCAAGCGGTTGCCGGCGTCCGGCTTAGGCGCAGGAGCGGCATGAAGGCAAACGCCACCTGCGCCGCGAGGCCGATCGCGGCGGGCGGCTCGGCGAGGCCCGCGAGCCACTCGGCCGGGGTCTGGCCGAAGCCCGCCACCGCCAGCACGCACTCCGCCACCATCAGCAGCGCGAAGGCGAGGCCGCCCGTCGCCAGCGCCGCGCCGGGCCGGGCGATGGCGAAGCGCCGCACAATCCAGCCCGCGGCGAGCCAGCTTGCGCCCAGCATCACCGGCAGCTCCAGCGCGGTCGCGCCGAGCGGCCCGAGGCGCGGCGCGAGCCACAGCACCCGCACCGTGCCCAGCACGAAGCCGAGCGCGAAAACGATCCCCCAGTAGGATACCGCCGCCTTTGCCACCTGCATCGCCGCCCCTCTCCTTCACCCTGCCGCAATGCGCCCGCGCCTCGTCCGATCCGCGCGGGGCGCGCATACCCATGACAGGACATCCTCGCGCGGCTGCGGTCATGGTCGCGCCATCCGCAACCTCCCATCGGAGACGACCCATGACCATCAGCACGCTCAAGGATCTTTATATCGACCAGCTCCAGGTTCTCTACAGCGCCAATCGCCAGGCGCTGCAGGCGACGCGCGAGCTCAGGGACGCGGCGAGTTCCGACCATCTGCGCGACGCGCTCGACGCCGGGGCGGACGGCATCCAGGAGGGCATGGATCAGATCAAGTCCCTGATCGAAAACCATAATGCCAACCCGCGCGGCGAGCATTGCAAGGGCATGGAAGGCCTCGTCGCCGAGGCCCGCGCCCACGGGGTCGAGGCCGATTTCGCCGACGAGGACGTGCGCGATGCCTCGATCATCGCCCAGTATCAGCGCATGACCCACTACGGCATCTCGGGCTACGGCACGGCGGCCGCCTTCGCCCGGCGGCTCGGGCTGGAGGAGGATGCCCGGGTGCTCGGCAAGTGCCTCGAGGACACCCGCGGCGGGGACAAGCACATGACCGGCATCGCCTCGGGCGAGGTCAACCCGGCCGCCGCCGAGGCCTGAGTCCGGACGCGATGTTTCACGTGAAACATCGCACGGGAGGGGGTCTGGACCCGTCTAGCAGGGGTCTGGGAAGGGTCTAAGGGGAGTCTGGCGCCTGCTGGACCCCGCTTGACCGGCCCCTGCCGCAAGCAGCCGTTCGCGCCTCAGCCGAGCGCCGCGATCAGCGCCTCGGCGTCGGCCGCGTCGTTGTAGAGGTGCGGCGTCACCCGCAGCGAGGACCCGCGCAGCGAAACATGCACCTCGCGCGCGGCGAGGCGCTCGGTCAGCCCCTCGGGCGCGCCGCCCGGGCCGAAGCTGAGTGAGAGGAAGTGCGGCGCCCGCGTCCCCACCGGCGCCGCCTCGAGGCCCAGCGCCGCCGCCCGCGCGGCGATCGCCTCGGTCTGCGCGGCGAGGCTTGCGGCGATTGCCTCGACCCCGAACTCCAGCAGGAAATCGAGCCCCGCGCTCGCGCCCCACAGCAGCGGCGGGTTCGCCTTCTCGCCCATGTCGAAGCGCCGCGCGCCCGGCTGGAAGTCCTCGCGGTAGTTCACCAGCCCGGCGAAATCCTCCGAGCCCGCGCGGTTGATCCAGTTGTGCTCGATGGGCGTGCCCTGATGATGCCGCGGCGCGACATAGAGCATCCCGGTGCCGTATGGCCCCATCAGCCACTTGTAGTTCGCCGCCACCGCGAAGTCGGGATCGACCGCGGCAAGGTCGATCGGCATGGCGCCCAGCGACTGCGTGAGGTTGAGCACCAGCGCCGCGCCCACCGCACGGCACTTGGCGCCCACCGCAACGAGATCGAACCCGCCCGTCGGCCCAATGGCAGTGCGGCACGGCGACGATGCCCGTGTCCGGCCCGATGGCGTCGAGCACCGCCTCGCTCCAGCAGCTCTGCGAAGGACGTTCCACCGCGCGCACCCTTGCGCCGACCCGCGCGGCGAGATCGCGCCAGACATAGACGTTGGAGGGGAACTGGTCGGCCAGCGTCACCACCTCCTGCCCGCCCGCGAGCGGCACGTTCGCCGCCGCCACGGCGAGGCCGTAGCTCGCCGAGGGGACGATCGCGATGCAGTCCTCCGCCACCCCTGCGATTCGCGCCGCGCGGGTGCGGAAGTGCTCGGAGACGGTGAAGAAGTCCGCCGGGCGGTAGCGCCACGGGCTCGCCTTGGCCCGCGCGCCCGCGTCCATCGCCGCGATCACCGCGTGGGAGAGCGGCGCCATGTAGGCGCAGTTGAGGTAATGCACCCCGGCCGGGATGGCGAAGCGGTCGCGCTGGCCCGGGATCATCGCCTCAGCCGACCACTCCCGCGCCCGCCAGCACGGCGAGGGTCAGCACGTCGGGCACGCTCGCGGTCATCGGCACGATCTGCACCGGCTTCTCCATGCCGATCAACATCGGCCCGATGGTCGAGTTGCTGCCGAGCTCGCGCAGCAGCTTGGCCGAGAGGTTCGCCGATTGCAGCCCCGGCATGATCAGCACGTTGGCCGGGCCGGACAGGCGGCTGAAGGGATAGAGCGCCATCACCTTGGGGTTCAGCGCCGCGTCGGGGGCCATCTCGCCCTCGTATTCGAAGCCCGGGTCCTCGCGGTCGAGAATCGCTACCGCCTCGCGGATGCTGCCGAGCCACTGGCCCGAGGGGTTGCCGAAGGTCGAATAGGAGAGGAAGGCGACGCGCGGCTCGTGACCCATGCGCCGCGCCACGGCCGCGGTCTCGCGCGCGATGTGGGCGAGTTCCTCGGCATTGGGACGCTCGTTGATGGTGGTATCGGCGAGGAAGGTCGTGTGGTTCTTGCCGATCAGCATGTGGATGCCGAAGGGCAGGGCGCCTTCCTTGGGATCGAGCACGAGGTTCACCTCGCGCACCGTCTGGGCGAAGGTGCGGGTCATGCCGGTGATGATCCCCTCGCCGTGGCCCAAGGCGACCAGCAGCGAGGCGAAGACGTTGCGGTCCTGGTTGACCATGCGGCGCACGTCGCGCTCGGTGTAACCGCGCCGCTGGAGCCGCTTGTAGAGGTAGTCGACCATGGCCGGCACGTGCTCGCTGTCGGCGGAGTTCTGGATCTCGAAGCTGCCGGGATCGCTCACCGAAAGCTGGTGGAGCTTGTCGAGCACCGCCTTGGTCCGCCCGACGAGGATCGGCGTGCCGTAGCCGAAATCGCGGAACTGGATCGCGGCGCGCAGCACCACCTCCTCCTCGGCCTCGGCGAAGACCATGCGCCGCGGGTTGGCGCGGGCGACCTCGTAGACGCCCGAGAGCACCGAGGTGGTCGGGTTGAGCCGCGAGCGCAGCTGCATCCGGTAGGCCTCGAAGTCCTCGATCCGCGCCTGCGCCACGCCCGAATCCATCGCCGCCTTGGCGACCGCGGAGGAGACGACCTCGATCAGGCGCGGATCGAAGGGGGCGGGGATGATGTAGTCGGTGCCGAACTTGTGGTTCTTGCCATAGGCGCTCGCCACTTCCTCGGGCACCTGCTGGCGGGCGAGCTCGGCGATGGCCTCGGCGGCGGCGACCTTCATCTCCTCGTTGATGGTGGTCGCCCGCACGTCCAGTGCCCCGCGGAAGATGAAGGGGAAGCCGAGGACGTTGTTGACCTGGTTCGGGAAGTCCGAGCGGCCCGTGGCGATGATCGCGTCGGGGCGCACGGCCTTGGCCTCGTCGGGCATGATCTCGGGCACGGGGTTCGCCATCGCGAAGATGATCGGCCGGTCGGCCATCTTCTCGACCCACTCGGGCCTGAGCGCGCCCGCGGCCGAGAGGCCGAGGAAGATGTCGGCGCCCACCAGCGCCTCCTCGAGGCTGGTCGCGCTGGTCTCGACGGCGTGGGCGCTCTTCCACTGGTCCATGCCCTCGCGGCCTGGGGTGATCGGGCCGGAGCGGTCGCACATGATGACGTTCTCGTGCCGCACGCCCATCGCCTTGATGAGCGCGGTGCAGGCGATCGCGGCGGCGCCCGCGCCGTTGACCACCACCTTGACGTCGCGGATGTCGCGCCCCGTCAGGTGGCAGGCGTTGAGCAGGCCCGCCGCGGTGATGATCGCGGTGCCGTGCTGGTCGTCGTGCATCACCGGGATCTTCATGCGTTCCCGCAGCGCCGCCTCGATCACGAAGCACTCGGGCGCCTTGATGTCCTCGAGGTTGATGCCCCCGAAGGTCGGCTCCATCAGCGCCACGGCATTGATGAAGGCCTCCGGGTCCTCGGTGGCGAGCTCGATGTCGATGGAATCGACGTCGGCGAAGCGCTTGAAGAGCACCGCCTTGCCCTCCATCACCGGCTTGGAGGCGAGCGCGCCGAGGTTGCCGAGGCCGAGGATCGCGGTGCCGTTGGAGATCACCGCGACGAGGTTCGCCTTGGCGGTGTAGCGCGCGGCCAATGAGGGGTCAGCGGCGATCGCCTCGACCGGCACCGCTACACCCGGGGAATAGGCGAGGGACAGGTCGCGCTGCGAGGTCATCGGCTTGGTGGCGACGATCTCCAGCTTACCCGGGCGGATCGTCTCGTGATAGAACAGCGCCTCGCGCGCGGTGAATCCGCCCTTCGTCTCCTCGGCCATGGTTCCCGATCCCTTTCGCTTTCCCCAAGGTCAATCGCGCTCCGCTTAGCTTCCCGCGCGGCGAAGCGATAGGCCGTTTATCGCACCGGGACCGGGGAAAGCGGCGGCGGCGGGCGTTCCGAATCGGGGCGCGCGGGGGTAGGCGGGGGCGATGGCCGCGCTGGACGATCCCCGACCGACGCCGATGATGGCGCAATACCTCGCCCTGCGCGAGGAGGCGGGCGACGCGCTGCTGTTCTACCGCATGGGCGATTTCTTCGAGCTGTTCTTCGAGGATGCGCGCAGGGCGGCGGCGATCCTCGACATTGCGCTGACGACGCGGGGCGAGCACGGCGGCGCGCCGATCCCGATGTGCGGGGTGCCGGTGCATTCGGCGGAGAGCTACCTCGCGCGACTCATCAAGGCGGGCGAGCGGGTCGCCATCGCCGAGCAGGTCGAGACGCCCGAGGAGGCCAAGGCGCGGGCCAAGCGCGAGGGGCTGCCCTCGTCCAAGGTGCTGGTCGGACGCGCCATCGTGCGGCTGGTGACGGCAGGGACGCTCACCGAGGAGGCGCTGCTCGAGCCCCGTCGCGCCAACGTGCTGGTCGCGCTCGCCGAGCTGCGCGGCGCGGTGGGGATCGCCTCCGTGGACGTCTCGACCGGCGCGATGGTGCTCGAGGAATGCGCCGTCGACCAGCTGGGCGCGGCGCTGGCGCGGCTTTCCCCGAGCGAGGTCGTGGTGCCCGAGGACTGGCAGCACGCCCCCGAGGACGCCATTCTCCGCCCCCGCTCGACCTTCGCCAGCGATGCCGGGGCCGAGCGGCTGAAGGCCCTGCACGGCGTCGCGACGCTCGATGCCTTCGGCGCCTTCACCCGCGCGATGCTCGCCGCCGCCGGGGGTCTCGTCGCCTATCTGGACCATGTCGGGCGCGGGAGCCTGCCGCTGCTGCTGCCCCCGGTGCTGCGCGAGGGGCGCAGCACGATGGCGATGGACGCCGCCACGCGGGCGAGCCTCGAGATCCTCGAGGCGACCACCGGCGGGCGGGCGGGGAGCCTGATCGGCGCGGTCGACCGCTGCGTGACCGGCGCGGGATCGCGGCTGCTCGCCGAGGACCTGTCGGCGCCCCTGCTCGATGCCGGTGAGATCGAGGCGCGGCTCGCGCTGGTGCAGTTCTGGCAAGCCCGGCCCATCGAGCGCGCGCAATTGCGCGAGGTGCTGCGCGGTATCCCCGATCTTGGCCGCGCGCTCGGGCGCGTGGTCGCGGGGCGGGGCTCCCCACGCGATCTCGGCCAGCTGCGCGACGGGCTGACCGAAGCCGCGCGGCTCCACCATTGGCTCGCCGGCGCGCCCGACCGGCCCGCGCTGCTCGACTCCGTGCTCGCCCGGCTGACCGGCCACGGCGCGCTCACCGATCACTTGGCGCGCGCCCTCGTCCCCTCGCCGCCGACCGAGCGCAGCGGCGGCGGCTTCATCGCCGATGGCTACGACGCGGGCCTCGACGAATTGCGCGCGACCTCCGGCGACGCGCGCCGCGCCATTGCCGCGATGGAGGCGCGCTACCGCGAGGAGACCGGGATCGCCTCGCTTAAGATCCGCCACAACGGGGTGCTCGGCTATTTTATCGAGGTCGCCGCGCGCCACGCCGACCGGTTGATGGCCCCGGACAGCGGCTTCACCCACCGCCAGACCATGAAGGACGCGGTGCGCTTCAACTCGCTGACATTGCACGAGGAAGCCGCCCGTATAGCCGAGGCCGGGGGCCATGCGCTCGCCTGCGAGGAAGCCCATTTCGAGACGCTGGTCGCCGAGGTCGTCGCCGCCCGCGAAGGCATCGCCGCGACCGCCGCCGCGCTCGCGCGGCTCGATGTCGGCGCCGGGAATGCCGAGCGGGCGGCGGAGGGCGACTGGTGCCGCCCGGAGGTGCTGGACGAGCCCTGCCTCACCATCACCGGCGGGCGGCATCCGGTGGTCGAGGCCGCGCTCGCTAGGACCGGGGAGCGCTTCGTCGCAAACGACTGCGGGCTGAACAACGACGACCGGTTGTGGCTGATCGGCGGGCCCAACATGGGCGGCAAGTCGACCTTCCTCAGGCAGAACGCGCTCATCGTTCTCCTAGCCCAGGCCGGGTGCTTCGTCCCCGCCGCCGCCGCGCGCATCGGCCTCGTCGACCGCCTGTTCAGCCGCGTCGGCGCCGCCGACAACCTCGCGCGGGGGCGCTCGACCTTCATGGTCGAGATGGTCGAGACCGCCGCCATCCTCGCGCAGGCCACCAGCCGCAGCTTCGTGATCCTCGACGAGGTGGGGCGCGGCACCTCGACCTATGACGGCCTCGCGCTCGCCTGGGCGGTGGCCGAGGCGGTGCACACGCAGATCCGGTGCCGCTGCCTTTTCGCCACGCACTACCACGAACTCGCGCGGCTGGCGGAGACCTGCGAAGCCCTGAGCCTCCACCATGTCCGCGCGCGCGAGTGGCAGGGGGACCTGGTGCTGCTCCACGAGCTTGCCGAGGGGCCGGCGGATCGCTCCTACGGCCTCGCGGTCGCGCGGCTCGCCGGGGTGCCCGCCGCGGTGGTGGCGCGCGCCAAGACGGTGCTCGCCAAGCTCGAGGCGACGCGCGAGGCGACCGGGGGCATTGCCGCGGGGCTCGGCGACCTGCCGCTCTTCGCCGCGATGCGCGATCCCGAGCCGGCGCCCGAGACCCCCGAGACGCGGCTCGCCGAGGCGCTGCGCGCCGCCGATCTCGACGCGCTGACCCCGCGCGAGGCGCTCGACCTGCTCTACGAATGGAAGCGCGCCCTACCCAAGGGCGGGGGCCCCAAGAGCGGGCGCTGAGCGCAACCAAGGCTTAACCGCCCGGCTGATAGCCAGCGGCGATGTACAAGGCCGTGTTCAAGAGCCGCAAGATGGCGCTGCTGTTCGTGGCGATGACGCTGTTCAGCGCGATCCGGATGGTCGGCAGCGAGGATGAGGGCGGCATCCTCGCGGAGGCGACCAGGCTCTCGGAAGGCAGCGCCGGGGCTGCGGCGAGCGGCCCGGCCCCGACGCGCGCGCAGGATGCCGGCGGCCAAGGCTCCTCCGATCCGGTCTTCGGCGACTACGAGCCGCCGAGCAAGCCGGCGGCCGCAGCGGCGCGCTAGGCGTCAGTCCTTCTCGTCGTCGCGATCGGGCTTCACCGGGCTCGCGTCGTCGTCGGGCAGGGGCTCGATCTCCTCGGGGGTGTCGTCCTCGGGGATCTCCACGTCGCCGAGCAGTTCCTCGAGGGATTCGAGCTCGTCGTCGTCTTCGCCGAAGAGCTCGTCCGCCTCGTCCTCGGTCAGCTCCTCGCCGTCGGCGGCGAGCCATTCCTCGTCATCGTCGTCGGTGGTCTCGCCGCCGTAGATGCCGGGCTCGTCGTCGTGGTTGGGCTCGCCCGTGTAGGCGGACATGTCGATGACGCCCGAGCCCTCCATGCGGCGCATCTCGTCGATGAGGTCGCCGGTGCTGTCGGGCGCGGGGTCGTAGCCGCCGCTCTCGGGCTTGATGCTCTCGAGCGGGCTGGTGGTGCCGCTCTCCTCGCGCATCGCGTCCCCGGCGACGTCCTGCGCCTGTTCGCCGGTGGGATCCTGCTCGTCGTTGTGGACCTCGGGGGGCAGGCCCTCGGAATGGCCGGGGGCCCTGTGGTCGGCACGCTCGCTCATGTGTCGTCTCCTTCGCCGGACCAACCGGCGGGAGGCGCGCGATGTTGCAGGTCCTGCGGCGAGACGGGCGGCGCTTGCGCCCGTTCAGCGCGTGGGGACGGGGGCCTCGCCCGAGTAGTCGTAGAAGCCGCGCCCGGTCTTGCGGCCGAGCCACCCGGCCTCGACATATTTCACCAGCAGCGGGGCGGGGCGGTACTTGCTGTCGCGGGTGGTCTTGTAGAGCACCTTGATGATGTCGAGGCAGGTGTCGAGGCCCACGAAGTCCGCCAGTTGCAGCGGCCCCATCGGATGGTTGAGGCCGAGGCGGCAGCCCTTGTCGATGTCCTCAATCCCCGCGGTCGACTGGCCGAGCACGAAGACCGCCTCGTTGATCATCGGCAGGAGGATGCGGTTGACGACGAAGCCGGGCTCGTCCTGGCTCAGCACCACTTCCTTGCCGAGCGAGCGGGCGAAGGCGGTGGTGCGATCGGTGGTGTCCTGCGCGGTGGCGAGGCCGGGGATCACCTCGATGAGGCCCATCACCGGCACGGGGTTGAAGAAGTGCAGCCCGATGAAGCGCGCCGGATCGGGCGAGTGGTTCGCCATGCGGGTGATCGGGATCGAGGAGGTGTTCGAGGCCATGATCGCCGCGGAGTTGAGCACCGCGCCGGCCTTCTCGAAGATCGCGTTCTTGATCTCCTCGCGCTCGGTCGCGGCCTCGATGATGAGGTCCGCCTCGGCGAAGGAGGCGTAGTCGGCGACCGGGGTGATGCGGGCGAGCAGGCTCTCGGCCTCCTGCGCCTCGATCTTGCCGCGGCCCATGAGCTTCTGGAGCGCCTTCTCGACATTGGCCTTGCCGGCCTCGGCCCGGGCCAGATCGACGTCGGTGAGCATCACCTTGAGACCGTGGGCGGCGACGGTCTGGGCGATGCCGGTGCCCATCTGACCGGCGCCGATGACGGCGATGTTGCGCATGGGTGCATTCCTTCGCAAGTGCAGCAAGACCGCCGCACTAGCGGGGAAGCGGGCGGCTGGCTAGCAGCCTATTTGGCTAGCGGTTTGCGCCCGGGACCCACTTGACGTCCGCGCGGCCCTCGTCGTTGGCGATGCGGGCGAGGACGAAGAGCAGGTCCGAGAGGCGGTTGATATAGGCCAGCGCCGCCGGGTTGACCGCGTCCTCGGCCGCGAGCGCGACCATCGCGCGTTCCGCCGCGCGGGTCGCGGCGCGGGCGACATGGACGCGCGCCGCCGCCTCGCTCCCGCCGGGCAGGACGAAGCTGGTGAGCGGTTCGAGCCTCTCGTTGAGCGCGTCGATCTGCCCCTCGATCCACTCCGCCTGCGATGGCACGATGCGCAGCACCATCTCGGACGGGGTGAAGTCGTCGTCCGCCGCCGGGGTGGCGAGATCGGCGCCGAGATCGAAGAGGTCGTTCTGCACACGGGTGAGGAGCGCGCGCTCCGCCTCGGCGCCCAGCGCGCAGATCGCGAGGCCGATCGCCGAGTTCGCCTCGTCGACAAGGCCCATTGCGTGGATGCGCGCGGAATGCTTGGGGCAGCGCGAGCCGTCGACGAGGCCCGTGGTGCCGTCGTCCCCGGTGCGGGTGTAGATGCGGTTGAGCTTCACCATCGGCGGGCGTGTCTCAGCGCGCGACCGCCAGGATAATGGCCACCACGACGATCGCCGCCGCCTGATACTTGATGCGCGCGAACATCGCGCGGTTCTGGGCAAGCTGCATGTCGGTGGCCGTGGTGCCCTCGCCGGTCTCGAGGTCGATCTTGGTGGTCCTGAGGAAGGCGACGACGCCCTTGATCAGCGAATAGGCGGTCAGCCCCATGAGGACGACGAGCACGATGACGAGAAAGGTGGTCATGCCGCCTAGATGGACCCTCCCGCGTCATGTTCCAAGCGACAATTGTTGCAACCTGAGTTGCTGGGCGAGCATGGCACCGTCCTCGCCCGCGGCGCGGCGCTCTGCCAGCGCGGGCGAGCCGCGGCGCTTGGCGAGCTTCTCGCCGTCGGGGCCGAGCAGCAGCGGGTGGTGGTGCCAGCGCGGCACCGGCAGGCCGAGCAGCGACTGGAGCGTGCGGTGGATGTGGCTCGCCGCGAAGAGGTCCGCGCCCCGCGTCACCAGCGTCACGCCGTCGGCGGCATCGTCGAGCGTCACCGCGAGGTGGTAGGAGGCCGGGAGGTCCTTGCGCACCAGCACGACGTCGCCGAGGCCGGCAAGGTCGACGGCTTGCCGCCCCGCGAGCGCGTCCTCCCAGACCAGCGGGCCGGTTTCCGCCAGCGCCTTGTTCGCATCGAGCCGCCAGGCCGCGGGGCGGTCGGGGTCCGGCGGGCGGCGCTTGCAGGTGCCGGGGTAGATCAGGCCCTCGAGGCCGGGGCGCGCGCCTGCTTCCTCGATCTCCCTGCGCGTGCAGGTGCAGGGGTAGAGCAGCCCGCGCGCCCTGAGGCTCGCGGCGGCGGCGGCATAGGTCGCGAGGCGGGTCGACTGCGCGGGCACCTCCTCGAAGGCGAGCCCCAGCCAGGCGAGGTCGGCGCGGAACTCCTCGGCCAGTTCCGGGCGCGAGCGCGGCCCGTCGATGTCCTCGATCCTGAGCAGAAACCGCCCCCCGCCCGCCGCCGCGAGATCGTGCGCGACGATGGCGGAGAGCGCGTGGCCCATGTGCAGGCGCCCGTTGGGGCTCGGCGCAAAACGGGTCACGGGAGGGGAGGGGCCGTCCATCGCGGCGGCCATGCCACAGGACAGATTGTTGCGCTATCCACAGCCCATCAACAGGCTGTCCCTGTGGATATGAGCCGTGTCACGGGTTTGACTCTTTGGCCTGCCACGGCAGGATAGAGGTCAATCAGGGAGGACGCGCGAGTGTTCAACGCCGAACTGATCGAGAAGGTTGCCCGGTTCCGCGGGGTCGACGAGGACCCGACGCGCAACCTGTCGGCCTGCCCGGCGCTGGTGCTCAATGCCGACTACACGCCGCTCTCCTACTACCCGCTCAGCCTCTGGCCCTGGCAGACCGCGATCAAGGCGGTGTTCCTCGACCGGGTGGACATCGTCGCGAGCTACGAGCGCGAGGTGCACTCGCCCAGCTTCGACATGAAGATCCCGAGCGTCATCGCGCTCAGGCAATATGTGAAGCAATCCGAGTTTCCCGCCTTCACCCGCTTCAACGTGTTCCTGCGCGACCGCTTCCAGTGCCAGTATTGCGGAAGCCGCGAGCACCTGACCTTCGATCACGTCACCCCGCGCCGCCTGGGCGGGCGGACGACGTGGGAGAACATCATCACCGCCTGCGCCCCCTGCAACATGAAGAAGGGCGGGCGCACGCCCAGGCAGGCGGGAATGCCAGTGCATCAGGCGCCGATCCGCCCGACCAGCTGGCAGCTCCAGCAGCACGGCAAGCTCTTCCCGCCGAACTACCTGCACGAGACCTGGCGCGACTGGCTCTACTGGGACGTCGAGCTGGAAGCCTGACAGGTTTTTCCGGCCGCCTCGCGGCTGTTCTCCGCTTGCATCAGCAACGCGAATCGCCAACAGCGCGGCGCCTGAATGCCCGCTGATTCGCGCCTGCCAAAAGCGGCAGATTTCATCAAATGATACCTTAGCTTTTTCTTAAGGTGGTCTCGCGGGACAAGCCGTTTATCAAATGGCAGGTCTTGGAGCTAATTTGAGTCTCTAACCCAGTTTACTTTTCCGTTCGTCCCATTTTAACCTAGATTAGATTGACGGTTCGGGCGGCTCCGATCCAACTGAAGATGTCTGAAGCGAGGGCATCTTCATGAAACGCATTATTTCTCTGTGTCTTACGGTCGCGCTCCTGGGTGGTTGCGGAGGCGACGAAGTGGCTGCTCCGAAGGTGCAGGCCAATGCCGGCCCGACCACTTCCGGGGTGCAGCCGCTTGACGACAAGTGGGCCATGGTCGGCGGCGCCGCCAGCACCTCGAGCACCACGACAACCACCAATCCCTTTGCCGCCTTCGATTTCCAGAACGGCACGGTCTATCCCCAGAAGGCCGCAGTGAGCATCGCCGGCGTCAGCGTGCCGGTCGGCGCGACCGAGGCGCATATCCCCGTGCGGCTCAACCGGGCGACCCCCAACACCGTCATCATCCGGGTCATGACCCGCAACGGCTCGGGCACGCTCGCCGGGCTCGAGGGGCGGCACTTCCAGCGCACCGTCACCACCATCTTCTTCCGCCCGGGCGACCCGCTCGAGCAGACCGTGCGCATCCCGCTGATCAACATGGACGCGGGCCGCCAGTTCGACGTGTACTTCCCGGAAGGCATCGTCGGTGGGGCGCAGATCAACAACTCGGCGCGGATCACCGCCGTCGCGGGCGCCAAGCCCACCGTGGCGAAGACGGGCGGGTTCCGCGCGGCGCGCACCTTCGCGGCGACCGGCACCCCGGCCTATCAGCTCGATCCGGCGACGGTGAAGTGGAGCGATGCGGGCGGCGCGGACACCTGGGTCACCAAGCTCCCCCACGGGCGCACCCAGCCGGCCAACGCCGAGACCGGGCTCTATCTCGATCCGGTGCTTCACCCCACGGCCGCGCCCGCCTTTGCGATCGAGGACAACGAGGTGGTGATCCGCAGCCAGCAGCTCGTCAGCCCGATCCTCCACCAGGGCACCTACTGGAACCACGGCGCGGCGATGCTCACCGGTCAGCGGATGCCCACCACCCAGCTGCAATACGGGCAGTACGAGTGGGAGGCGATGATGCCGAACCGTCGCGGCGGCTGGCCCGCGCTGTGGCTGCTGCCGACCTCCGGCTGGCCGCCCGAGATCGACGTCTACGAAGGCTTCGGCTACTCGAGCGGCTGGAACTTCACCCGCAACATCAGCAGCAACATCCACGGCGGGTCCAAGAACACCCGGACCTTCACCGCGCTGATGCAGGTCAATGCCGCCAATACTTATGCAATCAGCGGCTTCGACACCTCGTATCATCGCTTCGCGGTCGACATCGCGCCCGATTTCATCACTTGGTTCGTCGACGGGAAGGAGACCTACCAGACGGTCAATCCGTTCCGTGGCACCACCTGGTTCCCGCTGATGAACGTCGCGGTGAAGCACAGCGGCGACTACGTCGGCGGCACGAGCGAGATGCGGGTGCGCTCCTTCAACGTCTGGAAGGTGCCGGGCTGAGGCACAAGCGCCCGGCACCCGGGGGCGGGGGCGGGCGCGGCGGCGGGCTCCTCCTTCCCGCCGTCGCGTTTCCCCGTCCGGCCCACCGCAGCCACCCACAAAACACCCTCGTGCGTTGCATTTCCATGACGCGGCGCTAGGCGGGGCTCGTCACGCCACCCGGGGGAATCGCGCTCCATGAAGATCATGTCCGGCAATTCGAACCTGCCGCTCGCCCGCGCCATCGCGGCCTATCTCGAGATCCCGCTCACCGACGCCAGCGTCCGGCGCTTCTCCGACGAGGAGGTGTTCGTCGAAATCCACGAGAACGTGCGCGGGGAGGACGTCTTCGTCGTCCAGCCGACCAACTTCCCGGCCAACGACAACCTCATGGAACTGCTGATCTGCATCGACGCGCTGCGCCGCGCCTCGGCCAAGCGGATCACCGCGGTGGTGCCCTATTTCGGCTATGCCCGGCAGGACCGGAAGCCCGGGCCGCGCACGCCGATCTCGGCCAAGCTCGTGGCCAACCTCATCACCGAGGCGGGGGCCGACCGGGTGCTGGCGGTGGACCTCCACGCCGGGCAGATCCAGGGCTTCTTCGACATTCCGACCGACAACCTCTATGCCGCGCCGGTCATGGCCGCGGACATCCAGGCGCGCTACGGGGACCGGGACCTGATGGTCGTCTCGCCCGACGTCGGCGGCGTGGTGCGCGCCCGCGCGCTGGCGAAGCGCCTCGACAACGCCCCCCTCGCCATCGTCGACAAGCGCCGCGACCGGCCCGGCGAGAGCGAGGTGATGAACATCATCGGCGACGTGGCCGGACGGCACTGCATCCTGATCGACGACATCGTTGATTCGGGCGGCACCCTCGTCAACGCCGCCGAGGCGCTGCTGGAGGGCGGGGCGAAGTCGGTCGCGGCCTACATCACCCACGGGGTGCTGTCGGGCGGCGCGGTGGCGCGGATCGACGGGTCGAGCCTGACCGAGCTGGTCATCACGGATTCGATCCGCCCGACCGAGGCGACCGCCAACTCGACCCGCATCCGCGTGCTGCCGATCGCGCCGCTGGTGGGCGAGGCGATCCGACGCATCGCGGACGAGAGCTCGGTCTCGAGCCTGTTCGACTAGGCCTCCTCATTGCCCCAGCCTCGTCATTGCGAGCCAAAGGCGAAGCATTCCATGGCCGGACGGCTCGCCCACGCGCAAGAGCAGTCCATGGATTGCCGCGTCGCCTTCGGCTCCTCGCAATGACGAGGAGGTGAGGTCATGTTTGACCCCGTCGAGGTGCGCGCCCTGCTGATCGCGGCGGCCCGTGCGCGCGAGACCTTCACCTACGGCGCGCTGCTCAATCTCCTCGGCCACGCCTTCACCCGCCCGCTGATGCGCCAGCTGTGCAAGGTGCTCGACCGGATCGACGAGGACGGGCGGGCCTGCGGGGAGCCCGGCCTCGCGGTGCTGGTGGTGCGCCAGTCCGACGGGCTGCCGGGGCAGGGCTGGTTCGTCGCGCGCACCGGCATCCATCACGACTTGCCGCGCGAATGGGAGGGTCCGGCGGCGCGCGCCTACACCGAGGCTCGACAGGCCGAGGCCTTCGACTATTGGGGGGTGCATGACCGATAAGGACCTCGCCCTCGCCCTGCGCCTCGCCGATGCCGCCGGGGCCGCCATCCGCCCGCTGTTCCGGGGGCAATGGACCGAGGAGCGCAAGGCCGATCGCTCCTACGTCACCGAGGCGGACCGCGCGGCCGAGGCGGCGATGCGCCGGCTCATCGAGGCCGAGTTCCCCCGCGACGGGATCATCGGCGAGGAATACGGCACCCGCAACGAGGGCGCGGGGCGGCAATGGGTGCTCGATCCGATCGACGGCACCACCAGCTTCATCGCCGGCCGCCCGATCTTCGGCACGCTGATCGCCCTGCTCCAGGACGGCTGGCCGGTGCTCGGGATCATCGACCAGCCGGTCGCCGGGGAGCGCTGGGTCGGGCGGATCGGCCAGCCGACGCTCTTCAACGGCGAGCCTGCCCGCGCCAAGCCCCTGAAAGACCTTGCGGATGCGGTGCTCGCCACGACCAGCCCGCACCTCTTCACCAACGAGGAGGCCGACGCCTTCATGTCCGTTGCCAAGGCCGTGGCAGAGAAGAAGATCGTCTATGGCGGGGACTGCTACAACTACGGCCTCGTGGCATCCGGCCATGTCGACGTCGTCATCGAGGCCGGGCTGAAGCTCCACGACTATGCCGCGCTGGTGCCGGTCGTGGAGGGCGCCGGGGGGCTGATGAGCGACTGGCAGGGCAACCCCCTCGATGCCGGCAGCGACGGCACGGTGATCGCGCTCGGCGACCCGGCAAGGCTCGAGGACGTGCTCGAGGCGATGGGCTAGGCGGGGTCTGGAGGGGGGCAGGCGCCCGCTGGAGAGGGTCTGAGAGGGACCGAGAGGGGGTCTAAATCCCCTCAATCAGCCTTACTCCGCCGCCTCGCGAGCCGCGAGCGCATCCTGCTTCCAGCCCCAAGCGAGCACGCAGGGTGGGACGTTCCACAAGGCAAGGCCGGTCTCGACCCGCTCGAAGTGCGCCTGGGTCAGATCGCGGGCGGTGGGGCGGAACTGATAGGTCATGAAGGCCCCCCCGTCGCGCGTCACCGCATAGGTCGCGGCGACGATCCGCTCGGCCACATCGTCGGGCAGCGAAGAGAAGGGCAGGCCCGAGATTACGTAGTCAGCATGCGTGTGCCCGGCCGCGCGCACGAAGCTCTCCACGTCCTCCGCCGAGCCGAGCACCACCTTCAGCCGCGGATCGTCGATCGTCTCGCGGAGGTAGTCGACGAAGCGCGCGTTGGTGTCGATCGCGAGCAGCGTCGCATCGGCTGGCAGGCGGTCAAGGATGGGGAGGGTGAAGGTGCCCACCCCCGGGCCATATTCGACGAAAAGCCGGCAGCGGCTCCAGTCGAGCGGCGCCAGCATCGCCTCGATCGTGCTCTTCGAGGAGGGGACCACCGAGGCGACCATGCCGGGATGCTCGAGAAAGCCGCGGAAGAAGATCGCGGCGGAACGGGCGAACCGCAGAAGCCCGTCGCGCGACGAGCGGGCCCTGGGCGGGTTCAGATGTGACGAGGTCATCCCCCCACCCTTAGGGAATTCGGCCGGTGGAGCAATGGCCCGGGATGGGCAAGCTGCGGGAAAGCCGGACGTTCCGGCGGGCCGGCGCCTCGGCTCGTCGCGCCTTGCTCGACCGGGTGATTCCGGTCCGGGCCGGGCCCGTGCGCGGCGCGAGGCTCTTGCCTTTGCGCGGCTTCCCGTCTAGGCGCGCGCACTTCACTGACACGAATCAATCAGCCTGCCTGGCGACAAGGGCTGCCAGGGCCGGTTCCGACGTGTCTCGTACAGGAGATGAAAATGCCCAAGCTGAAGACCAAGAGCGGTGTGAAGAAGCGCTTCAAGATCACCGCCACCGGCAAGGTCAAGCATGGTGTCGCCGGCAAGCGCCACCGCCTGATCAGCCACAATGCGAAGTATATCCGCCAGAACCGCGGCACCTCCGTGCTGTCGGAACACGACACGCCGACGATCAAGAAGTGGGCGCCCTACGGGCTGGATTGATGCCGCCGGGCTAATCGCCCGCGCATCCTCAAGATAAGGATATACAAGCATGCCTCGCATCAAACGCGGTGTCACCACCCGCGCCAAGCACAAGCGGATCCTCGACCAGGCCAAGGGCTATCGCGGTCGCCGCAAGAACACCATCCGCATCGCCCGCCAGGCGGTCGAGAAGGCCGGTCAATACGCCTACCGCGACCGCAAGGTGAAGAAGCGCAACTTCCGCGCCCTGTGGATCCAGCGCATCAACGCCGCGGTTCGCATGGAAGGCCTCACCTATTCGCAGTTCATGCACGGCATCAAGCTCGCCGGCATCGAGCTCGACCGCAAGGCGATGGCCGATCTCGCCATGAACGAGGGCGGCGCCTTCAAGGCCGTGATCCAGCAGGCGAAGGCCGCGCTGCCGGCCTGACGCTGCGCCGGGGCGCTGGCGCTCCCGACGGATCGCGATCGACGACGCATCAGGCAGGTTCCCCGCGCGGGGAACCTGCCTTTTTGCATAGGGCCGCGCGGCAGGGTCGCCCGCGCGCTTGTAAGTTTGCGCCATCCGGGCTCTACTCGCCCCCATGCCCGAGGCAGATCATCAGCGCGCCGGGCGCGGCCCGCCGCCCTCCGCGGCCCCGCGGCTTGTCGCCGCGTTCCGCGAGCCGCCGACGGAGTTCGCGGGCTGCTTCACGAGCTTCTACCACCTGACGCTCGACCTGCCGCCGAGCGCGGCGCCGCTCACCGACTACCTCCAGCCCGAATGGGGCAACATCCGCTTCTTCTGCGGCACCCCGCCCGAGGCCGCGATCGGCGGGCACCGGGTGAAGGGCGCGCGCTTCATCGCCACCGGGCCGAGCAGCCTGCCGTGCCGTTTCGCGCTGGGGCCGGTGCGGATGTGGGGGGTGGGCCTCCTGCCGCTCGGCTGGGCGCGCTTTGTCGAGGCCGATGCGAGCGCCTGCGCGAATCTCGTCTGCGACGGCGCCGCGCACCTGGCCTTCGCGCCCTTCGCCGCCCTTGCCGAGGTGCTGTGCGATCCCGAGGCGAGCCTCGAGGAGCAGCATGACGCGCTCGTCGCGGCGCTTCGCGGGGCGATGCGCGAGAGCCGCGACGAGCCGCGCATCGCCCGCGTCCATGCGGCGCTGGTGAGCGGGGATCACGCCTCGGTCCACGACCTCGCCGACGCCTGCGCGATGAGCATCCGCACGCTCGAGCGGGTGTGCACCCGCTATTTCGGCTTTGCGCCCAAGCTGCTGATGCGCCGCCAGCGCTTCATGCGCAGCCTCGCGACCTTCATGCTCCAGCCCGGCCGGCGCTGGACCGAGGCGATGGACGCGCACTATCACGACCAAGCGCAGTTCACCCGCGAGTTCCGCAACTTCATGACCATGAACCCGAGCGAGTATGCCGCGCTCGACCACCCGATCCTGACCTCCTTCATGGAGGCACGGGCGCGGGCCTGGGGAAGCGCGGCGCAGACCCTCGACCCGCCTCAGCCGCCGGCGCCGCGCGGCTAGGGCGCAGGCGCTCGCGGCGCGCGGCGCGGGGCCACTGCTCCTTTGCAATCGCCGCGTTTTGCCGCTAGCGGGCGGCGGCGAAATCCCGCGGGCGGAACGATTGCAACCATGACCGACATCACATCCCAGACCGAGGCCGCGTTGGCCGCGATCGACGCGGCGGCGAGCCTCGATGCGCTCGAGGCGGAGCGGCTCGAGGCGCTCGGCAAGAAGGGCTGGGTGAGCCTTGCCCTGAAGACGCTGGGCGGCATGAGCCCCGAGGAGCGCGCCGCGGCCGCGCCCGCGATCCAGAGCGCCCGCGCGCGGATCGCCGAGGCGCTCGAGGCGAAGAAGGCCGTGCTCGAGGCCGCCGCGCTCGAGGAGCAGCTGGCGCGCGAGACGATCGACCTGACCCTGCCTGCCCCTGCCGCGCCCAGGGGCTCGGTCCACCCGGTCTCGCAGGTCATGGACGAGCTCGCCGAGATCTTCGCGGACCTCGGCTTCGCGGTCGCCACCGGCCCCGAGATCGAGGACGACTGGCACAACTTCACCGCGCTTAACATGGACGAGACCCACCCGGCGCGGGCGATGCACGACACCTTCTACTTCCCCGACCGCACGCCCGAGGGGCGGGAAGTGCTGCTGCGCACCCACACCTCGCCGGTGCAGGTCCGCGCGATGCTCGATCAGGGCGCCCCGCTGCGCGTGATCGCCCCGGGCCGCGTCTACCGCTCCGACAGCGACGCGACCCACACCCCGATGTTCCACCAGGTCGAGGGGCTGGTGATCGACAAGGGCATCCACCTCGGCCACCTCAAGTGGACGCTTGAGACCTTCTTCAAGGCCTTCTTCGAGCGCGAGGACATCGTCCTGCGCCTGCGCCCCTCCTACTTCCCCTTCACCGAGCCGAGCGTCGAGGTCGATGTCGGCTACTCGAACGAGGGCGGCCGCCGCGTCGTCGGCGGGCACGGCGATGCGCCGGGCCATGCCTGGATGGAGCTGGGCGGCAGCGGCATGGTCAACGCCCGCGTGCTGGAGTTCGCGGGGCTCGATCCGAAGGAGTGGCAGGGCTTCGCCTTCGGCCTCGGGATCGACCGCATCGCGATGCTGAAATACGGGATGAACGACCTGCGCGCCTTCTTCGACGGCGATCCGCGCTGGCTCCAGCACTACGGCTTCTCGCCCTTCGACCAGCCGACGCTTTCCGCCGGCGTGGGAGCGCGCGCATGAAGTTCTCGCTGACCTGGCTCAAGGACCACCTCGAGACCGACGCTTCGGTGGCGGAGATCTGCGATGCGCTGAACGCCATCGGCCTCGAGGTCGAGGGGGTGGAGGACCCGGCGGAGAAGCTCGCGGGCTTCCACGTCGCCAAGGTGCTGACCGCCGCGCGCCATCCGGACGCCGACAAGCTCCAGGTGCTGACCGTCGACACGGGCGAGGGCGAGCCGCTGCAAGTGGTGTGTGGCGCGCCCAACGCGCGCGCCGGAATGAAGGGCGTGCTGGGCCTGCCCGGCGCGGTCGTGCCGGCGAACGGTATGGTGCTGAGGAAGAGCGCGATCCGCGGCGTCGAATCGAACGGCATGATGTGCTCGGTCCGCGAGCTGGAGCTCGGCGAAGATCACGACGGGATCATCGAACTGCCCGAGGATGCGCCGGTCGGCACCGCCTTCGCCGACTACCACGGCAGCGACCCGGTGATCGAGGTCGCCGTGACCCCCAACCGCCCCGACTGCATGGGCGTCCACGGCATCGCCCGCGACTTGGCGGCCAAGGGTCTGGGGACGCTGAAGCCGATCGCCATGCCCACGTTCAGCGCGGCGGGCGCCTGCCCGGTGGAGATCCGCACCGACGACCCCGAGGGCTGCCCCGCCTTCTACGGCCGCGTGATCACGGGCGTGCGCAACGGGCCCTCGCCCGAGTGGCTCCAGGCGCGGCTCAAGAGCGCGGGCCAGCGCCCGATCTCGCTGCTGGTCGATCTGACGAATTACCTGATGCTCGGCTTCGGCCGCCCGGCGCACGTCTATGACCTCGCCAAGCTTTCGGGGGCGGTCGTCGCCCGCCGCGCGAAAGACGGCGAAGAGGTGCTCGCGCTCAACGAGAAGACCTTCACGCTCGATCCCGAGATGGTCGTGATCGCGGACGACACGCAGGTCCACGACATCGCCGGGATCATGGGCGGGGAGCATTCGGGCGTCTCCGAGGAGACCACCGACGTCCTCCTCGAGATCGCCTATTTCGACCCCGCCCGCATCGGCGCGACGGGGCGCAGGCTCGGCCTCTCCTCCGACGCCCGCACGCGGTTCGAGCGCGGGGTGGACCCGGAGTTCCTCGACTCCGGCCTCGACCTCCTCACCGGCCTCATCGTCGAACTCGCGGGTGGCGCGCCCAGCGAGGCGGTGCGCGCCGGTTCGCCGCCCTCGCAGGCGAAGGTCGTCGCCTTCGACCCCGGCCTCACCACCCGCCTCGGCGGGGTGGAGGTGCCCGAGGACGAGCAGAAGCGCATCCTCGAGAGCCTCGGCTTCGCGGTCGGCCCCGACTGGCAGGTCACCTGCCCCCTGCGCCGCCACGACATCGAGGGGCCGGCGGACCTCGTCGAGGAGGTCGTGCGCATCCACGGCCTCGACAAGGTGGCGAGCGTCGCGCTCCCGCGCGTCGAGGGCGTCGCCCGCCCCACCGCCACGCCGCAGCAGAAGCTGGAGCGGGCCCTGCGCCGCGCCGCCGCCGCGAGCGGGCTGAACGAGGCGGTGACCTGGTCCTTCCTCCCCGAGTGGGCGGCGGAACACTTCGCCGCCGACAATCAGGCCCTATGGGTCCTCGCCAACCCGATCAGCGAGGACATGAAGGCGATGCGTCCCTCGCTGCTCCCCGGCCTGCTGATGGCCGCCAAGCGCAATGCCGATCGCGGCGCGGCGGCCTCGCGACTGTTCGAGATCGGGCGGCGCTATTTCCGCAGCGGCAACGGGCTCAGCGATGAGAAGCCCACGCTCGGCATCGTGCTCGCGGGCGAGAAGACCGCGCGCGGCTGGCAGTCGGGCAAGGCGCAGGGCTTCGACGCCTATGACGCCAAGGCGCTCGCGGTGCAGCTCCTCGAGGCGGCGGGCGCGCCTGTGGCGAACCTCATGGTGATGGGCGAGGCCGGGCCGCAGTTCCATCCCGGCCAGTCGGCGACGCTCCGGCTCGGCCCCAAGACCGTGCTCGCCCGCTTCGGAATGGTGCATCCGGCGACGCTCAAGGCCTTCGACGTCGACGGGCCCATCGCGGCCGTGGAGCTGTACCTCGACGCGATTCCGGCCAAGAAGGGCGCCGCCTTCGCGCGTCCGGGCTTCACCCCGCCCGCGCTCCAGGCCGTGACCCGCGACTTCGCCTTCATCGTCCCCGCCGGCCTCCCGGCGGGCGACCTCGTGCGCGCCGTGCAGGGCGCCGACAAGGCGGCGATCACCGCCGTGCGCGTGTTCGACGTCTTTGCCGGGCAGGGCGTGCCGGAAGGCAAGAAGTCCGTCGCGGTCGAAGTCACGCTTCAGCCGGGCGAGGCGAGCTTCAAGGACGCCGACCTCAAGGCCATAGCCGAGAAGGTGGTCGCCGCGGCGGCCAAGCTGGGCGGGGAGCTGCGCGGATGAAGACCGCCTTCGTCACCGGCGCCACTGCCGGGATCGGCCTTGCCACCGTGCGCCGCCTCGTCGCCGACGGCTGGCGCTGCGTCGCCACCGGGCGGCGGCAGGAGCGGCTCGATGCGCTGGTCGCGGAGCTGGGCGCGGACAAGGTCCACCCCGCCTGCTTCGACGTGCGCGATACCGCCGCGATGGATGCGGCGCTCGCCGGCCTGCCCGAGGGCTTCCGCGACATCGACCTGCTGGTGAACAACGCCGGCCTCGCGCAGGGGCTCTCGGCGGCGCAGAACGCCAGCCTCGACGACTGGCGGACGATGATCGACACCAACGTGACCGCGATGGTGGTGCTGACCCGTAAGCTGCTGCCGAAGCTGATCGAGAGGAAGGGCGCGATCATCGCCATCGGCTCGGTGGCGGGGAACTACATCTATCCGGGCGGCAACGTCTATGCCGGGTCCAAGGCCTTCGTGAACCACTTCACGCTCGCCCTCCGCGCCGACCTGCACGGCACCGGGGTGCGCGTGACCAGCATCGAGCCGGGGATGGTCGAGACCGAGTTCACCCTCGTGCGCACCGGCAGCCAGGTGGCCTCGGACAAGCTTTACGCGGGCGTCAACCCGATGACCGGCGAGGACATCGCCGACACCATCGGCTGGATCGCCGCCCTCCCGCCGCACCTCAACATCAACCGCATCGAGCTGATGCCGGTCAACCAGGACTTCGCGGGCTTCCGCGTCGCACGCGACAACCAGTGACCTCTAACCGCCGCACCTTCGCGATCATCTCGCACCCCGACGCGGGGAAGACCACGCTCACCGAGAAGCTGCTGCTGCAGGGCGGGGCGATCCACCTCGCGGGCGAGGTCAAGGCGCGCGGGGCGGCGCGGCGGGCGCGGTCGGACTGGATGAAGATCGAGCAGCAGCGCGGGATCTCGGTCACCTCCTCGGTGATGACCTTCGCCAAGGAGGGGATCACCTTCAACCTGCTCGACACGCCGGGCCACGAGGACTTTTCCGAGGACACCTACCGGACGCTGACCGCGGTGGACTCGGCGGTGATGGTGATCGACGCGGCCAAGGGCATCGAGCCGCAGACCCGCAAGCTCTTCGAGGTCTGCCGCCTGCGCTCCGTGCCGATCATCACCTTCGTCAACAAGGTCGACCGAGAGGGCCGCGATCCCTTCGAGACGCTGGACGAGGTCGCCGACATGCTGGCGCTCGACGTCTCCCCGCAGATGTGGCCGATCGGCATGGGCGGCGAGTTCGAGGGGCTGCTCGACTTCGCCACCGAAACCGTGAGCCGCCCCGAGGGCCCGAGCCGCGAGTTCCTCGGGCTACGCGAGGCGGGCGCGGCGATCCCGGAACGCTTCGCCGACGAGATCGAGCTCGCCCGCGGCGGCTATCCTGAGTTCGACCTCGCAGCCTATCGCCACGGCGACCTGACGCCGGTCTATTTTGGCTCCGCGCTCAAGAACTTCGGCGTCACCGAGCTGATCGACGCCATCGCCCGCTACGCCCCGCCGCCGCGCCCGCAGCCCGCCGGCGTGGAGCAGATCAGCCCGGAACGCGACGAGGTCACCGGCTTCATCTTCAAGGTGCAGGCCAACATGGACCCCAATCACCGCGACCGCATCGCCTTTATGCGGCAGGTCTCGGGCACCTTCAAGCGGGGCATGAAGCTGACCCCCAGTGGCCTCGGCAAGCCCATCGCGGTGCACTCGCCGATCCTGTTCTTCGCGCAGGACCGCGAACTCGCCGACACCGCCGAGGCGGGTGACATCATCGGCATTCCCAACCACGGGACGCTGCGCGTGGGCGACACGCTGTCGGAGCGCAACCAGGTCCGCTTCACGGGCCTCCCCAACTTCGCGCCGGAAATCCTGCGCCGCGTGCAGCTGCGCGACCCGACAAAGACCAAGCAGCTGAGGAAGGCGCTCGACGACCTTTCCGAGGAGGGCGTGATCCAGGTGTTCTACCCCGAGATCGGCTCGCAGCACATCGTCGGGGTGGTCGGCCAGCTCCAGCTCGAGGTGCTGATCAGCCGCCTCGAGGCCGAATACAAGGTCGAGGCCGTGCTCGAACCCTCGCCCTTCGCCACTGCGCGCTGGATCAAGGGGGACGAAAAGGCGCTCGACGAGTTCGCGAGCTTCAACCGCGCCAACCTCGCCAAGGACCGCGACGGGGACCTCGTCTTCATGGCCAAAAGCCCGTGGGACGTCAGCTATCAGGTCGAGAAGAACCCGCAGCTGACCTTCTCGGCGACCAAGGAGCGCTGAGGGCGGGGCCTGCTCAGGCGATGGCCCGGGCGAGCGCGTCGGCGGCGAGCCGTCCGGTCTGGGCGGCGCCGTTCATGTAGCCCGACCATGCGTCCGAGACATGCTCGCCGGCGAACCATACCGCGCCGTCGCGGGCCTCCTGCGCCACCGTGCCGTCCTCCTCCTCGACCCAGGGCAGCATCCCGAAGCGGGTGAGCTGGCCGGGCGCGAAGGTCGCATAAGCGCCGCCGGTGAGCGGGTCGCGGTGCCACTCGGTGCGCAGCACTCCGCCACTGAAAGCCTCCCCGATCGCGCCGAGCGCGGTGCCGACCGAGCCGTGCGCGCGGGCGAGCGCGGCGGCGGGCGAGCCCTCGTCCATCGCCGCCATCAGGTCCCCTCCGAAGAACCACGTCAGCGCGGCCTCCTCACCGGGTTGGGCCGGGGCGGCCTCCCAGGCCTCGCAGAACAGCGGGTCCGCGCCCGCCTGCCATGTCGTGCCGCTCGCCCCCATCGCGCTCGCCCGCCACGGCGCGGAGCGGTAGGCGGCATTGAGCTTGCCGTTGCGCCCCAGCCGGACCTCGCGGTGGAACGCCTGCCACGGGGCGGAGAACACCCCGTCGGCGACGAGGCCCCCCGCGATCCCGCCGGGCAGCGCGAGGATCGTGTGCGAGGGGTCGAGTGTCCGCCCGTCGGCAAAGCCCAGCCGCACCCCGCCGCCCGTGCCGCGGGTGATCGCCGCGAGCCGCGCGCCGGTCTCGATCCGCCCCTTGTGGCGCGCCGCGAGCGCGTCGGTGATCGCCTGCGAGCCGCCGTCGCCGATGTAGCGTTCGTCGCTTCCGCCGAGCACCTCGTAGGCCTCGCCGTCGACAGTCGGGAGGTTGAAGATCAGCAGCAAGGCGCTCGCCTCGGCGGGCTCGACCCCAAACTCGGTCCGGATCGACTGTTCGAGCAGCGCCCGCACGCCGGGGGACTGCAGCCTCGCGGCGTGGGCATCGAGATAGTCGGCCACCGAGATCCGGTCGAGCCCGGCGGCGACGGCCGGGCCGCCGGCGTCGAGCGCCTCGCTGTCGGCGGCGATCTGCGCCGCCATCGGCCCGAGCGCGGCCACCAGCGCATCGGCGCTCACCACCTCGCTGCCGATCAGCACCTGGTCGCGGCCTCCGCCCTGCTTGACGTCGAGCAGACCGATCCCGAGCTCGCCCGCGAGCGCGATCATGTCGGCATGATCGGTGTTGACGAGGTGCCCGCCGACCTCGACCCAGCGGCCTGCGGCGGGGAAATCGTGGCGGGTCAGCATCCGCCCGCCGATCCGCGGGCGCGCTTCGTAGAGGCGCGCGGGGATGCCGGCGCGGGTCAGCCGGTCGAGCGCGACGAGCCCGGCGAGACCGCCGCCGATAATCGCGACCTCGCCCTGCAAGCGGGCGCCGAACGCGGGGGCGAAGCCTGTCCCAGCGCCGGCCGCGGCTCCCGCCGCGACGAAACCGCGCAGCACAGCGCGCCGCGCGAGGCCGGGGCTGCCTGGCAGGGGCGGCGAGACCCCTCGTGCCGCCCGCTCGATCCGGCGCGCGCGCGCCAAAGCTGCTGCCACACCGCGAATTGACCGCATCGCCCGTCTCCCCCCGACTTGCTGCCTCCGCTTCTACCCCTTATCGGCCCGGCCCTTCAAGCAGCGCCCGCGTGACAAGCCTGCGCGGCGGCGATAGAGCGCGCAGCATGAACGGATCGGGCCCCACCTCTCAAACCTTCATCTCCCAGCGCCTGCGCCTCAACTATCTCGACTGGGGCGGGCGCGGTAAGCCGCCGCTGGTGCTGGTGCACGGGGGCCGCGATCATGCGCGTAGCTGGGACTGGACCGCGGAGGCGCTGTGCGAGGACTACCACGTCATCGCCATGGACCACCGCGGGCATGGCGATTCCGACTGGGTCTCGGACGGGGTCTATTCCGCCGCCGACATGGTCTACGACCTCGCGCAGCTCGTCCACCAGCTCGGTGTCGGCCCGGTCCGGATGGTCGCGCACTCGATGGGCGGCAATGTCGCGCTGCGCTATGCGGGGGCCTTTCCGGACATGGTGACCAAGCTCGTCGCCATCGAGGGCCTCGGCCCCTCGCCCGAATGGCGCGAGAAGCAGCGCGCCGTGCCCTATCCCGAGCGCCTCGCCGAATGGATCGCAAAGAAGCGACAGGCCGCCGGTCGCACCCCGCGCAAGTACGAGAGCATCGAGGCGGCGCTGGCGCGGATGATCGAGGAGAACGCCTACCTCACGCAGGAACAGGCGCGCCACCTCACCGTCCACGGCGTCAACCGCAACGAGGACGGCACCTACAGCTGGAAGTTCGACCCCCACCTCAACGTCTGGCCGGTCGAGGACATCGGCGACGAGTTCATCGAGGCGCTGTGGGGCGCGATCACCTGCCCGACGCTGCTGCTCTACGGGGCGGATTCCTGGGCTTCGAACCCGGAGAAGGACGGGCGCATCGCCCACTTCAAGACCGCGCGGGTGATCGAATTCGAGAAGGCCGGGCACTGGCTCCACCACGACCAGTTCGACCGCTTCATCGCCACCTTGCGCGATTTCCTGTAAGCCGGGCCGAAGGGGGAGGGGCAGGCATGGCGGATTTCTTCGAGGCGCTCACCGAGAAGCACGTCGCAATGATCGCGGCCCAGCCGGTTTTCTTCGTCGCGACGGCCGCGGAAGACGCGCGAATCAACCTCAGCCCCAAGGGCTACGATGCCTTCCGCGTGCTCTCGCCGACACGGGTAGCCTATCTCGACCTCGGCGGATCGGGCAACGAGACCCACGCGCACCTCGCGGCGGACGGGCGCATCACGGTGATGTTCTGCAACTTCCAGCAGCCGGCACTGATCCTGCGCATCTATGGACGCGGACGGGCGGTGCTGCCGCAGGATGCCGAGTGGGAGGGCCTCGCGGCGCACTTCACCCTGATGCCGGGCACCCGCCAGATCTTCGACATCGCGTTGGAGAGCGTGCAGACCTCCTGCGGCTGGGGCGTGCCCTTCATGGCGCTGCAGGCCGAGCGCGAGACGCTGAAGAAGGCGCACCGCCAGGCCGACCCGGCGCAGTGGGAGGCGAAGATGGCGGGACGCACCCGCAGCATCGACGGGCTGCCGACCCGCGCCACGGATCGCTACATCCGCGGCGAGGACGGGTGAGAGCACAACGATTCGCCGCACAAGTTGCCTAATTTCTAGTCAGCTGACTAAATTGCAGGCACGCATTCTTCCGCAGGTGCGAAGGAACCTGCGGATTCCTATGCGTCAATCGTGTTGCAGAGATTTGGCACGCTTGTTGCTGTGACTCCGTCGGCCGGAAAAATCCGGCGCGACAGGGGCCACAATGAAGTTCATCATCGCCATCATCAAACCCTTCAAGCTCGACAGCGTGCGCGAGGCCTTGAGCGGGATCGGTATCGCCGGCCTCACCGTCACGGAGGTCAAGGGCTTCGGTCGGCAAAAGGGCCAGACCGAAATCTACCGCGGCGCCGAATACTCCACCAACATGCTTCCCAAGGTGAAGCTCGAGATCGCGGCCAGCGACGACATCGCCGCGCAGGTGGTCGAAACCATCCAGCAGACCGCCAACACCGGGTCGATCGGCGACGGCAAGATCTTCGTGATCGACCTTGCCTCCGCCACCCGGATCCGCACCGGCGAGTCCGGCGAAACAGCGCTGTAAGGGGGCCAGAATCAATGAAGCGCATTCTCTTCAAGACCGCGGCGATGATGACGGGGGCGGCACTGCTCGCCGTGCCGGCCCTCGCCGCACCCGCGGCGGAGGCGGCCGAGGCCGTCGCGGCTGCCGCCGAGGCGGCCGCCGCCGTTCCCAACCCGGGCAACAACGCCTGGATGATGACCTCCACCCTGCTGGTTCTGCTGATGATCCTGCCAGGCCTCGCGCTGTTCTACGGCGGCCTAACCCGCGCGAAGAACATGCTCTCCACCATGACGCAGATCGGCGCGACCGCCTGTCTCGCCATGCTCATCTGGGTGATGTGGGGCTACAGCCTCGCTTTCGGCGACACCGCCTATGAAGGCACGCTCGGCCTGTTCGTCAGCGGGGGCAGCTACTTCCTCGCCGGCACCGACGCCAGCAGCACCGCGGCGACCTTCACCGATGAGGTCATCAGCAAGTACGTCTTCATCAGCTTCCAGATGACCTTCGCCGCGATCACCGCCGCGCTGATCCTCGGCGCGACGGCGGAGCGGATGAAGTTCAGCGCGGTCATGGCCTTCGTGCCGATCTGGCTGACGATCGTCTACTTCCCCATCGCGCACATGGTGTGGGCGAGCGGCGGGCTGCTGTTCGAGGACGGCGCGCTCGACTTCGCCGGGGGCACCGTGGTGCACATTAACGCGGGCGTCTCCGGCCTGGTGCTCGCCTACCTCCTCGGCAAGCGCCGCGGCTATCCCGCCGAGCCCATGCCGCCGCACAGCCTCGTCATGACCATGATCGGCACGGGCCTTCTGTGGGTGGGCTGGTTCGGGTTCAACGCGGGCTCGGCGCTCGAGGCGGACGGATCGGCGGGCCTGGCGATGATCAACACCTTCGTCGCCACCGCGGCCGGCGCGCTGACCTGGATGGTGATCGAGCGGGCCGCGGGCCACAAGGGCTCGGCGCTGGGCTTCTGCTCGGGGATCATCGCCGGCCTCGTCGCGGTGACCCCGGCGGCGGGCAACTCGGGCCCGTTCGGCGCGATCCTCCTCGGCATCATCGCTTCCGCGGTCTGCTACGTCTTCGTCGCCAAGGTGAAGACCAGGTTCGGCTACGACGACTCGCTCGACGCCTTTGGGATCCACGGCGTGGGCGGCATCATCGGCGCGATCGGCACGGCGGTGGTCTACCAGCCGTTCCTCGGCGGCCCGGGCGACGGTTCGACGCCGCTCGGCGACCAGCTCGGCGTGCAGGTGTTCAGCGTCCTCGTGACGATCGCCTGGGCCGGGATCGGCACCCTCGTCGCCGCTTTCCTCGTCAAGCTCGCCATCGGCCTGCGCGTCGACGAGGAGACCGAAGTCAACGGCCTCGACATCTCCGAACACGGGGAGCGCGCCTACAACTAGACCCTTTCACCAGCTTGGCGGGGGGAGGCCTCTCTCTCCCTCTCCCCTCCCCCCGCCTCACCTTGTTCCTCCTGCGAACGAACAGACTAGGCACGGCCGGAGTAGCGAAAGCTCTCCGGCCCTTTTTTATGCCGCCGATGTTTCACGTGAAACATCGCGCCAGCCCCGCGCTGGCGGGGGTCTGCGAGGGGTCTGGCGGGGGCCTGGGAGGGGTCTAGGCCGGTGCGAAGGATGCCGAGCGGGCCTCAACCCTCTCCGCCGCCATCACGAAGTCGGCGCAGCGTTCGCCGATCATGATGCTGGGCGCGTTGGTGTTGCCGCTGACGATCTTGGGCATCACGCTCGCGTCCGCCACCCACAGGCCATCGAGCCCCTTGAGGCGCAGCGTCGGATCGACCACCGCTTGCTCGTCGCTCCCCATCCGGCAGGTGCCGACCGGGTGATAGACCGTGTCGGCCCGCGAGCGGATCAGCGCGTCGAGCGCCGCGTCGTCGTCGAGGTCGACCGGGTGGCGGTCCGTCGGGCCGAACGCCTGCATCGGCGGCGCATCGACGATGCGGTGCGACAGGCGCACGCCCGCACGCAGGCAGGCGATGTCGCGCTCGTCGTCAAGGAAGTTGGGGTCGATCACCGGAGCCGCGGCCGCATCGGCGCTCGCCAGCCGCACCGTCCCTAGGCTCTCGGGCCGCAGCACGCAGGCGTGGAGCGAGAAGCCGTGCGCCTTCACCTTCTCGCGCCCGTGATCCTCGAGCACGGCGGGGACGAAGTGCCACTGCACGTCGGGGGCGGGGCTGTCGGGCAGCACGGTCCAGAACCCGCCCGCCTCGGCATAGCAGGTGGTCATGACCCCGGTGCGGCTGCGGCGATGCTCGACCATCGCGGCGAGCATCTTCAGCGTCCCCGCAAGCGACTGGCCCATCAGCACGTTACTCTCGGTCTCCCAGCCGGAGACGTAGTCGATGTGGTCCTGCAGGTTGCTGCCGACCGCGGGCCTGTCGAGCACCACCTCGATGCCGTGGGCCTTGAGGTGCTCGGCCGGGCCGATGCCGGAGAGCATCAGCACCTGGGGGCTGTTGAAGGCGCCCGCGGAGAGGATCACCCCGCGCCGGGCCATCAGCGTCTCGCGCTTGCCCTTGCGGCGGATCTCGACCCCGGTGACGCGGCCCGCCTCGATCACCAGCCTCTCGACCAAAGTGTCGGTGCGGATCGCCACATTGCCCTGGCCGCGGATCGGATCGACATAGGCACGCGCCGCCGACCAGCGTTCGCCCTGGCGCTGGGTGACCTGGTAGAGGCCGAAGCCCTCCTGCCGCTCGCCGTTGAAATCGCGGTTGGTGCGCAGCTGGAGCGCGGCCGCCGCCTCGACGAAGGCGTGGCTCGCGGGATTGGCGTGCTTCTGGTCCTCGACGAACAGCGGGCCGCCGTGCCCGTGGAAGTCGTCGCCGCCGCGCTCGTTCGATTCGGCGCGCTTGAAGTAGGGCAGCACGTCCTCGTAGCCCCAGCCGGTGCAGCCCTCGGCCGCCCAGTTGTCGTAGTCCCAGCGGTTGCCGCGGATGTAGACCATCGCGTTGATCGCCGAGGAGCCGCCGAGCCCGCGCCCGCGCGGCTGGTAGCCGGTGCGGCCACCCAGGCCCTTCTGCGGCACGGTCTCGTAGCGGTAGTTCGACGCCTGCGGGATGAAGGGCATGAAGCCCGGCGTCTTGACCCAGATGGTGTTGTTGTGGCCGCCCGCCTCGATCAGGCACACGCGGCGCGTGCCATCGACCGCGAGGCGCCCGGCGACAGCGCAACCGGCACTGCCACCGCCGATGACGATGTAGTCGAAGCTTTCCATGGTCTCTCCCTTTGTGAGGGAGAGACTAGGCAGCTTCGGCGCCGCTCGCAATCGCGTTTCGATCAGCCACTGATGTTGCTTGCGGTGCAACCGCGCCGACCCGCCGCCGCCAGCGTTCGCGGATCATGTCGGAGGTTTCGCGGCTGCCGTCGTGGCTCCAGCCGGGCTCGCGCAGGAGATAGGAGAGCTTGTGCCGCCACGGCGCACGGGCGATGTCGCCGAGCATCCCGATCCACTCGTGGAACACCGCCCACAGCAGGTTGAAGCTGCCGAGCTGCTTGACGATGCCGTAGCGGATCGGCTCGTCCTCGACCTCGGGCGTGAAGGTGCCGAACATCTTGTCCCAGACGATGAAGACACCCGCATAGTTGCGGTCAAGGTAGCGCGGGTTTGTGGCGTGGTGGACGCGGTGGTGCGAGGGCGTGTTCATCACCGCCTCGAACCAGCGCGGCATTCGCTTGATCGCCTCGGTGTGGATCCAGAACTGGTAGATGAGGTTGAACCCCCCACAGATGGCGATCATCGCGGGGTGGAAGCCGAGCAGCACCAGCGGCACCGCGAAGAGGAAGCCGAAGGTGAACATCCCCGTCCAGGTCTGACGCAGGGCGGTGGAGAGGTTGTAGTGCTGGCTCGAGTGGTGGTTCACGTGGCTCGCCCACATCCAGCGGATGCGGTGCCCGGCACGGTGGACCCAGTAGTACTTGAGATCGTCGAGCACGAAGCAGACGGGCCAGGCCCACCACACCGCCCACCATTCCGGGCCGAAGTCGAAGATTCGGTACTCGTAAGTCTTGATGAACAGCGCGAGCGCGAATCCGCCGAGCAGCGCGCCCGCCACCGTCGAGCCAAGGCCGAAGGCGAGGCTCACCAGCGTGTCCTTCGGCTCGTAGGCGTGGGGCGCGCGCAGCTTCGCCCAGATCATCTCCGCGAGCACCGCGATGACGAAGAGCGGCACGGCATATTGGGTGGGGCTGAAGTCAGGCATGGCGGGGCTGGTTTACCCGATTGATCGCCGCGGCCCAAGCCTCGGCGTCGGCAAGGGTGAGGCGCACGGTGCCGAACCGCGCCTCGCCGACGTCGACGACAAGACTGCCGCCCTGCGCAAGGGCGGTCGCCCGGGGGCCGACGATCCGCCCGGCAAAGCGGTTGCCGTGGCGGCGGATGACCATGATCCGTCCCTCGGCATCGCGCGCAAGGGCGCTGGCGCCCTCGGCGTCGCAGGCGCAGGCGAGGGGCTCGAAGCCGTCCTCGACCTCGTGGGCTGCGCGCCGCACCGCGTCCTCGCTGTCGAGCCGGGGCGCGCCGCCGAGCCCCATCCACCGCGCCAGCGCCGCCAGCACGATGATCGCGGCGAGCGAGCCCGCGGACTGGACGACGAGCGGCGGAATGGTCACGGGCAGGGCGCCTCAGCGCGCAGCGAGCATGTCGATCATGGCGCGCACGGGGCTCACGTCATAGCCCGCCTGCGCCGCCATGCGCGCGATCGCCTCGGGTTCCTCGCCCTGCTTGGCGGCGGCGAGCGCCCACAGCAGAGTCGAACGGGTGCCGGAACGGCAATAGGCGAGAATCGGTCCCTCGGCCTGCTCCATCGCGGCGATCATGGCGTCGACCTGCGGCTCGCTGAACCCCGAATGACCGATCGGGATGGCGACATAGTTGAGCCCCGCGGCGGCCGCGGCCGCCTCGATCGCGTCGCCCTGCGGGGCCGAGGGGTCCTCGCCATCGGGGCGGTTGTTGACGATCGTGGTGACCCCCAGATCGGCCGCGCCCGCGACGTCGGCAGGCACAAGCTGCGGACTCACCAGCAGATTTTCGTTAACGCGGCGGAAATCGCTCATCTCGTGTCCTGGCTCCCGACGTGGACCTTCGCCCCGTCATGCCCAAAGCCCGCGCGCCGCACAAGCGTCAGCGCCGCCTGTCGTCAAGGCGGCCGCGAGCGCCCGGTAAAATCATTCGCAAAGCAAGCTTTTGTAGGCTATACCCTGCGCCACGTGCGCTCCGGACCATGGCTCGGCGCGTCTGCGTCCGGTGCGGCTCACTGTCCCCGATACCGGCGCGATGGAGGACGGGCAGTGTGGCAAGGTACGTACTGATCTATGGGTTACGATAGGGGACGCCGGCGCGGCCGAGACAAGCGCGACGGTTTCGGCGAAGATGGCTTCGATCCGTTCGGCGGCGGGAACGACGGTTTTCCGCCCCCGCGCGATTTCGGGAGTGACCGCTTCGGCGGCGGCGACCGGTTCGGCGGTGGCGGCGGTGACCGCTACGGCGGCGGCGGTGGCGGCGGTGCCCCGCGCGGCGGCGGCTTCGGCGGCGGCCCGCGCGGCGGTGGCGGCGGCTTCGGCGGCGGTGCGCCGCGGATGCCCGCCCAGATCGTCGGCACCGGCAAGGGCACGGTGAAGTTCTTCAACACCCAGAAGGGCTTCGGCTTCATCCAGCAGGAAGGTGGCGGGGAGGACGTCTTCGTCCACATCAGCGCCGTCGAGCGTGCCGGTCTCGAGGGCCTCGCCGAGGGGCAGGAGCTCCAGTACAATCTCGTGGATCGCGGCGGCAAGGTGTCGGCGCAGGATCTCCAGATCGTCGGTGACGTCATCGCCGTGGCGGCCAAGCCCGCCGCGCCGCAGCGCGAGCTGACCGGTGAGCGCGCCAAGGGCACGGTCAAGTTCTTCAACGCGATGAAGGGCTTCGGCTTCCTCGTCCGCGACGACGGCCAGCCCGATGCCTTCGTGCACATCAGCGCGGTCGAGCGTTCGGGCCTCAGCGGCATCAACGAGGGCGAGCGCTACGAGTTCGATCTCGAGGTCGATCGACGCGGAAAGTATTCCGCCGTCAATCTGGCACCGATCGAAGGCTGATCCCGGCCGCAACCGGCTCCCCCGGTTTGACCCAGGGGCGCCGAAAGATTAACGGAATGCAGATGGCGGCTCTGGTTCAGGGCCGCCATTCGCGTTTCTTCCCCCAAGCATTCTCATCTCAGGATTCGGAACGATGTCGATCACCCCGCTCATGCCCGTCTACCCGCGCTGCGGTGTCCGGCCGGTGCGCGGCGAGCACTGCCACCTGATTTCCGAAGACGGCACCCGCTACCTCGATTTCGCGAGCGGCATCGCGGTGAACCTGCTCGGCCACTCGCACGAGGGGCTGATCGGCGCGATCCAGCAACAGGCGGCGACGCTGATGCACGTCTCCAACCTCTACGGCAGCCCGCAGGGCGAGAAGCTGGCGCAGATGCTGGTCGACACGACCTTCGGCGACACGGTGTTCTTCACCAACTCGGGCGCCGAGGCCGTCGAGGCGGCGATCAAGACCGCGCGAGCCTATCACCAGAATGCAGGGGATGCGGGCGACAAGAACCGCTTCGAGCTCATCACCTTCCACAACGCCTTCCACGGGCGCACGATGGCGACGATCAGCGCCTCGAACCAGGATAAGATGCACCACGGCTTCTCGCCGCTGCTCGCCGGTTTCAAGTATGCGCCCTTCGACGATCTGGAAGCGGCCAAGGCGCTGATCGGTCCCAACACGGCAGGCTTCCTGGTGGAACCGATCCAAGGCGAGGGCGGCATCCGCCCGGCCTCGCAGGAATTCATGCAGGGGCTCCGTCAGCTCGCCGACGAGCATGACCTGATGCTGGTGCTCGACGAGGTGCAGTGCGGCGTCGCGCGCACCGGCAAGCTCTATGCCTATGAGCATTATGGGATCGAGCCCGACATCATGGCGACCGCCAAGGGCATCGGCGGCGGCTTCCCGCTCGGCGCCTGCATCGCCACCGAAAAGGCCGCGCGCGGCATGACCTTCGGCACCCACGGCTCGACCTATGGCGGCAACCCGCTCGCCATGGCGGCGGGGACGGCGGTGATGGAGGCGGTCGCCAACGAGGCGTTCCTCGCCTCGGTGCGCGAGAAGGGCGAGCGCCTGCGCGCGCGGCTCGAGCAGTTCATCGGCAACTACCCCGAGCTCTTCGAGCTGGTGCGGGGCAAGGGCCTGATGCTCGGCCTCAAGATGAAGATGGAGAGCCGCCCCTTCTACGTGCACCTGCGCGACAATCACCAGCTGCTGACCGTGGCTGCGGGCGACAACACGATCCGCATCATCCCGCCGCTGGTGATCGGCGATGCCGAGATGGACGAGTTCTTCGACAAGCTCTCGGCGGGCGCGGCGAGCTTCAAGGTGCCCGAACCGGCATGAGCGGGGCGGGGGCAGGGGGATATCGCCACTTCCTCAACCTCGGCGATGCCGGGGGCGACGCTATCGCGGCGATGATCAACGACGCGATCGACCGCAAGGCGGCGCGCGCCGGGCTGCCGAAGGGCGCGAGCGATGCCGACGCGCCGCTCGCGGGCCGCGTGCTGGCGCTGGTCTTCGAGAAGAACTCGACCCGCACGCGCGTCAGCTTCGACATCGCGATGCGCCAGCTCGGCGGGAGCGTGCTGCTGCTGGACTCGGTCTCGAGCCAGCTCGGGCGGGGGGAGACCATCGCCGACACCGCGCGGGTGCTGAGCCGGATGGTCGACGGCATCATGCTGCGCACCGACGATCACGCGAAGATCGAAGAGATGGCGGCCCACGCCACGGTGCCGGTGATCAACGGCCTCACCGACATGTCGCACCCCTGCCAGATCGTCGCCGACCTGCTGACGGTGATCGAGCACGGCAAGGCGCTGCCGGGGCTCGAGGTGGCGTGGTTCGGGGACGGGAACAACGTCCTGCACTCGATCCTCGAGGCGGCGGGGCTGATGAAGTTCAACGTCCGCGTGGCGGTGCCGGCGGGCTACGAGCCCGATCCCGCCTTCGTGGCGCTGGCGCGCGCGGGCGGGGCACAGGTGACGCTGATGCAGGATGCCGCCACCGCCGCGCGCGGGGCGGACGTGCTGGTGACCGACACCTGGGTGTCGATGGGGCAGGCGCATGCCGAGGCAAAGCTCGCCGCCATGGCCCCCTATCAGGTCAACGCCGCGCTGATGGCCCAGGCCAAGCCTGACGCGCTCTTCCTCCACTGCCTTCCGGCGCATGTCGGTGAGGAGGTGAGCGAGGAGGTGTTCGAGGGGCCGCAGTCGGTGGTTTTCGACGAGGCCGAGAACCGCATCCACGCGCAGAAATCGGTGCTGCTCTGGGCCTTCGGCCTGCTCGGCGGCTGAGCGGAGCGGGAGCGGGGTCTTCCGTCTGACACGATCGATCCCCATATGGCCGCTCATGGCTGACATGATCGAAACCACCGAGACCTTTGCCGACACGCTGCTGGGCTTCACCCTGCCCGGCCGCAACGCGCGCGGGCGCATCCTGCGCATGGAAGGCGTGCTGGAGGAGGTGCTCTCGGCGCACGATTATCCCGCGCCCATCACGCATCTCCTCGGCGAGGCGCTGGTGCTGGGCGCGCTGATGGGCGGGCTGCTGAAGGGCGAGACCGCGCAGATGACCCTGCAGGCGCAGACCCAGGGCGGGATCGTGAGCCTGCTGGTTTGCGACTATCGCGCGGGTGCGGTGCGCGGCTATGCCGATTTCGACGCGGAGCGGCTGGCGACGCTGGGCGCCAACCCGTCGCTGGCGGCGCTGTTCGGGGAGGGCTATCTCGCGATCACCTTCGAGACCGAGGGTCGCCAGCGCTATCAGGGGATCGTTCCGCTGGAGGGCGACAGCCTTGCCGAGGCCTGCGAGAGCTATTTCAGCCAGTCGGAGCAGATCCCGACGCTCGTCCGCGTCGCCAGCCGTGCAGGCGGAAGCGGGCGCGCGGCGGCGGGCCTGCTGATCCAGCACCTGCCCGACGGCGAGGAAGGGCGCGAGCGGCTGCACGTGCGCATGGATCACCCCGATTGGGAGCATGTCGCGGTGCTCGCAGGGACGATTAGCCATGACGAGCTGCTCGATCCCGCGCTTTCGCTCGAGGCTCTCGCCTGGCGGCTGTTCCACGAGGAAGAGGAGGTGCGGGTGCAGCCGGGCGTGCCGCTGTCGCGCGGCTGCCGGTGCAGCATCGCCCATTACGAGACGATCATCGCGCGCTTCCCGCCGGAGGAGCAGGCGGAGATGCGCGGCCCCGACGGGATCATCGCCGTGGACTGCGCCTTCTGTTCGCGCACCTTCGCCCTCGCGATCTGAGCCTTGGTCGAAATCTCGAAGACAAACCGCCTTGCGGCGAATACCCGCAAGCTGCAGCAGCCAAGAGCTGGCAAGGGGACTGGCATGAGCAATCGAAGCGACAGCAGGATGCGCCGACGCGCGCTGGGGGGCCTCGCGGCGGCCGGAGCGGTGCTGGGCTTGGCCGTGCCGGCGCTGGCGCAGGGCGGCGGCCTTGCCATGCTTGGCATGCTCACTAAGGGGGAATGGACCGTCAAGCAGCGCGGCGGCGGGGCCGATCGCAGGATCTGCGTGCGATCCGGCGCCGAGCTCATCCAGCTCGTGCATCGCGAGCCCGGGTGCAGCCAGTTCGTGGTCGAGGACGGGACCGCGCGCGTGACGGTGCAGTACACCTGCCCGGGCAACGGCTACGGCCGCACCAGCATCCGCCGCGAGACGAACGCCCTCGTGCAGCTGGAAAGCCAGGGCATCCATAACGGCATGCCCTTCCAGCTCACCGCCGAGGCCCGCCGAACCGGCCCGTGCTGACGGGACGGATTGCCTTCCGGCCCGCAGATGGTAGGGGCCCGGCATGAGCGCATCACGAGAACCCGATAAGCCGATCGCCGTGGTGCTGCTGTCCGGCGGACTGGATTCGATGGTGACCGCCGCCCTCGCGCGCGAGGCGGGGTTCGCGGTCCATGGGCTGACGGTGGACTACGGCCAGCGCCACAAGCTGGAATTGCAATCCGCCGCGCGCATCGCCGCCGAGCTGGGCCTCGCGCGGCACACGCAGATCGCGCTCGACCTGCGCGCCTTCGGCGGATCGGCGCTGACCGATGCGATTGAGGTTCCCAAGGGCGGGGTGGGGGACGACATCCCCGTCACCTACGTCCCGGCGCGCAATCTCGTGTTCCTCGCCCTGACCACGGCCTGTGCCGAGGCGGCGGGCGCGCGCGACGTGTTCATCGGGGTCAACGCGCTCGACTATTCGGGCTATCCCGACTGCCGGCCGGAGTTCATCGCCAGCTTCGCGGAAACCGCGCGGCTGGGGACCAAGGCAGGCGTCGAGGGAGCGCCCTTCGTCATCCACGCGCCGCTCCAGCACATGACCAAGGCCGACATCGCGCGGGAGTGCGCGCGCCTCGGGCTTGATCCGGCCTGTAGCTGGTCGTGCTACGATCCCACGCCCGAGGGGCTGGCTTGCGGCCTGTGCGATTCCTGCCGCCTACGGAAAAAGGGATTTGCCGAGGCTGGGATTGTCGATAGCACGCGCTATAGCGCCTGACCGGCGACAACCAGAACAATCGGGATAGGGGATCGGCCTTGAGCGACAACACCACGGCGGCGCAGGACCGCAGCGAACAGCCTGCGTCTGCCTACAGCTGGTATGTGCTGGGCGTCCTGGTCGTGGTTTACATCCTCAACTTTATCGACCGTCAGATCCTCTCGATCCTCGCAGTCGACATCAAGCGCGACCTGGAACTCACCGACGGCCAGCTGGGGTTCCTCGGCGGCGCAGCCTTCGCGGTATTCTATGCGCTGTTCGGGGTCCCGCTCGGGCGGTTGGCGGACCGCTGGCACCGGGTGCGGCTGCTGACCATCGGGCTGGTGTTGTGGTCGACGATGACCGCGCTGTCCGGCTTCGCTCGCAACTACCTGCAGCTGTCGCTCGCGCGGATGGGCGTGGGCGTCGGGGAGGCGACCGCCAGCCCCACGGCCTATTCGCTAATCTCGGACTATTTCCCCTCGCGCCAGCGGGCGACGGCGCTCGCGATCTATTCCTCGGGCCTTTATCTCGGCGGCGGCGTGTCGCTGCTGATCGGCGCGAAGATTTCGCAGACATGGGATGCGGCTTACCCGGGCGGGGGAATGGCTGGCTTGGTCGGCTGGCAGGCAGCCTTTCTCGCAGTCGGCGTGCCCGGCCTGCTGATCGCGGTATGGGTGGCTTCATTGCGGGAGCCCAAGCGCCAGCCCGAGAGCGCGCCCGGAGCGCGCCACCCGCTCGTCGACTTCTTCGTCGACCTGTCGATGCTGCTTCCGCCCTTCACGTTCTACCACGCGCTGCGCCGGGGGCTCCCCGCAGCCATCGTCAATCTGGCGATGGCGGCGGCGATGGTGGCGCTCGCGCTGGTGATGATCCAACTGACCGGCAATGTCCCGCAATGGTCGTCGGTGGCCTTCGGCTACTACGCCGTGTTCTCCTGGGCCACGACGCTGCGACAGCACGATCCGGCCACCTTCCGCCTGATCTGGGGCACGCCGGCCTTCGTCTGCACCGCGCTGGGCTATGGCCTGGTGTCGCTCGGCGCCTACGCGCTGGCCTTCTGGGCCGCGCCCTACGCCGAGACGGTGCTGGGCCTGCCGAAGGCGGAGCTCGCCTTCGTCTTGGGAGGGTCCGGAGCTGCTTCCGGCTTTCTGGGCGTGATCCTCGGTGGACGCATGTCCGACTGGCTGCGCTCGCGCAATCCCTCCGGGCGAATACTAGTCGTGATGTTCGGGATCGTCGCACCGGTGGTGCCGATCTGGATCGGCTTCACTACCGGCAACCCGGTTGTTTTTTATGTGATGAACTTCCTCGCCGGCCTGTTCGCGGCGACGGCTCTCGGAGCGGCGGCGGCAACCACGCAGGACCTGGTCCTGCCGCGGATGCGAGGGACGGCGACTGCATCGTTCTTTCTTGCGACGACGCTCGTGGGCTTGGCGCTCGGACCCTACATGGTCGGCCAGATCTCGGAGTTGAGCGGGAGCATGCGGGTCGGGGTGCTCTCGCTGATCGGGGTGGCACCCATCTCGCTGGCTCTGCTGATCTATGCCTATCGGGCTCTTCCCGAGGCAGAGGCGACGATCAACGAACGGGCGCAGGCCGCAGCGCTGGTATAGCCGGGTTCGATAAGGGGCCGACGAGCTGCGTGCGATCGTCGTGAGCCGCGTCTGAGCTTCTCTCGGTCGCCGGGAGGGGCCTTGATCTCTGCCCTGTTGTCCAGATCGGCGGGGCACAAGCTCCGCTGATGTGGAGACCTACTTGCCCGCCGCAAGCACTTGCGCTTGCGCGCTGGCGCCTTGCCACCGGTCGGTTCGGAGTGGCCGACATTTCGTTGGCCGCTCACAGCGTCGCGCAACGAAAAAGGGGCCGGATCGCTCCGGCCCCTTTGAACTTGGCATCGAAGGCTGAGCTTACATGCCCGAGCCCGGACCGTAAGTCACCTCGACGCGGCGGTTCTGCGCTTCGCGCACACCGTCGGCGGTCGGGACCCGCGGCTGGGTTTCGCCGAAAGCCTGGCTCGTGATGCGGCCGGCGGGAATGCCGCGACCGGTCAGGTAGTTGCGAACCGAGGTGTTACGACGCTCGGCCAGACCCATGTTGTACCGGGCGCTGCCCGCGCGGTCGGTGTGACCGGCCAGCATGATGCTCGCCGTGCCGCAGTTGGCGTAGGCGGTGACGGCGCTGTTGAGGATGCTCGCAGCTTCCGAGGTGATGTCCGACTTGTCGAAGTCGAAGAACACGATGTACGGGCCCGTGTTGCACGCAGCCTGCGGCGGGGGCGGCGGCGGAGGCGGCGGGGGCGGCGGCGGGGGCGGCGGCGGAGGCGGCGGGGGCGGGGGCGGCGGGGGCGCCTCACCACCGAAGTTGTAGGTGATCGAGCCCAGCAGCGAGTGGGTGTTCAACGCAGTACGAGCGTTCACACCCCCATTCGTGACCAAATCGATGCTATACTGATTAAAAAACCGATACTTCAGCCCAATATCCCAGTTGGAACTGATAGGGGCACGCACGCCTGCGAGCAGCTGCCAAGCGAAGCCGGTGTCCGAGTCCACCAAGCTTCGGAGGGAATCGGCGTAAATGACCGCGACCTGAGCTCGGCTGACACCGACCCCGCCACCGACAAACCCTTGGAGGCCGTCGTCGGGACCGAAGTCGAAAATACCGTTTAGCATAAAGCTAAGGGCTTCGGCGCCCCCGCCAACGTTCGGATCTTCAAGGACGGGACCAGTCCGGGGCGCGTAGGATTGCTCTTCGGCGCGGCGAAAGCTGGTCTCAGCTTCAAGGCGGAAGGGCCCGAAGTCATATCCGACGAGCCCACCGAAGTCATAGCCGGTCTTGGTGTTCAGAACACCCGCTTGATCGGAACCTGCAAGGTTCTCGATGTTTTCGACGAGCATAACGCCGCCTTCACCCTGGATGTACCACTGGCCGTCGCGGGCCATGGCGGGTGTGGCCAGCGCCGTCGAAGCCATCGCCATCCCAATGACGAGTTTGCGCATATCCAAATTTCCCCTTTGTTTTAGACTTGAGGCACTGGCGCTCTCTATCTTTTCCCCATGCCGGAGGCAAGCCGTCAATGACCCTACGCTGTTGCAGGAATGTCGCTATTCAGCGGCATCGAAGAAAATATCGTGCGATCAAAGGCTGGGAAATCAGCCAATCCTACGCTGACGGCGACGCTGTTGCTGAATGCCGACATCGAGTAGCGCAGCAGTGAGCGCTGCGATTGTCGCGTTGGCAATGGTGGTCCCGCCCGACGGGAGGCGGAGGCTTCTCAAGCTCCGATCCGGAGCGGAGGCCAAGCGGAGCTTCGCCCGCTGTCGAATACGGTAACTCCCATGAAGGGGGTGAGATGCTAGTCGCATACCGCCACCGCGATGCAGCCGGCATATCTAGACCCACCGCCTGGCGCCAATAAGGTGAACGGAAGCAAGCGCTTTCGGATTGTATGCGGTGCGACGAGGGTTCGTAGATCGGCTTGTGACCGCGCCGGCCGATCGCGAGCAGCCCGCTCTCGCCCTCGACCATCACCGCGCGCGCCTCGGCGAGCGAGGCCGAGACGAGCGCGATGCGGGCGTGCGGGTTCTCATCGGCAATCATGCGCACCCATTCCGCGCCCGAACGGGTCTTGCCGAAGCCGCGGCCGGCCATGATCATCCAGACACGCCAGTCGCCCGGCGGCGCAAGCTGCTCCTTGCGAGCATTATAGGTCCAGACGAAATCGAGGCCGTTCCTCTGGGTCTGGCTCATTTCGTTGCTGAGGAGACGGCGGGCCTTTTCTCCCTCCGGCGTCTCGTCGTGCATGAGGTCTCCGTAGGGATCGCTCATCCGGCCTTCGCCTCCGCCGCGGCCTTCTGGCGGGCGACCCTCCTGCGGATCTCCTCGACCTTCCGGTCGATCGAGGCGCGCACCTCGGCGATGCTGACGTTGTGGACCTCGCTCTCGCCGACCCGCCCCGAGCCGCCCCTCTGCGCCGCGATCAGGCGGATGGCGTTGGCAAAGTCGAACCTGTCGCCGTTGGCGGTCGTGAGGTCCCCTTCGCGCAATCGGCGGATCACCTCCATCTCGAGGTTGAGATAGCCGTCGGCGATCGCCGCCTGCCAGGCCCGGGCGAAATCCGGATCGGCGCGGCGCGCCTGGTGCGCGCGCCACGGGGTCACCTTCGCGACCTCGGCAGCCCGGACGACATCGGAGGTCGCGGCGAGCGTCTCGAGAAATCGTTTGCGCCAGTGGCGACCGGGGGTCTCCCGATCACTGGAGGTCCGGGGCAGCGTGGGATCGGCCATCGGCATTATTCCTCCGTCGCACGCGAGCAGGCGGCGCTCCCCGGGGGAAGCACCGTCTGCCGGCGAATCGCAATTGTTCGATGATGTCCCCTGCTAACCGGAGAGCGTCACAATGTCAAGAGAAATAACCAAGTTGGTTATCGGGTTGTGTGGCATCCGCACGCCCGTGCCATCATCTGCAACAATGTTGCGCCCCGGGCCTTGACGGCAGGCATATTCGTGCGATCCTGAGGTCGAGCTTTTCTTCACGTCGCAACAGAGGAGAGGTGATGACTGACCGCGCGTTCCTAGCCCAGATGACAGGCTACGGCCTGTCGACCGTCGAGATCCACTACTACATGCCAGACCACCGCAGCCTGCTGCAGCAGTTCGTGATGCAGCAATACGACGTCGCGCCCCAATTCCCCGAACTCGATCGCTTCCTCGCCTTCTGGCGGCGCGAGATCGACGCCGTGCTCCACTCGGTGCGGGTTGCCCACAAGCACCTGATCGGCCCGCAGGAATGGCGCGCCGTCGACGGGATCATCTCCATCCACTGAACGAGGGCTACCCCGCGTCGACGCGGAATAGTTCGCCGTCGGCATCGAGGATCAAAAGCCGGTTCTGGTCGTCGAAGGCAAAGGCCACCGGGGACTCGATCCGGCCCGCGTCTGGCACGAAATCCTCGGTGCGGCGGTCCATCTGCGCCAGGCCTAGGAGGAAGCCGCTCGCCAGATCGGCGAACTTGACCGACCAGAAGGTGCCACTCCGGTCCCCGAATACGAAGCGATTGTCGAGATCGGCGATCGGCCCGCGGTAGAGCCCACCGAAGATGATCCCGGTCCCCTGGTCGGGGCCGTTGCCGAAGCCGTAGACCAGCCTCGGCCCGTTGATGGCAGCCGGCGGGTTGGCGCCGATCCCGCGTGTCCCCTCGCGCCCCGGCCATCCGAAATCGAGCGGGCGGGCGTCGGGAAGGAAGGAGGTCAGCTCGTGCTCCAGCGAGCCGCCCTGGTCGCTGAGCAGGATCTCGCCGTTGAAGGCGCCCGCCCCGCCCGATCGGCGGATGCCGGTGCCGATGATCCGCGCGATGTAGAAGCCCGGCCCCACGCTTGCCCCGGCGAAGGGGTCCTGCGCTTCGAGGAAGATCAGCTTGCCGAGCCGTGAATTCGGGTTCTGGGCGGAGGTGCCGGCCTCGTCAGAAAGGGTCATGTAGAGGTTGCCGCCCGGCGCAGAGCTCGCGGGACCGGTGAACAGCGAAGCGGAAACCTGCGCCGACCCGCTCGGCAGGATCTCCAGCTCCTCGATGGCGGCCCCGGTGTAGCGTTGCAGGAAGACCCGCCCGTCGGGCTCCTGCCCGATCGCGTAGAGCCCGCTGTAGAAGCCGGTCGCGCCGCCCTTGAAGGTCATCGCCAGCAGGCGGCCGCGCGGGCGTCCGGCGAACATATCCGCCAGCAGGGTTCGCTCGCCGGTCGCCCCGTCGACCTCGAAGATCTCGCCGTTGGTCCGCGCGATCGCGATCTTCCCGGTGGTGGCCACATTGGTGGCGTCACGCCTGACGAGGAAGGAGGCGGCCGCCGGATCGGTGAAGCCGGTGGCGATGCGCCTGACCGCGATCCCTTCCTTGCTGTTGGTGACCGTGACGACGAGGTTCGCGCTGGTGGATGCGCCGCGGCTGTCCTGCGCGGTGACCGTCAGGTTGTAGACATTATCGCGGTTGCTGTCGGCGGGCCGCTCGAAATCGGGAGCCTGTCGGAACTGGAGGCTGGCTCCGGCGAGCTGGAACGCCGCCGCATCCGCCCCGCCGGTGATCGCAAAGGTGATGGCGTCGCCGTCCGGGTCGCTCGCCGTCAGCGTGAGGATCGTCCCGGTCGTGTTCTCGACCACCGACGCCGTGCCCGGGGAGGTGAACTGCGGTGCCGCGTTCGCGGGCAGGGGAGGAGCCGAACTGCTCCCCCCGCCGCCGCATCCGGTCAACACGAGCAAGGCAAGGCTCACGGACGCGGCAAGCGCGCGCCGCCGGGCGGACGATTCGATAGGCATGACTGCGATCCCCTGTGTATTCAGAGGCTAAGCTACCGACGCCGGCGCGAAAGACAACCGCCTTTCGTTATGAATAATCAGATTATTCCGATCGCCCTGCCCGCTCGCTCGAACATCCCGAGGATGGTCTGCACCTCCTCGGAGGAATGCTCGGCGCACAGCGAGCAGCGCAGCAGGGTCATGCCCGCCGGGGTTGCCGGGGGCCGCGCGAGGTTGACGTAAAGGCCTTCCTTGAGGAGCGCCTCCCACATCATCGCGCCCTTTTCCAGGTCGGGCATAATGACGGCGATGATCGCGCTCTGCGGCGTTTCGGTGCCGAGCTGGAAGCCGAGGTCGCGCAGGCCCTTGTGGAGCGTGCGGCTGTTCTCCCACAGATGCGCGCGCTTGTTGCCGCCGTGCATCAGTTTGCGGATCGAGGTGGCCGAGCTCGCCATCACGGACGGCGGCAGGGCGGCGGTGAAGACATAGGGGCGGCAGACGAGGCGCAGCACCTCGAACTTGGGGTGGTTGGAAACGCAGAAGCCGCCGACCGTCCCGACGCTCTTGGAGAAGGTGCCGATGATGAAGTCGACGTCGTCGATCACGCCCTGGTCCTCGGCGACTCCGCGGCCGTGCTCACCGATGAAGCCCATCGAGTGCGCCTCGTCGACCAGCACCATCGCGCCGTGGGCCTTTGAAACGGCGACCATCTCCTTGAGCGGCGCGACATCGCCCATCATCGAATAAACGCCCTCGAGCACCACCAGCTTGCCCGCGCCCTCGGGGACGCGCTTCAGCCGCTTCTCCAGCGCCTCGACGTCGTTGTGCTTGAACGGCACGACCTCGGCCCGGCCCATCGCGCAGCCGTCGTAGATCGAGGCATGGCTGTCGATGTCGAGGATGATGTAGTCGCCCTTGCCGGCGAGCGTCGAGATCACCCCGAGGTTCGCCTGGTAGCCGGTCGAGAAGACCATCGCGTGGTCCATCGCGTAGAACTCGCGTAGCGCCGCCTCGACGTCGCGGTGGTCGCGGAAGGTGCCGTTGAGCACGCGGCTGCCGGTCGTGCCCGCGCCGAAGTCCTCCATCGCCTGCTGGCCCGCCGCGATCACGTCGGGGTCGAAGGTCATGCCCATGTAGTTGTAGGTGCCGAGCAGGATCGTGTCGCGCCCGTTGCAGATCGCTCGCGTGGGCGAGAGCACCTGCTCCATGACGAGGTTGAAGGGATCCTCGACGCCGGCGGCGAGCAGCTGCTCGCGGGTCTGGATGATCGGGTCGAACTTGGCGAGCAGGTCGACGGGCTGGGCGGGGGCGAGAGTCTCGGTCATGGGAAAGCCCTTATCAGCTATCCTGCAACTTGTGGACCGCCGCGACGAGCTGGCCCCAGTTTTCGATCTCGGCCTGCTGGTTCATCGAGATAATGATGTCGAACTCGTCCTCGATCGCTGCGACGAAGTCCATGACGGTGAGGCTGTCGAACTCGAGATCGCCCGCGAAGGTGGTCGCGTCCTCGATTTCGATGCCCTTCTTGTTGAAGGGTTCGACAAGGGCGCGAATGCGGGCGTCGACGTCTGCGGGGGTCATGCGCGGGCTCTTTCTGCGGGTCGGTTGTCGGGTGGGCTCTAGCCCGGTATTACGGCTGCAAAGCGGCGGATGACGCAGCTTGTCAAGCTTTGGCCGCGCCCTGGGGGGCGTGGGGTGATCCGGGGGGACACGCATGGCCGACGATCCAATGCCGGGCGAGGTGACGCGAGCGGCGCCTTCGGTGCCGTCGCCCTCGGGCTATTCCAACCACGCGATCCACCTCGTGCGCACCAGCGTGCAGACCAACCTGATGCTCAGCCAGATGGCCGACACCAAGGCCTCGATCCTGATGGGCGCGACCTTCGTCGTCTTCACCATCGCGGTCGGTCAGGGCCGCGGTGGCGAGCTGCCCTGGTCGCTGGCGGTCCTGGCCTTCTTCGCCTTCGTCTCGGCGATGTGCGCCGTCTTCGCCGTGCTGCCCTCGGTCAGCAGCCCGGCCTCGGCCCGGCTCAACGACGGCAAGCCGAACAAGCTGTTCTTCGGCTATTTCACGCACATGGACGAGGACGAATGGACCGACAGCATCCTCGCCGAACTGCGCGCCGACGAGACGGTGTTCCGCGCCATGCTCCACGACGTCTACCAGAACGGGCAGGTGCTCCAGCGCAAGAAGTACCGCTTCCTCGCCTATGCCTACAAGAGCTTCATGACGGGGCTGGTCCTGACCGTCGTCACCTTCGCCGTGGAGTTTACGCTCGGGGCGCCCTAGCCGACGATCTCCCGCGCCATCTGTGCCCAGAGGGGCGAGCGCAGGAGCAGGCCGACGACGAGCTGCGCCGCGACGAAGACGCCGGCGGCCCAGATGAAGACGGGATGCAGCCGCCCGCGGGTTCGGTAGTCGTGCAGCGCCATGACGAGCAGCAGGACATTGCCGGCGATGTAGACCGCCGGGATCAGCGTCCACGGCGGGGGCTCGCCGGTCATCATGCGGACGATCCGGCCGAAGCCGGCCCCGATCAGCGCGAGCGTGCCGATGAGCATCAGCCGCTTGTGCGCAGCCGGCTGGCGGCGCAGCAGCAGCGCGGCGATCACCATCCCCGCGAAGACGAGGATGTTGGCGAGCTGCAGCGCCAGGAATTGCGGCGGCTGACGGCTCTCCTGGCTCATGTGCGAGGCTAGCGCCGCCGCCGGCCCGGCCAGAATCACGGCGATCGCCAGCACCACGCCGGTGATCCCCATGCGTCGGTGCCAGGCGAGGTTGCCGCTCCGCACAAGGCCGACCTGCATCGAAAGGAACGTGATCCAGCCGAAGAAAACGACCGCGTGCACATGGATGATGAGCGGATAGGACTGGCCGCCGGGCTGGAGGCTGGCGACGAAGCCGGGCATGAAGCCGCCCAGCAGGATCAGCCACATGACGGCGATAATGGCAGGGAAGAACCACGCATCGGCGGCATGCGGTTGGTCGAAGCTCGCGGTTCGGAGCGCAAGCCCTGACCGCGCGGAATTCACGTGAGTGCCCATGGCCGATCCCCCCGCTATGGATCGCATATAGCACGATCTGGGCACGGGAGGAACGATTCACCCGCGGGGTCGCGGCGCTCGGGTGCGGCGCTGCAGGCTCGCCGTCTGCCGTTCAGGCCAGCGCGTGCAGCGCGCTCATGAAGGGCGGATCGGCACCGGGTCCGGCAGGTCAGTTCCGCAGCTGGATCCGGCAATCACTCCCCGCAGCCTCGCACTGCGCCGCATAGGCGGCGACCACAGCGCGCGGCACCCGCGACTGGAACGCGCCGGGGCCGAGGCCGTACAGGCCCTGAAGGTAGGCTTGGTCGAATTCGGTCAGCGCCTGGGGCGCCGTATTGAGACTTCCTTCGAACAGTCTCAGCATCGATGGCAGGTTGAGGCCGCCGAAATCGCCCTGCCGCCGCGGCATGCCGAGGATGTGGAGCGCGGCATGATCGGCGATCTGGCCCAGCGAGGCGCCGCCCAGTTGGCTGGCATCGTACATCACCACCGTCAGGGCCTTGGGACGATAGATTGCCGAAGCGGTGCGCGATGGCGCGATGTTTTGCGAGATCGGGAGGCCGAGGTCGTTGACGGTGACCCCCTGCGCATTGGCGGTGGACAGGACGCTCCACCACACCACCGGCGCCCCGCTGCGCACCTCGTTCTCTATGCGGCGGGTGTGGACATCGCGGAACGGGAGCACACCGACGAGGTCGAGCCGCTTGCTCACCAGCGTCTTGTACATGCGTTCCGGATTGTCGACCACGATCACCAGCGCATTGGTGCGGCAACCGTCGCGCGGTTCCTCCAGGCCGAGGTCGAGCGAGGTCGCGACGATGCGGTCGGCGACGAAGCTCGCCTGATCGGGAGCGAGACCGGCCACCTCCACGCAGAGCGGCTGGAAAAAGCGGGGCATGGAATCGAAGACGCTGAGGCGCTGGGTCATCTGCCGCAGCTCGTCCTTGAACGCCTGCCGTGCCATTTCGCGCTGGCTGAGCACCTCGATCTCGGTGAGGTCATCCTCGGGTGCCGTGGCACGCGGGTCCTGCGCCGCAGCGGGGACCGCTTGGCCGAGCAGGGCTGCACACAACGCGAGCATACCGACCGCAGCGCGACGCATCCGCACCTCCATAATCTACTGATTATTGAAAATAAATAGTGCCACCGGACAGCTGAACGGCAGATGAATTCCCCTTCTGGGGGCACGATCAGACGAGGGCGTTCACGGCGCTCATGAAGGGGCCGATCGAGACCGGCTTCGAAAGATAGCCCTCGGCGCCCGCGGCGCGGATGCGTTCCTCGTCGCCCTTGGCGGCGAAGGCGGTGACGGCAAGCACGGGAATCGACGACAGCCGCCGGTCGCGCTTGGCGGCCTCGATCAGGTCGACGCCCGAGACGCCGCCCAGCTGGATGTCCATGATGATGAGGTCGGGCGCGGTCGCCCGGGCGGTTTCCAGCACCTTGTCGCCCTCGGCCACGGGCTCGACCTCGAAGCCGTTGGCCCTGAGCACGTCGCAGAACAATTTCCGGTTGAGGTCATTGTCCTCGACAACCATGATCCGCTTTGTCACTGCACGCCCCGCTTGCGACCTCCCGCTTCACTAACTCCAGCCGAAGGACAGGACAATCCCGCATCGCCCCTCATCCGAGCCGGACAACCCGCAAGTCCTTGCGCTGGCGGCGCTCGGCTGGGTGCTGGAGTGCGAGGATCGCGCAGGGCGCTACCTTGAATTGACCGGCCTCGATCCCGATTCCCTGCGGGCAGGGCTCGGCGATCCGGCGGTGCTCGCCTCCGCGCTCGAGTTCCTCGCCAATCACGAACCCGACCTCGTCCGCGCGGCGGAGGCGCTTGCCGTCACGCCCGAGGAACTGGTCGCCGCCAAGGACGCCCTGACCGCATGAGCCGCCCCCTGATCATCTCCGACTGCGACGAGGTGCTCCTGCACATGGTCGCGCCCTTCAAGACCTGGCTCGAGGGCACGCAGGGCGTCAGCTTCCACCTCGAGGGCCACAACTTCGCCGAGGCCCTGCGCTGGCAGGAATCGGGCGAACTCCTCGCCCCGCCGGACATCTGGCGGATGCTGCGCAGCTTCTTCGACAGCGAGATGGACTCGCAATTGCCGATCGCCGGCGCGGTCGAGGGGATCAACACGCTCGCCGAGAAGGCCGACGTGGTGATCCTGACGAACCTCGTCGACCATCACCGCGACGCGCGGGCCGAGCAGCTCGCCAAGGTCGGGATCAACGCCCGGGTCTTCACCAACCAGGGCCCCAAGGGCCCGGCGCTGAAGGCGATCATCGAGGAGTATGCGCCTGCCAAAGCGCTGTTCATCGACGACCTTGCCCAGCACCATGCCTCGGTCGCCGAGATCACGCCGCATGTCACGCGGCTGCACCTGTGCGGCGAGCCGATGATCGCCCACGCCATCGACTGCGCCCACAAGGCCGGCCATGCCCATTCGCGGATCGACCGCTGGGACGAGGCCCTGCCGTGGCTGCTCGGACAACTGGAGGAATGAGAATGTCTGTCGCCGCGAAACTCGAAGAACTGGGCCTCACCCTGCCCAAGCCCGCCGCCCCCGTTGCCAGCTACGTGCCCGTCGTGGTGCATGGCGGCATGGCCTATGTCTCGGGCCAGATCGCCTTCGTCGACGGCAAGGTGATGACCGGCCGGCTCGGCGAGAACGTGAGCCTCGAGGAGGGGCAGACCGCCGCGCGCGCCTGCGGGCTGATGATCCTCGCGCAGCTTCAGGCGGCGGGGCTCCTCGAGCAGGTCGAGCGGATCGTGAAGCTCGGCGCCTTCGTCAGCTCGACCCCAGACTTCTATGACCACCCCAAGGTCGCCAACGGCGCCTCGGACCTCATGGAGCAGGTCTTCGGCGGGGCGGGGCAGCACGCCCGCGCGGCGGTGGGCGTCGCCGCGCTCCCGCTCAACGCCGCGGTCGAGGTGGATGCGATCGTCGCCCTGAAGGCATGAGCCGACGCGCCGCTCCGGACTGGCTGACGCAGTGGGAATATGCCCACCGCGGGTTGCACTCCGAGGGCGTGCCTGAAAACTCGCTTGCCGCCGCGGCGGGCGCCATCGCGCGCGGCATGGCAATCGAGTGCGACATCCAGATGAGCGCCGACGGCGTGCCGCTGGTGTTCCACGACTGGGAGCTTGCCCGCCTCACGGGCACGCCGGGGCTGACGGCGGCGCTCCCCGCGGAGGCGCTCGAGGCGCTGGCCCTGCTGGCGACCGGGGAGCGCCCGCCGCGGCTCACGGCGCTGCTCGCGCTGATCGCGGGGCGCGTGCCGCTGCTGGTCGAGGTGAAGTCCCTGCCCGGCTATGACGTCGCCCGCTCCTGCGCGGCGGTGGCGGCGGCGCTCGACGGGTATGAAGGCGCCGTTGCGGTGATGAGCTTCGATCCGCTTGTGCCGGAATGGTTCGCGAGCAGGGTGCCCGGCATGGTGCGCGGGCTGGTCGGCACCGACACGCTCGACAACGGCTTCCGGGGCGTGTGGCACACGCCCGAGGCGCTCGCCGCCGCCGAACCCGACTTCCTCGCCATCGACGTGCGCGACCTGCCCTCGCTGGATGCGGCAGCGTGGCGCGAGGCGGGCCGGCCGCTTCTCACCTGGACGGTCCGCTCGCCGGAGACCCGCGCAACAGGCCTCGCCCATGCCGATGCGCTGATTGCCGAAGGGGCGGGCCTCGCGTGAGTGCGCCTGAGCTCACCGTCCGCATCGCCTCCTCGATCGGCGCTTTCGACGCGGACGAGTGGAACGCGCTCGGCGGCAACGACAACCCCTTCGTCTCTCACGAATTTCTCACCGCGATGGAGGATTCGGGCAGTGTCGGCCCCGGCACCGGCTGGGAGCCTGCGCCGATCGCCATCACCGACGCGCAAGGGCGACTGCTCGCCGCGATGCCCTCCTACGCCAAGGGGCACAGCCAGGGCGAATATGTCTTCGACCATTCCTGGGCCGACGCCTGGCACCGCGCGGGCGGGCGCTATTACCCCAAGCTCCAGATCGCCGCGCCTTTCACCCCCGCGACGGGGCCGCGCCTGCTGCTCTCCGACCCGGCGCTCGCCCCGCACCTCTTGATGGGCGCCGAGGCGGTGTGCCTGCAGAACGAGCTGTCGAGCGCCCACGCCACCTTCATCGACCCCGCCCAGCTCCCGCTGTTCGAGGCCGGCGGCTGGATGCCGCGGGCCGATATCCAGTTCCACTGGTTCAACCGCGGCTATGCGAGTTTCGAGGATTTCCTCGCGGCGCTCTCATCGAGGAAGCGCAAGGACCTGAGGAAGGAGCGCGCGGCGGCCTGCGAGGGGCTGACCATCCGGCACCTCACCGGCAGCGCAATCCGCGAGGAGCACTGGGACTCCTTCTGGGTCTTCTACCAGGACACCGGCGCGCGCAAATGGGGCCGGCCTTACCTGACGCGCGAGGCCTTCAGCCTGCTGGGGCAAAGGATGGGCGATCGGATCGTGCTGATCCTCGCCTGTGACGGCGATGAGCCGATTGCCGGGGCGCTGAACTTCGTCGGGCGGGACGCGCTCTACGGCCGCTACTGGGGCTGCACCCGCGAGGTGCGCTTCCTCCATTTCGAGCTGTGCTACTACCAGGCGATCGACATCGCGATCGAAAGGGGCCTGAGCCGCGTCGAGGCGGGCGCGCAGGGGTCGCACAAGCTGGCGCGCGGCTATGAACCGGTGCAGACCTGGTCCGCGCACTGGATCGCCGATCCGGGTTTCCGCGCGGCGGTCGAGGATTTCCTCGAGCGCGAGCGGGCGGGGGTGGCGAGCGACCGCCTCTATCTGGGCGGCCGCACCCCCTTCAGGAAAGGCTGATCAGGCAGCGCGCAGGCGGCCCTCGGCGAGCCACTGGCGCGCGCGGCGCTGGGCCTCGGCGATCTCGCGGGCGGTCATCTCCTCCGAGATGTCGGCGCGGCAGCGGGCGGCGTCCTCGTGCCCGCGCGCGGCGGCGAGGTTGAACCACTTGTGGGCCTCGATGAGGTCGCAGGGCGCGCCGTTGCTACCCGTCGAGTAGGCCACGCCCAGATCGTAGCAGGCCCCCGCTTGACCCCTTCCAGCCTCGCCCAGCCATGCCCCAAGCAGGCTGTCGCCCCGTGTTTCACGTGAAACATCGCCGTAGAGCGAGATGATCGTCATTGTCTGGTCCCCGTTTTCACCGGACCGCCCCCCAAGGCGTCCTTCTGACCCCAGAGGTGGGCGATCATGGTCAATTATTAGTTAACGCCGCCGCCATTTCGCGGCCCCCGCCGTTTTGCCCCGCGATGCGTGCCAAACCCGCTTGTGCGGCTCGGGGGGCTTGCCTATAGGCGGCGCACTGCTTTCCGCTTGCTGGGACCAGGTGAGCTCATGAAAATGTTCAGGGCGTCAGGACGCGATGGTCTTCCCAGCGGCTCTTGGGATGAGAGACCTTGATGCCAACCACCGCGTCTGACGACATCGATGTCCTTGAAAAAGCGCGTCGTCTTCTGGCTCCGGACTATGTGCCGAGCGAAGACGAGGAGTACATGAACGAACGCCAGCAGGCCTATTTCCGGATGCTGCTGATCGAGTGGAAGCGCTCCATCCACTCCGCCGCCGGGCAGACCCTGCAATCGCTCCAGGACGGCCCCCTGCGCGAGGCGGACCTCACCGACCGCGCCTCGAGCGAGACCGACTGGGGCATCGAACTGCGGACCCGCGACCGCCAGCGCAAGCTGGTCGCCAAGATCGACGCGGCGCTGCGGCGGATCGAATCCGGCGAATACGGCTATTGCGAGGTCACCGGCGATCCGATCGGCCTCCGCCGCCTGATCGCACGCCCCGTCGCCACCATGACGGTCGAGGCTCAGGAGGCCCACGAACGGCGCGAAAAGGTCTCGCGGGACGACTGAACGTAAAGGGGTTCGCGGCCACGTGTGCCGGGGTGGGACGGCGCGAACTTGCCGCCTCTTACGAGGGTCGGATTTTACCTCCTGTTAACCCTGAACCTCCCACCACGTCTGGCGCACGGGGCCATCCAAGCGCATTAGGTGACTATCGGTCCGAGGCACCAGTTCGACAAGGAGACGATCCGCACATGACGGGGGTTGAGACACGCAGCGTCGCGCGCGACAGCCTGTTTCTGCTGGCTGACATCCGCGTCGAACAGGGCGCCGAGGTCCACCGGGTGCGGGTCCGCAACCTGTCGGACGGCGGGATGATGGGCGAGGGACACCTGCGCGTGCAGCGCGGCAACCGTCTGACGGTCGACCTGCGCAACATCGGCACCGTGGGCGGAACCGTCGCCTGGGTGCAGGACAACCGCTTCGGGGTGGCCTTCGACGAGGAGGTCGATTCCCAGAAGGCGCGCCGTCCGCTGCAGGGGCCCGAGAACCCCGCCGCCGCGATCGTCAAGGCGTCCTGGGCTCACCGCGCGCCGCCGCCGCCCGAGCCGGGCAAGCTGCGCAAGATCTGACATCGCCGCGGGGCGTTGTCCCCGCTCCGCAGCCTTCCGCAAGCTGACCGCCCGCGTGCAACCTGCTAGTCCGGGGCCGATGCGATTCTGGCCGCTCCTGCTTGCCGCACTCCTGCTTTCCTCCTGCGGTCCCTCCGACCGCGGAGGGCCTATCGGTGTCGCGATCATCGGGGCGCCGGGCAGCCTCGACCAGCAGGGCATCCGGCTTGCGCCGCCTGCCCAGCACATCCGCGCCGCGACCTTCGAGGGGCTGGTGGCGCTTGACCAGGCTGGGCAGGTCGTGCCCGCCATCGCCGAGCGCTGGATCGTCACCGACGATGGCCTCAGCTACATCTTCCGCCTGCGTGACAGCAGGTGGCCGGGCGGCGAGGAGATCACCGCGGCCGACGCCCGCCAGCAGCTGCAACAGGCGATCGCGCGACTGGACGGCACCTCGCTCGGGCTCGACCTCGCGAAGGTGCGCGACATCCGGGCGATGACCGGGCGGGTGATCGAGGTGCGGCTGACCTCGCCGATGGCCGACTTCCTGCGCCTCCTCGCCCAGCCGGAACTTGGTTTCGTCAAGAGCGGCAGCGGCGCGGGGCCGATGGTGCTATCGCGCTCCGACGACGACGATGGGCTCGCCCGGCTGACCGCGCTCCCGCCCGAAGCCCGCGGCTTGCCCGCGCGCGAGGACTGGCAGGCGGTCGCGCGGCCGGTGTTGGTCCGTGCCCTGCCCGCGAGGGATGCCGTCGCGGCGTTCTCGCGCGGGGATGTCGATCTGGTGCTGGGCGGCAGCATCGTGAACTTCCCTCTGGCCGAGGCCGGCCCCTTGTCGCGCGGGACGATCCAGGTCGACCCGGCGATCGGCCTCCTAGGACTGACGGTCCGCCGCGAGACCGGCCTGCTCGCCGATCCCGAGCGGCGCGAGGCGCTGTCGATGGCGATCGACCGGGCCGCGCTGATCCAGAGCTTCGGCATTAGCGGTTGGCGCGAGAGCAGCTGGATCGTGCCGCCCAGTCTCTTCGCCGCGCCGCCCTATCCGGAGGACCGCTGGAACGGGGCGACGCTCGAGGATCGTCGCCGAGTTGCCGCGGCCCGCGTAAGCGCCTGGGCGGGGCCGGATCGTGAGCCCGTGGTGCACCTCGGCCTGCCGCCCGGCCCGGGAAGCGACATCCTGTTCCGGCAGCTGGCGGAGGCCTGGGCCGCCATCGGGGTCACGACCCGCCGCGCGGCGCGGGGCGAGCCCGCAGATCTCGAGCTGCGCGACACGGTGGCGCGCTTCACCTCGCCGCGCTGGTACCTCAACCAGTTTCATTGCAGCCTGCGCGCGGGACTGTGCGCTCCCGAGGCCGATGCAATCGTGCGCGAGACGCTCGGCGAGCGCGATCCGGCGCGGCGCGAACAGCTCCTGGCGGAGGCCCATGCCGCCCTCATGGAGCGCGAGGTTTACATCCCGCTCGGCGCGCCGGTGCGCTGGTCGCTGGTGCGCGCTTCGGTCCGGAACTTCCTGCCCAATGCCTGGGGGCTCCACCCCTTGTTCCCCCTGTCGCAGCCCACCACATGAGCGACATGGAGACGCCCACGCCTCGCCGCCCCGTGCTCATGACCTTCACGATGCCGATCGGTACCGATGCCGCATCGGTGCGCGCCCGCGTGATCGCGATGGAGAAGCTGCTCGAGCGGAGCTTCACGATCCGCGGCCTCAACATGCCCGTCGGCCTCGATGCCATCATCGGCCTCGTGCCGGTGCTCGGCGAGATCGTCACCACGATGCTGGGGGCCTACATCGTCTGGGAAGCGCGTAACCTCGGCCTGCCGAAGTGGAAACTTGCGCGGATGGGCGCGAACGTCCTGTTCGACACCGCGATCGGCGCGATCCCCCTGATTGGCGATGCCGCCGACGTCGTGTACCGGTCGAACACCAAGAACCTCCGGATCCTGCTACGCCACCTCGACAAGCACCATCCCGAGACACGGGTCATCGAGGGCTAGTTTCCTCCGGACGGCCGGCGCGCTAGGGAGTGCCCATGAGCGCCGACATCACCTATGCAAGCTATCTCGATCTCGATCGCATCCTCGCCGCGCAGCATCCGGCCTCCGAGGCGCATGACGAACTCCTGTTCATCATCGTCCACCAGGCGAGCGAGCTGTGGCTGAAGCTGTGCCTGCACGAGCTGACGGCGGCGCGGGAGTGCATCGAGGCGGATCACCTGCGGCCCGCCTTCAAGATGTTGGCGCGGGTGGCCCGGGCACAGCAGCAGCTGATACAGAGCTGGGACGTGCTCAGCACCATGACCCCGCACGACTATTCCGCGGTCCGACCGCACCTGGGCGCCTCGAGCGGGTTCCAGTCGGCGCAGTACCGGATGATGGAGTTCATGCTCGGCGGGCGCGACGGGAAGCACGTTCGCCTGCACAGGTCCAACGCCGACTGGGCCGAGCGGCTCGAGGCGGAGGCGGGGCGGGCGAGCCTCTACGATGCGGCAATCCGCCTGCTGGCGCGGCGCGGCTTCGCGATCGACGCCGGCGTGCTGGAGCGCGATCCTGCGGCGCCCTACGTGCACGATGCCAGCGTCGAGGCGGCCTGGGCGGCGATCTACCGCGACCCGCAGAGCCACTGGGACCTGTATGAACTCGCCGAGAAGCTCGTCGATCTCGAATACCACTTCCAACGCTGGCGCTTCGGGCACCTCAAGACCGTGGAGCGCATCATCGGCTTCAAGCGCGGCACCGGCGGCACCCCGGGCGTGCCCTATCTCGAGGGGGTGCTGAAGCAGGCCTTCTTCCCCGAGCTGCTCAGCGTCCGGACCGCGATATGACCCCCGAAGAGCGTGCCGCCGAGTTCGATGCGGCGGACCCCCTGGCGGCCTACCGAGAGCGATTCACCCTGCCGCCGAAGGTCGTCTATCTCGACGGCAATTCGCTCGGAGCGCTGCCCAAGGCCACCTCTGGGCGGGTGCAAGAGGTGGTCGAAGGGCAGTGGGGAGGGGGTCTGATCGGGTCCTGGAACGAGGCTGGATGGTTCGACATGGCCGGCCGGGTGGGAGCGAAGATCGCGCCCCTGATCGGCGCCGCGCCGCACGAGGTCATCGCCGGCGACTCCACCAGCGTGAACCTCTTCAAGCTTATTGCCGCCGCGCTGGCGATGCGCCCGGGCCGCAAGGTGGTGCTGTCGGAGCCCGGCAACTTCCCGACTGATCTCTACATGATCGCCGGGCTCGAGGCGCAGGGCCTTGCCACGCGGCGGCTGGCGGAGCGGGAGCGGCTGGCCGAGGCGCTCGACGGCGATACCGCGCTGATGCTGCTCACCCATGTCCATTACAAGACCGGCGCGCTGCACGACATGGCGGCCCTGACCCGCGCGGCGCACGCGGCGGGAGCGCTGGTGCTGTGGGACCTGTCTCACTCGACCGGGGCGCTGCCGGTCGACCTCAACGGCGCGGGCGCGGATTTCGCGGTCGGCTGCGGCTACAAATACCTGTGCGGCGGGCCGGGCGCCCCGGCCTTCGCCTTCGTCGCCGAGCGGCACCATGCGGGGTTGCAACAGCCGCTCACCGGCTGGTTCGGCCACGCCGCGCCCTTCGCCTTCTCCGACAACTACGAGGGCGCGCCTGGAATCGAACGCCTGCAATGCGGCACGCCGCCGATCCTCGGGCTGGCAGCGCTGGAAGTGGGGGTCGACCTGATCGCGGAGATCGGCGTCGATCGGCTTTACGCCAAGTCGCAGGCCCTCTCGGAGTTCTTCCTCGAGTGCCTGATGGCGCACGGCGTCGACCTCGAACTGGTCAGCCCGCCGCGAAGCCACGAGCGCGGGAGCCAGCTCTCCTTCCGCCACGAGAATGCCTATGCCCTCTGCCAGGCCCTGATCGCCCGCGGGGTGATCGGCGACTTCCGCGCGCCTGACATTCTGCGGCTCGGCTTCGCGCCTGCCTACCTCAGCTTCGCCGACATGGCGGCCGCCGCCCGCCACCTCGCGGAGGTTCTGGCGAGCGGCGAGTGGCAGCGCCCGGAGTTCAGCGAGCGCGCCGCCGTAACCTGAACCGTCAACCGACGGTGCGCTCAGCCTTGTCCTTCTCGTTTGTACCCTTGATCATGGCGCGCATCTGCTCCCACTCGGCGTCGCCGAGCGCGTGGAGCATCGGGTAGAAGGTCCCGCCGGTCGCCTGGAAGCCCGCGCCGTCGATGGCGATGGTCTGGCCGTTCACATATTCGGCGCCCGGCCCCATCAGGAACACCGCGAGGTTCGCAAGCTCGTGCATCTCGCCCGCACGGCCCAGCGGGTTCATCGAATTGTTCGAATTGCCGCCCGACCCGCCCGGGTTGAGCCGCGCGCTCATGCCCTTGGTCGGGAAGAGGCCCGGGGCGATGGCGTTGAACCGGAGGCCATAGCGGCCCCACTCGGTCGCGAGGCTCTGGGTCATGGCGTTGATCGCGGTCTTGCTCATGGCGCTCGGCACCACAAAGGCGCTGCCCGACCACACCCAGGTGGTGAGGATCGACAGGAAGCTCGCCTTCTTCTTCTCGGCAATCAGGCGTTTGCCGATGTCGAGCGTCACATAGAAGGTGCCGCGCATCACGATGTCGGCGATGGCGTTGAAGCCGTTGACCGACAGGTCCTCGGTGCGGCTGATGAAGTTGCCCGCGGCGTTGTTGACCACGCCCGTCAGCGCCCCGCCGTCGGCCCAGATCGCGTCGACCATCGCATGGATCGCGTCAGCATCGCGGATATCGCAGGCCATGCCAACGATCTTGCCGCCATGCAGCTTGGTGAGTTCCTTTGCGGTCTCGTCGAGCTTGTTCTGTCGGCGGCCGCAGATATAGACGGTCGCGCCGAGCTTGAGGAAGGCCTCGGCCATTTCGCGCCCGAGCCCTGTGCCGCCGCCGGTGACGAGAATGCGCTCGCCCGACATGAGCCCTTCGCGGAACATCAGCTTCGATACGTCCATTGTGTGCGTCCTCTCTTCTCGTCATTGCGAGGAGCGAAGCGACGCAGCAATCCATGGCCCGTCGCTCTGGCCTCGCGGTCAGTCGATGGATTGCTTCGCTTCGCTCGCGTTGACGAGCGAGGCGATCACAAGCCCAGCACGGTCTTGGCGATGATGTTCTTCTGCACCTCGTCCGAACCGCCGAAGATCGTCGCCGCGCGATTGTTGAGGTAGCGGCCCATCGCGGTCTGAGCATATTCGCTCCCCACCGGCTCGGGCGCCTCGTTGCCGTAGAGCGGGCGTTCGAGCGGCAATTGCAGCGCGTCGGGGCCGAGCAGTTCCAATCGCAGCGTGTCGACCTGCTGGCCGATATTCGAGCCCAGGAGCTTGACGAGCGAGGTCTGCGGACCGGGCGCGCGGCCCTTGGCGAGTTCGGCGAGGATGCGAAGCTCGGTCACCTCCAGCGCCTCGGCCTCGAGCCGGACGCGGGCGAGGCGGTCGCGGAAGCGCGGGTCGTGGGCGATCGCGCCGTTAACGCCCGAGGGCTGGGTCTTCGCCAGCTCCTCCAGCCGGTCGATCGACTGGAGCAGGCGCGGCGCGAAGCACGATCCGCCGCGCTCGTTCTCGAGCAGGAACTTGGCGATGCTCCACCCGGCGCCTTCCGCGCCGATGCGGTTGCTGGCGGAGGTGCGCGCATCGGTGAAGAACACCGCATTGACCTCGTGGTCGCCCGACATTGAGCGGATCGGCGTCACCTCGACCCCGGGCTGGTCCATCGGCACGAGAAGGAAGCTGATGCCCTGCTGTTTCTTGACGGTGGTGTCGGTGCGGACGAGGGCAAAGATCCAGTTGGCGTGGTGCGCGTGTGTGGTCCAGATCTTGGAGCCGTTGATGACATATTCGTCGCCTTCCAGACGGGCGGAGGTCTTGAGGCTCGCGAGGTCCGAACCGCTGCCAGGTTCGGAGTAGCCCTGACACCAGTAATCCTCGCCCGACAGGATGCGTGGCAGGAAGCGGGCCTTCTGTTGCGGCGTGCCGAACTCGCAGATCACCGGGCCGACGAGGCGCAGGCCGAGGATCGCCAGCGCAGGCGCACCGGCGAGCGCGCATTCTTTCTCGAAGATGAACTTCTGGGTCGGCGTCCAGCCGGTGCCGCCGTCTTCCTTCGGCCAGTGCGGCGCGACCCAGCCTTTTCGGTAGAGGATGCGGTGCCACTCCATGCCGATGTCGGGCTCCACAAAGACGCCGGGCGTGCGCCGCGCCCCGTCGCGCAGCCGCTCGGGCAGGTTGTCCCTGAGGAAGGCGCGCACTTCCTCGCGGAAGGCGATGTCCTCGGGGGAGAAGTCCATGTCCATTGCGTGTCAGTCCCAGTTTCGATCCCATCAGCTACGGCCGTCCGCCCGTGCCGGCTTCATTCCCCGTCCCGCGCTTCGTCTCTTTGGGCCCAGCGGATCGTCCGCCGCAGGAGGTCATAGTAGACGTCGTAGTTCCAGGCGCACATTTCCTTGTGCGGGTAGAAGTCGGCCATGCCCGGGAGGTCGTAGTGCCCGCGGCAATGGCCGAGCGCATTGTATACGATCCGCCCCGCGCCGATGTCCCTCGTATAAAGGATAGGAACCGTGGTCTTCTCCCACTGCGCATCGACGAAACCCGTCGCCTCGCCCTCGAAGGTGGTCTGCATGAGGGTGTCGATGGGGGCGGTGGTCCTCGAGAGGTAGAGCTCGTCGACGATCTCGAAGTCGACGATGCCACGGGTGAGCTCGTGGTCCCGGTTCACCACCTCGACCGGGAACGTGCCGATCGGCGGGTGCGCCTTGAACTGGGTGCCGAGCATCTCCATCACGTCGGGCCGGGTCTCGGGCGCGTCGACGAGCCCTTCGGCGGTGAAGACGAGGATCGAGTTGGTGCCGTGGAGCGCCATCCACTTGCCGCCCTTGTCCAGCCAGTTTTTCAGCTGCGCCGCCTGCGCCTCGGTCGGCATGAGGTCGCAGGTGTAGGTGATGAGGAAGCGGCACTGGTCGAGGCGTTCCAGCCCCGAATAGTCGCAGGCGACTGTGGTGCGGATATGCGGGTGTTCGGCCAGCAGCTTGAGGATCTCGAGCCGGGGGTAGTCGATGTCGTGATACTTGCCCGCGGCGATGAAGTGCGCGTCGATGCGGGTGGCGGGTTGGTCTGCCATGTCAGCTCCTGATTGACCCGCCGCCGTCGACGGTGAGATCGCAGCCGGTGGTGAAGCTCGCCTCGTCGCTGGCGAGGAAGACGACCGCGCGGGCGACCTCCTCGGGTTCGCCGATGCGGTTCATCGGGTGGGTGGCGGCGAACTGCGCCTCGATCGCCTCGGGGTCGGCGGCGCCGGAGAACTTGTAGCGGTCGTACATGGGCGTGCGGATCGCGCCGGGGTGGACCATGTTGACGCGGATCGGCAGGCCCCGCTCGGCAAGGTCGAGCGCGACGGACTGGGTGAGGCCCCTGAGGCCGGTTTTCGATGCGCTATAGGCCGCCACGAAGGCCGCCGGGCGCAGCGCGATCATCGAACCGATGTTGACGATCGCGCAGGCCTCGCCGCTCGCCTCCATCGCGGGGATCGCGGCGCGCATGCCGTAGAAGGGGCCGTTGAGGTTGATGGCGATGGTGCGCTCCCACATCTCGAGCGCGCCATCGGGGACGTTGCCCGGCTCGGAGATGCCCGCGATGTTGCAGAGCACGGTGAGCTTGCCGAAGCGCTCGCGGGTGGCGGCGACGGCGGCCTCCCACTGCGCGAGGTCGCGCACGTCGAGCTGGCAGGCGGCGGCGCGCTCGCCGAGTTCCGCGGCCAGTGCCTGCGCCTTCTCGAGCTGCACGTCGCCGAGCATCACGCTGCCGCCCTCCGCGACGATCAGCCGCGCGACCGCCGCCCCGATCCCCTCCGCGCCGCCCGAGACGAGCGCGAGCTTGCCCTGCATCCTCGTGCTCATTCGCGCTCCAGGATCGCGACCGCCGAGAGGCCCGGCGCGCCGTAGACGTGGGAATAGCCGAACCTCGGCTTGCCCGGAACCTGCCGCTCGCCGGCCCGGCCCCGAAGCTGCTCGACGTTCTCGTAGACCTGCCTCAGGCCCGAGGCGCCGATCGGCTCCCCGCAGGCGAGGCAGCCGCCGTCGGTGTTGACCGGCAGCTTTCCGCCGTGGATCTCGGTCCAGCCGTTCGCGAGCCACTCCTCCTGCTCGCCGTCCCTGCAGAAGCCGTTTTCGGCCATGTGCATGATCTCGGCGCCGCTTTCGGTGTCCTGAAGCTGGGCGACGGAGATGTCCTCCGGCCCGACGCCGGCCTTCTCGAAGGCGGCCTGCGAGGCGAGCGCCGTAGGCTTGCCGCCTTCCTCGATGCTGATGCCGGCCTGGAACACCTCGAAGGAGTTGGGCGGGCGGGTCTTCACCGCGACGCTGCGGATCTTCACCCCGTCGGCGCCGAGTTCGCGCATCTTCTTCTCGGAGGCGAGGATCAGCGCGACCGCGCCCTCCGCGGGGGAGCAGAACATGTACTTGGTGAGCGGATCGTTGATCATCGGCGCGTTCAGGATCGTGTCGAGATCGACCGGGCTGCGCCGCCAGGCATGGGGCGTGATCGTGCCGTTGCGGAAGGCCTTCTCCGCCACCCGCCCGAGCGTCGTGCGGCTGATGCCGTGCAATTGCATGTAGCGCTGGATCTTCAGCGCGAAGAACTGCGTCGTCAGCATCATGCCGGTCTGGCCGTACCATTCGGGCAGGCCATAGTCGGCGGGCTTGGCGTTGAAGGCGCCGCGCGGGTGCTTGTCGAAGCCGACCGCGAGCGCGAGGTCGTACATCCCGCTCGCGATCGCCTGCTGCGAGGCGGCGAGCGCGCTGCCGCCCGTCGCGCAGCCATTGGCGACGTTGGTGAAGGGGAGCGAGGTCAGCCCCAACTCGTTGACCATGATGTCGGCACTGCCCGCCGCCGCCGAGCCGCCATAGGCACACTCGATGTCGGGCCATTCGAGGCCCGCATCCCGGAGCGCCTCGCGCACCGCGAAGACGCCCTGTTCGCGGCCCGAGCGACCCTCGGTGCGGCCGAAAGGATGGATCCCGACGCCGATGATAGAGACGTTCTCGCTCATGCGGCCTCGCTTTCGATCGCGGCGACGGGACGGAAGGCGAAGGTGTCGTAGCGCGCGTTGAAGGGCACGATGCAGAACTCCATTGCCATGCCGAGGTGCAGGTCCTCGAGCCGCGCATCGACGAGGCGGCTCTCGACGATCACCTCGCCGGGCAGTTCGACATAGCCGAGGAGATAGGGCCGGAAGTCGGGCGGGCCTTCGCCGGGGCCGCTGCCCGGGCCCTCGTAGGGCTCCTTGGGGAGGAAACCCTGCTCCGTCCACGACCAAAGCCGACCGCGGCGTGCGAGCCTGTAGGGCTCGACGCCCTCGGCCGCGTCGCCTTGCGGCATGGGAAAGACGATCTCGCCCGAAGGCAGGCGGCCGCCCATGAGGTGCGGCTGCGGATCGTCGCTCCACAGGTTCGGGTCGATCTTCTCGCCCATGATATCAGTCCCCTCTGGCTGGCCCGCGTCAGGCGGCCAGCGCATATTCCGCGAGCACGGTGTCGACGTCGCCGAACAGGCGGGCGAGCACCATCACGCGCTTCATCGCGTGGCCGATCGCGAGCTCGTCGGTGATCCCCATTCCGCCGTGCATCTGCACCGCCTCGCGGGCGATGGCATCGACGTTCGCGCCGATGTAGGCCTTCGCGCCGGCGGCGGCACGCTGCCACTTCACGGGATCGGCGCGTTCGGTCAATGCTGCGCGGTAGAGCATTGAGCGCGCTTGCTCTTCCTTGGCATAGGCATCCACCAGCCGATGCTGCAAGGCCTGGAAGCTGCCGATCGCGACGCCGAACTGCTCGCGCTCCTTCACATAGGCGAGCGTGTCGTCCAGCAGGCGCTGGCCGAGCCCCACCATCTCGGCGGCGGCATAGAGGCGCAGGTCGGCGGCGATCGCGGCGAGGCCCGCTGCGTCGAGCGCCAGCTTGGCACTTGCAGGCGTGCGGGTGAGCCTGATCTGGCCCGCGATGCACCCGTCCGCGAGGCGGTAGGGGCGCACATCGAGGCCCGGCGCGTCCTTTGGCACGAGAAAGCAGGCGGTCTCCCCGCCGAGGTCGGCGGTGACGATGAACAGGTCGGTGAGGAGCGCGCCCATCACCATCGTCTTCTCGCCGGTGAGGGTGAGGCCCTCCGCGCTGTCCTCGGCCTTCACCCCCTTGGCCCTGAGGCTGTAACGCTGGCCGCGCTCGGTCCAGGCGAGGGTGGCAATGGTATCGCCCGCGAGCACGCCCTCGAGCTGCTCCGCCGCCCCGCCGCGCTCGAGCAGCAGCGCCGGAAGGATGCCGAGTTCGATCAGCGGGTCGGGCGCGTTGGCCTTGCCGATCGCCTCCGCGACCAGCGCGAGGTCAACCGCAGATCCGCCCATCCCGCCCGCATCCTCGCTCGCGGCGAGCGCGATCAGGCCCATTCCGGCAAGCTCCCGCCAGCGCGCCCGGTCGTAGCCCGTCGGCGAGAGCCGCAGCCTGCGCCGCGCCTCGACGTCGATCGGCGCGGCGAAGCGCTCGACCGAGGCCACGAACATCTGCTGCTCTTCGGAAAGATCGAAGTTCATGTCAGGCCTTACGGGCGAAAGTGATCGGCAGATGAGTGACGCCGCGCAGCAGGATGTTGGGAAGGATGCGGATGGCGTTCTCGTCGGCCACCGCGAAGTCTTCGAGCCGCTCGAGCAGCTCGTCGAAGGCGACCAGCATCTCCTTGCGGCTGAGCATGTTGCCCACGCACATGTGCGGCCCCTTGCCGAAGGAGAGGTGGGTGCGCGCGTTGGTGCGCTCGATGTCGAACCTGTCGGGATCCGGGAACTTCTTCGGATCGCGGTTGGCCGCCGCATAGCGAAGCTGCACCACCGCGCCGGCCGGAATCTTCGTGCCGCCGAGCTCCGCGTCCTGCTTGACGATCCGCCACATGCCCGCCGTCGGCGTCTCGTAGCGCAGCGCCTCCTCGACAAGGTTGCCGATCAGCTTGGGATCGCGCCCGCCGGCAGCGGCCTTCGCCTTTGCCATCTGGTCGGGGTTGCGGATCAGCTGCAGGAGCCCGCCCGCGAGCGTCGAAGTGGTGGTCTCGTTCCCGGCCACCATGAACTGCTGCATTAGCGACATGATCTCGGGGTCAGTGAGCGGGGTTTCGCCCTCGACCCGCGCCTCGACGAGATCCGTCAGGAGGTCGTCGCCGCCGTTCGCACGGCGGTCGTCGATCTTGCCCTTCATGTAGGTCTGGAACTCGACGAGGCTCCGCGCGCATTCCTTCTTGCGCTCGTGATCGACCATTTGGCTGAAGCGGTCGACGGCCGCGTCGGACCATTCCTTGACCTTCTTCGGATTGTCGTCGAGCCCGATCTGGCCGGCGATGAGATAGACCGGCAGCGGGATCGCGAAGTCCTCGACGAACTCGCATGTGCCCTTGTCGGCGAAGGCCTCAATCAGCTCGACGGACTTGGCGCGCATGTCGGCTTCGATCGCGTTCACGCGCGGGGCCGAGAAGGCAAGGTTGACGAGCTTGCGATTGCGCGTGTGGACGGGCGCGTCGGCGGTCAGCAGGGTGGGGACGTCCGGCCAGCCTTCGGCGAGGATCGCCTGGATCTCCTCGTCGGCCTCACGGCCCATCAGCGCGCTGAAATCGTTGGAGTAGATTTCGGGGTTGCTCGCCGCCTCGCTGCACAGGTCGTAGGAGTAGACGACCCAGGTGTTCATCCCCTCGAGGTGCTCTATCGCGATCCCCGCCTCGTGCACGGCGCGATAATGGTCGAAGGGATCGACCAGCGTTTCGGGGGCAAAGACATTGCCTTGGGGCTTGTTCATGGCGGGCAGCTCCGACACCTTGAGCGTTATGCTGCGAGCCTAGCCAAACCCTCGCCCCGGATGCGATGCACGAATGTGTTAGGGTCTCGCCCCGAGAGTCATCCCGCGGCGAATTCGCGCGCGAATTCAGCCATGTCGAAATAGTCGCGCCAGGCGGCGATGCGGCCCTCGGCGTCGAGCTCGAAGGTGCCCATCACCCGGATCGCGACGCGCCTGCCGTCCTTGAGGCGGAAGGCATCGGTTCGCTCGGTGAGGATGGTGCTGCCGTTGGCGGCGATGGCGTGGGTGGTCCACTCGCAGCCCTCGACCCCGGCCATGAACCCCTCGACCGCGGCGCGGAAGGCCGGCTTGCCCGCGATCGGCTCCATCGGGATGTTATGCCAGACGACGTCATCGGCGCACAGGGCATACATCGCTTCCATGTCGCCTCTGTTCCAGTGGCCGATGAAGGCGGTGACGGTCTCGAGCGGCCTCATGCGGGTCCTCCGGAGGTGTAGTCGAGCGCCTGTGCGAGCATCCGGCGCACATGGGGGTTGGCATAGGTCCCGGGGCCGTCGCCGAACTGCAGGTAGACGAGCGGGGCGGGGCAGGTGCGGCTCTCCCAGGCGACGCAGGTGCTTCCCGACGGATGGTCCCAGCCGTCGTTGCTGAACATCCGGCCGGCAACGGCCGCGGCAGCGGAGTAGAAATTGTCCCGCGTGAAGGCGAAGCCCTGCGCGCGCACCAGCGGGGTGAGGGCGGTCTCGTCAATGGGGCAGAGATACAGCTCGTCGGTGACGGGGAAACTCTCCGGCAGGCCGCGCGTCACCGGATGGTCGGCGACGACCCGCGCCGTGTAGGCGACATCGTGGCGGTAGCCCGAGTCCGGCCACACCCCGCCCTGCCATTCGCCCGGTTGGTAGAGGAAGGTCCCGCCGAGCCAGTGGTGCCACTGCGGCCACTCGGCCCACCCGGCGAGCGCGTGATGCATTGCCGCCGCGCCCCGACCGCTCGCGAAGCGGGTCGAGAGAGCCTCGCGGAAGGCGGCGGACGGCGGACGTGTCGTGACCGTGCCCTCGCCGAAGCTGTATCCCGCCATGTCGTAGAACAGCAGCGCGTCGGCGGCGAGGATGGCCTCAGCGGCATCCGCCTCGCCGCCTTCGGGGTGGACGAGGTGGGTAATCGTCCATTCGCCCAGCGCCGCCAGCAGGTCGGCGAAGGGGCCTTCCTCGTAGGGGTGCCCCCCGGACAGGACGAGCAGCGAGCGGGCCACGGGCTTAGGCGATCTTGAGGATCATCTTGCCATCATTGGTCCCCGCGAAGAGGCGCATGAAGCTCTCGAAGGCGTTCTCCAGCCCCTCGTCGACGTGCTCGTCGATGGTCAGTTTGCCTTGGGCGGCCCACACCCCCATCTGCTGCGCCCCTTCGGCGAAGCGCGGGACGTAGTCGGCGACCAGCAGGCCCCGGATGTGCGCGCGCTTGACGATCAGCTGCCACAGGTTGCGGATGCCGCGGGGCGCGGTGTTGTACTCGCTGATGAGGCCGCACAGGCCCACGCGGGCGTGGAGGTTGAGGTTCATGAGCCCCGCATCGAGGATGATCCCGCCGACGTTCTCGAAGATCACGTCGACGCCCTCGGGACAGGCCTCGGCGATGGCAGCGGTGAGGCCAGCCTCGTCCTTGCCGCGGTAGTCGATCGCGGCGTCGAAGCCGTATTTGTCGGTGAGGCGCGCGCACTTGGCCGGGCCTCCGGCGATGCCGACCGCGCGGCAGCCATGGATCTTGGCGAGCTGGCCGACGAGGCTGCCGACCGCCCCTGCCGCCCCGGTCACCAAGACGGTCTCGCCGGGCTTGGGCTCGCAGACTTCGAGGAAGCCGAAATAGGCGGTCATGCCGACCGCGCCGAAGATCGAGAGGTAGTTGGTGACGCTCGGGACGAGGCTTAGGTCGATCGGCTGGGTGAAGCCGCCCGCGACGCCGATCGAGTAATCCTCCAGCGCATTGAGGCCCATCACCCACTGGCCCGGCGCGAACCCTTCGGCGCGGCTTTCCTCTACCACGCCGATGGTGCTGGCGCGCACCGGATCGCCGAGCGGGATGGGGGGCATGTAGTTGCCCTCGGCATCCATCCACCCGCGCATCGCCGGATCGAGCGAGGCGTAGTGGTTGCGGATCAGGAACTGGCCCTCGGCGAGCTCCGGGGTGGGCTCGCTGACGAGCGCGAAATCCTCGCGCACCGGGGTGCCCTCGGGGCGGCGCTGGAGGAGGAAGCGGCGGTTGGTGGGCATTCGGATGATCTCCATTCCCGTTCGCCCTGAGCCTGTCGAAGGGCCGCACTTCGCTTCGGAAAGGAAGAACGGGGCTTCGACAAGCTCAGCCCGAACGGAGTTAGGGGGTGAAAAGGTCAGGCCGGCTCCAGCTTCACCGGAATGGCGCTTTGCAGGGATTGCCCGGTGATCGGGTCGTAGTCGACCACCTCGCTGACCAGCCGGTTGGTCGAGGCGCCGCGGGTCCGCACGTCGTCCTTGCCCGCGTCGGCATCGCCATAGGCATGCGCCATCGAGACGATCCCGCGCCGCAGCTTGTCGCTCGCCTTGACGACGCCGTGGATCGTGGCGTGCGGGCTTGTGATCCCGACCAGTCCGCCTTCCTCGAGCCCCAGTGCGGCGATGTCGTCGGGGTGGATGTAGGCGGGGTTGGTGGTGGTCTTGGCCTGGAGCTTCTTCAGCGGATGCCCGATCGAGTTGAACCGCGTCTTGGAGCGCCGCGAGATCAGACGGAAGTCGAAGCCCTCGCGCGCTGCCCGGTTCCGAGCATATTTGAGGATTTCCGAGGGCATCGCCCCCACCGCAAGGTCGAAGCGGTGGAACGCGTTCTCGTCGAGCGGCTCCACCACCGGGTGCTTCTCGGGATAGATCACCGCCGCCCCGCCGTTCGCCGCGCAGTCCGCACGAACTTGGCTGGGGGGCACGAGGCAGCCCGCGACGGCGAGGTCGAGGAACTCCTGCTTGGTCGGCTTGCGGTCCATCGGCAGCGGGCCGCCCGCCAGCATCATCTGGATCCCGAGGTGCTTGGCGAGCGTCCAGAACATCTCGTATTCGTCGATGCAGTCGCCGGGCGGCGCGACCACCGCCTCGGTGTAGCGGGCATAGGGCTCCTCGTGCCACCACTCGCTGAGGCTGGTGATGTCCTCGCGCTCGAGGCATTGCGAGGGCGCGAGCACCACGTCGGCGCGCCTGGCGGAGGCGCTCATCCAGGGGTCGATCTGGACGAAGAGCTCGAGGTCGTCGAGGGCGCGGGCCATCTTCGCCTGGTCGGGAAAGCCCACCACCGGGTTGCCGCCGACCGAGATCAGCGCGCGCACCTGCCCCTCGCCGGGGGTGAGGATCTCGTCGGCGAGGACGTTGCAGGGCATCTCCCAGCCGAGGTGCCCCAGCCCGCGGAAGCGCGACTTCGGCATCCCTTCGCCGCCGAACATCGGCACGGGCGGGCCGACCTGCGCACGGCGGGCGGTCTGGAAGGGGCTGAAGACGCCGGGGATCGCCGCCTTCTCGCCCTCCTGCTTGAAGCGGGCGCAAATGGTGTTGAGGCAGGTGACGAGATATTCGGTGAGGGTGCCGTTCCCCGCCATTTCCGGGCCGGTTCCGGTGACGGCGCAGCCCTTGGTGCCGCCGGCGAACATCCGCGCAGCGGCGACGAGCTGGTCCTTGTCGATCCCGGCGCGCTCCGCGGCGACCTCGGGCGGGAAGGCCTTCACCGCCTCGGCGAGCTCGTCAAAGCCGTCGACATGGGCGGCGACGAAGTTGCGGTCGTAGAGGCCTTCCGCGATGATCACGTTGAGCATCCCCGCCAGCATCGCCGGGTCCTCGCCGGGCTTCACGGGGAGGTAGATGTCGGCGAGCCGCGCGACGTCGCTCTCACGCGGGTCGGCGACGATCAGCTTCAGGCCCTCCGCTTTCTTGTCGCGGATACGCCGCGAGGGGCTGAAGGGCGGCACCCCGCCGACGGGCGCATAGTGCGAGACCACCGGATTGTTGCCGATGAAGAAGGCGACGTCGCTCTCCGAGAAGGTGTTCGGCCCCGCCATCCACTTGCCGTAGCGCGCCGTGGTGAAGACCTTGGCGGGCTGGTCGAGCGTCACCGAGGTGTAGAAGTTGCGGCTCCCCACCGCCTGCGCAAAGGACAGCGAGGCGGCCATCGCGGCGGAGTTCTGGAAACCGCCCGAGCCCATGAAGACCGCGACCGAGTGCGGCCCGTGCGTGTCGATGATACGCCGCAGCTCGTCCGCGACATGGGCGAGCGCTGCGTCCATGGCGGTGGGCACGAATTCGCCCGCGGCATTGCGCACGAGGCTCCTCGTCAGGCGGTTTTCCGAGTTGTGGCTGTCCGGCAGCTCGCGGCCCTTCATGCAGGTGTAGCCGCCATAGGCGGGGTCCGCCGGATCGCCGCGCACCTCGATCACCTTGCCCTCCACGACATCGACTTCCATCGCGCAATTGGCGTGGCAGAAGCGGCAGAAGGTCTTGTGAGTCTGAACACCCATCCTTGCTCTCCCCGAGTTGCGGGAGACTACCACAGGGGCACGGGCGCTCGACTGACACTTTTGTCCGTGGAGAGGCGCGCGGGGCGCTCGCAATAGGGCAGGCGAACACAGGAGACACACATGCCGACCACCACCCGTCAATGGCTCCTCAACGGTCACCCGCGCGGCCGGGGGATCGAAATCGACAGTGACTTCAAGCTCGTCAGCACCGAACTGCCCGATCCCGGCCCGGGCGAGATGCTGCTCAAGACCCACTACCTCGGCTTCGACCCGGCGCAGAAGGGCTGGATGGAGAACATCGCCGACTATGTTGCACCGATGGCGATCGGCGACGTGATGCGCGGCAGCGGGATCGCCGAAGTGGTCGCCTCGAACGGCGGGCGCTTTGCCGTGGGCGACATGGTGTTCGGCACCACCGGCTGGACCGAATACCTCGTCACCGACGGCAGGGAGCTGACCAGGGTCGAGACCGAGCTGTCGCCCACCGCGGTGCTCTCGGTGCTCGGGACGACCGGCCTCACCGCCTATTGCGGGCTCTTCAAGGTCGGCAAGCCCGTGGCGGGCGACACCGTGCTGGTCAGCGGCGCGGCGGGGGCGACGGGGAGCATCGTCGGCCAGCTCGCCAGGATCGCCGGCTGCCGGGTGGTCGGCATCGCGGGCGGCAAGGACAAGTGCGACTGGCTCGTCTCGGAGGCGGGCTACGACGCGGCGATCGACTACAAGGCGGGCGACGTGAAGGCGCAGATCCGCGAGCTGTGCCCGCGCGGGGTGGACGTCATCTACGACAATGTCGGCGGCAAGATTTTGAACGACATGCTCGCCTGCATCGCCACCGGCGCGCGGGTGGTGATCTGCGGGGGGATCAGCCGCTACGAGACGGGCACGCTCCCCGCGGGGCCGGAGAACTACTTCAACCTCGTGTTCCGCCGCGGCACGATGGCGGGGTTCATCGTCCTCGACTGGGCGAGCGAGTTCCCGGCGATCCGCAAGCGCCTGGAGGGCTTCGTCAAGGACGGGCGGCTCACCTACCAAGAGGACATCCAGCACGGCTTCGAGAACGCGCCCGCGGCCCTCCAGCGCTTGTTCACCGGGCAGAACCGGGGCAAGCAGATGCTGAAGCTGTGACCTGCCTCGTCATTGCGAGGAGCGTAGCGACGCGGCAAGCCATGGACCAAGACTGCACCGAAGGCGCGGTCAGGTCATGGATCGTTTCGCTTCGCTAGCAATGCCGAGGCTATAGCAAGTCCTCAGGATAATTGACGTTCATCAGCGGCCGGGAAAGCTCCACCCGCCGCGCGCCCACGTGGTCGGCAAAGCGGTAGAGCGATTGTCCTCCCCGCGTCAGAAAGGCCTCCAGCGCCTCGCCCGCTGCGACGGGCCACAGCCCGACCACCGGCTGACCCTCGACGATCGCCGCGCCCTCGCCGGCCAGCGTTTCAGCCATATCGCGAGGGAGATCAGGCACATCCACCCCGGCGGAAAGCACATGGGAGAAGCCGCGCTCCCTCGCGTGGCGCAGCGCCGCCGCCAGCCCTCCAAGCGGGCCGAGCCCAGGCTCCGGCCAGTCGTAAAGGCAGGCGAACCCCCGCTCCTCCCGCCCGCACACCACGAGCGCCTCGCACTGCGCGGACAGCGCCGCCGCCACCCGGTCCATCAGCCGCTCGCCTTCGTGGAGCGCATGGGCCTTGTCGCTGCCGAAGCGCCGCGCCTGCCCTCCGGCGAGGATCGCGCCCAACAGCCTAATCGAGGGCCTCGGTCGCGTTGCCCTCGGCGTTGTACACCGGCCCTTCCGCGTCCACCCTGTACTTGCGGCTGACCGCATTGGTGATCCCGAACTGCCCGATGTGATCGCGCATCCCCGTGTAGGCAGGGTCGCGGAAATGCGCGGCGAGCGCCGCCTCGCTTTCCCACTCCTCGAAGACGTTGACCCGCCCGGGGTTCATGGAACAGGCGCTCCAGTCGTAGTGGATGCAGCCCTCTTCCGCGAGCGCGGCCTCGATATGCGGGCGGGCGGTGGCGAGGGCCTCCTCGCGGCGGGCGGGGTCGAGGTCGATCTGCGCGGAAATGAGGATTTTCGCCATGATGTCAGCCCTCCGCGCCGAACTCGGCGACGATGCGGAAGGTGCGGCGGGTGAAGACCCAGCGGCCGTCCACCTTGGCAAGCTCGTCCTCGTAGAGCCCGCCGACATGGCGCGCCTTTCCGTCTTTCGGCTTCAGGATTTCCTGCGTCTGCACCCGCGATTTCGCCGTGTTTCCGGTGACTTTGATCATGCAGGGCACGCAGTGGAAGCTCACCGCCTCCAGGCCCCCCATGGCCCCGTTCCAGAAGGCGACGATCGCGTCCCTGCCTTGGGTCTTGTGGCCCATGAGGTCCCAGTCGGCGTCCTCGGCCCAGACGCTCGCCCAAGTTTCCGCGTCGAAGCGCACCACCCCGTCGGCATAGGTGCCGTTCAGTTCATGGATCGCCACGCGATCTTCCAAGGGCCCGCTGAACATCGCTCGCCTCTCCCTGCTGCGTAGGACGCCGCTATCGGCCCCGAGGGGTACGCGGGACAATGCCCACTTTTGGGAAGGAGAAGCGGGCCTGTCGCGTGGTAGCCATCAGGCCGGAGAGGAGAGACGAGATGGGACAATTGGAAGGCAAGACCGCGGTGGTGCTCGGCGCCGCGTCGGAGGGCAACATGGGCCAGACCATCGCCCGCCTGTTCGCCCGCGAGGGCGCGAGGGTGATGGTCGCGGGGCGCAAGGAGGCGCCACTCGCGGCGCTCGCCGAGGAGATCGGCGGGCACCATGCGCTGTGCGACATCAGCAGCCATGCCGAGGTCAACGCCTTGGCGGACAAGGCGAAATCCACCTTCGGCCGGGTCGACATCGCGATCAACACCACCGGCTGGGCGCTGCTCAAGAGCCTGCTCGAAACCACCGAGGAGGATTTGGACCGCATCGTCGACCTGCAGTTCAAGGGGGTCCATCATTTCCTCCAGGCCTTCGTCCGGGTGATGACCGAGCAGCAGCCGACCGGGGGCTCGCTCATCAGCCTGTCCTCGGCGACCACCAGGGCGCTCATCAACAACCACGCCGCCTATATCGGCACCAAGCGGGGGGCGGAGGCGCTGATCGAGTGTGTCGCCAATGATTACGGGCACTTAGGCATCAGGGCCAACACCGTCTCCCCCGGCTTCACCGAGAGCCCGATGACCCACGAGAGCTTCGCCGTGCCCGGTCTCGTCGACGCCTTCCTGCCGCGCTACCCGCTGGGGCGGCTCAACACCGTGGAGGACGTGGCCCATGCCTGCCTGTGGCTGAGCGGCGACAAGGCCTACGTCTCGGGGCAGAACATCCAGCCCAACGGGGGCCTCACCCTGCGCGGCAATCCGCAGGCGAGCGACGTCGCGGCCTCGGTCGGGGCGGCGATGGCGAAGCAGGGGTAGCGCCGCACCCCCGCCTGGCGATGTTTCACGTGAAACATCGCCGGCAGCCCTGTCTAACCGGGGTCTGGCGGGGGTCTAAGGGGGGGCTGGAAGGCTCTGGGCCGCCTCAAGGACGCGCTGGCCGGCCGCAAGGCCCACCCTGCGGCGACAAGCCGAAGCCGCCCCCTTCGCGAGGCGCCCTCAATACTGCGCCGTCCCGCCGTCGACGCTGATCTGCGCGCCGGTGATCCCGGCCCCGGCCTTGCTCGCCAGCAGCACCGCGACCGCGGCGACCTCCTCGACCGTGTTCGGGCGCTTGATCGCCGCTTCCTGCGCGAACATTGCGATCATCGCCTCAAACTCCATGCCCATCGCCTCGGCGGTGGCGGGGCCGTTGTTCCTGATGATGTCGGTGATGACGAGGCCGGGGCAGATCGCGTTCAAGGTCACGCCGGCCGGGCCCACTTCCCGCGCGAGGCTCTTGGTCAATCCGTTCACCGCGTGCTTGGCGGCGGAATAGGCGGTCAGCACGGGCTTGCCATGCTTGCCCTCCATCGAGGAGATGTTGATGATCCGCCCGTCGCCCTTTTCCAGCATCACCGGCAAGGCGCGGCGGCAGGCCCAGAAGGTCGAATAGACGTTCCACTTCATCGCCTCGTCGAAGGCATGGTCGGAAAGATTGACGAGCGGCTGGAGGTCGCCCGCCCCGCCCGCATTGTTGACGAGGATGTCGAGCGTGCCGAAATGCGCGACCACCTGGTCGACGAAGCCCTCGATGTCGGCTTGGTTCATGACGTCGCCCGCAACGAACAGCCCGCGGTCGCCCGCGCCCAGTTCCGCGAGCACCTTCGCGCCCTTGTCGGCATTGCGCGCGAACAGGGCGACACTCGCGCCTTCAGCGAGGAACGCCTCGGCGATCCCGCGCCCCATGCCCGCCGTGCCCCCGGTGATCGCGGCCACCTTGCCTTCGAGTTTCATGCTGTCGTCCTCTCTCGTCCCGTCGCTTTCAGCGGGCCCGCGTTGCCCGCGGCGCCTCGTTCTGACGAATAGGGGGGCTGGGCCGGTGACGCACCCTGCCAAAATGACGGGTGCCCGCAGGGGGCAGGGCGCGCCCTATTCCCCCGCCGGGTCCATGTAGTCGCGATAGTAGGTGAGCTTGCCACCCTCGACCTTGTAGATGCCCACGCCCCCGCGCGTGCCCTGCGGCGAGTGCAGCGTCCAGCGCGCCCAGACGGCATGATCGTCGCCGCAGACCTCGTCGAGCGTGAAGCGGATCTGCCGCTCGCCCATCTCCTTCACCATCGTGGTCATGAAGCGGAGGATCTCCTCGCGCCCTTCGTAGCGGCCCCACACCGGGTCCTCGAGCAGCGCATCCTCGGCGAAGAGGCCGACGAGCTTGGTGTAGTCGCCGCTGTCCTGGATGCGCCAGAATTCCTCGATTACGCGCTGGGCTTCGCCGGGCATGGTGTTCTCTCCCCAAGAGTGGTCGGCGCAATCTGCCATGCGGCCCCGCGGCGGCGCCCCTGCGAAAATGGCGAGGCGGCCGTAGCGGCACCCCCGGGGTATCCTGGCCGCGAAGGAGAGGCCCCATGTCGACCATCCCGCGCGTATCCTCGGCGATCCCCGGAGAGCCGCCGCACTTCGGCTCGGTGCTCGCCCACCAGCCCGACATCGCACAGAGCTTCTTCGCGCTCTACGGCCGCTTCTGGCAATCCGAGGTGCTCTCCGCGCGCATCAAGGAGGTCGCGCGGATGCGCAATGCGCGCGTCACCGAATGCGGGTTCTGCCGCAACGTGCGCTTCGACAAGGCGCTCGGGCAGGGCCTCGGCGAGGAGGTGGTGGACGACATCACCGACGGCTATGAGACCTCCGCGAAGCTTACCGATGCCGAGAAGGCGGTGCTGAAGTTCACCGACGCGCTGATCCACGATCCCGAGCTGCTGACCGGCGACGCACGGGCCGCGTTGCAGCGCCACCTCACCCCGACGCAGATCGCGGAGCTGGGCCTCGGGGTGACGCTGTTCCTCGCGCTCGCCAAGGCGCTCATCACCCTGGGGCTGGAGCCCGAGGCGATGGACCGCACCGTGCTGCCCACCCCGGCGGTGCTGGAGGCGGCGGAATGACTCCGGCGGGGGAGGGCCCGGTCCACCCCGCGCTGGCGGGCGACCCGGTGCTCGCCGCGCACTATGCCGCGTTCCGGAGCAAGGCCGAGGGCGCGCTCGATCCGGGGCTGGTGGCGCTGGTCCGGCAGGCGGTGGCGGCGGTGCACGACATGGGCGCGGCGCCCGATGAGAGCGCCTTGGGCGAGGGCACCCGCGCGGCGCTCGCCTATGCGAGGCGGATACCCTTCGAGCACACGGCGATCACCGATGCCGAAGCCGCCGCGATGGTCGCGCATCTGGGCGAGCCCGGCTTCGTCGCCTTCTCGGTGGTCACGGCCCTCGCCGACGCCGAGTGCCGCGCGGCGCTGGTGGGGCTGCCGGAGCTAGCCGCGTCTAGTTGACCGCCCGGTCCTTGCCCACCCAGTAGGGCGCGCGCAGTTCGCGGCGCAGGATCTTGCCCGAGGGGTTCCTCGGCAGGGCGGGGATGAAGTCGATCGACTTGGGGCACTTGTAGCCCGCGATCAGCCTGCGGGCATGGGCGATGAGCTCGTCCTCGGTGAGGCTCTGGCCTTCCTTGAGGACGACGCAGGCCTTCACCTCCTCGCCCCACTTCTCGGAAGGAATGCCGATCACCGCCACGTCGGCGACGGCGGGGTGGGAGTAGAGCGCGTTCTCGACCTCGGCGGGGTAGACGTTCTCGCCCCCGGAGATGATCATGTCCTTCACCCGGTCGTGGATGTAGAGGTAGCCGTCCTCGTCGAGATAGCCCGCGTCCCCGGTGCGCAGCCAGCCGTCCGCATCGATGGTCGCGGCGGTGGCTTCCGGGTTGTTCCAGTAGCCGCGCATGTTCTTGGAGGATCGCGTCGCGATCTCGCCGACCGTGCCGGTGGGGACTTCGTTACCCGCCTCGTCGATCACCTTGATCTCAACCCCGGCGAGCGGCCGGCCGACAGAGCGCATCTTCGGCGAGCCCTCGGGCACGTGGTCCTCGGGGTCGAGGGCGACGATCGTGCCGCTCGTTTCGGTCATCCCGTACATCTGCACGAAACCGCAGCCGATCACCCGCATCGCCTCGCGCATCAGCTCGAGCGGGATCGGGGAGGCGCCGTAGGTGATGTACTTGAGGCGGCTGAAGTCCACCTCGTTCACCCGCGGGTGGTTCAAGAGGATCTGGATCGCGGCGGGGACGAGGAAGATCTTGGAGATGTTGTAATTGGCGATAAGGTCCAGCGCCTTGGTCGGGTCGTACTCCGGCAGGACGATGGCGTTGGTTCCCGCGACCATCGTGCCGATGCCGGTGCCGGTGCCGGAGATGTGGAAGCAGGGCATGGCGAGCAGCGTGACGTCGCCCGGGATCGGCTCCTGCCAGGCGCGCATCGCCTCGCCCGACTGCGTGGCATCGCGGCTGGAGAGAATCGAGCCGTGGGTGATCACCGCGCCCTTGGGCTTCCCGGTGGTGCCCGAGGTGTAGAGCTGGAGCGCGTCGTCCTCGGGGCGCACGCGGTGAGCCGGGGGGCGGGCGGGAAAGCCGTCGCGCCAGATGCGGTAGTCGGTGCCGGGATGGTCGGGGGCGTCGATGCCGATCACCTGCTCGATCCGGGTCGCCTCGCCGCGCGCCTGCGCCAGCGCCTCGGCGAAGCCCTCGCCGACGAACACCACCCGCGCCTCGCAGTTGTCGAGGATGTAAGCGACCTCCGGCGGGGCGAGGCGCCAGTTGACGGGCGTCATCACCGCGCCGATGCGGGCCGCGCCGAGAAAGGCCTCGAAATAGAGCGGGTGGTTCTTGCCGAGGAAGGCGACGCGCTCGCCCGGCTGCACGCCGAGCGCGACGAGCCCGTTCGCCACCCGATCCGCGCCCGCGTCGAGCTCGGCGAAGCTCAGGTCCTCGTCCCCGTAGGTGAAGGCGACCACACCGCCCTGCGCCCGCGCGTGCTCGCGCACGATGTCGCAGAAGGACTCCGCCGCCAGTGCCGTGATCTCTCCCATGCGCGAGGGATAACCCCTGCGCCCGCGCGTGTCATTGGCACAATTCATAGCGGCGCTCGCCCGGCGGCGCGGTAGGGTGGCGGGATGGACATACCCCCGGGCTTCGACTCCGCCGGCTTCACCCCTGGCTTCCTCGATCACGGCGGGCCCTATTGGCTGGGGCCGGCGGTCGACGGCGTGCGGGTGGTGGGCCTGCTGATCTCCTCGCACCACATCAACTACCGGGACGCGGCGCATGGCGGGGTGATCTCGACCTTCGCCGACGTCGCGCTCTCCCACGCGGTCCACGATGCCGAGCGCCCCCGCATCGCGCCCGCGACGGTGACGCTGACGGTCAACTACCTCGCAGGGGCGCGGCTCGGCGACTGGCTGGAGGCGCGGGTGCGGATCGACCGGATGGGCGGGCGCACGGCTTACACCTCGGGCGGCATCTGGCGCGGGGCGGAGCAGGTGGCGACGATGTCGGGCGTGTTTTCCTTCAGACGCCCTGACAAGGTATCGTCACCCTGAACTTGTTTCAGGGTCCATTCCTCGTCTCGCACTGCCGTTCATGCGGCGCGATGGATGCTGAAACAAGTTCAGCATGACGAGATGAAAAAGGGGGTTCTACCCCAGCCAACCCCTCACCGCCGCCGTCGAGGGATCGCGGTCATCGTGATAGCCCGCAGCCCCTTCGGGCGTGTCCGACAGGTCCACGCCCTCGGCCGAGCGGAACTCGCGCCAGTCGTAGAGGCCGGTGCGCTGCGCGATGCGCCATTCCCCGGCCCGCTTCTCCAAGCGGTCGACATAGCGCCCCGCGACCACCGCCGAATAGATCACGCCCCGGTCCGGGAACACCGCCGTCACCGGATAGCCGGGCGGAACGGTGTGCATCGCGGTCATGTAGGTCTCGGTGTGGCAGAGGGTCTCGCCCTCGAAGCCGAAGATCGTCTGGCCGAGCAGGTGCTGGGTTGCGAGGCAGGGGTCAATGATCGCGCGCGCCTGTTCCACGAAGCCGCGCCAGCCGCCCTCGATCACCCCGAAGCGGAAGGTCGCGTCGGGGTGGAAAAGCCGCTCCATCATCCCCCAGCGCCGCCGGTCGATCGCGTGGGCATAGGCGGCGAGGATGTCGCGGATCGCCTCGCGGTCTGCCAGCGTGCCGGTCATGGGGCGAGCTCCACGATCACCTTTCCGATGTTCGCCCCGGTGAAGAGCCTCGTATAGGCGTCGAGCGTGTTCTCGAGGCCCCTCGTCACGTCATAGGGCATCGCCAGCGCCCCGCTGTCCGTCCATGCGCGCAGGCGCCGGGTGAGGGCGGGGCCCTCGTGCATGAAGTCGGGCGAGAAGAAGCCCTCGATCCTGAGGCGCCGCATCAGCACCTGGTCGAACTCGCGCGGGGCGGTGCGGGTGCCGGCGGTGTAGTCGGCCAGCAGCCCGCACACCGCGATGCGGCCATAGTGGTTCATGCGGGTCAGCACCGCATCGAGCAGCGGGCCGCCCACGTTGTCGAAATAGACGTCGAAGCCTCCCGCGGCGTCCAGTTGCGCGCCCACGTCGCCCGCCTTGTAGTCGATCGCCCCCGCGATCCCGAGGTCACCCGTGAGGTAGGCGCACTTCGCCGCCCCGCCCGCGATCCCCCATGCCTCGCAGCCGAGCAGCCGCGCGATCTGCACCGCGAGGATGCCCGTCGCCCCCGCCGCCGCCGAGACCAGCACCCGCTCGCCGGGCTTCGCCGCGCCGGTCCGCTCGATGCCCCACAGCGCGGTCCAGCCGTTCATGCCGAGCGGGCCGAACCACGCGCGCCGGTCGGCGACGGTGGGGTCGAGCAGGACCGCGCCCGACAGCGCGGCATCGACCGTGCTGACGTCCGCCCACTGTCCGAAGGCGCGCACCAAGTCGCCGGTCGCGAAGCCCGCGGCGCGGCTCTCGATCACCTCGCCGAGCACGAGGCCGGTCATCGGCCCGCCCACTGACAGCGGCGGCTGGTAGCCGTCCTCGCGGTCCGAGAGCCACATCCGGGTGCCCGCGTCCATCGACAGGTGGGTGTTGCGGATGCGGATCGCCCCGTCGGCAAGCGGCGCGAAGTCCTCCTCGACCAGCTCCAGCGCGGCGGCGAAATCGGTCCCCTCGGGGCGGCGCACGATGCGCCAGATGCGGTTGTCCATGCGCGCTTGTCCGGCGGCCACGCCGCTACGGCAACCTCGCCATTTTGTCAGGGCGTGAGCCCCGTGCGGCTATCACTTTGGCGCGGTGCGCGGGGGGAGGGGGGTTCCTAGGCTTGCCGCGAGAGACGAGAGAGGGAGAGAGACGATGGCACTCATCACGGTGATCGGTGCGAGCGGCCGGCAGGGGCTCGCGCAGGTGCGCCAGGCGCTCGCGGCAGGGTATGACGTGCGCGCGATCTCGCGCCGCCCGGACGCGTTGGAGGGCGCGCCGGTGGACGGCATCGAGCGGGTCGAGGTGCGGCCGATGGACCTCTACGACACCTCGACCTTCGCCGCGGCGCTGGAAGGCTCGGACTACGTCTTCTACACCCACCCCCTTCAGGCCCGCGCCGACCGGGCCTATCTCGTCGGCGAGGTCGGCAAGGTCGCGGCGCAACTCGGGGTGAAGCGGGTCGTCTGGAACACTTCGAGCTGGATCCCCGACCGCCCCGGCGACCCCTTCACCTATGGCGAGAACACCAAGGGGATCAACGCCTTGTGGCGCTCGGGCGCGCCGGGGACGGTGTTCGGGAGCGTCCTGTTCATGGACAACCTCCTGACCGGCTGGGCCCGGCCCTTCATTGTGGGCGAGGGCCGCTACGTCTATCCGCACAATCCTTCGCTCGAGGCGAACTGGATCAGCCTCGACGACGTCGCGCGCTTCATGCTGGCGAGCCTCGAGCGACCCGACATGGAGGGCGCCTGGCTCAACATCGGCGGGCCGGAGCGGTTGGTTGGCAAGCAGGTGACGAAGTGCCTCTCCGAGGCGCTGGGCCGGGAGATCCGCTACGATCCCTGCACCCCGGCGGAGTTCGGCCGCTACCTTGTCGACGCCGCGGGCGACACCATGCCGGCCGAGATGCGCGAGACCTTCGCCAAGGGGATCGAGGACTTCTACGAATACAACAACACCGCCCCCACGAGGCCGTTCGCGGTCGACATGGACCATGTCTACGAGCGCTTCCCCGAACTGGAGGGCAAGCTCGAGACGATGGGCGAATGGACCAAGCGGCAGGACTGGGGCGAGAGCAATTATCGCCCGGCCTTCGGGTAGCTGCTCCGGACTTACCCTCGTCGCCCCGTGTCTGACACGGGGCTTGGCTTCTTTGTTTCGCGATCTCGGAAGAAGAAAAGACCAGCCCCGGATCAAGTCCGGGGCGACGGTTAGGGGACGGCCGCTTAGCCTCGTTCTGGCAAAAAGCCAATCTTCCGCAATCGGCCCCGTTGCGGTCATTCTCGCGCCTGCGTAGCATGCCGGCATGCCTACCGTAGAAGCCTTCGACCACGAGGACGCCTTGGAGCCGCTATTCACAGCGGAGTTCGAGTTCCTACCGCGCGTCGGCGAGTATCTCTCGATCGACACTCCTCCGGGCTACTTCAGATACTACAATGTTGTGGAAGTCTGGCATCGGCAGGACACAGAGGTTGGCGTTTTCCGAGCTTGCATACGCATTGAAGAGAACGACTAATTGACGGCAGGAATCTACCGCTGCCTGCCCTCCAGCCGAAGCTTCCTCGATTCCGAAACCAGTCCTTCGGAACGCGGCCCGCGCTCTACTCCGCCGCCTGGCGCTGCTCCTGGGCGAAGATCTGCACCAGGTCCTCGTCGCTCGCCTCGGTCAGCCGTTCGACCCACTGGTGGAAGACCTGTCCGCCCTTCTCGTTGCGGCCGAACAGCACCTCCTTCATCAGCCCCGAGGCGAGCGCCTGCTGCTGGCGGCGGCCGGTGGCGTAGTCCTCGTCGCGGACCACCACCTCGAGGAAGGCGAACTGGTCGTGCGCGGCCTGGACCTGTTCGGGGGTCTCGGGCTGGTTCTCCATGACGTAGAACTGGGTCGTCCAGCTCTCGCCCACGCGCTCGCCGGGGAAGAGCTGGCTGATCATCGCCCCGCGCTGCCCGCCGCCGTAGAAGCTCGCGATCGAGATGTGCGGGAAGATCGTCCACACGCCCTGCACCAGCACGTCCTGCGGCAGCTCGTCGTCGGAGAGCGCGGCGAGGTCCATCTGCTGGTCGTCCTCGCCCGAAACCTTGATCGCGAACTGCGAGGGGGTCGAGAGCCGCTGGTGCGGGCCGAAGGCGAAGTAGTTGGCACGATTGTAGAAATCCGCCCCGAAGGTGTCCTTGTGAAGCACCGGGAGGTGGTAGAAATCGAGATAGCCGTCATAGGCCGTTTTCCAGTTCGGCCCCGCCAGCGTGCGCTGCGCGAACAGGGTCCAGCCGTCGAACTCGAAGGCCTTGAGGAGCTCGTCGTAGCCGCACAGGTAGTCGGCGATCGAGAGCTTCGAATTGGGGTCGAGCGTCACCCAGATCAGCCCGGCGTTCTCGTGGACGGGGAAGCGGGTGAGGCAATGCGCGGCCTTGTCGATCCGGCCGAAGTCCTGCGGGCTCGCGACGCCGATCAGGTCGCCATCGGCCTTGAAGGTCCAGCCGTGATAGCCGCAGGTGAAGCGGCTGGCATTGCCGCAGCCGTTCGCCAGCGGATTGCCGCGGTGGGTGCACATGTTGAGGAAGGCGCCCATGCTCCCGTCCTTTTGGCGCGACAGCAGCAGCGGGACGCCGCAGATGTCCATCGCTTTGTAGTCGCCCACATTGGGCAGCTCGCAGGAGGGCGCGACCATTAGCGGCAGGCGGCGGAAGATGCGCTGCTTCTCCCGCTCGAAGAGCGCAGGGTCGGTGTAGGCGCTCGCCGGCACGCGCACGATGTCCTCGGCATATTCCATCGTGTCCGCCGCCCCGTGGGCGACGAGGTTGCGGGTCATGGCGACCAGCGTTTCGCGTGACATCTCGTGGCTCTCCCGTATGCGCGGTCCCCCGTCAGGCAGCATCCCCGCGCGCGCCCGGCGCGGCAATGCTCACTTTTGGCAGAGCGCGCCGAAAGGCGAAGGGGGCGAGCCGTCGCCGGCCCGCCCCCCTGCTGCTCCCCCTGTCGGAGCGGATCAGAAGCGGAAGCTGGTCTGCACGAAGACCTGCCGCCCGCGGTTCATCGACACCACCGCATCGTCGCCCCGCGGCAGGCCGAAGCCGCCCGCGCCGCCCGGCGACAGGAACGGCCGCGCGCCCGAGGTTATGACGAAGGTCTCGTCGGTGAGGTTGGTGCCGATCAGCGACACCCGCCACCGCCCGTCGGGATGGCCGATCGAGATATTCGCGTCGAAGGTAACGTATTCGTCCTGGATGAAGTCGTTGAAGGACACCTGGTCGGCGAAGTAGCTGCTCGAATAGAGCATGTTCCCGCCGAGGTAGAGCCCGAGATTGTCGTTGAAGGGGATGTCCCAGTCGAAGGCGATGTTGCCCGACCATTCGGGTGCCCGCGGGGCGCGGCGGCCGTCGATGTTGATCCCCGCCGCGGTCACGAAGGTGTCGGTGAACTTGGCGTCGAGCCAGCCGGCATTCGCCGACAGGGCAAGGCCGTTCACGGGCGTGCGCCAACGCGTCTCGAGATCGATGCCCTTCGAGGTCAGCTGGCCGGCATTGAGGGTGATGAACTGCACGTTCACCGCGTCGAAGTTCTGCACCTGCAGATCGTCAACGACGTAGTAGAACGCGGTGCCGTTCACCGTCACGCGCCGGTTGTTGAACTGCGACCGGAAGCCGATCTCGCCGCCCTTGGTGGTCTCGGAATCGAAGATCAGCGAGCTGAAGTCGCCGCTCAGCGCCGCCTGGCTGAGGCTGTTCGAGGGCAGCGCCGAGTTGTCGATGCCGCCGCTCTTGAAGCCGGTGCGGAAGGCCGCAAAGACGTTGAGGTCCGGGTTCACCTGGTACTTCAGCGTCACCTCGGGCGAGATGTTGCTGTCGGCGAAGCGGATCGGGCCCGAGAAGAAGCCGGGGCGCACGAAGCCCGGGCCCTGCAGCAGCGTGTGCAGATAGGGCACGGAGATGGTCTGCACCTTCTCCTCGTCGGTCCAGCGCGCGCCGGCGACCAGTTCGAGCTGGTCGGTGATGTCGAAGATCAGCGAGCCGAACAGCGAGTAGGCCTGGGTCTTGGTCGTGTGGATCTTGTCCCAGTCATAGGTGAAGCCGGTGACGGGATCGGGAATGATGAGTGAGATGTTCACGCCCTGCTGCGCGGTGTCGAAGATGAAGGTGCGGTCTTCCCAGAAGGCGCCGAGCATGAAGTTGATCGGCCCGTCGAAGTCCGAGGCGAGGCGGAATTCCTGGGTGTACTGCTCGAGCTTGTTGGTCGGGTCCGAACAGCCCGTCCCCTGGGGGGTGCCCGGCGCGTTGTTGGCGGCGAGGTTGGGGGCGTTCTGCGCGAGGAAGTTGGGGTTCCCGATCGCGTTGCCGATCGGCGAGAAGGCCGGGCCGAGGCCGCCATAGCCGTAGCAGTCGAAATCGACCGTATCGAGGTTCATGATTCCCGTGGTCGAGGTCAGGCGGAGCTTGTCGGACAGGTTGAGGTTGAACAGCAGGCGGCCGAACCAGATGTCCGCCTCGTTGAAGGGCACCCCGCCGCGGCCCGCCGCACGCGAGGGAGTCGGCACCCCGCCTGCGAGCGCCGGGGCGGAGTCGGGGATGAAGAACTTCTTGTCGCGGATGTTGCAGTCGTAACCGGCAGGGATTGCCACGACCCCCTGGAGCAGGAAGACCGGATCGGCGACGCCGTTCGCGCCGCAGAACACGTCCGAATGCTGGACCGCGCCGTCGCCCTCGTTGCGCAGGTACTGGACCTTGAGATTGGCGTCGAAATCGGGGCTCGGCTCCCATGCCAGCGTAAGGCGGGCGATGAGGCTTTCCTGCCCGCGGAAGCGCCCGTTGCCCGAGGTGAGGTTGGGCTGCAGCTCGATCAGGCGATTGATGTCGTTCCACTGCGCGGCGACGCGGATGCCGAGCGTCGGGGTGATCGGGCCCGAGATGTAGCCGCTGGCGAGATAGCCGCGCTCCTCGAACTCGTAGTTGGCGATGCCGCCGACCTCCCAGTTGGGCGTGGGGTTGGCGGTCTGGAGCGCGAACACCCCGGCGGTCGCGGACTTCCCGAAATAGAGCGACTGCGGGCCCTTCAGCACGTCGACCTGCTGCATGTCGAAGAAGCCGGCCTGCACGAGGCGCATGGTCGAGAGCTGCACGCCGTCGAGGTCGAAGGCGACCGCGCTGTCGAAGGCGGCCGAGATGTTGGACGAGCCCACGCCGCGCAGGGTCAGCTGGCCGCCCGAACCCGAGCCGCCGACCTGCACGGTCAGGGTGGGCACGCGGCTGGCGAGGTTGGCGACATTGTTGGTGACGTAGTTGTTCAGCGTCTCGCCGCTCACCGAGGTGATGGTGACGGGGACTTCCTGGAGCGTCTCGCTCTGGCGGCGGGCCTGGACGATGATGACGTTGTCGTCATCGGCGCGGGTCGCGGCGGCGGTCTCGACGTCCTGTGCGAAGGCGGCGGTGGGCATGGCGGCAAGCCCGCCCAGCGCCGCGCCGCACAGCAGGACGCTGCGCACGCGGCCCGGATGGGCGCCGGATGCAATACGGGCACGAAGTGTGTTCATGGTCCTCTCTCCCCATCGGGCCGCGGCTCCCCCGCGTGCCCTGTTTTCCCCAACCCTCGAGCGCGTCTCTCCTCACGCCTGCCGGCCACAGCCTGAAGGTGTGGGGGAAGGTGTATGGTGCGGCGGCCAGCGCGCCATCAGCAAAAGCGCTAGGCACCTCGCCAAACTGCGGCATATTCGTCACAGCGCCCCGGCAAAGCGCGATTCCGTAGCGTCAGCGGGCCGGTCCGCAGCCAGAGCCCTCGCGCTTTCGACAGTGGCTTGGCGGCCGCTCCCGCTTAGGCTGATCCCATAGAACAAGCGGTTCGGAGGGAGCGGATGGCGGGACGGGTGGCGGGCCGGGTGGCGCTCGTGACGGGCGGTGCGATGGGGCTCGGCAAGGCCGATTGCGAGGTGCTGGCGCGCGAGGGGGCCAAGGTGATCGTCACCGACCGCGACGCCGAACTCGCGCACCGGGTCGCGGACTCGATCGGCGGCGACGCGCTGGCGCTCGACGTCACCGACGAGGAGCAGTGGGCGCAGGTGATCCAGGCCGTCGAGGAGCGCCACGGCGGGCTCGACATCCTCGTCAACAATGCCGGCAACGTCATCTTCGAGAGCATCGAGGAGTGCTCCCCCGAACACTTCCGCCTGCATCTCGACATCCACGTGATGGGCACCTTCCTCGGCTGCAAGCACGCCCTGCCGCTGATGAAGCACCGCCACAGGGTCGTCGGCGGGGGAGGGTCGTCGATCATCAACATGGCCTCGACCGCGGCGCTGATGGGCTACGGCAACATTCCCGCCTATGCCGCCGCCAAGGCCGCGATCACCGGGCTGACCCGCGCGCTCGCGACGGACTTCCAGGACAAGGGCTACGGCATCCGGGTCAACGCGCTCGCGCCGGGCGGGATCGAGACGCCGATGGTGATGGGCGTGAGCGGAAGGGCGGGGCAGGCGCCGATGGAGATCCCCGAAGGCCCCCTGCCGGCCGACGCGCTCGGCCACCCGAGCGACGTCGCCGGTTGCGTGCTGTTCCTCGCCTCGGACGAGGCGCGCTTCCTCAACGGCCTGACGATCCCGGTGGACAATGGCCTCTATGCCCGCCCCCACCACTGAGGCGGAGGATCGGCCCGGCGCATACCGATGGCCCCAGCCCGGCGATCAGCCGGGCGCTTACCGATGGTACGTGCTCGGCCTGCTCACCCTGACCAGCGCCTTCAGCGTCGCGGACCGGCTGGTCTTCTCGATCCTCATCGAGGACATCAAGGCCGAGTTCAGCCTCTCCGACACCGAATTGGGCCTGATCGGCGGGGCGGCCTTCTCGGTGATCTACGTCCTCGCGGGCTTCCCCGCGGCGCGGCTCGCCGACCGGTCGGTGAGGAAGAACATCGTCGCCGCGGCGATCAGCTTCTGGAGCCTGATGACCGCGGCCTGCGGGCTCGCCACGGGCTTCTGGACCCTGTTCCTCGCGCGCACCGGCGTGGGCGTGGGCGAGGGCTGTTCCGGCCCCTCCTCGCAGAGCCTCGTCGCCGACTACTTCGCCCGCGGCGAGCTCGCCAAGGCGATGGGGTTCCTGACCATCGGCGCGAGCATGGGGACGGCCGGCGGCCTCCTGATCGGCGGGCAGCTCGCCGAGATTTTTAACTGGCGCTGGGCCTTTGTGCTGATGGGCCTCCCTGGAGTCGTGATCGGCGCGATCATCTACGTCACCCTGCGCGAGCCGCCGCGCGGACGCTATGCCCCGGCCGGCACGGACATGGCGCAGCTGCCGCTCGGCGCGACGGTTCGCAGCCTCCTGGCCAACCGTGTCTTCATGGGGCTGGCGCTCGGCTGGGCGGTGCAGATCATGATCGGCTATGCGCTCGCCTTCTGGATGGCGCCGGTCATGCTGCGCGGCTTCGGCATCTCGACCGGCGAGGTCGGGCTCTATCTCGGGCTCACCTTCTTCCTCGGCGGCATTCCGGGGCCGATCCTCGGCGGCTATGTCACCCAGTGGCTGACCTTGCGCGACGAGCGCTGGCGGGCGTGGCTGCCGGGCGCGGTGAGCCTCGGCTGCGTCGTCCCGCTGGCGCTGAGCCTCACCTCGGAGAGCTTCGGCGCCTTCCTCGGCTGGTTCGGCATCGCCTACGCGATCTTTGTCGCGAGCCAGGCGGGCATCCTCTCGGGCATCCAGGCCGCGGTCGCCCCCGCCAGCCGCGGCTTCGCGGTCGCCATCGCGCTGTTCTTCAACAACCTCATCGGGCAGGCGCTGGGGCTGGCGGTGACGGGCGCGCTGAGCGACGCGCTGGCCCCGGCTTACGGCGCCGACGCGCTCGCCATCGCGATGTTCGCGGTGTGCGCCGCGGCGGGCCTCGCCTCGATGGCGATCTTCGCCTGGACCGCGGCGCAGATGGGGCCGAGCGGCTACCTCGAGCGGATGCGGACCGGCTAGAACCCCGGGTGGATCGCCAGAGCCGCGCCGTCGACCACCATCTCCGCGCCGGTCATGAAGGGGCATTCGTCGCTCGCGAGGAAAGCGATCGCGGCCGCGGTCTCGGCCGGATCGGCGAGGCGATTGAGCGGCGAGGTTTTCGCGACCGCCGCGACGAGGCCGGGGGTCTGCGCCTCGGCTTTCTCGAGGATGCCCGTCATAGTGGCGCCGGGGATCACCGTGTTGCAGCGGATCGCGAGCTTACGCTGCGCGCACCACGTCGCGACCGACTTCGACAGCGCCCGCACCGCCGCCTTGCTCGCCGAATAGCCGACATCGGTCGGCAGCGGGGCAATGGCGGTAGTCGAGGCGATGTTGACGATCGCGCCCTTGGCGCCGCCCGGATTGTCGCGCATCGCCGCGATGGCAGCGCGGCACCCGGCCATCGTGGCGGTCAGGTTCACCGCCAGCACCTTGTCCCAGGCCGCGAACATCGCCTCGTCCTCGAGGTCGCCGATCCCCGCGCCCGAGACCATTCCGGCGTTGTTGACGAGAATGTCGAGACGCCCGAAGGTCGTCACCGCCTCGCCGACGATCGCGAACCAGAGCGCCCGGTCCGACACGTCCTGCACCGCGAAGCGCGCACCCGCCTCGGCGCACAGGGCGGCCCCGCGTTCCGCATCGACGTCGGTGCCGAGCACCCGCGCACCGTCCGCCACGAAGCGCCGGACGGTCGCCGCGCCGATCCCGCTCGCGCAGCCGGTGACGATCGCGACCTTGCCGGACAGGTCGGGCACTACTCGGCGTCCTTCCAGATCGCCGCGCACGCCCGCCGGCCATGCACCTCGATGAAGCGCGCGAGGTTGTCCGTCCCCTCGGGCAGCTTCCAGCCCACGGTGAAACCGAAATTGGCGAAGGCGAAGATCAGGAGGTCCGCGAAGGTGAAGCGCCCCAGCGCGATGTGGTCGCCCTCGCCGAGGAAGCCGTCGAACATCCGCCACTTCTCCTCCGCCATGGCGAAGATCTCCGCGCCCGCGCCTTCGGACAGCACGCTCATGCGAGGCGCGAACATGGGGCGGCCGGTGGTGGCGCGGAAGCCCATCGTCATCGGCACGACGACCTCCTGGTCGAAGAGCCGTGCCCATTTCCTGACCTGCGCGCGCTCGACAGGGCCTTCGCCGAAGAGGTTGGGCTCGGGATGGAGCTCCTCGAGATATTCGCAGATCGGCCAGCTCTCGGTGAGGCAGGTGCCGTCCTCCAGCTCGAGCGTCGGTGTGGTGCCGAGCGGGTTCTTCGCCACGTAGCCCGCATCCGAGCGGTTCTGCCCGGCGATGATGTCGTAATGCCGCCGCGCGAAGTCCCGGCCCTCCTCGAGGCTCTTCTCGACCAGGAACATCCGCACGAGGCGCGGGTTGGGGCCTAGGCTCGAATGCAGCGTGATCATGACCGTCTCTCCCTGTGGCTCTCGGCGCAGGTTCTAGGACCCCGCACGCGGGGCGTCGCCCTCTGAAATGCGCTAGTCGGCGCGGCGAAAGCGCTTGGCGCGGGCGCTGTATTGCGCCACTAAGGCACCATGAATCACGCGCCCGCCCTGACCCCTGCCGACGCCCTGCCCGAGGACGAGGGCGAGCTGACCCGGCTGCACCCCAACTATGCCCATGCGCTGCGAGTGCAGACCACCTTCACCGCGATCCCGTTCCTCATCGCCGCGCTCGGCGCCGAGTTCGTGGTGCGCGAGGAGGCGATCCTGCCCGCCAGCGGGATCATCGCCGGCCCGGTGCTGCTGATCGCGATCCTCCTGATCCTGCGCATCCCGATGCGCCGCTACAGCGCGCGCGGCTACCAGATGAGCGCCGACCGGCTGCGCGTGGTGCGCGGGCTGCTGTTCCGCTCGGACACCGTGGTGCCCTTCGGCCGGGTGCAGCACATCGACGTCAATCAGGGGCCGCTGGAGCGCTTCTTCGGCATCGCCACGCTGACGCTGCACACCGCGGGCAACCACAATGCCAGCGTGTCGCTGCCGGGGCTCCAGGAGGACCTCGCCCGCGAGATGCGCGAGACGATCCGCGCGCATATCCGCCGGGAGACGATGTGAGCGAGCCGCTCCAGGGGGTGCCCCAGCGCACCGCGCCGGTGAGCGTGGTGCTCGGCGGGCTGTCGAGCATCGGCAGCGCGATCATACCCGCGCTCGCCATCGCCTTCTCCGGCATCGGCGGCGGCGGGCGGTTGTGGCTTGCGATCGGCGTCGGCGTGGCGGCGGCGGTGATCGGCACCGTGATCAGCTATGTCGGCTGGCGGCGGCTCACCTACACCATCGGCGAACAGGACATCCGGGTTGAGAGCGGCGTCCTCAGCCGCGCCGCACGCTCGGTGCCCTACGAGCGCATCCAGGACGTGAGCCTCGAGGCGAAGCCGCTGGCGCGCCTGTTCGGCCTCGTCGCGGTCAAGTTCGAGACCGGGGCGGGCGGGGGCGAGGACCTCGCACTTGCATACCTCACCGCCGCCGAGGGCGAGGCGCTGCGCCGGCTGGTGCGCGAACGGCGCGAGGAGGAGGCCGCGGCGAGCGCCGCCGATCCCGCCGCGCCCGCGCCCGCTTCGGCATCGGCGCAGGAGGAGGGCGAGGTGCTCTATGCCCTCGGCCCCGCGCGGCTCTTCACCTTCGGACTTTTCGAGTTCTCGCTGGCGGTCTTCGCGGTGTTGGGCGGCCTGCTGCAATATGTCGACAACGTCACCTCAATCAACGTGTGGAACTTGGACCTGTGGCGGCGCTGGCTAGGGGAGCAGGGCACCACCGTCGCGAGGCTCGGCCCCTATGCGCAGGCGGCGGGGGCGCTTGCCGGTCTCGTGGCCCTCGTCGTCATCGGCGTCGTCACGGGGTTGATGCGGACTGCCTTGCGTGACTGGGGCTTCACCCTGACGCGCGGCCCGCGCGGCTTCCGCCGGCAGCGCGGCCTCCTCACCCGCACCGACGTCATGATGCCCGCGCACCGGGTGCAGGGGCTGGTGATCGGCACCGGCCTGCTGCGCTATCGCTTCGGCTGGCGTTCGCTGAGCTTCGTGAGCCTTGCGCAGGATAGCGGCGACGCCAGCCACGTCGTTGCGCCCTTTGCGCGGGAGAACGAGATCGCGCGGATCGCCGCGGCCGCAGGCTTCCGCCTTCCGGGTGAGGCGACGGCGTGGCGACGCGCCAGCAAGCGCCACCGCAACGACCTCATCATGCGCGATATGGCGGCCTTCGGCGTCCTGACCTTCGTCGCGGCAATCGTCGCGCCTTTCGGCCTCTTCCTCATCCCGCTGGGCATGGCGGTCGTCTTTGCGGGGGTGAACCTCTACGCCTGGGAGTTCCGCCGCCACGCCATCGACGAGCGCCAGGTCTGTGCGAGCCACGGCTTCCTCTCGCCCACCCAGGCGATCGCGACACGGTTGAAGCTGCACTCGGTGGAGATCGCGCAAGGGCCGTGGGCGCGGCTGCGCGGCTATGCGACGGTGCATCTCGGGCTCGCCGGGGGCACCTTCGCGATGCAGGGCGTGCCGCTCGCCGAGGCGCGGGCCTTGCGCTCGCAGGTCCTCGCGACCATCGCCGCGACCGATTACTCGCGGCTCGATGCGCCGCCGTCCGCGACGCCCGCTCAGGCCTTCAGCGAGGCCCAGCCCGGGTTCTCGGCGAACTTGCGGGCAACGTAGGAGCAATCGGGGCGGATCAGGAAGCCCTGCCGCTCGGCATCCTCGACCAGCCGCTCGACCAGCGCCGCCGCCACGCCGCGCCCGCCGATCGCGCGCGGGACGATCGTGTGCGCGGCGATGCGCACCTCCTTGCCGCCCTGTTCCTCGCCGGGCTCCCACTCGAGATAGCCCTGCTCCACCGCATCCTCGACGGCGGCGACATAGCGGCCGCCCGCGCCCTGGACATGGTGCGTGATGGTTACGTTTGCGCTGTCATCGCTCATGTTCGTCTGCTCCCGCTTGTCACGCCGCGATGTGCAGCTAGAGGCGAATGCCCATGACCATGCTCAAGCCCTTCCTGTCGGACAACGCTGCCGCCGTCCACCCCAAGCTGTGGGAGGCGATGCGCCGCGCCGACGAGCCGGACAATCCTTACGACGGGGACGCGCTCTCCGCGCAGCTCGATGCGAGGTTCACGGCGCTGTTCGGGCGCGAGTGCGCCGCGCTGTGGGTGGCGACGGGAACGGCGGCGAACTGCCTGGCCCTCGGCACGATGGTGCAGCCCCACGGCGGGGTGGTATGCCACCGCGAGGCGCATATCGAGGTCGACGAGGGCGGGGCGCCGGGCTTCTTCCTCCACGGCGCGAAGCTGATGCTGGCCGAGGGGGAGGGCGCGAAGCTGACGCCGGAGGGCGTCGCCGCGCTGATCGACCCGATCCGCGACGACGTCCACCAGGTCCAGCCCCACGCCATCGCGATCACGCAGGCCTCCGAATACGGCCGCACCTACACGCCCGCCGAACTCGCGGCGCTCGGCGACTTCGCCCAGGCGCGCCGCCTCGGCCTCCACATGGACGGCGCGCGCTTCGCCAATGCCGCGGCCTTCCTCGGCGGATCGGCCGAGGAGGCGGCGCGCGCCGCCAGCGGGCCGGTCGACAGCCTCGCCTTCGGCTTCATCAAGAACGGCGGCATGGGGGCGGAGGCGGTGGTGCTGTTCGACCCCGAGGCCGCCGCGCAGGTCCGCTACCGCCGCAAGCGCGCCGGGCACCTCCAATGCAAGGGCCGCTACCTCGCCGCGCAGATCCTCGCGATGTTGGAGGACGACCTGTGGCTCGCCAACGCCGCCCACGCCAACGTCGCGGCGCGCGAGGTGGCGAGCGGCTGCGGCGACCGCCTGCTCCATCCGGTCGAGGCCAACGAGCTCTTCGTCCGCCTCTCGCCCGCCGAGCGCGAGGCGCTGCGGGCGCAGGATTTCGCCTTCTACGACTGGGGCGCGGAGTCCGCCCGCTTCGTCACCGCCTGGAACACCCGCGACGAGGACGCGCAGGCGCTCGGCAGGGCCATCGCCGCCCTATGAGCGAGGGTTCCGCGCCTTCGATGCTCAGCGCGAGGGTGCTCATCCCCTTCCTGCTGACGGGCACGATCTGGGGCTCGACCTGGTTCGTCATCACCGGGCAGATCGCGGGCGTGCCCGCCGCCTGGGGCGTGTTCTTCCGCTTCATGCTGGCGACCCCGGCGATGTTCGCGCTGGCGCGGATCATGGGCAACCGGCTGCGGCTGAACCGCGCCGAGCACCTCCTGGCGCTCGGCGTCGGGATCGCGCAGTTCTCGGGCAATTTCCTGTTCGTGTACCATGCCGAGGAGCACATCACCTCAGGGATCGTCGCGGTGATGTTCGCGCTGCTGATGGTGCCCAACGCGCTCTTCGCGCGGGTGGTGATCGGCGAGCGGGTGCAGGGCGGCTTCATCGGCGGGAGCTTGGTGGCGATCGCCGGCGTCTCGCTGCTGCTGGTCCACGAGTGGAACGCCGCGCCGCTGGGCGGCGACGTGGGCCTCGGGATCGTGCTCGCGGTCGGCGGGATGCTCGCCGCCTCGCTCGCCAACGTGGTGCAGGCCAATCCCACCGGGCGCGGGGTGCCGATGGTGAGCCTGCTCGCCTGGGCGATGCTCTACGGGACGGCCTTCGACCTCGTCTATGCCTTCGTCACCGAGGGGCCGCCGGTCTGGCCCGCCGCGTGGCAGTTCTGGGCAGGGACGGCCTATCTCGCGATCATCGGCTCGGTGGTGACCTTCCCGCTGCACTACAACCTCGTGCGCGAGATCGGGGCGGGCAAGACGGCCTACAACGGCATTGTCACGGTGTGCGTGGCGATGCTGCTCTCGACTCTGTTCGAGGGGTTCAGGTGGGACGCGCTCTCCGCAAGCGGCATGGGCCTCGCCCTGCTCGGCATGGCCCTCGCCCTGCGCGCGCGGCGGGTGAAGGCGGTGCAGGTGCAGCAGAGCGGGGCGCTGCGGCGCTGAGTTCTCCCCCCTCGTCATTGCGAGCGAAGCGAAGCAATCCATCGACTGCTGTCGCCCGAAGCGGAACGGTCTGTCAATGGATTGCCGCGTCGCTTCGCTCCTCGCAATGACGAGCTAGAGAAGGGCGGTCAGCCCCTCGACGTAGGTCGGATATTTCGGCGCCCAGCCCAGCACCCGCTTGGCCTTGCCGTTCGCGACGCGGCGGTTCTCCAAGTAGAAGCCGCGCGCCATCTCCGAGAGGCTGGCCTCCTCCAGAGCCTCCAGCGGCGGCAGGGGCAGGCCGAGCAGGCGGCATGCGTGCTCGGTCATCACGTTGCCGCTGCACGGGAGGTCATCGCCAAGGTTGTAGGCTCCCGCGGGGGCATCCTGCACGAGCGCGGCGATTACCCCGCTCGCGATGTCTTCTACATGGACGCGGCTGAACACCTGTCCGGGCAAGTCGATCCGCCGCGCTTTCCCTTCCTTCACGCGGTCCAATGCGCTTCGCCCCGGCCCGTAGATCCCCGGCAGGCGAAACACCCTGGCGCCCATGCCCATCCACGCGAGGTCCGCTTCTGCGCGAGCGTTCCTGCGGCCCTCTCCGCCTTGCGCGACAGTCGGCGTCGCCTCGTCCACCCACGCCCCCGCGCGGTCGCCGTAGACGCCCGTTGAGGAGAGGTAGAACAGCGCCTTGCCTGCCAGCGCGTCGCCATAAGCAGCGAGCACCGGATCGCCTCCGCCGCGCTCGGGCGGGACGGAGGAGAGGATGTGCGTCGCCTCGCCGACTGCCGCCAGCACGGCGGAGCGGTCGGCGAAGGCGAGGTCCCCCGCGCTCCCGGTGGCACGCACCTCCCAGCCGCGCGCGCGCAAGTCGGCGGCGATGCGGCTCGCCGTGTAGCCGAGGCCAAAGATCAGCAAACGCCTCATGGCGCCAACCTAAAGATTGGACCGCGGGGCGAATCAACCTAAATCGGACCGCATGGATATCGCGACCAGCCCCACCACCCCCGAAGGCAACCCCGAACTCGCGGATGCCGCGCCGACCCCGCACGAGCCGTCGGTGATCCGGCGCGAGGATTACAGGCCCTTCCCCTGGGCGGTGCCTACCACCAAGCTTGACTTCCGGCTCGGTCTCGAGAAGACCACCGTCACCGCGACCCTTGTCGTCGAGCGCAACCCCGCCGCCGAACCGACAGCCGAACTGCGCCTCGACGGCGACGGGCTGACGGCCGAAAGCGTGAAGGTGGACGGCGCACCGGCCGACTTCCGGATGGACGGGCCCGACCTCGTCCTCGATCTGCCCGGCGACAAGCACACCGTCGAGGTCGTCACCACCATTGACCCCTCCGCGAACACTCAGCTGATGGGCCTCTACGCCTCGAACGGAATGCTCTGCACCCAGTGCGAGAGCGAGGGCTTCCGGCGCATCACCTTCTTCCCCGACCGGCCCGACGTGCTCTCGACCTATGCCGTCAGGATGGAGGGCGACAAGGCGCTCTTCCCGATCCTCCTGTGCAACGGCAACCGCGTAGCCGAAGGCGACAATGGCGACGGCACGCACTGGGCCGAGTGGCACGATCCCTGGCCCAAGCCCTCCTATCTCTTCGCGCTGGTGGCGGGCGACCTGGTGGCGAACTCGAAGCCCTTCACCACCCGCTCGGGCCGCGTGGTCGAATGCAACGTCTGGGTTCGCAAGGAGGACCTTGCCCGCACCGACCATGCGCTCGAGAGCCTGCATCGGTCGATGGAGTGGGACGAGGAGGTGTTCGGCCGCGAATACGACCTCGATCTCTACAACATCGTCGCCGTCTCCGACTTCAACATGGGGGCGATGGAGAACAAGGGCCTCAACGTCTTCAACACGAAGTACGTGCTGGCCGACCCCGACACCGCGACTGACGCGGACTTCGACGCGGTCGAGGGCGTGATCGCGCACGAATATTTCCACAACTGGTCGGGCAACCGCGTGACCTGCCGCGACTGGTTCCAGCTCTCGCTGAAAGAGGGCTTCACCGTGCTGCGCGACCAGCTCTTCTCGCAGGACATGCGCGGCGAGGCGGTCAAGCGCATCGAGGACGTGCGCATCCTGCGCGCGGCGCAGTTCCCCGAGGACGCTGGGCCGCTCGCGCATCCGATCCGGCCGGATTCCTACCGCGAGATCAGCAACTTCTACACCGCGACCGTCTACAACAAGGGCGCCGAGGTGATCCGCATGATGCGCGAGATGGTTGGGGTGGAACGCTTCCGCGCGGGCACCGACCTCTATTTCGACCGGCACGACGGCGAGGCGGCGACCTGCGAGGACTTCGTGAAGGCGATCGAGGACGGGGCGGGGATCGACCTCGGTAAGTTCCGGCGCTGGTATTCGCAGGCCGGCACGCCGCGCGTCACCGTGTCGCACGCGGTCGAGGGCGACAGGCTCAGGCTCAAGCTCAGGCAGACCGTCCCCGCCACGCCCGGCCAGCCCGACAAGCTGCCCATGCCGATCCCGCTGCGCCTCGCGGTGCATTCGCGCGGCGGCGCGCCCGGCGAGGAGCGGCTGGTGGTGCTCGAGGAAGAGGAGCAGAGCTTCGACCTCCCGCTCCCCGGCCCCGATCCGGTCGTGTCGATCAATCGCGGCTTCACCGCCCCGGTGGTGATCGAGCGGGATCTGGCGCGCGAGGACCTCGTCTTCCTCGCCGCGCATGACGACGATCCCTTCGCGCGCTCGGAGGCCTTGCAGGAACTCGCGGTCGGGCACCTCGTCGGCACGGCTAGCGGCACCCTGTCCCCCGACGCGCAGGCGGCGGGCGAGGCGGCGATCATCGGCGCCTTCCGCGTGAGCCTCGCCGACAATGCGCTCGAGGACGCGATGCGCGGCGAGCTCCTGGTGCTGCCGTCCGAGACCTACCTCTTCGAGGCGATGGCCACCGGCGACCGGCTTGCGGACCCCGGCGCGATCCACGCGGCGCGCGAGGGGCTGAAGGCCGCCATCGGCACCGCGCTCGCGGACGAGCTCGGCGCGCTCCACGCCCGCGCCTCGGCGGTGGAGCTCGAGGATCCGGCGGGCCGCGGGGCGCGCAAGGTCAAGACCATCGCGCTCGCCCTCCTCGCCGCCGCCGATCCGGCCCGCGCGGGCGATCTGGCGGCCGCACAATACGACGCCGCCGACAACATGACCGACCGGCAGGGCGCGCTGATGGTGCTGTGCGGGCTCGAACACCCGGCGCGCGAGGAAAAGCTCGCGGCCTTCTACAAGCGCTACCGGGACAATGCGCTGGTCGTCGACAAGTGGTTCACCCTGCAGGCCTTGTCGCTCCACCCGGACGTGATCGCCCATGTCCGTCAACTCGCCGAGCACCCGGACTTCACGCTCAGGAACCCCAACCGCGTGCGCTCGCTCCACATGGCCTTCGCGGGCAATCCCAAGGGGTTCCACAAGGCTGACGGGGAAGGCTACCGGATGGTCGCCGACGTGATCCTCGCCCTCGATCCGGTCAACCCGCAGACCGCGGCGCGCTTCGTGCCCTCGCTCGGGCGCTGGCGGCGGATCGAGCCGGGGCGGGCGGCGCTGATGAAGGCGGAGCTCGAGCGCATCCTCGCCAGCGGCAAGCTGTCGCGCGACACCTTCGAGCAGGTCAGCCGCTCGCTGGAAGGCTGAGGTGGCGGGCTTTTCGATCGAACGTCACCCGCTGCTGGAGGGGGTGCCCCACGGCTTCTTCGGCAGCCATGGCGGCGCGCACCAGTTCGGCTTCGGCGGACCGGGCGAGGGCGAGGCGGTGCGCGCCTTGCGACAGGCGGCGGCCGAGGCGATCCGCCCGGGCGCAAGGCTCGCCGCGCCGCACCAGGTCCATTCGCCCGACGTGGTCGTCGTCGACGAGCCCTGGGACGATGCCGCCGAGGGCCGCCCGGTCGGTGATGCGGTGGTGACGGCGCGGCCGGGGGTGGTGCTCGGCATCGTCACCGCCGATTGCGGCCCGATCCTCTTCGCCGATCCCGAAGCGGGCGTGGTCGGCGCGGCCCATGCGGGGTGGCGCGGGGCGGTGGAGGGCGTGCTCGGGAGCACGCTCGTCGCGATGGAGGCGCTGGGTGCGCGGCGCGAGCGGATCGCAGCGGTGCTGGGGCCGACGATCGCCCAGGCGAGCTACGAGGTCGACCCCGCCTTCCGCAACCGCTTTTCCGCCGGGGCGGACCGCTTCTTCGCCCCCGCGCCGGACCGCAAGGGGTTGCCGCGCTGGCACTTCGACCTGCCCGGCTTCATCCTCGCCCGGCTCGCCGAAGCGGGGCTGCGCAAAATTGCGGATACGGGTCGGGATACATTCTCCCACATCGCGCGTTACCACTCGCACAGACGCTCCACCCAGGCGGGCGAGGCGAATTATGGGCGCCAGATCAGCATGATCGCGCTGCCCTGACGTCCCCTTGCACGCGGGCGAACGCGGCTTGCTTAAAACACGGTTGGAATCTCTCCGGATTGCCGTTAATTGCCGCCCGCAAGTTCAGGGCGAGGTCTGTCAGAAGACGGACGCCGGCCCGGAACGGGGACCAATCGACGGATCGGCCAGGGGGCTCCGGCCCCGCAACGGAACACCATGCCGCGCAGGCTTTTTCCGGCGCGGCAAAACGAGCAGGGTAAGACGACATGGCTACTGAACCGGCCTCCAGCGCACTCGGCACCACGGACGGCGTGCGTCGTCGCGACTGGATCCACATCGCCGCTCTCGGCACCGCCGGTGTCGGCGGCGCCTCGGTGCTGATCCCGCTGATCTCGCAGATGGCCCCCTCGGCCGATGTGCTCGCCGCGAGCACCACCGATATCGACATCAGCGCGATCCAGCCCGGCCAGAGCATCAAGGCCACCTTCCGCAAGCAGCCGCTCTTCGTGAAGCGCCTCACCCCCGAGGAGATCACGCGCGCCCGGGCCGACGACGGCGCCAGCATGCGCGACCCCGCCACCCTCGCCGAGCGCACCAAGCCGGGCCACGAGGACGTGCTCGTGACCATGGGCGTGTGCACCCACCTCGGCTGCGTGCCGCTGGGTGCGGCCGAGGGCGAGAACAAGGGCGAGTTCGGCGGCTATTTCTGCCCCTGCCATGGCTCGCACTACGACGTTGCCGGGCGCATCCGGAAGGGTCCTGCCCCGCTCAACCTGATGGTGCCGGAATACAGCTTCGCCTCGGACACCGTCATCCGCGTCGGGTAATCCTGCGTATCTGAGCCAAAAGACAATCGACCGACCTTCCACTTCGATCAAGCCGAGAGAACGCCATGAGTTTCGCCTGGGCCAAGCAGTACGAACCACAAACCGCTTTCACCAAGTGGCTTGACGAGAAATTGCCGCTCCCGCGGCTGGTCTACAACGCGGTGGGCGCGGGCTATCCGGTGCCGCGCAATCTCAACTACATGTGGAATTTCGGCGTGCTCGCCGGCTTCTTCCTGGTGGTGCAGATCGTCACCGGCGTGGTGCTCGCGATGCACTACGCGGCCAATGACGAGGTCGCGTTCGGCACGGTCGAGCACATCATGCGCAACGTCAACTACGGCTGGATGCTGCGCTACGCCCACGCCAACGGGGCGAGCTTCTTCTTCATCGTGATCTACCTGCACATCTTCCGCGGGTTCTTCTATTCCTCCTACAAGGCCCCGCGCGAGATGATCTGGCTGCTGGGCGTGGTGATCTTCCTGCTCATGATGGCCACCGCCTTCATGGGCTACGTGCTTCCCTGGGGCCAGATGAGCTTCTGGGGCGCGCAGGTCATCACCGGCCTGTTCAGCGCGATCCCGCTGGTCGGCGAGCCGCTGCAGATCTGGCTGCTGGGCGGCTACGCGCCCGACAACGCTGCGCTCAACCGCTTCTTCTCGCTGCACTTCCTGCTGCCCTTCGTGATCGCGGGCGTGGTCATCCTGCACATCTGGGCGCTGCACATCCCCGGCTCCTCGAACCCGACGGGCGTGGAAGTGAAGCAGGAATCGGATACCGTGCCGTTCCACCCCTACTACACAGCGAAGGACGGCTTCGGGCTCGGCGTGATCCTGATCCTCTTCGCCACCATGGTGTTCTTCCTGCCCAACGCGCTCGGCCACCCGGACAACTACATCGAGGCGAACCCGCTCTCGACCCCGGCGCACATCGTGCCCGAATGGTACTTCTGGCCGTTCTACGCGATCCTGCGCGCCTTCACCGGCGATCTCACCATCCCCTTCACCGGCATCGTGCTGATCCCGGCCAAGCTGCTCGGCGTGATCGCGATGTTCGGCTCGATCCTCCTGTGGTTCTTCCTGCCCTGGCTGGACAAGAGCCCGGTCCGCTCGGGCCACTATCGCCCGCTGTTCCGGAAGTTCTTCTGGTTCGGCCTGATCCCGGCGATGATCGCGCTGTTCATCAGCGGCGGCGCCCCGGCCGAGGAGCCCTTCGTGGTCATCAGCCAGGTCGCCACGGCCTACTACTTCCTGCACTTCCTGGTGATCCTGCCGATCGTCAGCCAGATCGAGGTGCCCAAGCCGCTGCCCTTCTCGATCACCGAGGCGGTGCTCGGCGGGGACAAGCCCGGCAGCACGCAGGGCGGCGGGAAGGTCGATCCGGAGAGCGTGGTCGAGGGTCTGCCCGGCACCGCCACCGATGGTTCGCTGCAGCCGGCCGAGTGATCGGCCGGGACCAGCCCCAAGCAATCTGAACCGATAACGAGAAAGAGTTCGGACATGTCTATTCGTCTCGGCGGCATCATCGTCGGCCTGGCCATCACCGCGGTGCTGGTGCTGTGGTCCTTCCTGCCCGGTGCCTACAACTACGCCTTCGGTCCTCCGCCGGAGCAGCAGCCGTCCTACGCTTTCTACGAGCACGGCGACGGCCCCGAGGGCGGCTTCGCCTTCGACGGCCCCTTCGGCCGGTGGGACTATGCCCAGCTGCAGCGCGGCTACCAGGTCTACAAGGAGGTCTGCGCGGCCTGCCACGGCCTCAAGTTCGTGGCCTTCCGCAACCTCAAGGAGCTCGGCTACACCGATGCCGAGGTCGACGCCGAGGCGGCGAGTTGGACCGTGCCGGGCATCGACCCCACGACGGGCGAGGCAACCACCCGTCCGGGCGAGCCGACCGACTACTTCCCGAGCCCCTATCCCAACGACGTCGCGGCGGCGGCGGCGAACAACAACGCCATTCCGCCCGATCTCTCGCTGATGGCGAAGGCGCGCCACGACGGGTCGAACTACATCTACGACCTGCTCGTGGGCTACGGCGAACCCGATCCCGCCAAGGCGGCGCAGGTCGGCTTCGAGACGCCTCCGGGCCTCTACTTCAACAAGCACTTCCCCAACGTGAACATCGCCATGCCCCCGCCGCTGTCGATCGACGGGCTGGTGACCTATGCCGACGGCACGGAGTCGACCATCTCGCAGATGTCGAGGGACGTTGCCGCCTTCCTCACCTGGACCGCGGAGCCCACGCTGATCCAGCGCAAGCAGACCGGCTGGTTCGTGCTCGGCTTCCTGCTCTTCGCGACCACGCTGGCCTTCCTGTCCTACAAGCAGATCTGGGCCGGGGTGAAGCCGAAGAAGAAGTAAGCCTCACGTCCAACAGACAAAGGCGCCCCGTCATCCCTTGCGGATGGCGGGGCGCTCTGCTTTGAGGGCAGCGAAAGGGGCCCGCATGACACCGCCGCATCTCTCGCCCGAGGAACTGAAGGCGCTCGTGCGCACCGTGCCGGACTTCCCGCATCCGGGCATCCAGTTCCGCGACATCACCACCCTGATCGGCCACCACCGGGGCATGGCGGCGAGCGTCCACCACCTCGCCCGCCTCGCCGAGGCGGCGGGGGCGGACAAGATCGCGGGTATGGAAGCGCGCGGTTTCATCTTCGGCGCGGCGGTCGCGGTCCAACTCGGCGTCGGCTTCGTGCCGGTCCGCAAGCCGGGCAAGCTGCCCATCGCCACCATCGGGATCGAGTACGCGCTCGAATACGGGACCGACCGGCTGGAGATGGACCCGGGCGCCGTCGAGCCGGGGCAGCGGGTGGTGATCGTCGACGACCTGATCGCCACCGGAGGGACGGCGCTCGCCTCGGCGGCGCTGCTGCGGCAGGCGGGGGCGGAGGTCGGCCATGCGCTCTTCGTCATCGACCTGCCCGACCTCGGCGGGGCGGAACGGCTGCGCGCGGCGGGGATCACGGTGGCCGCACTGATGGATTTCGAGGGCGACTGACGCGGCCTGCCCCAACCCGATGTTTCACGTGAAACATCGCCGCCAAGGCCCGCAAGCCCCGGGCAAGGCCGGGCTGGAGGGGGTCTAGAGGGGGTATGAGGCGGGTCGAGGCCGGGCCAAGCGCGCGCGAGCGCCCCCCTGGCGCCACGAGCCCCCGCCACCGACCACGGCAAGGGAACCGCAAGGGTCCGCTACGGGTTGTCTTGACGCAACCCTCTCGTCTATGCCCCTCGCGGGCGTCACCCGCCGCCCGCCGCCCAAACGCTCTCGCTCGCAAAGGACCACCGGGGCCGCCAATGGCCGATGCCGTGACGCTTCTGGCGCTGGTCGCGCTTCCCTTCCTTGCCGCGCTGGCGATCGCCCTGCTGCACGGGGCGCCGCGCGCGGTGCATTCCGCCATAGCGGCCGGAGCAAGTGCGCTCGGCCTTGCGCTTCTGGCGATGCTCGCCGCCCCCGTGCTCGGCGGCGAGGTGCCCGCGGCGAGCTGGAGCTGGGTACCCGCCCTCGGGCTCGACCTCACGCTGATGGTCGATCCGCTCGGCTGGCTCTTCGCCCTGCTGATCCTCGGCATCGGGCTGCTGGTGGTGATCTTCGCCCACTTCTACCTCTACCCCACCGAGGACACGGGCCGCTTCTTCGCCAGCCTCATGCTGTTCCAGGGAGCGATGCTCGGCATCGTCATCGCCGGCAACGTGCTGCTCCTCCTCGTCTTCTGGGAGATGACGAGCCTCGCCTCCTTCCTCCTCATCGGCTTCTGGCAGCACAAGGCCGAGGCGCGGCAGGGCGCGCGCATGGCGCTGGCGGTGACGGGGGGCGGGGGCCTCGCGCTGATCGGGGGCATGGTGCTGCTTGGGCTGACCGCGGGTTCCTTGGACCTCGCCACGATCCTCACCCGCGGCGCCGAGGTGCAGGCTTCGCCGCTCTACCCCGCGATCCTCGGCCTGATCCTCGTCGGCTGCTTCACCAAGTCGGCGCAGTTTCCCTTCCACTTCTGGCTCCCCCACGCGATGGCCGCGCCCACGCCGGTCAGCGCCTACCTTCACTCGGCGACGATGGTGAAGGCCGGCGTCTTCCTCCTCGCGCGGCTTTGGCCGGTGCTGGCGGGGACCGAGCTCTACACCACCATCGTCACCTCGGTCGGCCTCGTCACCATGCTTCTCGGCGCGATCGTCGCGCTGTTCCGGCACGACCTCAAGAGCATCCTTGCCTATTCCACCATCTCGCAGCTCGGGATGCTGGTGATGCTGCTCGGCTTCAGCCTCGAGGCAGCGGCGATGGTGGCGGTGCTGCACATCCTCAACCACGCCGCCTTCAAGGCCGCGCTGTTCATGAGCGCCGGGATCGTCGAGCACGAGACCGGCACGCGCGACATCCGCCGCCTCGGCGGGCTCGCGAAGGCCATGCCGATCACCGCAGGCATCGCCACTATCGCCGCCGCCTCGATGGCCGGGCTGCCGCCCCTGGGCGGGTTCATCTCCAAGGAGCTGATGCTCTACCAGACGCCCAAGCTCGCGCTGTTCGGCCTGCCCTGGCTCCTGCCATTGCTCGCGACTGTCGGCGCGGCCTTCTCGGTCGGCTATTCGCTGCGCCTCGCCGGGCACCTGTTCTTCGGCCGCCCGCGCGAGCCGGAGCCCCATGCGCGCGCGCATGATCCGTCCGCAGGGATGTGGGGCGGGCCGGCGCTGCTGACGACGCTCGCGGTGCTGCTCGGCCTCATCCCCATGTCGCTCGCCGCGCCGCTGGTGGGCGCGGCGACCGGGGCGGTGACGGGAAGCGCCCCGCCGCTCATCGAGCTGGCGCTGTGGCACGGGCTCAACCTCGCGCTGTTCCTCAGCCTCGTCGCGATCGTCGTCGGCGGCCTGCTGTTCGCCTTCCACCGCCCGCTGCTCGCCGCGTGGGAGCGCACCGCGCTGCCCGATGCCAAGCGGATGTTCGAGGCAGTGCTCCGCTTCGCCGACACTTGGGTGAGGAAGGCGATCGTCGCCACCCACACCCCTTCGCTCCAGACCATGCTGCTGGCTGTCTTCGCGGTCATGGTCGCGCTGGCGATCGACGGGGCGATGGCGGGCGGGGTGCTGACCGGCACGCGCGAGGGCCTGCCGGCCACCGCGCCCGGCGTCGCGGCCTGGGTGCTGCTGGTCGCGGCGACGGCGGCGGTGGTCAACGATTCGCGCAATCGCCTGCGCGTGCTCATCTATCTCAGCGTCATCGGGCTGATCGTCAGCCTCGCCTTCGTGCGCTTCTCCGCGCCCGATCTGGCGCTGACGCAGATCTCGGTCGAGGTGGTGACGATCCTGCTGCTGCTGCTCGCCCTCAACCTCCTGCCCAAGACCCCGCCGCTCCTCTCCTCGGCCTCGCGCCGCTGGCGCGACGGGACGCTGGCGGTGACGGGGGGCGTGCTGATCGGCGGGATTTCCTGGGCGATGCTGACCCGCGATCCGGGGCCGACCATCGCCGCCTTCCACCTCGCCAATTCCTATTCGGGCGGGGGCGGCACCAACGTGGTCAACGTCATCCTCGTCGATTTCCGCGCCTTCGACACGCTGGGCGAGATCATCGTGCTGGGCATCGCGGGCCTCGCCATCTTCGCGCTGCTCGATACGGCCGCGATCGGGGCGGCGGGCGCGCGGCTGAGGGCTTGGCGCGAGGACATGCCCCATTCGCCCGAGCGCCACCCGATGATGCTCGTCGCGGCGAGCCGGATCATCCTGCCGCTGACGCTGACGGTCGGCATCTATCTGTTCCTGCGCGGCCACAACCAGCCGGGCGGCGGCTTCATCGCCGCGCTGGTGGTGGCGATCGCCTTCCTCGTGCAATACCTCGCCGCCGGCTTCGACTGGTCGGACAAGCGGCTGCCCTTCGGCGAGCACCAGCTGATCGGCTGGGGCGTGCTGGCGGCAATGGCGACGGGGCTCGGCGCGGTGCTGCTCGGCGCGCCCTTCCTGACCTCGTGGTTCGACTATTTCAGCCTGCCGCTGATCGGCAAGTTCGAGCTGGCGAGCGCGATGCTGTTCGACACCGGCGTGTTCCTGACCGTGCTCGGCGCGGTGATCCTCGCGCTCGCGCAATTGAGCCACGTCGCCCAGCGCGCGGCCCGCGCCCACGCGGCGCGAACCGGGGAGGGGCCGGCGTGACCTACGAGTTCCTCGTCGCCAGCAGCATCGGCGTGCTCGTCGCGGGCGGGATCTACCTCGCCCTGCGCGCCCGCACCTTCCAGGTCGTGCTCGGCCTCACGCTGATCTCCTATGCGGTGAACCTGTTCCTCTTCGCCAGCGGCCGCCTCGCGATCGGCCGCCCGGCGATCTGGGACAAGGCGGTGACCGACTATGCCGACCCGCTGCCCCAGGCGCTGGTGCTGACCGCGATCGTCATCACCTTCGGCATGACCGCCTTCGTGGTGATCCTCGCATTGCGCAGCTTCCTCGAGACCGGCAGCGACCATGTCGACGGCGACAAGGTGCCGTGCGATAGCCAGGACGGCCTCTCCGAGAGCACCCCCGACCAGACCCAGGAGACGCGGCTGTGAGCCTCGCCGCGCACCTCCCGGTCCTGCCGGTGGTGATCCCCGCGCTCGCCGCGCCGGTCGCGCTGCTGGTGATGCGGCGGCGGCGGATGCTGGCGATCGGCATCGCGCTTGCCTCCTGCCTGTCGCTGCTCGCCTGCGCGCTGGCGCTGATGGCGGGGGCGATGGACGGGACGATCACCGCCTATGCGCTGGGCAACTGGCCCGCGCCCTTCGGCATCGTGCTGGTGGTCGACCGGCTCGCGGCGATGATGCTGGTGCTCACCGCGGCGCTCGCGCTGATCGTGCTGCTCCACGCCGTCGTCACCCGCGCCGATCGCAAGGGCTGGCACTTCCACCCGCTCTTCCAGTTCCAGCTGATGGGTCTGAACGGCGCCTTCCTTACCGGCGACCTCTTCAACCTCTTCGTCTTCTTCGAGGTGCTGCTGATCGCCTCCTACGGCCTCATGCTCCACGGCCAGGGTTCGGCGCGCCTGAAGGCGGGGGTGCAATATGTGGTGGTGAACCTCGTCGGCTCCTCGCTGTTCCTGATCGCGCTCGGCATCCTCTACGCGCTGACCGGCACGCTCAACATGGCCGACATGGGCCTGAGGGTGGCCGAGGTCGCGCCCGAGGACCAGGGCCTGCTGCGCATCGGCGCGCTGATGCTGGTGAGCGTCTTCGCGCTCAAGGCCGCGGTCGCGCCGCTCCACCTCTGGCTGCCGCGCACCTACGCGGTGGCGACCCCGGCGGTGGCGGCGCTCTTCGCGATCATGACCAAGGTCGGGGTCTATTCCATCATCCGCGTCGTGCCGCAGGTGTTCGGCGAGGGCGCGGGGGCGGCGGCCTGGGTGCCCGCGCCCTTCCTCCTGCCGGCCGCGCTGGTGAGCGCCGTGATCGGTTTCGCCGGCGTGTTCACCGCGCGCAGCCTCTTCGAGCAGGCCGCTTGGCTGGTGGTCGGCTCCACGGGCACGCTGCTGATCGCAGTCGCGGGGTGGAGCGCCGAGAGCCTCGCGGCGGCGATCTACTACCTCCCCCACTCGACGCTCGCCGCGGCCGCGCTGTTCCTCGTCGCGGATGTCGCGGCGCGGCGGCGCGCGGGCTATGCCGACAGCGCCGTCCCCGGCCCCGCCTTCACCGGACGGGGGGCTGCCGCGCTGCTGTTCATGGCCGCCGCCATCGCCGCGACGGGCCTTCCCCCGCTCTCGGGCTTCATCGGCAAGCTGCTGATCCTGCGCTCGGTCGCGGACCTGCCCGACTGGGGCTGGGCCTGGGGCGTGATCCTCGGGACGACCCTCATCGGCGTGATCGGCTTTGCGCGCACCGGGAGCGCCGTCTTCTGGAAGACCGCCGACACCGAGGCCGAACCGCCGCCGCCCCCCCGCACCCGCCGCGACCTTGCCGCCCCCGTGCTCGCGCTCGCGCTGCTGGCGGCGCTTTCCGCCGGGGCGGGCTGGGCGACCGCCTATGCCGGCGCGGCCGCCGCGCAGGTGCTCGACTCCCCGACCACGGCGCGCGCGGTGCTGACGGAGGCGACGCGATGACCGCCCGCCTCCTCCCCCACCCGGGCCTCACGGTCCTGCTCATCGCGATGTGGATGGTGATGGTCGGCGACCTCACCTTCGGCACGCTGTTCCTCGGCATCGTCTTCGGGGTGATCGTCCCGATCTTCACCGCGCCCTGGTGGCCGGGCCGCCCCGCCGTGCGCTTCCGCCCGGTGATCGGCTACGCCGGGGTGGTGCTGTGGGACATCGTCATCGCCAATTTCGAGGTGGCGTGGATCATCCTCTTCAAGCGGACCAGCGACCTGCGGCCCGCCTGGCTCGCCGTCCCGCTCGAGCTCACCAGCCCCGAGGCGATCACCGTCTTCGCGGGCACGATCAGCCTCACGCCGGGCACCGTCTCGGCCGATGTCTCGGCCTGCGGCAAGTACCTCCTCGTCCACGCGCTCCACGCCCCCGACCCGGCGCGCGAGATCGCCAAGGTCAAGGGCCGCTACGAGGCGCGGCTGATGGAGATCTTCGCATGAGCGGCGGCCTCATCGAGGCGGCGCTCGCCTTCGGCTTTGCGGCCCTCGGCCTTGCGCTGGCGATGAACCTGTGGCGCCTGTTCAAGGGGCCGGGCGTCGCCGACCGCATCCTCGCGCTCGACACGATGGTCATCAACGCGATCGGCCTCATCGTCCTCATCGGCATCGCCACCGACAGCGCGACTTCCTTCGAGGCGGCGCTGCTGCTGGCGATGGTCGGCTTCGTGGGCACCGTGTCCTACGCCAAGTTCATGCTGAGGGGGGACATCATCGAATGAGCGCGGTCGTGTTCGCGGATTGGCTGGTGAGCGCGCTGATCGTGATCGGCGGCAGCTTCGCGCTGGTCGGCAGCTGGGGTCTCGTGCGCCTGCCCTCGCTGATGGAGCGGCTGCACGGCCCGACCAAGGCGACGACGCTGGGGCTGGGGGCGATCCTCGTCGCCTCGGTGGCGTGGTTCCAGATCGCGCGGGGGACGTGGACGACCCACGAGCTGCTCGTCTCGGTGTTCCTGTTCATGACCGCGCCGATCAGCGCGAACATGATCGCCAAGGTCCACCTCCACCGCCTGCGCCACGGCGAGCCGAGCGAGCGCCCCGGCCCGGCGGGTGTGCCGGGGCCGCCGCCGGGCGGCGTCGACTGGGCGACGCACGAGGCCCCGCACGAGGGCACGCCGGGCGATTTCGCGGGCGACTAGGGCGCCGGCCGGACGACGAAGAGCGCCCCCTTGCCGGCATGCGGCACGGGCTCGAGGCGCTGCGACACGAAAGGTTTCAAGCGGCTCATGCTCCAGACTGGCCGGAACCCCTCGGCCCCCCGACGCCTTGGCCGCCCCGCGGCCTCTCATCACGGGGGTTTTGCCTAAGTCCGCGGTCAAGCCCGGGAGGCGCGCAACGTTCTGCCGGCGCGCGATCCGAAAGTCCGGCACTGAGGCGGAAGTGGAGCGGGTAGCGGGAATCGAACCCGCATAGCCAGCTTGGAAGGCTGGAGCTTTACCACTAAGCTATACCCGCATCGCGTGAGGCCGCCCATGCCACCGATGGCGCGGGTGCGTCAATAAGCTGTGCCGCTAGGCGGCGGCGTTCACCGCCATGTTGTCGATCAGCCGCGTCCCGCCGATCCGGGCGGCGACCAGCAGGCGGGCGGGGGCCTTGCCGAGCGCCGGGAGGGGCGCGAGCGAGGCGGCGTCGGCGAGGGCGGCATAGTCGACGCTCGCAAAGCCCGCCGCCCGCAGTTCGGCATCCAGCGCGGCGAGACTCGCGCCCACCTCGGCGCCCCCTTTGATCGCCGCGACCGCCGCCTGCATCGCCCGCGGCAGGGCGGCGGCCGCGGCGCGCTGCTCGGGCGAGAGGTAGCGGTTGCGGCTCGACATCGCGAGGCCGTCCGCCTCGCGCACCGTCGGCACGCCGATGATCGCGTCCACATGCGGCCGGGTGAGGTCGAGGTCGCGAGCCATCGCCCGGATCACGGCGAGCTGCTGGAAGTCCTTCTCGCCGAAGAAGGCCATGTCGGGGGTGACCTGGTTGAAGAGCTTCAACACAACCGTCGCCACGCCGTCGAAGTGCCCGGGCCGGGCCGCGCCGCACAGCCCCTCGCTCACCCCGGCGACGCCGACATTGGTGACGAAGCCCGCCGGATACATGACCTCCACCGTCGGCGCCCAGAGCAGCGCGACACCCTCCGCCTCGAGCAGCGCGGCATCGGCGGCGAGCTGGCGGGGATAGGCGTCGAGGTCCTCGTTCGGCCCGAACTGCTTGGGGTTGACGAAGATCGAGGCGACCACGTGATCGGCTGCCTCGCGCGCGCGGCGCACCAGCGTCAGGTGCCCGTCGTGGAGCGCGCCCATGGTCGGCACCAGCGCGATCCGCGCGCCCGCGCCCCGCAGCTCCCCGAGGGCGGTTCTCAACATTTGCAGCGTTTTGACCGTTTGCACCGCCGGGCCTTTCAGGGATAGATGCGAAGCGCACGCCCTAGCGGTGCTCGCCGTGCCATATCAAGACGGCAGCGCCTGCGCCGAATGCAACCGAGAGACCGATCATGCCGTCCGCCCCGCCCCCCGAACCCGTGACGGCCCCGCGCGCCTTGCGACCGGGGCAGGCGCACCGGATCGTCTTCGCCAACGAGAAGGGCGGCACGGGGAAGTCGACCACCGCGGTCCATGTCGCGGTGGCGCTGTCCTATCTCGGCGCGCGGGTCGCCTCGATCGACCTCGATCCGCGCCAGCGCACCATGCACCGCTACATCGAGAACCGGCTGGGCACGCTCGAGAAGCGCGGGCTCACCCTGCCGACCCCGGCCTGCGAGGTGTTCCGCGGCGAGACCACCGGCGATCTCATCGCCCTGATCCGCCGGCTCGAGGCGGCCTGCGACTTCCTCATCATCGACAATCCCGGGCGCGACGATCCCTTCGCCCGCTGCGCCGTCGAGCATGCCGACACGCTGGTCACGCCGATGAACGACAGCTTCGTCGACTTCGACCTCATCGGCCAGGTCGATGCCGAGACCTTCAAGGTGCGCAAGCTGTCCTTCTTCGCCGAGCTGATCTGGGAGGCGCGGCTGAAGCGCAGCCGCATGACGATCGAGCAGCAGCGGCCCGAGATGGACTGGCTCGTCGTCCGGAACCGCACCGGGCATGTCGAGGCCAAGAACCAGGCGCGCCTCCACAAGGCGCTGGGCGAGATGTCGAAGCGGGTCGGCTTCCGCGTGACGCAGGGCCTCTCCGAGCGCGTGATCTATCGCGAGCTCTTCCCCTCGGGCCTGACGCTGCTCGACAAGGGGCACCTCGGCGAACTCGGCACCAGCCACCTCGTCGCCCGGCAGGAGCTGCGCGCGCTCGTCAAGGCGCTGAACCTGCCGGAATTCACCCGCGCGGGCGAGCTGGAGCTGGCCGGGTGCTGAAGGCGGTCATCATCCTCGTGCTGCTCAGCGTGTTCTGCCGCTGGGCGCTCGGCAAGTGGCCATGGGACTTCCTGCGCCTCGCGACGACCCGCTCGCAGGCGGTGTTCCGGGCGCGCCGGCTGCTCGGGATCGAGGCCGGGGCGGGGCGCGAGGAGATCATCGCCGCGCATCGCCGGCTGACCGCGCTCGTCCACCCCGACAAGGGCGGTTCGAATGCCGCGATGCAGGAGGCCAACGCGGCCCGCGACCTGCTCCTCGACGAACTGCCCGGCCCCCGCGACGGGCCGGAGGCTTGAGCTTCGCGCCCTAGCATAGCGGGATTGACACAATCGCACGGCAGGGGTTTGTCGCAAGTGCGGCATGACGGCCGGCGGCTCCGGACCTGCTTCCCGCATCGCGGGCAGGCGAGGCGGCCGCGGGCCATGGCCGCTCCCCCCCCAACCGCCGTCACGAAGCGGCAAGGAGAACCTCTCGATCATGGAACACCATTTCCACCCCACCGTGCTGCGCGAATACGACATCCGCGGCATCATCGGCGAAACGCTCGGGGCGGAGGATGCGCGGGCGATCGGCCGCGCTTTCGGCACCCTGCTGCGCGAGGCGGGAGGGCAGACCGTGGCGGTGGGCTATGACGGGCGGGTGAGCTCGCCGATGCTCGAGCACGCGCTGGTCGAGGGGCTGACCGCGAGCGGCTGCGACGTGGTGCGGATCGGCATGGGGGCGACCCCGATGCTCTACTATGCCGAGGCCTCAGACGAACAGGTGGATGGCGGCATTCAGATAACTGGCAGCCACAATCCCCCCAATTACAACGGCTTCAAGATGGTATTTCTGGGGCGCCCGTTCTTCGGCGCCGATATCCAGAAGCTCGGGAAATTGGCAGCAGACGGGGCGTTCGCCAGCGGCGCTGGCGAGGTGACCTCGCGCGACATCCTGGGCGAGTATGTCGAGCGCCTGCTCCAGGGTCTCGCCGGTATCGAGACCGGCAAGCTCGAGAGCCTGCGCGTCGGCTGGGATGCGGGCAACGGCGCCGCCGGCCCGGCGCTCGAGGCGCTCGCCGCCCGGCTGCCGGGGGAACACCATCTGCTCTTTACCGAAGTTGACGGACATTTTCCCAACCACCATCCTGATCCGACCGTGGAGGCGAACCTGACCGATCTCAGGGCGCTCGTCGCCGCAAAGAACCTCGATTTCGGAGTGGCTTTCGACGGGGACGGCGACCGGATCGGCGCCATCGACGGCGAGGGCCGGGTGATCTGGGGCGACCAGCTGCTGATGATCTATGCCGAGGACGTGCTGAAAAACCGCCCCGGCGCGACGGTTATCGCCGACGTGAAGGCCAGCCGCGCGCTGTTCGACCGCGTCGCCGAACTCGGCGGGGAGCCGCTGATGTGGAAGACCGGCCACTCCCTCATTAAGTCCAAAATGAAGGAAACTGCCGCACCGCTGGCCGGCGAGATGAGCGGGCACGTGTTCTTCGCGGATGAGTATTACGGCTTCGACGATGCGCTCTACGCCGGGGTGCGCCTGCTCGCCGCCGCGGCGCGACTCGGCAAGTCGGTCACCGAGCTGCGCGGCGCGATCCCGCCGATGCTCAACACGCCCGAAATGCGCTTCCAGGTCGACGAGAGCCGCAAGTTCGCCGCGATGGAGGAGATCGCCGGACGCCTCACCGGCAACCCCGGCCCCGAGGTCGAGAGCGTCAACACCACCGACGGCGTGCGCGTGAACACCGCCGACGGCTGGTGGCTGCTGCGCGCCTCGAACACGCAGGACGTCCTCGTCGCCCGCGCCGAGAGCGAAAGCGAGGATGGCCTTGAACGCCTGCTCGCGCAGATCGACGCGCAGCTTGCCGCCTCGGGGCTGGAGCGCGGCGAGAGCGTGGGGCACTAGCGCGCGGGTTCGGGCGCGCCTCCTGTCCCGCAGCACGCGCTCCCCGGTCGCCCGGTCGGGGTTGCCCGGCCCTTGCGGAAAGCCCAAATGGCGGATGTGAGCGAGCCTGATCCGCACCTCCCGCCCCCGATCGCCGCCTGGTTCGCCGGCCGCGGCTGGCGGGTGCGGCGGCACCAGCTCAAGATGCTGGCGAAGGCCCGCGCGGGGCGCGACGCGCTGCTCGTGGCGGACACCGGCGCGGGCAAGACCCTCGCGGGCTTCCTGCCGACGCTGTGCGACTTCGCCGAAGGGCCGCTGCCGGGTGACGGGCTCCACACGCTCTACGTCTCGCCCCTGAAGGCGCTGGCGCAGGACGTGAAGCGCAACCTGCTGACCCCGATCGAGGAGATCGGCCTGCCCGTCCGCGTTGAGACCCGCAGCGGCGACACGCCCTCCGACCGCAAGAAGCGCCAGCGCGAACGCCCGCCGCACATCCTGCTGACCACGCCCGAGAGCCTCTCGCTGCTGCTCTCCTACCCCGAGAGCCTCGAGCTTTTCGCCGGCCTGAGGCGCATCGTCATCGACGAGGTCCACGCCTTCGCCACCGACAAGCGCGGCGACCTGCTGGCGCTCTCCCTCGCGCGGCTGCGGGCGATCGCGCCCGGGGCGCAGCGGGTGGCGCTCTCGGCGACGCTGGCGAACCCGCTCGCCTTCCGTGAATGGCTCGCGCCACAGGAGCCGGGGGACACCGGAGAGATCGCGGCCGCCGACCTCGTGCTCGGCGAGGTCGGTGCGGAACCGGAAGTCGAGATCCTGCTCCCGCAGGAGCAGCGCATCCCCTGGGGCGGGCACGCGGGGCGCTGGGCCGTCCCGCAGCTCTACGAGGCGATCAAGGCGAACCGCACCACGCTGCTCTTCACCAACACGCGCTTTCTCGCCGAGTTCATCTTCCAGTACCTGTGGGACGTGAACGAGGACCACTTGCCGATCGGCATCCACCACGGCTCGCTCTCCACGGAGGCGCGGCGCAAGGTCGAGGAGGCGATGGCGCGCGGCGAGCTGCGCGCGCTGGTGTGCACCGCGAGCCTCGATCTCGGGGTCGACTGGGGGGATATCGACCTCGTCGTGCAGATGGGCGCGCCGAAGGGTTCCTCGCGGCTGCTCCAGCGGATCGGGCGCGCGGGCCACCGCCTCGACGTGCCGAGCCGCGCGGTTCTGGTGCCCGGCAACCGCTTCGAGTTCCTCGAGGCGATGGCGGCGAAGGAGGCGGTCGACGAGGGCCAGCGCGACGGCGAGGCCTTCCGCCCCGGGAGCCTCGATGTCCTCGCCCAGCACGTGATGGCCTGCGCCTGCGCGGCGCCGTTCCACGAGGACGCGCTGCTCGCCGAGGTGCGGAGCGCGCTCGCCTATAGCTGGGTGGACGTGACCACCTTCCAGCGGGTGCTGAACTTCGTCGCCGACGGGGGCTACGCGCTCAAGGCCTATGACCGCTTCAAGCGGATCGTGCGCGACAAATCAGGGGTTTGGCGGCTCGCCCACCCCTCGCAGGCGCAGCGGCACCGGATGAACGCCGGGATCATCGTCGACAGCGAGATGCTCACCGTGCGCTTCAGGAACGGTCGCAGCCTCGGCAAGGTCGAGGAGCGCTTCGCCGCCTCGCTCTCCCCCGGCGACACCTTCTTCTTCGCGGGCATGAGCCTCGAGGTCGAGGGGGTGAAGGACATGGACGTCACCGTCCGCGCGGCCAAGAAGAGCGCCACCATCCCCTCCTACGGCGGCCTGCGCCTGCCGCTGACCACACACCTCGCCACGCGGGTGCAGGAGATGCTCGCCGACCGCGCGGGGTGGGGGCGCTTTCCCGATGACGTGCGCGAATGGCTCGAGATGCAGGATCACCGCTCGCGGCTTCCTTCACCGGGCGAGCTGCTGGTCGAGAGCTTTCCGCATGCCGGCAAGCACTACACCGCCTACTACACCTTCGAGGGATGGAACGCGAACCAGTCGCTGGGGATGCTCATCACCCGGCGGATGGAGGATCGGGGGCTGCTTCCGGGCGGGTTCGTGGCGAACGACTACACCCTTGCGGTGTGGGGGCTGCGGCCGGTCACCGACCCTGCGCCGCTGCTCTCGCCCGACATCCTCACCGGCGAATTCGTCGAGTGGGTGACCGAGAGCCACCTGCTGCGCCGCGCCTTCCGCGAGGTGGCGGTGATCTCGGGCCTCGTCGAGCGGCAGCATCCGGGGCAGAGGAAGACCGGCAAGCAGGTCACCTTCTCGACCGATCTCATCTATGACGTGCTCAGGAAATACGAACCCGATCATGTGCTTATCGAGGCCGCGTGGGCCGATGCGCGCTCGCGGATGACCGATGTGGGCCGGATCGCGGAGCTCTTGGAGCGGTCGGAGCGGGAGCTGGTCCACGTCACCCTCGACCGGGTTTCGCCGCTGGCGGTGCCGGTGATGACGATGATCGGCCGGGAGGCGGTGCCGCAAGGGGCGGTCGACGACGAGCTGCTGCTCGAGGCGGAGGGTCTGATCGCCGAGGCGATGCGGCCGGACGAGCCCCCGGAGGGGGACTGACGGTCCGGCGATGTTTCACGTGAAACATTGCAAAAGGGCGCCGCGAATCCTCGCAGCGCCCCTTCTAAGCCGGTCTAGCCGGGGTCTAGGGGCACCCTGGAGCACCCCTGGACCTGCCTGTCACTTGCCGAACTCGCGGTAGTTCGAGGTGCCGACGAAGCCAAACTTGGTCACGCCCGACGCCTTGATGCTCTGCAGCACGCGGGCCGACAGGTCGTAGCTGGCGAGCGCCTCGGGCTCGAACTGAAGCTCGGGCTCCGGAGTCATCTGCGTCGTCTGCTGGAGCGCGGCGATCAGCTGCCCCTCGTCGATCGGGTTGCCGTTCCACAGGATGCGGTCATCCGGGGTCAGGACGACCTTGTTCTTGGTCGGCTCCACAAGCGGCGGGGGATTGTTGGTCGGCTGCGGCAGGTCGATGTCGACCGAGTGTGTCGCCACCGGGATGGTGATGATGAACATGATCAGCAGAACGAGCAGGACGTCGATCAGCGGCGTCATGTTCATTTCCATCATAGGCTCGCCGTCGAGTTTGCCTCCGGACATACCCATGTCAGTTACTCCTTCGAATCGCTTGGCGGTCAGCCGGCCGGATCGACCGGGTTCGAGATGAACCCGACGACCGGATAGCCGGCCAGCTGGACATTGTAGATCGCCCCGGCCACGCAGCGCCACGGGGCGTTGACGTCCCCGCGGATGTGGACCTGCGGGATCCGCTCGGGATCGGCCATCAGCGCCTCGGCGCCGCCCGCCCGCCGCACGATCGCGTCGAGACGGTCGAAGGCCATCTTCTCGAGTTCCGCCGAGGTGACAGGCGTCAGGTTGTTGAAATAGACCCGGCACTCACCGTTGCGCGAGGCGCCGGTGAAGCCCGGTTCCCCGGCGCTGCGGCCGCCATCGTCGGTGGTGCTGACGGTGAGCAGCAGGTTTTCCACCTTGTCATTCGACTCCTCGGATTCGAAGACCGGAATCTGCAGCCGTTCGATCGTCTGGATCGCCACCGGAACCGCGATAAGGAAGATGATCAGGAGCACCAGCATCACGTCCACCAGCGGCGTGGTGTTGATGTCGGACATCGGGGTATCGACCCCACCTCCCGTAGAAATCGCCATTGTGAATTCCTAGCCTGTCAAAACATTGACTTGGTTTGCTGGCCCGGCCGAGCCGCCCCGCGGGACGGGGCCGGGCAGCGGCGGAAGCGACGCGAACGCCGCTCCCGCCGGCTTGCGGCCATGACGACGATCAGGACTTGGTGGCCGGAGCGGCCGCCGGCTTGGCAGCGGGCTTGGCCTGGGCCGGAGCCGCCGTCACCGCCGGCTTCACCGCGCCGTTCGAGTTCATGTAGGCGAGCAGGTCGTTCGAGAAGGTGCTCAGCATGGCGGCGATGCGACGGTTGCGCGACTGCAGCCAGTTGAACGCGAACACCGCGGGCACGGCGACGAGCAGACCGATCGCGGTCATGATCAGCGCCTCACCGACCGGGCCGGCGACCTTGTCGATCGACGCGTTGCCGGCGATGCCGATGTTGATGAGCGCGCGGTAGATCCCGATCACGGTGCCGAGCAGGCCGACGAAGGGCGCGGTCGCACCGACGGTGGCGAGGAACGGCAGGCCGCCCGCGAGCACCGCGTTGATCGAATCTTCCGAACGCTGGAGCGAACCGTGCATGTAGTCGTGCGATTCCAGGCTGTCGGTCATCTTGCCGTGCTCTTCCTGGGCCTTGACGGCGTCGTCGGCGAGCTGGCGCCACGGGCTGTCCTTCTCGAGCTTGGTCGCGCCTTCGCGCAGGCTCGAGGCGCGCCAGAACTGGTTCTGGACGTTCTTGTACTGGCTCATCACCTTGTTCTGCTCGAAGAGCTTGGTGAACAGGATGTAGAACGAGCCGACCGACATGATGACCATGATCGCGAGGATCGACCAGGCGACCGGGCCGCCCTGTTCCATGGCCTGGAGGAAGCCGAACTCGCTCTCGGGTGCTTCACCGGCAGCAGCGGCAAGAAGATAAAGGTTCATTGCGAAAGTCCTCTTGAAAAAATGGAGCAAGGGTTCGGCGGCATGCCGCCGACCCGATTGATCAGTTCAGCCTGTAAGTAATGCGGGTCGACCAGGGGGCGCTGATCGGCTGGCCGTCGTCGTTCAGCGCAGGGTCGAACCGGCCGTAGCGCTCGAGATCCTTGCAGGCCGCCTCGTCGAGGATGTTCGACCCGCTCGACGCGGTCACCTGGCAGCCGGTCGCCCGGCCTTCGGCGGTGACGGTCACGCGGACGCCGACGGTACCCTCGATCTCTTCCTGCGCGGCACGCCGCGGATAGTTTTCCTGGATGCGCGCGGCCCACTGGCGCTGGCCCTTGGGCTGCACGCCGCGTGCCTGCGAAGGCCGGGGCGGGGTCGGCGGGCCCGGAGGCGCCACCGGGATGGTGCTCGGCGTGGTGAAGGTCGGCGCCGGCGGCGGCGGATCGGGCCGCGTCACGATCTCAGGGGGGTTCTGCGCGATATTAAACGGCGGCGGCGGTGCCACCGGCGGCGGCGGCGAGGTGGGCTGCGGCTGCTGTTCGGGCGGCGGCGGCTCGTCCGGCGGCGGCGGCGGCGGCGGCGGTTCCTCAACGTTGATGGTGGTCACACGTTCAACCACGGCCTTCACGGCATCGACGGCAAGGTAGACGACCATACCCGCTCCGACGGCGCCGACGATCGCGATCGCGATCAGCATTGCGACTAGCTTTGGGCCGGTCAAACCTTGTTGTTGGCTAGCGTAGGACATCCAGCGCTTTCTCTCCAAATACTCGCCGATCCGCGGATCGGCACACTCCCCACCCCCCGACCGTGGCGGTCGGCAAGCAGATCCCGGTCATTTCGGTCCTCCCACGCCGGACGAAAAACACGGGCGTGCGCCCCTGTGCGCTCCGCCCGACCTTTCCCCGGCTGGCACGTCTCGGACACTCCTGTCCGCCACGCAACCTGTCCTGACTGCACGGCTTGTGTCCCCAGACCCGTGCAGGCATTGCCATGGCTTTAACGGGCATCCCCTAGCCGATCAAACGCTTTTGCGGTTCAGAGCGGATTAACGGCGAGCCATGTGAAACGGAGCCTGCTAAAGGAGGCCCGCAAGGCGCGGGTCGGCGAGGTTGGCGCGGCGCCCAGGTTAAAGGTCAATTAATGCCGAATATCAATCCTATGAAGGTTTCAGCACTGGCCCTCTGCGGGCTCATCCTGACCCCGTTGGCGGCCACCGCGCAGACCCCGGCGCCGCTGCCCGCTGCGGCCGCGGGAGGGCCGACCTATGCCGATCTGGCGACGCTTTCCGATGCCGCGGAGCTCGTCGTGCGGGTGCAGATTCGCCGCCAGACCGCCCTCAAGCCCGACCGCGCGCCCGGCCTGCAGCCGGGATTCGCGCGGCTCTACATGGAGGCGCAGACGGTCGCGCTGATCGCCGGGAAGAGCGGCGTCGGCAGCGCGGTGACCTATGTCGTCGACGTGCCGCTCGACGCCAAGGGCAAGGTGCCCAGGCTCAGGAAGCGCGAGTTCCTGCTCTTCGCGCGCCCCGTGCCGGGCCGGCCGGGCGAGGTGCAGCTGATCGCGCCGCGCGCGCAGGTCGACTACACGCCCGAGATCGAGGCGCGGCTGCGGCCGATCCTCACCGAGCTCTACGCCCCCGAGGTGCCGCCGCGCATCACCGGGGTGAGCGATGCGCTCGCGGTGCCGGGCACGCTGACGGGCGAATCGGAGACGCAGATCTTCCTTGCCACGCAGAACCGCTCGCCGGTGTCGATCACCATCCTGCGCCGTCCCGGCCAGCGCCCGCAATGGGGCGTGTCGTGGGGCGAGATCATCGATTCGTCGGCGCGCCCGCCGCAGCCCGAGACGCTGCGCTGGTTCCGCCTCGCCTGTTCGCTCCCCGCGCAGCTGCCCTCGGGCGCCAACCTTGCCCGCGAGGCGACCGAGCGGCGCCTCGCCGCGGCGGACTACGCCTTCGTGCGCCAGGCGCTCGGCCCCTGCGAGCGGCGCATCACCGAGGGGTGAGGCGGCGCATCCGCGCTTGACCGTGCGGCAGGCACGGTTAAGCGCCGGGACTTCATCTCGGATGGAGGACCGCTTGGCCCACGACGCCACCAAACCGCTGCGCATCGCCATCGCCGGGCTCGGCACCGTGGGGGCGGGGGTCATCCGCCTGCTCGACACCAATGCCGCGCTGATCGCGGCCCGCGCCGGGCGCCCGATCGAGGTGGTCGCCGTCGCCGCGCGCGACCGCGGCAAGGATCGCGGCGTCGACATCGCCCGCTTCGCCTGGGAGGACGACATGACCGCGCTCGCCCGGCGCGAGGATGTCGACGTGGTGGTCGAGCTGGTCGGCGGCTCGGACGGCCCGGCGCTCGCCCTGTCGCGCGCCGCGCTCGGCGCGGGCAAGGGCCTCGTCACCGCCAACAAGGCGATGATCGCGCATCACGGGCTGGAGCTCGCCGAGCTCGCCGAGGGCGCAGGCGCGCCGCTCAAGTTCGAGGCGGCGGTGGCGGGCGGCATCCCCGTCATCAAGGGGCTGCGCGAGGGCACCAGCGCCAATGCGCTGACCAAGGTCTACGGGATCCTCAACGGCACCTGCAACTACATCCTCTCCGAGATGGAGGCGACCGGCGCCGACTTCGCCGTCGTGCTCGCCGAAGCGCAGCGGCTCGGTTTTGCCGAGGCGGACCCGGCCTTCGACATCGAGGGGGTGGACGCCGCGCACAAGCTCGCGATCCTCGCCGCGATCGGCTTCGGGACGCGGATCGACTTCGCCGGGGTGCGCGTCTCGGGCATCACCCGGGTGCGCGCCGCCGACATCGCGCAGGCCGACGCGCTGGGCTATGTCATCCGCCTGATCGGCGAGGCCGATGTCGAGGACACGCCCGAGGGCCCGCGCCTCCTCCAGCGCGTGCGCCCCTGCCTCGTCGCCAGGGGCCACCCGCTCTCCGCCGTCGACGGCCCGACCAACGCGGTCGTCGCCGAGGGCAACTTCTCCGGACGCCTGCTGTTCCAGGGCGCGGGCGCGGGCGACGGGCCGACCGCGAGCGCGGTTGCGGCCGACCTCATCGACATCGCGCGGGACGAGGTGGGCGCGCCCTTCTCGATCCCCGTCGCCCAGCTCGCCGCGCTCCCGCCTGCCGAGCCCGGCCACCGCACCGAGCGCACCTACCTCCGCTTCATGGTCAAGGACCGCCCCGGCGTCCTCGCCGAGATCACCGCCGCGATGCGCGACGGCGACGTCTCGATCGAGAGCCTCATCCAGCAGGGCCGGTCGCAGAGCGGCGGCGAGGTGATGGTGGCGATGGTGACCCACGAGGGGCCGGAGCGGTGCGTGACCCAGGCCCTCGCGCAGCTCGAGGGTTCGGAAAGCCTGACGGGCGAGCCGCTGGTGCTGCCGATCCTGCCGCTTTAGGTCATTCCCCCGAGGCCGCCGGCCGCTGCGGCAGGCCCAGCTCCGCCTCCAGCCGGCGGCGGTCCTCCTCCGAGAGCGGCGTGTCGTCGTCGCCGAGCGGGGCAAGGCCATGCGCCACCCGCTCGGCATCCGAGCCTTCGGGCGGCGGGGGGATCGCCTCGACGTCGACGATCAGTGCCGCCTCCTTGGGGCAGGGCGGGATGAAGCACAGGTTGCTGATCGACGGCGGGCCGCGGAAGATGCCCGGGCCCGCGACATCGGGCGGCGGGAGGGTGCCCGCCCCCTGGGTGCGCGCGGCGTAATCCCTCAGCCACGCCTCGCGGCTGCCGCTGTAGAGCTGGTCGGTCGGCACCTCGAGCTCGCGGCACACCACGATCTCGCCCGCGACGATCCCCGCCTCGCGCTGGTCCTCGCATTCCTTGAGCACCGCCGCGTTGGCGGCTTCGGGCGGCGGCGGCGGGGCGAGGATGTCGATCTGCCGCGGCGGCTCGCCTGCGCCGGGCGCATCGGGGCCAAGGTCGATCGGCACGCACACGGGCGCCGGCCGGGCGGAGGAGGGGGAGGAGGCGGACTGGGCGAGGGCCGCGAGCAGCAGCGCCGCGACGGGAAGCGCGAGCGGCACGGCGCGGCCTAGCGGCCCTTCTTCTTGGTCGGGCGCGGGGGCACGACGGTCTGGATGCCCGCCGCCTCGCGCCGGGCGCGCTCCTGTTCCTCGGAGAGTTCCTCCTCGCGGCCGAGCGGGGCGAGGCCGCGCGCCATGCGGTCGGCGTCCGATCCGGCGGGGGCCTGCGGCAGGGCGGCGAAATCGACCTCGATCGCAACGGGCGGCACCTTGCCGAAGCCGATGCCCTTGCCGTTGTCGGGAATGCCGAAGGCCTCCGGTGCGCGCGGGGCGCCCTTCAGCATGGTCTCCTGCGCATAGCGCTTCTGCGTCTCGGAGCGACTGCCGATCTGCGGGCCGTCGCGGTTGACCTCGCGGCACACCACGATTTCGCCGCTGATCGTCCCCGCCTCCTCGTTGTCGCGGCACTCGCGGATCTGCGCCTCGCTGATCTCGCCGCGCGGGACGGTGACCAGCAGATTGACCCGCGGGGGCACGCCAGCTGTCGGTGCGGGTGTCGGCTCCGCTGGCGGGGGAGTCGCGGCGGCGTCATCCTGCGCGGCCACAGGGGGCGCGGCGAGGAGCGTCAGGGCGAGCCCGGCCGCCGACAGGGCGTGACGAAAACGGGGCAGGTGAGGCGTGGCATTGCTCGACAAACCTGTCTCCATCCGCTTATGCGCCGGGGGCTTTTTCCAAGAGTGGCCGCGGTCGCGGCGCACACCCAACCAACAGGGGGCTGAATTTCCCATGAACTCTGCGACCGATACCGCTCTTGCCGCGACCGGGCAACCCGCCGCCGAGAATGCCATCCAGCGCGTTCTGGTGCTCGAGATGGTGCGCGTGACCGAGGCGGCGGCGGTGGCCGCGGCGCAGATGGTCGGGCGCGGCGACGAGAAGGCGGCGGACGCGGCGGCGGTGGAGGCCATGCGCCGCGCCTTCGACAACCTCTACATCGACGGCACCGTGGTGATCGGCGAGGGCGAGCGCGACGAGGCCCCGATGCTGTTCATCGGCGAGAAGGTCGGCATGGGGAAGGGCCCCAGGATCGACATCGCCCTCGACCCGCTGGAAGGCACCACGATCACCGCCAAGGCCGGGCCCAACGCGCTCGCCGTGCTGGCGGCGGCCGAGGAAGGCTGCCTCCTCAACGCGCCCGACGTCTACATGGACAAGCTTGCGGTCGGCCCCGGCTATCCCGAGGGGATCATCGACCTCGCCAAAAGCCCGACCGAGAACGTCCTCGCGGTCGCCGAGGCCAAGGGCGTGAAGCCCTCCGACATCAATGTCTGCGTGCTCGACCGCCCGCGCCATGCCGAACTGATCGCCGAGCTGCGCGCCCTGGGCTGCGGCGTGGTGCTGATCGGTGACGGCGACGTCGCGGGCGTGATCGCGGTCACCGACGAGGAGACCACGGTCGACATGTACATGGGCCAGGGCGGCGCGCCCGAGGGCGTGCTCGCCGCGGCGGCGCTGCGCTGCGTGGGCGGCCAGTTCAACGGCCGCCTCGTGTTCCGCAACGAGGACGAGAAGGCCCGTGCCCGCAAGTGGGGCATCGAGGACCTCAATCGGATCTACAAGCTCGAGGATCTGGCGAAGGGCGACTGCATCTTCGCCGCCACCGGCGTCACCGACGGTTCGCTGCTCGACGGGGTCAAGCGCCGGCGCAAGGTCACCGGCGAGACGATCCTCACCACCGAGAGCGTGGTGATGCGCGCCTCGTCGGGCACAGTGCGCTGGATCAGGGGCGAACACCGCATCGGTTGATCGGCCTAGCGGGCGCCTGCGCGGCGCCGGAAAGCATCGCGTGTGCGGGGCGGACCTGCCTGCCTTGCGCACACGCGATGAAGGCGAAGCCTCTCAGGACAGGCCGTCGTCGAGGCCGCAGGTCAGGTCCCCGATGGGGGTGCCCGCGGGGAAGGTGGCGTCGAGTGCGTCAGGGCAACCGGCGCCTTGGGTGAGCCGCTCGAAGGAACCGAGCTCCTCCAGGGCAGGGGTGGTGTAGGTTCGGGGGTTCATCAAACACTCCTTCTGGAAATGTGCCGATCGACTCGGCGCTGCAAACCTAGTGTCTGATGTAAATCAGTCCCCATCCCCGGTGAGCACCTAGGCCCGAGGCTTGGCAGCGACCGCAAACGTTTGTCGCCCTGTCGCTTTTCAGCCGAAGGGTCAGGCACGGCACAGGTGAGCGGCCCACTCCCCCAGCGATAGCGGAAGGGAGATTCGTCGTGGCGCTGTGACACGCGAGGCGGGCGAACATCGCACCGCCGGACCGGCGCACCGCGTGCGGGCCCCTGCCGCCCCGAAAGGGCAAACCAGATTAGTTTTGCCGCGCCCCGCGCTCCATAAGTGGCGGGCGAAGCGAGGTTCGCCACGGCAGGCCGGACCCCTTGCAGCGGGAACATCATGACCCTCCCCGACCGGAAGACCGTCGCGCTGGCGCCGCTTTCGAGCGAGTTCAACGCCTTCACCGGCCTCTTCGCCGAAGCGCTGCGCGCGGCAGGCGCGCAGCCGGTCGAGTACCGCTGGGGCCTGAAAGCGCTCGCCGGCTGCGACGCGATCCTCTTCCACTGGCCCGACCAGTTCATGAAGCCGGGCGACTGGAGGTCCGCCGCCGAGCAGCTGATGCGCATCCAGATCATGAAGCGCACCCGCGGGCTGAAGCTCGTGTGGGTCGCCCACAACGTCCTCCCCCACGATGCGGGCGCGGGAGGATCGCTGCTGCGCCAGGCCTTCCTCGGATCGCTCGACGGGATCATCTACCTCTCGCACGCCTCGCGGGCCCTCGTGCAGGAAGCCTACCGGCTCCCGCGCGGCATCGTCGAGCAGGTCACGGTGCACGGCCGCTATCCCGCCCCGCCGGCGAGCGTCGTGCCGCCCGCGCCGCGCGAGCGGGTGCGCCTCGCCTCGATCGGCCTGGTGCGGCCCTACAAGAACCTCACCGAACTGGTCGCCGCCGCACGCGACGTCGCGCCATCCGAGCTCGAGGTGTCCATCGTCGGCAAGCGCCACGATCCCGACTACGCCGCGCGGCTCGAGGCCGGCGCGGCGGGCAACGGGGCGGTGCGCTTCCAGCTGTCCGAGGACATCGTGCCCGAGGACGAGCTCGAGGCCGCGATCGACGCGGCGCACGGCGTGGTCCTGCCCTATCGCAAGATCCTCAACAGCGGCTCGGCGATCCTCGCCCTGTCGCGCGCGCGCCCGGTGCTGGTCCCGGCGACAGGCTCGATGCCCGAACTCGCCGATCTCGTGGGCCACGAGTGGGTGCGGCTCTACGAGGGCGCGATCACCGGCGCGGTGCTGCGCGACTTCGCGGCGCACGTCAGGGGCCTGCCGGAGGGCGCCGCGCCCGATCTCGCCCCGCTCGCCTGGGAGCGGGTCACGCGGGACCTGCGCGGCTTTCTCGGCCGGCTGTTCCATCAGCAGCAGCATGCGCCGCAGCTCGCGGCACAGGAGGCCGGATGAACCTCGGGGCATTGTTCAGGCGTCCGGACAGGGAGGCCGCGAAGGAGGACGGGCGCTTCGTGCCCTGGCGCCACCCGCGGGTCGATGCCTTCTACTGGTCGCCGCAGGGCCGGATCAACTTCGGCGACTACCTCGCCTCGGCGGTGGTCGCGCGGATGCTGGCTCGCCGCGAGATGGTGCCGGACGAGCCCACCGTACAGGCGGCGACGCTCTTCTCGATCGGCTCGGTTCTCCACTTCGCCCGCGATGGCGACACGGTGTGGGGCAGCGGGCGCAACGGCAAGATCGGCGAGGAGGAGCACCGCTTCGCGCGCCTCGACGTGCGGGCGGTGCGCGGCCCGCTGACGCGCGAGTGGCTGACGGGGCGCGGCATCCCTTGCCCGGCGGTGTTCGGCGACCCGGCGCTGCTGATCCCGCAGCTCTTCCCGACCCGCTTCCGGCGCGAGGCGGTGCCGGGGCGCATCGGCGTCGTGCCCAACCTCAACGACCTCGCGCTGGTCGACGATCCGCGGGTGATCGACCCGACGCAGCGCTGGGACGCGGTGATCGACGCGATCCTCGCCTGCGAGATGGTGGTCGCGAGCTCGCTCCACGGCCTGATCGTCGCGGACGCCTTCGGGGTGCCCTGCGCGCAGGTGCGCTTCGGCCCGGCCGAGCACGAGTTCAAGTATGCCGACTACCACCGCGGCGCCGGGCGCGCGGAGTTCTGGACCAGCGACAGCGTCGAGGCGGCGATCGACCGGGGCTCGCTGCCGCCGATCGCCTTCGATCCCGAACCGCTGCTCGCCGCCATGCCCGGTTTGAGGACCACCTTGGTCCAGCTGTCCTGCTCTTCCTTGAAGTTCTTGTAGCCCCTCGGCGCCTCCTCGAGCGGCAGGCGGTGGCTGATGAGGAAGGTCGTGTCGATCGTGCCGTCCTCGATCTTGGCGAGGAGGTCGGCGAGGTAGCGGTGGACGTGGGTCTGGCCGGTGCGCAGTTGCAGGCCCTTCTCCATCAGGGCGCCGAGCGGGAACTTGTCGGTCATCCCGCCATAGACGCCCGGCATCGACACCCGCCCGCCGGGGCGCACCGCGAGGATCGCCTGCTTCAGAGCGCTCGCCCGGTCGGCGCCGATGCCGACCTTCTGCTTGGCGACGTCGAGGATGTTGTCGATGGCGAAGCCGTGCGCCTCCATCCCCACCGCGTCGATCACCGCATCGACGCCGATCCCGCCGCTCATCTCCATCAGCGCCTCGCGCACGTCGGTGGTGCGGAAGTTGATGGTCTTGGCGCCCAGCTTTTTCGCGAGCTCCAGCCGGTGCGGATAGTGGTCGATGGCGATCACCTCGGCCGCGCCCATGACGAGGGCCGACTGGATCGCGAACAGGCCGACCGGCCCGCAGCCCCACACCGCGACGGTATCGTCCGGGCCAATCTCGGCGTTCTCGGCGGCCATCCACCCGGTCGGCAGGATGTCCGAGAGGAACAGCACCTGATCGTCCTCAAGATGGTCGGGCACCACGATCGGGCCTACATCGGAGAAGGGCACGCGCACGTACTCCGCCTGCCCGCCCGAATAGCCGCCGGTCATGTGCGAATAGCCGAAGATGCCGGCCATCGGGTAGCCGTAGAGCTTCTCCGACATGTCCTGCTTCTCGACCGGGTTCGAGTTCTCGCAGGCGCTGTACTGGGTGATCCGGCAGTGGAAGCAGCTGCCGCAGCTGATCGGGAAGGGCACCACCACGCGCTGGCCCTTCTGGAGCGTGCTCGCCGAGCCGGTCTCGACGACCTCGCCCATGAACTCGTGGCCGAGGATGTCGCCGGGCGTCATCGCCGGGATCACCCCGTCATAGAGGTGCAGGTCGCTGCCGCAGATCGCGGTCGAGGTGACGCGGATGATCGCGTCGCGGGGGTTGACGATCTCGGGATCGTCGACGGTTTCGACCCGGACATCCTGGGTTCCTTGCCATGTCAGGGCACGCATCAGCGGGGCTCCTCCTTGTTGTATTGCGCGTAAGTGCGCGCGGGGGTGGCGATCTCGCCGGTTTCCATGAGCATCTTGAAGCGCTTGAGGTCGTGGCGCGCCTGCATCTCGGGGCTGCGCCCGGCGAGCATGGCGATCAGGTCGCCGACCTTTCCGCCCTTGGGCTTGTAGGCGATGATGAGGCCGACGCGGGTGCCCCGGTCGCCCGGTGCGTCCTCGAAGGTGACGCGGCCCTCGGTGTCGATCTCGGACTCCTCGGTGGAGCGCCAGGCGATCAGCTCGTTCTCGATCTCGCGCGCTATCCGGGTCTCGACCGCGAAGACCTGCCCCGCGGGGCCGCGGATGTGCCAGGTGTTGCAGCCCGGCTCGCTGCCCGAAGGCTCGACCCGGTCGAGGTTCGCCATGAAGGTCGCAAGGTTGGTGAAGTCGCGCCAATAGGCGAAGAGCTCGCTGCGCGGCTTGGCGATGGTGACGGTGCGGCCGACCACCTTGTACTCGCCGAAGGATCGCCGCGCGGTGTGGCCCGGCGCGCTGTCGTGATCGGTGTGGCGGTGGCGGGCGTGGCTGCGGCGTGCGGCCGTCACCCCGGCGGCGACGGGCAGGGCGGCAAGCCCGATCCCGGCGAGCGCGAGGTAGGGCCATCTGCTCTGGTTGGCGCGGTGCATGGTCGTCTCCCGGTCGGTCGCGGCGGGCCTCGGGGCTCGCCGCAGGAAAGCGTGGAGAGTGACACGCGCACAGCGGCGCCCGGGTAACCTGCATTATGCGCAAGGCGCGCGCTGCCCGGGGTGAGGCGCGGCTGGTCCGATGCGGCGGGCGGCCATGCTTAAGCGTTCCGGCGCCGACCCTAGGTGGAGTCGCGCAGCTTCCCCTTACCGCGGGCTTCGGCGCCCGGCAGGCATGGCGCGGGCCATGAGCAACCTTGCCGACCTGCTGATCCCGCCCGCCGTCCCCGCCCTTGCCCGCGACCCGCAGCCCCGCCCTTCCGGCGCGCGCGAGGCGATCGGCGACATGATCGAGGCGCTGCGCGCGCACCTCGACATGGACGTCGCCTTCGTCTCGCGCCAGATCGGCACCACGCACCGCATCTTCACCCACGTCGCCGCACGCGGGGTGGCGCCGCTCGCCACCGGCGACCAGAACGCCAACGACAACAGCCTGTGCTGGCTGGTGATCCAGGGCAAGCTCCCCGAGAAGGTCGCCGACACCAGCCTCTACGAGGTGGCGAGCTGCCTGCCGATCACCGACGCGATCAACGTGCGCTCGCACTTCAGCGTGCCGCTGCGCCGCCGCGACGGGCGGGTCCACGGGAGCCTGTGCTGCTTCAGCTACCGCCCGCGTCCCGACATCGACGATCGCGACATGCAGATGCTCCGCTCGGTCGCGGCAATCGTCAGCGACGAGATCGAGACCCGCATCGAACTGGAGGAGCAGGGGCAGGACGCGGCGCAGGAGATCGCCCGGCTGATCGCCGACGATGGCCTCACGATCATCCACCAGCCGATCTACGACCTCACCGATTGGCACCTGATCGGCCACGAATGCCTGATGCGCCACCGGCAGAGCCCCGAGCTCTCGCCGCTCGAACTGCTGGATCGCGCGCGCGCGGCGGGCAAGACGCTGGAGCTGGAGCTGCATGTCGCCCGCAAGGCGCTCGCGACGCTCGATCCGGCCCATCCCGAGAGGTTCATCGCCATCAACGTCTCGCCCGAGACGCTGACCAGCCAGGCGCTGTGGCGCACGATCCCCGAGGGGCTCGCCTCGCGGCTGGTCATCGAATTGCACGAGCAGGACGCCGCCCCCCACGCCGCCGTGCTCAGGGAGGCGATCGCGACCTGGAAGGAGCGCGCCTGGGTGGCGCTCAACAGCGCGGGAACGGGCTTCGCGGGGCTCCAGTCGCTCGTCGACCTCGGGCCCGACATCGTCAAGATCGACCGGGAGTTCCTCGCCGGCGTGGCCGCCGACCCGGCCCGGCGGGCGCTGGTCAAGGCGCTGGTGCAGTTCGCCGCCGAGACCGGCGTGACGCTGATCGCGCAGGGCGTGGAGACCCGCGAGGACCTCCAGGCGCTGCGCGAGCTCGGCGTCCGCTTCGCGCAGGGCCACATCCTCGGCAAGCCGGCGCGGCCGCAGCGGGGAACCAAGGCTTGTTGAGGGGCAAGAACCCCGGCTGATGGCATGCGGACACGAAAAACCCCGGCGGATCGCTCCGCCGGAGTCCTTCTTTGACCTTGAGGCTGGGCCGACACGAGCGAAGCCCGTGTCGTCAGACGGGGCGCGGGCGCCCCGCTGGCCGGCCGCGGGCGTGTGCGGAGCGAGCGTGGCTCGCTCCGCCCGCCCTAGCGGCTTAGAACCCCATCCCGCCCATGTCGGGCATCGCGGGGGCGGCCGGCTTGTCTTCCGGACGCTCGACGATCGCCGCTTCGGTGGTGATCAGCAGGCCGGCGACCGAGGCCGCGTCCTGCAGGGCGGTGCGCACGACCTTGGTCGGGTCGATCACGCCGGCCTTCACCAGGTTCTCGTAGGTGTCGGTGGCGGCGTTGAAGCCTTGCGTCTCGTCGTTCTCGCGCAGCAGGTTGCCCGCGACGACCGCGCCGTCGTGGCCGGCGTTCGAGGCGATCTGCTTGATCGGGGCGGTGATCGCCTTGCGGATGATGTCGATGCCGCGGGTCTGGTCCTCGTTGGCGCCCTTGAGGCCTTCGAGGGCCTTGGTCGCGTAGAGGAGAGCCGTGCCGCCGCCCGGGACGATGCCTTCCTCGACAGCCGCGCGGGTCGCGTGGAGCGCGTCGTCGACGCGGTCCTTGCGCTCCTTCACCTCGACTTCGGTCGCACCGCCGACCTTGATCACGGCCACGCCGCCGGCGAGCTTGGCGAGACGCTCCTGGAGCTTCTCGCGGTCGTAGTCGCTGGTGGTCGCGTCGATCTGGGTGCGGATCTCGGCGACGCGCGCCTTGATCTCGTCAGCCGAACCGGCGCCGTCGACGATCGTGGTGTTGTCCTTGTCGATCGAGACCTTCTTGGCCTGGCCGAGCATCCCGATGGTGACGTTCTCGAGCTTGATGCCGAGGTCTTCGCTGATCATCTCGCCCTTGGTGAGGATCGCGATGTCCTGCAGCATCGCCTTGCGGCGATCGCCGAAGCCCGGGGCCTTGACGGCCGCGACCTTGAGGCCGCCGCGCAGCTTGTTGACCACGAGGGTCGCCAGAGCTTCGCCCTCGATGTCCTCGGCGATGATCAGCAGCGGACGGCCCGACTGCACCACGGCCTCGAGGATCGGCAGCATCGACTGGAGGTTCGACAGCTTCTTCTCGTGGATCAGGATGTAGGGGTTATCCAGTTCCACGGTCATCTTGTCGGGGTTGGTGATGAAGTAGGGCGAGAGGTAGCCGCGGTCGAACTGCATGCCCTCGACGACGTCGAGCTCGAATTCGAGGCCCTTGGCTTCCTCGACGGTGATGACGCCTTCCTTGCCGACCTTCTCCATCGCCTCGGCGATCTTCTCGCCGACTTCGCGGTCGCCGTTGGCCGAGATGATGCCGACCTGGGCGATCTCTTCCGAGCCCGCGACTTCCTTCGAGCGCTGCTTCAGGTTCTCGACCACGGTGTTCACCGCGAGGTCGATGCCGCGCTTCAGGTCCATCGGGTTCATGCCGGCCGCGACCGACTTCATGCCCTCGTTGACGATCGCCTGGGCGAGCACGGTGGCGGTGGTGGTGCCGTCACCCGCGCTGTCATTCGCCTTGCTGGCGACTTCGCGCAGCATCTGGGCGCCCATGTTCTCGTACTTGTCCTTGAGCTCGATCTCCTTGGCGACGGTGACGCCGTCCTTGGTGATGCGCGGTGCGCCGAAGCTCTTGTCGATGACGACGTTGCGGCCCTTGGGGCCGAGGGTCACCTTGACGGCGTTGGCGAGGATGTCGACGCCGCGCAGAATGCCTTCGCGGGCCTCGCGGCCGAACTTCACGTCCTTGGCAGCCATGTTCGTTTCTCCTGGAATGGGGTTGTTTTAAGAAAGGGAAGTCAGGCGTCAGCGGCTCAGCCGACCACGCCCATGATGTCGCTTTCCTTCATGATCAGCAGGTCTTCGCCGTTGATCTTGACTTCGGTGCCCGACCACTTGCCGAACAGCACGCGGTCGCCGACCTTGACGTCGAGCGGGATGCGATCGCCGTCGTCGTCACGCGCGCCGTCGCCGACGGCGACGACTTCGCCTTCGCTCGGCTTTTCCTGGGCGCTGTCGGGGATGATGATGCCGCCAGCGGTCTTCTGGTCGGCTTCGATGCGACGGACCACAACGCGGTCGTGCAGCGGACGAAATGCCATGTGGATGACCTTTCCTGAATAACTAGGGGTTGCTTGGCACTCTCCCCTCGAGAGTGCCAACGCGGCGGCATTTGGTCGCGTCCGCCGAATGATTCAACCCCCGTTCAGGCAAAAAATTTCGTGTCGGGTGCATTTCTTCCGCACTCTGGCCAGCGCCGCGCGGCTGCGGTATCGAGCGCGGCCGTTTCACAGGAGCCCTGATCCGGATGACCGCCCCCACGCTTCCGCCCCGCATCACCGATGGCCTCGCGCAGGAATTCGACATGGTCGCGCAAGGCTGGGTGTGGCTGCGCGACAGCATCCCGCACATCGCCGGCGCGGTCCTGGTGCTCTTCATCGGCGTCGTCATCGCCCGCCTGCTGTCGAAGGGCGCCGACCGCGCCCTGTCCCGCGCGACCCATATCGAGCCCACGGTCGCCAAGTTCCTCAGCAACATCATCAAGTATGCGCTGTGGGTGGTGGTGGGGATCACCGTGCTCACCCAGTTCGGGGTGCAGACGACGAGCATCATCGCCGCGCTCGGCGGTCTCGCGCTGGCGGTGGGCCTCGCCTTGCAGGGGACGCTCAGCAATGTCGCGGCCGGCGTGATGATCCTCATCCAGCGCCCCTTCCGGGTGGGCGAGGCGATTGCGGCGGGCACCGTCAACGGCGTGGTGCAGGCGATCGGCCTGTTCACCACCGAGGTGCTCCAGCACGATGGGCTCTACGTGATGGTCCCCAACAACGAGCTCTGGAACAAGCCGATCGTCAACTTCTCGCGCATGGCGACGCGGCGCTTCGAGCTGCTGATCGGCATCTCCTATTCCGACAGCATCGAGCAGGCGCGCGCCGAACTCCTCGCGCTGGCGCATGCCGACGAGCGCGTGCTGCTCGATCCCCCGCCGGTGGTGTTCGTCGCGGCGCTGGCGGACAGCTCGGTGAACATGGGCCTCAGGGTGTGGTGCAACACGCCGGACTTCCTCGCCCTGTCCTGGTCGCTGACGGAGGCGGCCAAGACGCGGTTCGACGCAATCGGCATCACCATCCCCTTCCCGCAGCGCGAGGTGCGCACGCGGGTGGTCGCGAACTAGGCGCCCGTCAGCCCCAGCGCATCGCGCCGGTGCCAGCGCCAGATCAGCCCGGCGGCGGCGAAGAACAGCCCGGTGGCGAGGCCGATCCAAACCCCCGTGCCTTCCAGTGGGGTGAGGAAGCCGAGCCCCAGCGCGAGGCCGATCCCCGGCACCCAATAGCTGAGGATCGCGATCCACATCAGCACCCGGGTGTCCTGCAACCCGCGCAGCGCGCCCGCCGCCACGGCCTGCACCCCGTCGGCGAGCTGGAAGATCGCGGCGAGCACGAGATACTGGAGCGCAAAGCCCACCAGCGCGGCGTTGGCGACGTCCCGCGGATCGACATAGATCGACAGCAGCAGCTCGGGCATCAGCACCATCGCGCTCGCGGTCAGCGCCATGGAGCCGGTGCCGAGCGCGAGCGCCACCCACCCTGCGCGGCGGATGCCCTCGCGGTCGCGCGCGCCGTAGAAGTAGCCGACCCGGATCGCCGCCGCCTGCCCGACGCCGAAGGGCACCTGGAAGGCGAGCGCGGCCAGTTGGAGCGCGACCGTGTGCCCGGCAAGCTGCGCCGCGCCGAAATTGCCCATCATGAAGGCCGCCGCCCCGAAGATCCCCGCCTCGGCGGTGACGGTCAGCGCGATCGGCACGCCGATCCTGAGGATCAGGGCGAAGCGCTCCCAGTCGGGCGCGAGGAGCCGCACGAACACCCGGTAGCGGTGCAGCGCCGGGTCGAGGCGGATCGCGACGATGTAGGCGCCGAGGCTGAACAGCGCGGTGATGATCGTCGCGATCGCCGCGCCCCTCAGGCCCAGCGCCGGCGCGCCGAGATTGCCGAAGATGAAGGCGTAGTTGCCGAGCGCATTGACGCAGATGCCCATCGCCGTCACCGCCGTGGCGAAGATCGGGCGCCCCAGCGCGGAGACGAAGTTGCGCAGCACCGAGGCGAGCAGCATCGGCATCAGCGAGAAGACGATCACCACGTTGTACTCGTTGGCGAGCGCGATGATCTCCTCCTGCTGGCCCGAGGCGCGCATCACCGGATCGAGCAGCAGGCACAGGCCCATGCCGAGGACGCCGCTCAGCACCGCCAGCCACAGCGCCATGCGCACCGTGCGGCGCGCCGGACGCGGGGAGGGGTTGCCCGAGCCGACCGCCTCGGCGATCAGCGGGGCGGCCGCGCCGCACAGGCTCGAGAGCGCCCACAGCACCAGACCGAACAGCGAGGCGGCGAGCGCCGAGGCCGCCAGCTCGCGCTCGCCCAGCCGGGCGATGAAGATCACGTCGACCGCATAGGTCAGCATCTGCAGCAGGTTGGCAGCCGCCAGCGGGCCCGCGATCCCGAGGGTCGCGCGCAGTTCCTGCCCCCAGCCGGGCGTGTCGAGAGAGATCGCTTGCTGCATGGTCGGTCCGTGCCCGCCCCGCGGCGAGCCGGCCCGGATAGTCGCGGGCGCGATTCGGGGGAAGCGCAAAAGCTTGCGGTCGTAAACGGGCGGCACTGGGCTGGCGTAAGCCTGCGTTAGCCGGAACATGCCGGCAACATTGCCCCAAAATCGGGCGAATTGTCTGATTTTGCTTCCCTGACGGTTTGTAAGGCCGGATAAGTCGCGTGGGGGCCAATGTGACTGAGAGCCGACACACCTGCGACCACGGCGCCGACGCCGACCTCACGCGCGATGCGGAGGGGAACGTTGCGCCCCGCCGCGCCCGCACGCGCCGGATGCTCGGACGGCTGGTGCCGGGCGGCGCGATCATGGTTGCAGCGCTGGCCGTGCCGGAGTTCTCGGTGGGAGCGGGCGACCGCGCTCGGGGCGAGCGTTCCCCCGACCCGCTCGAACCCGCCGTCGCCAAGGCCAACCGGGTGCGCACCGCAGGTGCCGCAAGCACCGCGCAGGTGGATGCCGCAAGACTTGCCGGGGTCCGCTATGCGCCGATCCTCGATCTGGGAAATCGGCCTGAGCGGGCCGCTGCCCTGAAGCCGGCACTGCCCAGGACCCCGCCCGCCGCTTCCCCGCCAGTCCGCGCCCGGCCCGAGCGCCAGTCCGAGCCGCTCTCCGCCAGCGCGCCGCAGCCGGGGAGCGAGGCGGCAGACCTCGTGACCGCTCCGACCTCGGCGGCGCCCGGCCTTGGTCCCACCGCAGCGGCTTCGACGCCTGCGGATGCGCCCGTGGCGAAGGCCGCGGCTGCGATCCCGCCCGCCCCGGGCTCCGACCAGAAGCCGGCGGCAAGGCTCGACCCGGCGTCGCTGTCGAACGTCACCTTCACGCTGGATCTCGGAGCGCCGCGTCCGGGCCCCGCCGTATCGTCGCCCCTGCCGGGAGTGACACCGGCACCCGCGCTCGTCACGTCCCCGCAGACGGGCGCCGCTGCCCTGGCCGCCCCGGGTGCGGGCGCCCCGCCGCCGCCGCTCGCGGTGCCTCCTTCGGCGCCTTCCGCACCGGAGGTCGGGCGGCCGGCAGCCGCTCCCGACCAGGCATCGCTCGCCAACCTTTCTTCGGCGCCAGGCCTCGGTGCCTCGCGTGCGGCGACCGTCGCTTTGCCGTCGGCACCGGCGACCCCGCCAGCGCCAGCCGCCATCGAGCCGCGCGCGCTGGCCCCCGCTGCCCGGTCCATCGAAGCACCGACGCCCGGAAAAGCCTCCGCCTCCGCTGCGGCGGGCCTCGCCCCGGCTCCGGCCGCGACGTCCGCTCCGACGATCAAACCGCCGCCGGCCACGCTCGCCGCTCGCGCCTCCGCCGCGCCCGCCGGCGCGTCAGGGCAGCCCGGACGATCCGTCCCGACGCCCGCGCCCGCACCGCCTCCCGCCGCCGCAGGGTTCGCCGCACCGAAGCCCTCGCTCGCCGCGCCCGCCGCCTCGGCCCCGGCGAGGATTGCCGATGTCGCGCCTGCCTCGCAGCTTCTCACCCGCGTCGACGGGCGGGCCGCGGGCATGCTCGAGTTCCAGCAGACGCCCGAGGGCCTCAAGGTCCGGCTCGGCGGCGTGGCCGAGGTGCTGGCGGACCGCTATGACGCGGCGACGCTCGCGCGCATCCGCAGCTCGCCGGCTAGCCAGGTCTGGGTCACGCTCGCCGAGTTGCAGGCGAAGGGCGTGCCGATCAGCTACGATCCTATCTACGACGAGTTCAACATCGGCCAGACCGACACCCGGCCCAGGGATGCGCGCAAGGTGCATATCGACCAGATCGGCGCCGCCGAGCGGGGGCCCGGGGCCGCGGCCCTGCCGCAGGTCCGGCCCTAGCCCGCCGGGCAGGTGCCGCGCGTGATCTCGTAGGGCGCGCGGCCTTCCTCCTCGGCGTGGAGCGTCACGCACCAATCCTCGTCCGCCGCCGCACGCATCGTGGAGAGCACCGCCGCGACGCCCGGTGCGAGCCTCGTCGATCCGCGGTGCCGCGAGGTCGAGCGTCCCTTCACCTCGAGCGTGTAGCTCACCGCCTGCGCCTGTGGCGACAACCCGGTGAGGCGCACTTCGAGCATCCCGTCGCGGGTCTCGACATCAAGGGTGAGGGCCTGGGGCGTCTCGATCATGGCGGGAGTCTCCGGAGTGGCCGGCGCGGGAAAGGGCGCGAGCAGCAGCGGCAGCAACAGCAGCCGGGCGAGGGTCGGCAGGGCTGATGTCACGGGCTGCGTCCCCCCAACTGGTTGACGAGGGCATTGACGAGCGACTGCGTCTCCCCGCTCAGGTTCTGCCGTTCGGGCCGTTCCTCCTCGCGGCCCGGGGCGGGCGCCGCGCCGGTCCCGAGCACGATGGCGGCGATTGCCTGATTGTCGAAATCCTCACTGGAAGCATTGCCGCGCGCCAGCCGCGCGATGACCTGCGTGATGGTCGGCAGCGTCACCGGGTCGAGATCGCCCCACAGGAGGCGTTCTTCCGCGCTGAGGCTGTTGTCGGGGCGTGCGGCGAACTCGCGCGACCGGGTCTCGATCCGGTTCACGCACAGGGTGAGAATGGCGGCGACCTGCGGCGGGTTGTCGCAGATGTCGCTCCCCTCGATCGCCTGGAGCAGCACCCGCCGCTCGGCCGGGGTGAGCTGGGCGAGAGTCGCGTCGAGCTCGGCGCGCGAGAGCTGCGCCATGCCCGGCCCGCTCTGGGCGCGCGCGGTGATCTGGCTGGCGGGCGCGCTGCTGTCCCCGCGCGAGACCTGTTCGGGGCCTGCGCGCAGCACCGGCGCGGCGCGGGGCGCGCTCGCCTCGTCGAGATACGCGCGGCCCGGGCCGCTCTCCGGCGGGCGGGCGGGAAGTTCGATCTGGCTCGCCTCCACCCGGCTGGTCGACGATGTCGGGGGCGCAGGCGTCTGGTCCTGCGCGGCCAGCGCCGCGCCCGCGAACCCCGGCAGCACCAGCGCCAGCGCGAAGCGGGCAGGGCGAAGGGGGGAAGCCATGCTGCGGCTCCTACCCGCCGGACCCCGGCGGCGGCGCGAATTGCGCGCCCGTGTTGCTTTGGGTGATCTGGAGGTTGCCGTTGCCGGTCTGCATGATCTGTGCGCCCGAGAGGCCGCTGCCCAGCTGGTTCCACTCGAGCCGGTTGGCCGAACCCAACTGGATCGCGTTCATCTGATTGTCGTCACCCTCCTGCACCAGGCGGGCCTGATTGTCGCTGCCGTCCTGCACGAGGGTGATGGCGTTGCCGTTGCCGGTCTGCTGGATCGCCGCTGCCGAATAGGCCGTGCCGAACTCGCTCTGACGCACGGAAGCCGTGTTGCTGTTGCCCTGCTGGGCGAGCAGCAGGACGGTGCGCCCTGTGCCGTCCTGATTGGCTTCCATCGCGTTGTCGTCGCCGTCCTGCGCGACGGTGGCGTAATGCGTCCCCAGCCGCCCCTGTTCAAGATCGGCGCTGTTGCTCTGACCGTTCTGCACGATCCGCGCATAGCTGGTCGCGGTACCCTGAACCACGCGCGCGCGGTTGGTGTCGCCGATCTGGCTGATGAAGACACCCTTGTCGGTGGCTGGCGGAAGACCGATCGGGGTGAAGGGAGGTGCGGGGGCATTGTTGCCGCCGTTGCCGCTGTTGCCCTGCTGACCGGCATTGCCGTTGTTGCCGCCGCACGGGTTGCCGGTGCCCTGGCCGGGGCCGCCGCCGCACGGGTTGCCGGGCGGGACCTTGTTGTTGTCGGCCATCGCCGGCGACGCAACCGCCCCGAGCAGAACGGTTCCTGCAAGGGCGGAGACAAGCGTGTTGCGGATTCGCGTCTGGGCCATGATCGAGCACTTCCTAACGGAAAAAGGTGCCCCGGGCGAGAGCGATGCTCCCGCCCGGGGACGTTCGGGCGCTTAGGAGCCCTGGCTGACACTGGCGAAGTTGCCGGTGCCGTTCTGATTCACGGTCGAGATGTTGGCATCCCGGCCCTGGAACACGTTGGCCGTGTTGAGGCTGCCCTGCTGCGTGATGGTGCTCACGTTGCCGTCACCGATCTGCGACAGGTCGACGGTGTTGCTGCTGCCACCCTGCGTGATCGTCGAGGTGTTCCCCTCTCCCTTCTGCAAGGAATCGATCTGGTTGAAGTCGTTGAAGAAATTCAGCGACTGATTGATCGTGCTCGTGTTCCCGGTGCCGCCCTGAGCGAGCGTGATGCGGTTGCTTTCCGCGACATCGCTGCCCTGAGCGATGGTGCTCAGGTGGGAGGCGCCTTCCTGGTTGACGGTCACCGTGTTGGATCCGTCACCGTTCTGCGCCTGGACGAACGACCGGTTCGCGTCACCGACCTGGGTGACGAACACGCTGTTCGAGAGACCGGTCCAGAAGTTGTCGCCGATCTGCGTGATGGTCGACTGGTTCCCGTTCCCCGTTTGCGAGACCGTGGCGATGTTGTTCGCATTGCTCTGCGTCAGAAGCGAACTGTTGCTCGACCCGCTCTGGGTGACGTTGCCGGACTGGCCCTGACCCGACTGTTCGGTGGTTGAAGTATTGTCCTTGCCACCGCCCTGAGTGGTGCTGGCCGTGCTGGTCGTGCCGGACTGGTTGATGGTTGCGGTGTTGCCGGTCGCCGAAGCCAGCTGCGAGATGGTCGCGTTTCCGTTCCCGCCGGTCTGGTTGACCGTTGCCGTACCGAGGCTGCCGGCCTGGCCGACGGTCGCCGTGTTGCTGCCGGTGCCCGCCTGGTTCACGTTCGAGGTGTTTGCGAAGCCGGACTGGTTGACGCTCGCCGATTGGCTGGAGCCGGTCTGGATTACGGACGAGTCGTTCAAACTACCCGACTGGCTCACGTTGGCGATGTTGTTGGCGCCATCCTGGTTGATGTCGCTCTCGTTCTCTTGGCCGGTCTGCGCGACGGTGGCGTTGTTGTTGTCACCTCCGCCCTGGTTGATCACCGAGTCGTTGTCGTACGTCAAGTCGGTGCCCGCCTGCGACTGGCCCTGCAGGACGATGGCGGTGTTGCCGTTCGTCATCTGGTTGATAACCGAGGTCTGCTCGTCGTCGAACTGGGTCACTACAGCGATGTTGCTGTTGCCCGTCTGATTGATCGTCGACTCGTTGGGGTTAAGCTGCGTCTGCGCGACCTGGTTCACGGTCGCGGAGTTGCTGTTGCCGCTCTGGGTGACGGTCGAGATGTTGCTGGGCGGAACGTTAGGGAACGGGTACGTGACGCCGTCGTCTGCCTGATTGACTGTGGCCTTGTTGCCTGTGCCGCTCTGGTTGACGAACGAGTCGCTGCCGAGCGATCCATTCTGCGAGACAGTGGCGGTGTTGTTCGCATTGCTCTGGACGATGTCGGACTCGTCACCCTGTCCCGACTGCGTCACGGTTGCGCTCTGTACGTTCCCGGTCTGGTTGACCGTGCTCTGGTTGTTCTGCGCGTGCGCAGCGGCCGACAGGCTGAGCGCCAGGATTGAGGCGCCTGCAAGAATAGTCTTTCTCATCTCTACTTCCTTCCTTCAGTGGATTGCGAATGAACCCCGATGGTTGCGACCTGGGATCTTTGCGTCCCAGTTCTTGTTGCCCGGGCGGGACCGAGGCCCCGCTCGGGAAGCTCGTCAGAAGGTCTGCGTCACGCTCTCCGTGCTGCCGCTGCCGGTCCGGGTGATGGCCGACAGGTTGTCGTTGCTGGACTGGAGGACGATCGCGGAAATGCGCGCGCCGTTCTGCAGGAGGTTGAACCCGCTGCCGCTGCCCGACTGGGACAGGGCGGCCGTGTTGCCGAAGCCGTCGCTGATGTTGGTCACGATGGCGGTGTCGTTCGTCCCGCTCCCGTCGACGTTCGAGGTGTTGGGCACCCCCTGCGCCAGCGCCGCACCGGTGAGCGAGATCGCAAGCAGCGAAACCCCTGCTCGGATGGCCTCCTGCGTGGTCCGTATCCTGCGACCTGTTCGATGATCTGCGACGTCGTGCCGCTCCCGCCGGCGCTCGGGCGCCGCGGGTGCGTGAAAGGGGCTGGGGAAGCGGGTGGGCCAGGCAGCGCGGGCGAACGGCAGCACCACTCGGATTGACCGGTGGAAAAGTGTGCCGTGATCGCGTGTCAGTCGCTCGGTCTTCATGGTTGCATCCGCCTTGGCGATAGGCGATACCGAGCATCGACCACGGCGCGCTGAGACGCCGGGTCATCCAGGTGATCGCATACCTATCCTCGCGCGCATCGGAGTTGCCGCTCCTTTGCGTGCTTTGTTTTTGCGGCCCGTGGCGCTTGTCGCGCTCTTGGTGCTGGCCCTCGGGGCTTGCCGACCCCTCGGGCGAACTGCTGCGGCGCTACGATCCGTCGCGTCGCTTGGTCTCGAGCTTCTCGCCGTCGACGATCGTCATGGCGGTGAGCGAGCCGGCCCGCTTGATCGCCTTCTGGATGTCGCTGGCGTCGTAATGCCGTCACGCTCGGCGCGGTAGGCGGCGAGCAGCGGCCCGGCGGCCGCCATGTCGTTGAAGCGCCACAGGTCGAGCTCCACGCCCTCGAGCACGAGGCCGTAGACCGCCTTCTCGATCGCCTGCTGGAGCGCGACCTGGTCGGGCTCGTTGGAGGTGATCCCGGCCTCCGCCTCGAGCAGCTCGCGGAAGGCCACGAACTTGAAGGCGCTGGCGCCCAGCGCCTGGCTGGCGATGGTCTTGGAAGCGGTGACATTGGCGAGCACCTCGCCGGTGCGGACCGACACCGCGCGCAGGTAAACCGTCACGGTGTCCTGCCGGTATTCGGTGCGCGCTCCGATGCCGAGGAAGGCCGCGCCCGCCCCGCCGGTCACGGTGTTGGTGTCGTAGCCGACGATCCCGCCCTCCAGCAGCACGCCGGCAAACAGCAGCGCGGGCAGGGCGTTGGGATCGACCTCCTGCTCGCCGAGATAGCGCTTGCGCATCTCGCCGATGATCTGGCGTTCCTTCAGGAGGTTGTCGAGGCGCTCGCGCTCGACCACGGTGAACCAGTTGCGGCTGCCCGCGTCCTGCAGCGCCTTGACGAGCATGGAGCTCGCGCCCTGCGTCACGGCGCGCGACAGGGTCTGGCCTTGCGCGCTCGGCTTGAACTGCCCGGTCTGGTCGGTGAAGCCGTAGACCGCGATCGCCACCGGCCGCTGCGGCGCGGGCAGCTGGTTGAGCAGGTTCTGCGTCTGGGTCTTCTTCGGGAAATAGGCGAGGCTGGTGGTGGTCGGCAGGGTGGTGCGACCGTCCTGGGCCATGCTCATGCAGCCGGCGAGCGGCAGGGCGGCGAGCGCGGCGAGGGCGAGGGGAAGCGACTTGCGCATGACCGGCTCAGGGCACATCGATGAACAGCGGAACGACGATCCGGGTTTCCTCGCCCGTCGCATCGTCGATGATGACGATGGTCACGGATTCCAGCGACCGGAAGAAGTTGATCGTCTGGCCGCCGAAGCTGATCGTGCCGGACTCCTGCGGGTTCTCGCCGAAGATCGCGTCGACGATCTGCGAGGAGAGGGCCGAAAGCAGGCGCGACTGCAGCTGGCGGGCGAAGATGTCGGCCTGCGAGTTGCGGTTGGTGGTGCGGGGGTCGCGGAAGTCGTTGTTGGCGTTCGCCACCCCGAGCACGTGCTGCGAGTTGAACGGATTGCCGCCGAAGGTCGGGCTGATCGGCTGGTAGACCAGGTCCTGTGCCGACAGCGGCGCAGCACATAGCGCGGCACAGCTCAGAAAGCCTGCTTTCCAGTACATCATAGATTCCCCCCAAACTCCCCGTCGGTAGGACAGGCTGGGCGGCGTATGATTGCCACCGCTGCCGTCTGCGACTCGGTGTCTCGAGCGAGGATGGTAGGGGATATTAACAGGGTGTAAAGCGAGTTAACTGCAATTAGCCGCGCCAGGCGAGGACCTGTCCCTGTCCTGAACGGTTGTGCGCGGGGCAACCCGGGCGCTCTCCACCGAGGGGAATCGCCGCTTGCGCGCAGCACCGATCGGCGGGCGAAAAAAAGTTGCCGCGGACCGGCTCGGCGGCATCTCAAGCACCATCGAAAAAGGCGGCGCCATCGCTGGCGCCGCCTCTCTCCGACAGGCATGCGAGGCCTAGTTCGAAGCGCCCGCCACGTTCATGCCGGCCATGTCGGCGCCGATCGACTTGGCGACGTCGGCGCGCACCTTGTCGTTGTGCTCGGCGACCGACATGATCTCCTTGCCGTCCTTGTCGAGCAGCATCGCCGGCTGGTCCGAGCCGACCGGCGACAGGCGCACCTTCAGCGGCCGCGGGTAGAGGGTGTTGCTCGCCCCGTTGCTGCCGTCGACCACCCCGCCGACGATGCCGCCGGCAAGGATGTTGCCGAAGGTCGAGCCGGCGAGGCGCGACTGGACGAGGACATAGACGGGCTCGTAGCCCGGCTTGGTGATGTCGATCCGCGTGTCCGAGCCCCGGCGCAGTTCGAGCTCGCAGGGCGAGGTGCACTTGAGGCCGTTGAGGAAGACGATGTCGGCTCCGCTCGGGTCGGTCTGGGTCGCATAGTCGACATTGGTGCCGTTCATCACGGTGGCACAGCCGCCAAGCGAGGTGCCCGCCAGGATGGCGAGCGCCAGGAACCGTTCATGATTTTACCCCTGTTTTCGAGATCCCCCGTCGGGATCGCTTCAGGGTATAGACCTAACTTATAGCAATAACATATAAAAAGGCGGCGCCATCGCTGGCGCCGCCTCTCTTTTTTTGTCCGAAGGAAACGGATGGCCCGCGGTCGCCCGCGAACCTCGCCGCTTACTTGAGCTCGACGGTGCCGCCGGCTTCTTCGATCTTCTTCTTGATCTCTTCGGCTTCGGCCTTGTTCACGCCTTCCTTGACGGCCTTCGGCGCGCCTTCGACGAGAGCCTTGGCTTCGGTGAGGCCCAGGCCGGTGATGGCGCGGACTTCCTTGATGACCTGGATCTTCTTGCCGCCGTCGCCGGTCAGAATGACGTCGAATTCGGTCTGCTCTTCGGCAGCCGGGGCGTCGCCGCCGGCACCCGGGGCAGCAGCCACGGCGACCGCAGCAGCGGCGCTCACGCCCCACGCTTCTTCAAGCGCCTTGGCGAGTTCGGCAGCTTCGAGCACGGTCAGCTGCGACAGTTCTTCAACAAGCTTGGCAATATCGGCCATGATGGTTCACTCCAAATTGTGGCGGGGCGAAAGGTGCCCCAACAGATTGTTTCGTCTGGCGAGAGACGTCTCTTAGGCTGCGTCCTTGTCCGCATAGGCGGCGAACACGCGGGCGACCTTGGCGGCCGGGGCAGTGACGACCTGGGCGATCTTCGTCGCCGGGGCGTTGACCAGCCCGATGAGCTTGGCGCGCATCTCGTCGAGGCTCGGCATCGTGGCAAGCGCCTTGATCCCGGCTTCGTCGAGGACGACCGAACCCATCGACCCGCCGACGATCTCGAGCTTGTCGTTCGACTTGGCGAAATCGACAGCGGCCTTGGCAGCCGCGACCGGGTCCTTCGACCAGGCCAGCCCGACCGGGCCGGTGAGCATGTCACCGAGCCCGACATAGTCGGTGTTCTCGAGGGCGAGCTTGGCGAGACGGTTCTTCGCAACCTTGTAGGACGCACCAGCATCGCGCATCTTGGTACGCAGGTCGGTGGACTGGGCCACCGTCATGCCGAGGTTGCGGGTGACGACCACCACGCTGACCTCGTTGAAGACCGCATTGAGCTGGGCAACCGCGTCGGCTTTCTGCGAACGATCCATGCCATACTCCTTCACATGTGGCCGCACGGGGATCTCCCGGGCGACCGGCTACGTTGTGTCCGTGCGCGGGGCCGAGGCTCCGAACACGGGCGAGTCCGTCGATAGGGAAGGAGGGTGTGCCATCAGGCACGCGCCGGGAGAGCCGCATCGCGGGCGCCCGGCCAGATCTCGTTTCCCCGTCTAGGCTGGAGATTAAGGGAGCCCGATTGCCCCCACCAACTGTCTCGGACGGATGACGCGGCAAACGCACGAGGCCCGCCGGTCGGGGCGGGCCTCTAGGGGATTTGCGCCGGGAGTCAAGCAAATTGGCGGCTCAGCGGTCCTCGGTCCGGTAGGCGAGGAGGTCTCCCGGCTGGCACCCGAGCTCGCGGCAGATCGCGGCGAGGGTGGAGAAGCGGATCGCCTTGGCCTTGCCGGTCTTGAGGATCGACAGGTTGGCAAGCGTGAGGCCCACCCGCTCGGCCAGTTCGGTGAGCGTCATGCGGCGGGCGTGGAGCAGGTCGTCGAGCCTGACCATGATGCGGGCTCCTTCGATGTCTTCCATGCTGGGGGGCATCACACGGTCCCCTCGAGGTCTTCGCGCATCAAGGCGCCTTGGCGGAACACGCGGGCGAGGATGAAGAGGATGAGCACCATGAGGATGCCGGTGATGTCGAGGCCGTCGTCGGCGATCGAGAACCGGAGCTCCTCGAGCTTGCCGAGCGCCTCGATGACCTGGGTCGCGAGAGCGAGGGCGGGCAGCGCAAGCAATTGGGTGGCGAGCAGCAGCCAGGCCATCTCGCTGAGGCGCCGCGCGTTCTCGGGGCTGAAGGGATCGCGCTCGCCGACAGTCGCGATGATCGCCCGCAGCTTCCCGAAGAAGACGAAGTAGGCCGCGACGATGCACAGGGCGATCAGCAGCAGCACCGAGAGCGAGGCCATCGGCAGCTCCGAGGTCGGCACGCCGTCGGTCTTGAGCATGCCGGTGAAATATCCTGCCCGGGCGAGCAGCGTGGCGGGCAGGGCGATGGCGAGCGCCACCGCGCCGATCGCCATCGCGGCCTGGATGATGAGTGTCAGCACCTTGCCCGCGAGCAACAGCGGATCGGTTCGGTGAGCGGTCATGTCGGTTCTCCTCGCTGCGCGGCCGTCAGGCCAACGCCGGCATCGTTAGGACGGCAGGGGTGGCCGCCTCGGCCGGGGGCAAAGTGACGATCGCGCCGATCGAGCCCAAGGTTAGGAACAGGGCGGCGAAGGCGGCGAGGCTGGCCTTGTAGAAACGGATCATATCGATTTCCTTGTTGCTACACATCGTGATTCGATAAACCAGCTTTAATCCGAGTCGCCGCATATCGTCAATCAATAATATTGAATGTCGATATGGAGGGTCTCGATTATCGGCAAGCCCCCGCGGCCCGTTGGGTTGCGGGCGGCCCGGCATTGACACTGCCGGGAGGCGCTCCTACATGCGCCCCTCGCGCTCGCTTCGAGCAAGGCCGATTCATGCGCGGGAATCGGCCCGGGAAGGAAGCGGCGACACGCCACAATCGCGACGCAGACGTAAGGTGCTGCTGCCGGAACCGCTTTCGAAGGGCGGGGCGGGCAGGCGGCGTCCGTTGGCGCGATGTGGCGCTTTTCGCGTGGAACGACAGCGATTTTTCCCGTCCGCGCGAGGGTGTTCCCCGCGCGGCCCTATAAAGAGGCAAGACCCCTCCATGGCCACCAAGGCGAAGCCGCCCGTCACCCGCAGCCGCAAGGCGCAAGGGACCGCCAAGAAGCGCATCCGCAAGATCTTCGGCGACATCCACGAAGTCGTGCAGATGCCGAACCTCATCGAGGTTCAGCGCGAAAGCTACGAGCAGTTCCTGCGTTCGGACAAGGCGACGGGCTATGTCTCGGGCCTCGAGAAGACCCTGCGCTCGGTGTTTCCGATCCGCGACTTCGCCGGCAGCGCCGAGCTTGATTTCGTGCACTACGAGCTGGAAGAGCCCAAGTACGACACCACCGAGTGCCGTCAGCGCGGCATCACCTATGCGGCCCCGATGAAGGTGACGCTGCGCCTCATCGTCTTCGAGGTCGACGCCGAGACCGAGACCCGCTCCGTCCTCGATATCAAGGAGCAGGACGTCTACATGGGCGACATGCCGCTCATGACCGAGAACGGCACCTTCATCATCAACGGCACCGAGCGCGTGATCGTCTCGCAGATGCACCGTTCGCCGGGCGTGCTGTTCGACCATGACCGCGGCAAGACCCACTCCTCGGGCAAGCTGCTGTTCGCCGCGCGCGTGATCCCCTACCGCGGTTCCTGGCTCGACTTCGAGTTCGACGCCAAGGACATCGTCAACGTCCGCATCGACCGCAAGCGCAAGCTGCCGGTCACCGCGCTGCTCTATTCGCTCGGCCTCGATGCCGAGGACATCCTCGGCTACTTCTACAACACCGTGACCTGGGAGCGTGCGAAGGACGGGTGGAAGATCCCCTTCGTCGCCGAACAATGGCGCGGCGCCAAGCCGACCTTCGCGCTGATCGACGCGGCGACGGGCGAGGAAGTCTTCCCGGCCGGCCAGAAGATCAGCCCCCGCGCCGCCAACAAGGCGGCCAAGGACGGCCTCACCGAACTGCTGCTCCCCACCGAGGAAGTCGTCAGCCGCTATGCCGCCGCCGACATGATCGACGAGTCGACGGGCCGCATCTACATCGAGGCCGGTGATGAGGTGACGCTCGAGCATGTCGAGGCCTTCGACAAGGCGGGCATCGACCGCCTCGCGCTGCTCGACATCGACGAGATCAACACCGGCCCCTGGATCCGCAACACTCTGAAGGCCGACAAGGCCGAGAACCGCGACGAGGGTCTCGAGGCGATCTACAAGGTCATGCGCCCGGGCGAACCGCCGACGAAGGAAACCGCCGAGGCGCTGTTCGAGGGCCTGTTCTTCGACGCCGAGCGCTACGACCTCTCGGCCGTGGGCCGCGTCAAGCTCAACATGCGCCTCGGGCTCGAGTGCGAGGACACCATCACCACGCTGCGCAAGGAAGACATCCTCGCGGTGGTGAAGGAGCTCGTCGGCCTCAAGGACGGCAAGGGCGAGGTCGACGACATCGACAACCTCGGCAACCGCCGCGTGCGTTCGGTGGGCGAGCTGCTCGAGAACCAGTACCGCGTCGGCCTGCTGCGCATGGAGCGCGCCGTGAAGGAGCGCATGAGCTCGGTCGACGTGTCGACCGTCATGCCGAACGACCTCATCAACGCGAAGCCCGCCGTGGCCGCGGTGCGCGAGTTCTTCGGGTCCTCGCAGCTCTCGCAGTTCATGGACCAGACCAACCCGCTCTCGGAAGTCACCCACAAGCGCCGCGTCTCGGCGCTCGGGCCGGGCGGCCTCACCCGCGAGCGCGCCGGCTTCGAGGTCCGCGACGTCCACCCGACGCACTATGGCCGCATCTGCCCGATCGAGACGCCGGAAGGCCCGAACATCGGCCTCATCAACTCGCTCGCGAGCTTCAGCCGCGTCAACAAGTACGGCTTCATCGAGACCCCCTACCGCAAGGTGGTGGACGGCAAGGTGACCGGCGACGTGATCTACCTCTCCGCCATGGAGGAGCAGAAGCACACCGTCGCGCAGGCGTCCGCCGAACTCAACGAGGACGGCAGCTTCGTCGAGGAACTGGTGTCGGCGCGTCACAACGGCGACAACCTGATGGCCCCGCGCGAGCAGATCACGCTGATGGACGTCAGCCCCAAGCAGCTCGTCTCGGTCGCGGCCTCGCTCATTCCCTTCCTGGAAAACGACGACGCCAACCGCGCGCTGATGGGTTCGAACATGCAGCGTCAGGCCGTGCCGCTCGTCAAGGCGGAAGCGCCCTGGGTCGGCACCGGCATGGAAGAGACCGTGGCGCGTGATTCCGGCGCGGCGATCGCGGCCAAGCGCGGCGGGATCGTCGACCAGGTCGACGCGACCCGCATCGTGATCCGCGCGATCGGCGATGTCGAACCCGGCCAGTCGGGCGTCGACATCTACACGCTCCAGAAGTTCCAGCGCTCCAACCAGAACACCTGCATCAACCAGCGTCCGCTGGTGAAGGTGGGCGACGTGATCGAGGCCGGCGACATCATCGCCGACGGTCCCTCGACCGACCTCGGCGAGCTGGCGCTGGGCAAGAACAGCCTCGTCGCCTTCATGCCCTGGAACGGCTACAACTACGAAGACTCGATCCTTATCAGCGAACGCATCGTGAAGGACGACGTCTTCACCTCGATCCACATCGAGGAGTTCGAGGTCATGGCCCGCGACACCAAGCTCGGGCCGGAGGACATCACCCGCGACATCCCGAACGTCGGCGAGGAAGCCCTGCGCAACCTCGACGAGGCGGGCATCGTCTACATCGGTGCCGAAGTGCACCCGGGCGACATCCTCGTCGGCAAGATCACCCCCAAGGGTGAATCCCCGATGACCCCGGAAGAGAAGCTGCTGCGCGCGATCTTCGGCGAAAAGGCGAGCGACGTGCGCGACACCTCGCTGCGCCTGCCGCCGGGCGTCGCGGGCACCGTGGTCGAGGTGCGCGTCTTCAACCGTCACGGCATCGAGATCGACGACCGTACGCGTGCGATCCAGAACGAGGAGATCGAACGCCTGCGCAAGGACGCCGCGGACGAGCGCAACATCCTCAACCGCGCGACCTACAACCGCCTGCGCGACATGCTCCTCGGCCAGACCGCCTCGGCGGCGCCGAAGGGCCTGAAGAAGGGTCTCGAGATCACGGAAAGCGTGCTCGAGGAGGTCGAGCGTCACGAGTGGTTCAAGTTCGCGGTCGCCGACGACAACCGCCAGGCGCAGATCGAGGCGGTGAAGTCGCAGTACGACGAAGCCGTGGCCTCGATCGATGCCAAGTTCCACGACCGCAAGGAGAAGCTGGAGCGCGGTGACGAGCTGGCGCCGGGCGTGCTCAAGATGGTCAAGGTCTTCGTCGCGGTGAAGCGCAAGCTGCAGCCGGGCGACAAGATGGCCGGCCGTCACGGGAACAAGGGCGTCATCAGCCGCATCCTGCCGATCGAGGACATGCCGTTCCTCGAGGACGGGACGCATGTCGACCTCGTGCTCAACCCGCTGGGCGTGCCCTCGCGCATGAACGTCGGGCAGATCTTCGAGACGCACCTCGGCTTTGCCGCCCGCGCGCTCGGCCACGAGATCAAGGGCCTGCTCGACGAATGGCGTGCGGCGAACCCGAATGCGGCGCAGGACTACGCCAACGTGGCGCCCCCTGCGGCGGTGCTCGATCGCCTCAAGGACGTCTACGGCGAGCAGTATGTCGAGGACCTCGAAAGCCGCTCGACCGCGGACATCGTGGAACTCGCGGGCAACCTCTCGGCTGGCGTGCCGATGGGGACCCCGGTGTTCGACGGCGCGCGCGAGGCGGACGTCTCGGAGATGCTGGTCAAGGCGGGGATCGATTCCTCGGGCCAGAGCGTCCTCTACGACGGCCGCACCGGCGAGGCGTTCGACCGTAAGGTGACCGTGGGCATCATCTACATGCTGAAGCTCCACCACCTCGTCGACGATAAGATCCACGCGCGTTCGATCGGCCCCTACTCGCTCGTCACCCAGCAGCCGCTGGGCGGCAAGGCGCAGTTCGGCGGCCAGCGTTTCGGGGAAATGGAGGTCTGGGCCTTGCAGGCTTACGGTGCCGCCTACACCTTGCAGGAAATGCTGACGGTGAAGTCCGACGACGTGGTCGGCCGCACCAAGGTCTACGAGGCGATCGTCAAGGGCGACGACACCTTCGAGGCCGGCATTCCGGAGAGCTTCAACGTGCTCGTGAAGGAAATGCGCAGCCTCGGCCTCAACGTCGAGCTGAAGTCGATCCTCGACGAGGACGACGACGGCGAGATGCTGGAGGCAGCGGAGTAGAAGTCATTGCAGTACCCGTTGGACCCTCCCTTTTCGGCCCTTTCCGATCCGGACGCCTTCGAGATTATCCGGCTCTGGGCGGCGCACGGCGAACAGCACGTCACGCTGAAAGGTGGACTTTGGGAGGATCCGGCGGCGTGGGGCATAGTGCTCGCCGACCTCGCCCGACACGCGGCGAAGGTGTTGGAGCGGGACGAAGGATTGAAGATCGAGGATTCGCTGCGGCGCATCCAAGCGGGTTTCCTGGCTGAACTGGAAGACCCGACCACGAACATCACCTCGCACGTGAGGAACTGAAGCATGAACGACCTGACCAAATTTACCAACCAGCTGGCGAAGCCCGAAACCTTCGACCAGATCCAGATCGGCATCGCCTCGCCGGAGCGCATCCGCTCGTGGTCCTATGGCGAGATCAAGAAGCCCGAGACGATCAACTACCGCACCTTCAAGCCGGAGCGTGACGGGCTGTTCTGCGCGCGCATCTTCGGCCCCGTGAAGGACTACGAGTGCCTGTGCGGCAAGTACAAGCGCATGAAGTACAAGGGCGTCGTCTGCGAGAAGTGCGGCGTCGAAGTCACGGTGACCAAGGTCCGCCGCGAGCGCATGGGCCATATCGAGCTCGCCGCGCCGGTCGCGCACATCTGGTTCCTGAAGTCGCTGCCCTCGCGCATCGGCCTGCTGCTCGACATGCAGCTGAAGCAGCTCGAGCGCGTGCTCTACTTCGAGAGCTACATCGTCACCGAGCCGGGCCTCACCCCGCTCGAGAAGTACCAGCTGCTCACCGAGGATGAACTCCTCGAGGCGCAGGACGAGTACGGCGAGGACGCCTTCACCGCCGACATCGGCGCCGAGGCCGTGCGCACCATGCTGATGCAGCTCGACCTCGAGGCCGAGCGCGAGGCGCTGATGGACGAGCTCGCGACCACCAAGTCGGCGCTCAAGCCCAAGAAGATCATCAAGCGCCTCAAGGTCGTCGAGAGCTTCATCGAATCCGGCAACCGCCCGGAGTGGATGATCCTCGAGGTGATCCCGGTCATCCCGCCCGAACTGCGCCCGCTGGTGCCGCTCGACGGGGGCCGCTTCGCCACGTCCGACCTCAACGACCTCTACCGCCGCGTCATCAACCGCAACAACCGGTTGAAGCGCCTGATCGAGCTGCGCGCGCCCGACATCATCGTGCGCAACGAGAAGCGCATGCTGCAGGAGGCCGTCGACGCCCTGTTCGACAACGGCCGCCGCGGCCGCGTCATCACCGGCGCTAACAAGCGTCCGCTGAAGTCGCTTTCCGACATGCTCAAGGGCAAGCAGGGCCGCTTCCGGCAGAACCTGCTCGGCAAGCGCGTCGACTATTCGGGCCGTTCGGTGATCGTGACCGGGCCGGAGCTCAAGCTGCACCAGTGCGGCCTGCCGAAGAAGATGGCGCTCGAGCTGTTCAAGCCCTTCATCTACGCCCGCCTCGACGCCAAGGGTCTGTCCATGACCCTCAAGCAGGCCAAGAAGTGGGTCGAGAAGGAGCGCAAGGAAGTCTGGGATATCCTCGACGAGGTGATCCGCGAGCACCCGGTGCTGCTCAACCGCGCGCCGACGCTCCACCGCCTTGGCATCCAGGCCTTCGAGCCCGTGCTGATCGAGGGCAAGGCGATCCAGCTTCACCCGCTGGTCTGCTCGGCCTTCAATGCCGACTTCGACGGTGACCAGATGGCGGTCCACGTGCCGCTGTCGCTGGAAGCCCAGCTCGAGGCGCGCGTGCTGATGATGTCGACCAACAACATCCTCTCGCCCGCCAACGGCAAGCCGATCATCGTGCCCTCGCAGGACATGGTCCTGGGCCTCTACTACCTCTCGATGGAGCGGCAGGAGAAGCACCCCGAGTTCATCGAGGAAGCGGACGGCACGAAGATCGAGAAGCTGCCGCGCTTTGCTGACATGGCCGAGGTGCACCAGGCGCTCGAGACCAAGGCGGTGACGCTCCACACCCGCATCATCGCCCGCGTTCCGCAGGCCGACGAGCACGGCAACGTGGCGATGCATCGCTTCGTCACCACGCCGGGCCGGATGCTGATCGGCGAGTGCCTGCCGAAGAGCCACAAGGTGCCCTTCGACATCGTCAACCGCCTGCTCACCAAGCGCGAGATCGGCGACGTGATCGACCAGGTGTACCGCCACACCGGCCAGAAGGACACGGTGCTGTTCGCCGACGCCATCATGGCGCTGGGCTTCCGCCACGCATTCAAGGCCGGGATCAGCTTCGGCAAGGATGACATGATCATCCCCGACGCCAAGGAGAAGCTGGTCGAGGAGACCAAGGAACTGGTCGCCAGCTACGAGCAGCAGTACCAGGACGGGCTCATCACCCAGCAGGAAAAGTACAACAAGGTGATCGACGCCTGGTCGAAGTGCGGTGACATGGTCGCCGACGCGATGATGGCCGAGATCAAGGCGCAGCCGATCGACGCGGAAACGGGCAAGGAAGCCCAGATCAACTCGATCTACATGATGAGCCACTCGGGCGCCCGTGGCAGCCCGGCGCAGATGAAGCAGCTCGCGGGGATGCGCGGCCTCATGGCCAAGCCCTCGGGCGAGATCATCGAGACCCCGATCATCTCGAACTTCAAGGAGGGCCTGACCGTCCTTGAATACTTCAACTCGACCCACGGCGCCCGCAAGGGCCTCGCGGACACCGCGCTGAAGACCGCGAACTCGGGCTATCTCACCCGCCGTCTCGTCGACGTGTCGCAGGACTGCGTCATCACCGAGGAGGATTGCGGCACCGAGAACTATCTCGAGATGCGCGCCATCGTGCAGGGCGGCAGCGTGATCGCCTCGCTCGGCGAGCGCATCCTCGGCCGCACCACGATGGAGGACGTCATCAACGCGGCGACGGGCGAGGTGATCGTGCCCAAGCTCACCCTGCTCGACGAAGCGATGGTCAAGGCGATCGAGGAAGCCGAAGTGCAGTCGGTCAAGATCCGCAGCCCGCTGGTCTGCGAGGCCGAGCAGGGCGTGTGCGCGACCTGCTACGGGCGCGATCTGGCCCGCGGCACGCCGGTCAACATCGGCGAGGCGATCGGCGTCATCGCGGCGCAGTCGATCGGCGAGCCCGGCACCCAGCTGACGATGCGGACCTTCCACATCGGCGGCGCGGCGCAGCTCAACGAGACTTCGCACCTCGAGGCGATCTCGGAAGGCCGCGTCGAACTGCGCGACATGCCGACCATCACCGACAAGCAGGGCCGCATCCTCAGCCTTGCGCGCAACGGCGAGATCGCGGTGATCGACGCCGAAGGGCGCGAGCGCGAGATGCACAAGGTGCCCTACGGGACGGTGCTGAAGTTCGGCGACGGCGATCAGGTCAAGGTCGGCGATCGTCTCGCCGAGTGGGACCCGTTCACCCTGCCGATCATCACCGAGCAATCGGGCGTGGTGAAGTATCAGGACCTGATCGAGGGCATCACGCTCGAGGAACAGGTCGATGATGCGACCGGCATCGCCCAGCGCGTCGTGACGGAAAACCGTGCGACGGGCCGCAAGAAGAAGGAGGATCTGCGTCCGCGCATGACCCTGCTTGGCGAAGGCGGCGGCGAGACCGAGGCGGCGCGCTACATGCTCGCTCCGGGCACGACCCTGTCGGTGGGCGATGGCGACACGGTGCAGGCGGGCGACATCCTCGCCCGTGCGAGCCGCGAAGCCGCCAAGACCCGCGACATCACCGGTGGTCTGCCGCGGGTGGCCGAGCTGTTCGAGGCGCGCATGCCCAAGGACGTCTCGATCATCGCCAAGATCTCCGGCCGGATCGAGTTCGTCCGCGAATACAAGGCCAAGCGCAAGATCGCGATCATCCCCGAGGCCAACGAGCACGGGCATGTCGAACCCGTCGAGTACCTGATCCCCAAGACCAAGGTGATCGACGTGCAGGAAGGCGACTACGTGAAGAAGGGTGACACCCTGATTTCCGGCTCGCCCAACCCGCACGACATCCTCGAGGTTCTGGGCGTGGAGGCGCTGGCCGAGTATCTCGTGAACGAGATCCAGGAAGTCTATCGCTTGCAGGGCGTGAAGATCAACGACAAGCACATCGAGGTGATCGTTCGCCAGATGCTGCAGAAGGTCGAGATCACCGATGGCGGGGACACCACCCTGCTGCCCGGCGAGCAGGTGGACCTCGCGGAGATGCTCGAGATCAACGCCAAGCTGATGCAGAGCGGCAAGGGCAAGGCGCCCGCGCAGGGCACCCCGGTGCTGCTCGGCATCACCAAGGCCTCGCTGCAGACGCGCTCGTTCATCTCGGCGGCCTCCTTCCAGGAAACCACCCGTGTGCTCACGCAGGCGGCGGTCGAGGGGAAGAAGGACACGCTGATCGGTCTCAAGGAGAACGTGATCGTCGGCCGTCTCATCCCCGCCGGGACCGGCGCGGGCATGAACCGCCTGCGGGTCACCGCCAACAGCCGCGACGCCGCGCTGAAGGCCGCCTGGAAGCGCCAGCAGGATGCCCTCGCGGCATCGGGCCAGCGCGAGGTCGAGCCGGAAGCCGATGCGATCGGTTCGGAAGAGCGCATGAAGGCCGCGATGGCCGCGATGGCTTCCGCTCCCGCGGCCGATGTCGAGGACGACGGCGAGGCGTAAGCCTTCCGCTCGCCTCGCGGCACGGAAAGGGCCCCGCCCGAGCTTCGGCTCCGGCGGGGCTTTTCGTTTGGCGCGGCGTGGAACTTCGGGATCGGCCGCGAGGTTCGGCCGCCATGCGTGTCCTGCCCACCCTTGCCGTGTTTGTGCTCTCCGCCTGTTCGCAGGGAGCCGCCGATCCGGCGCCTGACCCCACCCCGGCGACGGTGCCGGCGTCACCCGCGCCTCTCGCCGCGGTCGTCACCCTGGAGGGCGAATGGCGCGTCGCGGGCATCGACGGCGAAGCTCTCGACGAGCCCTACGGCATCGCCCTGAGCGCGAACGAGCGGGAGATCTGGTGGGAGCCGCGCTGTGCCCACCAGGTCCGCGCCTACAGGATCGACGGGCAGCGTTTCGCCAGCGAACCTGCGCCGGGCTATGGCCCGCTCGCACCGGGCGAGCCGCCGCGGCCGGTGTGCGCGATCGGCCTCCCGCCGCGCCTCGACGACGTGATGCGGGCCCTGTCGCAGGCGGACACGATCGGACGGACGGAGGAGAACGGCGTCATGATTTCCGGGCCGGAGCATGGGGTACTGCTGTTCAGCCAATAGCCGCTATTGCAAATCACTCGCATCTGGAATAGGGCTGTTACTCGCGTACCCCTATCTGCACTTAGCGAGGTCCCATGCCGGCTCCCCACTCCCCCTCACCCGCTGCCCTCGGCATCATCGCCGCCCTCGCTGTCCCTCCCCGGATCGAGCGACTGGGACCCGTCGCACGCCGCTTCGTCCACGCCCTCAGGGTGATCGCCGTGCACGACCGCATCGGTCGCGATCCGGTGCCCGAACTCGCCGGCCAGCTCGGCAGTGTCGATGTCGCCGCCAAGGCGCTGATCCTCGCCCAGGCGATCGCCGCGACGTGGCCCGAGAACATCGCCGTCTCCCGCTTCTGCTGCCGCATCCTCAGCCACGACGAGGCGACCATCGGCGCCTTCGTCGACGCCGCCGCGATGGGCGACCGCAGGGGCTTCGAGGCGGCGCTCGCGGGGCTGATCCGCCAAGACCGCGCGCACCGGCTGTGGGAGGCATCGCTGTCGCTTGCGGGAGCCGAACTGCGCGGGCTGTGACCGCTTGCGGGCAGGCGGCGCGGGCTCTACCGCGCTGGCATGACCACCACCCGCTTCGCTCCCTCGCCGACCGGCCGGCTGCATGTCGGCAACATCCGCACCGCGCTCCACAACTGGATGCTCGCACGGCAGGCGGGCGGCACCTTCATCCTGCGCATCGACGACACCGACGCCGAACGCAGCCGCGAGGAATATGTCGAGGCAATCCGGTCGGACCTCGAATGGCTCGGGCTCGCGTGGGACAGGGAGGAGCGCCAGTCGGCACGCCTCGACCGCTACGAGGCCGCCTTCACGGCACTGCGCGAGGCGGGCCGGATCTACCCCTGCTACGAGAGCGCGCAGGAGCTCGAGGTCAGGCGCAAGATCCAGCTCTCGCGCGGCCTCCCGCCGATCTACGACCGCGCCGCTCTCAAGCTGAGCGAGGCCGAACGCGCCGCGAAGGAGGCCGAGGGCATCGCCCCGCACTGGCGCTTCCTGCTCGACCATGACGAGCCGATCCGCTGGGAAGACGGCATTCGCGGCCCGCAGAAGTTCGATGCCGCACAGCTCTCCGATCCGGTAATCCGCCGCGCCGACGGATCATGGCTCTACATGATGCCGAGCGCCGTCGACGACATCGAGATGGGCGTGACGCAGGTGCTCCGTGGCGAGGACCACGTGTCGAACACAGCCGTGCAAATCCAGATCTTTACCGCACTTCATGCTGCAGGCTTTGCTGCGGCAGAAGGTGCAGCAAAGACGCTGCCTGCCTTCGCGCACGAGGCGCTGCTGGTGGGCCACGAGGGCAAGCTCTCGAAACGCCTCGGCTCGCTCGGCTGCGATGCCTTCCGCGAGCGCGGCATCGAGCCCGAGGCGATCATCGCCCTGCTCGCGCGGCTCGGCACCTCGCAACCCGTGGAGCCGATCGCCGACCGCGCTGCGCTGACCGCGAGCTTCGACCTGTCGACCTTCGGGCGGGCGCCGGCCAAGTTCGACGAGGAGGATCTCGAGCGCCTCAACGCCGCGATCGTCCACCAGCTCCCTTACGAGGCGGTCGCGTCGCGGCTGCCGGAGGGCATGGACGCCGCCGGTTGGCACGCGGTCCGCCCGAACCTCGCCCATGTCGGCCAGGCGGCGGACTGGTGGCGGCTGGTCACCGGACCGATCACCCCGCCGCCGTTCACGGACGAGGACAAGGCCTTCCTCGCCGAGGCAGAACGGCGGCTGGTCTGGGGCGAAGACCCCTGGGGTGCTCTCACCGCATCGCTCAAGGAGGCGACCGGCCGCAAGGGCCGAGCGCTGTTCCTGCCACTGCGTCAGGCGCTCACCGGCATGGACCACGGCCCCGACATGGGCGAACTCCTCCCGCTGATTGGCGAGGACGAGGCCCGCCGCAGGCTCGCCCACGCCGCCGCTTGACCAGGTTGGCAGCGCGGCGCGAGCCTTCGCCGAGCCCGCCCTACTTCACCAGCTGCGCCTCGCGCGCACTGTTGGTCATCTGCGAGTCGAAGTAGGCGATGGTCTTGATCAGGCCGTCGCGCAGGGCGACCTTCGGCCGCCAATCGAGGGTCTTGCGTGCGACCGTGATGTCCGGCTGCCGCTGCCGCGGATCGTTCTCCGGCAGGGGCAGGCGCTCGAGCTTCGACCGCGATCCTGTCAGATCGATCACCAGTTCGGCGAGTTCGAGCACCGAGAACTCCTCGGGATTGCCAAGATTGACCGGACCCGTCACGCCCGGCGCCGTCTGCATCATCGCCAGCATGCCGTCGATCAGGTCGTCGACATAGCAGAACGAGCGGGTCTGCTGACCATCGCCATAGATCGTGATGGGTTCGCCCTTGAGCGCCTGCACGATGAAGTTGGAGACCACCCGGCCATCATCCGCCCGCATACGGGGGCCATAGGTGTTGAAGATGCGCACGACCTTTATGTCGACATTGTACTGGTTGTAATAGTCGAAGAACAAGGTCTCGGCACAGCGCTTGCCCTCGTCGTAGCAGGCACGCGGTCCGATCGGATTGACGTGGCCCCAGTAATCCTCGGACTGCGGATGGATGAGCGGATCGCCGTACACCTCCGACGTCGAGGCCTGGAGGATCCTAGACTTGGTCCGTTTGGCGAGACCCAGCATGTTGATGGCGCCATGGACGCTTGTCTTGGTCGTCTGGACCGGATCATACTGGTAGTGGATCGGGCTCGCCGGGCAGGCAAGATTGTAGATCGTGTTGGCTTCGATGTAGAGCGGGAAGGTCACATCGTGCCGCAGCACCTCGAAGCGCGGATTCGACATGAGGTGGCGGATATTCGCCTTGCGACCGGTATAGAAATTGTCGACGCACACCACGTCTTCGTTCCGGTCGAGCAGCCTTTCGCACAGGTAAGACCCAAGAAAGCCTGCGCCTCCCGTCACAAGGGTTATTCCGCTCATCAGGCCCTCCGCATCGTTCTCGACTGAGTACCGTGAATTGCTCCACTACGGAACACTTGGCGCTATAGTGCGATAGGCATGCAGGTTATGGGATGAGAAGAGATCGTCCTCCCGGAAACGAAAGACGGTCGAGAGGAGGTCGAGGAGGGGTCTAAACCTCGCAGGCGCGCCCTGGGCGGGGGCGGCGCCGATGGAGGAGCACGCGCCGCATCGCACCCCTTGCCTGCGGAGCCCCATTGCCGCAAAGCGCCCCGACACGATGCAGCCACAACGAGCACGCACCCCCATGCCTCAACCCTCATCCCCCCTCGCCGGCCGCCTGGTCACGATCTTCGGTGGCACCGGCTATATCGGCAACTACGTCGCCCAGGCCCTGCTCACCCGCGGCGCGCGCCTCCGCCTTGCCAGCCGTTTGCCGGGCAAGGCGCAGAGCCTCAAGCCCCTTGCCAACCTCGGCCAGCTCCAGCTCATGCCCTGCGACATCACCCGCGAGGAGCATGTCGCCGCCGCGCTCGAGGGCGCGCATCACGTCGTCAACCTCGTCGGCGCCTTCGCGGGCGACCTCGTCAAGCTGATGGGCGAGGCGCCCGGCACCATCGGCCGCCTCGCCGCCGGGCGGGGCGTCGAGTCCCTCGTCCATGTCAGCGCGATCGGCGCCGATGCCGCCTCGCCCACCGCCTATGCGCGCGGCAAGGCGCTGGGCGAGGAGCGGGTGCGCGCTGCCTTCCCGCAGGCCACGATCCTGCGCCCCTCGATCGTCTTCGGCAAGGACGACAGCTTCATCAACATGTTCGCCGGGATGATCGAGATGCTCCCGGTGCTCCCCGTGTTCGGGCCCGAGGCCAAGCTCCAGCTCGTCTATGCCGACGACGTCGCCGAGGCGGTCGCGACCGCGCTCGAGCACCCCGAGGCGCATGGCGGGCGCACCTACGAGCTCGGTGGGCCGGAAGTCCTCACCATGATGCAGATCCACGAGCGCATCGCCGCCGCGCAGGCGAGGAAGCGCCGCTTCCTTGCCATGCCCGATGGCCTCTCGGCGACCTTCGCCGCGCTGCCCGGCACGCCGATGAGCCGCGACCAGTGGACGCTGCTCAAGGCCGGGAGCACGGTCGCGCCGGGCGCCCTGGGCCTTGCCGACCTTGGCATCGAGGCGAGGCCGCTGGGCCTGTTCCTCGACCGCTGGATGCTGCGCTACCGCAAGCACGGCCGCTTCGGCGCGGCGAACGAGCGGGCGAAGGCGCACAAGGCGTAAGGCGCGATCCGCCCACGAGGGCCGCGGGTCCGCCGCAGCCCTTACCCGGGCCGAAGTCGACCCCCGCCGTGCCGGGACGCCCCACGCCCGGACACGACAGAGGTCGACCCCCCCCCTTTCGGCAAGCCCCCCTTTGCCGGTGCGCCGGTGCGCCGGAGCCTAGAAGGCGAAGCCGACCCCGCCCGCGGCACCACCATCCCCGCGCGTGTTGATGCTGGCGCGGAAGTTTACGACGACGTCCCCGTCCGGCGTCGCCTTGGAGATGCCGAGCGCGACCGCCGATTCGCCCTGCCAGGTCGCGGTGCCGATGCCGAACATGCCGCGTCCCGGCTGGATGCTCTGCGGGATGGTCGCGATCGCCATGGCCGAGGCGGTCGCCGCGTCGGTGTCCTGCCGCAGCTGGCCGAGGTCGAAGCGCACCTCGGCGATGCGCGCGTCGGTGTAGATGTTGGCGGACTGGAGCGTCTGGCTGCTCGTCGACAGCAGTTGCGCGAGGTTGACCGCGTCGGTGTCGCGCAGCGCCGTCCCGACATTGACCACCCGCCGGGTCGCCCCCGGAGCGCCGACCGAGACCACGTTGTCCTCGCCCTCGTCGACCGAGTCGGGGCCAATCGCGACCGAGTTGCTGCCGGTCGCGCGCGCGCGCGCGCCGATCGCGACCGAGCGGCTCCCGCCCGCCGCCGCGCCGTTGCCGACCGCGAGGCTTGCGGTCCCTGACGCGGCCGCGCCCGTGCCGACGGCGGCGCTGTTGCCGCCCGCGGCGGCCGCCCCGCTTCCCGCGGCGAGGCTGTTCGTCCCTGTCGCGCTGGCGGAAGGCGCGCCGGGTGCGGCATTGGCCCTGACCGGCCCGGCGCGCCCGTCCTCGAGCGCGACGATGCGCGTGGTGTTGTCGGTGACGCGGGTGTCGAGGGCGGCGATGGCCTCGGTGTTGCCCTGGGTCTGGTCGCGCACGGCGTTGAGCTGGCTGACGTTAACGGCATCGGTCGGCGCGGTTCCGGCCGCAACATTGACGATCCGCCGCTCCGCACCCGCCCGGCCGACCGAAACGGTGTTCGCCTGGTCGGCGATCGCGCCGCGCCCCAGCGCGACCGAATCCTCGGCCAGCGCCTCGGCATTCGCGCCGAGCGCGACTGCGCCGGCGCTTTCGGCCAGGGCCGCCTGTCCGGCAGCGAGACTGGAGACGGCCGTCGCACGCGAGGCCTGCCCGAGCGCGGTGCTGAAGCTGCCCGTGGCGAGGGTGTTGCCGCCGATCGCGATGGCGTTGTTGGCGTTCGCGATGGCTGCCTCGCCGAGCGCGGTGGTGCTGCGCGCGGTGGCCCGCGCATTCAGACCGATCGCGGTCGACGCGGAACCGCTGGCCTGGGCGTTGACGCCGACCGCGACGGAGCCGATGCCGCTCGCTTCGGCACGGAAACCGACCGCGACCGAACCCTCGCCACCGGCGGCGGCCCGCGTGCCGAGAGCCGTCGCCGCGCCACCATTGGCGCTGGCGCCGCTGCCGGCGGCGAGCGCATTTTCGGTGGTTGCTCGCGCGCCGGTGCCGATCGCGGTCGCCTGGGTGGCGCTTGCCTCGGCCCCGCTTCCGAGCGCGACGGCATTGCCGCCCGCGAAGGCGCCGTTGCCGATCGCCACGTCGTTGGGGTTGGTGGTCCGGGCGAGCGCGCCCTCGCCGGCACCCGATACCGCGCCGCCGCCGATGGCGATGCCGCGCTGGTAGGTCACGCCGTCGGGATTGCCGAGGCTGATCGCACCGCCGTGGGCGGAGATGCCCTGGCCGGTGGCGAGGTTGGCGTAGCCGCGGATCGTCCCGGTGAAGTCGGCATCGCAGTTGGGCAGGGCGGTCTGCGCGGTCGAGACCGAGGCCTCGGCGATGCTCAGGCCCGAACTGGCGATGTTGAGGGCGATCCCAGGCGTCAGCGTGCCGGGGAAAAGGAAGATGCTGCCGAGAAGCTCGGCGATGTTGCCGCCCAGGCCGGTCGCCGCACTCGCGAGTGAGAGGGAAGACACGATCGGGTCGAGCTGTTCTGCGCAGGCCCCCGTTACTCCCCCGGTCGCATTCCTTACCGCCTCTTCGATGGCAGCACGCTTCTGCGCCTCGGTGGGGAGCAGCGGATCATTCGCGATCTGCTCCAGCCGGGCCTGCAGCGCGGCGGTGTCGAAGTCGGTGCCTAGGTCCTGCGTGACGACGTTGTAGCCCGGCGTGACCGGGCCGAAGGGCGAGGTGACCGTCTGGGCCGTGGCGACGCCCGGCAGCAGGCCGAGGGCGAGGACGCTCCCGGCGCCTGCCAGCCGGCGGGCGCGTCGGGCGGCGGCGGTGCTCGGGACGGCGGGGGTCGGGGTGGGGATCTGGCGGCTCATGGCATCCTCCTCAAGGGGCACCGGAGCGCCGCGCACGAGGGTTCGCAGCCCGGGTTCCCCCGGCCTCGTCGGCGACATTCCGGCATTGTTTTGAACGCGATGATCCTACCGGCGACGCGTTTCGCCCGCTCCCTAAAGAATAATAGCTTTTATTCTTAAGGGGGGCTGCCAAGGGCCGGGGGCGGGCCGAGCTTGGCGATGACCCACATGCCGACGATGGTCAGTTCGCGGGCGATCCAGATCTCGAGCTGCTCGGCGAAGTCGGGAGCGAGGGCGATCCGGCTGGAGGGCAGTTCGCGGCGGACCCAGCCCTTCTTCTCGGCATCGGCCAGCATCCCCGCGATATGCGCGGGCGACACGCCGTAGCGCTCCGCCATGGCCGCCCGGTGGACTTCGGTTGCCAGCCCGTGGGCGCCGGCGAGCTCGAGCATCAGGAGGTAGCCGTGCTTCCGGTCCATGAAGGCGGCTATCTCGGGCATCCCCTCCATGAGCACGAAATTGTCATGCCCCGCGCGCAGCACCACGCTCGTCCAGTAGCGCTCCATCAGGTCGGGCATGTGCGCGAGCGCCTGCGGCGTGGCGGGCAGGTCGAACACCATCGCCACGCTTTCCAGCACCGTCTCGAAGTAGTTGCGCTGGGATTCGACGAAAGGCTCGGTCAGCTCGAGCCGCTTGCGGCGGCGATCGTGCGGATCGCTCACCACCCGCATCATGCCGCGGTCGATCATCTGGTCGATAAGCGCGCGCAGCCGGGTCGCGCTGGCGACGCCCGCCTGCTCGAGTGTGCGGATGATGGTCGAGACCGCCGCGCCGTTCACCGGGTCGATCCGGTTGTGCGCGACGACGTTCATGATGAGCGCGAAGGAGCCCGTGTCGGCGTTGAGATCGTGGCGGGTCTGGATGAACAGGCGCGAGAGCGGCACCTCGGCGGTGAAGCGGTCGCGCGCGGCGCCGAAGGCGGGGTGGCGGCGCACCTCCTCGACCATGCGGTGGAAGGCGCCCCTATCGAAGCGCTCGTGCCTGCTCATGTCGAAAACTCTCACCCTGCCCCGTGATCCCGGGACGTGGGTGGGTTGGCGCGGCGGCGCGCCAACATGGGTTTGCAAGCGGCAGGAAACGCGCCGCCACGCGCCTAGTGGCAATGCCCCGCCTAGGCCAGCGCCGTCCGGTAGAGCGCCAGGAGGTCGGCCTCGCCCTTCGCCGCGGCGGCGGCGTCGTAGGCGGGGCTGTCGGACACCATCCAGCCGTGGTCGCCTTCGTAGACCTCGACCTGCGCCGGGCGCCCGGCGGCGGCCGCGGCCTCGGCGAAGACGGTCTTGTCGGTCGGCGCCTTGGCGTCGTCGTCGCGGGCGACGGCGATGAGGTAGCTCGCCTCGCTCCGGCCGATCAGCGCATGGGGGCTCATGGGATTGCCCTCGCGCACCAGCCCGCCGCCGTGGAAGCTGGCCGCGGCCCGGACCCGGCGCGGCGCCGCGGCGGCGGTCCACACCGCGAAGGGCCCGCCCATGCAGTAGCCCTGCGTGCCGATGCCGCGCGCCTGGGTGACGCCCTCCTGCCGGTCGAGCCAGTCGACCACCGCCGCGGCATCGCGCATCACCGCCTCGGGGGTGAGCTTCGCGCGCCACGGGCCGACCTTCTGGAATCCGCCCTCGGCGATGAAGGCGGCGAAATCGGCGAACTGCTCGCCGGTGACGTCGCGGTAGTAGGGGTTGACGACGAGGACGGCGTAGCCCTCGGAGGCGAGCTTCCGGGCGATGTTGCGCTTGGCCTCGCGGATGCCGGCGATGTCGGGCCACAGGATCACCGCGGCGTGGGTGCCCTGCTCGGGCCGGACGAAATGGCCGTCGAGCCGCCCGTCGGCGGTGGCGAAATTGATCCCCTGCTCGGTGAGGCCGGGGATCGAGGGCTGCGCCCGCCCTTCGCTCTCCCCGCTCGCGCAGGCCGCGAGCGCCGCCGCTCCGGTGAGCGCGCCGAACTGGCGGCGGCTGATGGTCTGGCGGGCCCAGTCGGCCAGCCTGCTCTCGTCGCACATTCCTGTCTCTCCTCGCCCCCGCGGCGCGGTTCTGCCCCGCGCTTGCGGCCCCGGCAAGCGGGAATGGACAAGTGCGCGAGGCTTGGGCAACATGGACCGCGAGAGAGGGGCCGCAAGGCGGCCGAGGGAGAGCGGGATCGATGGATGTGAGGCGCTGGGCGCTGAGTGCGGCCGTGTTGCTGTCGGCGGGTTCGCTGGCGAATTGTGGCGGTTTGTTCGGGGAGGAGGGGCGATCGGGTGAAGGCGTCAGCGCCGCGATGCTGGTGGCGGCGGACGGGGACACCGCCAACTGGATCAGCCACGGGCGCACCTATTCCGAGCAGCGCTACTCCCCCCTCGACGCGGTAAACCGCGAGAATGTCGGCCAGCTCGGCCTCGCCTGGTATGCCGACATGGACACCGCGCGCGGACAGGAGGCGACGCCGCTGGTCATCGACGGGCGGCTCTACCTCACCACCGCCTGGAGCAAGGTGAAGGCCTTCGATGCGGTCACCGGCGCGAAGCTGTGGGAATATGACCCCGCGGTGCCCGGCGAGACGGCGGTCAGGGCGTGCTGCGACGTCGTGAACCGCGGCCTTGCGGCCTGGGGCGACCGCCTGTTCCTCGGCACGCTCGACGGGCGGCTGGTGGCGCTCGACCGCGAGACGGGCCGCGAGGTGTGGTCGACCGTCACGGTCGACACGTCGAAGAGCTACACCATCACCGGCGCGCCGCGCGTGATCGACGGCAAGGTCATCATCGGCAATGGCGGGGCCGAGTTCGGGGTGAGGGGCTATGTCGCGGCCTACGATGTCGCGGACGGGCGCGAGCTGTGGCGTTTCTACACCGTGCCCGAGGGCGGGCAGGGCGAGGATGCGCCCGCGCACCTCAAGAAGGCCGCGGCGACCTGGAACATGGACGTGCTCGGCGCCAATGACGCGATCGGCGGCGGGGGGACGGTGTGGGACTCGATGGCCTACGACCCCGGGCTCGATCTCCTCTACATCGGCGTCGGCAACGGCTCGCCCTGGAACCGCGCCTACCGCTCGCCCGGCGCCGACGGGCGGGGGGAGGGGGACAACCTCTACCTCTCCAGTATCGTCGCGATCCGGCCCTCGACCGGCGAATATGTCTGGCACTACCAGACGACGCCGGGCGAGACCTGGGACTTCACCGCCACGCAGCACATCATGCTCGCCGACATGGAGATCGCGGGCCTGCCGCGGAAGGTGCTGATGCAGGCGCCCAAGAACGGCTTCTTCTACGTCATCGATCGCGAGACGGGCGAGTTCATCTCCGCGCAGCCCTATGTGAGCGTCAACTGGGCGAGCGGCATCGACCCCGCCACCGCCCGCCCGATCGAGAACCCGGCGACGCGCGTCGACCAGACCGGCCAGCCCGCGCTGGTGACCCCCGGTGCGCTCGGCGGGCACAACTGGCACCCGATGGCCTTCCACCCGGGCGAGCGGCTCGTCTACATCCCGGCCTTCGAGGCGGGGATGATGTACGCGCCCGAGGCCGACTGGAAGCCCGACCGCGCACGCGGCTTCAACGTCGGCTTCAACCTCGGGGCAGGCGACCTGCCGCCCGACGGGGGTTTCAGGAAGCAGGTCGCTGGGAGCTTGCGCGGGATGCTGGTTGCCTGGGACCCGGTCCAGCAGAAGCCGCGCTGGACGGTCGAGCACCCCGGGCCGTGGAACGGCGGCCTGCTCGCGACCGCGGGCGGCCTCGTCTTCCAGGGCACTGCGGGGAGCGAGTTCAACGCCTATGACGCCGCCACCGGCGACAGGCTGTGGAGCTTCGCCGCGCAGACCGGCGTGGTCGCCCCGCCCGTCACCTACAGCGTGAACGGCGAGCAATACGTGGCGGTCCTTGCGGGCTGGGGCGGGGCCTATGCCCTGTCTGTCGATGGCGACATCATCAATCGCAAGGCCCCGGTCAGGAACATCTCGCGCCTGCTGGTCTTCAAGCTCGGCGGCACCGCCGCTCTGCCGCCCGAACCCGCGCTCGCCGAGCTCCCGCTCGACCCGCCGCCGAGCACCGCCGCGCCCGAGACGATCGCGCTCGGCCAGGCGAAATACGGCCGCTACTGCGCGGTGTGCCATGCGCCGGGCGCCGTGGGCTCGACCGTGCTGCCCGACCTCAGGCGCGCCGGATCGCTCGAGAGCGCGCAGGCCTGGGCCGCCGTCGTCCATGACGGCGTGCTCAAGGACAACGGCATGGCGAGCTTTGCAGGCTCGCTCAGCCGCCAGGAGATCGAAGCGATCCGCGCCTATGTCATCAAGCGCGCCAACGAGGACAAGGTGCTGGAGGCGGGCCAGCGGACCGTGGCGCGGCGCAAGGACTAGCCCCGGAACACCACCGTCCGGTTGCCGTTCAGCAGCACCCGGTCCTCGGCGAACAGCCGCACCGCTTCCGCAAGCACGCGGCGCTCGATGTCGCGGCCCTTGCGCACGAGGTCCTCGGGGGAATCGGCGTGGCTGATGCGCTCGACGTCCTGGTGGATGATCGGTCCCTCGTCGAGGTCCGCGGTCACGAAATGCGCCGTCGCACCGATGATCTTCACCCCGCGCGCGTGGGCCTGATGATAGGGCCGCGCGCCCTTGAAGCCGGGGAGGAAGGAGTGATGAATGTTGATCGCGCGGCCCGCGAAATGCGCCGACAGGTCGTCCGAGAAGACCTGCATGTAGCGCGCGAGCACGACGAGTTCCGCCTCCGTCTCCTCGGCCAGCGCGCGCAGGGCCGCCTCGGCGGCGGGCTTGGTGTCGGGGGTGACGGGGATGTGGTGGAAGGGAATGTCGCCGATCTCCACCCGGATCGCCGCCTCGCGCGGGTGGTTGGAGACGATCGCCACCGGCTCGATGGCGAGCTCCCCGGTGCGCCAGCGGTAGAGCAGGTCGACGAGGCAGTGGTCGAACTTGCTGACCATGATGATCGTGCGGCGCGGGCGTCCCTCGCGCGCGATCTTCCACTCCATCGCGAACTCGCCCGCCAGCGCGGCGATGTCGCTGCGCAGGGCCTCGGGATCGGTGCCGTCGGGGTCGAACACCACCCGCATGAAGAAGCGGTCCGTGCCGCCCGCTTCCGCGCGGTCGTTGAACTGCTGCGCGTCGGTGATGTTGCACCCGCGCGCGAACAGCAGCCCGGTGACCCGCGCGGTGATGCCGGGCCGGTCCGGGCAGGCGAGGGTGAGGACGAGGGGTGCCGCCATCTTACCGGGCGAGCGCCGCCTCGCACTGCGCCATCAGCGCGGCGATGATGTCGGCGGCGGGTTCTTCCTTCGTCACCATGCCGACCGACTGCCCGGCCATGACCGAGCCGGTCTCGACATCGCCGTCGATCACCGCGCGCCGGAGGGCGCCGGCCCAGAAGTGCTCCACCTCGAGCTGGGCGGCGGCCATGTCGACCTCGCCCGCGTCGAGCTTGGCGGCGATCTCGCGCTGCTTGGCGGTGAACTCCTCGGTGCCCTTGTTCTTCAATGCGCGCACCGGGATGACGGGGAGGCGCGGGTCGACCTGCACGCTCGCTATGGCCTCGCGGGCCGAGGCGCGGAAGAAGGCCTTCTTGAAATCGGGGTGGGCGATGCTCTCGGTCGCGCAGGCGAAGCGGGTGCCGAGTTGCACGCCCGCCGCGCCCATCTCAAGATAGCTCGCGATCGCCTCGCCCCGGCCGATGCCGCCGGCGACGAAGATCAGGTGCTCGGCCGCGAGTTCGGGGAGGATCTCCTGGGCGAGAACGGAGGTGGACACGGGGCCGATATGGCCGCCCGCCTCCATCCCCTCGATCACCAGCGCATCCGCCCCGGAGCGCAGCAGCTTCTTGGCGAGCGCCAGCGTCGGCGCGAAGCAGATCACCTTAATGCCAGAATCGTCGGCCTTGATCGCCTCGACCGAGCCCTTGGGCGGGATGCCGCCCGCCAGCACCACGTGGGTGACGCCGTGGCGGCGGCACACGGCGATAAGGTCGAACAGCGCGGGGTGCATGGTGATGAGGTTGACGCCGAAGGGCTTGTCCGTCAGCGCCTTGGTCGCGGCGATCTCGGTGTCGAGCAGTTCAGGCGTCATCGCCCCGCAGGCGATCACGCCGAAGCCGCCCGCGTTGGAGATGGCGGCGACGAGGTTGCGCTCGCTCACCCAGCTCATCGCGCCGCACAGGATCGCGGTCTCGCAGCCGAGGAAGTCGGTGCCGCGCCGCATGAGGGCGGCGGTTTTGGGATAGGTTTCCATGGCGCGCGCCCTAGTCGCTGGAGGGCGAATAGACAATCCGCACCTTGGCCGCCGCCGTCATGGCGAGGTCGACCGCCGCAGGCGCATCGGCCGCGCGGGCCAGCGCCACGCCCATGCGGCGCCACGGCCGGGTGACGGGCTTGCCGAAGATCCTGACGTCGGTGTCGCCAAGCGCCAGCGCCTCGCCGAGCCCCTCGAAGGCGAAACTGTCGCTGTCGCGGTCGGCGAGGATCACGGCGGAAGCCGCCGGGCGGCCGGCGATCTCCGCTGGCACGGGCAGGCCGAGGATAGCGCGGGCGTGGAGGTCGAACTCGGTGAGGTCCTGGCTCACCAGCGTCACCATGCCGGTGTCGTGGGGGCGGGGGGAGAGTTCGGAGAAGATCACCTCCTCCCCGCGCACGAAGAACTCGACGCCGTAGAGGCCCCAGCCGCGCCCGTCCCCTTGCAGGGCGGTGACGACCTTCGCGGCCATGTCCTGCGCCTTGGCGAGCGCGGCGGGGGACATGGCGGCGGGCTGCCAGCTCTCGCGGTAGTCGCCGCGCTCCTGGCGGTGGCCGATGGGCGGGCAGAAAGCGATGCCGCCCGCGTGGCGCACGGTCAGCAGGGTGATCTCGTAGTCGAAGGCGATGAACTGCTCGCAGATCACCCGCGCCCGGTCGCCGCGCATGTTGGCGACGGCATAGTCCCACGCGGCCTCCAGCGCCTCCGGCGTGTCGACCTTGCTCTGGCCCTTGCCCGAGGAGGACATGACCGGCTTCATCACCAGCGGGTAAGCGATCCGCTCGGCCACCGCGCGCGCCTCCGCGAGGCTCTCGGCATAGCCGTATTGCGAGGTGACGAGGCCCAACTCGCCCGCCGCGAGGTCGCGGATCGCGTCGCGGTTCATGGTCAGCTGCGCCGCGCGGGCGGACGGCACCACGGTGAAGCCCTCCGCCTCCAGATCGGCGAGCACCTCGGTGCGGATCGCCTCGATTTCAGGGACGATGAGGTCCGGGCGGTGCTTCTCGACCGCCGCCCGCAGCGCCGCGCCGTCGAGCATGGAGAACACCTCGCGCGCATCCGCGAGCTGCATCGCGGGCGCGTCGTCGTAGCTGTCGCAGGCGATGACCCGCGCCCCGAGGCGCTTGGCCGAGATGACGAATTCGCGCCCGAGTTCCCCCGAACCGAGCAGCAGGATGGTGGCGATGTGGCTCATGGGGGCGGGTTTAGCTGCCCCGCTCGGCAAGTCCAGCCGGGTGCCTCTCTCCTTCACCGTCACCCCAGCGAAAGCTGGGGCCTCGGGCCACGAGCGCTGCGCCTGGCCGCCCTGGGTCCCAGCTTTCGCTGGGATGACGATGGAGGGTTGTTGGAGCCCTAAGCCGCCCGGCGATAGCCCCCCAAGGCCACCTGGTTCCCGCCGCCCGCGCGCGCCAGCACCAGGCCGAGTTCCGCCTCGCGCAGGGTCCAGTCGACGGTACACTCGACCCGCGCGAGGCCGGCGCTGGCGGTGAGCTGCGGCGCCTTGGCCGAGGCCGGGGCGGCGATGCCGGCGAAGGTCGCGACGACGTCCTGCGCCCAGTCCCGCGCCGCGCGCGAGGTCATCCGCGGGAGCAGCACGCCGAAGCGCTCGCCGTCGAGCTGGGCGAGCTCGTGGCCGGGCAGGGCCATCGTCTCAAGGAACTTGGCGAAGCCCCACAGCACCTCGTCGGCGGTGCGCTGGCCATAGCGCATCAGCAGCGCGCGCATCCCGTCGACCGCGAAGACCGTGATCATTTGCCCGCCGCCCCGCGCGAGGTGGCGCCTGAGGCTTGCGCAGAAGGCCTGGCGGTTGGCAAGGCCGGTAAGCGGGTCGGTGACGGCGCGGGCGTGCAGCTCGCCCTCGAGGCTGCGCAGCTGCTGGACCGAGCGCATCAGGCACAGCGCGCCATCGAGCGTGCCGGCGGGGTCGCACATCGGCTTGAGGCTCAGCGCGTACCAGCGCTGGCATTGCGGCTCGCGGCAGGTTTCCCGGTCATCGCAGGCGACGACCGGGAACTCGACCCAGCCGCTCGTCGCCCGGCCGGCGAGCGCGGCGGCGACGTGTTCGCCGAGGAAGGCGGCATGGTCGTGCTGTGCGAGGTCGGTGATGTGCGGCGGGAGCAGCGTCGCCGAGACGTCGAGACCGATCTCGTCGATGTTTGCCGATGCGTGGATGATGAAGCCGCGGCGGTCGAGCCTGATCACGATGTCGCCGGATGTCTCTTCCAGAAGTCCGTGAAGGATGTGACCCTCGACCTCACTCAGCCCAATTTTCATGCAGACAGCGCCCCAGCGGTTCAACGATGTTTCGTCAATTCGCCTTCATCCAGAACAACACGGTAACTAACGACAGGCGCAGATAGAAGAACTTTCCCCTGTTCTTCGGCGTTCTTTGCATCAACGCGTTAGCTATGTGAAGTTACTGAACTAAAAAACGAATCACCTCTCCATTTCGTTTACCATACTTTGCCAAGGAGCCAGCCCGTCCAATACGTAGTGGACGCATAGGTAACCGCTTCTAAGCGCGGGAACCCGGCGCGGGATCACAGCTCGATCATGATGCGGACCGCGGCCGGATCGGTGTCGAAGGCCTTGGCGATCCGGTCGCGGCACTCGGCGATCACCTTGTCGCCCTCGCGCGGGGAGCCGCTTCCGGCGAGCAGGTCGGGGGCTACGCCGAGCGCGGCGGCGATCGCCTCGAGCCGTTCGGGCAGGGGGCGGGCCTTGCCCTTCTCCCAGGCCCAGACGGTCGGCTTGCTGACGCCGAGGGTGGCGGCGACGTCGGCGAGGGTCAGCCCGGCCTCGCGGCGCAGGCGGTTGAGGCGCGGGCCGAGGGCTTCGGTGGAGGCGCGCGGGGCGACGGCGGGCTGCGGGCGGTCCGGCGCGGCGGCGAAGCCCTGGAGCTGGGCGGCGGCGAGAACCGCCGGGCGCAGCGCCTGTTCGAAGGCGCAGCCGTAGAGCCGCTCGCTGCGCCACACCACCTGCGCGGTCACCGTGCCGGCCTCGGGAAGCTCCAGCGCGAGCCGCTCGCCCTCGGCCAGCTCGACCTCGGTCTCGAGCAGCAGGCCGGCGGCCGAGATGTTGTGGATCGTGACGTTCGCCTCGCCCGCGTCGGCGAAGACGCCGCTGGTCTCCAGCCACAGGGCGCGGCGGTGCGCCCTGCGCTGGCCTTCGCCGGCGAGGATCTGATGGTCGAGGTGGGCCTTGATGGCCATGGCACTGGGGCTCCGCGCTCGGGATGAGCGCGGGCACAGTCCGGCCCCAATCGTTAAGATGAAGTTACCTGGATTGGTAAATCACGTCTTGATGCGCTACTTTTCAGCTAACCGCATCGAGGCCGTAAGCCGTGTGCAGCACGCGCACCGCCAGTTCGGTCTCGTCCTCGTCGATCATCACGCTGATCTTGATCTCGGAGGTCGAGATCGCCTGGATGTTGATGCCGCGGTCCGACAGCGCGCGGAACATCGAGGAGGCGACGCCCGCGTGGCTCTTCATGCCGACGCCGACGACGCTGATCTTGGCGATTTTGCTGTCGGTGATGATGCGGTTGAAGCCGATCGCGTCGCGGCGATCCTCGAGCAGCGCCTGGGCGCGGGCGAGGTCGGACTGGGGGACGGTGAAGGTCACGTCGGTCTCGCCCTTGTCGCGGCCGACGTTCTGGATGATCATGTCGACATTGATCGAGGCCGCGGCGAGCGGCTCGAAAATGTTGGCGACCGCGCCGGGGCGGTCGGGCACGCGGGTGAGGATCACCTTGGCCTCGTTCTTGTCATGCGCGATGCCGGTCACAAGCTGGCGTTCCATCAGGCCCTTCTCCACCAATTCGTCCATTTCCTCGTCGGAGACGATCATCGTCCCCGGCAGATCGTCGGCGGGCGGCGCACCCTCGCCGATGAAGCTCGAGAGCACCTGCACGCGGACCTTCTCCTTCATGGCGAGGCCCACGCTGCGCGTCTGGAGCACCTTGGCCCCGACGCTCGCGAGTTCGAGCATTTCCTCGTAGGTTACCGCCTTCTGCTTCTTCGCCTTGGCAACGATGCGCGGGTCGGTGGTGTAGACGCCGTCGACGTCGGTGTAGATGTCGCAGCGGTCCGCCTTGATCGCCGCCGCGACCGCCACCGCCGAGGTGTCCGATCCGCCGCGGCCGAGGGTGGTCACCCGGCCGTCCTCGGCCATGCCCTGGAAACCGGGAATCACCGCGATCTCGCCCGCCTCCATCGAGGCGATCAGCGCCTCGGCGTCGATGGATTCGACGCGCGCCTTGGCATGGGCCTCGATGGTGCGGATCGGGAGCTGCCAACCGAGCCAGCTGCGCGACTTGCAGCCCAGCGCCTGCAAGGTGAGCGCGAGGAGGCCGCTCGTCACCTGCTCGCCGCTCGCCACCACGACGTCGTATTCGGCCGGGTCGTAGAGCGGGTTCGCCTCGCGGCAGAAGTTGACGAGCCGGTCCGTCTCGCCGGCCATGGCGCTCACCACCACCGCGACCTGGTCGCCGCGCGCGGCCTGCGCGCGCACGATCCCGGCGACGCGGCGGATGCGCTCCGTCCCGGCCATCGAGGTGCCGCCGAATTTCATCACGATCCGGGCCAAGAGGAAGCTCCTGCTGGTGAGTGTTCGCGCGCGCTGTTAGGGTGGGTTCATGGGAAACGCAAACGTCTCGAATGTTACCATTCGCCCCGAGGAAGCGGATTTTTTCGCAAAGCTGGCGCGCGATTGGTGGAATCCCAAGGGACCGATGGCCTCGCTGCACCAGGTGAACCCGGTGCGCCTCGCCTTCATCCGCGATGCCGTGGACGCCCACTGGCCGGACGCGCGCGGCGCGGCGCGGCCGCTGTCGGGGCGCAGTGCGCTCGACATCGGCTGCGGGGCGGGGCTGGTCTGCGAGCCGCTCGCCCGGCTAGGCGCGGCGGTGACGGGGGTGGACGCGGCCGCGGAGAACGTCTCGGCGGCGGCGGCCCATGCGGAAGGGATGGGCCTCGACATCCGCTACATGGCGGGGGAGGTCGCGGGGCTCGACATCGGGACCTTCGATCTCGTCACCTGCCTCGAGGTGATCGAGCACGTCGCCGACAAGCCCGCCTTCCTGCGCGACGTGGCGGCGCGGCTCGCTCCCGGCGGGCTGCTGGTGATGAGCACGCCAAACCGCACCGCAGCCTCGCGGGTGCTGCTCGTCGGCGCGGCGGAGGCGGTGGGCTACGTGCCCCGGGGCACGCACCGCTGGGAGGATTTCGTCACGCCCGAGGAGCTCGAGGCGCTGCTCGCCGAAGCCGGGCTGACGGTGACGGCGACCCGCGGCATCGCGTGGCGGCCGGGCAAGGGGCTGCACCTGTCGGAAGACCGGGCGCTCAACTACATCCTCAGCGCGCGGGCGGGCTGATCCGGGTGCGCCGCTCGGCGAGGGCGGCGAGGGCAAAGACGCCGAGCAGCGCCGCCACCATCAGGCGGTATCCGTGGCCGCTGTTCCCGGCGATCCAGGCGAGCATGAAGCCGGTTCCGCCGAGCAGCGCGAGCGCCGCGCCCCACCGGCGCCGGAGCGCCGCGCCGAGGCTGCCGAGGGCCACCACCGCCGCCGCCGCCGTGACCTGAAGAAAGGTCGGGTTCTCGCGCGATCCCTCATCGATCACCGCAAGCACGGTTATGCCTACAGCGAACACCGCCCAAAGGGCCGTGTGCAGCCACAGCACGAGACGCGCGCCGAAGCGGGCGGCGCGGATCCGGGCGGGGGTGTCAGCGCCCACACACGAGCTCCACCAGTTCCTGCACGCTGTCGGTGAAGAAGCCTTGGGCTCCGCTGGCGATCGCCGCGCTGAACAGTCGGCGCCAGTTGCCCTCGGCATCCGCCCTCTCCCCGATCTTCAGTTCGGGCGCGAGAAAGCCGTTCTCCTTGCGGAGCGTCCACAGGTGCACCGCCAGCCCCGCCGCCTTCGCATTGGCGACCATCGAGGTGGGCGAACCGTCCTCGTTCAGCACCAGCGCGAGGTGTGCGCCCACGGCGTCGGCATAGGTCGCGATCTCGGCAAGGCCGGTGGGGGCGATCATCTCGGCATAGCGCATCGCCGGCTCGTCCGCCGGGCCGCCGAGCGGGGCGACGAGCTGCACCAGCTTGAACCCGCCCCCGCGCTGCTTCAGGCGCTGGAGCGGCGCGATCTCGAAGCTCTGCACGAACACCGGGTCGGCGGGCGTGATGCCGAGCTGGCGGAACTCGCGCAGCAGCAGGTCGACGAGGTCGATGCCCTCGTTCTGGAGCAGGAAGGTCGGGTGCTTCAGCTCCGGGTAGAGCCCGATCCGCCGTCCCGTCTCGGCCTCCTTCGCGCGCACCAGCTTCACGATCTCGGCGAGGGTCGGCACCGCATAGAGCCCGTCGAAGCGCGCGTTCGCCTGGCGCAGCGCGGGGATGCGCTCCCTGGCGCGCAGGGTGCGCAGCTCGACGAGGGTGAAGTCCTCGGCGAACCAGCCCGAGACGCGCTGCCCGTCGATGGTCTTCTCGCGGCGACGATCCTCGAACTCCTCGCGGCTCGCGACGTCGGTGGTGGAGGACAGCTCGTTCTCGTGGCGGGCGACAAGGACGAGGTCCTTGGTGGCGACGAGATCGGGCTCGATATAATCCGCGCCCTGATCGATCGCGCGCTCATAGGCGGCGAGGGTGTGCTCGGGCCGTTCGGCGCTGGCGCCGCGGTGGGCGATGACCAGCATCTCCTGCGCCTGGGCAGGCATCGCCGCGAGGAGCAGGGCGGCGAGGGCGGCAAACAACTTCATCATGCAATCGCTCCTATCGCGGCGCGCGCCGCTGCCAGCCGTTCGGGCCCTTCTCCCGCGATCCGCACGAAGGGGACGGCGGCGTCGCGGAGCACCTGCTCCACGATCCTTGCAAATCGGTGACGCTCGGCCGGGTCGGCGAACACTCGGGTGCCGTCGTCGATCCACGGGAGGTCGGGTTCGAGGAGGAGGTAGAGGTCGGCCCGGGGGGCCTGCATCAGTTCCTCCGGGCGCTCGCCGAGCAGCATCTCGCACCACGCGGCGGTCATCAGCGCGTCGGTGTCGACGATGAGCAGCGGCCCGGCCCAGGGGGCGGCGGCGGCGATCATCGCGGCCTGCGCACGGCCGATCAGGAGAAGGTCGTCGCGAGAGAGCGGCCCGCGGTGCGCCTCGCAATGGCTGCGGCCATACTCGCCCACGGTGAGCGCGCCCGTCTCCCGGGCGAGGGCGGCGGCCAGGGTGGTCTTGCCGGTGCTCTCCGCGCCGTGGAGGCAGACGGTGCGGCGATAATGCGCCTGTACGGCGGCGGGAAGGTGGGCCCAGTGCGCTGCCGGATCGGCGCGGACGGCGCTCGAGGAGAGGCCCGCCACGGGGTCCTCGGCAAGGCCCAGCACCCGGCCCCCCAGCGGCACGAACAGCCCGCCCACCTGCCGCGCGTATTCCGCGCCGTAAGCCTCGCCCGCGAAGAGGTAGTCGATCGGCTCGGGATGTGCCGCGGCGACAATGTCGCGCCAGATCGGCCAGAAGTCGGCGCTGTCCCCCGGCGCCTGCGGGACCACCGCGCCGTGTCCGATCACCCGGCAATCGGGCAGCAGCTCGCGCATCCAGCCGAGGCGCGTCTCGCCGGGGATCGGGTCATCGGGCAGCCAGCACACCAGCACGGTGAGTTCGTCCACCAGCGCGCGGGCGGCGCTGATCAGCGAGAGGTGCCCGGCATGCGGCGGCATGAACTTGCCGAGGAGGAAGCCGCGCCGGCTCACGCCGCCACCGCCTCGCCCGTGGTGGCGGCCCTCGCCCATTCCCTGAGGCCGAGCACCGCCAGCACCAGGAACACGGTATAGAGCCCGGCGGTGAGATGGAGCCCGCGCTCGATGTAGACCCCGATGGAAAGCACGTCGATTGCGATCCACAGTGCCCAGTTCTCGACCCGGCGCATCGCGAGGAGCACCTGCGCGACGACGCTCGCACCGGCGATGGTCGCGTCGGCATAGGGGAGCGCGGCGTCGGTCCAGCGCGCCATCGCCCCGCCGATGCCGAGCGCGGCGGCGGCGACCAGTGCGATGGCGGTGGTGCGCGCGGGCCAGCCCATCCAGCGCACCTCCACGCTCTGCGCGAGGCCCCCGGCGCGCGCCCACAGCCACCAGCCCCAGCCCTGCACGACGAAGAAGAACACCTGCAAGCCCGCCTCGCCATAGAGCCGCGCCTCGCGGAAGATGACGAAATAGAGCGCCACCATCGCCATGCCGAAGGGGAAGTTCCAGATCGAGCGGCGCACCAGCAGGCCGACATTGGCCAGCCCCAGGGCGACGGCGAAGATCTCCAGCGTGTTCATGGGGGCGCGGGAGCGGTCAGCCGAGGGCGGCGGCCCAGTCCTCGGGCCTGAAGCCGACCAGCAGCCCGCCCGGGTGCTCGACGATCGGCCGCTTGATGACGGAGGGGTTGGCGGCGAGGAGGGCGGGGGCGCTCGCAGGGTCGGCGGCGCGGGCCTTGTCCTCCTCGGACAGGGCGCGGAAGGTCGTGCCCTTGCGGTTCACCACGAGGTCGAGCCCGGCGGCCGCGATCCAGCCGGCGATCCGCTCGGGGTCGGCGCCCTCCTTCTTGTAATCGTGGAAGGTGTGGGCGAGGCCCTGCGCCTCCAGCCAGGTGCGCGCCTTCTTGACCGTGTCGCAGTTGGGAATGCCGTAAAGGTGGATCATCCTAGTTCCTCGTCATTGCGAGCAGCCGCAGGCTGCGCGGCAATCCATGGTGCGACATTCGCACCGCATCCGATCGGCGATCAGCGTCCATGGGTTGCTTCGTCGCTGGCGCTCCTCGCAACGACGAGGGGGAGGGTCAAGAGCAGACGGTTCAGGCTCTTGGCGCCAGATGCGCGTCCGCGATCGCCACCGCGAGGGCGTCCGCCGCGTCGCTGCCCGCGATGGCGACGCCCGGGAGCAGCACTTTCACCATCGCCGCGACCTGCGTCTTCTCCGCCGCGCCCGTGCCCGTCACCGCCTTCTTGACCAGCCGCGCCGCGTGTTCGTTCACCGCCAGCCCCACCGCCCCGCAGGCCGCCAGCACGCAGCCGCGCGCCTGGGCGAGCTTCAAGGTCGACTGCGGGTTCTTGTTGACGAAGATCTCCTCGGCCGCCGCGCGGGCCGGGCGGTGGGCGGCGATCACTTCCGCGAGCCCCGCCTGCAATGCCGCGAGCCGCTCGGCCATCGGCGCGGCCGGATCGGTCCTGATCTGGCCGTTGGCGACATGAGCGATGCGCGCGCCCTCGGCGCGGATCACGCCCCAGCCGGTCGAGGACAGCGACGGGTCCAGCCCGAGGATCAGCACGAGCCTACAATCCGACCCGCAGCCCGAAACGCCACAGCATCGCGACGATGAACGCGAGCCCGAGGGCGATCGCCAGGAGCCATTCCCAGCGGGTCAGCCGAGCTTCTCCATCACCTCGTCGGGGATCTCGTAATTGCCCCAGACGGTCTGCACGTCGTCATCGTCGTCGAGCGTGTCGATGAGCTTCATCAGCGTGCCCGCGACCTCCTCGTTGACCTCGACGGCAAGCACCGGCTTCCACGCGAGCTTCACGTTGTCGGCGGGGCCGAGCACCTTCTCGAGCTCGCCCGCGACGCCGTGGAGCGCGTCGGCGGCGGTCCAGATGGTGTGGCCGTCCTCGGAGGATTCCACATCGTCCGCGCCCGCCTCGATCGCGGCGTCGAGCACCTTCTCCTCGTCGCCCGCGGCGGCGGAATACTCGATCAGCCCGCGGCGCTCAAAGCCGTGGCTCACCGAGCCTTCCGAGCCGAGATTGCCGCCGTTCTTGCTGAAGGCGGTGCGGACATTGGTGGCGGTGCGGTTGCGGTTGTCGGTGAGCGCCTCGACAATCAGCGCGACGCCGCCGGGGCCATAGCCCTCGTAGCGCATCTCGATGTAGTCCTCGCCGCCCGCCTGCGCGGCCTTGTCGATGGCGCGCTGGATGTTGTCCTTGGGCATCGACTGCGCCTTGGCGGCATTGACCGCGAGCCGCAGGCGCGGGTTCATGTCGGGATCGGGCAGGCCCATCTTCGCCGCGACGGTGATCTCGCGGGAAAGCTTGGAGAACATCGCCGCGCGTTTCTTGTCCTGCGCACCCTTGCGGTGCATGATGTTCTTGAACTTGGAATGGCCTGCCATTGGACGAACTTCACCGGATTGATGGGGATGTGAGGGCGGGCCTTACTCCGGCAGGTGTGGGCGATGCAAGGCCGGGCTTGGCGGGGGCGATGAGCCTTCGCGCAAGGCTCATCGAGGTCATCCTGTTCGCGCTGCGGCCCACGCCCGGGCCCTCCACGCTGCCGCCGTGGCCGGCGCGAATGGCTCCTCTCGGGATCATGCTCGTCATCGCGCTCGCCGCCGATCTCGCGCTGCGCGCGGTGCTGGCCGCGCTGGAGGTGCCGGGCGGCATCGAGCCGGCGCCTCGCTTCTTCGGCGAAACGGCCACGGAGCAGGCTTTCGGCTTTCTCGTGCTTGCGCCGCTGCTGGAGGAGGCGCTGTTCCGGGGATGGATGAGCGGGAGACGCGCGGCGCTGACGTTCGCGCTTGCCGGGCTGATCGCGCTTGTCTTGCTCGGCGGCGGGCTGCTGATCGGGGGCGGAGCGGCGCGCTGGTCGGGGCTGGCTGCAGCGGCCGTGGTGCTCGCCGCACTGGTCCGCTGGCTGGCCGCGCGCACCCGCGAGACCGACGTTCCGCCATGGTTCACCCGCCATTTCGCGCTGCTCGTGTGGGCGAGCAGCGTGCTGTTCGCGCTCGTTCACCTCGGCAATTACCCGCCGCTTCCCTATCCGGCGGGGCTGTTGCTGGTGATGCCGCAGATGATTGGCGGCCTGTTGCTAGCCTACACCCGCACCCGGTTCGGGCTGCGCGCGGCGATCGCGCACCACGCCGCGTTCAATGCCGTGTTCCTGCTCGCCGATGCCGCCGCCTAGGGCGCGATGTCGAAGTGGAGGGCGGTGATCTCCTCCGAGGCGAGCTTGCGGTAGAGCGCACGCGCCGGTTCGTCCTCGGGGATGATGTCGGCCTGCACGAAGATCGTCCAGGCGCCGATCTCCCTGGCGATGCCCCGCAGCGTGTCGATCAGCGCAGTGGCGACGCCCTGCCGCCGGGCGCTTTCGCGCACGGCGAGGTCGTAGATGTAGATCTCGCAGCGCGCCTGCTCGAACTTCGGGAGGACATAGGCGGCGAGCGCGCCGACCGGATCGCCGTGCAGGCCTGCCACGAGCGCGACGTGATCCGGATTGGCGAGCCAACGGGTTGCCCAGGTGTCGTCCGGTGCCGCTCCGGCATAGGTCTCCGGCTCGGCGAAGACCTCCGCGAACAGCCGGTTCATCGCCCGGAAGCTCGCCAGATCGCCCGCGTCGAGGCGGCGGGTGGCGGACGCGGCGTTCAGACCCGCACCGCCGTGCCGCTGGCGCTGACCATCAGCATCGAGCCGTTCTGCCCGATCACCTCGTAGTCGAGGTCGACGCCCACCACCGCATTGCCGCCGAGCGAGGCCGCCTCGGCCTGCAACTCCTCGATCGCCTGCTTGCGCGCGTCGGCGAGGATGCGCTCGTAGCTCCCCGAACGCCCCCCGACAATGTCGCGGATGTTGGCGAAAAGGTCGCGAAACAGGTTGGCGCCGACGATCACCTCGCCGGTGACGATGCCGAGGTAGTCCTGGATCGGACGGCCCTCGAGCGTCGGGGTGGTGCTGACGGTGACGCCGCGGGCGTCCTTCCAGGGGGATGTCATGGGCGGGTTTCCTATTAGTGTATTACACAGATAACACACTAAGTTGACGGATGCAAATCCGTCCCGTCAGGATGTACAAGTTCAACCTGCGAGGGCCAAACCCCGGCTCACGCCATCCCGAGCGCGTTCTTGTAGGTCTCGAGCAGCATGTCCTGTTCGCTGCGATCGTCGGGCTTCATCTTCCTGAGGCGCACGATCTGGCGCATGATCTTGGGGTCGTAGCCGACGGCCTTGGCTTCCATGTAGACGTCGCGGATGTCGTCGGCGATGCCCTTCTTCTCCTCCTCGAGGCGTTCGATGCGCTCGATCAGCAGGCGCAGGCGGTCGTCGGTGGTTTCGGCCATCGGGGGGTCTCCATGTCATCTGAGAATCGGTCGGGCGCTCCGATAGCCAGAGCCCCGCGCCGATTGAACCGCCCGCGCGAATTATTCCTGTGCGTTCCTTGCGACACTGGCCTCCATCCGGGCGAGCTGCTCGGGCGTGGCGGGGGACTGGAAGCGGGCCTTCCACTCGGCGCTGGGCATCCCGTGGATGACCTCGCGCGCCTGCTCCCTGTCGCCCGCGTAGCCGGCATCGCGGATCCAGTCGGCGAGGCAGTTGCGGCAGAAGCCGGCGAGGCCCATCAGGTCGATGTTCTGCGCATCGTGGCGGTGCCTCAGGTGCCGCACCAGTCGGCGGAAGGCGGCGGCGGCCTCGGCGTCGCCGAGGGCGTCGAGCGGATCGGCATTGCTATTCATCGCGCTTTTCCTTGAGTTGCAACCCGCCTGTGCCATAGGCGGAGGCCAAGAGGGATTGCCAGAAATGTCACGACGCGACCAGTCACGCATCGGCCCGCGCGGCCGCAAGGTCAAGATTCTCGCCACCATCGGCCCGGCGAGCCGCTCGCCCGAGATGCTTGAGCGGCTGGTGCGCGCCGGCGCCGACGCCTTCCGCCTCAACATGAGCCACGGCGCCCATGCCGATCACGAGGCGGCGGTGGCCGCGATCCGCGCGCTGGAGAAGCAGATCGCCCGGCCCATCGCGATCCTTGCCGACCTTCAGGGGCCGAAGCTGCGGGTGGGCACCTTCGCGCAGGGGCAGGCGGTGATCCGCCATTCCGGCCACTTCGTGCTCGACCGCGACGAGACCCCCGGCGACGAGACCCGCGTGTGCCTGCCGCATCCCGAGCTGTTCGGCATCATGGAGCGCGGCCAGCGCCTGCTCATCAACGACGGCAAGATCCGGCTGAAGGTGCTGGAAGCCGACGACAGCCGCATCCTGTGTTCGGCCGAGGTCGGCGGGGTGATTTCCGACCGCAAGGGCGTCAACGTCCCCGATGCCGAGGTGCCGATCCCGGCGCTGACCGAGAAGGACCGCCGCGACCTCGCCTTCGCCACCGATCAGGGCGCGGACTGGATCGCGCTCTCCTTCGTGCAGCGCCCCGAGGACATCGCCGAGGCGCGGAAGCTCATCGGCACCCACGGCACCGCAATCTGCGCCAAAATTGAAAAGCCCAAGGCGGTCGACCGGCTCGACGCCATCATTGAGCTCGCGGACGGGATCATGGTCGCGCGCGGGGACCTCGGCGTCGAGCTTGAACCCTTCGAGGTGCCGCCGCTCCAGAAGAAGATCGTCAACATGGCGCGCCGCGCGGGCAAGCCGGTGATCGTCGCGACGCAAATGCTCGAGAGCATGATCGAGGCGCCGACGCCGACCCGCGCCGAGGTCTCCGACGTCGCCAACGCGGTCTATGACGGGGCGGACGCGGTGATGCTCTCCGCCGAGAGCGCGGCGGGTGCCTGGCCTGAGGAATCGGTCGCGATGATGGACCGCATCGCGGTGCAGGTGGAGCGCGACGAGGGCTACAAGGCGCGCGTGCGCTTCCTCGACACGCCGCCCGATGCGACCACGTCCGACGCGCTCGCCCATGCCTGCATGACCATCGCGGACACCGTGCCGATCAGCGCGATTACGGTGTTCACCACCTCGGGCTCGACCGCCCGCAGGGTGGCGCGGGAGCGGCCGGCGACGCCGATGCTGGTGCTCACCCCCTCGACCCGCACCGCGCGGCGGGCGGCGCTGCTGTGGGGCGCGCATGCGGTCGCGACCAAGGATATCGGCAGCTTCGAGGAGATGATCGGCAAGGGCAAGCGCATGGCCTTGCGGCACAAGTTCGCCAGCGCCGGGGCCAAGCTGATCGTGCTCGCCGGGGTGCCCTTCGGGACGCCGGGGGCGACCAACCTGCTCCACGTGGTCAGCGTCACCGGCGACGAGCTGGAGAAGCACGGCGGCTGACGCCGCAGCGATGTTTCACGTGAAACACCGCTCCGAGCCCCCTCCAAAGCCGGGCTCAGGGGAGTCTGGCAGGGGTCTATGCGGGGTCTGGAGCGCGCAAGGGCCGCGCGAGGACCGCCTGCCGCGACCGAGCCTTGCATCGCCGCGCCGGCCTGATAGCGTCGCGCCTCATGGCCGGGCCGTTCCGGCCGGCAGGAGGGAGAGATGATGCGGATGACGACCACCACCTTGCGCGCCGCCCTGGCCACCGTCGCGGTCGCCGCCCTCGCGGGCTGCGTGATGATCGAGGACAATTCGACGAGCGTCGCCGACGCCGTGCCGCCGCCCCCGCGCCCCGGCGCGATGGCCTGCAACGCCGAGGCCGCGCAGTATCATGTCGGCCACGACGCGACGCAGGCGATGGGCCGCGCGATCCTCAAGGACAGCGGCGCGCGGTCCCTGCGCTGGGGCCCGCCCAACGGTGCCTGGACGATGGACTACCGCGAGGACCGCGTGAACGTGCGCTACGACGACAAGATGAAGATCACCGAGGTCACCTGCGGATGACGACAAGACGCCGGGCGAGCTCGGGCTCGCCCTTCGAGGCGACCATCGGCTTCTGCCGCGCGGTGCGGGAGGGCGACCGCATCGTCGTCGCCGGGACCGGCCCGGTCGAGCCCGACGGCACGACCACGCCGGGCGGCGCGGCGGAGCAGGCCGAGCGGGTCTGCACCATCATCCTCGCCGCGATCGAGGAGCTGGGCGGCACGGCGGCCGACGTGGTGCGCACCCGGATGCTGCTCACCGACCCGTCCGACATGGCGGCGGTCGGCGCGGTCCACGCGCGCTTCTTCGGCGCAGCGCCCCCCGCATCCACGATGGCGGGGGTGGCTTGGCTCGCCCGGCCCGAATGGCGCGTCGAGATCGAGGCCGAGGCGGTGGTGGCGCGCGAGACGGCATGATCCGCAGGCTCCTCGCGCTCGCCTTCGCCGCGCTCGCCCTCGCCGCCGCCAGCCCGCCCGCCGAGCGGCGCGTCGCGCTCACCTTCGACGACGTGCCGCGGCAGGCCGGCGCCTTTCTCACCCCCGAGGAGCGCGCCCGGCGCCTGCTCGAGGCGCTGCGGCAGGCGGGGGTCGAACAGGCGGCCTTCTTCGTCAACCCGGGGCGGCTGGCGACGCCCGACGGCGCCAATGGCGAGGCGCACATCGCCGCCTATGTCGCCGCGGGGCACGTCATCGCCAACCACTCGCACAGCCACCCGCACCTCAGCCGGACAGGCGCCGAGGACTACCTCGCCGACATCGACCTTGCGGAAGTATGGCTGGCGGGGCGCGTGGGCTACCGGCCGTGGTTCCGCTTCCCCTTCCTCGACGAGGGCGGGCCCGATCTCGCCAAGCGCGACGCGGTGCGCGCCGGGCTCGCCGCGCGCGGGCTGATGAACGGCCATGTCACCGCCGATGGCAACGACTGGCATCTCGAGGCGCTGACCGTCGAGGCGGTGCGCGCGGGCAGGGCGATCGACATGGCGCAGCTGCGCCGCCTCTACATCGCCTCGCAGATGAGCGGGCTCGAATATCACGACCAGCTCGCGCGCGACACGCTGGGCCGCTCGCCCGCCCATGTCATGCTGATGCACGAGACCGATCTCGCCGCGCTGTTCCTCCCCGATCTCGTCGCCGAGATGCGCCGCCACGGCTGGACGATCATCCCCGTGGACGAGGCCTATCGCGACCCGATCGCCGCCGAGCAGCCGGAGGTGCCCTATGCGCGGGGCACGCTGACCGGCGCGATGGCGTGGCAGCGCGGCGTGCCGCCGCCGCTTTGGCCGGTGTGGATGAGGACCGCGGCGATCACCGAGCAGTTCGAGGCGCAGGTGGTGCAGCGATCTGCCGCGCCCTGAGCCGCGCGCCGACCATCGCGATCAGCGCGTCGAGATCGGGCAGGGCCTTGAGGTCCGCCGCGCTCACCAGCACCTCCGGCGGGCCTTCCTCGCCGCCGAGCAGGATCGCGGGCAGCGGCAGGTTGCGTGCGTCGAGCGTGCGGCGGAATTCGTCGCGGTAGAGGAACAGGACCGGAAGGCCGAGGCTGTCGAGAAAGCGGCGCCAGGCGCGGCGCATCCGCAGCGGTCCGTAGGTGAGGCCGCAAAGCGAGCAGGGGTAGGTCGCAGGGAACACCAGCTTGTGAACGAAGTCCCCGATCGCGCTGATCGGCCCGCCATCGGCGTTGTAGACGAGGAAGAGGGTGGGTGCAGGGCTTGCCATGGGCATCCTACGGAGGATTCGCGGGCCGGGATGTGCCGGAAATCCCCTGACCTATCACATTTTGGCCGATCACCCCCCCGGCGCGCCCTTTTCCCTCGCGCGGACAGCGGCTAGAGGACGCGCCATGCACGGACAATTCCAGCTCACCGACGACCAGCTCGCGATCCGCGAGGTGGCGCAGCGATTCACCGCCGACAACATCACGCCCCACGCCGCCGAATGGGACGAGAAGCACATCTTCCCGCGCGAGGTAATCCAGAGGAGCGCGGAGCTCGGCTTCGGCTCGATCTACGTCTCGGAAGCTTCGGGCGGCATCGGGCTCGGGCGGCTCGAGGCGGCGCTGATCATGGAGGCGATGGCCTATGGCTGCCCCTCGACCAGCGCCTTCATCTCGATCCACAACATGGCCTCGTGGATGATCGACCGCTTCGGCTCGCAGACGGTCAAGGACAAGTATCTGCCGAGCCTCGTCACGATGGACAGGATCGCAAGCTACTGCCTGACCGAACCGGGCTCGGGCTCGGACGCTTCGGCGCTCAAGACCACCGCGCGGCGCGACGGCGACAGCTATGTGGTGAACGGCACCAAGCAGTTCATCTCGGGCGCGGGCGCGAACGAGATCTATGTCGTGATGGTCCGCACCGGGGAGGAGGGGCCCAAGGGCATCTCCTGCCTCGTCATTGAGAAGGACATGCCCGGCGTCAGCTTCGGCGCCAACGAGCGGAAGCTCGGCTGGCACTCGCAGCCGACCGCGCAGCTCATCCTCGAGGACGTGCGGGTTCCCGCGGAGAACCTCGTCGGCGCCGAGGGCGAGGGCTTCCGCATCGCCATGATGGGCCTCGACGGCGGGCGCCTCAACATCGGCGCCTGCTCGCTGGGCGGCGCGCAGCGGTGCCTCGACGAGGCGGTCCGCTACACCAAGGAGCGCACCCAGTTCGGGCAGGCGGTCGCGGATTTCCAGAACACCCAGTTCATGCTCGCCGACATGGCGACCGATCTGGAGGCGGCGCGCGCGCTGCTCTATCTGGCGGCCGCCAAGGTCACCGACAACGCGCCCGACAAGACCCGCTTCTCCGCCATGGCCAAGCGCCTCGCCACCGACAACGGCTCCTCGGTGGTCGACCGGGCACTGCAGCTGTTCGGCGGCTACGGCTATCTCCAGGACTACCCCATCGAGCGCTTCTGGCGCGACCTGCGCGTGCACTCGATCCTCGAGGGCACCAACCAGATCATGCGCATGGTGGTGGGCCGCGACCTGCTGCGCCAGTGAGCGCGGGCCGAAGGAAATCCGCATGACCGACGACGTCCTGATCCGCACGAACGGCCCGATCGGCCATATCAGCCTCAACCGGCCCAAGGCGCTCCACGCGCTCACCCTACCGATGTGCCACGCAATGAGCGCGGCGCTCGCGGAGTGGGCGACGGACGACGCGATCCGGGCGGTGATCCTCGACCACGCCGAGGGCCGCGGCTTCTGCGCGGGCGGCGACATCGCCTTCCTCAGGAATTCGGCGCTCAACGACGGGGGCGTGTCGGGACGCAGGTTCTTCCACGACGAATACCGGCTCAACCACCAGATGTTCACCTATGCCAAGCCCATCGTCGCCTTCATGGACGGCATCACGATGGGCGGCGGCGTGGGCATCTCGCAGCCGGCCAAGTACCGCGTCGCGACCGAGAACACCCGCTTCGCCATGCCCGAGACCGGGATCGGCCTCTTCCCCGACGTCGGCGGCGGCTGGTACCTCTCGCGCCTCGGGCGGCGGCTCGGGCAGTTCCTCGCGCTCACCGGGGCGCGGCTCGACGGGGCGGAGTGCCTGTGGACGGGCCTCGCGACGCATTACGCGCCCCACGAGATGCTAGAGAGCCTCAAGGCGCGCATCCATGACCACCCCGACCGGATCGCGGGCATCCTCAGCGAGCCGGTGGGCACCCCACCCAAGGCGCGGATCGAGGCCAATGCCGACAAGATCGCCAAGCACTTCGCCTCGGACCGCTACGAGGACATCCTCGCCAGCCTCGAGGCGGCCGCGGACGCCGGCGACGACTGGGCGATGAAGGAGCGCGACACGCTCGGCACCAAGAGCCCGCAGACCTGCAAGGTGGCGCTGCGCCAGCTCGCCGAGAGCGCGAGGCTGACCGATTTCGCCGACAACATGCGCATGGAATACCGCATCGCCAGCCGCGTCCTCACCCGCCCCGACTTCGCCGAAGGGGTGCGCGCGGTGATCGTCGACAAGACCGGCGATCCCAAGTGGGACCCGGCGACCCCCGAGGGCGTGACCGAGGACCTCCTCGACGCAATCTTCGCGCCGCTCCCCGAGGGCGAGGAGTGGACGCCGCTCGCCTAGCAATTTGCGGATTGCGCGCTTCGTCGTTGCGAGCGAAGCGAAACAATCCATGGACCATCGCCATGGATCGCCGCGTCACCTGCGGTTCCTCGCGATGACGAACGAGGGAAGAGAAATGACCTACGAAACCATTCTCGTCGAGGCCGACGCTCAGGGCACCAAGGGCGTCACGCTCATCACGCTCAACCGCCCGCAGGCGCTCAATGCCCTCAACTCGCAGGTGCTGGCCGAGCTGATCGACGCCTTCGCCGCCTATCAGGCCGATGCCTCGCAGCTCTGCGCGGTGCTCACAGGCAGCGGCGACAAGGCCTTCGCGGCGGGCGCCGACATCAAGGAGATGAGCGAGAAGCCCGCGGCGGATTTCTACCTCGACGATTTCTTCAGCCCCTGGACCTCCGAGATCGTCAAGAAGACCCGCAAGCCCTGGATCGCGGCCGTGAATGGCTTCGCGCTCGGCGGCGGGTGCGAGCTGGCCATGATGGCGGACTTCATCATCGCCTCGGACAAGGCGAAGTTCGGCCAGCCCGAGATCAAGCTCGGGGTCGCCCCCGGCATGGGCGGCTCGCAGCGGCTGACCCGCGCGATCGGCAAGGCGAAGTCGATGGAGATGTGCCTCACCGGCCGGATGATGGGCGCCGAGGAGGCCGAGCGCAGCAACCTCGTCGCGCGCGTGGTGCCGCACGAGGAGCTGATCGCCGAGACGCTCAAGACCGCGGCGACCATCGCCGCCATGCCGCCGATGGCGACCATCGCCAACAAGGAGATGGTCAACGCCGCCTTTGAGACGAGCCTCGACCAGGGCCTGATCGTCGAGCGCCGCATCTTCCAGATCCTTGCCGCGAGCGAGGACAAGGCGGAAGGCATGGCCGCCTTCATCGAAAAGCGCGAAGGGCAGTGGAAGGGGAGATAATCCTCAAGGGCCTGGGCCTGATCGGGCTCGGATTGCTGTTCATCCGGCTGGGCATCACCGGCTGGAGGAACCGGCGTGAGGAGCGCATCAGCATCATCGAAGCCGCGATCCTGAAGGCAAGCGATGCCGAGCCGCAGCCCTTCGGTTGGTGGGATCGCAAGTGGGCCTATGTGCAACCGATTCTGATGCTGATGTTCGGACCGCTGATGTTGCTGGGCGGCATCGCGATCCTATCTCTATTGGGAGAGTGACATGAAAATCGCCTTCATCGGCCTCGGCAACATGGGCGGCGGGATGGCTGTGAACCTCGTCAGGGCGGGGCACGACGTGCGCGCCTTCGACCTCTCCGAGCCCGCGCTCGCCGCGGCGCGCGAGGCGGGGTGCGCGACCTTCGCCACGGCGAGGGAGGCCTGCCAGGGCGCCGAGGCGGTCGTCTCGATGCTGCCCAACGGCGCGATCGTGAAACAGGTCTACTGGGATGACGTGATCGGCCACGCGCCCGAGGGCGCGATCATGATGGACTGCTCGACCATCGACGTCGCCACCGCGCGCGAGGTCATCACCGTGACCGAGGCGCACGGCTACCAGATGGTCGATGCCCCGGTCTCGGGCGGGATCGCGGCGGCGGCGGGCGGCACGCTGACCTTCATGGTCGGCGGCTCGGACGAGGCCTTCGCCCGTGCGCAGCCGATCCTTGCCGCGATGGGCAAGGCGGTGATCCACGCGGGCGGCCCCGGCACGGGGCAGGCGGCCAAGATCTGCAACAACATGCTGCTCGCGATCCAGATGATCGGCACCTGCGAGGCCTTCGCCATGGCGCAGAAGCTCGGGCTCGACGCGCAGACCTTCTACGATATCGCCAGCGTGTCCTCGGGCCAGTGCTGGTCGATGACCTCCTATTGCCCCGTGCCCGGCGTCGGCCCGGTCACCCCCGCCGACCGGGGCTACGAGGGCGGTTTCGCCGCCGGGCTGATGCTCAAGGACCTGCGGCTCGCGATGGAAGCCGCGGCCGGTGCCGGGGCGAAGGTCGCGCTCGGCGACCACGCCCGCGCCATCTACGAGGAATTCGCGAAGGACAACGCGGCCACCGACTTCTCGGGGATCATCCGCAGCCTCTGACCGGTCGGCGCGCGGCGGCCTAGAAGGTGGGCGGCGCGTGCATCAGAAGTACCCTTCCGCCTTCTTGTCCTCCATGCTCGCCGACTGCCCCTTGTCGATCGCGCGGCCCTGGCGTTCGGAGCCGGTGGCGAGCAGCATTTCCTGGATGATGTCGTTCATTTCCGTCGCCTCGCTCACTGTGGCGCCGGTCAGCGGGTAGCAGCCGAGGGTGCGGAAGCGCACCGGGCGCATCACCGGCGTCTCGCCGGGCTCGAGCCGGAAGCGATCGTCATCGACGACCAGCAGCATCCCGTCGCGCTCCACGGTGGGGCGGGGCTTGCTGAAGTAGAGCGGTACGATGTCGATCCGCTCCAGCGCGATGTATTGCCAGATGTCGAGCTCGGTCCAGTTCGACAGGGGGAAGACACGAATGCTCTCGCCCTTGGCCTTCTTGGCGTTGTAGAGGTTCCAGAGCTCCGGGCGCTGGTTCTTCGGGTCCCAGCGGTGCGCGGCGTTGCGGAAGGAGAAGATGCGCTCCTTCGCCCGCGCCTTCTCCTCGTCGCGCCGCCCGCCGCCGAAGGCTGCGTCGAAGCCGTGCTGGGTGAGCGCGCGCTTGAGGGGATCGGTGAGCTGCGCCTGGCTGTAGAGCGCGCTGCCGGTGTCGAAGGGGTTGATGCCCTGCGCCTCGGCGTCCTCGTTCTCGGCGACGATCAGCCTCAGGCCATATTCGCGCACGGTGCGGTCGCGGTGGTGGAGGAGATCCCGGAAGTCCCAGCCGCTCGCCACGTGCAGCATCGGGAAGGGCACCGGTGCGGGGTGGAAGGCCTTGCGCGCGAGGTGCAGCATCACCGAGCTGTCCTTGCCCACCGAATAGAGCATCACCGGGTTCTCCGCCTCGGCCACGACCTCGCGGAAGATGTGGATGCTCTCGGCCTCGAGCCGCTCGAGATGGGTCAGACTGCGCATGAGGGTCGCGATTAGCCGCTCGGGCCGGGGCAACAAGCAAGATTGCCTTTCCCTGCGGCAAGGCGAGGCTTGCCCTCGATTGGCAGGCGCGCTTAAGGCTCTCGCCAAAAGGGAGAGATCAATGAGCCAATCGTCGGGGCCGCTGTCCGGCCTTCGTGTCCTCGAATTCGCCGGGATCGGCCCGGGCCCGCACGTCGCCATGCTGCTTGCCGACCTCGGCGCCGAGGTGGTGCGGATCGACCGGCCGGGCGCGGCGGTGAGCAACCCGGTGGTAGAGCGCGCGCGGCACCGCCTGGCGCTCGACCTCAAGAGCGAGGAGGGCAAGGCTGCGGTGCGCGCCGCCGTCGCCCAGGCCGACGTGCTGATCGAGGGCTTCCGCCCCGGCGTGATGGAGCGTCTGGGGCTGGGGCCGGAGGAGCTGCTCGGCCTCAACCCCCGCCTCGTCTACGCCCGGATGACCGGCTGGGGGCAGGACGGCCTGCTCGCCCAGGCCGCCGGGCACGACATCAACTACATCGCGATCACCGGCGCGCTCGCGGCGGTCGGCCGCAAGGGCGAGACCGCCACCCCGCCGCAGAACCTCGTCGGCGACTTCGGCGGCGGGTCGATGTATTGCGCCTTCGGGATCATGGCCGCGCTCTACGAACGCGAACGGTCCGGCAAGGGGCAGGTGGTCGATGCCGCGATCGTCGATGGGGCGACCAGCCTGATGAGCTTCTTCTTCGGGGTGCGCCAACTGCCGCATCTCTCGACCGAGCGCGGCAAGGGGATGCTCGGCGGGGCGGCGCATTTCTACCGCTGCTTCACCTGCGCCGACGGCAAGGAGATCTCGCTCGGCTCGATCGAGCCGCAGTTCTATGCCGAGATGCTCAAGCGCGCCGGCGCCCCGGAGGAGCTCGCGCAGGCGCAGATGAACCCGGCGAACTGGGACGCCTATGCGGACAAGTTGGCGGCGCTCTTCGCCACCAAGACGCAGGCCGAGTGGTGCGAGTTGCTCGAGGGCACCGACGCCTGCTTCGCGCCGGTGCTCGGGATCGAGGAGGCGCGCGAGCATCCGCACATGAAGGCGCGCGGCGCCTATGTGGAGCATGACGGGATGTGGCACACCGCACCCGCCCCGCGTTTCAGCCGCACGCCGGGCGCGGTGCGCTCCAGTGCCGACGACGGCGCTGACGTCGTGGCGCGTTGGAAGGGCGGCGCGTGATGGCGGGCAAGTACTTCGACGAGTGGATGATCGGCGAGCGCATCGAGCACCCGATCCGCCGCACGGTCACCGAGACGGACAACCTGCTGTTCTCGACCATGACCCACAACCCGCAGCCGCTCCACCTCGACGTCGAGGCGGCCAAGGCGAGCGGCTTCGGGCAGATCCTGGTGAACTCGACCTTCACCTTCAGCCTGCTGATCGGGCTCTCGGTGGGCGAGACGACCTTGGGCACGCTCGTCGCCAATCTCGGCTTCGACAAGGTTGTGACGCCCAAGCCGGTGTTCATCGGCGACACGCTCCACGCGGTGAGCGAGGTCAAGGACCTGCGCGTCAGCAAGTCGCGCCCCGATGCCGGGATCGTCACTTGGGTGCACGAGATGTGGAACCAGCGCGGCGAGGTGGTGTGCCGCTGCGAGCGCACCGCGCTGATCCAGCGGCGGACCTAGCCGCCGCTGCGGGCCTCGTCGCTCCCCATCCCCTCGCCGCCCAGCGCCTGCCACAGCACGATCCGCGCTCGCGCCGCCCGACCGAGCGCGGCGGCGGCGTTCTCGCCGCTGGTGTCGGCGGCGCGGCGGGCTTCGAGCACCTCGAGGAAGCTCGCGAGCCCGGCGCGGTAGCGGGTCTCGGCGATGGCGGCGGCGCGGTTCAGCTGGTCGCGCTGGGCGACGGCGAGCGTGGCCTCGGCATCGGCGGCGGTGACCGTGCCATAGGCGGCCTCGGCATCGCCGAGCGCGGTGAACACCGCGCCGCGATAGGCGGCGAAGGCGGCGCGCTTGTCGGCGGCGGCGGCGTCGATCCCGGCACCCACCCGCCCGAAATCGAGCAGCGGTCCCGCGATCCCGGCGGCCAGCGTGCCGACCAGGGAATCGTTGAAGAAGTCCCCGGGATCGAAGGCGAGGAGGCCGATCACCCCCGACAGGGTGATGCGCGGGAAGCGCGCGCGGGCGGCGGCGGCAAGGTCGGCATCGCTCGCGGCGAGCGTGGCAGCGGCCGCGGCGACATCGGGCCGGTTGGCGAGGAGTTCCGATGGCAGCGCGGCGGGCGCGGGCGCGGGCGCGAGCGCCGGGGCGGGCGCGGCAAGCGCGGCGCGCACGCTCGCGGCGTCCTGCCCCGTCAGCGTCACCAGCCGCCCGATCAGCCGCGCCCGCTCGCTGTCGAGCGCGGCAAGGCGGGTCGCCGAGGCGCTGGCGTTGGCCTCCGCGCGGACCCGGTCGAAGCCGGGTGCGATCCCCGCGTTCTCGCGCGACAGGGCGAGCGCCGCAAGCTGGCGCGCGGCACCGGCGTCGGCCTCGATCGCCTGCGCGCGGGCGTCGAGCACCCGCCAATCGGTGATGCTTGCGGCGATCTCGGACAGGAGAGCGAGCCGGACGCCCTGCGCCTGCGCGCTCGCCGTATCGATCCGGGCGAGCGCGGCGCGCTCCTCGGCCTTCAGCCGGCCGAAGATGTCGAGATCCCAGCTGGCGTTGATGTTGGCGCCGTAGGAGGTCTGCTCGCGCGGAATGAAGCCCTGCTGCCCGGCCTCGCCGAACTGCGCGGGGTTGATGCGATTGCGCGTGACGCCGGCATCGGCGGTGACGTTGGGCAGGCGCTCGGCCCCGGCGCGGCGGGCGCCGGCCCGGGCGGTGTCGATCCGCGCAAGCGCCTCGGCGAGGCTTGGCCCCTCGGCGAGCGCCGCCGCCGAGAGTCGCTGCCACGCCGGATCGGCCTGCGGCAGGAGCGCGGCGAGCGCGGTGCCGGTGGCGCCTTCGGGCTGGTAGAAGAAGGCCTCGGGCAACTCCGGCGTCGGGGTCGCGATCTCGGGGGCGGGCTGCATCACGCATCCGGCGAGCGCCAGCGGCAGCACCGCCGCCGCGAGGGGTGACAGGCGGCGCATGGTCTCAGCTCTCCCGCTTCGCCGCCGCCGCACCGGGCTTGGCGGGGATGTAGGCGTCGATCTGCTGGCCGACCCGGAAGGCGTCGGTCGGCGGGAGGGCGTAGATCAGCTGGAGCACGCGCACGTCCACGCGCTCCGCGGCGCTGTTGGTGAGCGAGCGCTTGGGCACCACCAGCGGCTCGGCGCGCACGAAGGTGGCCTTGACCTGGGTCGTGGCCGCTCCGCGGGGGGAGACCGTCGCGTTCGGTCCGAGCGCGACGCGCGCGACCTCGTTCTCGTCGATGTCGATGCGCACGTGGAGCGGCGTCGTCTCGCCCATTTGGATGAAGGGCTGCGACTGGCTGCCGCCCTGGGTCGCGACATACTCGCCCGGCCGGATGTTCACCGCGAGGATCTCGCCCGAGATCGGCGCGCGCACCGTCAGCCGGTCGATCTCGGTGCGGGCGGCGGCGGCGCGGGCCTCGGCGGCTTGGAGCTGGGCGCGGGCGACGCCGAGCCGGCTGGTCGCGGCCGCCTCCTCGCCCTCGGCGCGGATCACCTCGGAGCGGCTGACCGCGGCCGGATCGGACAGGTCGCGATATAGCGCGAGCTGCTGGCGCGCGGTGCGCTGTGCGGCGGCGGCCTCGGCGATGCTCGCGCGGGCCTGGGCGATGGCGCCCTGCGCCTCGGCGAGCGCGGCGCGGGCAGCGCGGTCGTCGACGCGGAACAGCACGTCGCCTTTCGCCACCCGGTCGCCCGGCTCCACCTCGAGCGCGGTCACCAGGCCGGGCAGGGCCGAGCCGATGTCGATGACCTCGCTCGAGGGCTCGACCACGCCCGAGCCCGCGACCCGCGCGGTGCCGGCCAGCTCGTCGGGAACCTTGGCGGGCTGACGGCCGGGCTCGGTGATGCTGCGGTCGGGCAGGCCGGCGACGACATAGGTGGTCGCGCCGAAGAGGCCGATCGCCGCGACCACCGGCAGGACCTGTCGGGAAAAGCTCACGTTGCGGGGCAGGAGGGCCATGGGACGTCTCGATTCAAGGGGTGAGAGGATAGGGCTCAGTGATCGTCCGGCATCTCTGTGCCGTCATGGGTGACGCGGCCGTCCTCGAGCACGAGGATGCGGTCGGCGAGATCGAAGATGCGGTTGTCGTGGGTGACGATGATGCAGGCGCGGTCCGGCGCGACGGCGACCTCGCGCAGCAGGTCCATGACCCGGCGGCCCGAGGAGGCGTCGAGCGCGGCGGTGGGCTCGTCGCAGACCACGAGGCGCGGCTCGTGCACCAGCGCGCGGGCGATGGCGACGCGCTGCTGCTGCCCGCCCGAGAGCTGGCGGGGCAGCTTGTCGGCCTGGTTGCCGATATTGAGCTTGTCGAGCAGCACCTTGGCCCGCTCGCGCGCCTCGTCGATTGGAACCCCTTGCGCGATCAGCGGCACCGCGGCGTTGGCGGCGACGTCGATAGAGGGGATGAGGTTGTACTGCTGGAAGATGAAGCCGATGTTGTTGAGCCGGAAGTTGACCAACTCGGTGTCGGAGAGCTTGTAGATGTCGGTGCCGAACACCTTCACCTCGCCCTCGGTTGGCCAGAGGATGCCGCACATGATCGAGATGAGCGTCGTCTTGCCCGACCCGCTCTCGCCCACGACATAGGTCATCTCGCCCGGGCGGATGTCGGTGTCGATGCCGTGGAGCACGCGGATGGTGGTCTGCCCCGCCTCGAAGTCGCGGGTGATGCCGCGCGCGCAGATCGCGGCTTCGGCGTCGCAGGGCTGGATCTTTGTCTGGTGCATGACTGCCTCGCTCACCGGAACACCGCCGCGGGCTCGGTCCGCATCACGCTGCGCAGCGAGATCCAGCCGGTCAGGCCGAGGATCAGGACCACCGCGACGAGGCTGACGAAGGGGATCTGCCAGGGTATGTAGAAGCCCTTGAAGGTGGGATTGCCCGAGAAAGCCCAGATGAACAGCACCGTCCCGATCACGCCGAGCGCATAGCCGATCGCGCCCACCATGCTGGCCTGCACGATCACCATGCGCACGATCTTGCCATTGGTGACGCCGATCGCCTTCAGGGCGCCGAACTGCTTGATGTTGTCGCGAATGAAGAGGCTGAAGGTGAGCCCGACGATCGCCACCCCGACGATGAAGCCCAAGGCCACGGTGATCCCGAAATTGAGCGGGATGCCGGTGTTCTCGATGATGAACTGAACGCCCGCCTGCGCGAAGTCCTCGCGCGGCATGGCCTTTAGCCCGGTCTGCGCCTCGATGCGCTTCGCCACCACGGCGGGGGTCTCCCCCTCGCGCACGCCGGCGAGCACGAAGGTCAGGCGGTTGCGCGTGCCGGGGACGTAGTTCAGCGCCTGGCTGTACTTGGTGTAGAGCGTCACCTGGCTGGTGAAGCTCGGGATCGCGTCGGCGATGCCGCGGATCACGGCGCGCTGATCGTTGAGTTCGAGGCGCTGGCCGATCGGGCTCACGCCGTTCTCGAACAGCTTGCCGGTGCCGACATCGTCGATCACCACCGTGTCGGGCATGGCGAGGATCGCCTTCTGCCCCTCGGCGAAGCGGTCGGGCAGGCCGATCAGCGTGGCATCATCGACCCCGACGATGAACACGCCCTCGAGGTCACCCTCGGCGGTGCGGACCGAGGCGCCGGCGCGCAGGTGCGGCACCGCCCATTCCACGCCCTCGACCGAACGCACCTCGTCGAGCGCGGTCGAGGGCATGGCGTAGTTGACCTCGGTGGTGCGGCTGACCGGGTCCATGACCCAGATCTCCGCCTCGGGCGCGTTGTAGACCGCGCTGGCGCCGCGCTCGATCAGGTTGACGAAGATCGTCAGCTGCTGGGTGATGAGCAGGGTCGAGAAGGCGATGCCAAACAGCAGCCCGTAGAACTTCTGGGCGTCACCGGTGAGCATCCTGATGGCGATCCAAAGCAACGGCTTGGCACCTTTAACTGCAGATAGGGTTGCGCGAAGACGCGAAAGAACCCATTATTGAACGACAGCGTTTAACTGAACGGAGTCGTTCACTTTGTCAATCGCCCGTTCATCCGGTTGCGAAAAAAAATCGACTCGGCGCCGCGTCGGGCGTCCGCTCGATGCCGCCAAGCGCGCGAGCATCGTCGACACCGCGGCGCATCACTTCTTCCATCACGGTTTCGCCGCCACCGCGATCGAGCAGGTCGCAGCCGACGCGGGCGTCTCCAAGGTCACGATCTACAACCAGTTCGGAGACAAGCGCGCGCTCTTCGCCGCGGCGGTCGAGTGCGAGTGCGCCAAGATCCGCGGGCATTTCTCGCTCGACGCCACGCCGCAGGGCACCATCCGCGAACGCCTCACCGCGATCGCCGAGGCGATGCACGCCTTCCTGTTCCGCCCCGAGATGATCCAGTTCGAGCGCCGCATCGCCGCCGAAACCGAGATCGATCCGGCAGTCGGCCTCGCCTTCCTCGAGGCCGGGCCCTGGCGCATGAAGGAGGGCTTCGGCGCCTGGCTGGCGCGCGAGACCGAGGCGGGAGTGCTCGCCGTTCCCGACCCGCGGCTGGCGGCCGAGCAGTTCGTCTCGATGTGCAAGGGCATGGGCGATCTCGAGCGCCGCTTCGGCGCCACGGTCAGCCCCGAGGAGCGCGACCGGCGCATCGCCGGCGCGGTCGACGTGTTCCTCGCCGCCTACGGCACCGCCCGCGATCGATAAAACGCATCACGCTGTTCGGAAAATGGCAACCCGGCCGCGGCGACGCATTATCTTGCCATTCACCGCCTGCCTCCTACATTGTCGCCGACGAAAGGATTCCCCGCGATGAGCCAGCCGAACGATCCGCAGCCGCAAGGCGATGGCCCGAACCCCTGGGTCAGGCAGCTGATGATCTGGGGCGGGATCTTCCTCGCCCTGTTGCTGGTCGTGACCATGTTCAGCAACGCCGGCCAGACGAACGGCGCGGCGATCCGCTATTCCGACTTCCGCGCCGCGGTCTCCCAGGGCGAGGTGCAGGACGTGCAGATGTCGGCCGAGCTCATCACCGGCACGCTCAAGAACGGCGAGAGCTTCAGCACCGTCCCCGTCCCCAATGACGTCGAGATCACCCAGCTTCTCGAAGAGAACGGCGTGCGCTTCACCGGCAAGCAGCGCGAGGGGCAGAGCGTGCTGCTGTTCATTCTGCTCAACTCGCTGCCCTTCATCCTGATCCTCGGGATCGCCTTCTTCGCCCTCAGGCAGATGCAGAAGGGCGGCGGCGGCGGCGCGATGGGCTTCGGCAAGTCCAAGGCCAAGCTGCTGACCGAACGCTCGGGCCGCGTCACCTTCGACGACGTCGCGGGCATCGACGAGGCGCGCGAGGAGCTTCAGGAGATCGTCGAGTTCCTGCGCGATCCGCAGCGCTTCTCCAAGCTCGGCGGCCAGATCCCCAAGGGCGCGCTGCTGGTCGGCTCGCCCGGCACCGGCAAGACCCTGCTCGCCCGCGCCATCGCGGGCGAGGCGGGCGTGCCCTTCTTCACCATCTCGGGTTCGGACTTCGTCGAGATGTTCGTCGGTGTTGGTGCGTCGCGTGTGCGCGACATGTTCGAACAGGCCAAGAAGAACGCGCCCTGCATCGTCTTCATCGACGAAATCGACGCGGTCGGCCGCTCGCGCGGTCACGGTCTCGGCAACTCGAACGACGAGCGCGAGCAGACGCTGAACCAGCTCCTCGTCGAGATGGACGGCTTCGAGGCGAACGAGGGCATCATCATCATCGCCGCGACCAACCGGCCCGACGTGCTCGACCCGGCGCTGCTGCGCCCGGGCCGCTTCGACCGCCAGGTGGTCGTGCCCGTGCCCGACATCGACGGGCGCGAGAAGATCCTCGGCGTTCACATGAAGAAGGTGCCGCTCGCCCCCGACGTGAACCCGCGCGTCATCGCCCGCGGCACGCCGGGCTTCTCGGGCGCCGATCTCGCGAACCTCGTCAACGAGGCCGCGCTTCTCGCCGCGCGCCGCAACAAGCGGCTCGTCGCGATGCAGGAGTTCGAGGACGCCAAGGACAAGGTCATGATGGGCGCCGAGCGCCGCTCGATGGTCATGACCGACGACGAGAAGAAGATGACCGCCTATCACGAGGCCGGCCATGCGATCGTCTCGGTCCACGAGCCCGCCTCCGATCCGATCCACAAGGCGACCATCATCCCGCGCGGCCGCGCGCTGGGCATGGTGATGCGCCTGCCGGAGCGCGACAGCTACTCCTACCACCGCGACAAGATGCACGCGAACCTCTCGGTCGCAATGGGCGGGCGCGTGGCGGAGGAGATCATCTTCGGCCATGACAAGGTCAGCTCCGGCGCCTCGTCCGACATCCAGTATGCGACCAACCTCGCGCGCAACATGGTCACCCAGTGGGGCATGTCGGACAAGCTCGGGCCGCTTCAGTACGAGGAGCAGTCCGAAGGCTATCTCGGCTATGGCCAGGCGCAGCGGACCTTCCGCTCGGGCTCGACCAACGAGCTGATCGACAACGAGATCAAGGGCCTCGTCGAGGGTGCGCACCAGCGCGCCACCGACATTCTCAAGACCCACGAGGACCAGCTCCACCTGCTCGCCCAGGCGCTGCTCGAATACGAGACGCTGAGCGGCGAGGAGATCACCGCGCTGCTCGAGCACGGCCGGATCGACCGTCCCGACGCCCCGCGCGGGCCGATCGTGACCGCCCCGGTGCGCGGCTCGGCGATCCCGAAGGCGGGCAAGCGCTTCGGCGGCAGCAAGGAAGCCGGCGGCGGCGACGAGGCTCCGCAGGGCGCGTAAGCGCTCGGCCGGGCGCAGGCTGACCGGGGGATTTCAGGGTGGCGGGGCAGTTCCGGCTCCACGAGGCGATCGACGCCGACGCGCTCGCTGCGGACTATGCCCGCACCGGGCGCGCCACCATCGCCCCCTTCCTCGATGCTGAGGGCGCCGAGGCGCTCCACCACCTGCTGCGCGAGCGCGGCGACTGGCGGCAGGTCGTCAACAGCGGCGCGGAGCGCATCTTCGAACTCGATCGCCCGACCCGTGCCGGCCTGTCTCCCGAGCAGCAGCGCGCGCTCGACGAGGCCGTCTATGCCGGCGCCCGCCACGAGTTCCAGTTCCGTTACGAGACCGTCCGCGTTCCCGACGAGGACGCCGCCCGTGCGGCCGCGGACGACCTCCTCTTCGCCTTCGCCCGCTTCATGTCCTCGGGTCCCGCGCGCGATCTGCTGCGCGACGTGACGGGCGATGCCGCGATCCGCTTCGCCGATGCCCAGGCGACCGCCTATTCGCCGGGCGATTTCCTCACCCGGCACGACGATGCGGTCGAGGGCAAGAACCGCAGCGCCGCCTATGTCTTCAGCCTCAATCCGCTGTGGCGGATCGAGTGGGGCGGTCTGCTGCTGATGCATGACGAGGACGGGCATGGCGCCGAGGCGCTGATCCCCGGCTTCAACCGGCTCAACCTGTTCCGTGTCCCGCAGCTGCACTCGGTGTCCGAGGTGACCCGCGCGTCGCCCTACCGGCGTTACTCGATCACCGGCTGGCTGCGGCGCTGAGGGGCGCGGCGCCCGCCGCTCAGAACGCGCCGAGCACCCCGAGGATCAGCAGGAAGGTGAAGAGCACGATCTGGGTGCACATCAGCAGCACCACGAAGCGCCACAGGGCGGAGCGGCGCCTGAGGCCATAGGCGTGGCGCAGCTGCTTGTAGAGGTGCAGCGGCGCGCCGATCATGAACAGCAGGCCCGCCCAGTCCGTTCCGCCGGGAATGGTGCTCATGATCGACATGACGATGAACAGCAGCGACATGAAGCTCAGCGAATAGGTCACGAAGACCGCGTGGTCATAGGCCCTGAATTGCCGTCGCCAGGCGAACATCAGCCACAGGAAGGGGATCGAGAGCGGGATCAGCAGCCAGCTGAACTTGTAGCCGTTCGCCTGCAGCTTGTAGAGCATCAGGCCGGGGTTCTTCTGCCACTTGTCCAGCAGGTTCTTGTCGAGCCAGCTGCTCCCGGTGTTGACGGTGAAGCCGCTGCCGGGCGCGCTCTTGCCGCTGTTCTTGGCGAGGACGAGCTCGAGGCCCTTGAGCTCGTTGTCGATCTCGTCGCGGCGCGGGCTCTGCGCCGGCAGGTCGGTGCGCTCCTTCTCGAGCGTGGCGATCTGCTCGCGGATGTTCGCCGCGAAGGCTTCGGAATCCCTGGCCTGCTCCTGGCCGAAGATCCCGTTCGGCAGGTCCGTGGGTGCGGAGAGGCCGACCATCTGGAACACCGCGAACATGGCGAAGACGGTGAACAGGAACATCGCCATCGGGCTGACGAACTTGGCGCGCTCGCCGGCGATGAAGCGGCGGGTCAGCTCGCCCGGCTTGAATATCAGCAGCGGGAGCGTGTTCCACAGCTTCCCGTCGAGGTGGAGGACGCCGTGCATGATGTCGTGGCCGATCGCCGCGAGGCTGCGGTGGATGTGCGCCTTCTGGCCGCAGTTGGGGCAGAAATGCCCTTCGAACACGGTGTTGCAGTTGGGGCAGGTGACGGGTCCCGCGACGTGTCCGGCGGCCTCGCCCGCGTTCGGCTCGACCGCCCGGCCGAGTAGCCCGCCTTCGACCACCGTGCCTATGCCTTCGCCGAACCCGCTCATCGTCCGCGTCCCTCCGCCTGCGGGAGGCGATTATGCCGCGATTTCCGCACCTGCGAAAGCGGCTAATTCGGCGCGGATCACCTCCGCCTCACCGCGCCGCGAGCTTGCGCTCGATCGCGGTCCACAGTTGCGACATGGCCCGCGCCGCCGGGGAGCGCGGGGCGAAGGCCCCTACGGGCTACCGTTCGACCGCGCATTGCTCGACGGCGCTCGCGAGGGGGATCGCGGGCCAATCGGGGTTCGCCTCGCGCGCCGCCTTGTGGAGGGCGCGGCGCATGTCGAGCATCGAGAGCACCGGCAGGATCGGCGGGTGGCGCTTGCCGCTGCCGCGCACCTCTTCGACCACCACCTCGAAGGCGCGCGCCGAGAGGGGGGAGGGCGGCAGCGGGACGATCACGAGGTCGGCGGCGCGGATGATCTGCGCGGAGAGCTCGTTGAGAACGGGCGGACAATCGAAGACGATCCGGTCGTAGTCCTTGCCCAGCGCCTCGGTCACCTTGGCGAGCCGCTTCTTCTTGCCGAGCCGGTCGAGCCGGCGGTCGAGGGCGCGGATGCTCTCGTCGGCGGGGAGCAGGTCGAGCCCGGGAACGCCGGTCGGCCGGATCAGCTTCGCCGGGTCGCTGCCATCGGCGAAGATGCTGTCCGCGCTGTGTTTTCTGCGCGGGTCCACCCCCAGGAGGAAGCCCGATCCGTTCGCCGCGTCGAGGTCCCACAGCAGGGTCCGGCGGCGCGAGACCGTGGCCGCGACCCAGGCGAGGTTGACCGCCAGCGTTGTCTTCCCGACCCCGCCCTTGACGCTGTAGACCGCGATCGATGCCATGCGCCCCGCCGCCCCCGATTGTTACAAGAGGATTACAGCGCTCATGGGATAACGCCGCCGCGCCCCTTGGCAAGCCGCGCGGAAGGGGGGGCAAGAAGCGGTCAAGCGGGAGTCTGAAGGGGGCTAGCGCGGGCTAACGGGGGTCAAGGGCGCATCAAGACGCGGCTAAACCGCCCCTGAAAAAGGCGCAAGTCTCAGGAAATCAACGGATATCGCCCGAAGGCGACCGATCAGCCGTCGTAATCGGCGCCCAGCGAGGAGGTGCGCGCCGGGGCCGAGGCGGTGATCCGCAGCGCTTCGGCCGACTGGCTGAGCGAGCCGATCTCGTCGGCCTCGTCCTCGTCATCGGGGAGGATCTTCTGGAGGCCCGTCACCAGCGACTCATGCAAGCCCGCCGGGGTGATGGTCTGCTCGGCGATCTCGCGCAGCGCCACGACCGGGTTCTTGTCGCGATCGCGGTCAATGGTCAGCTCCGCTCCGCCCGAGATCTCGCGCGCGCGCTGCGCGGCGAGCAGCACCAGGTCGAAGCGGTTCGGAACCTTGTCGACGCAATCTTCAACGGTAACGCGTGCCATGGGCAGCCTTCTGACAGAATCGGGACGGGAAGGAAAGGCGCGAGCTAGGGGCGCAGGGCCGCGAAGTCAAGGAGAAGGGCGAGCGGGCGAGCCCCCGCGCGCGCTCAGGGCGCCTCGGGCGCGGGCGGGAGCGGTCCGAGATCGAGCGGCAGGACGATCTCGGCCTCGAGGCCGTCCGGCGCGAAGTCGAGGCGGCTCTCCCCGCCATACCAGGCCAGGCCGTTGCCGAGCAGGTCCGTGCCGAAGCCGCCCGCCGAGGGCGAGACCACCGGCGGGCCGCCGCGCTCGCGCCAGGCGAGGCGCAGCTGCGGCGTCTCGGCCCCGGCGACCCGTTCCCACAGCACCTCCACCCGGCCCGAGGCCAGCGACAGGGCGCCGTGCTTCATCGCATTGGTCGCAAGCTCGTGCAGCGCCAGCGCGAGGATCAGGCCGATCTGCGGAGGCACCTCGATGTCGGGGCCTTGCGCCGCGACGCCGGCGGTGCGGGCGCGGAACGGATCGAGCGCGAGCGCCACGAGATCCCCCATCGCCGCATGCGTCCAGTTGTGGCGCATGATCGCCTTGTGCGCGGCGCTGAGGGCGTTGAGGCGGCCGAGCAGCACCTCGGTCACCTCCGGGGCGATTGGCTGCGTGCGCAGGGTCTGGCCGACGATGCCGCGCACGATCGTCATGAGGTTGCGGGCGCGATGGTCCATCTCGCGGGCGATGATCTCGGCGCGGGCCTGGGAGAGCTTGCGCCCGGTGATGTCCTCGGCGACCCCGATGATCCGGACCACCTGCCCGGCCTCGTCCTTCACCGGATAGGCATGGTTGTGGATCCACTTCTCGCAGCCGTGGTTGTCGCGGATGCGGTATTCGACGTCGACCTCGTGCCCCGCATTCTGCCGCGCGACGGCCCGCTCGATCGTCTCGCGGTCCTCGTCGTGGACCGCTTCCAGGAAGGACATGGGATCGGCCAGCAGGCTTGCGCGGGTGCGGCCCCAGATGTCCTCGTAGGCGGCGCTGATATAGGCCACCACCGGGCGCCCATCGACGAAGTCATAGGTGTAGAACACCTCGCCCACCGTCTCGGTGATGCCCCGCAGCATCGCCTCGCTCTGCGCCAGCGCCTCCTCGGCGGCCTTGATAGCGGAGAGCTCCTGCGCGACGACGATCGTCGCGCGGCTCTCCCCGTCGAGCGGAGCGGCCATCATCAGCACCGGCACCCGGCGCCCGTCACGATGCTCGAACGCCTTCTCGTAGGGCTGTATCCAGCCGGTGAGCTTGATCTCCTCGCGGGCGTGCTCGTCGCGCTCGCGGAACTCGGGGGCGGTGGCGCGGACGAAGTCCCAGGCGCCGGTCTCGAACTCGTGGCGGGTGAGGCCGGCGAGCGAGAGCATGGTGTCGTTGACGTCGGGCACGTCGCGGGTGAAGGCGTCGTAGATGGCGACCCCCACCGGGCTTGCCTGGAAGAGGTTGCGGAAGCGCCGCTCGCTCGCCTCGAGGGCCTCGAACAGGCGGCCGTTCTCGATCGCGGTCGCCGCCGCGCTGGCGAGCGCGTGGAGCGCCTCGAGCGTGTCCTCGGGCACCGGTCGGGGCTCCGCCCAATAGGCGCACAGCGCGCCCGAGGCCTCCGGCGCGCCGATCGGGGCGGCGGCCATGCTGCGCACGAAGGTGCCGCGATAGGCGGCCTGCGGCACGCGCCGGTCGCGGCGGATGTCGGGAATGGCGATGGTCACGCCCTCGATCATGGCGAGGCCTGAGATGCACTCCCTGATCGGGAAGCGCTGCCCGGTCCAGAGTCTGGAGGGCGCGTCCTCGGCGACGTAGTGGCAGTGGTCCCCGTCGCGCAGCACCACCGCGATGCCGTCCGCGCCCACCACCGCGCGGGCCGTGGCGCGCAGGGTCGCGACCACCTCCTCGAGCGTGCGGGCGCGGGCAAGCGACTGCACCGCACCCACCAGGCCCATCAGCCTGGCGCGCTCGTCGCCCTGCGGGCGGAGGGAAGTCGCGGCTCTCGGCAAGAAGGTCCCTTTCACATGGGACAATATCAGAGAAGAAGAACCCTGCCGAATCCTGTTCGGATTTTTGCGACGAGTCGCGGGGGCGGTGCGCTTGGTCGTGCATCGGATGCAACCTGCTTGATGTGCGCCGCAGCACCGGCTAGGTTTTGGGCACGGGGCCGAGCAACCTCCCGTCCAGGCCGCGACAGGCCCAAGCGTTGCCTCGTCATTACCCCCGGCGCCGGTGCCGCGGGGCACCTAGCGAGGTAGGCATGGCCGAGTTGGACGCCGCGTTTTCCGTTTCTCCCGTGCGGGACGAGCCCTCATCCCCCTCCTTTCCCGAGTTGCTGCGTGTCTTCACCCGCATCGGCTTCCTCAGCTTCGGCGGGCCGGCCGGGCAGATCGCGCTGATGCACCGCGAGCTCGTCGAGGAACGGCGCTGGGTCGCCGAGGAGGACTATCTCCACGCGTTGAACTTCTGCCACCTGCTCCCGGGCCCCGAGGCGCAGCAGCTCGCGACCTGGATCGGCTGGCGGTTGCAGGGGTGGCGCGGGGGCCTCGCGGCGGGGATGCTGTTCGTCATCCCGGGGGCGGCGCTGATGCTCGCGCTGGCGGGGCTCTATGCGGTCGCGGCGAACCTCGGCTGGGTGGCGGCGCTGTTCCTCGGGGTGAAGGCGGCGGTGCTGGCGGTGGTGGTCCAGGCGCTGGTGCGGATCGCCGGGCGGGCGCTCGACACGGTCACGAAGCGCGCGCTGGCGCTGGCGGCCTTCGCGGGGCTGTTCCTCCTCGACCTGCCCTTTCCGCTGATCGTGCTGGGGGCGGGGGCGATCGGGATGGTGATCGCCAGGGTGCGGCCCGATCTCCTTGCGCTCAAGCCCGGCACCGCGAGCGGCGACCTGCCGCCGCGGCCGTGGCGCACGAGCCTCGTCGCGGTGCTGGTGTGGGGCGCGATCTGGGCCGCGCCGATGGTGCTGATCGCCGCCACGCTGGGGCAGGGGCACGTGCTGTGGCAGGTCGGCGCCTTCTTCTCGCAGCTCGCGATCGTGACCTTCGGCGGGGCCTATGCCGTGCTCGCCTACATGGCGCAGGAGGCGGTGCAGGGGTTCGGGTGGCTCCAGCCGGGCGAGATGGCCGACGGGCTGGGGCTCGCCGAGACGACGCCGGGGCCGCTGATCCTGGTGACGCAGTTCGTCGGCTATCTCGCCGCCTTCCGCGCGCCGGAGCCCTTCTCGCCGCTGGTCGCGGGGCTGCTGGGGGCGGCGCTGACGACCTGGGTGACCTTCGCGCCGTGCTTCCTGTGGATCTTCGCGCTCGCCCCGTGGATCGACCGGATGGGCCGCGCGGTGTGGCTCAAGGGGGGGCTTGCGGCGGTGACCGCGGCGGTGGTGGGCGTGATCGCGAACCTCACCGCGTGGTTCGCGCTCCATGTGCTCTTCACCCGCGTGGGCGAGGTGGAGGCGGGGCCGCTCAGGCTCTCCTGGCCCGAGCTTGCCAGCTTCGACTGGCGCGCCGGGGTGCTGGCGGCGCTCGCCTTCGCTCTCGCCTTTGGGGCCAAGTGGTCGGTGCTGCGGCTGCTGGCGGTGTGCGCCGCCGGGGGGCTGGTGCTCGGCCTCGCGATGTAGCTAGATCCAGCCCGCCGCCCAGGCGATCACCACGGCGGCGGGCACCAGCATCGCCTGCGCGATCAGCGTGCCCGCGAGCCGGCTCAGCGAGACCCAGATCATCGCCCGCCGGAAGGTCGCCTCGGTGACGCTCCCGTCAACCACGTCGTCGGTCAGCGCGGAGATCTGCGGGTCGATGAGCGCGAAGAGCAGGATCGTCGCGAAGCCGTTGACGATCGCCGTCATCTGCGAGGCGGTCACCCGAAACTCGGGCACAAGATAGCCCGCATAGAGCGAGGCGAGCACGCCGACCGCCAGCAGCCCCTGGGCAAGGGCGTTGGCGATCAGCACCGTCCAGCTGACGCCGCGAGGCCCCCTCAGGCTCCGCACGGTCTCGCCCGAGGGCAGCGCGACCGAGTCCCGCAGCGTCCTGAGCCCCGCGGGCGTCATGCTGCGCAGGATCAGCCGGGTGGTCGAGCGGTTCGCCTGGAAATAGGTTATCGCCGCGGCGAAGACCCGCTGCCCGGTCGGCACCAGCACGATCCCCAGCGCCACCGAAGCGGCCGCCGCGAGCAGCACCAGCCTCAGGTCGAGCAGCAGCGCCTCGCCGCTCCCCGCCGCGAGCTCAGTCTCGATACGCTTCGCAAGGAACGGGCCGAGAAAGCCGTTCGAGGTGCGGCTGACCAGCAGCAGCACGTTGAACAGCGCGAAGGACAGGGCGATGCGCCCGGTGCGCACCCCGGCGATGCGCGCCGCATAGGCGAGCGCGCCGATGAGGTTGATCACGCCCGTGAGCGCGCAGATCAGCAGCAGTTCGGTGTCCATCGGAAGGTGTCCCGCGGCCTAGACGATCGGCCAGGCCCGGGCGATGCTGTAGACGCTGGTGGCGATCAGCACCAGCGAGACGGCGAACAGCAGGACGCGCGGGCGCACCCGGCTGACCAGCACCGCGCCGAAGGGCGCCGCGATCACCCCGCCGAGGATCAGCCCCCCGGTGATGAGCGTGAAGGCCGCCGGGCCGAGGGTCAGGAGGAAGGTGATCGAGATAGACAGGGTGAGCAGGAACTCGGCGGTGTTGACCGTGCCGATCACCTTGCGCGGCTCGCCGCCCTGGATCAGCAGGTTGCTCGTCACCACCGGCCCCCAGCCGCCGCCCCCCGCCGCATCCAGGAACCCGCCGACCAGTGCCAGCGGGCTGGTGTAGCGCGGGTCCTTGAGTTTCGGCGTCGCCATGCGGATCGCGCGCCACAGCAGGTAGAAGCCGATCCCGGTGAGATAGAGCATCACGAAAGGCCGCGCCGCGGAGGCGTCGATGTTCGACAGCAGGTAGGCCCCCGTCACCCCGCCCACCACGCCGAAGGGCACCAGCCGCCGGAACAGCCCCCAGTCGACATTGCGCCGCCAGGCATGGCTGATCCCCGAGGCGCCGGTGGTGAACAGCTCGACGAGGTGGACGCTCGCCGAGGCGCTCGCCGGGGGCACGCCCATGACGCTCACCAGCAGGGTCTGGGTGGTGACCCCGAAGGCCATGCCGAGCGCCCCGTCGATCATCTGCGCGGCAAAGCCGATGGCGATGAAGGGCGCTATGTCGGCAAGGAGCGTGGCTAGGTCAGGCATGAGGCATGTCCTCTCTGCGGGATGGGCGGGATCAGAAGGTGACGCTGACGGTGGCGCCCCAGGTGCGCGGATCGCCGGGCAGCCCCGCGATCAGCCCGGTGTTGCCGGGAGCGATGAAGAGCTGTTCGAAGTAGTTTTCGTCGAAGGCGTTGCGCACCCAGGCGAAGAGGTTGAGGCCGTTGTCCGAGCGGAAGCCCGCGCGGAAGTTCGACAGGCTGTAGCCCTCGACCAGCGTCGCCGGGGAGGGCGAGGCGTTGGAGGAGAAATCCGAACGGTAGGAGCCGTCGTAGCCGACATAGAACTGCCCGCCCTCGCCGAACAGGCTGCCGGGCGCATTGGCCTCGGCCCCGAAGGCGAAGGCCCACTTGGAGACGCCCGCAAGCCGCTGGCCCGAAATGTCGCAGTTGGCCGGGCTGATCCCGCCAGGGGTGCCGGGCGGGGAGGGGGTCTGCCCCGCCGCCGCCGTGGTGCCGCCCGCCAGCTCCGGCGGGCAGGGGGCATCGACGAAGCGGACATATTTGGCATCGGTGTAGGCGCCGTTGGCATAGGCGCTGAACCGCTCGCTCGGCCGGACGGAGAAGTCCGCCTCGATCCCCTGCGAGCGCACCTTGTCGGCATTCGCGAGGAAGCCGCGCAGCACCCCGAACTGCCCGTTGGTGACGGTCGCCTGGTAGTCGCGGATGTCGGTGCGGAAGGCCGCGAGGTTGAGGGTCGCGCGGCGATCCCAGAACTGCGACTTCACCCCGATCTCGAAGTGGTCGACGTTCTCAGGCTTGATGGTCCCCGCCGCCGCGATCGGCACGCCGTTGGCGTCGGTCGGCAGGCCGTTCTGGTTGATCCCGATCGTCTTGAAGCTCTTGGCATAGGTGCCGTAGGCAAGCACGTCGGGCGCGAGGCGGTAGCTCAGGGTCAGGTCGTAGGTGAAGTTCCAGTCGGTGTCCTCGGGCGCGCTGAGCTGCGGCTGGAAGATGCCGAGCTGGGCGCGGGAGCGGGCGTCGGTCTCGTTGCCGAGCAGCTCCACGCCCGTGCCGGTGAAGACGCGGCGCTGGTAGAAGCCCCGCTTCTCGTCGTAGTTGAGCCGCACGCCGGGCTGGACGGTGAAGGCATCGGTAACCTTCCAGCTGAGCTGGCCGAACACTGCCGCGCTCGTCGACTTGAGGAACTGCGTGTTGCGCGCCGTCAGCCCGTCGAGCACCGTCGGATCGAAGGCCAGCGCGTTGTTCGGCGCGATCGACCAGCGGCTCGCGGCCGCCCCCTGCGCTTCCAGCCCCTGCGTGTCGATGCGCTGGTTGAAGGCGAAGGCGCCGACCACGAAATCGACCGCGCGGCTGGTGTAGGCGTAGCGGAATTCCTGGGTGTACTGGTTCTGCTGCGAGGGGTTTTGCGACAGGGCGACGATCGGCAGGCCGGTGAAGTCGCGGTCGTTCTCGGGGAGCCAGTCCCAATAGCGCCAGGCGGTCACCGAGGTGAGGGTGCCCGGCCCCACGTCCCAGTTCACCCGCAGCGCCACCCCTGCGATCACGTTGCCCGCGCGCAGGTTGGAGTCGAGGTCGGAGAGGCGGTCGAAGGGATTGGTGCTCGGCGGCGCATAGTTCAGCGCGGCGGCGAGCGCAGCGAACTGGCGGTTCGTGGGCCGCTGCGTGGAGACGGTGCGCACGAACACCGAGCCGCAGCAATTGGCCTCCTGCTTGTTGTAGTCTCCCGCCAGCGTCACCCTGAGGTCGTCGCTCGGCTGCCACAGCAGCTGGGCGCGGAGGCCGAGGTTGTCGAGGCTCTGGATGTCCTCCTGCGTCGTGACGTTGAAGATCGTCCCGCGCCGGTCGGTCAGCGAGGCCGCGACCCGCAGGGCGAGGGTGTCGCTCAGGGGCCCGGACACGGCGGCGCGCGCCTGCTTGAACTCGTAGTTGCCGAGGCTGATCTCGGCATTGCCTTCGAAGGTGAAGGTGGGCTGGTTGGTCCGGATGTTGACCGCGCCGGCGGTGGTGTTCTTGCCGTAGAGCGTGCCCTGCGGCCCGCGCAGCACCTCGACCTGCGCGACGTCGAGGAAGTCGAAGGTCGCCGAGGCGACCCGCGAGTAGTAGACGTCGTCGATGTAGATGCCCACGCCCTGCTCGAAGCCGTCGCTGGTGAGGCCGAAGGGCACGCCCAGGCCGCGGATGTTGAGCGAGGTGTTGCGCGGGTTCGAGGAATAGAGCTGGAGCGTCGGCGCGATCTGCTGGAGGCGCGCGACGTTGAAGGCGCCGAGCTCGGCGATCTGCTGGCCGCCGACGACGGTCACCGCCAGCGGGATTTCCTGCACGCTCTCCGAGCGGCGGCGCGCGGTCACCACGATGCCGGTGTCCTCCTGCGGCTGTTCGGCGCCGATCTCGTTGTCGGTCGCGGCGGATAGGTCCTGCGCGGCGGCAGGGGCGGAGTGGAGCGCGGCCAAGCCGGCGCCGAGCAGCAGGGCGCTGCGGAACGGAGCGGATTGCATGATGTCTCGCCTTTGCAAGCGGGCATGCATCCGGCGGTCCGGTCTGCGGTTCCCTGTTGTGTGTGAGAGGAGGTCACGGCCTGCCGGTCAGTCGGTCAGCCGCTTCCTTTCGGTGACGTCGATCTGCATGACCTTGCCGTCATGCACGGTGAGCTGGATCTGGCCGTAGCGGATGCGCCCCAGCGCCTCGCTGACCACCACCAGCGCCTCCGGGAGCACGCCCGGGGCAGAGCCTTTCGAGTTACGGTCCATGACTGGGCCTTTGCTTGCGCGGGGAGGTGCCCGCCGCGCAGGAATTAAACTCAAGCAGAGAGCTTGACAATACGGCGACCGGCGCAGATTTTCTATCGCGGGGCGAAAGGTGGGCTTTACGCGCCGGACGGATCGCGCCGCCGGGCACGCGTGGTCTACGGTTTCAGTCCCGGCGGTAGCCGCTTGCAGGCGCTGCCGCCCGCGTCAGGCGGAGTCCTCGACGAAGGCGGGGACCGGCGTGATCGGGTCGGCGAGGCGGATGCCGTCGAGGATCTGCGCGGTCCGGTCGCGCACGTCGAGCAGCAGCGCCCGGGTGCGGCACTCGCCCTCCTCGAGGCAGTTCTTGCACTTCTCGTGCGCGTAGCGACTTGCGCAGGGCACCAGCGCGAGGCTGCCGCGCATGTGGCGGATGAGGTCGCCATAGGTGATGTCGATCGGCGGGATCGCCAGCCAGTAGCCTCCGTCGCGCCCGCGCTGCGATTCGACCAGGCCGGAGCGGGTCAGCTCGGACAGGATCACCGTCAGGAACTTGGCCGGGATGTTCTGGCGCTCGGCGATCTCGGCAAGCTGCACCGGGCCCTTGCCGTAATTGTCGGCCAGATCCTGCATGGCGCGGATCGCATAGCGGGTCTTCTGGGAGAGCATGGCGCATTGTCTATCGGGCAAGTAGGCAATGAGGTCAAGGCTTCTGCCACAATTTGGCCACATCCTGCGCGGCGAACCGTTCGTCGCATTTCGCTGTCGCCCTGCCACCGGACGTGAGTAGAACCTTCGTCCATGGCCGCAGCCCCCGATCGCGTCGTGAACGACACAGGCACGGGCGCCCCCGACTACTGCGATCTCGACCCCTTCACCGTCAGCGCGGCGGGGCACGAATTCACCTTCTACCCGCACGGGCAGGACCGGCTGAAGGCGCTGCTCGATCTCATCGCCTCGGCGAAGACGAGCATCCGGGCCTTCTACTATCTCTTCGACGGCGACATCTCCGGCACCAAGGTGCGCGACGCGCTCGTCGCGGCGGCACAGCGCGGGGTCGAGGTCTCGCTGATCGTCGACGATTTCGGCAATGATGCCGGCGCGAAGTTCTTCGAGCCGCTCGTCGAGGCGGGTGGGCACTTCGCGGTGTTCTCGCCGCGCTGGGGGACGCGCTACCTCGTGCGCAACCACCAGAAGCTCACCGTCGTCGACGAGACCCGGGTGATGACCGGCGGCGCGAACGTCTCCGACCACTACTTCGCGATCCCTGCCGAGAACGGCTGGTGCGACCTCTCGGTGCTGATCGAGGGGCCGGTGGTCGAACAGTTCACCCGCTGGTTCGGCCTGCTCGAAAGCTGGGTGGAGGGCGAGGCCGAGCGCCGCAAGCGCCAGCTGCGCCGGCTGCGCGACATCGTCAAGCAATGGGACGGCGGCGACGGACCGGTGCGGCTGCTGGTCGGCGGTCCGCTGGTGCGCAAGGGCCACTGGGCCTGGGTGTTCCGGCAGGACCTGGTCGGCGCGCGGCGGCTCGACACGGTCTCGGCCTATTTTTCGCCCCCGCGCAGTTACCGCCGCCTCTTCGCGCGAATCGGGAAGCGGGGCAGCGCGCGGATGATCATGCCCGGCAAGTCCGACATCGCCGCCGCGATCTCGATGGCGCGGTCGCTCTACGGACAACTGCTCCGCGCCGGGGTGAGCCTCTACGAATTCGGCATCTGCAAGCTCCACATGAAGCTGCTGGTGGTCGACGACATCAGCTATGTCGGCAGCGCCAACCTCGACAAGCGCAGCTTCCGCGTGAATGTCGAGCTGATGGTGCGCATCGAGGACGCGGGGCTCGCCAAGGCGCTGCGCGAGATGATCGACCACCTGCAGGAATCGAGCGAGGCGATCACCCCCGGCTGGTACATCCGCAACAGCACCCCGCTCGCCCGGCTGCGCTGGCGGCTCGCCTACTGGATGAGCCTTGCCGACTACCGGATCAGCAGGGCGGGGACGATGTAGCACCCCGGCGGGCCGCGGCCCCCACGCCGACCGGCTCGCCGACCCTTTGCCGCCGCGAGGCGAGTGCCCGCGCCCCCCCCTGCGGCATCGTCGCCTCGTCAAAGATCTCGGTCTGCTGCCGCCCCGCCGCCTTGGCCGCATAGAGCGCCTTGTCCGCGCAGGCGATCAGCGTGCGCAGGTCGGCCACCGTCTCGGCCTGCGCCACGCCGGCGGAAAAGTTCAGCGAGGGCAGCCGCTGGCCGGCGTGCAGGATCGGCGCGCTCGCCACCTTGTCGCGCAGGGTGTCGACCAGCGCCGCGGCCTCCCGGCACTCCATGTTGGCGCAGATGAGCGCGAACTCCTCGCCGCCGAAGCGCGCCGCGTAGACGCCTTCGCGGTCGATGTCGGCAAGATGGGCGCTCAGCACCTTGAGCGCGGTGTCCCCCGCATCGTGCCCGTGTTCGTCGTTGAAGCGCTTGAAGTGGTCGACGTCGAGCATCACCAGCGCGAGCGGCTTGCCCGCCTTGTGCGTGCGCCGCAGCTCGCTGGCCGCCATGTCGAGGAACCAGCGCCGGTTCCACAGGCCCGTGAGCGCGTCCTTCACCGACTTGTCGCGCAACTCGGTCTGAAGGCGAACGATCGCGGTGGCGAGGCTGATCTGCTCGACGCAGATCTGCGCCAGTTCCAGCTTGCGTTCGAGCCGCGCCCGCTGGGCCTCGTTCAGCCCCGTGGCGGGGAGGCGGTAGAAGTCGAAATGCAGCAGGCCGATCGTGTCGCCATGCGCGACGATCGGGATGCAGGCATAGGCGCCCGGCGAGTTGATGACATGGGAGCAGCGGATCGCGATCTCGTGCGCGCCATAGGCATAGCTCCGCCCGCGGCGCAGCGCCCAGCACTCGTCCGCCCGGAACTGGTGCTCGGTGTCCTTGGGCCCGCCCCACCCGCCCGCATATTCGAGGCAGTCGCGCGAATGGGAGAAGAGGTAGAGCGACCCGTCGGCATGGGGGAAGATGTGCGCCATCGATTCCGCGATGATCGCCACCAGCTCGTCGAGCGACTGCGCCGAGAAGAGCCAGCTCGACATCTGCCCGATCAATCGCAGCGTCCGGCTGTTCTCCCGCTCCTGTTCCGAGATCGACGCGGCCTGGTCGATCAGATCGCGGTATTGCGTGACGTCGCGCTCGATCGAGATGAAGCCGGTGAGGTTGTCCCGCGCATCGAAAAGGGGGTTGATGGTGAGCTTGATCCAGTAGGGGGTGCCGTCCTTGCGGTAGTTGAGGATCTCGCGGGTGATCTCCGTCTGCCGCGCGATCGCGGCGCGCAGCTCGGCGACCGTGGCGGGGTCGGTGTCGTGGCCCTGCAGCACCGACCCGGGGGTGCGCCCGAGCATCTCCTCCAGCGTGTAGCCCGACATCGCGGTGAACTGCTCGTTGACCCACACCGTCCTGCCCTGGGCGTCGGCGATCACGACGGAATCGGTCGCGTGGCGGACGATCTCCGGCAGCAGGTCGGGGGGACAGGGTTCCATGACAGCAAGGTCCCGGGCACGGCGGCGATGCGCGGGAGCCTAGAACGCGATGGTGTGCGCGGCGTGACGGGAGAAATAGCGAAGGGTCCGGGGAGGGGCCGAAGCCGCGCGTTAACCTCCTGCCGCCGCAGGACCTACTCGTAGCCGTAGTCCGAGTAGTCCTTGTAGTTGGGCGAGGTGAACTTGGTGATGTCGCTCTGGAAGTGGAGCGGGACGTTGCCGGTCGAGCCGTGGCGCTGCTTCGCGACGATCAGCGTCGCGCGGCCCACCAGCCCCTCGAACTTCTCCTCCCACTGGCGGTACTTCTCCTGCACGTCGGGAGCCGAGGAGGCGTCGGGCGTGTCGGGCTTGACCAGCAGGTGATAGTAGTCGCCGCGGTAGATGAACCACACCATGTCCGCGTCCTGCTCGATCGAGCCGGATTCGCGCAGGTCGGAGAGCTGCGGCCGCTTGTCCTCGCGGCTCTCGACCGCGCGGGAGAGCTGCGAGAGCGCGATCACCGGGACCTGCAATTCCTTCGCCAGCGTCTTGAGCCCGCGGCTGATCTCCGAGATCTCGTTCACCCGGTTGTCGTTGGCCCGCCCCGAGCCCTGGAGGAGCTGGAGGTAGTCGACGATGATGAGCCCGATGTCGTGCCGCCGCTTCATCCGCCGCGCGCGGGTGCGCAGCGCGGCGATGGTGAGCGCCGGGGTGTCGTCGATGTAGAGCGGCAGTTCGGCGAGGCGCTGGCTGGCGTAGGACAGCTTCTGGAAGTCCTCGCGGGAGAGTTTACCGCTGCGCAGGTTCTCCGAGGAGATTTCGGCCTGCTCGGCGAGGATGCGGGTCGCGAGCTGGTCGGCGCTCATTTCGAGGCTGAAGAAGGCGACCGGCGCGCCGTAGTTGAACTCGCCGCCCTCGCGCTGCCAGGCGAGGTGCGCCTCGGCGCAGTTGAAGGCGATGTTGGTGGCGAGCGAGGTCTTGCCCATGCCGGGGCGCCCGGCGAGGATCACGAGGTCGGAGTTGTGGAGGCCGCTCGTCTTCTGGTCGATCGTTGCGAGGCCGGTGGTCTTCCCTGACAACCCTCCTCCGGAGTTCATCGCCGCTTCGGCCATGCGGATCGCGGTCATCGCCGCCTCGCGGAAGGTCGCCGCCTCGCGGCCCGTCGACGCGCCCTCGGCGACCTTGAAGAGGTCCGCCTCGGCCTGCGCGATGCGCTCCATCGGGGAGGTGTCCTCCGAGGTGTCGAGCGCACCCTCGACGAGGCCCCGCCCGACGCTCACCAGCTCGCGCAGGAGGGCAAGGTCGTAGATCTGCTGGGCGAGCTCGCGCGGCACCAGCAGGCCCGCCCCGCTCGCGGTGAGCTGCGCGAGATAGGAGGTGCCGCCCAGTTCCTTGAGCGCCTCGTCGGCCTCGAAGAAGGGCCTGAGGGTCACGGGCGAGGCGGTGGCATTGCGCTCGATGAGGGTCAGCACCCGCTCGTAGATGCGCGCGTGCAGGGCCTCGAAGAAGTGCTCGGGCCGGATCGGGACCTGCAATTCCTCGATCACCCGGTTGTCGATCAGCACCGCGCCGAGGAACGCCGCCTCCGCCTCGAGATTGGCGGGAAGCTTGCGCAGCGGCAGCTCGCTCTCAACGCCTTGCGGCTTGATCGGGGTCACTTTCTCGGGCTCGGCCATGAGGCGCCTGATGCGCGCACGGGCCTCGCGCGGCAAGGGCTCCGGCCCGCGATATTTTTTTCGCCGGCTGTGGATAGTGGGGAGAGCGCGTCCCCGAGCCCATCGAAGTGCTTGAAGTTCGCCCCTGCGATCTGCGAAGGCAGGGCGCATGGCCCAGCCGCCGTCCGATTCCCTGCCCGTCTCCCCCGCCCCCGGCGCGTCCGGAGCGCACCGCATTGCCCAGGTCACATTGGACGAGGCGACGATCCTGTGGCGCAACGCCGATGTCGAGCAGGAACGGCGGGTGGCGATCTACGACCTCATCGAGGAAAACACCTTCAAGCCGCTGCGCAGCGCCGAGCGGGGCGCGCCGGGGCCCTATCACCTGCACCTCTCGGTCACCGACGGGCGGCTGGCGATGGACATCAAGGACACCGGCGAACAGCTGCTCGAGACGCTGCTGATCGGCATGGCCCGCTTCCGCCGCCCGATCCGCGAATATTTCGCGATCTGCGACAGCTACTATCAGGCGATCCGCAAGGCGACGCCGGCCGAGATCGAGACGATCGACATGGCGCGCCGCGGCATCCACAACAACGCCGCCGAGCTGCTGCTCGAGCGGCTCGAGGGCAAGGTCGAGACCGATTTCGCGACCGCGAGGCGATTGTTCACGCTGATCTGCGTGCTGCACATCAAGGGCTGACGGGGCATGGCAAGAGGGGGCAGGGGCCGGGCGCGGGGAGCGTCGCGGCGGTGGTTGTGGCGGCTCGCGGCGCTGGTGGTGCTGTTCGGCCTCGCCTTCGCCGCCTGGCTGTGGTGGGACATGCGCGACTGGCGGCCCGACCCGCAGCTCTACCCCGAACAGGGCGCGCTGGTCCCGGCGAGCGGCGCCGAGGTGCGCTTCGAGACGCTGAAGGCGATCGGCGCGCAATTCGTCTACCTGCCGCTGGCGGTCGGGCCGGGAGTCAACGCGCCCGGCGGCTTCGCCGACCGCTTCGTGAAGGCGCGCAAGGCCGGCCTCAGGGTCGGCGTGGTGCTCCCCTTCGACCCTTGTGCCGGGGCCGACGCGCAGAGCGGCCTCTTCGCCCAGATGGTGCCGCGCGATCCCGACCTGCTGCCGCCGGTGATCGGCCTATCGCGCCTTGCCGACAGCTGCGAGCCGCGGGTCAGCGACGCGGCGGTGGAGAGCGAGCTGATGACGCTCACCAACCAGGTTGAGCTGCACGCCGGCCGGCCCGCGATCCTCAAGCTCGCGCCCGGCTTCGAGGCGCGGCACCGCACCGCCACCGCGCTGGCGCGCGACCTGTGGCTGGCCCGCGACCGCGCGCGGCCGGACTATGCGGGGCGGCCCTGGCTGCTATGGAGCGCCAACAGCGCCCGCGTCACCGAGGCGAGCGAGGATCCGGTCGAATGGGTGGTGGTGCAGAAATGACCCTTGAGGACGCGCAGGAACAGGCCCTCATCGCCGCCGCTTACGCCGCGGCCGCGAAGGCCTATGCGCCCTATTCCGACTACCCCGTCGGCGCGGCGCTTCTGTTTGAGGACGGCGCGGTCATCACCGGGTGCAACGTCGAGAACGCGAGCTACGGCCTTGCCCTGTGCGCCGAGACCGTCGCGGTGGCGAAAGCGCTGGGCGAGGGGCGGCGCGGAGGTCTCGTGGCGGTGGCGGTGGTCGGGCTCAAGGCCGATGCGGAGCCGATCACCCCCTGCGGCCGCTGCCGCCAGGTGCTGAACGAGGTCGCGGCGCTCGGCGGCACCGACCCGCTGGTGCTGTGCGTCAGCAAGGACGACGTGCGCCGGGTGAGCCTCTCGGCCCTGCTGCCCCACGCCTTCGGGCCGGGGCACCTCGCCTAGGCCTCGCGCCTCAGGCTTCTTTGGCCTCCAGCCATTCGACCAGCGCCGCGAGGCATTCGCGCCCGAGCAGCTTGCAGCGTTCCGGCGACCAGCCCTGTTCGGGCTCGGGGAAGTCGGCGAGGTCCTTGTAGGGCATCTCCAGCGTCATCGCGACCGCGCCGAAGCGTTCGGCGAGCTGGTTTGTGCTCATGCTGAGGTTCGCCTTGCCGGCGGGCGCCTTGGGGTAGCCGAGCTTCGTCTGGAAGTCGGGGGTGCGCCGGTCGAGGATGCGCTGGTAGCGATAGAAGCCCTCGCCCTGTTCCTCCTTCCACGAGGGGATGCCCTCGAAGCCGGCGAGGAACACCGCCGGGATCGCCTCGTCGGCGTGGACGTCCATCGCGAAGTCGACGCCGGTCTGGTCCATGCGGCCCCTGATCGCGAGCACCTCGGGCGAGCGTTCCGCGGAAGGCTCGGCCCATTCGCGGTTGAGGTTGGTGCCTGCCGCATTCGTCCTGAGATGCCCGCGCCGCGACCCGTCGGGGTTGCAGTTGGGGACGATGTGGAGGCGGCACCTGGCCCTCAGCGCCCGCGCCACCGGGTCGGCGGGATCGATGAGGCACTCGATCGCGCCCTCCATCCACCACTCGGCCTGGGTCTCGCCCGGGTGCTGGCGGGCATAGAGCCACACCTGCGTCTCGCCCTCGCCCAGCTCGAGACAGTCGATCGGCTGCCCGTCGAGCGTGGTGCCGAGCCGGACGTAGTCCACACCTTCGCTCGATGCGGCCTCGGCGATCAGGTCGTGGTGCCGCTCCATCGAGTAGGGCGCGAAATAGGCGCACCAGAAGACGCCGCCCGCGGGCAGGTAGCGGATCGTCAGCGTGCCGCCCTCCTCGTCCTTGTCGTAGGTGGACCTGGCACGCGCCCAGTAATCGCGGTCTTCCGAGACGCAGGCGTCATAGTCCGGCCAGCCGCCCGGATAGGCGCTGGCGTTGAGGCCGGTGAGCTTCAGGACCACCTCCTCGCCCGCCGGCGCGCTGACGCGGAAGTGGAACCACTGGAAGAAGTCCGAGGCGTTGTCGCGGCGGATCGCGAGGCGGGCGACCCGCCCCTCGATCCCCAGAACCTCGATGTTGCCGCTGTCGAATCCTGCGTCGATGAAAAGGGTCATTGGGTTCCTTGAAGCTTCCTGGCGTCGATGCTGACGGTCTCGCCATTGCCACCGGGGAAGTCGCGGAACAAGCCAGCGGCGAGCGTGCGGGCGCTGGTGCCGACCTGCGAATAGGGCGACTTCACCCCGGTCGCGATCTGCGAGCGGCCTTCCCACAGGGTCTCGCCCCCGGTGCGGACGATGCGCACCTCGAGCGTGGTCAGCGCCTGCGGGGCCTCGCGTCCGCCGCCGAGGTTGAGGCCGACCCCAACGCCCGCGCCCGAGCCGAAGCCGCCGGTGGCACCGCCGACGCCGACATTCACCGGTCCGCGCTGCTGGACGGGGGCAGCGGCGATCGCCTCGCGGGTGGTGCGGATCGTGGCGGTCTGCGCGGCCGGCGCGCCGGACGCGACGACGGTGTAGCCGAGCCGGGTGAGCTCGCCGCGCACCGCATCGGCAAAGGCGGTGCGCGCCAGATCGTTGCCGCCCTCGTCGGTGAAGGCGACCGCGATCGTTCCCCGGCCGAGATCGGCGGCCGAGGGCGCGACGAAGCGGGTGACCTCGACCGGCCCGGTGTAGGGCGTGGAGGCGCAGGCCGACAGCACGAGGGCCGCGGCGACGGGAGCAATCATGAGGGAGCGGGGCAGCATGGCGGACATCCTTTCGTAACCGCCCCATCATAAGGCCGAGCCCGCCGCGTGGACAGACCGGTGTGTCTGCTTCAGGTTGAGATTTTCTGGGCCGATTATGTGCTAGGGGCCGCCTCATGACGACTTCCCACAGACCTTCCGTGCTCGTCACCGGCGGCGCGGGCTATATCGGCAGCCATGCGGTGCTCGCGCTCGTGGATGCGGGCTGGCCGGTGGCGGTGATCGACAACCTCACCACCGGCTTCCGCTTCGCGATCCCCGAGGGTGTGCCGCTCTACGAGGGTGATATCGAGGATGCGCAGCTGCTCGCCCGGATCTTCGCCGAGCAGGGGACGGGGGCAATCATGCATTTCGCCGGCTCGATCGTGGTGCCCGAGAGCGTCGAGGACCCGCTCAAGTACTACCACAACAACACCGCCAAGAGCCGCGCGCTGATCGAGGCGGCGGTGAGGGCGGGCGTTCCGCACTTCATCTTCTCCTCGACCGCGGCGACTTACGGCATCCCCGAGGTCGCGGCCGTGTCCGAGGACACGCCGCAGCGGCCGATCAACCCCTATGGCTGGTCGAAGCTGATGACCGAGCGGATGCTCGCCGACGTCGCCGCCGCGCATCCGCTGAACTTCGGCGTGCTGCGCTACTTCAACGTCGCCGGGGCCGATCCCGAGGCCCGCAGCGGGCAATCGACCGCCGGCGCGACGCATCTCATCAAGGTCGCCATCGAGGCGGCGCTCGGCAAGCGCGAATCGGTGGCCGTGTTCGGCACCGACTATGCGACGCCCGACGGCACGGGGGTGCGCGACTACATCCATGTCAGCGACCTCGCCGCGGCCCACGTGCTGACGCTCGAGGCGCTGATCGCCGAGCCCGCCCGCTCGCTCACCATGAACTGCGGCTACGGCCGGGGCTTCTCGGTCAACGAGGTGCTCGACGCGGTCGACCGGGTGACCAACCGCAAGCTCAACCGCCGCATCGAGGGGCGCCGCGCGGGCGATCCCGATTCGCTGATCTCCGATCCCTCGCGCCTCAAGGCGACGCTCGGGTGGGAGCCGGCCCATGCCGATCTCGACACGATCATCGCCCACGCCCTCGCCTGGGAGCGCAAACTCGGCGACCTGAGGGCGGCGGCCTGACAGACTCGGATTGACGCCGCGGGGCCTTGCCGCTAACGGCACGCTTCGATTTCGCGCGCGTCGGGCCGATCCGGCGCGCTTTGCATTTGGAAAAAAGCCATGAAGATCGTCAACAGCCTCAAGTCGCTGAAGGGCCGTCACCGCGACAACCGCGTGATCCGTCGTCGCGGCCGGACCTATGTCATCAACAAGACCGACCGTCGCTTCAAGGCTCGCCAGGGCTGAGACTCGGCGCGGCTGCCCCTGCCGGGCGGCTGATGGAAAGCGCGGCCCGCCTCCCTCCCGGAGCGCGGGCCGCAGGCTTTTGAGGAGCGGACGGGTTGCGCAAGGCTGTGGTGTTCGATGTCGGGCGGGTGCTGTTCCAGTGGCAGCTGGGCGCCCTGTTCGAGAAGCTGATCGCGGACCGCGAGGAGCTCGACTGGTTCCTCGCCAATGTCGTCACCGAGGAGTGGCACTTCGAGCATGACCGCGGCCGCGCGCTCGCCGACATGCTGCCCGAGCGGATCGCGCTCTATCCGCAATACGAGGGCCACATCCGCGCCTATGCGGCGCGCTTCAACGAGACCGTGCCGGGCCCGGTCGAGGGCTCGCACGAGCTGGTCGAGCGACTCGCTGCGAGCGGTGTGCCGCTCTACTGCCTCACCAATTTCGGCGACGAGTTCTGGGCGGCCTTCCGCCCGACCCAGCCGATCTTCGACCTCTTCGAGGACATCATCGTCTCCGGTACCGAAAAGGTCGCCAAGCCCGACCCGCGCATCTACGAAATCGTCGAGGCGCGCAGCGGGCGCGAGGGCGCGCAGCTGTTCTTCACCGACGACAACCCTGCCAACATCGAGGCCGCCCGTGCCCGCGGTTGGGACGCGCACCTCTTCACCGATGCGGCGAGCCTCGAGGCGCAGCTGATCGGCGCCGGGCTCCTCCTCCAGCAGCCATCGCGCTGAGGCTTCCAAAACAAACCCCCGGCCGCGCGCTGTGGGAGCAGCGGGCGCCGGGGGTTGTGGAGCTCTGTCCGGTGGAGAGGGGGAGAGAGGCCGGACAGAGAGGGACGTCGTCTCAGGCGGCGATCAGCCGTTGCACTTGGCCAGTTCCTCGGCCGCGAGCAGCTCGCCGTTCACCTTGAACTCGGCGACTTCGCCGAACTTGCGGTTGAGGCCGCGGCACACGCGCAGCGGGCGGGCCGAGGTCTTGTTGGCGACGCAGGTCGCGTCCTTGCACGACCAGGCGACGCCGTCGGCGACAGCGCGCACGTCGCTTGCCGGGGCGCTCAGGGTGGCGCTGTAATAGGGGTTGCCGGCGGCGTTCAGCGGGCTGCTGCTGGTGGCGACGCCGAAGCTGAGGCCGGTGTAGAGCAGCGCCGACGCCAGGATCGCGAACTTGCCGGTGCGGGGGAGGGAGAAGGTGCTCGTCATCGTGGTATCCTTTGCCTTTTCGTGTCGGGGCCCGCGCCCCATGGTCTCTGTCACCGTCTTTTGCAATGCAACATTTCGATTCGAAACCAGTTGCTATCCGCTACCTAACTCACTAGGTTGCGGGTTGCAACTGAAAACTGATTTTTTTTTGAGCGCCGCCGAAAATCGGCTACACATCGCCCCGACAGGGGGAAGGGACACAGGCCAGATGGGTGAGTTGAGAGAACCGCTGCGCGAATTGATCGAATGCGGGCTCCCGCAGGCGCTGGAGGTGATGGGCGAGCGCTGGTCCTTCATGATCCTGCGCGCCAGCTTCAACGGGTTAAAGCACTTTGAGGAATTCCTGAGCGAGCTGGGCATCGCCCGCAACATCCTCTCCAACCGTCTCGCCAAGCTGGTCGAGCACGGCATCCTCAAGCGCGAGCCCTGCGCCGATGATCGCCGCAAGATCGAGTATCGCCTGACCGACAAGGGCTTCGACCTGCTCCCCGCCATGCTCGCGCTGCGCCAGTGGGGGCAGAAGTACGGCAGCGAAACGGTCGTCGAGGATCCCGTGCTCGTCGACGAGCGCGACCGCCTGCCGATCGGCCCGGTCTCGATCCTTGCCCATGACGGGCGGATCCTCGGCCACCAGGACCTCTGGCTGGTCCGCCCCGAGAACCTCGGCAAGCGTGCCGACGGAACCGTCGCGACCCGCGGCGCGGATCTCGCGCAGGGCGACGTGGTCGATCTCGCCGCCAAGAAGGCCGCGCTCCGATAAGCCGTCGATAGCGCGGCGCGAGCGGGTGCCCTGCCGCGCCCGCTCGGCTAGGGCTGCGGCCATGAGCGTCGCGCCTCCCCCCGAATGTCACGAGATCCTGCACCGCACCTTCGGCTACCCGGCCTTCCGGGGGCAGCAGGAGGCGGTGATCGGCCGCGTGATGGCGGGGCAGCACACCCTCGCGCTGATGCCGACCGGCGCGGGCAAGAGCCTGTGCTACCAGATCCCCGCGCTCGCCCGGCAGGGCACGGCGGTGGTCGTCTCGCCGCTCATCGCGCTGATGCACGACCAGATCCGCTCGGTGCGCGCGGCGGGCATCCGCGCGGCCTCGATGACCTCGGCCGACAGCGACAACGCCGCCACCGCCGAGGCCTTCCGGTCGGGCGAGCTGGACCTGCTCTATGTCGCGCCCGAACGCGCGTCGACGCCGGGCTTCCAGAACCTGCTGGACCGCGCGCAGGTGTCGCTGTTCGCCATCGACGAGGCGCATTGCGTCTCGGAATGGGGCCACGACTTCCGCCCCGACTACCGGATGCTGCGCCCCGTGCTCGACCGCTTCCCGGACGTCCCCCGCCTCGCGCTCACCGCCACCGCCGACCGGGCGACGCGCGCCGACATCCTCAAGCAGCTCGGCATCCCGGTCGAGGGCCTGATCGTCGCCGGCTTCGACCGGCCGAACATCCGCTACGCCATCACCCCGCGCGACAACCGCCCGCGCCAGATCGCCGACCTGCTCCAGCGGCGCGAAGGCGCGGGGATCGTCTACGCGCCCTCCCGCAAGCAGGCCGAGGATCTCGCCGCCCATATCGCCCGCGCCGGGCGCGAGGCGGGGTTCTACCACGCCGGGCTCGAGCCCGATCGCCGCGCCGCGGTGCAGGCGGCGTTCGTCGCCTCGGAGAGCATGGTGATGGTCGCCACCATCGCCTTCGGCATGGGGATCGACAAGCCCGATGTCCGCTTCGCGGTCCATGCCGGGCTGCCGAAGTCGATCGAGGCATATTACCAGGAAACCGGCCGCGCAGGCCGCGACGGCGATCCGGCCGAGGCGCACCTCTTCTGGGGCGTCTCCGATTTCGCCCGCGCGCGGCAATGGCTGGGCGAGGTGGAGCCCGAGCGCCTGCCGGCCGAACAGGCCCGCCTCAACGCGCTCGCCGCGCTGGTCGAGGCGCCGACCTGCCGCCGCGCGATCCTCCTGCGGCACTTCGGCGAGGAACCGCCCGAGGCTTGCGGCAATTGCGACAACTGCCTCGAGCCGCCGCAGGTGATCGAGGCGGGGGAACTGGCGCGCAAGCTGCTCTCGGCGGTCTACCGCACCGGGCAGAGCTTCGGCATCGGGCATATCGAGAAGGTGCTCACCGGGCTGAGCGACGAGCGCATCGCCGCGCGCGGGCACGATGGGCTGTCGGTGTTCGGCATCGTCGAGCCCGGCGAGGCGCGGCTGCTGCGGCCGCTCGCCCGCACGCTCGTCGCCCGCGGCATCCTCGCCGCGACCGAGCACGGCGGGCTGATGCTCGGCCCCGAGGCGCGGCCCGTCCTGAAGGGCGAGGCCGGCGTGACCATTGCCGAGCCGCCGGTGCGCCAGCGCCGTCAGCGTCGCAGTCGCGGAGCGGGGGACGCCCCCAACCCGGTCGGCAATCCGCTGTTCGAGGCGCTGCGTGCCAAGCGCAAGGCGCTCGCCGCCGAGCATGGCCTTCCGGCCTACGTCATCTTCCACGATTCGGTCCTGCGCGACATGGCGCTGCGATGCCCCGAGACGCTCGCCGAACTCGGCACCATCCCCGGCGTCGGCGCGAAGAAGCTCGAGACCTGGGGCCCGGATTTCCTCGACGTGGTGCGCGAGCACCTGCGGGCCTAGCGCTGCCGCTGCCTCACCGAGTAGTCGATCCGGATCCGCACCCAGCTTCCGAACTGTTCCCGCCCCCCAATCCGCGCCGGGCGCACGCGGAACTGCCAGGCTGCCGCGAGCACCGCGCGGCCGATCTGCGAGCCCTGCGGCCCTTCGGACAACAGCACGCAGTCTTCGACATAATAGTCCGCCACGGTCCTGCAGGCGATCAGCGCAAAGCCCGGGCCATTGGCGGTCGAGAGGTAGCCGGCAAGCTCCTGCTCGGTCGGCTCGCGATACCAGCGCGCCGCATAGAGCGGCTCGCCGTTGGGCGCGGTGCCGACCCGCTCGCTGTCGCCCGCGGTGCGCGGGTTGCCGCTGTCGACCGGGCCGTAGCCGCGATCGGGGTTGACCCGCGCGCCGATCGTCGGTCGGGCGGGGGGCTGCGCGGGTTCGGGCGAAGGCTGCGGCGGGGCCGGGGCGGGCGGGGGCGGCGGCGGTGCGGGCTGCGGGTTGATCAGCAGGGGCGAGGGGCGCGGCGGTTGCGGGACGGGCGCGGCCTCGACCGGGGGCGCCTCCTGGGGCCTCTCGGCGGCGCTCGTCTCGGGCGCCGTTTCGGGCTCGGGCTCGGCCGGGGCGGCAATGTCGACCGCCTGGAAGGTGGTGACCGCCTCCCGCCCGTCCTTCACCCCGGCGACCTGCGCGCCGAGCGTCAGGAGCATGAGCAGGATCAGCACCTCCAGCGCGAGCGCGATGGCGAGGCTCGTCAGCTTGCGCCGCCGCGAGGCATCGCGCCACGCGGCCGCGAGGGCGGCAAGCCCGCGCGGCTCCTCGGCCGCCATCGCTGAAGGATCGTCCGTGATGGCCAATGCGCCCTTGATGGGGCCGGGGAGGGGGGCCGGCCTCGCGCGGGCTCCTTAGCCCGTCATCAGCCGATAGGATAGCGCCTCGGCGATGTGGACGCGGCCAATCGTGTCTGCGCCGGCAAGATCGGCGATGGTGCGCGCGACGCGCAGCATCCGGGTGTAGCCGCGCGCGGACAGCCGCAGCTTCTCGGCCGCCTGGAGCAGGAGCTTGCGGCCCGCCTCGTCGGGCGCGGCATGGCGATCGAGCGCCTCGCCCTCGAGCTCGGCATTGGAGCGCACGCCGCGCGCCGTCGACCGCGCGCGGGCGGCGGCGACGCGCCTTGCCACCTCGGCGCTCCCCTCGGCGGGCGGGGGGAGCGTCATGTCCATCGCGCTCACCGCCGCGACGTGAACGTGGAGGTCGATGCGGTCCAGCAGCGGGCCGGAGAGGCGCGCCTGGTAGTCCCCGATGCAGCGCGGATACTTGTTGCAGTTCCTAGCCGGGTCGCCCGCATAGCCGCAGCGGCAGGGGTTCATCGCCGCGACCAGCTGCACCCGCGCCGGGAAGGTCACGTGGGCATTGGCGCGCGCGACGTCGACCGTGCCGGTCTCCAATGGCTGGCGCAGCGAATCGAGGACAGGGCGCTGGAACTCGGGCAGCTCGTCGAGGAACAGCACGCCGAGATGCGCGAGGCTGACCTCGCCGGGGCGCACCTTCAGCCCCCCGCCGGTGAGCGCCGCCATGCTTGCCGAGTGGTGCGGGGCGCGAAAGGGTCGGGTGCGGCTGATGCGGCCGGACTCGAGCATCCCCGCCACGGACTGCACCATCGACACCTCCAGCGCCTCGGCAGGGGCGAGCGGGGGGAGGATGCCGGGCAGGCACGAGGCGAGCAGGCTCTTGCCCGACCCCGGCGGGCCGACCATCAGGAGGTTGTGCCCCCCGGCGGCCGCGATCTCGAGCGCGCGCTTGGCGGTCTCCTGGCCCTTCACCTGACGGAGGTCGTTGCCCTGCGCGCTCTCCGCCACCGCGCCGCGCGGCGGTTCGGGCAGGACCAGCGAGCCCTTGAGGTGGCCGAGCAGGCTCATCAGGTCGCGCGGGGCGAGGACCGGGACCCCGCTTGCCCAGCGCGCCTCGGGGCCCTGCTCCATCGGGCAGATGAGGCCGCTGCCCACCTCGCTCGCATGGAGCGCGGCGATCAGCACGCCGGGGCTCGCCACCACTCTTCCGTCGAGAGCCAGCTCGCCCACCGCGACCCAGTCGCCGAGCTGCTCGGCATCGGTCACGCCCATCGCGGCGAGCAGCGCGAGGGCGATGGGCAGGTCGTAGTGCGATCCGTCCTTGGGAAGGTCGGCGGGGCTGAGGTTCACCGTGATCCGCTTGGGCGGCAGGGCGAGGCCCATCGCGGCGAGCGCGGCCTGCACCCGTTCGCGGCTCTCGCTCACCGCCTTGTCGGGCAGGCCGACCACGTTGAAGCGCGGCAGCCCCGGCCCGACGTGGCACTGCACCTCCACCTCGCGCGCCTCGAGCCCGAGGTAGGCAACCGTCCTCACCAATGCGACCACCGGCAACCCCCTTTGCCGTTCCCCGGGCGGGATTGTGCAGCTTTGCGAGAGACTTGTCGAGCGCCCGTTGCGCCTCGTGCAAGTTGACGAAAGTCACGCGGGGGGCGGGTTTGATGACGCAGCGCGGTTGGATCGCCCGAGAGCCGATCCAACCGGTAGGGAAAGCGCGCGCATCGCGGCATGGTGAAGCGGTCCTTCACGGCCCCCCTCGCAGCGACACGAAGGTATTTCGTAAGGATAATTCTTGGGGAATTGACAGGCACGCCGAGGCGACAGTCGTGCCGTGACCCGTGCCCTTGCCCTGCTGCTCGCCGCCCTTGCGCTGCTGCTGCCGCCCGCCGTGGCGGCGCAGTCGGGCGCGCGCGTCGTGGCGAGCGTCAGCTGGGTCGAGGAGTGGGACCCCGCCGCGGGCCGCTGGGTGCGCGTCGAGGATGCTCCCGCGACCGTCACGCCGGCCCTCCGCGCGGCGGCTGTCAGCACCACCCGGCAGGCCGGAGCCTACACCGTCACCGAGACCATCACCGAGCAGCCGGCGCGCTTCCTGGCCGCGCCGCGCCTCGTGGCAAGCACCGCACCGGGCACGGGCGCGCTCGCCGCCTTCGGCCCGTTCCGGGTGCTCGACAGCCGCCGTGCCGCGCTGGTCGGGACGACCGACGCGGCCAGTCCGCAAGCCTTCGCGGCGATGATCGCGAACTTCCCGGGGCTCGAGGTTCTCGAGTTCGTCGACGCCCCGGGAACCCGCCACGATCTCGCCAACCTCCGGCTCGGCCGCGCGATCCGCGCCGCGGGCCTTGCCACCCACGTGCCTGCGGGCGGCTCGGCGCGCTCGGGCGCGGTCGAGCTGTTCCTCGCCGGGACCCGCCGCACCATCGCCCCCGGCGCGCTCTTCGCGGTGCATTCGTGGCGCGACGAGCGGGGCCGCGAGCCCGCCGACTTCGCGCCCGACGCGCCCGAGAACCGGCTCTACACCGACTACTACACCGAGATGGGCATGACTGCCGACCAGGCCCGCGCCTTCTATGCCATGACCAACTCCGTGCCCCACGCCGGGGCGCGCTGGCTGGAGGGCGAGGAGATGGCCCGCTGGATCGCGCCCGCCGCCCGCCCGGCCGCCGCCGCGCCTTTGCTCGCCGCCGAGACCGAAGCGGCGCTGCGGCGGGCGCTGGCGCGCTCGGCCGGCACGCTCGCCCAGGCGCTCGCCGCGGGGCGGGGGCGGCCGCAGGTCGCGTTCCCGGCTCTCGTCCCGCCGCTCGCCCATGCCGGTCCCGGTGCGGGGCTGCTTGACTCGCAGGCCGCTTTCCCATAACGGCGCCGGTCTGTTTCGAGGTCGCCTGCGTGCGGCCCCGGCAGGCGTTCGGGCGCAGACCGACACGTCGCTGCCGGCCAGCTTTTTCGAGGATGATATGAAGCGTACCTTCCAGCCCAGCAATCTCGTGCGTGCCCGTCGCCACGGCTTCTTCGCGCGCAAGGCCACCCCGGGCGGCCGGAAGGTGCTCCGCGCCCGCCGCGCCCGCGGCCGCAAGAAGCTCTGCGCCTGATTTTCCGCGCACCCGCATCCGCGGGTGCGACATCCTCGCTCATGCGACCTGAAGGTCGCGTCGCTGCGGGCGGCCGGTTGGCCTTGCGGGCTCCCCTTGGGAGCCCGTTGACTTTCGCCACCCCCGCCGTTGCACTATGGGCGGCACCATGATGACCGTCCTCACCAAGCGCGCCGACTTCCTCGCGGCGAATGCCGGCACCCGCAATGCGCGGCCAGCGTTCGTGCTGCTGACCCGGCCCAACGACGGGCAGGGCGTCCGCTACGGGATCACCGTCACCAAGAAGATCGGCAATGCCGTGGTGCGCAACCGCATGAAGCGGCGCTTCCGCGAGCTGCTGCGCGCCGCCCTGCCGGCGCAGGGCCTCGCCGATCACGACCACGTGCTGATCGGCCGCGCCGGCGGGATCGAGCGCGATTTCCACCAGATGGCGGGCGAGCTCTCCCAGGCGCTCGAGCGCGCGGCGCAGGGACGCGGCGACCCGGCGGGCGGGCGGCGTCCGCGCAAGGGGAGCCGGCGCAAGTGAAGCAGCTCCTCATCCTCGTCGCCCTCGCCTGGCAGATCGGCCCCTCGCGCGTCCTGCCGCCTTCGTGCCGCTATCATCCCTCTTGCAGCCAGTACGCGATCGAGGCGATCGGCAAGTATGGTGCGGCAAGGGGTGGATGGATGGCGTTCAAGCGGCTAATGCGCTGCCACCCGTGGGGCGGGCACGGCCACGATCCTGTTCCCTGAGGCCCCAGCGGGCCGCAGCACGGGGTCTGGAAACGGAACTGCCTTAACCCCATAATACACCAATCGTCGCATCCTTGCAGGGCTTACACTTGGACAACCGCAACCTTCTTCTCGCCGTCGTGCTCTCGGGCCTGCTGATCCTCGGGTGGGACGTGGCGATGCGCTACTTCTATCCCGAGGCGGCGATCTCCACCCAGGCCACCCCGCCCGATGTCGCGCAGACCGCAGCCGCGACCCAGACGGCGGCGGCGGCGGCGCAGGGCAGCGGCAACCTCGGCGCCGAGGCGGCGACCCGCCGGGTGGACCTCGAGACGGCGCTGGCGAGCGGCAACCGCGTCGCGATCGACACGCCGCGACTCGCCGGATCGATCAACCTCGTCGGCGCGCGGATCGACGACATCCTGCTCAAGGACTACCGCGAGACGGTGGAGAGGGACTCGGGCCCCGTCCGCCTCTTCGCGCCCGAGGGCACGCCCAACCAGTATTTCGCCGAGTTCGGCTTCATCAGCGGCGGGCAGCGCCAGCCCTCGAACCTGCTGTGGCAGGCCGACGGCGAGCGGCTCACCCCCGCGACCCCCGTCACCCTGACCCGCACCGACGAGGCCGGGATCACCTACGCGATCCGCTTCGCGGTCGACGAGAACTTCATGATCACCGCCACCCAGAGCGTCGCCAACGGCAGCGCGGGCGCGGCGGTGGTGCAGCCCTTCGCGCTCATCAAGCGCACCAGCCGCAACGCCACCATCGACCAGTTCGTGTCGCACTCCGGCCCCGTCGGGGTGTTCGGCGACAGGCTGTGGGACCCGCATTCCTATGACGAGCTCGCCGAGATTGGCGGGGAAAGCCCCCAGGGCGCGCCCGACTGGCTGGGCTTCGTCGACCAGTACTGGCTCTCCGCGCTGATCCCCGGCGACGGCCGCGGCAATGTCCGGATCGACGATGCCGGCTTCCGCTCGCTCGGCAACACCCTGTTCCGCACCGACCTCCTTTACGGCGCCACCACCGTGCCCGCCGGCGCCAGCCTGACGCAGGAGACCCGCCTCTTCGCCGGCGCCAAGGAAAGCGGCGTGCTCGACCAGTACGAGGACAGCGGCATCACCTATTTCGGCAAGGCGATCAGCTGGGGCTGGTTCGAGATCGTTGAGAAGCCGATCCTGTGGCTGCTGCGCACCTTGAACGGCCTCGTCGGCAATTTCGGCGTGGCGATCATCCTCCTCACCGTCATCATCCGCGGGCTGATGTTCCCGATCGCGCAGAAGGGCTTCGCCTCGATGGCCGCGATGAAGGCCGTGCAGCCGAAGATGAAGGAGATCCAGGAGCGCTTCAAGGACGACAAGCAGCGCCAGCAGCAGGAGATCATGAAGCTCTACAAGGACGAGAAGGTGAACCCTCTCTCGGGCTGCTTGCCGATGCTGATCCAGATCCCGGTGTTCTTCGCGCTCTACAAGGTGCTCGTGCTCGCGATCGAGATGCGGCACGAGCCCTTCGTCCTGTGGATCAGGGACCTCTCGGCGCCCGATCCGGCGCACATCCTCAACCTGTTCGGCCTGCTCGACTTCACCGTGCCCGCGGGCTTCCTCGCGATCGGGCCGCTCGCGGTGCTGCTCGGCATCACCATGTGGCTGACCTTCCGCCTCAACCCGGCGGCGATGGACCCCATCCAGCAGCAGATGTTCGCGATCATGCCGTGGATCCTGATGTTCGTGATGGCGCCCTTTGCGGCCGGCCTGCTGCTCTACTGGGTGACCTCGAACATCCTGACCCTCGCGCAGCAGAGCTACCTCTACTCCAAGCACCCGCAGCTCAAGGCGGCGAACGCGGCGGCCGAGGCGAAGCAGAAGGCGGCGAAGGGGTAGCCCCGCGTGACCGAGCCCGAGGACCAGCAGGCCCGCGAGGAAGCGGCATCGCGGCTCTTTTCCGGGCCGGTCGACTTCCTGCGCTCGGCCCCCGCGCTCCAGTTCCTGCCCGACCCCGAGGTGCCCGAGATCGCCTTCTGCGGGCGCTCCAACGTCGGCAAGTCCTCGCTTCTCAATGCGCTGACCGGCCGCAGGGCGATCGCGCGGGCCTCGGTGACGCCGGGGCGGACGCAGGAGCTCAATTTCTTCGACGTCGGCCGGCCCGAGGGGGAAGGCGCGCTGCCGCTGTTCCGGCTGGTCGACATGCCGGGCTACGGCTTCGCCAAGGCGCCGGTGAAGGTCGTCGAGAAGTGGAAGGCGCTGGTGAACTCCTACCTGCGCGGGCGGCAGGTGCTGGCCCGCACGCTGGTGCTGGTCGACAGCCGCCACGGCCTCAAGGAGGTCGACCGCGAGATGATGACGATGCTCGACAAGGCCGCGGCGGGCTATCGCATCGTCCTCACCAAGACCGACAAGATCAAGGCGAGCGAGCTGGCCGCCGTCGCCGAAAAGACCGCCGCCGAAGCCAGAAAGCACGTCGCCGCGCACCCGGAGATTCACCTCACCAGCAGCGAGAAGGGCATGGGGATCGCAGCCTTGCGCGCCGCGGTCGTCGCCGACGCGCTGGGCGAGGGCTGGATGGGCTGAGGCCTTCCGCGCCCCGCGGGGCTACTTCGCCGCGGTGCGGGTGTTGGCGAGCAGCGGCGAATCCCGGCTCTCGACGTCAGGCCGGAAGCTGATCCGCCCCTTCTCGGCGCTCGCCGTCAGGTAGGTGATGAAGACCGGCACCGGATCGTCGAGGTCCACGCGGCGGTCGGGCGTCCGGTCCTCGCCGCCGAGGATTGCGCGGCCGAACAGCCACTCGCCGAGCCGCGCGGCATCCTCGACCCGCACGCACCCCGAACTCAGGCGGCGATTGGCGCGCTGGAACAGGGCCTTGTTGGGCGTGTCGTGGAGGTAGATGCCCATCTCGTTGGGCAGCATGAACTTGACGTCGCCCATCATGTTGCGCCCCCCCGGCAGCTGGCGCACCCAGATGCTCTCGCGCCCGGCGGCGACCGCGGCCCAATCCACCTTCACGGGATCGACCCGCTCCTGCGAGCGCCAGTCGGGCGATAGCACGTAGGGGCCGTATTGCAGCGCCGCCGATCCAGAGCGCAGCACCGCGGGGGCGATGGTGTCGCGCACCAGATCGGGCGGCACGTTCCAGTAGGGATTGACCATCGCGTAGCGGATGAACCCGGCGAGCAGCGGCGTCTCCATGCCGGGCTTGCCGACCACGACCCGCATCGAATCGACCTCTTCCCCGTCCTCGATGAGGCGCAGCTGCGCGGCTGCGGTGTCGACCAGCACATAGCGGCCCTCACCGCGCGGCAGGCCGCGCAGGCGATCGAGATTGGCGATGATGACGCCCTCGTAATGCGCCGCTCCGCGGTTGAGCGCCGCAATCGTCGCGGCATCAGCCACCGGGCGCGGCGCGAGACCATGCGCCTCGCGGAAGGCACTGACCTTCTCGCCGAGCGCGGCGTCGAAGCGGTCGGCGTCCGCGGTCTTGCCCGCCAGTCCGAGGCGCTGGCGCAGCAGGGCGACACGCGGCCCCCGGCTGCCGACCGCCAGCGTCGGCCCCTCGGGGATCGGGGTCTGCGGCAGGCCAGACCAGGCGCGGCGATAGTCGGCCAGCCCGGCGCGCAAGGCCTCGTAATGGGGATTGGCTTCATGGAGCGCGCGCAGGTTCTTGCCCAGCCGTCCTTCCGCGAGGAGCGCCGCTGGATCGGGCGCGACGGGTCGCAGCTCCGCATCGATATAGGTGACGTCATCGAGGCCGCGCGGCACGACGAGGTCGCGGGCATAGGCGGCGAGCGCCTCGGAGAGCAGGGCACCGGCGGCCTCGCGGTCCGTGCCGTCCAGCGCGCTCCGGATCTCGTCGAGGCGGTAGTCGGCGGGGTCGAGACCGTGTTCCTCGGCGCTCTCGAGCAGGGCGAGGAGGTCGCGCGCGTTGCGGTTCGGACGGCGGCCGTCGAACCACATCTCCGCCGCGTCGCCGCGGCCCTGCGCGGCCATGGCGGTGCTGGGCCAGAGCGGGCCGGCGGGCCCGATCACCTGCGCCGCGGCGAGGCCGATCGCCACGCCGCAGCCGATGGCGGCGGCCCAGGCACCCGCACGCGACAGGAAATGCCGCGCCGGAACCGGCGCGGCATCTGTCCTTTCAGGGGAGGAAGACGGCTCGGTCAGCCGCGCTCTCCGGCGCCCTGCCAATTGGTGTTGCCGGTCGTGCCGGGGGAGGGGTTGCCCTGCCAATCCTGGTTGGTGCCCGTGGTCCCGCCCATCGTGCCCTGGTTGGTGCCGGTGGTGGTGCCCATCGTGCCCTGCGGCGCGGCGGTGGTCCCGGTGGTGCCGGTCTGCTGCTGCTGCGTGGTCGTGGCGGTGCCGGTCGTGGTGCCGGTGCCCGTGGTGGTGCCGGTGCCGGTCGTGGTGCCGGTGGTCGTGCCCGTGCCCGTGCCGGTGGTCGGCGCAATCTGCGCGATGGTGATGCTGGTGGTGAGAAGCGCCGCGGCAGCAGCGCCCGCATAAAAGATGTTCTTGGTCATCGTGTCGTCCTTTTTTGCAGAATTGCCGTGGTGGCAACGATTAACCGGATGGAGCGATCTGTAGTTCCCCTTGGTGGAACAGTTCATCCCGGAGTCATCTCTATCGAGCGCTTATCGTCTTCTTCAAAGAAGCTGATCTGTTGTCGGGTGCCGAATAGTAATTCATCATGGTAATTTGGCGCGCAGAAGAGTTGGCGGCAATGAAGGCCTTTCATATGCTCGGCCCGCCGCAAGTGTCGTTGTCAGGCCGGCCGCATCGCGACCGGCGATCTGCGCAGGGAGAGTGATTCGAAACGGCCCGCGCTGCCATGACCTATGTTCGGAGCGGCAGCGCGCGGGCGCCGTCAGGTGGCGAACAGGCTCGCCGGATCGGCGAAGGCCTTGAACTCCAGCGCATTGCCCGCCGGATCGCGCAGGAACATCGTCGCCTGCTCGCCCGGCTGCCCGCGGAAGCGGATGGTCGGCGCGATCACGAAGTCGCAGCCGCCGGCGCGCAGACGCTCGGCAAGCGCCTCCCACTCGGCCATGCCGAGCACCAGCCCGAAATGCGGCACCGGCACGCCGTGGCCGTCGACATGGTTGCTGGCCCGGTCACCCGCCTGCCCCGGCGCGAGGTGGGCGACGATCTGGTGGCCGTGGAAGTCGAAATCGACCCACTCGTCGCTCGAACGCCCCTCGCGGCAACCCATCACCTCGCCGTAGAAGCGGCGCGCCGCGGCGAGATCGTCGACCGGGAAGGCGAGGTGGAAGGGGGGCAGGGTCATCGCGGCCAACTCCGGTTAGGGCGCCGCCGCGATAGACCGTTCAGCCTCGACAGCGCTACCCTGAATTCCTAGGGGAGCCCCTCAACCGGTCTCGCAAGGTGGAGCAGACGGCCCATGAAACTCATCATCGGCAACAAGAACTATTCGAGCTGGTCCCTCCGCGGCTGGCTCGCGGTCAAGCAGTCGGGCCTCTCCTTCGAGGAGCTGACCGTGCCGATCATGGGCGAGGAGTGGGACCGGCTGAAGCAGGGCATGGACGAGGTCCAGCCGTCGAGCGGCAAGGTGCCCGTGCTGTGGGACGGCGAAACCGTGGTGTGGGACAGCCTCGCGATCCTCGAATACCTCGCCGACAAGGTCGGGCGCACCCGCTTCTGGCCCAAGGAGGAGCCCGCGCGCGGCATGGCCCGGGCGATGGTCGCCGAGATGCACTCGGGCTACCAGTCGCTGCGCCGCGAGCTGCCGATGAACATCCGCCGCCGGGTCGAGCTGCCCGGCCTCACCGAGGCGACGCGCGGCGACATCGTTCGCATCCTCCAGCTGTGGGCCGAGGCGCGCGCGCGGCATGGCAGCGCCGGGCCCTACCTGTTCGGGACCTTCGGGGCGGCCGACATCTTCTATGCCCCGGTGGTGACGCGCTTCGTCACCTACGGCATCGGCGTCCCCGGCTTCGCGCAGGCCTACATGCAGGCGATCTGGGAGCACGACTGGATGGCCGAGTGGATCGGCGCGGCGGAGCACGAGGAATGGGTGATCGAGCAGTTCGAGCGGGTGCGGTGACGCAGCGCCTGATCGCGGCGCTGGTGCTGCTGCTGGCGTTGCTTCCCGCGCCCGCGCAGGCCTGGGGCGACTATGCCCACCGCCAGACCGCGCGCATCGCGCTTGCCAACATCTCGCCCGAGGCGCGCGCGAAGGTCCGCGCGCTGCTCGCCCGCGAGAAGGATCTGGGCACGCCCGATTGCCCGCTCGCGACGCTCGAGGATGCCTCGGTCTGGGCGGACTGCCTGCGCGGGGAGGGGTGGCGCTGGGGCTACACCTTCGCCTGGCACTACCGCACCGCGCCGATCTGCGAGGCCTTCGACCCGCGCGCCAACTGCGCCGGGGGCAATTGCGTGACGGCACAGATCACCCGCGCGCACCGCATCCTTGCCGACGAGCGCCTGCCGGCGCCGATCCGGCTGGAGGCGCTCGCCTTCATGGTGCATTTCGCGGGCGACGTGCACATGCCGCTCCATTCGGGCGACAACGAGGACCGCGGCGGCAACGACCGCGAGGCCGACTACGGCATCATCCCGGGGCTCAACCTCCACTGGATCTGGGACGGCCCGCTCGCCGAACGCGCGATCAGCGATCCCGCCGACCCGGTGGTGCGCCGCTACTCGCCCGCCGAGCGCGCCGAACTCGGCGGCGGAACGCCCGACGATTGGGGCCGCGAAAGCTGGGAGATCGCGCGGAGCTTCGTCTATCCCACCGCCTTCGGCACCGACAACCTGTGCGACGGCACCCTGCCGATGAAGACCGCGCTTTCGCAGGAGGACATCGTGCGCGGCGTCCCGATCGCGCGGCAGCGGGTGGTGCAGGCGGGGCTGAGGATCGCGGAGCTGCTCGAAAGCGCCTTCGCGCCCGGGCCGCTGGTCCCCGATACGCCCCGCCGCCGACGCTAGGGAATGCGCACCGCGTCGTAGCGGGTGCCGTCCTTCCGCGCATAGCCTTCGGCGTCGAACACCATGTCGATGTCGGGATACTCGCCGCTGTCGGTCTCGCGCGCGCCCGCGCTGACGGCGACGAAGACGCATGGCGCATCCGAGCGGTTGTGGAGGCAGTGCCCGTTCGCATCCCCCGCCGGGAAGGCGAGGACGTCGCCCGGGCCGACCGGGGTCTCGCCCGCATCGTCGATCAGCACCGCCTCGCCCGCCAGCATCACCACCAGCTCGTCCTGCCCGCGGTGCCAGTGGCGCTGCGAGGAGAAGGCGCCCGGCAGCAGCGTCACGTGGCTCGCGCCCATCAGGGTGAGGCCCGCAGGCGGCGCGAGGCGGCGGTACCAGCGCCCCTCGACCGCCGCATCGTAGGGCGGGGGGTAGCCGGTCGCATTGGTCTGGGGAATCGCGGCAAGATCGAGCTTGGGCATTCGCGGGAACTCCTGCTAGGCCCGCGAGGATGCTCGACCCCGCCGACCTTGCCAAGCGCCTGATCGCCGCGCCTTCCGTGACGCCCGCGACGGGCCGGGTGTTCGACGAGCTGGAGGCGATGCTCGCCCCGCTCGGCTTCGCGGTCCACCGCTTCCAGCGCGGCGCCGGGGCCGACGGCAGCGACGATGCGCCGGTCGAGAACCTGCTCGCCCTGCGCTCCGGGCCCGAGGGTTCGCGCCACTTCGCTTTCGCCGGGCATCTCGACGTCGTCCCACCGGGCGAGGGCTGGGCCTCCGACCCCTCCGCGCCGGAAGTGCGCGGCGAGCTGCTCCACGGGCGCGGGGCGGTCGACATGAAGGGCGCGATCGCCGCGATGGTCGCCGCCGTCGCCGAGGTGCCGCGCGAGGCGGGGACGATCAGCTTCCTCGTCACCGGCGACGAGGAAGGCCCCGCGCTCCACGGCACCCGCGCGCTGATCGACCACATGGAGGCCGAAGGCATCCAGCCCGACCTGTGCCTCGTCGGCGAGCCCACCTCGGTCCACCGCCTCGGCGACATGGTGAAGATCGGGCGGCGCGGCTCGGTCAACATCTTCATCGACGTCGAGGGCACGCAGGGCCACGTCGCCTATCCGCACCTCGCCGACAACCCGCTGCCCCGGCTGGTCGCGATCCTCGCCGAGCTCGATGCGCTGACGCTCGACACGGGGACCAAGTGGTTCCAGCCCTCCAACCTCGAGATCACCGACATCAACGTCGGCAACCGCGCGCACAATGTCATCCCGGCGGCGGGCCATGCGCGCATCTCGATCCGCTTCAACGACCTTCACACCGGCCACAGCCTGTCCGAGCGCGTCTGCGCCATCGCCGAGAAGCACGGCGGCAAGGCGCGGCCGGTGATCTCGGGCGAGCCCTTCCTCACCGAGCCCGGCGCCTTCTCCAAGCTGGTCAGCGCCGCAGTCGAGGCGGAGACCGGCATTGCGCCGGAGCTCTCCACCACCGGCGGCACCTCCGACGCGCGGTTCCTGCGCGCGGTCTGCCCCGTGATCGAGTTCGGCCTGTGCAACGCGACCATGCACAAGCGCGACGAGGCCGTGGCGATCCCCGATCTCGCCGTGCTCGCCCGCATCTACGCCCGCATCGCACGCGACGCGCTGGCGCTCGAGGAAGGACAGTAACTTGGGTCTCTGGCTGCGCATCCCCCTCTGGCAGCGCGTCATCGGGGCGCTGGTGCTCGGCATCGTCGTCGGACGCCTGTGGGGCCCGGGGGCGGAGAGCATCAAGATCATCGGCGACGTCTTCGTCGCCTTCATCAAGATGCTGGTGGTGCCGCTGATCTTCTTCAGCCTCGTCGCCGGCGTCGCCAGCATCGGCGACCTGAGAAAGCTCGGCTCGGTCGGCTGGCGGGCGATGCTGATCTTCGTGGTGACCGGGCAGATGGCGGTGTGGCTCGGCCTTGCGCTCGGCACGCTGGTCGCGCCCGGGCTCGGCGTCGACACCTCGGGCCTGACGATGGGCGCCGCGCCCGCGCCCACCGAGACGAGCTGGCGCCAGATGGTGCTCGGCATGATCCCGCAGAGCCCCGTTCAGGTCATGGCCGACGTCAACGTGCTGCCGCTGATCGTCTTCTCGCTGCTGATCGGCATCGGCATCCTGATGGCGAGGGAGGACGGCGAGCCCGTCCTCAAGATCTTCGAGAGCGGCAGCGTGGTGATGCAGAAGGTCACCATGATCGTGATGGAGCTCACCCCCTTCGGCGTCTTCGCGCTGATGGCCTGGGTGGCGGGCACGCTCGGCTTCGACGCGCTCGCCGCGCTCGGCAAGCTCGTGTTCCTCAACTATCTCGGCTGCTTCCTCATCATCATCGGTATTTATGGCGGGATGCTGAAGCTGCTCGCACGGGTGCCGGTGATCGGCTTCTTCCGCGGCATGGTGGACGCGATCGCGGTGAGCTATTCGACCGCCAGCTCCAACGCCACCCTGCCCGTCACGCTCCGCTGCGCCGAGCGCAACCTCGGCGTGTCGCGCTCGGTGGCGAGCTTCGTCGTCAGCCTGGGCGCGACCGTCAACATGAACGGCACGGCGATGTATCTGGGCCTTGCCACGCTGTTCGGGGCGCAGATCTTCGGCGTGAGCCTCTCCTGGGGCGACTACGGCATGATCGCGCTGCTCGGCACATTGGGCGCGGTGGGCGCGGCGGGCATCCCCGGGGCGGGGCTCATCATGATGGCGCTGGTGTTCAGCGCGGTGAACGTGCCGCTCGAGACGATCGCCTTCGTCGCCGGGGTCGACCGGATCATGGACATGATGCGCACCACCACCAACATCACCGGCGATGCGGCGGTGGCGGTGACGGTGGCGAGCCTGACGGGCGAGCTCGACAAGGTCGAGCTCGCCAGCGCCGACGACATCTAGCTGCTACTGCGCCCGGTCGCCTCGCACGTATTCGACCGGCACGAACTCGCCGAGCGCACAGCCCGCGCCGCGCTGCGGCACCCCGCCGATGTTCTGCAGGGCATAGACGATCTGCTGCGTGCACAGCTGGTTGATCGAGGTCTCGTAGGTGATCGCCCGGTCGAAGGTGAGGCCCGGGCAGCGCTGGGGGAGGGTGCTGCGGAACACCCGGCCGCCGTTCATCTCGAAGTCGATCACCCGGTCGTTGCGCACCACGGAGTTGCGCACCTGCGAGCGGTCGATGCAGTTCTGCCCCGGCCCGAGCACGGTCGCCTCGGGCACGCGCGCCGCCTCCCGGGCGGCCCGGGCAGCGGGATCGGCCGGAGCGCAGCCCAGCGCGAGCAGCGACAGCGGGGCGAGGGCAAGGAAGCGCGGGGTCATGGCAGGTCTCCACCGGGTGAGGCGGCATGATCGCCCCGCCCATTGAACCGCGCCTTAATCGAGAGCGGTATCCGGCGCCGTGCGGCCCCTGGGCGGTTCCAGCACCTTCTTCCTGTAGGAGCACAGGTCCACCACTTTGCAGCGCCAGCATTCGGGCGTCCTCGCCTTGCAGACGTAGCGGCCGTGGAGGATCAGCCAGTGGTGAGCGTGGAGGCGGAAGGGCTGGGGGACGCGCTTTTCCAGCTTCGCCTCGACATGATCGGGGGTCTTGCCCTTGGCGAGCCCGGTGCGGTTGCCGACGCGTAAGATGTGGGTGTCGACCGCGAAGGTCTCCTGCCCGAACCAGCAGTTGAGCACCACGTTGGCGGTCTTGCGCCCCACGCCGGGCAGGCGGACGAGGTCCTCGCGGGTGGCGGGCACCTCGCCGCCGTATTCGTCGACGAGCAGCCGCGAGAGGGCGATCACGTTCTTGGCCTTGGAATTGAACAGGCCGATGGTCTTGATGTGCTCCTTGAGCCCCTCCTCGCCCAGCGCGAGCATCTGCGCGGGCGTCTCCACCCTTGCGAAGAGCGCGCGGGTGGCCTTGTTGACCCCGACGTCGGTCGCCTGCGCGGAGAGCGCGACGGCGACGACGAGCTGGTAGGCATTGCCGTATTCGAGCTCGGTGCGCGGGGCCGGGTCGTCCTCGGCGAGGCGGCGGAAGAACTCGAAGATCTGGTCGCGTGTCATCGGCGCTGCGTCACAGCCCCAGCACGTCGTTCATGGTGTAGCGCCCCGCCGGCCGGCCCGCGAGCCACTCCGCCGCGCGCACCGCTCCGCGGGCGAAGATCATGCGGTTCTCCGCCGAGTGCGCGAGGGTCAGGCGCTCCTCGGGGCCGGCGAAGATCACCGAATGCTCGCCCGCCACGGTCCCGCCGCGCAGGGTGGCAAAGCCGATCGCACCGTAGCCCCGCGCGCCGGTCATCCCGTGGCGGCCGCTCTCCATGTTGCCGGCGAGCGCGATGCCGCGGCCCTTCGCGGCCGCCTCGCCGAGCAGCTTGGCCGTGCCCGAGGGCGCGTCGACCTTCATGCGGTGGTGCATCTCCAGCACCTCGATGTCCCACTCCGGCCCGAGCCGTGCGGCGGCCTCGCGCACCAGGTGCGCCATCAGCGTGACGCCGAGCGAGAAGTTGCCCGACTGCAGCACCGGCACGGCGCGTGCCGCCTCGGCGAGGCTGACGAAATGCGGCTCCTCGAGCCCGGTGGTGCCGACCACGATCGGCTTGCCCGCCACCCGCGCCGCCCCGAGGTTCGCCGCGAGCGCATCCGGCGCCGAGAAATCGACCAGCACGTCGCACTGCGCGGCGAAGGGCCCGATGCTCCCGCCGGCGTCGACCCCGGCGAACAGCGCGTGGCCCGCGTCCGCGATCGCGGCCTCCAGCGCCTGTCCCATCCGGCCCTTGTGTCCGATCACCCCGAATTGCAGCTGTGCCATTGCGTGCCTCTATGCCCCATGCTTGAAGGCCTCATGGCAGAGATCGACCGCATCGTCATCCTCACCGGGGCCGGAATCTCGGCCGAAAGCGGGATCGACACCTTCCGTTCGGCCGGCGGCCTGTGGGAGCAGCACAGGGTCGAGGACGTCGCCACGCCGGAAGGCTTCGCGCGCGATCCCGATCTGGTGCTCGGCTTCTACGACATGCGGCGCGAGGCGCTGGCCGGCGTCGCGCCGAACCCCGCGCACGCCGCGCTGGCGCGGCTGGAGCGCGAGTTCGCGGGCGAGCTGCTGCTGGTCACCCAGAACGTCGACGACCTCCACGAACGCGGCGGCTCGTCGAGGGTGCTGCACATGCACGGCGAATTGAAGAGCGCGCTGTGCACCTCCTGCGGGACGCGCTCGCGCTGGGAGATGGCGATGCGGGATCGCCCGCCCTGTCCGGTCTGCCGCGCGCGGACCCTGCGGCCCGATGTCGTGTGGTTCGGCGAGATGCCCTACCGGATGGAGACGATCTACGCCGCGCTCGAGGCCTGCGACCTCTTCGTCAGCATCGGCACCAGTGGCGCCGTCTATCCCGCCGCGGGCTTCGTCGCCGAGGCGCGGGCGAACGGCGCCCGCACGCTCGAGCTCAACCTGGAGCCGAGCGAGGGCTCGCGCCTCTTCCACGAGACCCGCCTCGGCCCGGCGAGCATCATGGTGCCCGCCTGGGTGGACGAGGTGCTCAGTCCGGCGGCGTCTGGGTAGTCGGCGTCGGCGGGTTGGCGCCGCGATCCTTGGTCCAGCTGCGCCCCGAATCGCTGTTGGCGGTGAATTCGTCGGGCGTGCCGTGGGCGGAGGCGGGGGCGGCATCCTCGTGCCGCTGGCGCTGGGCCACGGCGGCGTCCTCGTGATGGTCCTGCGCCTTCTTGGCGCGCCTCCGCGAGACGATGCCGATCACCAGAGCGGCACCGATCGTGAACAGGGCGAGGAACATGACGGCGTCGAAGTCGAAGTTCATCGGGTCGGCCTCCTTGCGTGGGACAAGGGGCGACCGGGGCGGGGCGGGCGATGTTCCGCAGGGGTGCGCCTTTCGTGCCGCGCCGTGGCATCGGCGGGGCGAGCCGAGACTTCACCTCACCCGCAGGCGCGGCAGGCCGGGTCCTTGGCGATGCGGATGGTGCGCAGGCCGGGCGCGAGCCCGTCGAGGATGTGAAGGCGGCTCCATTGCGGCTCGCCCAGCGCACCCGTCCCGGCGAGCAGCACCCTGATCGCCTGCATCGCGGCGAAGCTGCCCACCCAGCCCGCCATCGCGCCGAGCATCCCGTCATCCGCGCAGGTGTCGCAGTCCTCGGCGTCGAAGGCGTCGCCGACGAAGCAGCGGTAGCAGGCCTCGCCCGGCCGGTGACCGGCCCAGGCCGCGACCTGCCCCTGGAAGCGCCCCACGGCGGCCGAGAGCAGCGGGATGCCCGCCGCGACGCAGGCGTCCGACACCGCGAGGCGGGTGGCGAAGTTGTCGGTCCCGTCGAGCACGAGATCGGCCCCGGCGATGAGCCCGGCGGCGTTCTCGGGCGTGATCCGCGCGTCGGAGACGTCGACCTGGAGGCTGTCGTCGAAGTTCGCCAGCCACCGCCGTGCCGACACCGCCTTGCCGTAACCAATGTCGCGGGTGGTGAAGATCGTCTGGCGCTGGAGGTTGCTGACGTCGACCGTGTCGTCGTCGACCAGCGCGAGCCGCCCGATGCCGCTCGCCGCGAGATACTGGAGCGCGGGCGAGCCGATCCCGCCGAGCCCGATGATGGCGACTCGCGATTCGGCGAGGCGCACCTGCCCCGCGCCGCCCACTTCGGGGAGCACGATATGGCGCGCGAACCGTTCGAGCCGGGCGGGAGAAAGCGGTGCGGAAGCCATGGAGGGGCTGTTTACAGCCTGTGCACCGCCTGTCGACAGGCCTGTGGAAGGGCCTGTCGAAAGTGCGGTGCAAAGCTTGCGGAGATGCTGTGCGCGATCAGCTTTCCAGCTGGCGCAGCAGGCTCCTGACGTCGCCGTCCATGTCGGCGTCGCGCTGGCGCAGGTCCTCGATGAGGCGCACCGCGTGGATCACCGTCGAGTGATCGCGCCCGCCGAACTTGCGCCCGATCTCCGGGTAGGAGCGCGGGGTGAGGACCTTCGAGAGATACATCGCCACCTGCCGCGGGCGCACGACGGCGCGGGCACGGCGCTTGCTGCTCATTTCCGCCCGGTCGATGCGGTAGAACTGGCAGACGGTGCGCTGGATTTCGTCGATGGTGATGCGCCGGCGGTTCGCCGACAGGATGTCGGTGAGCTGTTCTTCCGCCAGCTGGAGCGACACGTCCTGCCCGGTGAGCTGCGCATAGGCGATCAGCTTGTTGAGCCCGCCCACCAGCTCGCGCACGTTGCGGGTGATGGTGCGGGCGAGGAAGTCGACGACGTCCTCGGGCACGCCCAAGGGCGCGAAACGGGCGAGCTTGGAGACGAGGATCTTCTTGCGCAGCTCGATGTCGGCGGGCTGGATGTCGGCGACGAGGCCCATCGACAGGCGGCTGAGGAGGCGCGGCTCCACCCCGTCCAGCGCCTGCGGCGCGCGGTCGGCGGCGAAGACCAGCCGCTTGCCCTCGGCCAGCAGCGCGTCGATCGTGTAGAGCAGCTCCTCCTGCGCGCTCGCCTTGCCGATGATGAACTGGATGTCGTCCACCAGCAGCAGGTCGAAGGAGCGCAGCCGCGCCTTGAACTCGATGGTCTGGCTCGACTTCAGCGCCTGGACGAACTCGACCATGAAGCGCTCGGCCGAGCAGTAGAAGATCCGCGCGCGCGGGTGGGCATGGAGATAGCCGTGGCCGATCGCGTGGAGGAGGTGGGTCTTGCCCTGGCCGGTCGCCGCCTTGAGGTAGAGCGGCGAGAACTGGGGCTGTTCGAGCGCGGCCATGCGCTGCGCCGCGTTGCAGGCGAGGATGTTCGCCTCGCCCGTGACGAAGGCGGCGAAGGTCAGCGAGGGATCGAGACCCACCGAGGAGGTGAAGGTCGCATCGCCGAGCGCGCCCGCGGCCATGGCGATGGCGCTCGCGCCGTCGTTGGCGGGGCGGCGGCCGTCGTCGAGGCGCAGGTCGGGCAGCTGGCGGCGGCCCGGGTGGACCATGATGTTGACCTTGCGCACTTCCGAACGCGCGATGCTCCAGGCCAGCTGGAGGCGATCGTGGAATCGGTCGCGCACCCAGTTGGCGGAAAACTCGGTCGGCAGGTAGAGGTCGAGCGTGCCGCACTCGCGGTTCAGGCTGCCGAGCTGGATCGGCTTGATCCACTGGCTGTGGAGCTGGTGGCCCAGGTCCTTGCGCAGCCCCTGACTGATGTCGGCCCAGTCGGCAGCGAGGTTAACGGCTTCGGCATCCTCCATCAGATGTTCGTCGGCCGGGCGGCCGCCCGTGCGTGCCTTGTCTGTCCTATGCACAAGTTCATCCCCATTTCACGCACAGTCCGCCGGACCCGCGGGTCCGCAGACTTCTTATCGTCCCGTATCGACAGGTAAGGCTATCCCGTCCCGGAATCCGCGATTCCGGGGAACCCCCCGCCGGCCAAATTGTAAAAGCACCCGGACTGTCCCGCGCCGGGTGGAGTTCATGTAAAGAGCGCTGGGAGCCTTTGCGCAAGCGCGGACTTTTAAAATAAGTGAAATATTCCTGTTGACTCGCCCCTACCCCGCAGGCTTGCGTCCAACACATTGAAAACATGCAATTCATGCCCAAAATGAGGCGCGAATCGCGATGAATCCTGACCTTAGCGCCGGCCAACTCTGTTGCATTTGTCACAAACGAAACGGGCCGCGCTGGTGCAGCGCGGCCCGTGTGCCGGATTGGCCTGTTCTGTTCCCGGTCACGCGCCCGGCGTGACCCCCGACAGCAGCGCGAATCGAATCAGAGGGTGGCGACCCGGCGGGTCAGGCGCGACATCTTGCGCGCCACGGTGTTCTTGTGGAGCACGCCGCGGGCGACGCCGCGGGCCATTTCCGGCTGGGCGGCCTTGAGGGCAGCGGCCGCCGCTTCCTTGTCGCCGGCCTCGCACGCGGCTTCGACCTTCTTGATGAAGCTGCGGATGCGGCTCACGCGCGCGCCGTTGATGGCGGCGCGGGCGGCGTTGCGACGGATGCGCTTCTTGGCTTGCGGCGTATTGGCCATATTCGTGTCTGTCTCGCGTCTGGTTCGAGGCCGCACGGCGCGGCCGGGGAAACTGTGTCGGGTTGATCGAAAGGGGCGAGCGGGCACGGGCCCGACCGCCGGAAAGCGGCGCACATAGGCGCAGATGCCCGCAAGGTCAACGATTCTCCCTCACTTCTGGCAGACCGGACAGAACCAGGTGCTGCGCCCACCCTGCGCGATCCTTTGGATGATGCCGCCGTCGTCCCTGCGGCAGGGCTCTCCCTCGCGCCCGTAGACGTCGAAGGACGAGGCGAAATAGCCGAGCTCCCCGTCCGGCCGGGCATAGTCGCGCAAGGTCGAGCCGCCGTCGCGGATCGAGGCCTCGAGCACGGCGACGATGGCGGGCACGAGCCGGGCGAGCTGCGGGCCCGTCACCTTGCCCGCCTGTTTGGTCGGCCTGATCCCTGCGCGCCACAGTGCCTCGCAGACATAGATGTTGCCGAGCCCGGCGACGATCCGCTGGTCGAGCAGCGCCAGCTTGATCGACAGTATCTTGCCCGCGAGCGCTGCCTTGAGGTGCGCCGCCGTCAGCCCCGGTCCCAGCGGCTCGGGGCCGAGGGCTGCAAATTGGGGCCACGCCTCCAGCGCCTCGGTCGCCACCAGGTCGACCGATCCGAAGCGGCGCGGGTCGCACAGCGCGAAGCGGTGGCCCGTGGTGTCGAGCAGCAGGTGATCGTGGGTGTCGGCGCTCTCCGGGTCGATCCGCCAGCGCCCGCTCATGCCGAGGTGGAAGATCATGGTGGCGCCGCGATCGAGATGCATCAGGCCGTACTTGGCCCGCCGCCCGAGCGCGGTGACGGTGGCGCCGGTCATCACCTGCACGAGATCGGCGGGGAAGGGGCGCCTGAGGTCCGCGCGGTTCAGCGTCACGCGCGTGATGCGCTCGCCCTCGAGGAACCTTGCAAGGCCGCGGACGGTAGTTTCGACTTCGGGAAGCTCGGGCATTTGGCTCCCTCTAACACCCTTTGCCTCACGGGCAATTGTCTCTAGGGAACCGCGCATGAGCGACAACACCGACGACACCGTCTCCTTCGGCTACGAGCAGGTCACCCCGCAGGAGAAGACCCGCAAGGTCGGCGAGGTCTTCTCGAGCGTCGCGCGCAAGTACGACATCATGAACGATGCGATGTCGGGGGGGATGCACCGGCTGTGGAAGGACCGCTTCGTGCGCCGCGTGAAGCCGCAGCCGGGCGAGCAGATCCTCGACATGGCGGGCGGCACCGGCGACATCGCCTTCCGCATGGCGGAGCGCGGCGCGCACGTCACGGTCGCGGACATCAACCAGGACATGCTCGACGTCGGCGCCGAGCGCGCGCTGGAGCGGGGTTTCGCGGAAGAGGACGGCAGCCTCGTCTTCACCCGGCAGAATGCCGAGGAAGTCTCCTTCGCCTCCAACACCTTCGATGCCTACACCATCGCCTTCGGCATCCGGAACGTCACCCACATCGACCGCGCCCTGAAGGAGGCGCTGCGGGTGCTGCGCCCCGGCGGGCGGTTCTTCTGCCTCGAGTTCTCGACCGTCGAATGGTCGGGCCTCAAGGAGGCCTACGACCTCTATTCCGAACACCTGTTGCCGCGCATGGGCCAGGCGATCGCGGGGGACGCGGATTCCTACCGCTACCTCGCCGAGAGCATCCGCCGCTTCCCGCCCATGCCCGCTTTCGAGGCGATGATCGCCCGCGCGGGCTTCGCCAACACCCGCGTGGAGCCGATCATGGGCGGGCTCGTGGCGATCCATTCGGGGTGGAAGATCTGACCCGGTGACCTCTTCCGCCGTCCACCTCTCGCGCCTGTTCCGCTGGGGCGTCACCCTCGCGCGCCGCCGCGCGCTGGTGGGGATCGAAAACGACCCCGACGCGCCGCTCGCCGTGCGCCAGTTCGTCCGCCTCGCGCGCCTCGCGACGCTCACCGGCAAGCGCGGCAAGCCGGACTATGCAGGCGCCTTCCGCGCCATCGGCCCGGCGGCGATCAAGCTCGGGCAGAGCCTCGTCACCCGCCCCGACCTCGTCGGCGAGGAGGCGGCGAACAACCTCCTGTCCTTGCAGGACTCGCTCCCGCCCGTGCCCTTTGCGCAGATCCGCGCGGCGATCGAATCGAGCTTCGGCCAGCCGCTCGAGGCGCTGTTCAGCGAACTCGACCCCGAGCCCGTCGGCGCGGCCTCCATCGCGCAGGTCCACAAGGGCGTCACCACCGACGGGCGCAAGGTCGCGGTCAAGGTGCTGCGCCCCGGCATCCGCGAGAAGTTCGCCCGCGACATCCGCACCTACGAATGGGCCGCCGCCCATGTCGAGGCGATGGGTGGGGAGGCCGCGCGCCTTCGCCCGCGGCTCACCATCGCCAACTTCAAGCGCTGGACCAATTCCGAGCTCGACCTCAGGCGCGAGGCCGCCTCGGCGTCCGAACTCGCCGAGCAGATGGCGGGCGTCCCCGGCTACCGCATCCCGGCGATCGACTGGGACCGCACCAATGGCCGCGTGCTGACGGTCGAGTGGATCGACGGCATCAAGATCAGCCGGCTCGAGGAACTGCGCGCCCGCGGCCACGACCTCGCGCTCATCGCCGAGCGGCTGGTGATCAGCTTCCTCACCCAGGCGATCAGCACCGGCTTCTTCCATGCCGACATGCACCAGGGGAACCTCTTCGTCGAGGACGACGGCACCATCGTCGCCATCGACTTCGGGATCATGGGCCGCATCGACCGCCGCGCCCGCCAGTGGCTCGCCGAGATCCTCTACGGGCTGACCACCGGCAACTACCAGCGCGTCGCCGAGATCCACTTCGAGGCGCAGTATGTGCCGAGCTACCACTCGGTCGGCGAATTCGCCACGGCGCTGCGGGCCGTGGGCGAGCCGATGCGGGGCAAGCCGGTCAAGGAGCTCTCCGTCGGCCAGATGCTCGACGGGCTCTTCGCGATCACCCGGGACTTCGACATGCAGACCCAGCCGCACCTCCTTCTCCTCCAGAAGACGATGGTGATGGTCGAGGGGATCGCCACCCAGCTCAACCCCGACATCAACATGTGGGACACCGCCGCGCCCTATGTGCGCGAGTGGATCCGCGATGAACTCGGCCCGGAGGCGGCGCTGGCCGAGCGGCTCAAGCAGGACACCGAGACCCTGCTGCGCCTGCCCGGCCTGATCCGGCGGCTCGAGGAGAAGTTCCCGCCCAAGGGCGGCGCCCCCGAACCGCCGCCGCTGCCCGAGATCGCGCTCATCACCGACCGGCGCGAGGGGCCGGGCCGCCTCGGCTATCTGCTCGCGGCCCTTGGCGGGGCGGGCGCGGTGTGGGGGGCGCTGGCGCTCGGCTGGATCGGATGATCCCCGCCTCCCGCTGGCTCGCAAGCTGGCAGGCGCTCGGCCGACCTTTTCAGCACCTGCCGCGCCGGCCGGCGATCCTCGTGCTGGCGCTGCTCGCCGCGGCGATGGCGTGGAGCGCGTGGAACGCGGCGACGGCGGGCCGTCAGGTGGAGACAATCGAGACTTCGGTGCGCGCCGCGCCCGCCGCCGCTCCCGTTCCGAAGCGGGAGCAGGGCGACATGGCGCTCTATGCCCGCATCGCGGCGCGGGTCGCGGACGGGGAGGGCTACCACGCCGCCGCCCTCGCCGAGCACCGCGCGAGCGGCTATCCGGCGCGCCCCTTCGTCACTGTCCGCCTCCCGACCCTCGCCTGGGTGCAGGCGCTGATCGGGGTGGACGGGGTGCGCCATGCCGCCCTCGCGCTGGCGGCGGCGAGCCTTTGGGCGCTCGCAACCGGGCTTGCGGGCACCGCCACGGCGGCGGAGCGGCTTGCGGCGGGCATCCTCCTCGCGCTCGGGGCGGGGGCGGCCTTGTCCCCGGTCGCGGGGCTCGACCACGACTTCATCGCCGGAATGCTGCTGACCCTCGCGCTGCTCGCCTACCGGCCCGGGCGCTGGTGGCCAGCGCTGGTCGCTGCGGGGGCCGCGCTGGCTGTGCGCGAGCTCGCCGCACCCTTCGTGCTGCTGTGGCTCGCCGTCGCGCTCGCCGAGCGGCGCTGGCGCGAGGCGGCGGCCGTGGCGGCGCTGCTGGGGCTCTTCGCGATCGGCATCGTCTGGCACGCGCAGGCGGTCGAGGCCGCGCGGCTCCCCGGCGACCTCGCCTCGCAGGGCTGGAACGCGCGCGCCGGCTACGGCCTGCCGCTCGCCGCCCTGTTGCAGCACACCGGCCTCAGGTTCCTGCCGCCCGTGCTCGCCGCGCCGCTCGCGGTCCTGCCGCTTCTCGGCTGGGCCTCGCTCGGCGGGCGCATCGGCCTGGTCGCGCCGCTGTGGTTCGCGGGACTTGCGACGATGATCGCCCTGTTCGCGCGCCCTGCGAACTTCTACTGGGCCGAGCTGGCGCTGCCCGCCTACGGCATCGGGCTCGCCTTCGCCCCGCGCGCTCTTGCGGAGCTTGTGCGCCGCGCGGCAAGGTTAGCTTAACCAAACTTTGCGAAGGGTCGCGTGGTGCACTATGTCTGACACACCCCGGAGCACAGCGCGAGAGGCGGACACATAATGAGCGTTGGTGAGGCGATGACGGCCCCATCCCCCCGCATCCTGCTGGTCGTGGGCGGCGGCATCGCGGCCTACAAGGCCTGCGAACTCGTGCGCCTGATCCGCAAGGGGGGCGGCACGGTGACCTGCGTGCTCACCCGCGGGGGGCAGCAGTTCGTCACCCCCATGGCGCTCGCCGCGCTGTCCGAGAATCAGGTCTATACGAATCTCTTCGACCTCAAGAACGAGGCGGAGATGGGCCATATCCAGCTGAGCCGCGAGGCCGACCTCGTGGTCGTGTGCCCCGCGACCGCCGATCTCCTCGCCAAGATGGCGACCGGCATCGCCGACGATCTCGCCACCACGCTGATCCTCGCCACCGACAAGCCGGTGATGGCCGTGCCGGCGATGAACGTGCGGATGTGGGAGCACGAGGCGACCCAGCGCAACATCGCGCTGCTCAAGGCCGCGGGCGTCACCGTCCTTCACCCCGACAAGGGGGCGATGGCCTGCGGCGAGTTCGGCTATGGCCGCCTGCCCGAGCCCGAGACGATCTGGCGCGAGATCGCCGCGCAGTTCGGCATCGACGTGCCCGAGCCCCAGGCCGCGCCGGCCGCGCCGCCGGTCGAGGTCGAGGCGATCGAGCCCGAGGAAGAGGAGGACGAGGGCGCCGACATCATGCCGGCGGGCGGCCTCGGCGGCTTCCTATCGCGGATCATCCCGCGCTCGACCCCCAAGCGCACCCACGAGGAGATCGAGGCCGAGTTCGAGGAGCTGCCCGAGGAAGCCTTCGAGGACCTGCCCCCGCCCGAGGAGGAGGAGCAGGCCCCGCCGCCCTTCGTGCCCGACCTCGGCGGGCCGCTGCTCGCCAAGAAGGGCAAGGCCGCCGCCGCCCCGCCGCTCGACACGGGCGCGCTCAACCATCTCATCGACCCGCGCAAGGCCCCGCCGGAGCGCGCTGCGCCCGAGGTGCCTGAGGAGATCGAGGCGGAGCTCGGCGAGGTGCCCGAGAGTGCCGACCTCGGCATCGCGGCGCAGAACCGTCCGCTCACCGGGCGCCACGTGCTCGTCACCGCCGGGCCGACCTGGGAGGCGCTCGACCCGGTGCGCTACATCGCCAACCGCTCGAGCGGGAAGCAGGGCTTCGCGATCGCCGCCGCGGCCGCCGCAATGGGCGCGCGGGTCACGCTGGTGGCGGGGCCGGTCGCGCTCAAGACTCCCGCGGGTGTCAGCCGCATCGACGTCGAGAGCGCGCGCGACATGGCCGACGCGGTCAAGCGTTCGCTGCCGGCCGACGTCGCGGTGATGGTCGCCGCGGTCGCCGACTGGCGGCCGAAGGAATATCGCGGCGAGAAGATCAAGAAGCGCGGCAATGCGCCGCCTGCGCTGATGCTGACCGAGAACCCGGACATCCTCACCAACGTCGCCGGGGCCCCGCGTCGTCCGGAGCTGGTGATCGGCTTTGCCGCCGAGACCGAGAACATGCTCGAGCACGCCAAGGCCAAGCGCAAGCGCAAGGGCGCGGACTGGATCGTCGCCAACGATGTGTCGGGTGACGTGATGGGCGGCGCGAACAACCGCGTGACCATCATCAGCGGGGAGGGGATCGAGGTGCTCGACGAGATGCCGAAGGCCGCCGTCGCGATGGCGCTGGTCGAGCGGATCGCCGCGTCCCTGCGCGCCGAGGCGGCCGAGTGAGCATCCCCGTCGAGGTCAAGCGCCTGCCCCACGGGGCGGGCCTGCCGCTTCCCGCCTATGCCACCGAGGGCGCGGCGGGGATGGACGTGGTGAGCGCCGAGGCGGTGACGATCGCGCCGGGCGCGCGCCATGCGGTCGCGACCGGCCTCGCGCTGGCGATCCCGCCGGGCTACGAGATCCAGGTCCGCCCCCGCTCGGGGCTGGCGCTGAAGCACGGCATCACCGTGCCCAACACCCCCGGCACGATCGATTCGGACTATCGCGGCGAGCTCAAGGTGATCCTCGTCAACCTCGGCGAGGAGCCTTTCGCCATCGAGCGCGGCGACCGCGTGGCCCAGCTGGTGCTGGCGCCAGTGGTGCGGGCGGTATGGAACGAGGTGGCCGAACTCGGCGCCACCGGGCGGGGCGAGGGAGGCTTCGGCTCCACGGGCGGCCACGCCAAACTCTGATCGGCTCGCCCGGAAAATCCGCACCGCTTGTCGCCAGCCTCTTGTCAACCGATCCGGTTGAGTTACCTTTGCCTGAGTCGGACCATACCAATGGACGGTCGTTCACGCCTCCAAGGGAGCAGGAAATGGCCCACAGTCTCGAACTCGACACCCCGCGCCTCGCCGAGGACCCCCTGATCCTCACCGTGCCGGGTCTCAACAACAGCAACGAACACCACTGGCAGACGCGCTGGGAGGCGAGCCTTCCCGAATGCGAGCGGGTGGATCTCGGGATGTGGGACGATCCGCATCGCAACACCTGGGTCAACAAGCTCAACCTCGCGGTGCACCGCGCGCGCCGGCCGGTGATCCTCGTTGCGCACTCGCTCGGCTGCCTCGCGGTTGCGTGGTGGGCGGAATACGAGCGCCCGGCCTGGGGCAACCCGGTGGTGGGCGCGCTGCTCGTCGCGCCGCCCGATGTCGAGCGCGAGGGCGTCGATCCGCGTCTCGCCCGCTTCGCCCCGGCCCCGCGCCGCGCGCTGCCCTTCCCAACCTTCCTCGCGGCAAGCGAGAACGACCCCTACTGCTCGCTGCGCACCGCCCGCGGGCTGGCGCGCGACTGGGGGGCGACCTTCGCCTATGCGGGCTCGATCGGTCACATCAACGCGGATTCGGGAATCGAGGACTGGGCCTTCGGCCAGCTCCTCCTCGCCCAACTGGTGCGCGAGCACCGCACCCGGCACCGCACCCGCGCGGCGGCCGAGGAACGGCGCGGCCATGCGCGCTACACGCGCCTGCCTTGGGTCCACAGCGGCGGGCGTTCCGGCCAGCCGGCGGAGTGGTGACAGGCCCGGCCCGCAGGCGGCCCTTCTGACGGCAACAAAAAGGCGATTGTATACCTTGCAAACACGAGGGCCGCTGATATGAAGGCGGAATGCGGGGCGCATTCAAATTCTATCGTCGCTGGCTGTGGCGGACTATCGCCAGCGCACCATCTAAAGCGGATGGTCTCGCGAGCCTCGCTGGCACGGGCATCGCGTCTGCAAAGCACTACGATCCGCGAGTGCAGACCATGACCGAGGATTGGCTATGGCAGTTGCCAATCTGGGCTTTTGGCGCGGTGCTAGTGGTTCGGTTTCTTGCCGCCCCGTATTCGCTTTTTCGTGAAGGTGGCGGCATTGATGAACAGTTGCGGGTCAGTCGAGAAAGGGCTTTCCATGCGTCACGGTATGTAGAAGCTTTGGCGGGCGAAGCTTCGCAAGGCCGCACCCCGCCATTCGACGCATCCGCCTTCAAGGTATGCGCAGAGGGTCTTGAAAGAGCGATGGGTAGCCACCTACCAGCTTCTCTCGTGACGGCCTTCGAAGACATGGTGTATGTCGTCGACAGGACTAGAGAGATTATCTCGTCCTTCGGTGACCTTGCTGAGCTCGACGCCTTAGCTACTCGCGCCAGACAGAACTTGGCAGCCATCGACGCCAAACTGGCCTAGCTTTTCGGCTTGGTTCTTTCCTGTGGTGCTTGTGGCTTCGTCAGCTTGCGAAGCCGCTCTTCCCAACGCGCCTCATCCTCGTCCGCGCCGTGTTCGCGGGCGGCTTCTTTGAACTTGTCGGATTGACTCTGATTTAGATTAGATTCAGTCCCTTTAGCCATGGCAGGCTTCAAACCTCCTCAGAAGTATTCCTTTTTCATGGACGAGAGCGGTATCTCGGGCCATCGCTTCACCGTAGTCGGCGCAATTTGCCTTCGCTCAGACGTCATACCTCAGGTCCACGCTTCTATCGACAAATTTCGCGAGAAGCATGGCATGAGGCATGAACTCAAGTGGTCAAAGATAACTGACCACAAGCATGAGGAATACAAATCGCTTGTCGACTACTTCTTCGCGTTGAACAACCAAAACATACTGCAATTTCACTCAATCATTTTCGACAACCACGCTGCTAATCACAAGCGATACAACGAAGGTGATGCGGACAAGGCTCTGTCCAAACTCTACTACCAGCTTATGGTGCATCGCTTTGGCCGAAACTGCGGCCCAGACGGCGACCTATGCGTCTGCGTCGACAGGAGAAACTCCAGTACGAGCCTTGAGGATCTTCGCAGAATGGCAAACGCTGCCATTGCGAGAGATTTTGGTGTCGGCGGAACTCCGATCAAACAGGTTGTGCCGCTCGACTCCCGCAGCGACGACATTCTCCAGATCAATGACGTGATCCTGGGTGCAGTTTGCGCGGCCCGGAATGGCCGCCATCTTTTGGCTGACGGCCGAGAATCCAAGCGGGACATAGCCGCGACCGTGCTGCAAAAGAGCGGCCTAGGTACGTTTGAAAAAGATAGTCCTCGAAATATCCACCGTTTTACGGTCTGGAACTTAAGGATGCGCTCAAGGGTAGCGTGAGGCCCCAACCACCTAGGCCACCGGAAGAAGTGGCTACGGAGAGTGCCGTTCTCTTGCTCTAGTCAAGATTTTCAGCAGCTGGTGACCTCACAGACTCGTTATGGCGATTGTCAGGTTAAAAGTCAATACCCTCTTGACAGAGAGCGTGGTTTATGAATCACGCCAGATCCCCTACAAGTTTCTGGCTAGACAACATTCCGATGCTCCCCGTCAACAGGGTGTCAAGAACTATCTTTCTTACGATTATCGTAATCCACAGAATCGAAAGGCAAGTGTAGTTGTTCCGAATTTACGTGGATTGCGCGTCCATTAAGCCGCAGCAGGCCCCCCATAAGTGAGGCGCTTGCCCACGATGCCGCGAAGAGCATTCCCAGCGCGATCAGTGTCGTTGAAGCCGAGCGCCACGCGGTTGTTATAGCGGAACTCGAACTCAGCGAGATAACGGTGAAGGTGATCTTCGCCGCAGTGCTGGTAGACGCCCTTCATGCCGCGCTTGAAGATGCTGAAATAGCCTTCGACCGTGTTGCTGTGGATGCTGCGATCCTGCAGGTTCACGTATTCACCGCGACCGTGGCTAGTGGTGCCGTGGGCGGCGAACCACTTGCCAGCGTCACGATAGCCGCTGTGCTCGTCCGTCATGATGCGCGCCTCGCGCTTCACGTTGGCAATCACCAGCGGCATGAGGGTTTCAGCCTTCACGTCGTCAATTACCATGGTGCGAGCCTTGCCGCTGTCACGGTCAACCAGCGCGAGCACCTTTATCTTGTGGTGGAAGGCGCGACGCTTCACCGCGCCCTTCTTCTTGCCGATGAATGTTTCATCGACTTCGACCACGCCGCCGTTGCCGCCGAACATGGTCACGTCACCGCCCCGCATGGCTTCACGGATGCGGTGCAGCAGGAACCACGCGCTCTTGTAGGTCACTTCAAGCGTGCGGTGCAGCTGGTGGGCGCTGATACCCTTCTTGCTGCTCGTGACGAGATACACGGCTTGCAGCGCCTTATGGAGCGGCAAGCGCATATGCTCGAACACGGTGCCGACCTTGACGGTGAACTGCTTCTTACAGTCACCGCAGCGCCAGAGGCCCATACGAATGCGCTTCTCGGCGTTGGCCTTCACCTTCGTGATCCGGTCGAAACCGCCACAGTGGGGGCAAACCGCTCCGTCCGCCCAGATCACACTCTCAAGGTAAGCGAAGGCCGCTTCCTCGTTGTGAAAGTAAGGCTTGGAAAGGACAGACATTTTGCAGACTCCTAGCGTGCAGGAGCCTTATGGCACCAATCCACCGTGTTTGCAAGGTATATAATCGCCAACAAAAAAGGCGGCGCGATCCCCTGCGCCGCCTTCTTGTTCCCGTCCAAGGGTCTCTTGCCCGTGGCCTTACACCATCAATTGGCGGGGCGCACGGTATTTTCGCCGTCGCGGATTGTGATGCGCACGGTCTCGCCGGAATTGCCGGGGAAGCCGGTGAACAGGGCGTCAACGAGGTTCGGCACGAGGCGCGGCAGGCGGTTCGAGCGCGACACGGCCTCGGCCCGGCCTTCGAAGAGGCGCTGGCCATCGACGCGGCGGTCGATCTTCAGATCGATGCCGCTGGTGTAGACGGTGTAGCTGCGCACGTCGGGGCCGCCGAAGAACGGATCGTTGAAGCCGAGGCCCCAACCGCCGAAGCCGCCGCGCCAGCCGCCCCAGCCGCCCCAGCCACCCCACGGGCCCCAGGGACCCCAGGGTCCGAAGGCGCCGAAGCCGCCACCCACGCCGGGCGTGGTGCGAACGCGCTCACGCCCGCCGTCGACCCGGTAGTCGAAGCGGACCAGCATGTCGGCGGTCTCGGGCGAGGAGGCGCGGGCGTAGCCGAGCTGCGTCATCTCGGCGGCGACCGCCTCGGCATAGGTGGCGAACTCGAGCCCGCCGGCGAGCTTGGGGTCCTCGGGCACGACCGCGAAGGTCTGGCCCTGCGGGGCCGGGAGCGGCACGGCGAAGCGGGAAACGTCGGCCTTGAACGGCGTGGCGCAGGCCGACAGGCCGAGCACCAGCGCGGCAGGCAACGCAAGCCGACGGAGGGTCTTCAGGGGAGAGAGCGAACTGGGCATGGCACAACCTCGATCTGTGGGCGACCATCCATGACAGATGCGCCCTTTACGCGCGATATCATATGGAAAGGGAATGAACGGGATTTGAATGTGGTTCCCTCGCCCGCGGCCCGCCCGCCGCAGCGCTGGCGCGATTCAGTGTCGCACCAGCCCGAGCACACGGTAGGCGGCATCGAGCGTCGGGACGCCGCGCTCGCGTGCCTTGGCCGCCCCGCGCGCGAGGATTGCGTCCAATGCCTCGCGATCCTCCTTCAGTGCCACGAAGCGGTCGCGGATCGGCCCGAGGCTTGCCACCAGCAGATCCGCAAGCGCCGGCTTGAAGGCGCCGAAGCCCTGTCCGCCATGCTGCGCCAGCACCGCGCTCACCGGCTCGCCCGCAAGCGCCGCGTAGATCCCGACGAGATTCCTCGCCTCGGGCCGGTCCGCCAGGCCCGCTTCCTCGGAGGGCAGGGGCTCGGGATCGGTCTTGGCCTTGCGGATCTTCTGCGCCATCGTGTCGGCATCGTCCGACAGGTTGATGCGGCTCATGTCGGAAGGGTCCGACTTCGACATCTTGGCGTTGCCGTCGCGCAGGGACATGATCCGCGCGGCCTCGGCGGGGATGATCGGCTCGGGCAGGGTGAAGACCGGCGCGTCCTCGCTGGCGAAGTCGTTGTTGAACTTCTGCGCTATGTCGCGGGCGAGCTCGAGGTGCTGCTTCTGGTCCTCGCCCACCGGCACGTGGGTCGCCTGGTAGAGCAGCACGTCGGCGGCTTGGAGCACCGGGTAGGTGAAGAGCGCGACCGACTGCCCCTCGCGGTTCTTGCCGGCCTTGTCCTTCCACTGGGTCATGCGATTGAGCCAGCCCATGCGGGCCGTGCCGTTGAGGAGCCATTGCAGCTCGGCGTGCTGGGGGACCTGCGCCTGGTTGAACAGCACCGAACGGTCGGGGTCGATCCCGCAGGCGACGAGCGCCGCGGTCATCTCCAGCGTCGCGGCTTTCAGCCCGGCGGGGTCGTGCGGCTGGGAGATGGCGTGGAGATCGGCAAGGAAGAACAGCGCCTCGGACCCGGGCTCGAGCGCGTCCTGCATCGCCGCCCAGTTGCGGATCGCGCCGAGGTAGTTGCCGAGGTGCAGGTTGCCGGTGGGCTGGATGCCGGAGACGACGCGCATGATCTGTCCTGATTGCCTAAGTCTGGCGGCGCATTAGGCGCCGGATGGTCGCCTTGTCGAGAACCCCGAGCAGCACCGTCCCGGCGCCATAGGTGACGAGGCTCACCGCGCCGATCGCCGCGATCACCGCCAGCCGTTCGCCGCGCGACCCGTCGAGCCACGGGCCGATCGCCTGGAGCAAGGCGTAGAGCGCCGCGCCCATCGCCGCCGCCGCGAGCGCGATCCGCGCGATCCGGCCGACCACGCGCAGCGGCAGGCGGAAGAAGCCGCGCCGCGCGAGGATCGCGCCCAGCAGCGCGATGTTGACCCACGCGCCCGCCGCGCCCGCCAGCGCGAGGCCGACGACGCCGAAGGTGGGGATCAGCGCGAAGTTGAGCGCCACCGTCACCACCAGCGAGGCGGCCGCGGTGTAGACCGGCGTGCGGGTGTCGCGGCGGGCGAAGAAATTGGGGGTCAGCACCTTCACCAGCACATAGGCGGGCAGGCCCACCACCAGCGCCGAGGTGACCATGCCGGTGACCGCCGCGTCCTCGGCGGTGAAGGCCTGTCCCTCCATGAAGGCCTTCACGAAGGCGTCCCCACTGACGAACAGCGCCACCGCGCAGGGCAGGGTGAGCAGCATGGCGAGCTCGATGGCGTTGGCCTGGAGGCGCACCGCCTCCTCGTCCTCGGCCTTGGCGATGTAGCGCGACAGGGCCGGCAGCACCGCCGTGCCGAGCGCGATCCCGATCACCCCGAGCGGCAGCTGGTTCCAGCGGTCGGCCATCGCCATGTAGGTGAGGCTCCCGTCGGGCAGGCCGCGGATGAAGGCGAGGTCGATGAAGCGGCTGATCTGGTAGACCCCAGCGCCGAACACGGCGGGGACGATCAGCACGCCCATCTCCTTGACGCGGGCCGTCACCCGCGGCGCGGCGCGCGGGATGCGGAAGCCGGCGCGGCGCATGAACCAGTGGAGCCAGGCGAGTTGCAGCAGCCCGCTTACCGAGACGGCGATGGCAAGGCCCATGCCGGTGGCGGCGCGCGTCGCCTCGCCATCGGGCTGGAGCGCGCCCCACACGAGCGCGGTGAGCAGGCAGACGTTGAGCAGGATCGGCGCGGCCGCCGCGGCGGCGAAGCGCGACAGCGAATTGAGGATCGCCGCGAGCAGCGTCGCGAGGCTCATGAACATGAGGTAGGGAAAGGCGATCCGCCCCATCCTCACCGCGAGGTCATAGGTCGCGGCGTCGCCCCTCAGGTCCTCGTTGGCGAAGGCCCACAGCACCCAGGGCATTGCCAGCATCATCAGCGCGCCGAAAGCGACGAGGATCGGCAGCAGCACCGCCAGCACCTCGCCCGCGAAGCGCTTCGCCTCGCTCTCCCCTTCCGCCATGTGGCGGTTGAACAGGGGCACGAAGGCGCTCGCGAAGGCGCCCTCGGCAAAGAGGCGGCGGAACAGGTTGGGGAGCTGGAAGGCGAGCTGCCAGGCGTCCGCCACCCCGCCCGCGCCGAGCACGCGGGCGAGCAGGATGTCGCGGGCGAAGCCGAACAACCGGCTCACCAGCGTCAGCCCGCCGATCGTGCCGACGTTGCGGATCAGGCTCATGGAGGGTGCCCCGCCCCCGCCCTTAGTGTCAGGCGTTGCCGGTGACCGGCTTGATCGGCTCGCCCCCGGAGGCTTCCTCGGCGCGGCGCGCGGCGAGCTGCTGGGCGTAGATGCCGCCGAAGTCCACCGGATCGACCATCAGCGGCGGGAAGCCCGCATCGCGTACCGCATCGGCCACCACGCGGCGGGCGAAGGGGAACAGCAGGCGCGGCGCCTCGGCATAGAGGAACGCGTGGGCCTGGTCCTCGGGCACGTTGCGCATCCCGACGAGGCCGCAGAAGGCGAGGTCGACGATGTACATCGTGCCCCGCTGCGAGGCGGCGGTCAGCGTCAGCTTGAGCGTCACCTCGTGCACGCCTTCGCCGATCAGGTCGGCGGCGATGTTGAACTGCACGTCGATCTGCGGCGGCTCGGGCCACTGGTAGACGTCGGGCGCGGCCGGGTTCTCGACCGAGAGGTCCTTGACGTACTGGGTGATGATCCCGACCGCCGGGGCGGTGTCGGCGCCATTAGGCTGCGGACCGCCTTCGCCGGCATTGTCGAGGTTGGTGAGGACGCCTTCTTCTTCGGCCATGGTGTCGCTGGTCTTTCGAAATGGGTAACAGGTGGTGCGCCCGGTGCATCGGATCGCCGCAGGGCACGTCGCGCCGCCGCGCCTAGCAGGGGCCGCAGCCGCCCGCAACCGCGCTGCGCCGTGCAGGGATTCGCCCCGGGCCGCAACCTATGGGCCGTTGGCGAATTGTAATGATGCCCTATTTAAGGCACTGTGATGTTTCCCAGGTGGTGCGGCGTTCCCCCGCGCGCGCGCCAGGTACGACGATCGGATGAATATAGTGCTCGAAATCGTGATCCTCGCCATGGTGGCCGCGTTCCTCGGCCTGCGGCTCTATTCGGTGCTCGGCCGCCGCGCCGAGCAGGAGGAGGAGCCGGCGGTGCAGCGCTTCGAGTCGGACGAGCCCCCCACGATCCGCCCCGCTGCCATGCCCGCGCCCGTGGCCCAGCCGCGCGCCGTCGAACTCGAGGGCGTGATGCCCGCGGTCGAGCGCGCGTTGCGCGACATCGCGGCCGCCGACGGCAGCTTCAACCTCGCCCAGTTCCTCGAAGGCGCCCGCCGCGCCTACCGGATGATCCTCGAGGCCTTCTGGAAGGGCGACCGCGAGACCCTGCGCGAGCTGTGCGACGACGATGTCTACGAAGGCTTCGTCGCCGCGATCGACGCGCGCGAGGCGGCGGGCGAGACGCTCGACAACACGCTGATCCGCATCGAGGAGGTGCGCGTCCACTCGGCGGTGCTCGACGGGCGCATGGCGCGCATTGCGCTGCTCTTCGTTGCCGACATCGCCGCCGTGACCCGCGACCGCGACGGCACCGTCATCGCCGGCTCGCTCGACGATGCGATCGAGAGCCGCGACGTGTGGACCTTCTCGCGCAACATCGCCGCGCGCGATCCCAACTGGCTGCTCGACGAGACCGACGAGGGCTGATCTGCCCACGTGGGGCGACCGCGAGGTTCCTTTCCGACGAGGAGTGGTGGTGCGATGCGCGCGGTGCTTGCTGTGGCCATGCTGCTGGCGCTGGCGGCTTGCGGGCGGGTGATCCCCGCAACCGGCGCGCCTGCCCCCGCGAGCCGGCCTCCGGCAGGCGTACCGGCCGTGACCGTGCCCGCCGCGCCGATCGCCGGCAGCGCCGTGCTGGCCGGGGTCGCGCTCGGCCCGGCCTTCGCCGCCCTGTCCGTGACCGACGCCGATGCGCGCGGCGCGCTGTCGAGCTTCATTGAGTCCTGCCCCCGCCTCCTCGCCCGCGACGATGCGAGCGGCCTCACCAGCCGCGAGGACTGGCGCCCTGCCTGCGATGCGGCGCGCGGCTGGCCGCAGGCGCGCGCGCGGACCTTCTTCGCCGAGCACTTCACCCCCGTGCAGGTCGGCGACGGCCAGGCCTTCGCCACGGGCTATTTCGAGCCCGAGATCCTCGGCAGCCGCACCCGGCGCCCGGGCTTCGAGGTGCCGGTCTATGCCATGCCGCCCGATCTCGTGCGCGGCTGGCCCGACGACGTGAAACCCTCCGAGCGCACCGGTCGCCCGCCGCTCGGGCGCTATGACGAGCGCGGCCGCTTCGTGCTCTATCACGACCGCGCGGCGATCGAGGACGGGGCGCTCGCCGGCAAGGCGCCGGTGATCGCCTGGGCGGCGGACCCGGTCGAGTTCTTCTTCCTCCAGATCCAGGGTTCGGGCCGCCTCATCACGCCCGAGGGCGAGGTGATCCGCATCGGCTATGCCGGGCAGAACGGGCGCGAATATGTCGGCGTCGGCTCGGTGATGCGCGAACGCGGGCTGATCGGCACCGGGCCGGGCAAGTATTCGGGCTCGATGCAGGGGATCATGGCCTACATCCGCGAGAACCCGCGCGAGGGGCGCGAGCTGATGCGCCTCAACAAGAGCTGGGTGTTCTTCCAGGAGCTGAAGGGCGACGGGCCGCTCGGCGCGCTCGGCGTGCCGGTGCGGCGCGAGAGCTCGGTCGCCGCCGACCCCGCTTTCGTGCCGCTCGGCGCCCCGGTGTGGCTGGCGCTCGACCGGCCCGAGGCGAACGGCTTGTGGATCGCGCAGGACACCGGCGGGGCGATCAAGGGCGCGAACCGCTTCGACACCTTCTGGGGCGCGGGCGAGGAGGCGCGGCGCATCGCGGGCGGGATGAGCGGGCGGGGGCGGGCCTATGTGCTGCTGCCGAAGGAGGCCGCCGCCCGGCTCGCGGGCCGGCGATGAGACCGCCGCGGGGGCTGACCGCGGGCGAACAGGCCGCCTGGGCGCACCTCGCTTCGAGCGTGAAGCCGCTGCCGGGGAAGAAACGGCCCGCGTCGCCCAGGCCCGCCGCGCCGCACGCACCGCCCAAGCCGTCTCTCCCGGCTGTTCCCGCGAAGCCGGCGAAGCCCGCGAAGCCTGTCCCCCCGCCTGTTCCGCGCAGCGTCCCCGGTGTTCCCCCGCAGCGCGCGCCCGATCCGGGGCTCGATTCCCACTGGGACCGGCGGATGAAGGCCGGGCGGCTGGAGCCCGACCTGACGCTCGACCTCCACGGCCACACGCTTGATGCCGCGTATGACCGGGTGATGAGCGCGCTCGATCAGGCGCGGATGATGGGCGCGCGCGTGGTGCTGGTGGTGGCGGGGCGGGAGCGGCCGGTGGACCCCGCCGACCGCGGCGTGCGGCGCGGCGCGATCCGCGCGAAGCTGCTCGACTGGCTCGCCGCGAGCCGCCACGCCGATGCCATCGCCGCGGTCCGCCGCGCGCATATCCGGCACGGGGGCGATGGCGCGCTCTACCTCATCCTGAAGCGTCGCGGCTGATCCCTCGCAGGCGCCGGCGCGCGCAGGGGCGTGCCTGAGTGGGGTTCGCGGGCGCTCAAGTCGTTCCAGACCCCTGCTAGACCCGCCTTAGGGCCTCCCTAGACCCTCTCCAGCGGGGCAAGCCGCCTGTGTTTCACGTGAAACATCGTCCGGGCGCCGGTGTTGCATGGCGAACAACATAGGTGAGGGCGCCGGGCATCCAGCCTGTCAGTCATGGCCGCAGTCGATCACCTCCGCCTTGCGGTCGCCGGGGCAGGCGTGATCATCCTCTCGACGGAGAAAAAGGCATGAATCTGATTTTGATCATCATCGTCGGCGGCATCCTCGGATGGCTGGCCAGCAAGGTCATGCGCACCGACGCCCAGCAGGGCATCTTCCTCAACATCGTGGTCGGCATCGTGGGCGCCCTGCTCGGCGGTTTCCTGATCTCGCCCCTGCTCGGCGCCGCCCCGATCACCTCGGGCAGCTTCGACATCATGTCGCTGATCGTGTCCTTCATCGGCGCGCTGATCCTGCTCGCCATCATCAACCTGTTCCGCCGCGGCTCGGTCCGCTGAGCGTAGGAGACAAGATTATGAAAAAGCTGATTATTGCCGCTGCGGCGGCTTCGACCTTTGCCCTTGCCGCCTGCGGCAACAGCCCCCAGGACGAGCGCGAGGACCGGCTCGAGGAGCAGGCCGACGCCGTGCGCGAGCAGGGCGAGGCGCAGGCCGACGCCATCGAGGACTCGGCCAGCGGCACCACCGCCGCGGGCTCGGCGACCGGCCAGCAGGCCCAGATCGAGGCCGACCGCGTGCGCGAAGCCACCGAGACCGAGGCGCAGCGCATCGAGAACCAGGCGGAAAACCCGCCCCAGCAGTAAGGCTTCGCGGCCTCGGGGGGCGCGGATCGCGAGGCACACCGCGGTGTCCCCTGCCATGCGGGCCCGTCTCCCCAGGGAGGCGGGCCCGCATCAGTTTCGGGCCGCATCCCGCAGGAGCCGGCCCTTAGCCGAACGGCGCCCGCGTCAGTCGCGGCACTTGAGGCGGATCACCTCCCAGGCGAGCCTGGACGGCGCACCCCCCTCGCGCCGCACCTCGTCGTCGATGCAGCGCTCGCGAGCCGAGCGGTTGTCGAGGTGGTCGCCGCGCATCCGGCGGTCGAAGTCGATCACGTCCTGAAGCTCCTCGGCGTTCAGGTCCCCGATCAGGAGGCGGCCGTCACGCAGTGCGATGATGTTGTCGCGCGCGCGGGTGAAGCGGTCGGGCAAGATCGGCGCGCGGGTTTCCTCGATGATCCGTGTCCGCAGTTGGACCTGCTCCCGACCCTGCAATTGCCCTTGCGCCGCTGCCGGCAGGGCGATGGCGAGAAGGGCGAGGCTCGTCAGAATGGCCGAAACAGACTTCATCATCCCGTCCCTTTCCATGCCGATGCCCGATAGCAAGAGGCCCTCCCGCGCGCGGAGCGTGGGAGGGCCAGTCGTGACGTGATGGCGATGAGCGTGCCCTGAACGCGGGGGCGAGCGGTCGTCAGTCCGCAGGCAGGGCCTCGCCGTTCTCGATGATCGCCCGCATCGCCGCGCGCCCGCGGTTGATGCGGCTCTTGACGGTGCCGAGCTTGCAGTCCGCGACCTCCGCCGCCTCCTCGTAGCTGAGCCCCGCGCCCGCGATCAGCAGCAGCATCTCGCGCTGGTTGTGCGGGAGTTGCTGGAGCGCGCCCTCGATGTCAGCGACATGGATGCGCGCCTCCTGCTCGGGCTCCTGAACGAGGATGCGCTCGGCCGCTTCGGGCTCCCAGCTCACCATGCGGTTGTGCTTGCGGATGGCGTTGTAGAATTGGTTGCGCAGGATGGTGAAGAGCCAGGGGCGGAAGTTGCTCCCGGGCATGAAAGTGTGGCGCGACGACCAGGCGCGCACCATCGTTTCCTGGACGAGGTCGTCCGCCATGTCGCGCTGGCGGCACAGCGACCGGGCGAAACTGCGCAGCGCCGGCAGCGAGGCGGTCATCTCGTCGGTGAAGTGCGGGGGCACGTTTTCGCGAATCTGAAGAGTGGCTTGGTTTTGCATCACACCTTGTCCGTTGTAGTCCTCCCGCATCGGTCTTCGGCGACTAAACGGGCCGCTTCCTTAAACTCGGAAAGGATTTCCGCCGGAGGCGCGGGCGATCTTGCCGACGCCTAAAGCGGGTCACTGGCATAGGTGAATTCGCCCCCATCCCCCCTCCCCTACCACCATCGGCACCCTGCCCACGGGCACGCTGACCTGAAAGGATTGAGGATGCGGATTGGACTTATGATAGCGGCAAGCCTGCTGGCGCTGAGCGCCTGCGACGGCCGCGACGCCCAGGATCGGCCCGCCGGCACCGAGACCGGCATGGCGACGACCGACACGATCGACGCGCGTTCGGCCCAGGCGCCCTCGGCGCAGGAATTCGCCCGCATGGCGGCGATGTCGGACATGTACGAGATCGCCTCGTCGAACATTGCCCTGCAACAGGCGCAGGACGCGCAGGTGCGCGAATTCGCGCAGATGATGGTGACCGATCACACGCAGTCCTCGCAGGCACTGCGCGACGCGGTGGCCGCCTCCGGCCAGCAACTCGCCATGCCCGAGACGCTCGATGCCGAGCACCAGGCACAGGTCGACGTCCTGCGCGGCCTGCGCGGCGCCGATTTCGACCGCGAATACATGAGCCAGCAGACCGCGGCGCACCGACGCACGCTCGACACGCTCAAGGCCTATGCCGGGGGCGGGGATGTCGCCGAGCTGCGCCAGTTCGCGCAGGCGACCATCCCGACCGTGCAGAGGCACCTCGACTGGCTGGAAGCCAACTACGCAAGCCCGGGCATGACAGGCGGCAGGCCGGGCGCACCGGCGGACGCGACCCCCGCATCATAGCGCGGGACCGGCCGCGCCGGCCAAGCACGAACCCCCGCACGCATGCCCCTGCGTGCGGGGGTTCGTTGCATCTGGGGGGGAGGGCGGCGAAGCCGGCGCGCGCGGGCTTCAGCCCTGCGCGCGCTCCGTCCCGACGAGCCGGGGCACGACCTCCGGACCCGGATCCTCGGCGAGCGCCTCCATGAAGGTGCGCGACCACCAGCGCACGTCCTGCTGGGTGATGCATTCGAGCATCGCCTGGTGGCGCTCCTGCCGCTCGGCGAGCGGCATGGAGAGCGCCCGGGCGATCCCGTCGGCGATGTCCTCGCTGCTGTGCGGGTTGACGATCACCGCCTGGGTGAGCTGCGCCGCGGCTCCGGCGAAGCACGAGAGCACCAGCACGCCGGGATCGGCCGGGTCCTGCGCCGCGACATACTCCTTGGCGACGAGGTTCATCCCGTCGCGCAAGGGGGTGACGAGGCCGACGCGGGCGGCGCGGTAGATGCCGAACAGTTCGTCGCGCGAATAGCCCTGGTTGACATAGCGGATCGGGGTCCAGTCGATCGAGGCGAACTCGCCGTTGATGCTGCCCGAGAGCGCGTTGAGATCGGCGCGGATCTGCTGGTAGCTCGGCACATCCCCACGCGAGGGCGGGGCGATCTGGAGCAGGAACACCTTCTCGCGCAGGTCCGGGCGATTGGTGAGCAGCAGCTCGTAGGCGGCGAAGCGTTCCTGCAGCCCCTTGGAATAGTCCAGCCGGTCGACGCCCACGATCATCTCGCGCCCCGCCGCGCTGACCATCAGCCGGGTCTGCGCCTGCTTCATCGCGAGGCTGTGCACCGCGCCCGAGAAATCGCTGACGTCGAGCCCGATCGGGCAGACCAGCAGGCGGGTCCGCCGCTCGCCGAGGCGCACGCATTCGCCTTCGATCTCGGCGTCGAACTGGTTCATGACATAGTCGAGGAAGGCCTGCCGCCACTCGTCCGATTGAAAGCCGATCACGTCGTAGGCGAGCATCGCCTCGACGAGCTCGCGGTGATTGGGCAGCGACATCAGCAGGCTCGCCGGCGGCCAGGGGATATGCAGGAAGAAGCCGATGCGGTTGGCGAAGCCGCGGGTGCGCAGGTGCGCGCCGAGCGGCATGAGGTGATAGTCGTGCACCCAGATGAGGTCGTCGGGCTCGATCAGGGGCGCGAGGGTGTCGGCAAAGCGGTGGTTCACCCGCTCGTAGCCGCCGGCGAAGTCGCGCGCGATCTCGGTGAGATCGAGCCGGTAGTGGAACAGCGGCCACAGGGTGCGGTTGGCGAAGCCGTTGTAGTATTCCTCGATGTCCTGCGCCTCGAGGTCGATGGTGGCGGTCGCCACGCCGTCGGCCCGGCGGAAGGTGATCTGCCCGGTGAACTCCTCGGTCTGCTCGCCCGACCAGCCGAACCAGATACCGTTGCTCTCGCGCAGCGCCGCCGCGAGCGCCACGGCCAGCCCGCCGCGGTTGGCGCTTTCTCCTTCGGTCTCGATCTGCACGCGATTGGAGACGGCAATCAGGCGGGACATGGGTCGGACCTTCGTTGGCCAGGGCGCGGCGGGGGAGAGAGGGCGCGCCCTGTGCATTGGTGAGTTGGCGCGGGCAGCGTTTTGCTGTCTCGTGCGTCCCCTGCCTCTCGCGCAGGCCGCCGCGGGGAAAAACCGCCTATGTGATGAAAGCCCGCGAGGTGCCCTCCGCGAGCGTGCGGATGCGGTGGTGCACCGCCGCGGGGTCCTGCAGCACGCCGTCGGCGTGCGCGGCGATGCGCTCACCGACCGCGAGTCCCTCGCCGCCGAGCGCGCGGGCCGCGGCGATGGCGGCGATGTCGGTGAAGTCGTCGCCGATGTAGACCGGGCGGCTGCCGGCGAAGGGCGCGAGCGCCATGATGGCGCGCACGGCATCACCCTTGTCCGCGCCCGGCAGGCGCAGCTCGAACACCATGTCGCCTTCCTGGATCACGAGGTCGTGCGTGTCGGCGCAGGCCTCGGCCCAGTCGCGCACCGCCTCGCGCAGGGGCGGGGCGAGGCGGTAGTGGATGCCGAGCCCGAAGCTCTTGAGCTCGGTCACGATGCCTTGGTGATAGCCGAACCGTGCCTCGGTGTCGTGCGCCAGCTGCGCGAAGACGCGGGCCTCGCCCGGGGCGCGCCGCTCGCCCTCGTGGCGCAGCTCGAGCCCGTGGCTCGCCGCGACCGTTACCGGCCTCAGGCTCGCGCCCCACAGCGCGTCCAGCTGTTCGAGCGAGCGGCCGCTGACGATCGCGAGCCGGCCTTCCAGCCGCTCCCGCGCGGAAGCAACCAGCGCGCGCAGCTCCTCGCTCACCGCGACTGCATCGGGCAGCGGGGCGGTCGGCACGAGGGTCCCGTCGAAATCGAGCAGCAGGGCGGGGGGCGCACCGGACAAGCTCATCGCGCCGCCTCCCGCCGCGCCGCGAGAATCGGCGTGCCATGGGGAAGGGGAAGAGGATGATGGATCATCGGAAGGTCGGCCGCCGCTGCGGTGAATGGAGAGGATTTCGGCATGGCGCGCGCCCGTTCGGGGGGCCTTAACGCCGGATAGGAAAGCAGGCGAGAGCGCTTTGCCACCGGCTCGCTAGGGTCTCCTGACACGCCGTGGACCTCCCGGTTCATGGCCCAAACCGACGGAGAATTCTCATGTCTTTCCTTGATCGTATCGCCTCTGCCCTCGCCCCGGCGGCCAGTGACGAACAGCGCATGGAAGCGCGCGCCCGGCTCGAGGAGCTCGCCGCCAACGAGCCTTTCGCCGCGGACATCCTTGCCCAGCACCGCCGCATCGAGGGGCTCTTCGCCGAGGCGCGGCAAGGCAGCGGCCCGGCCGCGCAGGCGACCGTGGAGGAGCTGTCGCTCCTGCTCAACGCCCACTCCATGGCCGAGGAGGCGATCGTCTATCCCGAAATCTCGGAGAATTCGAGCAAGGCCCACGCGGCCATGGCCTATGAAGAGCACGCCATGACCAAGGTGCAGCTTTCGGCGCTGCAGAAGCTCCAGCCGGGCTCGCAGGAGTGGCTCGAGAAGCTGGAGCACATCGAGAGCGCGGTGCAGCAGCACGTGTACCAGGAAGAGAACAGCTGGCTCCCTGACGTCATCCGCTATGCGCCGGTCGAAGCCCGCCAGCGCATGAGCATCGAATACCGCGATTACTTCGAGCGCGTCGACCGCACCTGACCTGATCCCGCCCCGGCGCCGGACGGCAATCCGCCGCGCCGCCACGGGTGACGCCCGCAGGAACCCCCGAGCCCCTCCGCCCCCTGGGAGGCTCGCCGGTCCTGCGGGCGTTCTGATGTGGGGGGCGTGCCCGACGCGGGCGGTCGGAAGGGCCAACAAAAAACCCCGCCCATCGCTGGGCGGGGAGTTGTTTTGGGGCAATGATCGGACGGAATGGAAACCTAACGCGCGTCCGATCACCGAGTCACCAGAGGGATCGGGAAACCCCCAGGTGTCCACACTCTGCCCGACTGATTCTCTGCACGCCCTAACCTAAATTGTATCTGCGTTGGTTGTGCGCCTGGTTTTTCAAGGAAGCGGATGCACGAAAGCCGCGCCCCGGAGCCGTGTCTTCCGGGACGCGGCAGGTGCTGCGGCAGCGGGCGGGGAGGGGCCGCTGCCGCTCCGATCAGCTTGACGTCGAGCCGGACTTGCCGGTCGCCGACGAGGTGGGGGAGCTGCTGGAACCCTGCTGGCCCTCGTTTTGGCGCTGGCGGCGCCATTCCTCGAACTTGCTGTTGAACTCCTCCTGCTGCGACTGGCGGAACTCGTTGTACTCGTTGTCGAACTGTTCCATCTGCCGCTGGCGCCACTGGCTGTAGCTGTGATCGTGGTGGTGGCCCTGCTGGCCCTGGCCGTAGTGGCCCTGGTTCTGCTGGTCCTGGCCCCATTGGCTCTGGCCGTGCTGCGAATGACCCATCAGGGCATCCTCGCCGCCGCGCCCGCTGAAGCCGAAGCCGCCGCGACCGCCGTCGCCGCCACGCTGGCCGCCATAGCCGCCCTGACCGCCATAGCTGCCCTGGCTACCGTAGCCGCCTTGGCCGCCATAGCTGCCATAGCTGCCCTGTCCGGAGGACTGCCCGCCGAAGCCGCCGCCCTGGCTGTAGTTGCGATCCTGGCCGTAGCCGCTCTCGTTGCCGTAGCCGCCGGCCTGGCCGCCGCCATAGGCGCCCTGGCCGCCGTAGTCGCTCTGGTTGCCGTAGCCGCCCTGCGACCCGTAATTGCCCTGCGACCCGTAGCCGCCCTGGTCCTGCTGGTGCTGACCGCGATGGCCCTGTCCGCCCTGCTGGTTCCGGTAGGGGTCCGAGCCGCTCCCGCCGTAGCCGCTGCCTTCGCCGCGGTGGTGGTCGCTGCCTTGCTGCATCTGCTGTTCGCGGTCGCTGTTGCGGCCCTGGCTCTCGCGGTTCTGATTGCGCTCGTTCGCCATGTCTGGTTCCTTTCAGGTTGGCGGACCGGCCGGCACCCGAGCCTTGCCGGATCCGCGAAAAAGGTGCCAGCGAGGTCTGCGGGACCCCCTATCCTGCATTAGCCACGCCGGACGCCCCGTCCGCCCGCGGTCGCGCCCTGCCGCGAGGCCCTAGTGTCCCGAAAGGCCAAGACGCGGCCTTCAAGGCGGGCGATGGCCAGAATCGGGTGAAAAGAACGTCGGAACGGACGGGGGCGGCGGCGAATCGAGGCGGCCGAATCCTTCCGTTCAGCTTGTGTTGCGACGCGTTTGCAGATCAGCTTCGCGACAGCGCGAACCCTTTTCGAGATGAGCCGCAGGGATTCGACTGGCCCGGTAACTTTTGATCGGGATAAGGTGGAACCCATACGCGAGAGTGCAGTTCTCACAACAAACCGAGGAGCAAGCACGTGATCAATGCCTTCCTGCTGCGACTGATGCATGCTGCCGAACTCGGCGACCAGGAAATTCAGGCGGTCGAGGAGCTGTGCCGCCAGCCGCGCGAGATCGGGGCCAAGAAGTACCTGTCGCGCGACGGCGACGAGATGCATTCCTTCCCCGTGGTCCTGAGCGGCTGGGCGGCGCGCTACCAGATCCTGCGCAACGGCGCGCGGCAGATCACGCGGCTCCTGCTCCCGGGCGACGCCTTCTACTTCGACTGCTCGCCCAACGGCATCGCGATCGAGGAAGTGATCACGCTGAGCCCGTGCAAGATCGTCAACATCCTGCACTCCGACATGCGCCGCCTGATCGACCGTTTCCCGGCGATCGGCGAGGCCATGCGCAGCTACGGCTGCATGGAGAATGCGGTGCTGGCCTCCTGGGTCGTCAATGTCGGCCGCCGCGATGCGCTCGAGCGCATGGCGCACCTCATCTGCGAGGCGCATTACCGCCTCTCGCTGGTCGACAGCCACCAGGGCAACCAGATCTACTTCCCGCTGACGCAGGACGATCTGGCCGACGTGCTCGGCCTCACCCCGGTGCACATCAACCGCAAGCTCCAGCAGCTGCGGCAGGAAGGGCTCATCACGCTGCGTTCCAAGCAGCTGACGATCCACGACCTGCGCACCCTCCAGCAGATTGCGGGGTTCGACAGCGCCTATCTGGCCCCGCGGGTCCAGACGCTCCAGGAGCGTGAGCGGCTGCGGATCGTCGCCGCCTGACGCGGCGGCGGGTCGTAGCCGCTCGGCGCGGCCACAGCCCGCCTTTTCTTCCCTAGGTTGACTGGCCGGCGGCGACTGCCAGCGCATCGAGGATGCGCTGCGCGTCCGCCGGCTTGCTCAGGTGCGGGCTGCCCGCGAGGTCTTCCGGCAGCATCGCGGAATCATACCCGGTCAGGAACACGAAGGGGATTTCCCGCGCCTTGAGCTCGCGCGCGAAGTCGAACGACAGCCCGTGGCCGAGGTTGATGTCGATCAGCACCGCGTCGACCGGCCCTTCCGCGAGCAGGCCCGCAAGGTCGGGCACGGTCGCGGTGATCGAGACGATCGTCGCGCCGGCCTGCTCGAGCATCATCTGGCAATCGTGGGCCTGGTAATAGTCATCTTCGAGGATGACGATACGGGAGCCGGAGAGCCTCGTGTCGGACATCGTGATCTCCTTCGCTTGTCAGGATCTGGTATCGAGGATGCTGCCCGCGTCGGCCAGCGGAAACTCGAGTTCGACGAGGACGCCGGTGTCGTGCAGCGCAAAGCGCCCGGCGCCCTGCAATTCGTAGGGCACCCGCTCCTCGATCAGCTTGCGGCCGAAGCCCTTGCGCGACTGCTTGGTCTTGCCGATCGGCGCGGTTTCCTGCCAGCGCAGCATCACCCACGGCTTCCCGTCGCGCTCCTCGGTGGTCCAGACAATGCGGATATAGCCCGAATCGCCCAGCGCGCCGTACTTGATGGAATTGGTCGCGAGCTCGTGGATCGCGAGCGTCACGATCTCGGCGGCGTGGGGTGACAGCGCCACCTCAGGCCCGTCGACATGGCACTTGTCCTCCTGCACGGCGTGGACCAGCAGCTCCTCGCGCACCAGCTCAGACAGGTCGACGCTGCGTCCGGGGGAACGGGTGAGGGTGCTCTGGGTGCGGCCCATCGCCTGCAAGCGGCCGATCAGGTGATCGACATATTCGTCGACATGGCGGTGGCTCGGCGCGGAGAGCCGCGCGACCGAGCGGACCATGCCGATGAGGTTCCTCACCCGGTGCTGGAGCTCGGCGACCAGCAGCCGCTGCCATTCCTCCTCGCGGCGGCGCTGGGTGGTGTCGACCATCGCCCCGAGCATCCGCACGGGATTGCCCTGCTCGTCGTAGAGAAAGCGCCCGCGCGCCGAGAGCCACAGGATCGTGCCGTCGGGATGGCACACGCGGTATTCGTTGACGTAGTCGCCGCCGGTTTCCATCGCTTCGGCCATCCGCTGTTCGGTCGGCGCACGGTCGTCGGGATGGACGCGGTCGGCCCACAGCGCGTAGCTCGGTTCCACCTCGCCCGGCTCGTAGCCCTCCATGCGGTAGTGCTCGTCCGACCAGATGAGTTCGCCCGTCTCGACATTCCAGTCCCACAGGCCGATCCGGCCGATCTCGCTCGCCACCTTCAGCATCTGCGCCCCGTGGGCGAGCTGCTGTTCGGCATGGCGGCGGTCGGTGATGTCGGTGGCCATGCCGAACCACTCGCTGATCGCGCCGTCATCGCCCAGCACCGGCACCGCGCGCGAGTGCAGCCAGCCAATCGTGCCGTCGGCGAGGCGCACGCGGTGCTCGAGCTCGATCGGCCCGCGCCGCCGGATCGCCGCGTCGACCACCGCCTGCACCATCGCCCGGTCGGCCTCGGGGACATAGGCGTCGATCCAGTTGTGCGGCTCGCCGACGTCGCCGAGCAGGGGCCGCCCGCCGACCTGCTCCATCAGCGTGCATTCCGGGTTCATGCGGAAGATGAGGTCCGAAGTGGCCTCGATCAGCGACTTGAGCCGGTTCTCGCTGTGCCTCAGCGCCAGCTCCATCGCCTTGCGCGCGCCGATGTCCTCGAAGAGGATGCCGACGAGATAGGGCGCGGCATCGCCGATCGGGAAGGCGAAGACGTCGAACCAGCGGCCCATCGCCGAGGAATCGTTCTCGAAGCGCTCGGCCACGCCGGACCGCGCGATCCGCCCGTAGGTGGCGGCCCACTTGTCCTCGATATCGGGCTGGAGCTCGCGAACCGTTCGGCCGACGGGGTTCTCGAGCCCGGTGTGCTCGACGAAGGCGCCGTTGGCCTCGAGGAAGCGGTAGTCGATGCCCCGGCCCTCGGCATCGAATTCCACCTCGATGATGCAGAAGCCCTCGTCGATGGCGTCGAACAGCCGCTTGTAGCGCTCGTCCGCCTTGCGCCGGTGCTCGCGTTCCCGCTCTTCGCCGGTGATATCGCGCAGCCGCACCACGACCGCCTTCCGCCCGTCGTCGCAGGCGGGATACATGGCGACCTCGAAGAGCAGGGGCTGGGTCGCGTGCTTGCGGGTCAGCCGCTCGGGCTGGCCGCTGGCGAGCACCCGGTCGAGGTCCGAAAACCACTCGGGCGCGATGTCCGGATGGGCCGCGCGCAGCGTCAGCCCGACGAGATCGCCTGCGCCGAGCAGGCTCGCATGGGCCTCGTTGCTGGCGACATAGCGCCAGTCGCGCGCGCCGCCCTCGGCCGGATCGACCGGCTCGAGGATGCAGGCAGCATCCGGCAGGGCGCGGAAGAAGGCACCGAACAGGGATTCGTCGGAGTTGTGAGGGAAGTCGGCCATGCACTCGCCTTGTGGAAACGCAAACATAGAGGCCGCGGCCGGGAACCTGATTAACATAGATTGTCCGGCCGCAAAGCCCCGCAGTCCGGCTAAAGCAAGATAGGGACGCGGGCACGGCCATCCCGCAGGTCTGGACCATCCACCCACGCAACCCCGGAGCCGTCCCATGCGCATGTTCCTTGCCCTCTTCGCCATTGGTGCCGGTGCCTACGTGCTCTCGCGGCGCGCCGCCGATGCCGACGGCACCCACCGCGCCGCCTTCGCAGGGGATCAGCCGCAAGGGGGCTTCACCCCGGTCCGCGACGCTGGCCCCGAGGCGATGCGCGACCCGCCCAAGGGCACCTGGTCGCAGGTCGACGAGGAGAGCGACCAGAGCTTTCCTGCGAGCGACCCGCCCGCCAACTACTGACCGGCCTGGATACGGCCCCGTCCGCGACGCGCGGGGTTCTTCAAGCAGGTTAGTGTCCTCATTTGCCGATCAACGAGATTTGACCGCGGGTTATCCTGACTCGACCGGAACACGACATATGCCGACATTGACTGCAGCGGGGATCGAACCGCTGTTCCGCCTGCTTGGGCGCTACATGCCCCTCGACGAGGACGACCGGGAGGCGCTCTCGCTGCTGGAGGCGGCACCGTTGAGCTCCCGGGAGGCGCGCGGCGACATCGCCCGCGAAGGCGAAAATCCCGCCGTCATCCGCCTGCTCGTGTCGGGTTGGGCGTGCCGCTACAAGGACCTGCCCGATGGGCGCCGCCAGATCGTCGGCTTCTTCCTGCCCGGCGACTTCTGCGACCTCAACGTCTACATCCTCAAGGAGCTCGATCACTCGATAGGGGCGCTCACGGCGGTGCGGTACTACGAGATCCAGCCGCACCAGTTCCAGGAGGTGATCGAGCGGCGCCCCCATCTCCTGCGCGCGCTGCTGTGGCACGAGATGGTGACCTCGGGCATCCAGCGCGAATGGCTGCTGTCGATCGGGCAGCGCTCGCCGCTGGAGCGGCTCGCGCATCTCTTCGTGGAGCTCTACTACCGGCTGAAGACGGTGGGGCTGGCGACGGGGCTGGGATTCGACCTGCCGATCACCCAGAACCACCTCGCCGAGGCCAATGGGTTGAGCCTCGTCCACCTCAACCGCACGATCCAGGAGATGCGGCGCGAGGGACTGATCGAGCTGTCGGAACGCCAGCTCAGGATCGGCGATCTCGAGCGGCTGAAGCGGGTGGCGATGTTCAACCAGAACTACCTGCACTTCAACCGCTAGGCGCTCAGAGCGGGGGGAGGGGCTGGGCGGCAAAGCCCCAGCCCTTGAGCCTCGCCGAGCCCGCCCGCTTCAGCAGCGCCGCCGCATCGCCGATCCGGTAGGGCTGGGCGTGGTCGAGGTCGCCGAGCTCCTCCCAGGTGATCGGCACCGCCACTGGCGCGCCCTCGCGCGCGCGGGCCGAATAGGGCGCGACCGCGGTGGCGCCGCGCTGGTTGCGCAGCCAGTCGATGAAGATCTTCCCCGCGCGCTTGGCCTTGCTCATCGTCGCGATGAAGCGCTCGGGCTCGGCGGCGCTGAGGGCCTCGGCGAAGCGGCGGGCGAAGTCCTTGTGCTCCTCCCACGAGTGGCCGGGCGTCAGGGGGACGACGACGTGAACGCCCTTGCCGCCCGAGAGCATGGCGAAGCTTGCCAGGCCGATGTCGGCGAGGTGCCGGCGGATGTCGCCGGCGGCGGACTTCACCGCCGCGAAGTCGAGGCCCTCGTCGGGGTCGAGGTCGAAGATCATGCGGTCGGGCTGCTCCACCGCCTCGGCGCGCGAGCCCCAGGTGTGGAACTCGATGGTGCCCATCTGCACGCACTGGAGGATGCCGCGCGCGTCGGTGACGTAGAGGTAGTTCTCGGACCCGCCGTCCTTCTCGCGGATCGGCACGTGGTGGACGCTGTCGCCGAGCGCGCCCGAATCGTGCTTCTGGAAGAAGCACTTCTTCGCGCGCCCCTGCGGGCAGCGCACGAGGCTCACCGGGCGCTGGCCGAGGAAGGGGAGCATCACCGGGGCGATCGCGGCGTAGTAGTCGGCAAGGTCGCCCTTGGTCTCGCCGCTGTCAGGGAAGATCACCCGCTCGCGGCTGGAGATGGCGACCTCGGCGGCGGGCGGGGGCGAAGGCTGGGGGCGCTCGGGCGTCACGGCCTTGGCGGGCTTGTCCGAGCGCAGGCCGAGGAAGCTCGCGTGGCGCACGCTGCCGCTGGCGGTGAACTCGGCGAAGGCGATCTCGGCGACGAGCTTCGGGGTGAGCCAGGTGACCCCGCGCGCGGCGGTGCGGTCCACCTCGACGGGCGGGGTCTTGCGGGTGAGCGGCTTCATCTTCGCGGCGAGATCGGCCATCGTGTCGGCGGTGAAGCCGGTGCCGACATTGCCCTTGTAGACGAGGCCGCCGTCCTCGTGCTGCGCCAGGAGCAGCGAGGCGAAGGGGCGGCCGCGTGCCGAGGAGGCCTTGTAGCCGACGATCACGAATTCCTGCCGCCGGGTGCACTTGATCTTGACCCAGCTCTTCGTCCGCCGCGAGGCATAAGGCGCGTCGATCGCCTTGGCGATGATCCCCTCCTGCCCCGCGCCGCACATCGCCGCGAAGAGCTTCTCGCCCGCCCCGATCACGTGGTCGGCGACATGGATCGGCGCTTTCGCATCGGCGAGCAGCGCCTCGAGCCGCTCCTTGCGCTCGATGTTGGCAAGCCCCGTCAGGTCCTCGCCCGCGAGTTCCAGCAGGTCGAAGGCGTGGAACGCGAGCGCGTCCTGCGGCCCCTGCGACCCGTGGCCGCGCTTCAGCACGTTCTGGAGCGTCGAGAAATCGGGATTGCCGTCCGCATCGTGCGCCACGATCTCGCCGTCGATCAGGGCGGGCGGCAGGTCGAGCGCGGCGATGGCGGCGACGAGCGGCTGGAACTTCTCGGTCCAGTCCTGCCCCGAGCGGGTGTAGACCCGCACCTCCGCGCCCTTCACCGCGACGAGCGCGCGGTAGCCGTCGAATTTGATCTCGTGCATCCAGCCGTTCCCGGTCGGCACGGCATCGACGAGCGTCGCCAGCTGCGGCTCGCGGAAGGCGGGGAGCTTTCCCGCCTTGCCTTTGGCGGAGCGCCTCGCCTTCGGCTTCGGCGAGGAGGTTTCGGGCAGCGGCTCGGCCTTCTTTCCCGCCGCGATCTCGGCCATCGAGCGGCCCGTGGCGATGCTGGTGAGGGCCTGTTCGACCAGCGTGTCACCCTCCCCGGCGAAGGCGTCGGTGACCTTGCGCAGCAGCCAGTTCTCGCGCTTCTCGCCGGGACGCGGCTTCAGGCGGATCAGCATCCACTCGCCCTTCATGCGCTCGCCCTCGAGGGTGAAGTGGAGGTGGCCCTCCTCCAGGTCCTTCGCGCTCTTGCCCGGGATCGGCGCCCAGGTGCCGCGGTCCCACAGCATCACCGTGCCGCCGCCGTATTCGCCCTTCGGAATGGTGCCCTCGAAGGTCGCGTAGGAGAGCGGGTGATCTTCGGTCCGCACCGCGAGGCGCTTCACCGAAGGGTCGAGGCTCGGGCCCTTGGTGACCGCCCAGCTCTTGAGCACCCCGTCGACCTCGAGCCGCAGGTCCCAGTGGAGCCGGGTCGCGGCGTGCTTCTGGACCATGAAGGTGTTGCCGGCGCCTCCCTTGGCGGCCTCGCCCTTGGGCTCGGCCGTGCGCGCAAAATCGCGCTTGGCGTTGTAGGTCGCGAGGGGATCAGCCTTGCGGGCCATCGCCGTCGCCCTCCGCTTGCCGGACGCCGCCATGCTGGTTCTCGGCGAGGCGCACCACCGACAGCATCACCAAGCCCAGGGGGACCGCGACGGCCACCAGCGGCCATTGCCCGGCCCCGCAGGCAATGCCGATCACCGCGGTCAGGAAGAGGTGCGCGGCGGTCGTGATGTTGTGCACCTTGCCGCCGGAAAAGAAGATCAGCCCCGCGCCGATGATCGCGACGAAGGTCGCGGCAGCCTCGTAGATGCGCATCGGATCGGCATTGGGCATGTCCATCGTCCGGTACAGCGCGATCGTCGAGGCGGTCAGCGTCGCGGCGGCGAGCGAGACGAGACCATGCGTGCGCAGCCCCGCGGCATGACCGCGGAGCTGCCGATCCAGTCCGAGCAGCAGTCCGACCGCCGAGGCCGCACCGAGCCGCAAGGCGAGATCGGCGTCGACCGCGGTGAGCGGGAGCGGATCGTTGAGCGGCATCAGGCCCGCTTGCGGGCGGCGGCGGCGGGGGCCTTCTTCGCCGGGGCGGCCTTCTTGGCCGGCGTCTTCTTGGCGGGCGCCTTCTCCGCCGCCGGTTTCTTGGCGGCCGGTGCCTTCTTAGCGGCCGCCGCGCTGCCGGTGCTGCCGACCGACTTCTTGAGCGCCGCCATCAGGTCGACGACATTGCTCCCCCGGCTGGCCGGCTCGCCCGCATCCTCGATGATCGCCTTGCCGGTCCTGGACTTCGCCTTCTTGTCGATCAGCGCCCGCAGCGCCTCGACATAGCGGTTCTCGAACTCGCCCGGCTTGAAGGGCGCGGTGCGCTTGTCGATGAGGGTCGTCGCGAGGTCGAGCAGCTCGGCGTCGGGCGTGATGTCGTCGATCTCGCTGAAGAAGGCGCGCCCGGCGCGCACCTCGTCGGCATAGCGCAGCGTTTCCAGCAGCAGCCCCTTGCCGCAGGGCTTGAGCGCGACGAGCTTTTCCGAGCCCCGCATCGCCAGCTGGCCCAATGCGACCTTCTTCGACTGGCGCAGGGCCTCGCGCAGCACCACGAAGGCCTCCTCCGCCAGCTGGTCCTTGGGGGCGACGTAGTAAGGCTTCTCGAAATAGAGCGGGTCGATCTCGTCCGCGCCGACGAACTGCACCAGCTCCAGCGTGCGCTTGCTTTCCAGCTTCACCGCCTCGATCTCGCGCTCCTCGAGGAGCACGTATTCGCCCTTGGAGACCTCGTAGCCCTTGATGATGTCGTCGCGGTTCACCGGGCCGATGCCGGGCACGACCTTCTCGTAGGCGATGCGCTTGCCGGAGGGCTTGTGGACCTGGTTGAAGCGGATCGCCGCGCCGGTCTTGGTGGCGGAAAAGATCTCGACCGGGATCGAGACCAGCGCGAGGCGGATCTGGCCGGACCAGTAGGCGCGGGCTGCCATGCGTTTGCGTCCTTCTCATCGGGGTCGCCGCGGGGGCGATCGGCGGTTGACGGGTTTGGTGACGCAGGCCCTTTCGGGACACACTAACATAGGCGTGGGCGCCCTGGCGGGCCGCGGGCGAGAGTCCGGACCAATCGGGCCCGACTCGATCAATGATAACGAGGAGAGGCACCATGTCTCGAGACCCCCGCACCAGCCGCGCCAACGACAATGCCGACGCGGCAAGCTTCCTCAGCAACACGGCCAAGAGCGTGCTCCTCACCGCGGGTGTCGCCGCGCTCGCCAATCTAGGGCGCAAGATGGCGGTGCAGGCGCCGACCGCCATGGCAAGCGACTGGGCCGATGGCCTCGCCCGCGAGCACGCAGCGACGCTCGCGGCCATCGACAAGCTCGTGGAGGTGCCGCCGATGAGCGTGCAGCGCCGCACCCTCGGGCTGACGTCGCTCAAGCACATGATCGCCAAGCACGCGCTCCAGGAGGAGAACGTGGTCTATCCCATGCTGCGCCGCGAGGAGAGCGAGGAGGCGTTCCGCGCGCTTCACGAGGAGCACGGCGAGGTGAAGGCGATGCTCTTCGAGCTCGGCGACATGGACAAGAGCGACCCTGCCTTCGAGGAGACGCTGATGCGCCTTCGCGGCGTGCTCGAGGAGCACATGCGCAAGGAGGAGGAGGTGCTCTTCCCGGCGCTGCGCGCGCGGCTCTCAGAGGAGGAGAACCGCAAGCTTGCCCGGGCCATGAACATGGCCGGCGTGCTGGTCGCCTGATGGGCGCGATGCCCGATCTCGCCGAGCAGGAGGTTCCCGAGGTGGAGCAGCTGCACGACGCGGCGCGCGCGCTGCTGGAGGCTCTCGACGCGGCGGGGGTCTCGGTGGTGACGGCGGAAAGCTGCACCGGCGGCTTCCTCGCCTCGCTGCTCACCGACATCGAGGGGCTGAGCCACGGCTTCGATCGCGGCTTCGTGACCTATTCGAAGGCGGCCAAGGAACAGATGCTCGGCGTGGAGCGCGACCTGATCGACCGCGTCGGCGCGGTCAGCGAGCCGGTGGCGCGGGCGATGGCGGAAGGAAGCCTCAGCCGCTCGCGCGGCGGGCTGGCGCTGGCGATCACGGGCTTTGCCGGCTCCTCCGACCCCGAGGAAAAGGAAGGGCCGGGCGTGACCTACGTGGCAGCGGCAATCCCGCACCAGTCGTGGGTCTATCGCATGGACTACGGCAAGCGCCCGCGCGACGAGGTGCGCAACCTCGCGGCGGCGGCGGCGCTGGAGGTCGGGATGCAGGCGATGGCGTGGCGCGACGCGCTCTAGGGGCCGTCCAGACCCCTTCTTGCGCGCGCTTGACCCCTGCTCGACCCCCGTTCGACCCCGGCCTGACCCCCGCCAGACCCCCCTCTAACAGGCCTCGTCGGGCGCTTTCGTGATGGCAAGGGCCATGTCGTGCCCGCCGCCGACGGCCAGCACCACCAGCGTTCCGTCCTGCCGCGTGTGCACCGCGCTCGCCTCCCGCGCCCCGGTGACGGTGTTGACGCGGGTCACCTCGTAGCACCCGGACTCGAGCCCGGCGATCTCCAGCCGGCTGACGATGCTGTCCTGCTTTTCGCCCGGCATGAGGCAGATGATCGCCTGCCGGGCATCGCCGCAGCCGTGGGCGAGGCCGGAAAAGTCATGGACGGTCAGGCGGTTGCCGAGCGGGGCGCGGGCGAAGCTCTGCCAGTCGATGAGCGGCAGGAACTCTGCGAGCACCGCCTGCGCCTCGTGCATCTCGGGCAGCAGCACATGGGGGTGGCGATAGGGCCAGCGCATCCCGCCCCCCACGCCGCCAGCGGCAAGGTGCGCCCACTGGGTGCGGCGGAAGCAGTCCGTGTCGAACGCATCGGGAAGGGTCACGCGGCGATCGACGAAGGTGTGGACCGGCCCGTGCTCCGTATCGAGCAGCGGCCGCAGCGGCGGGCACTCGGCCAGCGCCGCGCCCATCAACCGCACCGTCGCCTCGGCCGGCACCAGCGTGCGGCGCGGGGCGTCCATGGTGTCGGGCTCGTAGAGGTGGACGCTCGCGAAATCGAGCGCGGGGTGGCGGAAGATGATCTCGCCGAGGTCGGGCGAGGCGACGAGGTTGGGGTGGAACACCGACACGGTCTGGAGGTGCGCACGGCCGTGAAGGCGCAGCTCCTCGGCGCGCAGGGCCTCCGAGACCTCGGTGACGAAATCATGCGTCGCTTCAAGGTCGCCGCCTGCGTAGAAGGCGTCGATCTCGTTCCACAGGTCCCAGGCGAAGATCGCCGGACTGTGGCCCCAGCGCCGTGTCGCGAAAAGCAGGCGGTTGATGACCGCCGCCCGCGTGTTGCCGCAAGTGAACATGGTCTCGAGCCGCTCGCTCGGCCCGCCTCGGTGTTGCGAATAGGGATGATGCTTCCAGCGCAGCACCATGAAGAAGGTGTCGAAGGGCGTGAGCAGGTAGCGGATGCCGTGCCGTTCGCCGAGCGCGATGAGGTCGTCCCAAAGCTGCACCATCGCCGGGCTGAAGGCGCCGCAGCGGTGCTCCAGATGGCGGTGGCGCACCTGGCTGTAGTCCAGCATCAGCCTGAGGCAGGTGACGCCGTGTGCGGCCAGATCGGCGAAGTGCCGCTCTACCGCCTCCGGATCGCGGCGGCGGTAGAGCGGGGCAATGTTGGGCCAGGTGATCGCCTCGTTGTGCCCGATCGGGGTCCAGGGCGCGCCTGCCTCGGTCTCGAAATAGGGCGCACCCTCGACGCAGCGGACCCAGGCCTCCGCTGCGTCCGGGGCGGGCGGGGGCACCCGGCGCGAACTACCCCCGGCGAGCGCGGCAGGGCCGCTGTTCATTCGGCCGCCACCGCTCCGGAGTCGGCGAGCGCCTCGCTCCGCCAGCGCGCGTCGAGCCGCCGCCAGGTGGCCAGCGCCTGTCCGACGATCTGGTCCATGTTGTAGTAGCGATAGGTGGCGAGCCGCCCGACGAAGGTGACGTCGTCGCAGGCTCGCGCCAGCGCGTCGTAGCGCTTGTACATGGCCTGCGCGGCATCATTGGGGATCGGGTAGTAGGGATCGCCCTCGTCCGCAGGATATTCGCGGGTGATGCTGGTGACGGGTGCCTCCTGGCCGGTGAGGTGCTTGTACTCGGTGATCCGGGTATAGGGCACCTCGTATGCCGGGTAGTTCACCACCGCCACGGGCTGCGCCTGCTCGCAATCCAGCGTCTCGTGCTCGAAGCGCAGCGAGCGGTAGGGCAGCTTGCCGAGACGGTGGCCGAAGTACTCGTCGATCGGACCGCTCCACACCAGGTGATCCCAGGTGATGTCGTCGGGCAGCTCGTCAAAGCCGGTGCCCGTCATGACAGTGATCCGCGGCTCGTCGAGCATCCGCGCGAACATCGCCGTGTAGCCCTCTGCCGGCATGCATTGGTGCGTGTCCGTGAAGTAGCGATCGTCGGTGTTGGTGCGCGCGGGCACGCGGGCGGCGACCGACTTGTCGAGCTCGCTCGGATCCACGCCCCACTGCTTGCGCGTGTAACCGCGGAAAAACTTCTCGTAGAGATCCTCGCCGACCTGCGCGACCACGGTGTCGCGCGACGTCTTGATCTCCGGCACCGCCACCGCGACCGACTTCAGGTAGGCCTCGGCCTCGGCCTCGTCGGCAAGGTTGAGGCCGTAGAGCCGGTTGAGCGTCGTGCGGTTGATCGGCATCGGCACCAGCTTGCCATCGACCTCGGCCAAGACGCGGTGCTCGTAGGGGCGCCAGCGGGTGAAGCGCGACAGGTAGTCGAGAATGTCGCGGCTGTTGGTGTGGAAGATATGCGGGCCGTACTTGTGCACGAGGATGCCCGCCTCGTCCTTGTGGTCGTAGGCATTGCCGGCGATGTGGCTGCGCTTGTCGATCACCAGCACCGAGCGCCCTGAGCCGGCGGCGATCCGCTCGGCCATGACCGATCCGGCAAAGCCCGCGCCGACAACCAGTACATCGTAGTGGCGCTTGGCCCGGCGGATGATGGAGCCGGCCACCGCCGTGCGGCGGCTGGCAACGAGGCCGTTCTCGATTTCGCGCGCGATCTTCGCGGCGATGCCGTCCCAGCTCTGGCTGGCGAGGCAGTCGCGCGCTTCGCTGCGCCAGTGCGCCCGCGCGGCATCGGGTGCGACAAGGAAGGCCTCGCATGCGGCGATGAAGCTCTCCGCGTCCTTTGCGATCGCCACACTGTCAAACTCGCCGTAGCCGCTCACCACGTCGCGCACGGGAGTGGAGACCACGGGAAGGCCGCTGGCCATGTACTCGGGGGTCTTGGTCGGGCTGATGAACTCGGTCGAGGCGTTGAGCGCAAACGGCATCAGCGCGACATCCCAACCGGCGGCGTAGGCGGGCAGATCGGCATAGTCCTTGCGCCCGAGCCAGTGGATGTTGGCCGCGCGCGGGAGATCGGCTTCGCTGATCTTCACCACCGGGCCGACCATGACGAAGCTCCATTCGGGCTTCGCGGCGGCGATCCGGGCGACGAGGTCGAGGTCGAGTCGCTCGTCGATCACCCCATAGAAGCCGAGGCGCGGACCCGGCAGGCCGGCCTGGTCCTCGGGTGCGGGCAAGCCATCGGCACCGCGCGCGAAATGCGCGACGTCGACGCCCGAGGGCACGCAGTGAATGTTTTCGTGGCGGTGGCTGCGCGCCTCGTAGAGGCTCCTGCCACCGCACAGCACGATGTCAGCGCGCGCCATCAGCGCCGCCTCGCGCCGGGCGATGTCAGCGGGCGCGAAGGCGAAATTGGCGAGCTCGTCCATGCAGTCGTAGACCACGACGTCTGCCCGCGCCCCTTCGGTGAACGCGAGCATCATCGGGGTGTAGTACCAGAACACCCGCGGCCCGCTGACCGCCTCCAGCACAAGGTCGAGAAGCCGGCGCAGCTGCGTGTCGCGCGCGGCCTCGTCGAGCCCGGCGGGGAGGACCGGGACCAGCCGCTCGAGCCCCTCGGCGAGCCACTCGCGCTCGACCCGGGGCACCGTGCCCTCGGCCTCTTCGCGCGGCTCTTCCCAGTAGAGCACGTCGAAGCTGTCGGCGAGCCGGGTCATGATGTGCTGCGGGCGCTGGAAGACGAGGTTCCAGCGCAGGTGCGCGAAGCAGATAATCGACGGACGCTGCGCAGGCTTGGCCGAGGAAGGGGTCTGGGACGGGCGATGCATGGCGAGGGAGTGCCTTTTCGGGTCGGAGTGGCCGCCCTCGGCGGGTGCCGGGGCGACGCCGCTGCGGGGGCGACACCCCCGACTAGCGCCTGACGCACAATTCCTGTCTCACCTATGTTGACAACGCTGTTTTACTTGGAAAGCCCGAGGGTTGTGAACCCATGTTATGGGGGTAACTGGCTCCAAGCTTCACTCTAGATCAAATCGACGAGCGCATTCTGTTCGCCGCGATTGGAGCACATTTCATGTCTTCTTCTTGGATCGTAAACCTTCTGCCGTTCTGGATACTCGGTGTACCGCTGGTTATCGCTATCATTAGCTACCTTCGGATGCCGCGCCAGAGCGAGCTTGCTCCGCCCGATCGCCGCGAAGATCGTCGCAATATAGTCGGTGAGACAGCCATCAGGGCCGGCGACACGGCCGTCTGGAAGGGATAAGCAATCATGTTCAGCCACAACAAGCGCCTGCAATACACTGTCCGAGTCTCAGAGCCGAACCCGGCGCTCGCCTCGCTTCTTCTCGAGCAGTTCGGCGGACCCGACGGCGAGCTTGCCGCGGCCATGCGCTACTTCACGCAAGGACTTGCCGAGGAGGATCCGGGCCGCAAGGACATGCTGCTCGACATCGCGACAGAGGAACTCAGCCACCTTGAGGTGATCGGCTCGATCGTCGCGATGCTCAACAAGGGCGCCAAAGGCGACCTTGCCGAGGCCGCGCTCGAGGAGGCGGAGCTCTACCGCTCGCTGACCGCGGGCGGAAATAGCCATACCCAGGCGATCCTGTATGGCGGCGGCCCGGCGCTCACCAACTCCTCGGGCGTGCCTTGGACGGCGGCCTATGTCGATTCGCGCGGCGATCCGACCTGCGACCTGCGCTCGAACATCGCCGCCGAAAGCCGCGCGAAGATCATCTACGAGCGGCTGATCGCGATCACCGACGATCCCGGCATCAAGGATGCGCTCGGCTTCCTGATGACCCGCGAGATCGCGCACCAGAAGAGCTTCGAGAAGGCGCTCTACTCGATGAGCGACAACTTCCCGCCGGGGCGCCTGCCGGGCACACCGCCCTATGACCGTCTTTACGTCAACGCCTCGACGGGCCCCGGCGACACCGAGGGACCGTGGAACAGCGGCCCCGAGTGGGAGCGGAGCGACGAGAACGACATGAGCGTCCCGGCCGATGGCGGCGAGGGCACCGCGCAGGTCGAACTGCCCGCCGGGCAGGTCAAGACCGTCGAGGCCATGATGTTGCGCACCGCTTCCGATCCGCACAGCGATCCGCTGACCGGGGTTGACCTCGGCGCCGGCCCGCCCCTCGACGACGAGGACTGACGCAGACGTGGCGATGCCTCCCGAAGCGCTGCTCGGCGTCGCCGCGAGCCTGGCCGCCGGTGCCATGACCGGCATCGGCGGCCTGCTCGTCGTGGGCGGAGGGGCGCTCGACGCGCGGCGGCAGAACTTGCTCATCGGCTTCGCCGCAGGGGTCATGATCGCCGCCGCGGTGTTCTCGCTGATCCTTCCCGCCGTCGAGCAGGCGCAGGCGTCGGGCGCCTCGCTTGGCGCGGCCGCGGCCACGGTAATCGTCGCCGCCTGGCTCGGCGCGGTGGCGATGGACCGGCTCGGCCTGTGGGGCGAGGCGATGAGCGCGCGCGGGCGCCTGCCCGCGGGGCTGGGCGCATGGCCCGCAGGGGCGGACGAGCGCCGCATCGCGCTTTTCGTGATCGCCATAACATTGCACAACTTGCCCGAGGGCGCTGCGGTCGGCCTCGGCTTCATGACGGGTGACGCATCGCTCGGCTGGGCGACGATGCTCGGCATCGGGCTCCAGAACATCCCTGAAGGCATGGCCGTCGCCGCCCTGCTCGCAAGCCTCGGCTGGAGCCGTGCACGCTCCGCCGCAGGAGCGCTGGCGACCGGGCTCGTGGAGCCCCTGGGCGCCATCGTCGGTGTCACGGTGGCGGGCGCGTCGGCCACGATCCTACCCTGGGCGCTCGGCTTCGCCGCAGGCGCGATGCTGTTCGTCGTCATGGCCGAGATCATTCCCCACACTCGCCGCCAGATCGCGCACGGCTCGGCGACGCCCGCCTTGATGGCCGGGCTCGTGCTGATGATGGTGCTCGACGTCACCCTCTCCTGACTCCCGACCCCCTGCAAGAAGGAACTCCCCCCATGTCCAAGATCGTCTCCAAGATGGAAGAAGGCGACCTGCCCGGCCTTGAGGCCAATCTTGATCCCCAGCCCGAATGGGAACCGCGCTACCCCGGTTCCGGGCGGCTTGAGGGCAAGGTGGCGATCGTCACCGGCGGCGACAGCGGCATCGGCCGCGCGGTCGCCGTGCTCTTCGCGCGCGAGGGCGCCGACATCGTCATCTCCCACCTCGAGGAGGAGGAGGATGCGATGCGCACCGCCGAGATGGTCGAGGACGAGGGCGGCAAGGCCGTCACCATCGCCGGCGACATCGGCGACCGCGACCATTGCCGGGAGATCATCGACCTCGCCGTCCGCAAGTTCGGGAAGATCGACATCTTGGTGAACAATGCCGGCGAGCAGCATCCCGACGAGGACATTACCGAAATCAGCAAGAAGCAGCTGAAGCGCACCTTCCAGACCAATGTCTTCGGGATGTTCTACATGGTGCAGGCCGCCATGCCGCACCTCAAGGAGGGCGCCGCGATCATCAACTGTACCTCGGTGACGATGTACCAGGGTTCGGAGGAGCTGCTCGACTACTCCGCCACCAAGGGCGCGATCACCGCCTTCACGCGCTCGCTCTCGCAGAACCTCGTCGAGAAGGGCATCCGCGTCAACGGCGTGGCGCCCGGGCCGATCTGGACTCCGCTCAACCCCTGTGGCGGGGCCAGCGAGGAGAAGATGGAGAGCTTCGGCGAATCCACGCCCATGGGCCGGGCCGGCCAGCCCAACGAGGTCGCGCCGTGCTTCCTGTTCCTCGCCTGCGAGGATTCGAGCTACATGACCGGACAGGTGCTGCATCCCAACGGCGGGATCATCGTCGGCAGCTGATCGGACCATGCAACAGGAATTGACGGGCCTTCTGCCCGCCGACGAGGGCCTGACCGCGCTCGCCTGGACGCTAGGCGCGGCCGGGCTCCTCGTGGCCGGCGCGCTTGCGGTGCATGGCGTTATCCTCGCCATCCTGCGGCGCATCGCGCGGGGCACCTCCACGACCAGCGACGACCTGCTGCTCGGCTATGCGGCAGGCCCGTCGCGCTGGATCTTGGTCGCTCTGGCACTGCTCTCGCTCGGCGTCATCGCGGTGCCAAACGAAGCGGTGGCGGCGCGCATCGTCGGGGCGGTGCGTGTCGTCATGCCGCTCTTGTGGGGCTGGTTGCTGATCGCGCTGATCCGCTTCGCCAAGGCCTATATCGAGGTCCACGCCGACATCGCGGCCGAGGACAACCTCGCCGCGCGCCGCCGCCGAACCCGGGCCGACATTCTGGCCCGCATCGCGATCGTCGTCGTGATGCTGGTGAGTGCCGGGCTGATGCTGCTGAGCATCCCGGAGGTGCGCGAGATCGGGGTGGCGGTGATGGCCTCGGCCGGGATCGCGGGCCTCGCGGTCGGCGTGGCCGCGCAGCCGCTGCTCAAGAACCTCGTCGGCGGTTTCCAGCTCGCCTTCACCGAGCCGGTGCGGATCGACGACGTCGTGGTCTATCGCGGCGAGTGGGGGCGGGTCGAGCGGATCACGCTCACCTACGTGGTGTTGCGCATCTGGGACCAGCGGCGGCTGGTGATCCCGGTCTCCAAGCTCGTCGAGGAGCCGATCGAGAACTGGACGCGCGAGACCAGCCAGCTGCTCGGCACGGTCTTCGTTCATGTGGACCATGCCGCCGATATCGAGGCGCTACGCGAGATCGCACTAGCGGCGGTGCGCGAACACCGTCTGTGGGATGAGCGGGCCGCGGCGGTGCAGGTCACCGACATGACGCCGAACACCCTGGAGGTTCGCGTGCTGATGAGCGCACGTAGCGGGCCGGAAATGTTCGATTTGCGATGCGACGTGCGCGAGGCGGTGGTGCGGGCGCTGGCGCAGGAACATCCGGGGGCGCTGCGGCGTAACCGGCTCACCCTCGAAACGCAGGAAGCGCCATCTCAATGAACATCGACTGGGTCACCGTTGTCGGAACGATCGGCGCCAGCGCCTCGGTCGCGAGCTTCACGCCGCAAGCGTGGAAGATCATTCGCGAACGATCAACAGACGGGCTCTCGCTCGGAATGTTCGCGCTGACCAGCCTTGCCTTCGCCGCGTGGACAACGTTCGGGGTGCTGCAGGGCGAATGGACCCTGATCATCCCCAATTCCATCTGCCTGGTCTTCGCGCTTTTCATCCTGGGGATGATCGCGCTGCCCGCGCGCAAGACCGAAGAGGTCGCCGAAGCGCTCGACCCGGAGCATTGAGGGAGAGGGAAAAAGATGACGGCCCCGCCACGGGGGCATGGGCGGGGCCGTCGCGGCGTGCCTCAGTAGGTCACGCCGTAGTAGGTATAGACCTGCTGGTTGTAGTCCTCGGTGTAGTCCGGCTCGGCGTCACTCGCGTAGCGGGGCGCGCCTTCGAGGACGTCCTTGTCGAGGTCGACGACATAGCCGCCCTGGTCGACATCATAGGTCAGCATGGACCAGGGGATCGGATAGTAGTCGGCCCCGAGGCCGAGGAAGCCGCCGAACTGGAGCACCGCGTACTCCACCTGACCGGAGCGCTTGCCGACCATGAAGTTGCTGATCGTGCCCAGCCGCTCGCCGCTTGTGTCATAGACGGCGGTGCCCTCGACCTTGTTCGAGGCGATGAGTTCGCCTGTTTCGTCGGTGTTGATTCCCTCTGCCATCGTGATCCTCCTATGATTGGCGCGCGAAGGCTGCGTCGGGGGGCGTCAGGCGGCCCTCACATAGGTCAGCCGGGCGCCGAGCAGGGGGCAAGGCGCCCCCAAGATGCGATCAGGGAGCGGCTAGCCCTTCCGCTCGGGCAGCGACTCGCGCTTGGTCGACGCGAGGTCCTCGAGCCCCTTCTCGGACATGGACTTTTCCATCTCCTTCGAGGCGCCCTTGAGCTTCGACTTCGGCTGGTCTCCCCGCTTGGCGGCGAGCGCGGCGCCGGCGGCTTTCTGTTGGGCCTTGGAGGTGGCGGGCATGGCATTGCTCCCTTGGTAGAAGGAAAAGCTAGCGGCGCCGGTAGGCGATCGCCCTAACCGATGTCAGGCCCGGCGGCGGCGGCATAGATGCGGTCGAGCACCTCGGCGACGGCGAGGAACTGCTCCGCCCGCGGGTCGAAGGACGGGTTCGCCGCCAGCTGCCGCGCCCAAGCGACCGCGGCGCGGCTGCCCCAGTCGTCGGGCGGCGCGACCAGCCGCTCGGCCGAGGTGCCGGAGAAGCGCAGCAGCTCGAAATCGTAGAAGCTCCCGTCCACGTTATGGAGGGATCCGCCGCCTGCCGTGCCGTAGAAACTCGCCTCGATCCGCGCGTCCTGCCCCGCATGCAGGCCCCAGGAGCAGGCGATCTGCACCGCCGTGCCGCCCGCAAGGTCGAGCCGGGCAAGGGCAAAGTCCTCGACCTCGTCCTCCCCGGCGGCGAGCGGGCGGCCCTTGGCGAAGGTGCGCGCGGTGACGGCCTCGACGGGGGGAAAGCCGGTCAGCCACAGCGCAAGGTCGACGAGGTGGACGCCAAGGTCCATCACGCAGCCCCCGCCGGATTGCGCACGGTCGTAGAACCACGGCTTGTCGGGGCCGTAGGCGTTGTGAAACGTGAGGTCGGCGGCGAAGATCGTGCCGAGTTCGCCGCTGCCGACCAGCTCGGCCAGCGCCAGCGCGGCGGCGGTGTGGCGATAGGAGAAGTCGACTCCCAGCAGCCGGTCGGCGGCGCGGGCGGCCTCCACGACCTGCCGCGCTTCCGGGGCGCTGCGTCCCAGAGGCTTCTGGCAGAACACCGCAAGCCCCGCCTCGAGCGCTGCGATTGCCTGGTCAGCATGGAACGCGCTCGGCGTGGCGATTACGAGCGCATCGAGTCCCGCGGCGAGCAGGCTTTCGAGGTCCGGCAGCACCTCGGCGCCGGGCGCGAGGGCCTGGGCCTCTCCCGCGCATTCCGGGGAGGGGTCGCAGATCGCGGCGATCTCGGCGCTACCCTCTGCGGCGATCCCGGCCAAGCGGTGCCTGCCGATCCAGCCGGTGCCGAGGAAGCCAAGGCGGGGGCGCTTGAGGGGCCGGGTCATGCGAGTTCGATCAGCGCCTTGACGAAGCCCTGCGGCTTGTCGCGCGTGGCATCGAGCGCCTCGCCGAGCCGGTCGAGCGGGTAGCGATGGGTGAAGAGCGGTGCCGGGTTGAGCCGACCGCTGGCAACCGCCTCCACCGCCTCGCGCACCCCGCGCAGTTGGACTTTGGGGTCGCGCTCGTGGGCGTTGACGACATCGATCCCCTTCCAGTTCCAGCCCTGCATGTTCACCTGCCGCGGCCCGTCCTGGTGGTAGCCCGCGATCACCAGCCGCCCGCCGAAACCGACGAGTTCTCCCGCGAGGTCGAGCGGCCACTGCTTGCCGACGCATTCGATCACCCGCTCGCAAAGGCCATCGCCGGTGATCGCCTTGACGTCTTCGATGATCCGCCAGTGGTCGTCCATGGTAATGGTCTCACCCGCGCCGTAATGACGGGCGAGATCGAGCGACTCAGCTCGGCGCGAGATGGCGATGACCCTGGCGCCCGCCTCGCTCGCCAGCCGGGTGAGCACTGCGCCCAGAAAGCCGATGCCGATGATCGCGACCGTCTGGCCGGGCTCGATGCGGCTGCGCCGGAAGATGTTGAAGGCGCAGCCCAGCGCCTCGCCGGGGAAGGGCCGGCCATTGAGGGCGGGGGGCAGCTTCACCACCATCGCGGCGGGTGCGATGTCGGCCTCAGCATAGGAGCGGTGGCTGAGGGTCGCCACGCGGTCGCCCTCGGCGAGCCCCGTCACGCCTTCGCCCACCGCCTCGACCCGGCCCCAGCCCTCATGGCCGAGCTCGCCGGGGGCGGTGGGATACTGCATCCACTCCGGTCCCTCCCAGGGGGTGAGGTTGGACGCGCACACCCCGCAGCCCTCGAGGCGCACCCGCACCTCGCCCGGGCCCGGCTCGGGCAAGGGGACGCGTTCGAGGGCGAGTGTGCCCGGCGCGGTCAGCACGGCGGCCTGCATCGTCAAGCCTCCGCGATGAAGGCTTCGAGCGCGGCGTAGGCCTCGTCGTCGGTCATCTGCTTGGGGGGGTGCTTGCAGAAATAGGCCGCCGCCGGGTGGATCGGCCCGGCAAGGCCCCGGTCGCGCGCCAGCCGGGCGCAGCGGATCATGTCGATCGCGACGCCAGCGGAATTCGGCGAATCCTCGACTGACAGGCGGAGTTCGAGGTTCATCGGCACCCCGCCGAACATCTCGCCTTCCATGCGCAGGAAGCAGACCTTGTTGTCGTTCTGCCACGCCACGTAATCGGACGGGCCGATGTGGATGTTCTCGTCGCCCAGCCGCGCGGCGGCGACCGACTGCACGGCCTCGGTCTTGGAGATCTTCTTCGAGGCGAGGCGCTTCCTCTCCAGCATGTTGAGGAAGTCCGTGTTGCCGCCGGTGTTGAGCTGGTAGGTGCGCTCCAGCTTCACCCCGCGCTTGGCGAAGAGGTCGGTCAGCACGCGGTGGACGATGGTCGCACCGAGCTGCGCCTTAATGTCGTCGCCGATGATCGCGACGCCCGCCTTGCGGAAGCGCTCCGCCCAGGCCGGGTCGCTGGCGATGAAGACCGGGATGTTGTTGACGAAGGCAACCCCCGCCTCGAGCGCGCACTCTGCGTAGAACTCGCTCGCCTTCTGCGACCCCACCGGGAGGTAGTTCATCATCACCTCCGCGCCCGTCTCGCGCAGCGTTGCGACCACCGCCTCACGGTCGGGCTCCGGGGCCTCGGCGGGGAGGAAGGTGCGCTCCTCGGGGTAGTCCGCCATGTGCGCGGCGACCCCGTCGAGCCGACGGCCCATCCGCACCTTGGCGCCGGTCGCCTCGACCTCGCCGCAGAAGCGGGCGGTGCAGTTGGGCGGGGCGAAGATCGCCTCGGCGACGTCGCGGCCGACCTTGCGGCGGTCGATGTCCCAGGCGGCCACCACGCGGATGTCACCGGGTTCGTAGCCGCCGAGCGACCGGTGCATCAATCCCGTCGTGTCGTTGGCCCCACCGCGATAATGCGCGATGCCCTGGACCAGGGAGCTTGCGCAGTTGCCGACGCCGACCAGCGCCACCTTGATCCCGCGGGTCGGGGGGGACAGCATGTCATTCTCCTCGCTTGGGCGCCCTCAGGCGCGGATGGCCTGCCGGGCGGGGCGGGCGGGGGCGTAGCGTTCGGTCATTTCGGCGCAGAAATCGGCGAAAGCCTGCGGATCGCGTGCGCAGGAGGTGTGGTGCGCCTCGACGCCGAGGTGTTCGGGGGTGAAGCAGTAGGTCACCGTCACCTCGAAGGGCTCGAGCGCCTCCATCTGCCGGTCGAACCAGTCGAGCGCGCCCTCGCGGAAGCGGTCGGCCCAGCTGAGGCCGGTACGCAGCTTCCTGACGCCAAGGTCCTTCATGATCCGCACCGCATCGTCGAGCCGCGGGTCGTGGAAGTGGAACCACTGCATCAGCCCCATGCGATCGGCGACGCTCGCATAATGGTCGAAGGCGAGCTTGGGCGTTCCGTCCTCGCGGATCAGGCCCATGTAAAAATGGCGGTAGTAGCTCGATCCTTCCGCCTCGCGGTGGCGGGTCTCCGCGCCCCATTCCTGCGGTAGGTCGAAGAGCGAGTACCAGTAGACGTTGGGCACCCGCCCCAGCAGCAGCTCGGCGGTGCGGTTGAGGCCGAAGACCTGCACCTCCTCGGCCCCGAAGCTGCCGACGCCCACCTCGGTGGCCCAGATCGGCTTGTCGGGGACGACCGCCTCGATCTCGGCGATCTTGTCGGGCCAGGCATCGATCGGCCACAGGTTCCAGTCGAGCGGGAAGCCGTGGACGGCGACCACGTCCACCTCCTCGAGCGCCCCGTGGGCCTGCATCCTCCGGACCCAGTGCGGATCGATCGGCGACATCCCGCCGAGCACGCGGATCACCTCGGGGTTGATCGCAGCGATCGAGCGCCCGGCGCGGATTACCGTGTCGGCATAGATCGCCCAGTCGGGGTCGAGCTCGGGGTTCCAGTGCGACTTGTTGTTGGGCTCGTTCCAGATCATCGCGGCTTCGATCATGCCAGCGCTCCTTGTGCGGGATAGACGGCTGCCGGGCCGAGGTCGGCATAGGGCACGGGGGCGACGCGGCAGAGGTAGACCTCGGCCTCGATCTGCGCCTCGACGGCGAAGCCCGCGGCACGCAGCATCGCTTGGCTGCAGGCGGCGTTGGGCGCCCACCAGTTGGTCCAGTCGCCCGCATAGGCGCGCTCGATGAAGTGCATCTTGGGATAGCCCGGCTCGTCGAAATATTCGGGCGGGTCGAAGGTGCCGGGCTTGTGGAAGGGGTGGTCGGCGGGCGCGTCGAACACCGCCTCGCTGCCGCGCTGCATGGTCTGGAACAGCATGAGGTCGCCCGCCACGTGCTCGCGGATCAGGTCGAGCGCGAGCAGCGGGTGCCTGAGGTGGTAGAGCACCCCCATGAAGATCACGAGGTCGAACTTCTCGCCAAGGCGCGCAACGTCGTAGACGTCGAGGCGGGCCAACTCGATCGCGTCGAAGCCCAGCGCCCGGGCAGCGAGCCGCGCCTGATCGAGATAGCGCTCGTCGCTGTCGATCCCGAGCACCCGCGCGGCGCCGCGCTTGGCCATCTCGATGGCGTAGAAGCCCGCGTTGCAGCCGATGTCGAGCACCGATTTGCCGGTGAGGTCGGCGGGCAGGGCGTCGGCGAAGCGGCGGTACTTGAAGGCGGGATAGTTGCCGAGGAAATGGTCGGGCGCCGTCATGACGCCGTTTCCGAGGTCGATGTTCTGGAACCACGGCGCGAGCGCCTCGACCTCGGCGCGCAAGGCGCGGGCGGGGTCCCCGGAGCGGCGGGCGTCAGCCTCGGCCATGTCAGGCGCACCTTTCGTTGAGAGTGACCACCCGCTCGCCCCAGCTCCCTGCGACGACGCGGGTCACCGAGGCCGGGTCGACGTCGAAGCTCAGGATGCGGTCGAGCGACAGGCCGAGGATGCCGGCCACGGCGGCGCGGATCACATCGGCATGGCTCACCATCGCGATCACCGCGCCCGAGGCGCGCTCCGCGACCTTGCGCAGATGGCCGAGCACGCGCTCCTGGACGGCGAGCATCGGCTCGCCTCCCGGCGGCACCGCCGCACCGCGCCGGCTGTTCCATTCGTGCCAGGCGGGGTCCTGTTCGAGCGCGGTGAACTCTTGGCCGCTCCAGGCGCCGAAATCGATCTCGTCGAGAGAGTCCGCCGCCTCCTCGTTCAGCCGCACCGCCTCGGCCAGCACCTGCGCGGTCTCGCGGGCCCGGCGGACGGGGCTGGTCTGGACGGCCTCGATCCCCTCCGCGGTGAGCCGCTGCGCCAGCCGCTCCGCCTGTGCGCGCCCGGCGGCGGAAAGCGGCACATCGCCCGTCCGTCCCGAGAGCACGCGGCCGAGTTCACTATGTGCCGCATGGCGAACGAGTAGAATAGTGGCGGTCATCGCGCTCCCGAACCTTGTAGCAGGAAAGTAGAAGCCGACTCGAAAGATGTGCTCAAGGAGCCATGATACCAAAGTGGGTTATGGCGGGGTAGCAGCCGCCCTAGTCGTGCTGTTGTCGAAGCTGTTCGATGTCCTGCGCAATATTCTGTTCAACATGAGTTAGCATCCCAATTCAAAACAACCGCTCCCCACTTCGACTAGGTACTTAGCTGAAGAAGAACCTGCGAGGATCGGGAGAGCAGTTTTGTCCGAGTTGATTTTGATTACCGGCGGTGCGGGGTTCATCGGGCGGCATCTTTGCCGCGAATTGCTGGACCGCGGCCTCAGGGTGCGCGTGCTCGACGCGCTGATCGCGCAGGTTCATCCCGACGGCGAGCGCCCCGCGGACCTCTCGCAGGATGTGGAGTTCATCCACGGCGACGTGCGCGACGGCGAGGCCGTGGCGCAGGCGCTCAGGGGGGTCGACCGTGTCGTCCACCTGGCCGCCGAGGTCGGCGTCGGCCAGTCGATGTACGAGGTCGAGCGCTATACCGCCACCAACGAGCTCGGCACCGCGGTGCTGATGGAGCGGCTGATCGACAACCCGGTGAAACGGATCGTCACCGCCTCCTCGATGAGCATCTACGGCGAGGGTCTCTACCGCGACGCGGATGGCGAACTGGTCCAGGATGCCGCGCGGGGCGCCTTGCGCGACGGGCAGGCGACCTGGGATCCGGTGGACGGGCAATGTCGCCCACTCACACCGGTCGCCACGCCGGAATGGAAGCAGCCGGCGCTCTCCTCGGTCTACGCGCTCAACAAGTACGTGCAGGAGCGCATGACCCACATCATGGCGCCGCCCTACGGCATCGAGAGCACCTGCCTGAGGCTCTTCAACGTCTACGGGCCCGGCCAGGCGCTCTCCAACCCCTACACCGGGGTGCTGGCGATCTTCGCCGCGCGGCTGCTCAACGGCCAGCGTCCGATGATTTTCGAGGACGGCGAGCAGCGCCGCGACTTCGTGCATGTCAGCGACGTCGCCCGCGCTTTTGCCGACGCGCTCGAGCACCCGGCGGCGCCGGGCGGGACCTTCAATATCGGCTCCGGGCAGGACCGCTCGGTGCGCGAGGTCGCCGAGGCGCTGGCGCAGGCGATGGGCCGCAACAGCGTCGAGGCCGAGATCGTCGGCAAGGCGCGCACCGGCGACATCCGCCACTGCTATTGCGACACGGCCCTGGCGGAGGAGACACTGGGCTTCGCGGCGCGTCAGGACTTCGGAGAGGGGCTGGCGAACCTTGCCGAGTGGCTCTCCGGTCAGACCGCCGAGGACCGCGCGGAACGCGCGCGCGAGGAACTCGAAGCACGCGGGCTCGTGGCATGAGGGCGCGGGAGGGCGACACGATCCTCGTCACCGGCGGGGCGGGCTTCATCGGCTCCAATCTCGCCGACCGGCTGCTGGCGCGCGGGTGCCGGGTGCGGATCCTCGATTCGCTCGAGCGGCCGGGGGTGGAGCGCAACCTCCAGTGGCTGACGGCACGTCACGGCGATCGGGTCGAACCCGTGATCGCCGACCTGCGCGAGCCCGGCGCAATCCCGCGCGCCGTGCGCGGCATCGACGCGGCCTTCCACTTCGCGGCGCAGGTGGCGGTGACGACCAGCCTTGCCGATCCGGGCGCCGACTTCGCGATCAACCTCGGCGGCACCTTCGCCCTGCTCGAGGCGCTGCGCCGCGAGCGACCCGGCGCGCCGCTGATCTTCGCCTCGACCAACAAGGTCTACGGCGATCTCGGCGACCTCGACTTCGGCCGCAGCGAGACCGGCTATGTCCCGACCGACGCGGCGCTCGCCCGGAACGGGGTTGGCGAGAGCCGACCGCTCGATTTTCACACGCCCTACGGCTGCTCCAAGGGCGCGGCGGACCAGTACGTGCTCGATTACGCGCGCAGCTACGGGATGCCCGCCGCGGTGCTGCGGATGAGCTGCATCTACGGCGAGCGGCAGATGGGGACCGAGGATCAGGGCTGGGTCGCCCACTTCCTGATCCGCGCCTTCGCGGGCGAGCCGATCACCCTGTTCGGCGACGGGCACCAGGTGCGCGACATCTGCGACGTGGACGATACCTGCGCGGCCTACATCGCCGCCCTCGAGCGGATCGACACCATCGCGGGCCGCGCCTTCAACTGGGGCGGCGGGCCGGACAATGCGGTGAGCCTCCTCACCCTCGTCGCGGAGATCCGCCGCGTCGTCGGCACGGCGCCGCAGGTCACCTTCGCCGATTGGCGGGCGGGCGACCAGCGCTGGTTCGTCGCCGACACCCGTGCCGCGGACCAGGCGCTGGGCCTTGCCCCGCGCAAGCCCTGGCGCACCGGGATCGCCGATCTGGCGGCGTGGCTCTCCGCCAACCGTGCGGCCAACACCGCCGCGCCGGCCGCACTCGCCCCCGAGATCGTATTGTGAGGGGCGCCGCTGCCGGCCTCGCCGGTCGCCACATCCTGATGACCGCCGATGCTGTCGGCGGGGTCTGGCAATATGCCGCGGGCCTTGCCCGGGAACTCGCGCGCGAGGGCTGCCGGGTGACGCTCGCCGTGATGGGCCCCGCGCCTGACGCGGACCAGCGCGCCGCCATCGAGCGGCTCGCGGAGGTCCGGCTGATCGAGACCGGCCTCCCGCTCGACTGGACCTGCAGCGGCCCCGCCGAGGTCGCAGCCGCGGCCCGGGAGGTGGCGCGCCTCGCTCACCGCTTGGACGCTGACCTCGTGCATTGCAATTCGCCCGCGCTGATCGGCGCGGCGCCCATGCCCGTCCCGGTGGTCGCTGTCGCGCATGGCTGCATCGCCACCTGGTGGAAGGCGGCGCGGGGCGGCGCGCCGGTCGAGCCGGGCCTCACATGGCACGGCGAGCTGATGCGCCGCGGCCTCGCCAGCGCCGATGCCGCCGTCGCCCCGAGCGAGAGCTTCGCCGCAATGCTGCGCGCCACCTATCGCCTCGCGAACACGCCGCTGGTGGTCCGCAACGGCCGTCCTCCCGTCGCTCGCCCGCGTCTGGGCGAGGCCCCGATGAACGCGGTGCTCACCGCCGGACGCATGTGGGACCCGGTGAAGAACGGTGAGCTGATCGACAGGATCGCCGCGCTGATCGGGCCGCGCCTGCTGGCCGCGGGCGCCTTGCGGGGGCCGCAAGGCGAGTCCATCGACTTCGCGCACGCCGTCGCGCTCGGCCACGTTCCCGCTGCGGAACTTGCGGCGCTCCTTGCCCGGCGACCGATCTTCGTGTCGCCCGCGACCTTCGAGCCCTTCGGCCTCGCGGTGCTCGAGGCGGCCGGGGCGGGCTGCGCACTGGTGCTCTCCGACATCCCGACCTTCCGCGAGCTGTGGGACGGCGCGGCGCTCTTCGCCGACCCGCAGGATGCCGAGGGCTTCGCCGATGCCATCGCGCGGCTCGAGGCGTCCCCTGACCTGCGCGGCGCGCTGGGCGCGGCGGCGCGGGCGCGGGCGGAGCGCCTGACGCCCGAGGCCTGCATGCGCGGCATGGCCGCGATCTATGCGGGGCTCCTCGCCGAGCGCGAGGTGGCGGCATGAAGATCGCGTACTTCACCCACTCGCTGGCCTCGTGCTGGAACCACGGCAACGCCCATTTCCTGCGCGGCGTGCTCGACGAGCTGATCGCCCGTGGCCACGATGCGCTCGCCTTTGAGCCCGCCGATTCCTGGAGTCGCGCAAACCTTATCGCCGATCACGGTGCCGCGGGGCTCGACGCATTCACCCGCGCCTATCCGCGCCTGGCCTCGGTCAGCTACCCGGAGAATGCCGATATCGCGGCGCTGGTCGAGGGCGCCGATCTCGTCATCGTCCACGAATGGAACGCGCCGGAACTCGTCGCAAAGCTCGGCACGCTGCGCAAGCGCGGCGCCCGCTTCCGGCTGCTGTTCCACGACACCCACCATCGTGCCGTCAGCGAACCTGAGGCGATGCGCGCCTACGACCTCTCCGGCTACGACGGCGTGCTCGCCTTCGGGGAGACTTTGGCCGAGGTCTATCGCGACTGGGGCTGGGGGGACCAGGTCCACGTGTGGCACGAGGCCGCCGACCTGCGCCGTTTCCACCCGCCCGCCGGGGAGATCGGCCGCGAGGGGCTCGTGTGGATCGGCAACTGGGGCGACGGCGAGCGCTCGGCCGAGCTCGAGGAGTTCCTGCTGCGCCCGGCGCAAGAGGCGGGACTGCCGCTCGACATCTACGGGGTGCGCTACCCCGAGGAGGCGCTCGCCACGCTGGAGCGCCACGGTGCGCGCTATCGCGGCTGGGCGCCCAACGCCCGCGCGCCGCATATCTTCGCGCAGGCGCTCGCCACCGTCCACGTGCCGCGCCGCTTCTATGTCGAGGCGCTGCCGGGCATCCCGACCATCCGCGTATTCGAGGCGCTCGCCTGCGGCATCCCGCTGGTCTGCGCGCCGTGGAACGATGCCGAGGGGCTGTTCCGGCCCGGCACCGACTACCTCGTCGCGCAGGACGGCGAAGAGATGACCGCCTGTCTTGCCGACCTTGCCGCCGATCCCGCCCTGCGCGCCGAGCTTGCCGCGCAGGGCTACGAGACCATCCGGGCACGCCACACCTGCGCGCACCGGGTCGACGAGCTGCTGGCGATCGTCGCCGATGCCCCTGCACAAGCCCTCCAGAGGACCGAGGAGACCGCATGAACATCGCCTTCTACGGATCGAGCCTGCTGTCGTCCTACTGGAATGGCGCAGCGACCTATTACCGCGGCATCCTGCGTGCGCTCGCCGAGCGCGGCCACCGCATCACCTTCTACGAGCCCGACGCCTTCGACCGGCAGGCGCATCGCGACATCGAGCCGCCCGAGTGGGCGCGCTCCGTGGTCTACCCGGCCACGCCCAAAGGCCTCGCGAGCGTCCTCGCCGAGGCCGCACAGGCCGATGTGGTCGTCAAGGCCAACGGGGTCGGCGTCTATGACCGCGAGCTGCTCGAGGGCGTGCTGCGCCACGCCGCGCCGCACGCGCTGACGATCTTCTGGGATGTCGACGCCGCCGCCACGCTCGACGAGATGCGCCGCGAGCCCGATCACCCGGTGCGCAAGGCGCTGCCCGCGCTCGACATGGTCTTCACCTATGGCGGCGGGCCGCCGGTGATCGAGGCCTATCGCGGCTTCGGCGCGCGCGACTGCGTGCCCATCTACAACGCGCTCGACGTGACGACGCACTTCCCGGTGGAGGCCGATCCGCGCTTCGCCTGCGACCTCGCCTTCCTCGCCAACCGCCTCCCCGACCGCGAGGCGCGGGTCGAGGAGTTCTTCCTGAAGCCCGCCGCGCTGCTGTCCGACAAGCGCTTCCTGATCGGCGGCAACGGCTGGGCGGACAAGCCCATGCCCGGCAATGTCGCCGCCATCGGCCATGTCGGCACCGGCGCGCACAACGCCTTCAACTGCACGCCTCGCGCCGTGCTCAACGTCGCGCGGGATTCGATGGCCGAGGTCGGCTTCTCGCCCGCGACCCGTGTCTTCGAGGCCGCGGGCGCCGGGGCCTGCCTCGTCACCGATGCCTGGGAGGGGATCGAGCTGTTCCTCGCGCCGGACGAGGAGGTGCTGGTCGCCCGCGACGGGAAGGACGTCGCCGAGCATCTCGCCGGCCTCACGGCAGAGCGCGCGCAGGCGATCGGTCGCGCGGCGCTGGAACGGGTGCGGCGCGAGCACACCTACGAGCTGCGCGCCGCGATCGTTGACCGGGAGCTGCGCCGCCTTGCCGAAGCCCGGCGGGAGGTCGCGGCATGAAGCTCGTCGTCCTCGGCCTCAGCTTGTCCTCCTCCTGGGGGAACGGCCATGCCACCACCTTCCGCGCGCTGCTCGCCGCCTTCGCCGCGCGCGGCCACGAGGTGCTGTTCCTCGAACGCGACGTGCCCTGGTATGCGGAGAACCGGGACCTCCCCGACCCCGACTTCTGCCGGCTCGCCTATTACGACAGCCTCGACGATCTCGAGCCTTGGCGCGAGGCGATCACGGGGGCGGACGCGGTGATGGTCGGCTCCTACGTGCCCGAGGGGATCAAGGTCGGCGATTTCGTGCAGACCTACGCGCGCGGCATCACCTGCTTCTACGACATCGACACCCCGGTGACCCTCGCGGCGCTGGAACGGGGGAGCTGCGACTACCTCTCGCGCGCGCTGATCCCGGGCTATGACATCTACTTTTCCTTCTCGGGCGGCCCCGTGCTGGAGCGGCTCGAGCGGGATTATGGCGCGCGGTCGGCGCGGGCGCTCTATTGCTCGGTCGATACTGCGCGCTATCAGCCGCTCGAGGTGCCGGTACGCTGGGATCTCACCTATCTCGGCACCTACAGCCCCGATCGCCAGCCGACCCTCGAGCGGCTGCTGATCGAGCCCGCGCGCCGCCGCCCCGACCTGCGCTTCGCTGTCGCCGGGCCGCAGTACCCCGACGACATCGACTGGCCCGCCAATGTCGAGCGTATCGAGCACCTGCCGCCCGCCGAGCACGCCGCCTTCTACTGCGCCTCGCGCTTTGCGCTCAACGTCACCCGCGCCGACATGATTGCCGCCGGCTGGTCGCCCTCGGTTCGGCTGTTCGAGGCGGGGGCCTGCGGGACGCCGATCATCTCCGACCGCTGGGACGGGATCGAGAGCCTGTTCCCCCCGGGTCGCGCGATCATCCTCGCTGACAGCCCCGAGGAGGTCATCGCCGCGCTCGACCGACCGGCGCGCGAAATCGGCGAGGCAGCCCGCGCGATCGTGCTCGCCGACCACAGCGCCGAGGCGCGCGCCGCGCAGCTTGAGGCCGATCTCGCCTCCGCCATCAAGGCCCGCAAGCGCAAGGGAAGCAGGAATGGTGGCGACCGGAGAGAACTCGCCTGACACCCAGAGCGCCAGGGCGGGGTTCCGCCCGGCGGTGCTGCTCGGCTTCGCGCTGGGCGGGTTCTTCGACGGCATCCTGCTCCACCAGATCCTCCAGTGGCACCACCTGCTGAGCCTCGTGAGCGGGGTCGGCAGCCTGCGCGAGCAGGTGCTGTGGGACGGGGCCTTCCACGCGCTGATGTACTTCGTCGCCGCCGCCGGATTGCTCGGCTTGTGGCGCGCGCGCGCGGCGGTGGGGGCGGCGCCGTGGCAGGCGCTTGCTGGCGCGCTGCTGATCGGGTTCGCCGCGTGGCACATCGTCGACGCCGTGCTGTCGCACTGGCTGCTCGGCATCCACCGGATCAGGACCGACAGCCCCGACCCGCTGTTCTGGGACCTGCTGTGGTTCGGAGCCTTCGGCCTCCTTCCGGCGCTCGTGGGCTGGTGGCTCGCCCGTCGCCCGCCGCCTCCCGGAGGGCGACGCGGTTCGGCGGCTCCGACCCTGCTCGCGCTGGCGCTCGTCACGATGGGGCTCGGGGCAGGGTCGCTGCGACCGGCGCCCGCTGAGGGCGGGTTCACCACCATCGCCTTCGCACCCTGGGTGAGCGGGCGCGAGGCGGTCGCCGCGATCGCGGCGGCGGACGGGCGGCTGGTCTGGGCCGATCCCGGCTTCGGCGTGGTCGTCGCGAGCGTGCCGGAGGGCAAGCGTCTCGGCCTCCACGCCGCGGGCGCGCTGCTGGTGAGCGGGGGCGGCCTGCCCGCCGGGTGCCTCGGCTGGAGCCGTCCGCCCGCCGGCGCCTGACCCCCTCCGCGCCAATCGCCCCGATGCCTCACCTAGGTGAGAGCAGGCGCGCGCCCCGGCACCTAGGCCCTTTCGGCAGACGGCCTTCGGCCGCCGCGCACAAGGCTCCAAGGGACGGGATCGGCACATGCCCAAACAGGATACGCGCCACGAAACGCGCTCGCTCGGCCCCGGCAAGGGTGGCGCGGAGGACTATGTCGCGGTGCGCCTCAACTCGATGGCGATGCTGGTGCTCTATGCCTGGCTGCTCACCGCGCTGGTGCTGCTGCTGCCCGATCTCTCGCACCGCGCAGTCACCGGCTGGCTGCGCCATCCGTTCAACGCGGTAATGATGATCCTGCTGATCGGCATCAGCTTCTGGCACGTCAAGTACGGCCTGCAGGAGCTGATCGACGACTACGTCCACACGCCCGTGAACCGCGCGCTGGCGATCGGCGCGATGTACACCTTCACCCTCGTGGGCGCTCTCTTCGCGCTGTGGAGCGTCGCGCGAGTCGCGCTGGTGCCCTCGTGAGTGCGGCGGGCGAGCCCGCCTACCTGCCGCAGGTCGTCATTATCGGCGGCGGCTTCGGCGGGATCGCCTGCGCGCGGGCCTTGCGCGACGCGCCTGTGCGGGTGACGCTGATCGACCGCAACAACTACCACCTCTTCGTGCCGCTGCTCTACCAGGTGGCGACGGCCGCGCTCTCGCCCGCCGACATCGCCGAGCCGATCCGCCGCATCCTTCGCCGCCAGGACAACGCCGAGGTGCTGATGGCCGAGGTGACCGGCATCGACGCGGCGGGCAAGGCCGTGCTGACCAAGGACGGGGCGCGGGTGCCCTACGACACGCTCGTCATCGCCACCGGCTCGGTCTTCAACTATTTCGGCAACGACGAGTGGGCCGAGCACGCGCCGGGCCTCAAGACCATCGAGGACGCCCGCGCCATCCGCACCCGGGTGCTGTGCGGCTTCGAGCAGGCCGAGCGCGAGAGCGAGCCGGCGCGGCGCCAAACACTGATGACCAGCGTGATCGTCGGCGGCGGGCCGACCGGCGTCGAGATGGCGGGCTCCATCGCCGAGCTCGCCCGCCACACGCTCGCCCGCGACTTCCGGCACATCGACCCGCGCGAGGCGCGCGTGGTGCTGATCGAGGCGGGGGATCGCATACTCTCCACCTTCCCCGAGGAGCTCTCCGGCTATGCCTTGCGGCGGCTCGAGGCGCTCGGGGTGGAGGTGCGGCTCGGCCAGGCGGTCGAGGAGGTGAACGTCCAGGGGGTGCAGCTCCCCAGCGGCTTCCTCGCCGCCAACGCGGTCGTCTGGGGCGCCGGCATCCGCGCCTCGCCCGCCGCCGAGTGGCTCGGTATCGAACCCGATCGCGCCGGGCGCATCCCGGTGGACGAGCGCCTGGCGGTGGGGGGGTTCGACAGCATCTATGCCATCGGCGACACGGTGGCGGCGCCGGGCGAGGATGGCAAGCCGCTCCCGGGCCTCGCGCAGGTCGCGCGGCAGCAGGGCGAGCATCTGGGCCGCGAACTCGCCCGCGAGGCACGCGGCGAGGGCGAGGGCACCATTCCGCCCTTCGTGTTCCGCAGCCGCGGCAACACAGCGATCATCGGCCGCCACGCGGCGGTGTTCGAGGTCGGCCAGCGGCGGCTCAAGGGGTTCTTCGCCTGGGCGCTGTGGGCGGTGATCCACGTCTACCTGCTCGTCACCTTCGAGAAGCGGCTGCTGGTGAGCATCCAGTGGCTGTGGCGCTATCTCACCTACCATCGCGGCGCGCGGATCATCACCGGCAGGCTGGGGAGTCCGGCCGCCGAGGCAGGGTAGGAGCGCGCCCACGCGCCGCAGGAACCCGGCCAAACGCGCCGGACCGAGGCCTGTCGGCGGGCGAGGCTAATGCAGGATAGGGGGTTTGCTGCTGCAAGCTGGCACACTGTGTGCATCCCCCGACCACTCGCTGTCGCAGGGATCACGAAAAGAGGCGCAGACCATGGCGAATGATCGCAACCGCGGTCTCGGAAAGCCGATGCTGACCGCGGAACAGGCTACCGACGACTACCTGATCGACTACAGCTACGACCAGTGGCGCCACGCACAGATGCGGCAGCTCGAGCAGAGCTACGCCGATGTCAGCGAGGCTCACATTCCGTTTAGCCAGTCGGGCGAGGCCCGTCGCCGCGCAGGAGCCTGACGACGAGAACGAGACCCGGCGGGCCCAGCGGTCCGCCGGTTTCGCGTCAGGCGTCCACGGTCAACCGGAACACCAGCCGGTGGACGTATTCCTCCCCCCGATCGAGCCGCAGCGAGCCGAACGCCGGCCGGTTGGGCGTATCCGGGAACATCTGCGGCTCCAGCGCGACGCCGTCCCCCATCCGATAGCACTGCCCCGCCTTGCCGATGCTGCTGCCGTCGAGGAAATTGCCCGAATAGAACTGCACCCCGGGCTCGGTCGAGAGCACCTCGAGCACGCGGCCTGACGCCGGGTGCGCGAGCCGGGCGAGGAGGCGCGGCGCTGCGCTGCGATCGCGCGCGACCACCCAGTTGTGATCATAGCCCTTGCCGATGCGGATCTGCGCGTCGCTGCCATCGCGCACCCGTGCGCCGATCACCGTCGGCCTGCGGAAGTCGAAGGGCGTGCCATCCACCGGGGCGAACTCGCCGGTCGGGATCGCGGTCTCGTCGGTCGGCAGGAAGTGCTCGGCGGGGATGGTCAGGACATGATCCATGGCTCCCCCCGCCGCGCCTTCGCCGGTGAGGTTCCAATAGGCATGGTTGGTGAGGTTCACGAGCGTCGGCCGGTCGGTGGTCGCGCGGTAGGTGATCGCAAGCTCGCCTGCGTCCGTGAGGGCGTAGATGGCGCTGACCGCGAGCGCTCCGGGGAAGCCCTGATCGCCATCGGGGCTCTCGTGGGTGAGCCGCACGAAGGGGGCGGGGTCGGTACCAGTCTCGGCGATGCTCCACAGCGCCTTGTCGAATCCCCCGGGGCCGCCGTGGAGTGCATTGGGGCCGTTGTTGAGGGGAACGCGGTATTCGGTCCCGTCCAGCTTGAAGCGCCCGCCGGCAATGCGGTTCGCGACCCGCCCGACCGAGGAGCCGAAGTATTGCGGCTGGTCGAGGTATTCGGCGAGGCTCGCATGGCCGAGCGTGACGTCGGCGAACGCGCCCTCGCGGTCGGGCACGACTGTCGACTGGAGCGTCGCGCCATAGGCGATGACCGTCGCGCTCAGGCCGCGACCGTTGACGAGCGTTACCGCCTGGACTGCGCGCCCATCGGGCAGGTGGCCGAAGATGGAGCGATGCGCGCCGGGAGCGGAGGCCGGGGGGAGCGGGTCTTTCATCTGCCAGTCATTTATATGATAATAGGCTGCGAACAAGCGGCGATGCCAACCCGGCGCTGCCAATGGTGGGAAGGGAGCGGGTGTTGCGCACAGTTCTGGGAATGGCGCTGTTCGGGGCGGGTCTGGCCGCAACCGGCGGGGTTACAGCCTCGGACGGAACGGGCCAGGCCTTCGTGCCGGTCTACCGGGTCGACTTCCCCGATCCCTTCATCATCGAGCACGAGGGGCGCTTCCTCGCCTATGCGACAAACGCGACCCGCCACCGGGCGAACGTGCAGATGGCGGTGTCGGAGGACTTGGTGAGCTGGGCGCCGCTCGAGGAGGGCGGCAGGCTCCACGATGCCATGCCGGTGCTCCCCGCGTGGGCGGAGCGGGGATGGACCTGGGCCCCGGAGGTCATGGAACTCGATGGCCGCTACCTCCTCTATTTCACCGCCCGTGAGCGTGCGAGCGGGCGGCAGTGCACCGGCGTGGCGACCAGCGCCGACCCGCTCGGCCCCTTCGCCTCCGAGGCTGCCGAGCCCCTGATCTGCCAGCGCGAACTCGGAGGGACGATCGACGCGACGCCCTTCCGCGACGAAGACGGCCAGCTTTACCTCTACTACAAGGCCGACGCCAATGCCGTGGGCAAGCCGACCGACATCTTCGTCCAGCCGATGACGCCGGACGGCAAGGGGCTCACCGGCGAGGCCGTCACCCTTCTTACCAACGACAAGCCTTGGCATGCTCACGTGATCGAGTCCCCGACGATGGTGCGCCAGGGCGATGCCTATGTGCTGTTCTATTCAGCCAACCATTTCGGCTGGGAGCCGCACCAGCGCCTCTCGCCCTATGCGATGGGATACGCCATGTGCGCGGGGCCGATGGGGCCGTGCGAGGACGCGCCCGAGAACCCGATCCTGCATTCCTACAGTGATCGCACCGCCGGCTGCCTCAGCGGGCCCGGGCACCAGGCGGTGTTCGAGGCGCGGGGGCGGCAGTACATCGTCTTCCACGCCCATATCGCTCGCGGCGGGTGCCAGAACGCGAGGAAGGGCCGCCAGATGTACATCGCTCCGCTCGGCTGGCGGGAGGACGGCAGGCCGGTGATCGGCACCAGCCTGCGCCCCGCTGCGCCGCCGAAGTGATCGGCGCCTAGCGCCCGAAGCGGAACCTCACGCCCAGCGACACCGTTGCCTCGTCCTCGCGGAAGAAGCGGACGAACTGCGCCTCGGGCGCGCCGCCCCGGGCCGAGGTGAAGTCCTGCCGGAAGCGCGCGCGGGTGATGTTGGTCCAGTCGCCGAAGATCGCGAGCTGGTCGTTCACGTCGTAGCTCAGCGACAGGTCGAGCCGCTCGGCCGGGCGGGCGGTCTCGACATAGATGTCATCGGCGCGCAGCTGCCGCGCTGCCCGGAACGACGAGCGGTCGTTGTAGGCGAGCCGCGCGGAGAGGCCGCCATACTCGTAGATGCCGACGACATTGGCGTTCCAGCGAGACACCCCGTTGAACTGGTCGGCGATCGGCAGGTAGACGAGGCCGCCCGCACCATCGTCCTGCTGGGTCTCGGCGTCGATGTAGGTGACGTTGACCTGCACCCCGAAGCCGCGCGCCCAGTCGGGCAGGTTGCCGAAGTCGGCAAAGACCTGGCCTTGCAGCTCGACCCCGGTGATCCGCCCCTTGCCGGTGTTCTCCGGCGCGAAGATGCGCAGGAAGCCGAAGGGCGAGTCCGGGATGTCGATGCTGCCCGGCTGGATGAACCCGTCAACCGCGCGGTGGAAGCCGGTCAGCGAGACGAAGCCGGCCGGCGAGAAATAGTATTCCGCCGCCACGTCGAAGTTCCACGAGGTGAAGGGCCTCAGGGAAGGATTGCCGCCGAAGGCTTCCTGGGGCTGCCCCGGCGTGCCGAGCCCGTCGGGGGTCTGCGGCGCCTGCGCCAGCACCAGGGTCGGGTTGAGATCGGCGAAGTTCGCGAGGGTGCGGGTCTTGGAGACTGCGGCGCGCAGCTGGATTTCCGACGTCGCCCGGAAGCGGACGCTGGCATTGGGCAGCCAGTTCGCGTTGGTGCTCCCCTCGTCGATCTGGGGAATGCCGGTCGGCTCGGGTCCGGCGACGCGGGTCTTCACCCGCACGTAGCGCAGGCCGACGGTGCCCTCGAGATCGCCCGAACCGAGGTTCGCCTGGGCATAGCCCGCCAGGTTCTTCTCGTCTGCGGTGTAGAGCAGCTCGCGATCCACCGGACCGGGGCCGAGGCCGACAAGCCCGCGGATCGCCTCGATGTTGTTGCGGATACTCCGGTAGGTGGGCGCGGCCCAGCGGAAAGTGCTGCCCACGTCCACGCCGCGGAACACGTCGAACAGGACCGGCAGGTCGGCGCCGTTGATGGGGGAGGCCGGCCCGCTGAAAATCTGCCCGAATTCGCGCACGGCGTCGCGGTCTGTGTAGCGCACGCCGGCCTGGATCGACCGGATGAAGGTGCCCTCGACAAGATATTCAAGATCGCCGCGCAGCTGCCAATCGTCGCCCTGCGAGCGCTGGTTCTGCTCGAACAGGCCGGTGAAGAACTGCTGGCTCTCGTCGCGGAAGTCGACGCCGGTGATGGTGAAGGCGGGGCGATCGGTATCGAAGGCGATCGTCGGCGTGGTGCTCCAGCGGCGATCGAGGCTCTCGGTCGAGCCGGTGAAGGTGCTGCGCGTGCGGGCGACGTCGACGTGGACGTTGAGCCGGTCGAAGGTCGCCTTCACGCCGCCCGCGAACTGGAAGGTGTCGGTCTTGTTGAAGGTGCCGCCCTGGAAGGAGAACAGCGAGCCGGGCTGATCCGGGTTGCCGGGGATGCCGGGCAGACCGATGACGGTGCCGCTGCGCACGAGATTGGTGCCGTCGCGAAACTGCAGGCCCGCGACCTGCGCGCCGTTGAACAGCTGGGCCTCGAGCAGGCGGTCGTCGATCTCGTTGCGGAAGCCCTGCCACAGGCCCTCGGCGTAGAACTCGATATCGGGATTCGGCTTGTACTGGACCGCGCCGTTGACCGAGGGGCGCACGCGGTTGCCGGAGCGGTAGAAGAACCGCTGAATGTCGGGGAAGCGCGCCGCCGTGCCCGCGCCCGCGTCAGGAATGAGCACGCCGCCCTCGTTGCGGAAGGTCTGGAGGAAATCGGTGTTCGAGACCTCGGCGTCGAGATACTGCATCTCGACCCGCGAGGCGTTGAGGAGGATGCCGAACTCCCCGCCGTCGCCCACGTCCCAGCGCTTGGTGGCGAGGAAGTTGAAGTTGGGCGAAAGCTCGCGGCCCTGGATCGTGTAGAGACCCCACACCGACCCCGCGATCTGGCCATCCTGAAAATCGAAGGGCTGGCGCGAGCGGACGTTGACGAGGCCGGCAAGGCCCGGCTCCACGAGGTCGGCGGCGGAGGTCTTGAACACCTCGAGCGCGGCGACGTTGGCGGCGGGGAAATCCTGAAGGGCGACCACGCGGGTCTCGGCGGTGAAGATCTCGCGCCCGTTGTAGGTGGTGGTGAAGTTCGGCAGGCCGCGCACCAGCACGTTCTGCGCCTCGCCGCCCTGCCGGTAGATCTGCACGCCGGGGATGCGCCCGGCGATCTGCGCGGTGTTAAGGTCGGGCAGCTTGGCGATGTCCTCGGCGACGACCGCGTCGATGATCCCTTCCGAGTTGCGGCGGATGTTGCGGATCGACTCCAGCGAGGCGCGCAGCCCGCTGACCACGATCTCCGAGCCCTCGGCGGCCGGCGCGTCGTCGGGCGTGGTGCTGGTGGTCGTTGTCTGCTGGGCCTCGGCGGCCGTGGCGGCGAGCGCCATCGCCATGACCGACACCGTGACCCGAGCGCAATTGATCCCGCGCATGCTCTATCCCCTCTTGCTGCGGCCCGTTCCGGGCGCTTCTGTTCAGCGTCGGGATAAGGGCAGCGGCGGGTCCAGAACCTGATTTATATTATAATTGGAAGAAGCTGCGCAGCTGTGGCCTTGGGGCAACAGTTGAGGGCGCGGGGCGTCACCACTCGGCGAAGCCCCCGTCGGCGTGACGCCACACAGGGTTGCGCCAACGGTGTGGCGCTGCGGCGGCATCGCGGACCTTGTCCTCGTCGATGGCGACGCCGAGCCCGGGGCCGACGGGAATGGGCAGGTGGCCGTCCACCGGGGTCAGCACCTCCGGCTCGGCGCAGAACTCGAGGAGGTCGTGGCCCTCGTTGTAGTGGATGCCGAGCGACATCTCCTGGAGCACCACGTTAGGGGCGCAGGCGGCGAGCTGGAGGCAGGCGCCGAGCGCCAGCGGACCGAGCGGGCAGTGCGGGGCGACCGCGACGTCGTAGGCCTCGGCCATCGCGGCAATGCGGCGGCATTCGCTGAGGCCGCCTGCGTGGCTGAGGTCGGGCTGGATGACGTCGACCGCGCCCGCCTCGAGCAGCGGCTTGAAGTCCCAGCGCGAATAGAGCCGCTCGCCGAGCGCGATCGGGGTCGAGGTGAGCGCGGCGATCTGCGGCAGGGCCTCTGCGTGTTCGGAGAGGACCGGCTCCTCGATGAAGAGGAGCCCGAGCGGCTCGAGCGCGCGGGCGAGCTGCTTCGCCATCGGGCGATGCAAGCGGCCGTGGAAGTCGAGCGCGACATCCATGCCTTCGCCCTGCGCGGCGGTGACGCGGGCGACCACCTCCTCCACGAAGCGCGGCGCGGTAAGCATCGGCACTTCGGCCGAGGCGTTCATCTTGACCGCGCTGAAGCCCTGCGCGCGCCGCGCGGCGGCGGCAGCGGCGATGTCGTCCGGGCGGTCGCCGCCGATCCAGGCATAGGCGCGCACCCGCTCGCGCACCCGCCCGCCGAGCATCTCATGGGCGGGGAGGCCGTAGTGCCGACCCTTCCAGTCCCACAGCGCCTGGTCGAGCCCCGCGATGGCCGACATCAGCACCGGCCCGCCGCGGTAGAAGCCGCCGCGGTGGCAGGTCTGCCAGATGTCCTCGATGCGGCGCGGGTCGGCGCCGATCACCCGGTCGCGGATCGCCTCGAAGGCGCCGACGACCGCCTCGGCGTGCCCCTCGAGGCTCGCCTCGCCCCAGCCGGCGGTGCCGTCGCTCGCCTCGACGCGGACGAAGATCCAGCGGGGCGGGACGAGGAAGGTCTCGAGGCGGGTGATCTTCATTTCGTGCAACTTCGCCACTGGCAATCGGGACTATCACAATTATAAGATAAATAGAGGTCGGCAAGGGAGAATGCGGCTTGGCGTGGCGCGGGCAGGGTTCCTTCATCGCGGTCGACTGGGGCACGACCAACCGGCGCGCGTGGCGCATCGCCGCGGACGGCACGGTGGAGGACGTGTTCCAGGATGCCGGCGGCATCCTCGCGGTGCCCGAGGGCGGGTACGATGCCGAGGTCGGAATGCTGCGCGACCGCCTCGGCGACCTGCCGATGCTGCTCGGCGGGATGATCGGCTCCAACCGCGGCTGGCGCGAGACCGCCTACGTGCCGTGTCCCGCCGGGGCGCGCGACATCGCCGCCGGCATCGCATGGATCGACGAACGCACCGGCATCGTCCCGGGTGTCAGCCAGGACCGCCGCGACGCGCCCGACGTGATGCGCGGCGAGGAGGTGCAGATCATCGGCGCGCTTGCGAGCGGCGCGGTTGCTTCCGACGCCTCGCTGTGCCTGCCCGGCACCCACGCCAAGTGGGCCGAGATCAGGGACGGCCGCATCGCATCCTTCGCGACCTGGATGACGGGCGAGCTCTTCGCCCTGCTCGGCGAGCACTCGATCCTCGCGCCCCAGCTTGCCGGCGAGGCGCGGCCCGGCCCCGGCTTTGCCGCGGGCGTCGTCGCCTCGGGCGAGGGCGATGCACTCGGACGGCTCTTCGCCGTGCGCGCGGCACACTTGCTCGATGCGCCGATGATCGACGGCCCCGGCTATGCCAGCGGGCTGCTGATCGGCGCGGAGGTGCGCGCAGGCCTGGCGCTGACCCACGGCGAGGCGCCCGCCCTCATCGGACGGCCCGACCTCTGCACGCTCTACGCCGCCGCCATCGCGCAGGTGCGAGGCGAGACCGCGCATGCCGCGCCCATCATCGAGGGCGACGCTGCCTTCCGCGCCGGCATCGGCGCGCTCATCCGGGAACTGACATGACCAATGCCGAGATCTTCGCCCGTCGTTTTGCGGAGTGCCCGCTGGTTGCGATCCTGCGTGGCCTTCGCCCCGAGGAGGCCGAGGAGATCGGCGCGGCGCTGGTCGAGGCGGGGGTGCGGATCATCGAGGTGCCGCTCAACTCGCCCGACCCGCTCGGTAGCATCGCCAGCCTTGCGCGGCACTTCGGCGAGGAAGCGCTGATCGGTGCGGGGACGGTGATCGATGTCGCCAATGTCGGCCGGGTTGCCGATGCCGGCGGGCGGCTGATCGTCGCGCCCAACACCGATCCGCGCGTCATCCGCGCCGCCGCCGCCGCAGGGCTGGTCGCCGCCCCCGGCTACTTCACGCCGAGCGAGGCCTTCGCGGCGATCGAGGCGGGAGCGAGCGCGCTCAAGCTCTTCCCCGCCGAGGCCGCGCCGCCCGCGGTGGTCAAGGCGCAGCGCGCGGTCCTGCCCAAGGACGTGCCGCTGATCGTGGTGGGCGGCATCACGCCGGGACGCATGGCGGACTACCTCGAGGCGGGCGCCGACGGCTTCGGCCTCGGCAGCGCGCTTTACACCCCCGGCCTCACCGCCGCCGAGGTTGCCGCGCGCGCCCGCGCCTTTGCGACCGGGGTGCAGGAGGCGCGGGGGTGACGATCCGCATTGCCATCGTCGGCTTCGGCAAGATCGCGCGCAGCGAGCATGCCCCCGCCATCGCGGCGAATCCCGACTTCGAGCTCGTCGCGGTGGTGAGCCCCAACGGTGCGGAGGGTGCGCCGGTGCCGGTCTTCGCCAGCCTCGCCGACCTGCTTGCGGCCATGCCCGGCGAGGTCGACGCGGTGAGCCTCTGCACTCCGCCCCGGGTGCGCCGCGCCATCGCCGGCGAGGCGATCGCGGCGGGACTTGCGGTCCTGCTCGAGAAGCCCCCTGCGGCGACGCTCGGCGAGCTCGAGGATCTCGTCGCGCGGGCCCGGGCGGCCGGCACCTGCCTCTTCGCCGCCTGGCACTCGCAATACGCCCCCGCCGTCGCCCCCGCGAAGGCGCTGCTCGAGGGCGAGACCCTCGCCGGGCTGTCGATCGACTGGCGCGAGGACGTGCGCAAGTGGCACCCCGGGCAGGAGTGGATCTGGCAGCCCGAGGGCTTCGGCGTGTTCGACACCGGGATCAACGCGCTCTCCATCGCCAGCGCGATCCTGCCCGAGCGATTGTTCGTGGAGGCGGCCGAGCTGTTCATCCCCGCCGATCGCCAGGCGCCGATCGCCGCCGACCTGCGCTTCGCGGGGGCAGGCGAGCGCACCGCCCGCTTCGACTGGCGCGAGAAGGGGGAGGAGGCGTGGTGCATCCGGGTCGAGACCCGGAGCGGCCGCTGCATCGCCCTGCATGGCGGCGGCGCCCGGCTCGAGGTCGACGGCACGCATACGCCGCTCGGCCCCTTTGCCGAATATCCCGCCATCTACGCCCGCTTCGCGGAGCTGGTGGCGGGCCGCAGCATCGCTGTCGACAGCGAGCCGATGCGCCTTCTCGCCGACGCGGCGCTCATCGCGCGGCGCACCATCGTCGAGCCCCACGAATGAGGCCCCCGATTGCGCCGCCGCCTGATATCTGCAAATCCTCGTCCAAAGACGAGAAAGGGGCATCTCGCACATGACCAGAATGGACGCGGTCGGATCGGGCCGCAATCTGACCTATGCGCTGCTCGAGGCGGTGGGCAAGGCGATCGTCACCGGGCACTATGACGACAGCCCCTTTCCGACCGAGGCGCACCTCGCCCGGCAATATGCGGTGAGCCGCTCGGTCACGCGCGAGGCGGTGAAGATGCTGACCGCCAAGGGCCTGCTGGTGGCTCGCCCGCGCAAGGGCACGAGCGTGCAGCCGCCGCGGGCGTGGAACCTGTTCGACCCCGACGTGCTGCGCTGGATGCTCGACCGCAAGTTCTCGCTCGACCTGCTGCGCCAGTTCAACGAGCTGCGCGTCGCGATCGAGCCGATGGCGGCGGCGCTCGCGGCGCGGGCGGCGAGCGCCGAGGGCCTGGCGGCGATCGAGGCGGGCTATCAGCGCATGGTGGCCGCCGAGGCAGGCGACGATGATCCGCTCGAGGCCGACATCGCCTTCCACATCGCCGTGCTCGAGGCCTCGGCCAATCCCTTCTACGCGCAGTTCCGCGACGTGGTGACGACCGCGCTCAGGACCTCGATTCGCTTCACCAACCGCTTCAAGGGGCGCACCGCGAGCCTCCCGCAGCACCGCGCGGTGCTCGACGCGATCGCGGCGCGCGATCCGCAAGGTGCGCGGGCGGCGATGGGCGCGCTGATCGACGACGTCATGACGCTGATCGCCGACGCCGAGCGGGCCGGCTAACGCGCGGGCCTTACATCATCTGTTCGTAGAGGCGGTTCACCCGCCGCTCGGCATCCCTCAGCGCCTGCTCGACCGGCTTTACCCCCGTGATAGCGGCCTCCAGCTCCTCCCCTATGAGCCCCTGGACGGCGCTCTGGCGCTCGACATAGCCGGGGAGCTGCCGCCCGGTGCGGGCCAGCGCGGCGATGTCGGCGCGGTGGGGAAGTGCCTGGAACTCAGGGGTTTCGAGCACCGCGGCGAAGGCCGGGAGCTGCCCGGTGCGCGACCAGTCGTAGTTGTATCGGGCGAGAAAGGCGAGAAACCGCGCCATCGCCGCCCGCTCCGCCGCCGGCCGCTCGGCGGCGGGCACGACCCAGGCGTGCCCGTCGACGAAGGCCGCCTCCGTGCCCCACAGCCGCGGGAAGGGCGCGACCGCATAGTGCCCCGCCAGCGGCGAGCCCGGCCGCGCGGCCTCGGCATCGTAGGGCCCGAGCATCCAGGTGCCGACCGGGAAGATCCCCCCGCGCCCCTGCGTGAAGGCGGCGGTGGCGCCGGGGAAGTCCTGATTGGTGGTGGTCAGCCCCTCGGCATTGAGCTGTCGCATCAGGCCGACCACCGCGCGCGCCTCGGGGGTGTCGAGGCGGACGTGCCGCTCGTCGGGAAAGATGTCGACATCTTGGGCGAGCAGGTAGGTGTAGAGGAAGGCGACAAGAAACTCGGGCGCGCCGACCTGCGCCTGGATGAGGTAGGGGCGACCTGTGCGGGCCTTGAATTGACGCGCGTGGGCGAGCAGTTCCTCAGGAGAGCGCGGCAGCACCGGGCGATCGCCCTGCATCAGCCCGGCCTCGGCCATCAGCTGCGTGTTGACGTGGAACAGCCTTCCGATCGTGTCCCACGGCATCCCGTAGAGCCGCCCCTCGATCTCGACCCCGGCCCCCGCCGCCGGGGTGAAGGCGCCCGGGTCGATCGCCGCTTGGGCGAGCAGGGGCTCCACCGGCTCGATCAGCCCGCGGCCCGCGTAGTCCGAGATCACCGACTGGTGCATCGTCACGAGGTCCGGCGGATCGCCCGCCGCGATCTGCGCGGCGAGCTGCGGGTAACCGGGCCATGCGACCACGTTGACCTTCACGCGGATGTCCGGGTTCTCCGCGGCAAAGCGGTTGATGAGGGTCGTCAGGATGCCGCATTCGCTGTCGGCCGCGGCGACATCGGTGCTCGCGCCGTAAATCGCGCCGCACTCCCCGAAGAAGCGCTGGACGACAATTTCGGGCCGATCGTCCGCGGGTGCGCACCCGGCGAGCAAGGCCGCGAGGCCGAAGGCGAGCGCCCGCCCGCTCATCGCACCGCCGTCCCCGCCATGGCGCGCACGATCTGCTTCTGGAACAGGATGTAGACGACGAGGATCGGTATCGAGGCGAACACCGCCTGCGCCATCAGGAAGCCGAGGCCGCTGGTCTGCGCATAGTTCATCTGCGCCGAGGCCAGCCCCACCGTCAGGGTGAAGTAGTCGCTCGTCGTGGCCGAGATCAGGGGCCACCAGTAGTCGTTCCAGGCCGCGAGGAAGGTGAACACGCCGAGCGTCGCCTGCGCCGGGATGGTGAGCGGCAGCAGCACCTTCCAGAACAGCGTGAAGCGGTTCGCGCCGTCGAGCAGCGCGGCCTCGTCGAGCTCCTTCGGGATGGCGCGGAAGTACTGCGTCATAAAGAACACCCCGAAGGCGCCGGTGAGGCTCGGCAGGATCAGCCCCGGATAGGAATTGTGCAGCCCGAGCATCGCGAAGAGCTGGTGGCGCGGCAGGATCACCGCCTGCTCGGGCACCGCAAGACCCAGCAGCACGATCACGAAGAGGGTGCGGCGGAAAGGAAAGTCGAGCCGCGCGAAGCCGTAACCGGCCAGGCTCGAAAGCACCAGCACGCCGATGGTGGCCCCGGTGGCGACGATCAGGCTGTTGAGCAGCCAGCGCGTCGTCAGCGAGCCTGCGAGGATCGCCTCGTAGTTCTCGAGCGTCCATGGCGGGGAGAAGGCCGAAGCGCTGTCGGCCATCAGTGCGGCGTTGCTCTTGAAGGACAGGAGCAGCGTCCAGAGCATCGGCGCGAGCATGATCGCGGCGCCGATCAACAGCAGCACCGTCACGAGCGGCGAAAGCCGGCGCGAGGAGGGGGCGGCGGCGCTCATGCCGGGTCCTCGCGGCGGGTGACAAGCCAGTATTGCAGCAGGGTCACTGTGAGGATCAGGCCGAAGAGCAGCTCGGCGATGGCGGTCGCGTAGCCCAGTTCCCAGCGGCCGAAGGAGACCTCGAAGATGTAGAGCACGATGGTGCGCGACGCGCCGCCCGGCCCGCCGCCGGTGAGGAGCTGCGCCTGCCCGAAGATCTGGAGCTGCGCGGCGGTCTGGAGCATGACGACTAGCAGCAGCGTGCGGCGGATCGAGGGCAGGGTGATGCGCCGGAACACCGTCCAGCGGCTGGCCCTGTCAAGGGCGGCGGCCTCGTAGATGTCGCCCGGCACCTGCTGGAGCCCGGCCAGGAACAGCATGATCGGAAAGCCCAGCGACCACCACAGGGTGGTTACCGCCAGTGCCGGGATGACGTAGGTAGCATCGGAAAGAAAGGGGATGGGCGGCCGGCCCAAAGCCTCGAGCCCTACCGCAACCAGACCCGCATCGGGCGTCAGGATGAAGCGCCAGATCAGCGTCACGATCGTCACCGAGAGCACCAGCGAGGAGAAGAACACACCGCGCAGCACCGCGGCGAAGCGGCCGGTGCGGTTGAGCGCCAGCGCAAGGAGCAGGGCGATGACCGTGAGCGGCGGGACGATCAGCAGGGTCAGCAGCAGCGTGTTGCCGAAGGCCTGGTGCAGCACCGGGTCGCCCAGCGCCTCGACGTAGTTGGCGAGCCCGATCCATTCGCGGCGGCCGAACAGGTCGGCATTGTTGAGGCTGATGTAGATCCCCATCAGCAGCGGGACGATTAGGATCGCGGCATAGACCAGCAGGAACGGCCCGACGAAAGCGTAGCCCGTCCACCGATCGCGCAGCGCGGCGCTCATGCGGCGGGCTCCGGGTGGTGGGCGGAGCCGTCAGCGGCGAAGACGTGAACGGCGGCGGCATCGACCGCGAGCGTGACCTCCTCGCCGGGGCGCACGGGGCTGAAGCCGGGGGCGTGGGCGATGATCTCCTCGCCGTCGGGCAGGCGGGCATAGAGGAAGGTGCGGTCGCCCAATCGCTCGACCAGATCAACGCGTGCCACAAGTCCCGAAACGCCGGGCGGGGCGAGGGTTACGTGCTCGGGGCGGAATCCCAGGGTTACTTCTTCATCTTCGCCAAATTCCCCCTTTCGCACACCGGTGAGAAGTTCCGCCCCGCCCGCGAGGCGCACCCGCAGCCGTCCGCGTGCGTCCGCCCCCGCCGTCCGCGCCCGCAGCATCGCCATCGCCGGCGAGCCGACGAAGCGCGCGACGAAGGCGTTGGTCGGCCGGGCATAGACCTCCGCCGGGGTCCCGACCTGCTGGATCCGCCGGTCGTCGATTACGACGATCCGGTCCGCCAGCGTCATCGCCTCGGCCTGGTCGTGCGTCACCATGATCAGCGCCGCATCCACCCGGGTGCGCAGCTGCGCGAGCTCCACCCGCGTCCGGTTGCGCAGCGCCGCATCGAGGTTGGAGAGCGGCTCGTCGAGCAGGAACAGCCGCGGCTGCTTGACGATCGCCCGCCCGATCGCGACCCTCTGGCGCTGCCCGCCCGACATCTGCCCGGGCTTCTTGTCGAGCTGCCCGGCGATCTCGAGCACCTCGGCCGCCTGGGCAATCCGCCGCGCGATCTCGTCCCGCGGCACACCGGCGTTGACGAGGCCGAAGGCCATGTTCTCGCGCACCGTCATGTGCGGGTAGAGCGCATAGTTCTGGAACACCATCGCGATGCCCCGCGCGCCCGGCGCCAGCCCGTCGATCCGCTGCCCGTCCAGCCACACCTCGCCCGCATCGAGGCTCTCCAGCCCCGCGATGATCCGCAGCAAGGTCGACTTGCCGCTGCCCGAGGGGCCGAGAAAGGCGATGAACTCGCCCGGCGCGATCGACAGCGAGACTCCGTCGAGCACGCGCGTCGCGCCATAGGATTTCGAGACGTCGATCAGCTCGAGGCCGGACAAGGGCAATCCTCTTTTATCATATTTATCATACTGTGCGGGACAAACAGCTTCCGGTCAACGCATCGCCCGTCAGTATGCAGGCGTCAGCAAGCCTTCGATAACATGGTTCTGGATGACCGGCTCGAGCCGTTCGACCACGCGGGCGGGCAGATGGTCGCGCACCACCGGCGGCAGGTCGGCGAGCCAGCCGGCGGTCGCCTGGAGATCGTGATGGGCGGCGTTGGTCGCATCGGGCGCATCGACCCCGATCACCAGCATCGGACGCGGCTCGGCCGAGACGTTGGCGGTGCCGCGATGCACCGTCAGCGCCGAGCGCGCCGAGATGTCGCCGCGCTGCGGCAGCTTCCGCACCGCGCGGCTCTCGTAGCGCGGCCAGAGGTGCTCGGGCGGGAACATGCCCCTCGCGCAGCCTTCGAAGACATCCCACTGGGTCCCCGGCGCGATCTCGAAGGGGCCGTGCTCGGGCCGGGTGTCGACGGTGGTCATGTTGAAGGCGAGCGAGTTGAGCCGCCGGCCGCGCGTCGTCGCCTCCGGCACGGCGAAGTCGCGGTGCCAGGGCTGGTCGGCGGCGCCCGGAAAGGGGATGTCGAAGCCGACCTCGATGATGCGGTAGTCCGGCCCCAGCACCGCCTCGCAGACGGCGACGAACCACGGGTGGGAGGCGATCGCGGCGAAACCCGAGAGGCGCTCGGGCTGGATCTCCACATACCAGCGCTCCGGCCCGCGCGGCAGGGCGCCGCCCGGCCCGTCGCGCATCTCGGCGAAGATCGCCATGATCTCGGCATTGAGCCGGTCGGCGAATTCCGGCGGGAAGGCACCGCGGCAGGCGATGATTCCCTGTCCGTAAAGCCCGCCCAGGATATCCCCCGCCTCGTAGGCCGGACCTTCGAAAGCGCTTGCCATTCGCTACCCTCAATTTATCCTACAAATCAGATCTAACAGCCGAGTCAACGCTTGGCGAGGGGACAAACGAGGACTCGATGCACACCACGACGACGCAGATTTCCGAGACCTTCGAGGTCGAGGCCGTAGCCGAGGGAATTGCGACCCGCTTCACGGTGACCTTCCGGGATCGCACGGAAAGCTACCGCATCCCCACCGGCCAGCATAACCACTACGCGGTGTTCTTCAGCGAGCTGGCGCGCGATTTCGGCACCCGCCCGCCCGGCGGGCACAAGCCCGTGCCGCTCGACGGGCCCGAGCCCGACTGGCGGCCGCTGATCCTCGACAACCTCAGCCCCCGCACCACCGCGGGCTATGGCGATCCGGCGGTGCTCAAGACCGACGAGGGCTACTGGCTGGTCGCCACCTCCAACGATGCGCCCGACGCCTTCCCGATCCTCCATTCCGACGACCTCGAAAGCTGGACCCACCGCGGCTTCATCTTCCCCGAGGGCGAGGCGCCCGAATGGACCGCGCATGGCCGCTCCGTCGGCGACTACTGGGCGCCCGAGATGGCGAAGTGCGGGGACGAATACTGGCTGGTCTACACCGCCCGCCAGCGTTCCAACGCGCTCGCCATCGGCCTCGCCAAGGCCCCGCACCCGACCGGCCCCTGGACCGATCTCGGCCATCCGCTGGTGAGCGGCTTCGCAATCAACACCACCAACTACCCCGACGACCCGACCCAGCCGATGCTGAGCGGGGGCGTGATTGATTCGCACATCTTCATCGACCAGAACGGGGAGGTATACCTGTTCTGGAAGCGTGACACGAACGGCGTCTGGCCGCGTCCGCTGGCGGGGCTGCTGCGCCGCCGCCCGGACCTCGTCGACCGACTGTTCCACGAGGAGGCCGACCGGCGCACCGCGCGCTTCGCCGCCGCCGTCCAGCCCTGGGCCAACGGGCGCCGGCCGATGGAGCGCTTCTTCCTCATGCAGCAGATGATCGAGGCGGTTCTCGACAACTGGGAGCAGGTGAAATCGGTTCTCAGCGAGGTCGACGAGGCCGCCTTCATCGTCGATGCGATGAGCACGCCCATTCACGCCCAGCGCCTCGACGAGCACGGCAATCTGATCGGCACCGACACAATCGTGCTGACCAACGACCAGGAATGGGAAGGCCACCTCATCGAGGGCCCGTGGGTGACGCAGCAGGAGGGGCGTTACTGGATGTTCTATGCCGGCAACGACTTCGGCACGCCCGCCTACGGCATCGGGGTCGCGGTGGCCGACCATCCGCTCGGGCCCTATGTCAAGCAGGACGGGCCGCTGCTCAAGTCGGTCAAGACCTGGTGGGCGCCGGGCCACGCCTCGGTCGCGCCGGGGCTCGACGGCAAGCCGCAGCTGTTCTTCCACGCCTTCTTCCCGGGCACGGGCGGCTACAACTGCTTCCGTGCGCTGCTGACCACCAAGCTGGAGTTCACGCGCGAGGCGGTGACCCTGCCCTGAAGCGCGGTGCGGCGGGCGCTGCCAGCAGCGCGGTGAACGGCGCCCGGGACAGGAACAATGAAGCTTTTCCTGCGGTTGAGCTCGGTATCCCCGACTTAATCGCAAGGAGCCTCTCGTGCCGAAACCCGTCGTCGCCCTGAGCCTGTTCGCCGCCGCCGCCCTGTTCGCTTGCCCGGCCGCCGCGCAGCAAGGTGCCACGAGCGTGTCGAGCGAGGCGGGGGAGCTCCAGTTGCAGGTCGTAGCGAGTGGCCTGGAGCACCCCTGGGCGGTCGCGCCCCTGCCGGATGGGCGCTTTCTCGTCACCGAGCGCAATCCCGGCCAGATCCGGATCGTGAGCGCCGACGGCACCGTCTCCGAGCCGCTCGCCAACGTGCCCGAGATCTTCCGTTACGAAGGCGAGACCGGGCGCAGCCAGGCAGGGCTGTTCGACATCGTGCTGCACCCCGACTTCGCCTCGAACAATCAGGTCTTCGTCAGCTTCTCCAAGCCCACCGAGCGCGGCGCCGGGGTGGCGATCGTCCGCGCCCGGCTCGAAGGCAACAGCCTCGCCGATGTCGAGGAGGTCTTCGTGATGAAGCCCGAGGACCAGGACAGCTCCGGCCTGCACTTCGGCGGGCGCATGGCGATCGCCGCCGACCGGCAGCACCTGCTGCTCTCGATCGGCGACCGCCGCAACATTTCGCGCTCGCAGGACTTTGCCGACCAGGCCGGCTCGATCCTGCGCATGACGCTCGACGGCCGGCCCGCCGCCGACAACCCGCGCTTCTCCCCGGAGGAGGACGAGCAGGAGGGCGAGGTCAAGCCTGCCGATCCCTATCTCTTCGCGGTCGGCAGCCGCCATTCGCAGGCGCTCGCGATCGCGCCGGGCAGCGGCGACCTGTGGTCGGCCGAACACGGGCCGCAGGGCGGCGACCGGATCGACCGCATCACGCCGGGCGTCAATCTCGGCTGGCCCTTCTACACGACCGGCAAGGACTATTCCGACGCCCCGCTGGGCGCCAGCGAGCCGCCCGAGGGGATGCAGGCGCCGACCCACGCCTTCGAGGAGACCGTCGCCCCCTCGGGTGCGACCTTCTACACCGCCGACGCGATCCCCGGCTGGCGCGATGCGCTGCTGGTCGGCGGGCGCTTAAACAAGGCGCTGATGCGGGTCTCGGTGAACGGCACCGGCGTTGCAGGGGTGGAGAAGGTCGAGATCGGCCACCGGGTGCGCGACGTGCGCGTCGGGCCGGACGGGGCGGTGTGGATGGTGACCGACGAGGAGGACGGCAAGCTCCTGCGTCTCGCCCCCGCCGGGGCGGCCGCGATGGCGATGGCGGGGGAGTGACCGCGCCCGGCGGCCGCCGCCGCTAGAGGATACCCACGAAAGGCGCGCGGCCCGCGCCCGCCACCGCCCGCTTCATGCCGGGCGAGTTGAACGCCAGCGTCACCGCGCCGCCCGCGTCGATTGCGATCACGCCACCGTCGCCGCGCTGGCGGGCGACCGCTGCCAGCATCCCGTTGCAGGCTGCATCAAGGCCCACGCCGCCATAGGCCATCCGCGCGGCGATGTCGCGCGCGCCCCCGGCGTAGATGAAGGCCTCGCCGATGCCGGTGCAGCTCACCGCGATGCGATCGTCCGCCCAGTTGCCGATGCCGGTGATCGGCGTGTCGCCGACCCGCCCGGCGCGCTTGCCGAATAGTCCGCCGGTCGAGGTCGCCGCCGCGAGCCGTCCCTGCCGGTCCATCGCCACCGCGCCGACGGTGCCGTGGGCAAGGCCGCTGTCGAGCCGGAGCAACTCCTCTGCCTCGACCCCGACGGGCAGGCGGTAATGCGCGGCCGGGTCGGTGACCAGCGCGAGGCCGTGTTCCTCGGCGAGCCGCCGCACGCCGTCGCCCGCGACGAGCACGTGGGGCGTGTGTTCGAGCACCAGCCGCGCGGCGTGGATCGGCTGGGCAAGGCCCACCGCCGCGCACACGCCGCCCGCGCGCATCCGCGCACCGTCCATGATCGCCGCGTCGCATTCGACTTCGCCCCGGTCGTTGGGCGCCGAGCCGCGCCCGGCGACGTAGAGCCCGCTCGCCTCCATCGCCGCGACCGCGATCTCGACCACGTCGATCGCGCTCGCCCCGGCGGCGAGCTGTGCCTCGCAGTCGCGCACCAGCCGGCCGAGATGGGCCTCGACCTCGCCGTAGTCGCGCTCCGGATTGACCCCGGCCCCGCCGTGGAGGGCGATGATGTGCGGGTGATGCGTCAATTCCTGGCCCTCCTGATGGTGACCGTGATCGGCTCTATGGCGAAGTCCACGCCCGCCACCGTGTAGCGGGCGCGGCCCGCGGCGTCGCGGCCCCACCACCCCTGCGTGGCAGGAGTCTCGGCGAAGCGGTAGGTCACTCCCGCGCCGCCGACGAAGGAATGCGCCGAGACAACCTGTGCGCGGGCGTTGTCCAGCAATCCTTCCCCCACCACGGATGCGAGCGATTGGTCGCCATAGGCCATCCCGCCGCCGGGGCGCAGCGGGCGTTCGACGTATTCGCGCCCCCGCGTCGGCTTGCGCTCGGCGGCGGGGGTGACCGCCGGCTGCGCGAGGTTGATGCCGTCCCCGGCGCCGGCGAGGCCGAGGGTGAGGCCCTCGATCCCGATGCGCCGGCCCCGGCTGCGCCGCGCCGCGCGGGCATCGAGCAGCGTCACATAGCCCTGTCCCGCCACGGAGGCGCGCTGCGCGCCCAGCGAAACGATCAGCGCCGTGTCCTCGTCGATGCCGAAGCCGATGCGGTGCGGCATCGCCGGGTCGGTCAGGGCGACCGCGAGCCGCCCCAGCCGCGCGCGCTCGCCGAAATGCTGGTCGACGAGCACGCCCGGCAGGAAGCCGAGCCCGCGCGCCAGCTTGAGCGGCTCGCCGCCGGCCTCGCCGAGCAGCGCGCCGAGGCTGTCGCCCTGCGCGATCATCCCCGCGCTCATGATCGCCGCGCCCGCTGAGGTGCCGCCGACCACCGCGCCCGCGGCGAGGCGCTCGCGGATCGCGGCGAGCATTGGGGTGTCGCCTCCGTCCGGCTCGAGCAGGGTCGCGGTGATGCGCGCCTGATCGCCGCCCAGGAACCAGATCGCGCCGGCCCGCCCGATCGCGGCGATCTCTTCCGGGTCGTGGGCATTGCCGCGCCACGTGCTCTCGTCGGTGTCGGGGGTGGAGGGATCGTCGACCAGCGCGAGGCGGATCGTCACGATGTCGGAGGGGTTTGCGCCGTGCCGCTCCAGCGCGCGCGCGGCGGATCGCGCGGAGGCCGCGGCCTCGCCCGAGGCGGCGGGGATGATCGCGATGCCGGGCGCGCCCTCGAGCCGCGCGGCGAGGAGCGCCCCGTAGATCTCGGCATTGGCCGGATCGAGCCCGCCGCCGACGATCACCAGCGTGCCCCCCTCGGCCTGAGCCGCTCCGGCGCTGGCCAACAGGGCGAACCCCGCGAGAATGCGACGATGCAGCATCAATATCCTCCCAGATGGGCGGCGATCATCACCGCGCTCGACAAGGCCACGAGGCCGAGCACGGGGCGCCAGATGAAGGCGAGCCATTCGCCGTAGCCAATCCGCGCCGCGGCAAGGCAGGCCATCAGCACCGCCGAGGTCGGGATCACGAGGTTGGTGAGCCCGTCGCCGAGCTGGAAGGCCAGCACTGCCGTCTGGCGCGAGACCTCGGCGATGTCGGCGAGCGGAGCCATGATCGGCATGGTGATGCTCGCCTGCCCCGAGCCTGAGGCGACAAAGACGTTGAAGAGGCTCTGGACGATGTACATGCCCCAGGCGGCCAGCCAGTCGGGCAGGGCGGCGGTGAAGTGGCCGAGCGCGTCAAGCAGGGTGTTGAGCAGCGAGGGTGCGGCCGGGTCCTGCCCGCCCAGGATCAGGATCACCCCCTTGGCCGCGCCGACGATCAGCGCGGCGGGCAGGAGCTGCGCCGCGCCCTCGCGAAAGGCCTCCATCATCGCGCCCGTGTCGGCGATCCGGGCGATCCGGGCGATCACCGCGGTGACAATCCCGAGGGCGAAGAACTGCGCGGCGATCTCGGCGAGGTAGTAGCCGCGGCTGGTGACGCCCCAGGCCACCCAGGCGGTGGCCGCGAGCACGGCGAGCAGCACCACGAGGTGCGCGGTGGTGAAGGCGGGGACCGTCAGCGCCCGGTCCTCAGGCATGCCCGTGCCGATCGCAGGTCGGGTGCCGAGCCGCACCGCGCGGGCATAGCGCCAGGTGAACAGCGCGGCGATGAGCGTGTAGAGCGCCCACAGCCCGGCGCGCACCTCCAGCCCCGACATGGGCGGCAGGCCGGCGATGCTCTGGGCGATGATGACGGTGAAGGGGTTCATCCAGCTCGTCGCGAAGCCGATCTGGCTCGCGCCGTAGCACACCAGCATGGTGGTCGCCGCGTCGTAGCCCGCGCGTTTCAATGCCGGGGCGAGCAGCAGGGTCAGCGCGATCGCCTCCTCGCCGAGGCCGAACACCGCGCCGCCCAGCGAGAAGGACACGAACAGCGCGATCACCAGCCGCTCGCTGGTCGCCTTGCCGGCGGGCAGGGCGCGGTGCAGCGCGGCGTCGATCGCGCCGGTCCGCATCACCATGCCGAACACGCCGCCGAGCACGATGATGAAGGCGGTGAGGCCGACAGCGGCGGAATGGCGGTCGCCGGTGACGAGGCCGGCGAAGAGGAAGTCGATGATGCCGGTGCGGCCCTCGTCGCCCATCACGGGGGCGGGCAGGGGCCCGGCGGCGGGCGCGAAGCTGCCCGGCACGATCCGCGCCGGATCGCCCGCGACGGCGAAGGTGCCGGGGATGAAGACCCAGGTCGCCGCCCAGGCCAGCGCGGCGAGGGCGAACAGGATCAGCAGCGTGTCGGGCATCTGCCAGGGGCGTGCCCGCGCCGCGCCCGGCGGGGTGGTGTCAGTCATGCCATCTCCTCGTCGCCCCGCCCCGGACCCCGCTCTGCGCGCAGGGCCCGGGTGGTGCGACCCTGCCGCAGCCTCAGAAGCGCTTCACGATGCTGACCGTCGCATAACGACCGATGAGGTCGTGGTTGAACAGGTCGACATTGGAAGACGAACCGAGCACCAGCGGGGGTTTCTCGTCAAGCACGTTGCGCACCGCCAGCTGGATGAAGCTACCCTCGGCAAAATCGTAGCTCACGGCGAGATCGAAGGTGATGTAGTCGTCGACGAAGTATTTGCGGTCGCGCGGCAGGCCCAGCACTTCGAGCGTCCGGTTGGCCGGATCGTCGCGGTAGCCGCCGGTGTAGAAGCCCGCCACCGAGGCCCGCCAGCGGTCCTTGCGCCAGCGCAGCCGCGCCGCGCCCACCCAGTCGGGGAAGAGGTAGTCCCCCGCCAGCTGCTCGACCGGGCTCGAGGGCGAGGCCTGCCGCTGGAAGTTCATGATGTGGGTCACGTCCGCGGTCAGGGTGAACAGGCCCAGCGGCCCTTCCGGGAAGCGGTGGGTGTAGGCGACGTCGATCCCGTCGGTCTTCTGGAAGCCGAGGTTGGTGATCTGGAAATGCGCGTCGGACACGAAGCCGTTGGTGACCTCAAGCCCTGGCGCGCCGGTCGGCAGCAGGCCCGATCCCACCACCGGGAACTCGCCCGCCAGCGCGCGGCGGATGAAGTCGTCCTCGTCGATGCCGACGAGGTTCTCGTGACGGATGTTCCAGTAGTCGACCAGCAGCTCGATGCTGCGGGTCGGCTTGAACACCACCCCGCCGCCGAAGCTGCGGGCGGTCTCGGCGCCGAGATCGGGGTTGCCCACGTCCTCGGACAGCAGCGCCTGGCCGGTGGCATTGGGGTTGTTGTTGCAGGCCTGCGGCACCGTCCGGCAGTTCACCCGGTAGGAGGACAGCAGCACCCCGGCCCCGCTCTGCGCGAGCGAGGGCGCGCGGAAGCTGGTCGAGAAGTTGCCGCGCAGGGCGAGCCATTCCGCCGCCTGCCAGCGCCCCGCGACCTTGGGGTTGAACTTGCCGCCGAACCCCTGGAACTCGTCGTAGCGGCCCGCCAGTTGCAGCTCGACGCTCTCCGCAACCGGCACGAAGACCTCGCCGAACACCGACCAGTTGTTGCGCACGGCATCGGCGCTGGTGGAGGAGAAGCCGAGGATCGGGTTGGGGTTGGCCGGCGTCGCCACCGCAAGGCCCGAGGGCACGTCGCTCAGCGTCTCGCGCCGGAACTCGCCGCCGAAGGCCGCCTTCACTGCGCCCGCGGGCAGCTCCAGCACCGTCCCGTTGACGAAGCCGTCGACCGCGTAGAGCCGCGATGTGCCGCGCCGCTCGGCCTCGGTCTCGAGCAGCTCGAGCACGCCGTCGGCCTGCTCGGTCTGCCCGCCGAAGGGGTTGTACCACAGCGTCCTGCGGCCCGCCTGTTCGCAGGTGTTGCCCACGAAGGTCGCGCTCGGGCGGGCGGCGTTCACCCGCCAGCGGTTCACCCTACTGCCGTCGGTGCAGATGTTGCCGAGGTTGAGGTCGTAGAAGGTGTCCGAGCGGTAGAGGCCCGAGGTGCCGCGCTGCACCCGGTCGTTGCCGCCGTAGAGGAAGGCGAGATCGAACTTCCAGTCGGCCGCGAGGTCGCCCTTCAGCCCCGAGGTGATCCGGTAGCTGTCGGACTCCACCTCTACCCCGCGCGGCGCGGGCACCTTGCCCCAGGCGAAGATCGGGAAGCGGAAGAAGGCGTTGAAGTTGCTCACCCCGCCCTCGGCCACCATGTCGGCCTTGAGCGCCTCGGGCCACAGCGGGTTCTGCGGGTCGATGGGCGCGCGGCTGAAGTTGGCCGGGCTGCTGATCCCGCGCGAGCGCACGCGCTGGTAGATTGCGTCGTTGTACCAGGTCAGGCTGTCGGTGATGCGGAACTGGTGGGTGAAGAGGCCGCCCAGCGTCTCCAGCCGATCGTTGGCGGAGGCGAACGCGTTATTGTTGACCTCGCAGAACTCGCCGAGGTTGCCGACGCCGAAGTCCTCGGGCGCGCAGCCGCCGTTCCCCGGCCCCTCGGTCTGGTCGTCGGTCATCAGGAACAGGTCGTTGAAGCTCGGGAAGAAGCCCTGCTGGCTCGGCGCGAAGCTGTTGCGGCTGATCGCCCGGTCGCGCAGGAAAAAGGGATTGCGGCGGAAGTAGTCGACCACCAGCATCACCGAGTTGCGCTCGCCGAGCTGGGCACCGAACACGCCGGCGATGTTGAAGCGCCCTTCATCGGTGCTGGCGGTGGAGTTGCCGTAGTTGGCCGACAGCTCCAGCCCCTTGAAGTCCTCGCGCAGCACGAAGTTGACGACGCCCGCGACCGCGTCGGCGCCGTAGATCGCCGAGGCCCCCGAGGGCAGCACCTCGACCCGCTCGATCGCGGCGAGCGGGATCGAGCTTGCGTCGATGAAGCTCTCCTGCCCGCGGGCGAAGGCGCTGATCTGCGCGCGCCGCCCGTTGATGAGGGTGAGGGTGGAGGAGGCGCCGAGGCCGCGCAGTGAGACAGCCGAGGCGCCCACCGGCGTGTCCGAAGACAGGGCGCCCGCGGTCGCGGTCGAGAAGGTCTGGCCTCCGCCGCTGGTGACGGGCAGGTCCTGCAGCACCTCGATGATGGTGCCCGCGCCCCATTGCTGGATGTCCTGCCGGGTGACCGACAGTGTCTGAACGGGGCCATCTTTTGGGAGGCCGGAAATGCGGCTGCCGGTCACGGTGATGTCCTGCCCGCCCTCCGGGGCGGCGGTGGCGGCCTCGCCGGTTTCAACTACGGCCTCCTCCTCGGCGGGCTGCGCCGTGGCCTGGGCGAGAGCGGGCGCGGCGACGCCGGCGAGCAGAATGGTCGCGACGCTGCGCGCGCCGCGGTGAAGCGGTGATTGGAACGACATAAGGTTGAACCCCTGAAACCCTCGAGCGCGGCACGCGGCCGCGAGGCGGATCATCGGGATTGGCCCGGATGGTTGGTGAAGGGCAGCGCGGGCGCACGGGCTGTCAGCGCTGCGATTCGTCCGCGCCTATCCCGCGCGGGCGGGAACTACTCGTCGAACCAGTCGGTGAGGTGATACTCGACCGATCTGCGCACGGTCACCTGACCGGCAAGGGGACAGAAGTAGAGCGTGTCCATGCAAGAGATATGTCATGGACATCTGCGGCTTGCAAGATTGTTGCAGGTATCTTCACAGCAGGCGCAACTTCGCGCAGGTCGGCCCGCGCCCTGCCTCACGCGAGCGAGCGGGCGGGCGCGCCCTGCCTCGTCCAGGTCCTTCCCTTTGCCAGCGCCGCCAGGATCATGTGCGGCACCGTCAGCGCCGCGATCCCGATAAAGGCCGCGCGGACCGCGGCGTCCGAATGGCCGTGGTGCGCCTGCATGATCCACCACGCGGCGAGGAGGCCCGCGAGCGCGGCAAGGCTCGGCCAGGCCGAGCGGCGCAGGAGGTCGGCCTGGCGCAGCCCGGTCGTCCGGGCGAGGTCGCCGAGGGCACGGCCATTGTGCAGCACGCCGAAGTAGAGCGCGAACGCGAGCAGCGGCGGCAGGAGGACGAAGACGGCGGCAACCGCGATCAGCCAGGCCGCGAGCGGCCCGCGGTGCGCGCCCGGGTCTGCCCCTAGCATCGCCGCCAGCACGGCCCCGCCCCAGATCAGGGCCCCCGGCATCCGCAGCGCCTCGGCCAGCGCCTGCCCCCCGGAACCGGCGAGGAGCGCGAACAGGCCCTCGATCGCAGCCGGGTGGGCGAGGGCAGGCACCACGATCGGCGCGCCGCCCGCCGCGACGATCCACACGAGCCTCGACGCGGCGGCGGGCCATGCGGCGAGGTCGGTCGCGGCGAAGTGGAACAGCGAGAGGATGAGGAACAAGCCGAGCGCCCCGGCGGGCCAGACGATCCACACCAGCAGTGTGGCGCAGGCCGCCGCGAGGTAGACGAGCACGAAGGCCGCCTGCCATGCGGGGCCGAGCCGCGCGCGCAGCAGGCGTTCGGCCAGCACCACGTCGGATGCCCCGTGCGGCAGCGAGGCGATCACCGCCGCGGCGAGGATCGCGGCCTGCACCCCGGCCGGCAGCGGACCGGCGGCGGCGAGGAGGGCTGCCGACCCCGCGAAAGCGGCCGGTGCGAGGAGGGGCGCGGCGCGGGCCCGGGAGGCGGCGGGCGCCACCACCGCTCAGGACGATCGGTCGCGCGGGGCGTAGACCGGCTGCTGGAGTTCCGCCCCGACCGGCGGCGCATCGCCGTCGGTCAGGAGCGCCGGCACGAAGCCGATCTGCCGCGAGCGCAGCCGCGCGACCCGCCCGAGCATGACGCCGAACACCAGCTTGGAGGTGATGTCGGCGATGGTGAAGAGCAGCTGGCGCGCGACCACCCCGTCCGCGTCGGGCCACACCGCCGGGACGGCATAGGCGAGCGGGTAGAGCGTCCAGGACCCGAGCACGATGTACCAGCAGTACTTGAGGTTGCGGTGCGAATCCGGATCGAGCTGTTGCGGGGGGCGTCCGATCAGCATCCCCACCTTCCACAGGATGTAGACGAAGAAGACCGTCGAGACCGCGCCCCAGAACCAGAAGGGCCAGGTCGGGCCGTCGACGAGGCCTGCCACCGCGGGCTCGTAGAACTGGCCGGGATAGCCGGTCCAGATCATCAGCACGCCCGCCGCCGCCAGCTTCCACCACTCGCGCCAGAAGGCCGCGCCGGTGAGCCCGAGCACCACCAGCAGCTGGGTGAGCAGCATGGGGACGTCGATCGACCAGTTGATGTAGCGGTAGCCGTTGGTGAACAGCTCGCCCGGCGCCCGCTGCCACAGGCCGGTCGCGGCCGAGAACTCGAAGGCGGTCGACCACACCAGCGCCAGCATCCCGATCTCGAGCGCGGCCGAGACCATCACCACCGCGGAGATGGTCGAGGCGAGGCGGTAGCGCGGCTCGACCTGGCAGGAGGTCAGCACGAAGTAGACCAGCCCCGCCGCGAAGGAGGCGAAGGTCAGCTGCAGCAGGTGGCGGATGAAGTCGTACTGCCAGTGCTCGAAGCCGAGGAAGTTCTCGAGATTAGGCATGGCGCGTGTCCCGGCGCCCGCCGCGCGGCGGGTAGGCGGTGCCGTGCGCGTGCATCCCCGCCGAATGGCTGGGCTCCACGGCGCCGAGGCGGCGCAGGTGCGCGAGGTCGACGATCGAGAAGCCCACCTTGGAAAGGATCGGCAGCAGCACGAAGAGCAGCACGTCGGTGTAGCGGTCGATCACGCCCGCGCCCGAGGGGCCGAGCGCCCAGACCAGCGGGTAGCCGACCCACAGCACCGAGAGGAAGGCGGCGACGCGGGTGTAGGTGCGGGCGAGGTCCGCGCTCTGGTCGCGGGCGATCCGGCGCAGCGGCCCCCAGGCGATCCAGAAGATGAGCGTGAGGCACACGCAGCCGATGGTGTACCACAGCCAGGTGATGTCCTCGTCGGCGGTCAGGTCGGCGAGCAGGCCCGAGACGATCATCACCACGTCGATGAACATCAGCCCGCCGATCAGCGTCTTGTCGAGTTTGCGGTAGAACATCGCCGTGGAGGCAAGGAGCCAGAGCAGCAGCGGCGTCGTCACCACCCAGTCGATGTAGCGCGGGAGGTAGACCTCGCGCTCGCCCACCAGGATGATGCCCTGGCCCAGCGCCATCGCCATGTAGGCGAGGCCCGACCAGATCGGGATGATCATCGCGATGGTGTATTCGTAATGCGGCACGCCGCGCGGCTGGCGGCTCCAGGCGAAGAACAGGATCGCGCCCGACGCCATCGCGGCGACATAGGCCCAGAGCCAGAAGGACTGCGTCAGCATGGGCCGGGTGCCCGGGTCGCGGCGGGCGCGGAGCGCCACTGCGGGGTGCGGCGGGCGGGTCGGGGGCAGGAGCGGGCCTGGTGCCGTTGGTGCATGATCTTGGCCTTGCGAAGAGAGGAAGCCCCTGAAACTTGAGGGGCAGAGGGAATGTTCCTGCCGCTGCCACGGCCCGGGGCGTGGCTGCGTCGATCGGCTGATCCCGGTCCGCCACCACCGGGCCGCACGCGCCGCGCCGAGGCCAACCCTTGATGGCGCGCGCGGCCGCTGGCCGAGGCAAGGAGCTGGGCGATTAACCGGAGCCGACCCATGCACGACCGCGCCACGACCGCCCTCGTCCTCAGCGGCGGCAATGCCCTCGCGTCCTACCAGGCGGGCGCCTACGAGGCCCTGCACGCGCACGGGATCGAGCCCGATGTCGTCGCGGGCGCCTCGGCGGGCGCGATCAACGGGGCGATCATCTGCGGCAACCCGCCCGAGCAGCGGGTGGCGCGGCTCGCCGCGTTCTGGCGACCGGCCCCGGCCGGGGATCGCGGGCCGCGCAACGCCTGGGCGCCCATGCAGGAGACCGCGCGCCGGACCCTCGCCGCCAGCGCCACGCTCGCCGCGGGGCGCAGTGATGCCTTCGTGCCGAACCTCTCGCTCGGGAGCGCCTGGGACCGGCTTCTCCATCGCCCGCAGACGGGGCTCTACGACACCAGCCCGCTCGCCGCCACGCTCGCGCGGCTCGTGGATCTCGAGCGCCTCAACCGGGCGAGCCCGCGCCTGCTCGTGACCGCGGTGGACGTGAGGACCGGCGCCGACGTTGTCTTCGACACGGCGCGGGAGCGGCTGACGGCCGACCACCTGCGCGCCAGCGCGGCGCTGATGCCGGCCTTTCCGCCCATCGAGGTGGACGGGCGGCTGCTGGCGGACGGCGGGGTCTCGGCCAACCTGCCGATCGATGCCGTGCTCGCGCAGCACGCGTCGGGCCGGCTGTTGTGCATCGCGCTCGACCTGCTCCCCCGCGAGGCGCCCGGGCCGACCTCGCTCGGGGAGGCGACCAGCCGGGTGCAGGACCTGATCTTCGCCAGCCAGAGCCGCCGCGCGCTCGCCGCGTGGCAGGCCGTGTTCGACCGCGAGGTCGCCCGCGCCCAGGATCCGGGCGATGTGCCAGCGATCACCGTGCTGCGCCTCGCCTATGCCGATCAGGGCCGTGAGGTGAGCGGCAAGGCCTTCGACTTTTCGCCCCCCTCCGCGCGCGACCGCTGGCAGGCGGGCCATGCCGACATGCGCGCGGCGCTGGACCTGCTCGCCCAACGGGGCGCCAGGGCCGACCGGCCCGGCCTCACGGTGCTCGAGCTCGACCGCGTCAGCGCGGACGGGCAGCCGATCCTCGCGCCGGTGCATCGCACCCTTGCGCCGCTGCGCGAGCCGCCGGGCGCCGCGTGACCCGCGGCCGACCGTTTCGAAACGGCACAGCGCGATTTCGGCGATGTGCTTAACGACAGCTTCATGACAGTTACCGCCCGAATAAGCATAATCACGGGGTGATCCGATGAGTCTGTTGCAACGCATGGTCACCAGGCTGGTGGTCACGGCCGGGATCGCGGCGGCATCGCCGGCGATGGCCGAGCCCATCTTCCTCGACAGCGGCTCGCTCGGGCAGAGCCGCACCATTACATTCGACGGCTTCGTGGACGGCGGCCCCGCGCTGCCCGACCTTTCGAGCCAGCTGACCCTGACGCTCAGCAGCATCGTCAACGGCATCTACAACTTCAACTACGCGCTGACCAACACGGGGACGACGGGCGATTCGATCTCCTCGCGCGTGTCGGGCTTCGCCTTCAACACCGATCCCAACATCGTGGGCGCCTCCAGCACGGGCACCTACAGCTTTGCCAATGTCGGTGGCAACTATCCCAACGGGATCGGCCAGGTCGACGTCTGTTTCAAGGGCGCGAGCACGGGCAGCTGCGCGGGCGGCGGCTCGGCCGGCGTGTTCGACGGGCAGACCGGCACCGGCACGCTGTCGCTCGATTTCGGCGGCGCGATCGGCGGCCTTACGCTGAGCGACTTCTTCGTGCGCTACCAGTCGATCGAGGGCCTATCCGGCGTGACCTCGGCGAGCGGGCGGCAGACCGGCAGCTCGACCTCCTCCTCGAGCGGCGGCTCCGAAGTGCCCGCGCCGGGGATGCTGGTGATCTTCGCCATGGCCCTGCTCGCGCTGGTCGCCCCGAAGCGGCGCAGGCCGGCCCTCGCCGCGCGCCAGCCGCAGGGCATGGCCTTCGCCTGACCGGATTGCCGTTTGAAGGAGGGCAGGGCGGGGCGCCGCCTTGCCCTTCTTTGCGTCCGGGCGCGGGTCAGGTCGACTCGGCCTCGGCGAGGCGGCGCCGGATTGCGTCGTTGTCCGGCGCGAGAGTCGCGGCCTTGCGCAGCATCGCGAGGCCCCGCTCGCGCTTGCCGTTGGCGACCAGCAGGGCGCCGGCCGTGTCGAGAACCGCGGCATTCGCGGGCTCCAGCTCGACCGCGAGGAGGGCGTTCCTCAGCGCCTCCTGCGACTTGCAGAGCTTTCCCTGGACGAAGGCGAGGTTGTTGAGGACCATGCCGTTGCTTGGCCCGAGCCGCGCGACGATCGCCAGATAGGCCGCTTCGGCCTGCGCCCATTGCTGGTTGCGCAGTGCCTTGTCGGCCACGGCGAGCTGCCCGCCGACCCATTCGGGGGCGGGCTTGTCGATCCGCCTGGCGAAGCGGGCGGCGTCCGGATCGCCCGCGCCCTTGGCGATGCGCGCCGCGTGGCGCAGCTCGTCGGGCGTCGCGTCGGGGCGGTCTGCGAGGGGGCGGATCACCCCCCACGCCCGCTGCCTGTCGCCGCTGCCCTCGAGCGCCCGCGCGGTGAGCACCCGCAAGGACCGCCAGCCGGGCTGCCGTTCGAAATGCGGCTCGAGATAGGTCAGCGCCTGCGCCGGAAGGCCGAGCTCGACCAGCGCCTCGCCATAGAGCACGGCCGGCCGCGGCAGCGCGGGCAAGTCCTTCTCGAAGACCTGCAAGGTCGAGCGGACGGTCTTCCAGTCCTTCGCCTGCGCGGCGACCTCAGCGGGGATCGCGGCCACGGCGGCGGACTTGGGTTCCTCCGCCTTCAGCGCCGCGGCGAGCGCCAGCGCCTCGTCCTTCATCCCCATCGCCGCCATCACCCGCGCCTGCCCGAGCCGCGCGTCGAAATTGCCGTCGTGCAGCTTGCGGACGGCCTCGAAGGCGGCGCGGCTTTCGGGCAGCTGGTTGCGGCGTTCGAGCAGTTCGGCCTTCAGCAGCATCGCCTCGACCAGGCGCGGATCGCGCGCCAGCGCGCTTCGCGAAAGCTCGTCGGCGCGGTTCCAGTCGCCGCGCTCGAAGGCGAAGCGGGCATAGCTCGCCAGCAAGGACGCATCGGGCTCGGCGTGCTTCAACCCGGCCTCGAAGCGCGCCTGGGCGCCTGCGATGTCGCCCTTGCCGATGAGAGCGAGCGCGGCGAGCCGGTCTGCGGCGGCGCTGTCGATCCCGGCAAGACCAGCGAGGGCGGCGTCATGCCGACCGCGCAGGATGTCGGCCTCGGCCTGCATGAGCGTGACGCGCGGCGTCGCGCGCAGGTCCGCCGGCAGGCCTGCGAGCCTGAGGTCGGCACGCTCCCCCTCGCCGAGCCGCAGGAAGGTGCTCACCAGCAGCAGCTGCATCTCGGCATCGGCGGGCTGCTGCTTGAGCCCCTCCTCGAGCTGGAGCCAGGCGGTGCGATAGTCGTGGGCCCGGAACGCCTGCTCGCCTTCAGCGAACAGCGTCTCTGGCGCGGGCGTGCAGGCGCCGAGCCCGAGGGCCAGCGACGCGGCAAGCAGCAGGCGCGGCGGTACGATCATGCCGCCGGATCTACGCGCGAGAGCCGAAATCTTTGTTAAGCGCGGCGCTATCGCCCCCCGCCGCCGTCGCGACTCTTGAAGTTGACGCAGGGTCAACCGCTACAGGTGTGTCATGAGCGATTCGCTGCCCATCGATGAAGTCGTCCGCCGCACCGGCCTGACCTCCCGCGCGCTGCGCTACTACGAGGCACGGGGGCTGATCGCGCCATTGCGCTCCGGCTCGGGACGCCGCTGGTTCGGTCCTGCCGAGCTGGAACGCATCCACCGGATCGTCGCGCTGAAGAAGGCCGGGCTCAGCCTCACCGACATCAAGCGGCTGTTCGACCGGAAGCCGATCGACCTCGCCGCCCTGCTGGGCGCGCAGCGCAGCCGGCTGGCCGAGCAGGCCGAGGCGATCGCCGGGGCGATCCGGCTCGTCGACACTGCGCTGGCCCGCATCGACCGGGGCGAGCCGCTCGATGCCGCGACTTTGTGCGCGCTCATTCGTGACGGAGACAAGCTCGTGACCGACGAGACACAGGCCTGGCAAGAGGTGATCGACCGCTACTACACTCCCGAGGAACAGGCCGCCTGGCGCGAGAGGATGGCCGCCGTGCCCGCCTTCGACCAGCAAGCTTATGTGGACCAGTGGCGCGCGCTGGGGGCGCGGATCGAGGCGGCGCTCCCGCTCGATCCGGCGAGCCCGGCGGCGCTCGGCTTCGTGCGCGAGTGGTTCGCGCTGCTCGAACCCTTCAGCCGCAGCGCCACGCCGGTGATGTGGGAGCGATCCCGGCAGATGTATGCCGAGATGGACGAGTGGCGCGGTGGCGGCGCGGACCCGGGCTTCGGCAAGCCGGTCTGGGATTTCGTGAATGAGGCGGCGAGTCTCGCGCTGGCGGCGGGCGAGGACATCGGACCCGTGCCCGCATGGCTTCGCGCGCCGCCCGCTGGCGGGGTCTGAGCCCTCGCGCCATCGCTTGCTCCCCTGAAGGCCCCCTGCGGCCGCTCGCACACCGGAAAGGCCAAAGATGACCGTCAATGCCTGGGTTCTGCTGCTCGGCGCGATCGCGCTCGAGGTGGTCTCGACCAGCCTGCTCAACGCCTCCCAGGGCATGACCCGCTGGGGCTACGGCGTGGCGGCGATGGTGGGCTACGGCCTCTGCTTCTGGCTGCTGGCCTTCGCCATGACCCGCATCCCGATGGGCGTGGCCTATGCGGTGTGGTCGGGGCTCGGGATCGTCGCCATCGCGGCGATCGGCTGGATCGTGTTCCGCCAGAACCTCAACCTCGCGCAAGGGGCCTTCATGGCGATGATCCTGGTCGGGGCCATCGGCCTCAACCTGACGACGGTCCGTGCCGTCGGTTGAGGCCGGCCCCCGCCACCGCGCGCGGGGGCCTCGCCCGTCAGTCCAAGTCCATAACCCGCGTCAGCCCGTCCGCGCCTTCGGTGAGGCGGCGGAACTCGGCGCCGGTCGGGGCCATGAAGATCGGGAGGCGCCGGGTTCGCCTATGCCCACAGCCCCTCCCGCACGCGGGAGAACCTGCGCGACTTCGTGGCCCGCACGCCCGATCCGGCGGCGCGCGCTAACTTCGAGCAGATGCTCGCCGCGCAGCCTTCGCTGATGGACGAAATCAGCGCCGGTGCCCGCAGCTTTGGCTTCGACCCGCACAACGTGGTGGACGCTTACGTGATGTGGTGGATGAATGTCTGGCTGGTGGCCAACAAGCGCGACGAGGTTCCCGATCGCGGAACAATTGCGGCGGTCAAGCAGCAGGTTCACATTGCCTTTTCTTCCACGCCCGATCTCGCCAAGGCGGACGACGCCGCGCGGCAGGAATATGGCGAGGCGCTGCTGCTCCAGGCCGCCATGCTCGGTTCGGCCTTCGAACAGTGGAAGAACGATCCCAAGATGCTCCAGCAACTCGCCGACGCGGCACACAAGGGCGCGCAGGCCAGCGGGCTCAACCTGTCGCTGATGACCCTTACGCAGGAGGGCTTCGTCCCGCGCAAGCGCGCCGAGGCAGGCGGGGTTGTGGACGAGGGCAAGAGCGCGGTTCGCCGCGCGAGGGCCGAACCCGTGCCGGACGTGCAGGCGGGCGGATCGTGGCGGGGGACGGGCGTCGCCGCCTCCGTGATCGGCCTCGCCGTGCTCGGCGGTGCGGCGCTGCTGCTCAAGGGCTAGGCGCCGGACCGGGCGACCGCTCGCCGCTCGTGGCGGTTCGGGGGTTCGGCCTCAGGGGGCCAGCTCAAAGCGGCGCTGCTCGTTGCTGAAGGACACGCCATCGGTGTCGAAGGCTTGTGCGATCGCGCTCTCTTCGATCAGTTCGTCGGCCGTGCCGATGCGGATGATCCCTCCGCCGACGAGCCAGATGCTGTCGGCGAGTTGCAGGGAGAGGTCGAGGTCGTGGCTCGACAGCAGCACGATGCTGCCCGTGGCGCGCGCGTGGCGGCGCAGCAGGGTCATGATCTCGACGCGGCCGGGCAGGTCGAGGAAGGCCGTGATCTCGTCGAGGATCATCAGGGGTGCCGATTGCGCGATGGCGCGGGCGATCATCACGCGCTGGCGCTCGCCGTCGGAGAGGTCGTCGAAATAGCGGCCCCTGAACGCGGCAGCGCCTGCTTGCGCGATGGCCTCATCGACGATCCGCCAGTCTTCGGGCGTGAGGCGCCCTTGCCAGCTGGTGAAGGGTTGCCGCCCGAGCGACACCACGTCCTCCACCCGCAGCCCGGGACTGAAGGCGCGCTCGGTCAGCACCACCGCGATGCGCCGCGCGCGCGTCGCCGCGCGCATCGCCGCGACCTCCTCGCCCGCGAGCAGCGCCCGTCCGGCCAGGGGCGCCTGCAAGCCCGCAAGGCTGCGCATCAGGGTCGACTTGCCGGCGCCGTTGCGGCCGAGGATGCAGACGAAGGACCCCGCCTCGACCGCGCAGTCGATCCCCCGCAGGACCGTGCCGTTCCTGCCGGGGTAGCCGACCGCGAGGCCTTCGAGCGCGAGCATCAGCGCCACGCCCGCATCGCCGGCGAGAAGACGAGGATCAGGATCACGATCGGTGCTCCGATGATGGCGAGGATCACGTTGAGGTGGAGGAAGTGCTGCTCCCACGGGGCATGAACCACCGCATCCCCGGCCAGCGCGAGAGCCGCGCCGCCGAGCGCGGCGAGGGGCAGCAGCGGCAGGATCCGTGCCGTTCCCGCCAGCGCGCGGGCGAAGTGCGGCGCGATCAGGCCGATGAAGGAGATCGGGCCGCAGAAGGCCACCACCGGCGCGACCATGACCACGGTCGCCGCCAGCGCGAGGCGGCGCAGCACGTCGACATTGACGCCGAGGCTGCGGGCATAGGTTTCGCCGAGCAGCAGCGAGGTGAGCGGCTTGGCGGTCGCGATGGCGAGGATCGTGCCCGCCGCGATCGGCACCGCGAGCCAGGGCAGGGTGGACGCCTCCACCCCGGCAAAGTTGGCATCGGACCAGCCGCTGTAGACCCGCGACCCGGCGCGGGCGGCGAAGTGCAGCAGCACGCTCGCGAGGCCCTGTGCGGTGAAGCCGAGCATCAGCCCGATCACCAGCAGCGTAATCGCCCCAACGCGCCGTCCCAGCGCCAGCATGAAGCTCGCCGTCGCGGCCACCCCGGCGGCGGCCGCGAAGGTGATCGTGGTGCCTGCGAACATGGTCAGGAAACCGACGGCAGCCGGCCCGGCGAAGGCCGCCGCGGTGACCGTCAGCGCGACGCCGAACTGCCCGCCCGCGAGCAGGCCGAGCGACCAGGCATCCGCCACCGGGTTGCGGAACAGCGCCTGCATCAGCACGCCCGCGATGCCCAGCGCACCCCCGGCGAGGATTGCCGCCAGCACCCGGGGCAAGCGGATGTCGAGCACGATCTGGCGCACGAAATCGTCGCTGGCGCGCCCCGAGAGCGCGGCCAGCGCGTCCGGGATCGACAGCGCGATCTGCCCGTAGGCCAGCGTGTAGAGGCTTATCGCCGCGACCAGCGCGATCAGCACCGCCGCGTTAGTGGCCTGACGAACCGCCATCGGTGCCCTCCCAGGTTTCCGGCGCGAAATAGCGGTAGGTGCCGTCGCGCAGCTGCGGGTGGACGATCTTGATCACGTCCTCCAGCATCCAGTCGGGGCGGATCGCGCCCATGTCGTAGAGCTCGAAGCTGTCGGCCTGCGGGTGCTTGCGGCCATGCTGGTGGAACACGCAGCCCTCCCGGTAGGCCCTGAACCGCTCGAGCACCGCCTTGTTGCGGAAGGGCGTCGACAGCGTGTCGCGGATCACCCAGCAATCGGCATCGACCGCGGATTCGAGCAGCCGCTCGGTCGAGAGGTCGGAGAAGCTGTCGAGTTCGGGATTGTCGGCGTCGCGCAGCACCAGCACGGCATTGGCATCGCGGACGAGCGCGGCGTCGGCATTGCGGCGCGTGACCGCCCAGCGGTTGCCGCCGCTCTTGAACCACGCCCACAGCAGCGATCGCTGCGGCTGCGCGGCGGCGGTCTGCTTGAGCCGTTCGACATTGGCGCCGACCTCGGCGACGAAGGCGGCGGCCTCGGCCTCGCGCCCGGTGAGCATCCCGATCAGCTCGATCCAGGCGGTGCGGCCCAGATAGTGCGGTTCGGCATCGATGAAGGTCGGGACCACGGGTATGCCCAGCGAGCGGATGCGCTCGATATGCTGGGTATGCGTGAGGTCCGCCTGCCGGGCGATGAAGACATCGGGCTTGCTGCCGACCAGCGCGTCGAGCGTGGGCGGCATGTGCCAGCCATAGCCCACCTGCTGGATCGCGCCGCTGCGCGCGCGCTGGCGCAGCGCGTCGTCGTAGCTGTTGTGCCCTCCCACCGCCACGATGCGATCGGCAATGCCGAGCGCGCGGATCATCGCCTCGTGCGGTTGGTCGTTGACGGCGATCCGCATGACCGGCGTGCGGATCAGCGTCGCGCCTGCGAGGTCGCCGGTCAGCGCCGGTGCCTCGGCCTCCCGCGGCACCAGCACCAGCCGGGTGCGCTGCGGCGGCCCGCCCGCCGCGCCGCCCCACGCGACGATCGAGGCCTCGATGTCGACGATCCGGTAATTGTCCCGCTCATGCACCGTGAAGGTCCGGGCATGGGCCACCGGCACGGGGCGGGCACCCTCCGGCGCGTCGGGAGAGGGGGCGACCTCGCCGCATCCCGCCAGCGCGAGGGCGAGGACGAGGACGAGCCGGCGCAGCATCAGAAGGCGGCTCGCAGCGTCGCCCTCACCTGGCGCGGCGGGCCGGGCGTCGCATAGGTCGGGGCCGCCGTCCCGCCGAACAGGAAGAAATACTCCTTGTCGAAGAGGTTGGTGACGACGACGTCCAGGCCGATGCCGCGCCACTGCTGCGGCGCGATGGTCGCACCGAGGGTCACCAGCTCGTAGCCGCCGCCGGACAGGCTGTTGTTGAGGGTGACAGCATAGTCGTCATAGAACTCGACCGTGCCGCGCGCGGTGAACCACGGCGCGAGGCGCTGTTCGGCTGAGACGAACACGATGTTCGGCGCGACCCCGACCGGCGTCGCGCCGGACAGGTCGATCGGCCCGGCGAAGGCCGAAAGGATCAGCTCGTCCCAGCGCGCGTCGATGTGGCTGTATTGCACGCGGAACTGGGTGCCCTCGCGCGGGCGGATGTCGAGCGCGCCCTCGAAGCCGGTGACGAGATAGCTCTGGCCGAAGCTGATGAGGCGCGGCGGCACGTCGAAATTGTTCTCGGCATCGGGATTGGGGATGTTGATGCGGCGGTTGTCCTGCCACGTCCGGTAGGCGGCGGCCTCGAAGCCGAGGGTGTTGTTGAGGGCGCGTCCCTTGATCCCGATCTCGACCGCGTCGAGCGTGGTGGGCTGCTGGTCGGGCCGCGCGAAGCGGGCCGGATCGTTCTCGAAGGTCGGCCCGAAGTTCGAATTGAAGCCGCGGCCGTAGGAGGCATAGATCTGCCCGAACCCGGTCCGCCACGAGACCGCGGCATTGGGGGAGAAGGCGGAGGCTTCGAGTTCGGCCTGCCCGCCCGGTCCGACGCCGGGGATGGCGGCAAAGTCGGTCGAGCGGCGGAACCGGTCGTAACGGCCCCCGAGGGTCAGGGTCAGCCGGTCGGTGAGCGCGAATTCGTCCTGGACGAAGATGCCGAACACCCGGTCGTTGAAGCGCGCGTCGGTGAGCGGCTCGTCGAGCACGAAACAGGGGTTGTCGCGGTTGACCACCGCGCCCGTGGCGATGTCGATCTCGGCCAGGTAGAAGGTGAAGCCGCAGGCGGGCGTGAAGCCGTTCTGGCCCGACCAGCGGTTGAAGGTGCGGTTTCTCGTGTCCTCGTAGCTCACCCCGCCAACGATCCGGTGCGCTCCGAACTCCCCGGTCAGCACCGCCTCGCCGAACCACACGCGCTGGTCCGCATCGTCGCGAAAACCGTTCACCCCCATGACGCCGCGTTCGAGATCGAGGCCGAAGGCGTCGTAGAAGTTGAGGAAGCTCTCGCGGTCGAGGCGGCGATGCTGGACGGTCAGCTGGAGCTTGAGCCGCTCGCCCAGTCCCTGTTCGGCGCGCACCATGCCGAACACGCCCTCGAGCTTGGCGCGGGGATCGCCGAAGCCGAGGAAGGGGCGCGGGTCGCCCAGGATGCTGCCGTCGGGCGCGATCGGCAGGCCGTTCGGCACCTCGACATCGCGGTCGAGGTAGCTCGCGGAGACGATCACCCGGGTGCTTTCGCCGAGCTCGTAATCGAGCTTGCCGAAGAGGTTCAGGATTTCGCGCTTACTCTGCTCGCGCCAGCCCTCGAAGTTCTCGTAGCCGCCGCCGGCAAGGATGCCGCCGCGGTCGCCCAGTCGCTGCGTCACGGTGAGCGAGCCGTAGTAGTAGTCGTCGCTGCCGACCGAGATGGCGCCGCGGATCTGGTTCCTGTCCGGCGTCTTGGTGATGTAGTTGACCGCACCATAGAGCGCGCCGCGGCCGTAGAGCGCCGAGAGCGGGCCCTTGACGATCTCGATGCGCTCGATCGCGTCGTAAGGGACGTCGGTGAGCAGCGGCTCCTCGAAGATGCCGACGAAGGGAATGCCGTCGATGAGGGCGAGGTAGCCGTCGGTCCCGGTCGAGCCGCGGATCGACACGAAGGGGAACAGATCGCCATCGCCTTCGCCGCGCCGGAACGAGACGCCCGGGACGCCGCGAAACTCGTCGGTGCCGAAGACGAAGCCGCGCTGCCTCAGCTCGTCGAGATCCTGCACCGCGATGGAGACCGGGACCTCCTCGAGCGCCCGTTCGCCCCGCGTCGCGGTGACGACGATCGCGCTGCTTTCGGTCTCGGCCTGCGGGTCGGGGCTCTGCGCCAGGGCAGGACACGACACGAGCGCGATGGCGCCGAAAGCGAGATGATGACGGCAGTTCATGTCCGGAAGGCCCCCTCACGATGCGCAACATGCGCAGAGCGGGAGGCTATGTGACTATACAACATCTCTTGCAAGTCAGTTGCGACAAATCGAACGCACGCGGCCTATGAAGAGGTAGTGCCCTTGGGCGATACCGTGGTTCACGCGCCGGAGGCGTGGACCGACCTGACATTACGTGAGTAAAGTCTATCGGCTCGACGCAGCCGGCGGGATCTTGTGATCGGATGATCATGGCAGCACGCATCCACCTCCTGCGGCATGGCCAGCCAGCGTGCCTCCTCCGGTCGGGACTATCCGCTCAGGACTACAAATCATGGGTCGGCGCGTATGATGCGTCGCGCATCGTCGACCTCCCGCCCGCATGGCTCGAACAATGGCTGGCGGCGTGCGACATCCGGACCGTGGCATCCAGTGCGCTGCCCCGCGCGATAGCTTTGGCGAAGGCTCTGGTCGGAGATGAGCGCATACACATCAGCCCCCTGTTCAACGAGGCGGCGGTCACCTTTCTCCCGCTTCCCATCCGCATGACCTCAAGCCAATGGACGGCGATGGGTCCCTTGGCATGGCTATGCGGAGGCATGGCCGAGGAGGATGCTGCATACTTCCGCCAGCGGGTCCGCGCAGCAGCCGACGAGCTTGTCCGTTGGTCGGCCAAGGCTCCAACCTTGCTCGTGGGCCATGGATGGATCAACCGGGCCATCGGTCGGCAACTGCTCGCACGAGGCTTCGTCATCCAGCGGAGAACGCAGGCCGGCTTCTGGTCGCTGACAAGCTTTGGGTCGTCGGCTTACGCTCGGCCCTGAAGCTTGCAAGTGCCGCTCGCTATCCCTCGAATCCGTCGGGAAGCTTGCTGGTGGCGGCGCTGGTGTAGGTTCGTGACAGCAGGACGAGCTCATCCTCGAACTGCTGCGACAACAGGAAGTCTGCATCCTCCAGCACGGCCGCCTTTATCGCGCCGAGCAGGGCACGGCTGAGCACGAAGAGCTGGATTCGATCGAGCGGAGCGGCGCTGCGGCTCGCCATGCCGGCTTCAGCCCGAGCGAAGGCGGCCTGCAACTCTTCGGCTGAGAGCTGATCCAGCAAGGCCGACACGACCACCCGCCGCGCGTGAGTTCGTTCGCCGAAAGCGCGCAGAAAGGCGCGTATGGCACGGCGGTCGGGTGCGAGGCTACCCGGCTCAGCATCGGGATCGATCCTGAATTGCGAGCCCACCCGTGCCATTTCCCTTCGGCCCATTTCGACCAGGATCGCACGCTTGTCCGGGAAATAGCGGTAGATCGATCCGATCCCCACGCCCGCGCGTTCAGCTATGGCGTTGGTGTTGAAGCCGGCTTCGCCCGCGATCTCCAGAACCTGAGCCGCCGCCTCGAGAATCACCTCGACGGTTGCCAGCGAGCGCTGCTGGCGCGGGCTAACCCTCTGCACAGGAACAACTTGTTTGTTCATCCCCGGCAAGCCTGATCCTTCCTGAAACGGGAGTGAGGGAATCCGAGCTTTGCTCATATCCTTGCCGAAGTCGAGGATCGGGAGATGACGATGACCTGGGCAAAGGAGCGGTTGGAGGCGCTTGTCGCGGGCACGGCAATTGCTCCGCCGGTGGTGGAGACGCTGCGGCTGGGCACTCTCCGGGAATGGGGCGAAGGGTGGATCAAGAAGGACTGGACGCCGGCGCCCGAGTTGCTGAATTCCGACGGCTCACTTTTCGGCGGCTACATAGCTGCCCTTGCTGACCAGGCACTCGCCTTTGCCGCCATGACCATGGTGCCGCCCGATGCCGCTTTCCGGACCATCAACCTGCAGGTCAATTTCATCAGGGTCGGCCGCGCGCACCCCTTGTTCATCAAAGCCCGGGTGGTGGCGAGCACCAGGGAATTACTCACGGTTCGCGCCGATTTCTGCAAAGACGACGGAAAGCTCATCGCCGAAGCTTCCGCCCAGCAGCTTGTTGTACCGTTCGGGACGTGAGAACTGAGGCGGTGCGCGGGCAGTCTATTCTCTCCTGCAGGCCCATGTCCTGACAACCTCTGGGCGACCGCATCCTGTTGCTTGCTGAACGGCAGAAGGTTGCCAAAGAAAAGCGAAGGCATCATTCGCCGCCCGATCACAGCCGTGGCGGCCTGCGAACCATGGGTTGCCGGATCTGGGCAGTGACGACCCTTGACCCGGCCGGCCATCAACGGCGTTTAGATGGAATGCTGGTTCCGCTAGGAGCCGTCATTCCGCTTTGGCGGCTTCGCGTGTTTCCCGCGCCCTGCTTCAGCGCCCGGTGTGGACGAAGTCGGCCCAGCCAGCAGGGATGGGTTCGCCCCGCGCCTGTTTGATCCGTATAGCCTGCATCATGCTGTCGGACGCGCCTTCAAGGTCTTGCTGACGAAGCAAGATCGCGAGGTTCGAAAAGCTCTGCGCATCACTCACGTCTTGAGCGACAACCTCGCGGAGACGGGCGATCGCAAGCGGAGTATTGCCCCTCTGGAGCGCAAGCGTGGCAAGGCTGCGCCGCGCGCTTTGCGCCTGTTCGGCAGGCATCGCCGTTGTGGCCAGCATACGGAGCAGCGCCTCTTCGCGTAGGCCGGGGTCGGCTGTGGTCTGCCCGAGCGAGAAAAGCTTTTCGGCTGCAACCAAGCGTTCGGCGGCAGAAAACTCGCCAGAGGCATTCAGGAAACGGTAAAGTGAGATGGCCGCCGTGCTATCGTTGCGCTGCAATGCGGTCTCCGCGTCGAACAGCAGGCACGCCGCCTCCTTCCCGATGGCAGGATCATCGCTGCGGCATTGGCTGACTTTCCGTTTGAAGACCCGGTTTTCCACGCTGAGGGGAGCAACCCCCGAAGTGGTCGAAAACGCGGCTACAGGTGTGTTGCTCGCGATGGCACCTGCTTCCAGCACCGGCCTGCGAGCGATCCTCGAGCCGACCACCACGGTGCGCTCGCCCTCCTTGCCACCATCTCTCTCACCACTGACGATGATCGGCTGCTCATCTGCGGCGATCACGGGATCTGACTCTGGGTCGACAGGCTCAGAAGGTTGCGATGCAGCGACCAGAAGGCCGAGGACCAACAGCACACCCATTCGTCTAGGTCCCTTCGGAAACGCCTAGGCATTCGCAAAGCCCAGCGTATGCTTTGCAATACATAGGTCTATAGGATCAATCCGATAAGACCAAGCCACATGTCCGCGAAGGGATCGAATCCTGCCGGTCGGCTTTCGGGAGAGAACCGGCGAAACCTGACGCTGCGAAAACGACGCTGCGGACCTTGGCCCGCGGAGGTAGGCACCGGGGCTCACCGCGAACTGGCGCACGAACATGACGGTGAGGTGGCTTTGCGAGGACAAGCCCGTCGCTCCAGCCTGAACGGAGCCCGGTTCGCACATACGGCGGCTTCGAAACGGCGTTCGAGCAGCGACCGCGCAAGCCGGGTCATCCGGCGATGACCTGACGGCTCCAGCGCCGTCGCTGCTCAATTGAAGATCAACGGTAATGCGCCACCACGAACGGCGGCACCAGCGGTCTGGCCGCGAAGCTGGCCAGGCAAAACGCCTGTCGGCAGCAGATTAGGGCACAAGGCCCCAAGCGGGGAAGATAGCCAGACTTTTTAAAAGTGTGTGGCGGAGACGGAGGGATTCGAACCCTCGGTACCCTGATAGAGTACGGTTCCTTAGCAGGGAACTGGTTTCAGCCACTCACCCACGTCTCCGGGTCTCGACACTGGCTGCGAGGGCGGCGCTATAGTCGGCCCGGGGGCCAGCGGCAAGGTGGCTTGGACAAAAAACCGCAGGGACACCAGCGTCACGGGGGCGGCGCGGCGGTTCGGCAGGCGTTCAGCCTTGGCCGCTTAGCGATGGCGGCAGTTCGTCGCAAATCGGATTCGGCTCGGCGACGGGCGGTTGCCTTGCCGGGGGCGAGCGATTCTGCTCCCCTGCGCAGAATACCGGGGCTGACAGAGCTGAGCGAAAGGCTGCATGATGAGCATGATGAACGCCCTTACTCCCGATCTCGGCCGCCGTCTCGCCGGGCGCCTGCTCGGCGCGCTCGCCGTGCTCTCGCTCGCCGCCGCGCCGGCCACGGCGCAGAGGCTCGAGACCGTCGACCCCGATGCCGCCTACAGCGAGCAGGGCATCGGCGGGATCGACGCCGATCTGAACAGCCCGCAGGCGCCCTCCACCTGGCCGCCGGCGGACCCGGACCCGACCTTCGACGACTATGCACCGCCGCCGCCTGTCGTCGGCGCGGCCCCGGTCGCTGCCGCGACGCCGGGCCCCGCGGTCACATCCGACACCTATGGCGAGGATGACCTCATCGGCGCGGCCGAGGGCGTGTTCGGCAAGGGCGCCGAGGGGCTCGCCAAGATGATCGAGGACCTGCTTAAGAAGCAGGGCCGACCCAACGGCTACATCGTCGGCCGCGAGGCGGGCGGGGCCTTCATCGTCGGCGCGCGCTATGGCTCGGGCACGCTCCACCACAAGGTCGAGGGCGAGCAGCGGGTCTACTGGACCGGCCCCTCGGTGGGCCTCGATGCGGGCGCCAACGCAGCCAACACCTTCGTGCTGGTCTACAACCTCTACGACACCGACGACCTCTACAAGCGCTACCCGGCGGGCGAGGGTCAGGCCTATTTCGTGGGCGGGCTCAACGCGAGCTACCTGCGGCGCGGCGACGTGGTGCTGATCCCGATCCGGGTCGGCGCGGGGCTGCGGCTGGGGCTCAACGCGGGCTACATGAAGTTCTCGCGCCAGCAGAAGTGGGTGCCTTTCTGAGCCGCTGAGGCGAAATCCCGGTTGCGATGAGCCGAGCGGCGCGCCATGGCGCGCCCTACCATGCTCGACCGACTCAGCCCCCAGGCGCCCGATGCGCTGCTCGCCCTGATCCGCCTCCACGCCGCCGACCCGCGCGAGGACAAGATCGACCTCGGCGTCGGCGTCTACCGCACCGAGGACGGCGCCACCCCCGTTTTCGCCGCGATCAAGGCCGCCGAACAGCGCCTCGTCGACACGCAGGAGAGCAAGTCCTACCTCGGGCCGGAGGGCGATATGGGCTTCGTCGAGGCGCTGATGCCCTATGTCTTCGGCGCGGGCGACCCGGACATGAGCGGGCGCATCCGGGGCATGCAGACCCCGGGCGGCACGGGCGCCGTGCGCCTCGCGCTGGCGATGGCGGCCAAGGCGGGCATCCGCCGCGTCCACATGGGCGTGCCGAGCTGGCCCAACCACGCGCAGATCCTCGCCGATCTCGGCCTCGAACTCGCCGCCTTCGACCACGCCAACCCCGACGGGACGGCGAACCTCGATGCGGTGCTGGGGGCGATCAACGGAGCGGGCGCGGACGAGGCGGTGCTGCTCCACGCCTGCTGCCACAACCCCACCGGCATCGACTACACCGCCGACCAGTGGGCCGCGATCGCGGAGGCCTTCGCGAAGAGCGGCACCTTCCCGATCATCGATTCCGCCTACCAGGGCCTCGGCCACGGCATGGAGGAGGACGCGGCCGGGATGCGCGCCGTGCTCGCCGCCGTCCCCGAGGCCTTCGTCGCCTACAGCTGCGACAAGAACTTCGGCCAGTACCGCGACCGCGTCGGCGCCTTCTACGTGCTGGCGGCGGAGCCCGGCGCGCTCGAGACCGCCTTCTCCAACGCCTATGCGCTGGCCCGCGCGGCCTGGTCGATGCCGCCCGATCACGGCGGCGCGGCGGTGCGGATCATCCTGCGCGACACCGAGATGACCAAGCAGTGGCTCGCCGAGCTCGACACCATGCGCGCGCGGATGCGCGAGGTGCGCGACGCGCTGGCGGCGGCGGGCACGGCGGGGCGCATCGACCTCACCCCGCTTGGCCACCAGAACGGCCTCTTCTCGACGCTGCCCGTCAGCAAGGAGGAGGTCGCCGCCTTGCGCGAGGAGCACGGCATCTACATGGCCGCCTCGGGCCGCATCAACATCGCCGGGCTTACCCCGGGCAACCTGCCGAAGTTCATCGCCGCGCTCTCGGCGGTCGCGGGCTGAGGGCCGACGGCGATGCTCGACCGCCAGCCGGTGCTGGAGGGCGAGCATGTCCGCCTGCGGCCCCTGCGCCCCGAGGACTGGGAGGCGCTGTTCGCGGTCGCCGCGGACCCTCTGGTGTGGGAGCAGCACCCGGCGCACGACCGCTGGCGCGAGCCCGTGTTCCGCGCCTTCTTCGAGGATGCGCTGGCGAACGGGGGCGCGCTCCTCGCCATCGACCGCGCGAGCGGCGCGGTGATCGGCTCCTCGCGCTTCCAGGGGCTCGAGGAGAGCGGCGGCGGCTCGGTCGAGATCGGCTGGACCTTCCTCGCCCGCTCGCACTGGGGCGGCACCTGGAACCACGAGATGAAGCGCCTCATGCTGGCTCACGCGCTGGCGAGCGTCGCCGAGGTGCGCTTCCTCGTCGGGGCGACCAACACCCGCTCGCGCCGCGCGCTGGAAAAGATCGGCGCCCGGCTGACCGACCGCACCGAGGAGCGGATCATGGCCGGCGGCAAGATCATCCCGCACCTCACCTACGCCATCACCCGCGAGGACTTCGGAAGGGGGCCGCTCGCGGGGTGAGGGCGCTTGCCCCGCTGCGGACAGTCCGCTTTTGGGCAGGGCCAGAGCAGGCCGGATGTCCGGAGATGGGTGGTTTTCTGCCGTGCGGTCAATTCGAGAAGCTATCATCAATAGGAAGACCTAAGCTTTCCAGAAAGCTGTCCTTTTCCTCGGTCGGTCGCTGAATTGCCCGCTGGTAAAGGCTTTTCAGCTCCGCCTCGTATTCTGGTCTATCCTTCCAGTTCTCTTTCTCCCAGCGGATCAGGTTTGAGAGCACGTCGCCTGGATAGTAGCCTCCTTCGAAAAGCGGATCGCGTTGTAGCTTTATCCAAACGAGATCAAGGATGTAGGGGAGGCCATACCGCTGCACGATAAGCCGACCAATCTCTTCATCAGTTAGGCCGGATAGGGGCTTCTTCCAAGACCGCCTGATCCACTCGACAAGCGGCGTAGGCGCGCCAGCAGGATCACCTTCGATCAGCCCGGTGAGTTGTTCGAGCGACTTGTCGAAATCGGTGAAGGTTCGCGTCATTGCACCTCGATACGGATCAAGCGCGACGTCCGTAAAGGGGTCGCTTGCCGAAAGGCAGCAATTTCTCGATAGCGGGGCAAAGGAGCCATGCCGCTTCCGGCACCCCGCATCGAACCCGCCGATGACCCGTCGCGGGTGGGATTGCTGCCTTCTCTCCGTCCGAACCCCGCAGAAAGCCCGGAACGGCGACAGGCTCTCACCGCGCCGCGGCGAGGCCCTGCATCCGCTTGAGGTAGCGCGCCAGCACGTCGATCTCGAGGTTGACCCGGTCGCCCACCGCGAGCGCGCCCAGCGTCGTCACCGCGGCGGTGTGGGGGATAATGTTGAGCAGGAAGTCGCAGGCCCCGTCGATCCGGTCGCGCAGGTCGTTGACGGTCAGCGACACGCCGTCGACGGTGATCGAGCCCTTCTCGGCGATGAAGGGCGCAAGCTCCGCCCGGGCGCGGATCGCGACCTGCCAGCTGTCGCCCGCGTGCGCCACCTTCACCACCTCGCCGACCGAGTCGACATGGCCGGTGACGATGTGCCCGCCGAGCTCGTCGCCGAGCCGCAGCGAGGGCTCGAGGTTGAGCCGCGCGCCCTCGGCCCACATGCCCGGCACAGTGCGGCTGACGGTCTCGCCCGACAGGTCGACGTCGAACCACGCATCGCCCGCCGTGCCGCCGCGCTCGACCACGGTGAGGCACACGCCCGAGCACGCGATCGAGGCGCCGATGTCGATCCGCGCGGGATCGAGTGGGGCGGCGATGCGTAAGCGCAGGTCGCCGCGCTGCTCGGCGGCGGCGATGGTGCCGATGGCGGTGACGATGCCGGTGAACATGGTTGTGGCGGGCTCCTTGGAAGCGATGCTTCAGCGGGTCCGCAGATAGGCGGTGAATTGGTCGCTGCCAAGCTGGCGGCGCTCGGCGGGGTGCCAGCGGCCATGCGCCTGTTCGAGGCCCTCGAGGCCCAAGGGGCCGAGGGCGCGCAGGCCGTCGCCGATCAGGATCGGCGCGGTGTAGAGGTGAAGCTCGTCGACGAGGTCCGCGGCGAGGAAGGCGGCGGCGGTCGCCGCGCCGCCCTCGACATAGAGATAGTCCACGCCCTCGAGCGAGCCGATCGCCTCGGGCGAGGGCAGGGCAACGACGGCCTCGGGCGGGGCGCCTCGGGTCAGCACCACGCGCTGCGGCGCGCGCGCCTCCAGCCCCGGCAGGCGCACGTCGAGCCGCGGGGCGTCAGCGCGCCAGGTGCCCCCGCCGACGAGGATCGCGTCGTGACGCGCGCGCTGCGCATGGACATGGGCGCGCGCGGCCTCGCCGGTGATCCAGCGGCTGGTCCCGTCGGCGAGCGCGATGCAGCCGTCGAGCGAGGTTGCGAGCTTCAGCGTCACCCACGGGCGCCCGGCGCGCTGGCGGGTGAGGAAGCCGGCGAGGCTCGCCGCGGACAGCCCGTCATCGAGGAGGGTGACGGCAATCCCCGCCGCCGCCAGCCGCGCCATGCCCTCGCCCGCGGTGCGCAGGTCGGGGTCGCGCTGGCCAACGACCACGCGCGCCGGGCGGGCGGCCGCCAGGAGGTCGGCGCAGGCGGGGCCGCGCGCGCTCTCGTGGGCGCAGGGTTCCAGCGTGACGTAGAGGGTCGCCTCGGCGAGCATTTCGGGCGCCAGGCCCGCCAGCGCCATCGCCTCGGCATGGGGACGCCCGCCGGGCTGCGTCCAGCCGCGCGCGATCACGCAGGTGTCGCGCACCACCAGCGCGGCGACGCCGGGGTTGGGGCGGGCGAGCGGGCGCGCGCGGGCGGCGAGGCGCGCGGCGGCGGCCATCCAGTCGTGATCGGAGGGCGGCAGGCGTCCGGCTATTGCGCGGCGCTTTCCCGGGCGCGCGCGGCGCGTTCCTCGCGGGCGCGGGCCTCGGCGGCGCGCTCGGCGTCGGCCTCGCGCTCCATGCGCTCGACATCCATGCCGGTCGCCGCGCCCAGCGCCTTGTACATCTCGCGCTTGCGGGCGGCGATGCGGGCCTCCTCGGCCTCGCGCAGGTCCTTGATCTCCTGGTTGGCGCGGATCTCCGCCGCGATCTCGGCGTCGCTGCGCCCTTCCTCGAGCGTGGTGATGTACTCGATCCGCGGCCGCTCGGGCTCGGCGTAGTACTGCTGGTCGAGCGCCCAGGCGAGGATCAGCCCCACCGGCACGACCGAAAGCGCGAGGATCGGCCAGCGATAGGGGTTGGGCCGGCGGATCTCGTTCCAGAAATCGGCCAGGCCGGCACTAGGGTTGAAGCGGGAGTTGCGGAGCATGGGGGGAATATAGGGACGCCGCGCCGGATGGCAAAGGCCCTGCGCCTCGGTTCGCCGCGCGGCGGCGGCGTCAGCCGAAGGCGGCGTAGAGGCTGCGGCCGTGCTCCTTGAGCCAGCGGTCGGCGGCGGCGATCTCGCCCTCGAAGATGCGCGCGAGCAGGGCGTGGAAGGCCGGCGAGTGGTCGAAGTGGACGAGGTGCGCGACCTCGTGCGCGACCACCGAGCGGCGCACGGCGTCGGGGGCCTGCACCAGCCGCCAGTTGATGCGGATGCGGCTCTTGTCCGAGCACGAGCCCCAGCGGCGCTGGGCGCGGGTGAGGGCGACGGGGACGGGATCGAGCCCGGCGGCGGCGCAGTAGTCGCGCATGTCCGCCTCGGCGAGGGCCAGCGCCTCGGCCTCGAGCCAGCGCCTGAGCCGTCCCTCGAGCCCCGGCTCGGGCCCGCCGATCCGCAGCGCCTCGCCCGCCAGCGCGGGGCGGCGCGGGGCCCGTGCGTCCCATTCGAGCCGCAGGCTGCGCCCGCGGTAGCGCACCTCGCCCCCCGGGAGCGGCGCGGCGCGGCGGGGGAGCTTTGCGCGCTGGTCGGCGAGCCAGCCGGCGCGGGCATGGGCGAAGGCGATCGCCTCGCGCCCCTCGGCCCAGGCGGGCAGGGTGATGCGCACCTCGCTGCCGTCGGGCGCGAGGCGGAGGGTGAGGCGGCGCGCATGGCGCATCCGCTTGAGCACGATCGGCACCCGCTCCCCGCCCAGGTCGATCTCGGGCTCGAGCGCCCGGTGGACGGAGGCGCCGCGCAGCCAGTCGATCATGCCGCCTCGCCTTCGGGGTCGGGGCGGTCCCGGTCGCGGCCCCAATCGCGGCGGGGCGCGGGCCATTCGGTGACGTGGTGCTCCATCGGCCCGGCGTCGACCTCGCTGACCACGCGCCCCACGATCGAGACGCCCGCGCGGCGCACCGCGTCACGGTCGCCCGAGAGGAGGTGATGCCAGCCCGGCAGGGGCCGCCCGTCGGCGCGCAGGCGGTAGGCGCAGGTCGAAGGAAGCCAGCTCACCTGCTCGACGATCCTCAGCGTCAGCCGCAGGCAATCGGGCACGAAGGCCTTGCGGTTGCGGTAGTCGGAGCACTGTGCGGTGCCCGTGTCGAGCAGGCGGCAGGCGATGTTGGTGTCGACCACCTCGCCGGTCTCCTCGTCCTCGAGCTTGTGCAGGCAGCAGCGCCCGCAGCCGTCGCACAGGGCTTCCCACTCGGGCCGGGTGAGCTCGCCGAGCGGCAGCTCCCAGAAGCGCTCCCTCAGCTCACCCATCGGTCGAGTTCCGCGGCGACCGCGGCGGCGCCCTTGTCGGCCGGGAGCGTCGCGATCGGCTCGCCGGCGGGGCCGAACAAGTAGGTGATGTTGGAATGATCGACGAGATAGCCTCCGCCCGGCTGCGCCTCGCCCTTCTGGTGGTAGATCCGGAAGGCCTTGGCGGCAGCGTCGATCTGCGCGGGCGAGCCGGTGAGGCCGACGATGTCGGGCGAGAAGGCGGCCGCGAACTCGCCGACCACGGCGGGCGTGTCGCGCTCGGGATCGAGGGTGATAAAGAGGGTCGCGATCCGCGCCGCCTTGGCCGGGTCCTGCGCCGCCAGCTCCTTCAGCCCCTGGGCCACGCGCTGCATGTCGGTGGGGCAGACGTCGGGGCAGAAGGTGTAGCCGAAATAGACGACGCGATATTGCCCCGCGAAATCATCCCAGCGCACCGTCTCGCCCTCGCTGTTCTGGAGCGCGAAATCTCCCCCGATCGAGGCCCCGGCGAGCGGCGGCTCCTGCGCGGTGCCCCCGCCCCCGCACCCGGCGAGCGCAAGGGCGGCAGCGATGGCGAGGGAGAATGCGGCGGGCCGGGCGGCGGAAGGCTTGTTGTTGCGGTTCATGCTCTGCTAACTGGTCGCTTGCGAAGGGCGTCCGGGCCGCTCCGCCGCCCGGTCACACGGCGATAAGGTGTGACAGGTATCGCGAAAGGATCAAACCTTGGGCTTCGATGTTTTGCGCAAGTTAGGGGCTGCCGGGGCAATTGCCAGTGCCTTCGCGCTCGCGTTCGCCGCGCCCGCCGCCGCGCAGTTCCAGTCGGAAGGCTACAAGTTCCTCGAGGCGGTCAAGGATCGCAAGGGTGACGAGGCGACAGACATGCTCAACAAGCCGGGCAACCAGCTGGTCAACAGCCGCGACATCACCAGCGGCGACACGGGCCTGCACATCGTCGTCGCGCGCAGCGACGCGCTGTGGGTGCGCTTCCTGCTGCAGCGCGGCGCCGATCCGAACATCCGCAACCGCCGGGGCGTGACGCCGCTCCAGCTCGCCACCGCGCTCGGCTTCGTCGAGGGCGTCGAGGCGCTCGTCAAGGGCGGGGCCAACATCAACATCGCCGACCAGACCGGCGAGACCCCGCTGATCGCCGCGGTCCACGCCCGCAACGTGCCGCTGGTGCGGCTGCTGCTGGCTCAGGGCGCCGATCCCGACCGCAACGACAATTCGGGCCGCTCGGCGCGCGACTACATGATGCTCCAGGGCAGCAACGCGCTGCTCAAGCAGGAGTTCGACGCCGCCGACAAGAAGCGCGCCGAGGCGGGAACCAAGAAAGACTACGGGCCTTCCTTCTGACATGACCGAGACCCCGACCGACTTCGGCGACATGACGCTGGACGAGCTGCGCCTCGCGCTTGCCCCCGACATCGCCGCCTCCGCGATCTTCGACGGCTGGAACGCGACCGCGCTCGCCGCCGCGGCCGAGATGGCGGGGTGCGATCTCGACGTGGCGAAGCTCGCCTTCCCGGGCGCGAAGCCGATGGACATGATCGCGGCGTGGATCGCCAGCGTCGATGCGGCGATGGAGGCCGAGTGGCCGGCCGAGCGGCTTGCGACGCTCAAGATCCGCGAGCGCATCCGCACCCTCGTCGCCTTCCGGCTCGAGGCGGTGGCGCATATCGACGAGGCGGTGCGCCGCGCGCTCGCGGTGATGGCGCAGCCGCAGAACGCGGCCCGCTCGCTGAAGCTCGGCTGGCGCTCGGCGGACATCATGTGGCGCCTCGCAGGCGACACCGCGACCGATTACAACCACTACACCAAGCGCGCGATCCTCGCGGGCATCTACTCGGCGACGCTGGCGGTGTTCGTGAACGACGACAGCGAGGGCAAGGCCGACACCTACGCCTTCCTCGACCGGCGGATCGACGGGGTGATGAAGTTCGAAAAGGTCAAGGCGCAGTTCCTCGGCCGCGAGCGCGAACTGCCGAGCCTGACGCGCTTCCTCGGCCGTTTGCGCTATCCGGCACGGTAGCCCTACCGCGTCACCCCAGCGAAAGCTGGGGCCTAGGGCCTCGCAGTGCGGAGCCCAGCCGCGCTAGGTGCCAACTTGCGCTGGGATGACGAAGTGAGCCGTTGCCTCCAGAGTCGGTGAAAAACCGCCGCCCGCAGGTGCGCCGGCGCCCGCTCTTGCCTATTGCCTGACGCAGATTCGGCGCGCATTTTGCGCAGCCGGGGTCAAGACATTGTCGGGAAGGGTATTTCGATGGCGGGTTCGCTCAACAAGGTCATGCTGATCGGCAATCTCGGGGCGGACCCCGAGGTGCGCACCTTCGCCAATGGCGGCAAGGTCTGCAACCTGCGCGTCGCCACCACCGAGACCTGGAAGGACCGCAACACCGGCGAGCGCCAGGAGAAGACCGAGTGGCACACGGTCGCGATCTTCAACGAGGGCCTCGCGGGCGTGGCCGAGCGGTTCCTCAAGAAGGGCAGCAAGGTCTATCTCGAGGGCCAGCTCCAGACCCGCAAGTGGCAGGACCAGCAGGGCAATGACCGCTATTCGACCGAGGTCGTGCTGCGGGGCCCGAACTCGGTGATGACCATGCTCGACGGCGCGGGCGGCTCCGGCGGCGGCGGCATGGGCGGCGGCGGGGGCGGCTACGGCGGCGGGGGTGGCGGACGCTCCGGCGGCGGCTCTTCGGGCGGCTATGGCGGCGGCAGCGGCGGCGGTGCCGCGGGCGGCGGCGGCTTCGGCGGCGGCGGCTCCTCGGGCGGCTACGACGATCTCGACGACGATATCCCGTTCTGAGATCGGGCCGTGGTCGGTGGGCTCGCGCTTCCAGGCCCCGCCTTGCGGGCGCAAGAGCAGCCCCAGCCCGCGCCAGACCCCCTCTAGACTCCTCCCAGACCCCCGCTAGCCCCCGGATTGCGCGATGTTTCACGTGAAACATCGGCCTTGCGGGGCGCGGAGTCAGTCCTTCTTGAGGCCCGCCAGCAGGTCCGCGAGCGGCCCCAGCTGCTCGCCCTCCTGCACGATCCCCGCCGCCCTGCGCGCCGCATCGGCCCCGGGCCCTTCCGCATAGGGGTCGATCGCGAGGCCGAGCGTCTGCGCCACGGCCTCGCCGAGGTCGAACATCTCGCCCTCGTAATCGATCTCGTCGCAGTCGTCGGCCTCGAGCTCGATCTCCTCCTTGTCGGCGTCAGCGCGTTGATTTGCCTCGACAAAGCGCAGGTCGATGGGCTCGTCGATGGTCACCGGGAAGTCCTCGCCGCTGACCGCGCAGGGCTGCATGACCGCGGCCGTGAGACGCCCCGTGGCGCGGATCGCGCGCGGCCTCGCCTCGAGCGCGACCTCGGCGACGAGGCGCTCGACCGCGCCGAGCCCGAAGCGCGCGGCCAGCGCGGCGCGCTCCTCGGCGCTCGCCTCGATCACCACCGGCGCGCCCGGCAGCGGGCGGGCCCTGACCATGCGCGACAGCTCGGAAGGGGGAAGGGGCGCGCTCACCAGATTGCGCTCGCCTTCAGCATCTCCTCGTCGGAGAAGCGGCCCAAGCGACTGAAAAGCTTCATCATCCGCTCCGCCACGGCGCGCGCGGCGGCGGGTTCGTCGGCCCCTTCGGCGAAGGTCACGTTGCGCGCGATCGCCCCCGTCAGCCGGTCGAGGTCGCCCGCATTGAGCGCCCCGCGATAGGCTCCGAGCCGCCCGCCGAGCACGCTCATCAGCTTGCCGATGCGCTTGCCGACCACCACGTCGTTGACCCCGAACTCGCGAAGCTGCCCGTCCATGTCCTCGACGAAAAGCTCGGCCAGAAGCGCACTTTCCGCCCGCAGGTCAGAGGCTTCAAGACGGACCATGACCGCGCTCAGGACGACGCAGATCATGTCGAAGCGCCCCGCGACCGAATCCGCCACGCGCGCCTCGGTGTAGTAGACCGGCTCGCGCGCCAGCTCGATCACGCGGTGCCACAGCGGCCGCACCGCTTCGCGCGGGTCCGGGGCGGTGCCGAGCAGGCGGGAGAGGAAGGACATCGACAGAAAGGCCTTTCGCGTGGGGGCATCGGTTCCGACGGGGGCGACAGATGCACCGTTCCGGCTGCTACGGCAACGCACCAGCGGCGGATGCGTTCAACGGCGGTTCAACACCATTGCCCCACGACATCGCCATATGCTGCGTTGCAAGCTTGCGCCTAGCCCCTTAAAGCACCTCGCCCAAGGGACAAGAGCGCCGATGCGCGCACCACAAGGACGGGACGGACAGGGTTTGGCGCAGATGACACGAGCGGGCGCAAGGATTTCGGGCTGGCGCAGGACCCGCGGGCTGGCCGTGCTGGCCGCGGCCGCGGCGCTGCTGCCGGGCTGCTCGGCGATCCGCGAATCGCGCGGCTACATCGTCGACCCGACGCTGACCTCGCTAATCCAGCCGCGGATCGACAACCAGCAGTCGGTGGAGGGCACGCTTGGCCGACCGACGTTCGTCAGCCAGTACGGCACGCCGACCTGGTACTATGTCTCGAGCATCACCGGCCAGCGCCCCTTCAGCCGCCCCCGCATCCGCGAGCATACGGTGCTCGCGGTGACCTTCGACGAGGCGGGCCGCGTGAACGAGGTGAAGCAGAGCGGGATCGACCAAGTCGTGTTCCTCGACCCCAACGGCAACAAGACCCCGACGCTGGGCCGCGAGCGCGGCTTCCTCGAGGACCTGTTCGGCAATATCGGTCAGGTCGGCGGCGCGGGGATCGGCGGGGCGCCGGGCGGCGGGCCCAACGGGCAGTAGCGCCCGCCCGCTTGATCCGCGCGCGGGGCGCTCCATATTTCCCGCATGACAGCAGATCCCTCGGCCCACGGCCTCGTGCAATGGCACGGCACCACGATCATCGGCGTCAAGCGCGGCGGCACCACCGTCATCGCGGGTGACGGGCAGGTCTCGATGGGCAATACCGTGATGAAGCCCAACGCCCGCAAGGTGCGGCGCATCGGCAATGGCAGCGTGATCGCGGGCTTCGCGGGCGCGACCGCCGACGCTTTCACCCTCTTCGAGCGGCTCGAGAAGAAGCTCGAACAATATTCCGGCCAGCTGATGCGCGCGAGCGTGGAACTCGCCAAGGACTGGCGCACCGACAAGTATCTCCGGAACCTCGAGGCGCTGATGATCGTCGCCGACAAGGACACGCTGCTGGTGCTGACCGGCAACGGCGACGTGCTGGAGCCGGCGGGCGACATCGCCGCGATCGGATCGGGTGGGAACTTCGCGCTCGCCGCCGCGCGCGCGCTCGCCGATTACGAGGCCGACGCCGAGACCATCGCGAGGAAGGCAATGGTGGTCGCGGCGGAAATCTGCGTCTTCACCAACGGCAATTTGACGGTCGAGACCGTCTGACCTCTTCTCCCTGCCTGGATAGCCACATGGACAACCTCACCCCCAAGGCGATCGTCGCCGCGCTCGACGAGCACATCATCGGCCAGGCTGACGCCAAGCGCGCGGTCGCGGTCGCGCTGCGCAACCGCTGGCGCCGCCAGCGGCTCGGAAGCGAGCTGCGCGACGAGGTGACGCCCAAGAACATCCTGATGATCGGGCCCACGGGCTGCGGCAAGACCGAGATCAGCCGGCGGCTGGCGAAGCTGGCGGAGGCGCCCTTCGTCAAGGTCGAGGCGACCAAGTTCACCGAGGTCGGCTATGTCGGCCGCGACGTCGAGCAGATCGCCCGCGATCTCGTGGAGGAGTCAATCCGGCTGGAGAAGGAGCGCCGCCGCGAGAAGGTGCGCGAGGCGGCCAGCGAGGCGGCGATGCAGCGGCTGCTCAATGCGCTCGTCGGCGAGAACGCCTCGGAGGCGACCCGCGAGAGCTTCCGCCAGCGGATCGTCCAGAATGCGATGAACGATGTCGAGGTCGAGATCGAGGTGCGCGACACGCCCACGGCGCCCTTCGACATGGGCCCGATGGGCGGGCAGATCGGGATGATCGACCTCTCCGACATGATGGGCAAGGCCCTGGGGCGTAAGCCGACGCGGCGGCAGAAGCTGCGCGTGCCCGATGCCTGGGATAAGCTCGTCGACGAGGAGGCCGACAAGCGCCTCGACCAGGACGACGTCGCGCGCGCGGCGCTCCAGAATGCCGAGACCAACGGGATCGTCTTCCTCGACGAGATCGACAAGATCGCTGTCTCTGACGTGCGCGGCGGGAGCGTGAGCCGAGAGGGTGTGCAGCGCGATCTCCTGCCGCTGATCGAGGGCACCACGGTCGCGACCAAGTACGGGCCGATGAAGACCGACCACGTGCTGTTCATCGCCTCCGGCGCCTTCCATGTCGCCAAGCCCTCTGACATGCTGCCCGAGCTTCAGGGCCGCCTGCCGATCCGCGTGGAGCTGTCGGCGCTGACCGAGGCGGATTTCGTGCGCATCCTTTCCGAGACCCGCGCCAATCTCGTCGCGCAGTACAAGGCGCTGCTCGGCACCGAGAAGGTGACGCTCGACTTCACCGACGATGCCGTCCACGCCATCGCCCGGATAGCTGCGCAGGTGAACGCCAGCGTCGAGAACATCGGCGCGCGGCGGCTCCAGACGGTGATGGAGCGGCTGCTCGAGGAGATCAGCTTCGCCGCCGAGGATCACGTCGGCGAGACGATCACCATCGACGCCGCCTATGTCGAGGCGCGGCTCGCCGGGCTGGCGGGGAACAGCGACCTCAGCAAATACATCTTGTGACAGCGGGGCCGGTGGGCGACCTGGCTGGGATGCTCGCGGGAATGGCGCCGGTGCTCGATGCGCGGCGCTGGGCATTCCGGCTGGTGGAAGGCGAGGCGCCCCCGGGTGCCTTCGCGCTGATCCGCGAGGAGGAGGGTATCACCGCGATCCTGCCCGAGGAGCGCGGCGACTTCGCGCGCATCACCCTGACGGTGCATTCCGCGCTCGAGGGCGTGGGGCTCACCGCGGCGGTCGCGGGGGCGCTGGCGGAGTGGGGGATCGCCTGCAATGTCGTGGCGGGCTTCCACCACGACCATCTCTTCGTGCCGTGGAAGCGGCGCGAGGAGGCGCTGGACGTGCTCCAGCGCCTCTCCGCCACCGGCTGATCACTCGCCGAGGAGGTGTTTTTTCCAGAACACGAGCTGCGAGAGGAAGGCGTAGTCGGCATTGGCCTTCTTGGCGAAGCCGTGGCCCTCGTCCGCCGCCACGAGGTGCCAGGCCTCGCCCCCATTGGCGCGGATCGCGGCGACCATCTGGTCGGCCTCGGACTTGGGCACGCGCGGATCGTTGGCGCCGGTGATGACGAACATCGGCTTCTCGATCTCGTTGACCCGGGTGAGCGGGCTGATCTCGATCAGCTTGGCGCGCTGCCTGGGATCGCGCTCGTCGCCGTACTCCACCCGGCGCAGGTCCTGGCGGTAGGGGTTGGTGTTCTCGAGGAAGCTCACGAAGTTGCTGATCGCGACCGTGCACTGCGTGGCGGTGAGCTTCGCCTTCAGCTGCACCGCGGCGGCATAGCACATGTAGCCGCCGTATGAGCCGCCGGTGAGGCCCACCCGGTCGGGATCGACCGCCGGGTCCTTGCGCACCGCGTCGATCAGCGCGGCCATGTCCTTGACGGAGTCCTCGCGCTTGAAGGGCCCGTTGTCGAGGCTGACGAACTTCTTGCCGTAGCCCGTCGAGCCGCGGACGTTGGGGTAGAAGATCCCGATCCCGAGCTCGTTAAGGTAGTAGTTGTTGCGCCCCATGAAGCCGGCGGTGCTCTGCCCTTCCGGCCCGCCGTGGACGCTGACGATCAGCGGTCGCTTGCCGGGGAACTTCGCCGGGTCGGGCATGTAGAGCAGGCCCGACACCTCGAGCCTGTCGAAGCTCCTCGTGGTGACGATGCGCGGCTCGACGTTCACGCCCGCGTCGAGCCCGCCGGTCTCGCTCTGCGTCCAGCGGGTGAGCTGCATGGTGGCGGGATCGAGCGACCACACGTCGGCGGCGCTCTTGGCGCTGGAGAAGGAGAAGCCGATCTCGCCCCAGGGTGCGAACCGGAGGCCGCTGATCTGCCCGGCGGGCAGGGCATCGACATTCGTCACCCTGCCGCTCGCCACGTCGAGCAGGCGCAGGCGGTCGGAGCCTGCCTCGTTGACCTCGTAGACGATGGTGCGGCCGTCGGGCGAGATGTCGAAGCCGTCGACGTCCCAGCTCTCGCGCGAGACGGGGGTGAAGGCGCCCGAGACCGGATCGAGCCGCCCCAGGCGTTGGAAATCGGAGCCCTCATCGCTGGTGACCCACAGGGTGCCGTCGGGGGCGACCCGCAGATTGCCATAGGCGATCTCGGCCTTCGGATCGCCGATCGCGGTCATTGTCCCGCTGGCGAGGTCGAGGCGGTAGAGGTCGACGTCCTGCACCGAATTGTAGTCGGCGACATAGGCGGTCGCCTTGTCGGGCGAGAAGCCGGTGATCGCCCAGCCGCCGCCCTTGCTTTCATGCACCATCCGGGTGGAGGCGGGGTCGCGCGGGTCCATGACGTAGAGGTCCGAATCCACCCCGTTGCGGCGGGTCGAGCTGAAGCCGATGAGCTCGCCGTCGAGGCTCCACGCACCCGGCTGGTTGCGGCTCTTGCCGTCGGTGAGCAGGGTGAGGCGGCCGTCCTTCAGGGTGTGAAGCTGGAAATATTCGTCTCCCCCGCGGTCCTTGCCGACGAGGATCACGTCGCCCCTGGTCGGCGCATAGGAGCCGGAGACAGGCTCGGCCTCGAAGCTGATCTGGGTGCGCGCGCCCATCGGCTGCGCAACGCGGTGGAGCTGGCTGACATTGCCGAAGCGGGTGGTGATGAGCACCGCGCGGGTGTTCGGGTCCCAGCCGGCGAAACCCGCTCCGCGCGATTCGAGATAGGGTCGCGCCCGCTCGGCGATGGCAAGGGGGATGGGCGGCATCTGCTCGGCGGTGAGCGCCGCCGGGATCGGCACGACGGGCGTGTCGGCAGGAGCGGGCGCGGCGGGGTCTTGGGCAGTGGCAGGAACGGCGGTGCTGGCGAGCAGCACGCCGACGAGAGTGGAACGAATCAAGACGAAGTCTCCCCTTTTATGGCATTGTGCCGCGCACGATGGCGCGGCGATCCTCGCCCGGCGATATCGCGATTGATCGCCAGTGCCTTGCAGCGTAGCTTCGACCAAAGGCCGAGCCAAGTCGACCGATCACCGATCCGGGAGAGGAGAGCCGCCATGCCGAGCGGACGTTGCCATTGCGGGGCCGTGGTCTACGCCTTCGAGGGCGAGCCGGTCCGCGCCTCGATCTGCCATTGCAGCGACTGCGCGCGCTGCGCGGGAGCACATGCGGTCGGCTGGCTGGCGGTCCGGAAAGAAGGGTTCCGCTTCGATCAGGGCGAGCCCGCCCTCTATCGCTCCTCGCCCGGTGCCGAACGCGCGTTCTGCGGAGCCTGCGGGACCGGGCTCTGCTACGTCAACGAGGACGTGATGCCCGGGATCGTCGACCTCCAGATCGCCACACTCGACGATCCCGACGCCTTCCCTCCGCGCGAGTTGATCCAGTGCGCCGATGCGCCCGCCTGGGCCGCGAGCGCGCATGAGCTCCCCCGTTTCGCGCGCTGGCCGGAAAGCTGAGGCCTATTCAGCGGCTTCGGCCTCGCGCCCTTCCTCGACCTCGCGCTTCTCGCTCGCCTGGCGCGTCCACATTTCGGCATAGAGCCCGCCGCGCTTCAGGAGGGCGGCGTGATCGCCGCTCTCCACCAGCCGGCCGTGATCGAGCACGAGGATGTTGTCGGCATCGGCGATGGTCGAGAGGCGGTGCGCGATGGCGATGGTGGTGCGCCCCTGCGCGATGCGCCTGAGGGTGGCGAGGATCTCTTGCTCGGTGCGGGTGTCGAGCGCACTGGTTGCCTCGTCGAGCAGCAGGATCGGCGGGTTCTTGACGAGCGTGCGGGCGATGGCGACGCGCTGCTTCTCCCCGCCCGACAGCTTCAGCCCGCGTTCGCCGACCATCGTCTCGTAGCGGTCGGGCAGGCGCTCGATCAGCGGGGTGAGCGCGGCGTCGCGCGCCGCCTCCTCGATCCGCGCCTGGTCGGCGCCTTCCGCACCATAGGCGATGTTGTAGGCGAGGCTCTCGTTGAACAGCACCGAATCCTGTGGGACGATGCCGATCGCGGCGCGCACGCTCTCCTGCGTCACGCCGGCGATGTCCTCGCCCCCCACCAGCACGCGGCCCGACAGGGGATCGTAGAAGCGGAACAGCAGACGCCCGATGGTGCTCTTGCCCGCGCCCGAGGGGCCGACGATCGCAGTGGTGGTGCCCGCCGGCACCTCGAAGCTGAGGCCGTTGAGGATGGTGCGCCCCGGGTCGTAGCCGAAGGTCACGTTGTCGAAGGCGACCGTCGGCCGGTGCACGATGAGCGCGGGCGCGCCGGGCTTGTCCGTCACCTCGATGTCGGTGTCGATCAGGCGGAACATCTCGGCCATGTCGATAAGACCCTGGCGGATGGTGCGATAGACCCAGCCGAGCACGTCAAGCGGGCGGAAGAGCTGGATGAGGTAGGTGTTGACCAGCACGAGGTCGCCCACCGTCAGGGTGCCGTTGCTCCAGCCCCACACGGTATAGGCCATCGCCCCCGCGACCAGCGCATTGGTGATGAGCGCCTGGGCCATGTTGAGGAGGCCCACCGAGTTCTCGGACTTGATCGCCGCCTCGGCATAGGCGCGGGCAGCCTGCGAGTAGCGCGCCTCCTCGCGCTTCTCGGCGCCGAAGTACTTCACCGTCTCGTAGTTGAGCAGCGAATCGACCGCGCGGTGCAGGGCCTTGCCGTCGAGGTCGTTCATCTCGCGGCGCAGCTTGGTGCGCCACTCGGTGATCGCGCGCGTCACCCAGACATAGGCGACCACGGTGAGCGCGGTCGCGCCGACTAGCTCGATGCCGAAATTGAGATAGAAAATCACGCCCACCGCGATCAGCTCGATGATGGTGGGGGCGATGTTGAAGAGCAGGAAATAGAGCATCTGGTCGATGCTCTTGGTCCCGCGCTCGATGATCTTGGTGACCTCGCCGGTGCGCCGCGCAAGGTGGAAGCGCAGGGACAGGCGGTGGAGCCGGTGGAAGACGTCCTCGGCAAGGTGCGTCGTCGCGACCTGTCCGACCCGCTCGAAGGCGATGTTCCTGAGATTGTCGAAGGCGACCGAGGTGAAGCGCCCCAGCGCATAGGCCGCGACCAGCGCGAGCGCGACCGCTACGCCCTCGCGCACCTCGCCCGCCATGGCGTCGACCGCGCCCTTGTAGGCGAAGGGCAGGGCGAGGGTGACGGCCTTGCCCGCCAGCACCAGGCCCATCGCCACGGCGATGCGGGTGCGCAGCTGCGGATTGTCGCGCGGCCACAGGTAGGGAAGGAAGCGCCTCAGTGTCGGCCAGCCCTCTACGTCCCGCGCGCGAGTATTCTTGTCGGCGGGATCGGCGGGCGTGGCGGTGTCGGGCGGCATGGCCCATCATGTGGGCGCGGGTGGATGATCCCGCAAGGCGCTGCTCAGAAGCGCGGCGAGTAGGTGGGGGACGAACCGCGGCGCCGTGCCTCCTTCATGGCGCGGGCGGCGTCGGCGGGCAGGTCGAAGAGAATGCGCTGCCGGCCAAAGTCGATCGCCACCCGGTCGAACAGCGCGAGGTGCTGCATCCCGATGGCGATGGTCGGCTGGTCCTGGAGGCCGAGCGCGGCGAATGCGGGCGTGTCGGCGAATGTCAGCGGCACGTCCGACAGCGACATGCCCTCGATGCTGAGGGAGCGCACGAAGGCGAGCTGGCCCACCATGTCGACGCCGTTGACGTCGGTGGTGATGACCTCCTCGGAGCGCTTGGCGCGGATCCTCTCGCGCAGGGCGAGGTTGCCGAGGCTCGCCTGGGCACCGGTGTCGATGATCACAGTGGCGCGCACGCCCTCCACGATCGCATTGGTGATGAGCAGCTGCCCGAGCCGGCTGCGGGCGCGCACCACGATGTCGAACCCACCGCGCTGCACCTTGGTGCCGGCGTCCTCGAGCGCGATGGTCTGTTTGCGGAAGTCGATCAGCACGCGGTAGTCCTGGAGCGCGTCGAGGCCGATGATCCCGTCCGCGCCGACATGCTCGCGCGCGAGCACGGGAGCGGCGAAGTTGGTGTAGCTGTTGGTGCCGAACTCGATCCGGCGCACGCTGGCGAGGTCGACCTCGCGGCGGCTGGCCATGCCGATCAGCACGGCCTTGCCTGCCGGCGCAAGCTTGGCGGCGGCGCGAATCTCGTGCGTGACCGCGGTGGCCTCGCTGCCGGTGTCGATCATGAAAGCAAAGGGGCCGGTCCCCTCGACCAGCACGGGAAGGGTGAAGCGGTTGTGGCGCTCCTGTTCGAGCGCCAGCACCTCGGCCGAGGGATCGACGAGGCCGGCGGCCGTGGGCGAGGCGGCGGGTGCCGGGGCGGGGGCCCTGCCGGACGCGGGAACAGCGGCAAGGCCGCAAAGGGCCGCGGCGGCGAGGACGATTCGCAGGAACATGGCATCTCTCCCCTCCGGCAGGGTCTTGCAGGGGCGCCCCGTCCGGAGTGGCACGATCCTACCAGCATGGCGCTGCCTTCCCAACAGCCGACGAATCATGGCGGGAGGGGATTCGCAGGAGAGGAGTGGTGAATCGCTGCGGATCGGGGTCAACCAGGCCATCAGGGAGCTGCAACGGCGACCTGAATCGCCTTTCGGGGCCGCGATTCACCCGGATTGGCCGGTCGGCATGAGGCATTCACCCCAGGCGGGGCGGGCGAGATCCGGGCCATTGTAGGGAAAAAACGGCGGAATCCTGCGGTTCTTGCGCGTCCCTGAAATAAAATTGCAAAAACCCGTTGACCGAATCTGAGGCCGCACATATATGGCCCTCACCGACGCGGCGCTGACGGCTTCCACCGCCACCGCAACGCTCGGTCGCCAACAAATTCGGATAGCCGGTCCCCCGGTATAAATCGGGGAACCAAGCGCTGTCCGCTATTACTGTCTGGCGGCTCTTTGACATCGTTGGTTTTTGATGAAGGGACATGTGGGCGACGGCGCCCGGTCCGGGGACCTCAAGGCTC